>Ga0307509_10000001_pt1 | contig 629324 bp, 550 predicted proteins | sample 10_EM_MG_FD_202245 | JGI IMG/M metagenome (GOLD analysis project Ga0307509, IMG submission 202245) | Populus trichocarpa ectomycorrhiza microbial communities from riparian zone in the Pacific Northwest, United States - 10_EM | ecosystem: Host-associated > Plants > Roots > Unclassified... | reverse complement strand
GGGCGCCAAACGCGATCTGTTGCCAACTTGCGACATAAGTCTGTGGTCTCAAATATCAGGGGAAGATGTCATGAAAGGGCTCGATTCCATCGTTCGAATGTTCGTCCTGGGACAGGGGACGGGTCTCCGCTGGCTCCGCGAGGAGCTCGATGCGTTGCAGGTCAGCATTCCGCTGACCGATAGCTGCCTGAATGAGCTCGTACGCGACGCGGACGCGGCGGTCAGGCGGGCTAGCACCAACAAGGAGCAATCTTATGTTGAGCGGCTGCGTGCGGAACTCGTCAGCCGCGCGGCATTCATCCAACGCTGGACCGGTTCGGATGAAAAGCTGTCGCAGCGGGACGAAGAAAGCTTGCAGGCTCTTGTAAGAATTGCGCGCAAATATGCGCTGCCGCGCCGTTGGAAGTTGTCTGAGCCGGTCGTCGTGGAGTATCGACGGCTGCGTCCGTCCGACTGGCAGTGGACACGCGACCTTGATGTGGGTGCCGTAGCGAGCTGATTGTCGTCATTCGGCGGGGCGACATCGCTCGCCTCGCCGGCGCCGCCCGCGCGCCGCGGTCTACACCGGCCGGCGCGGCCCCGCGCGTTGCCGCCTACACCGGGTCGGCGCGCGCCAATCCCGTATCGACCGGCTCCAATCCCAGATCCGCTGTCGTCGCCCGTTGCCGGTCATGCTCAACATTGAGTGAGCGACAGGCAAGCAGATAGACGATACCCGCCACAGGTAACCCCACTAACATCGCAACGTCTGCGCCGCCGAGCGCACGCGCCACGGGTCCGGCGTACAACCCGGTACTGAAAAACGGAATCATGACAACGAAGCCGATTCCGTATGCCAGCAGGCCCCGCCAGTTCCACTTCCCGTACATGCCGCGCGGATTGAAGATCTCGCGGATGGAGTAGTGTCCCTTGCGGACCAGGTAGAAATCGACGAGGTTGATGGCGGTCCAGGGCGTAAACAGATACAACAAAACCGCCAGCAGATCGCCGAACTGGGTGACGAAGTTACCCGAGGCATTCAGCGCCAGCGCCGTGGAGACGATTCCGGCAACCACCAGGCTCGCGACGCGCTTGCCAACAGTGCATTCCAGCGGCTTGCAGGTGTCTGCAACACTCAATAGCGTCAAGGAAGCTCCGTAGAAGTTGAGTGCCGCAATCGTAACGAGCCCCAGCAGGGCACCTATCAGCAGAACCAACCCCAGGCCGGGGATGATCGCATCAGCCGCATGCTCCATCGCCGCGGCAACATCCATCTTGGGCGCTGCGGCCGCAGCGACCGTGCCGACGAGCATCATCCACGCACCACCGATGAAGGCACCCAGATAGGTCCACCAGAAAGAGGCGCGGACTCCGACGTTGCGCGGTAGATACCGCGAGTAGTCCGAAACATAGATCGACCACGAGAGTTGATACGATGCCGCGGCGAACAGCTCCGCCAGGAAGGGCACGGCCTTGAAGCCGGCCGGATCCCACTGTTCGGCGGGCAGCTTGAGCAAAAACACGCCGCCAACGGAAAACACGGTCAACAAGGCAATCATCAGGTAGGCAAACAATCGCTGCGCCAGATGAATCGTGCGATACCCCACCACGGCAAGACTCATCGCCAGCAGCGCGAACCCAATAATGACCGTGGGAGACGCGGCCGGGATCCGCCCTGACAGCTGGTGCAACGTCTGCGCGGCGAGCACCTGGTTGAACGCATTGAAACCAATGTAGGCAATCAGCGCGACAACCCAGACGAGCACAGCGCCGGTGTAGCCGAACTGGGGACGCGACTGGATCATCTGCGGCAAGCCCAGTTGTGGCCCCTGTGTCGAGTGGAACGCCATGAAGAACGTTCCCAACGCGCAGCCTGCAATGACCGCGACGGCCGTCCAGAGGAGGTTGCCCCCCAACGTGATACCCAGGATGCCGACGGCCAGCGTCGCCAGGTGCGCATCGCCCGAGAACCAGACGGGCCACAGATGCCAGACCTTGCCATGCCTTTCAGCCAGCGGTACGTAATCGATCGAGCGCTTTTCAATGAGTGCGCCGCCGGCCATTGATCCCCCGTGCCCCGTTGCGTTTTTTGTTATATTATGACGACAACATTATAAAAGCGAATCCGGGTATCGAGGGCTATGAGACAGGTCAAGACACTGGGTCTGCTGGGCACCGGAGTGATCGGTGGTGGCTGGGCCGCGCGCGCCCTGCATTTCGGCATCGACGTCATTGCAGCGGACGTGAAGCCGGAAATGGAGGAGTGGATACGCGGGGCCGTGCAGAACGCTGAAGGTGCGTTGTCGCGGCTGACCTTTGCACCGCTGCCACCGAAGGGAAAGCTGTCCTTCACGACGGACCTGCTGGCCATGGCGCGGCAGGTGGATTTCATCCAGGAGAATATTCCCGAGCAGCTCGAGCTGAAACAGCGAGTGCTGGGGGACGTCAGCCGGGTCGCGCCCGCGGACGTGATCATTGCATCGAGCACTTCGGGGCTGATGCCTTCTGATCTGCAGAAATCGATGGTGGCTCCCGAGCGATTCCTGGTTGCCCATCCTTTCAACCCCGTCTACCTGCTGCCGCTCGTGGAACTGGTGGGCGGCTCCCACACCACCCAGCCGACCATCGATGCGGCGCGCAAGTTCTTCACGTACATCGGTATGCATGCCCTGCATGTGCGCAAGGAGATTCCAGGTCACTTGACTGACCGGCTGCAGGAGGCCATATGGCGCGAGATCCTGCACCTCGTGAACGATGGGATTGCCACGACCGGCGAGCTCGACGAGTCCATCATCTACGGACCCGGTTTGCGGTGGGCGGGCATGGGCACCAACCTGATCTATCACCTGGCCGGTGGTGAGCCCGGCATGCGGCACATGTTGCGGCAGTTTGGACCGTGCCTGAAGTGGCCCTGGACCAAGCTGGAAGCGCCGGAGCTGACGGAAGGGCTCATTGACAAGATGGTCGAGGGCACCCAGGCGCAGGCTGACGGCCGCTCAATCCGCGAGTTGGAACGGCTGCGGGATGACTACCTGGTCGACATTCAGCAGGTGCTGCGCAAGTACAACCTCGGCGCCGGCGCGACACTGCGTGCGGTGGAGGACCGGTTGTACAGCGAGGCCGCGACCAAAAAGGTCGAGGCGAGCTCTGGCACCCCCCTGCGCCTCGTCGAAACGCAGGTTCGCCCCGAATGGGTCGACTACAACGGTCACATGACCGACTCGCGTTACCTGCAGGTGTTTGGTGATGCCACCGATGCGCTCCTGCGCAGCGCCGGGGTTGACGACGCATACCGCAAGACCGGTCGCGCCATGTACACAGTCGAAACGCATATCAGTTACCTCGCGGAAGCCAAGGCGCTCGAAGGCATCTACGTCGCGACCCAGCTTTTGGGTGTTGACGACAAGCGCGTGCATTTATTTCACTGGCTCCGCCGCACACGCGATGACGTTGCCGTGGCAACCTGCGAGCAGATCTATCTCCATGTAAACACCACCGCCGGTAAGGCCGCGCCCATGGACGCGCAGGTGCATTCCAAGTTGGATGTTATCCGCGCTACTCATGCGGCACTTGCGACGCCCGAGCAGAAGGGCCGGCACGTCGGTATGCCCAAAGGCTGAGGAACCTCAAGTCATGCCCAAGATCGTGGATCACGACCAGCGGCGCGACCAGATCGCACTCGTAGCGTGCCGGGTCGTTGCGGAAAACGGCTTCGACCAGGCGACGATTGTCCGCATCGCGCGCGAGGCGGGCTACACGACCGGGATGGTGGCGCATTACTTCGATACGAAGCAGGACATCATCATCGCCGCGTTGCGCTTGATCCTGCGCCGGATCGAGGAGCGTCTCACCAAGCCCTCGGGCGATGCGCAGGCGGATCTGCTCACCGTCTTGTCGGAAGCATTGCCGATCGATGAGCAACGGTTCATTGAATGCGCCTTCTGGACGGCTTTCTGGGGCCAGGTCTCTGCTGACAAGCGGCTCAAGCGCATCAATGCGTGGGTTCACCGCGAATACATGCGTCTGTTCGAGCGGTGCCTGGCGGAAGGGTGGTCGCTGTGGCCACAGTTGACCGAGGCCACCCGCGAGCAGGTGTTGAGATCGGTGGTGACGTTCATCAACGGAGTTACCGCCAGTGCCGTCGCCAGCCAGAGCGATTGGCCAGCGGCGAAACAAACTGAGCAACTGCGCCTGCAATTGCAACTGCTGCACACCTGGGCGGCGGATACGATTGCAGCTCCAGCCAAGAAGGTGTCGTCATGGACTTCGCGCTGACCGAAGAGCAGGAACTCATAGTCAAGACGACCCGCGAGTTCGTCGAGACCGAGCTGTATCCCCACGAAGCGCAGGTTGAAGAGACCGGCGAGCTGGACGAGGGCTTGCGGCAGCAACTGCGGGCGAAAGCCATCGATGCCGGGTTGTTTGCCGCGAACATGCCCACGGAAGTGGGCGGTGTCGGCCTCGATACGGTGAGCTGGATCCTGTTCGAGAAGGAGTTGGGCAGGGCCAACTACGTTTTGCACTATGCCTGCGTCGCGCGGCCCTCCAACATTCTGCTGGCCTGTGTGGGCGAGCAGCGCGAGCGCTATCTCATGCCTGCAGTGCGTGGCGAGAGAACTGAGTGCCTGGCGATGACCGAGCCCACGGCGGGGTCGGACGTTCGCGGGATGAAGGCGACCGCAGTCCTGAAGGGCGACGACTTCATTATCAATGGCACCAAGCATTTCATCAGCCACGCCGATCACTCGGACTTCGTGATCCTGTTCGCCGCCACGGGCGAGGAGGATTCGCCGCGCGGCAAGCGCAAGTTGATCACCGCGTTCCTGGTCGACATGGGGATCCCCGGCTTCGAGGTGCGCAAGGGCTACAAGAACGTCTCGCACCGCGGTTACACGAACAGCATCCTCGAGTTCAACGATTGCCGCGTGCCGAAGTCGGCGGTGTTGGGCGAGTTCCATAAGGGGTTCGAAGTTGCCAACGCATGGCTGGGTGCGACCCGCCTGCAGGTAGCCTCCAATTGCCTGGGCCGGGCCGAACGGGCGCTCGAGCTGGCAACGCAGTGGGCCGCCGATCGCGTGCAATTCGGTCAGCAGATCGGCAAGTTCCAGGGCGTTGGCTTCAAGCTGGCCGACATGGCAGTGGAGTTGCGCGCAGCCGAATTGCTGACACTGCACGCGGCGTGGAAGATGGATCAGAAGACGGCGACTGACATGGATATGGCCATCGCCAAGCTGAAAGCCACCGAGATGCTGGCCATGGTGGCGGATGAAGCCCTCCAGATCCACGGCGGCATGGGCTTGATGTCAGACCTGCCGTTGGAGCGGATCTGGCGCGATGCGCGCATCGAGCGGATCTGGGAGGGGACGAGCGAAGTGCAGAGGCACATCATCTCGCGGGCGATGTTGCGGCCGTTGGGGGGCTGAGCGCCCCGTCCGGGGGGCCTACTTCCCTTTCCACTCCGGCTTGCGCTTCTCACTGAACGCCTGCGCGCCCTCCAGCAGGTCCTCAGACCGAATCACTTTCTGCACCGCGTGCAGGCTGTCGTGCAGCTCAAACGCCTCGTGCTCTCCTACCATTTCCGTATGGCGCAGCAGTTGCTTGATCGCGGGATATAACAACGGCGGTCCGTCCGCGAGCTGCCGGGCAATTTCGCGGGCCTTGGTCAGTGCCTGGCCTTTCGGGACGACATGGTTCGTCATTCCCCAGTGCTTGGCCTCGGTCGCATCCATCCATCGGCCGGTCATCAGAAATTCCACCGCGACGTGGTAGGGGATCCGGCGGCGCAGCTTGATGGTGGCGGCATCGGCCAACACGCCGACGTTGATCTCAGGCAACGCGAAGCGGGCGTGCTCCTCCATCACAATGATGTCGCAACCCAACACCACCTCGAATCCGCCACCGCAGGCGATGCCATTGACGGCCGCGATCAGCGGCTTGTCGAGATTGCGCGGATAGTTCAAACCGCCGAAGCCGCCGACACCCCAGTCTGAATCGGAGGCTTCGCCGGCTGCGGCCGCCTTCAGATCCCAGCCCGGCGAGAAAAACTTCTCCCCGGTGCCGGTCACAATGGCAATCCGCAACTGTGTATCGTCGCGGAAGGCGGTGAAGATGGCATTCAGGCGACGGCTCGCGGCCAGGTCGATGGCGTTGGCTTTAGGTCGATCCAGCGTCACTTCGAGAATGGGCCCTTCACGGGTGGTCCGGACTCCATCGACAAAGGATTGCAGAACTGACATATCACTGCTCCAGTTGCGCGGGCACTGTCATTGCGCCGGCGTTGGTTTGCCGGCCGCCAGGCGTATCAGCGCATCGACTGCGACTGCGCCGCGCCCGGCTGGTCGAACGATGACGGGATTGATGTCGAGCTCGAGAAGAGAATCGAGATTCGCTTGCGCGTAACGGGTACACGCGAGTACTGCTGCGACCAGCGCTGGAATATCACCAGCCGGCTTGCCGCGGAACCCGGCCAGTAGCTTCGCCACTTTGAGTCGGCTGAGCGCTGCCTCGATGGAGGTAGACGTGAATGGTGGCAGGAGCGTCGCAGTGTCGCGAAGCAACTCAGTCGTGACACCGCCGGCGCCGATGACGAGCACCTGCCCGAATTGCGGATCGACGGTCATTCCAACCAGGATTTCAGCGACCCCGTCAGTAACCATTTCCTCGACCAGGAAACGCAGCGCCAGGTCGGACATTCGCTCGGCTGCAGCGGTCGCGTCCTCCACGTTGCGGATGTTCACTGCGACGGCGCCCACTTCCGACTTGTGCTCGAGGTGCGCGGCGGATGCCTTGATGACGACTGGAAAACCAATTTCCTGCGCTGCCTCACCCACGTCAGGTAGAGGAACGACGCGCGAGCGCGGGATCGTCAATCCAAAGGCGGCCAGCGCAGCCTTGCCCTCATGTTCCGGGAGAGTTCGCGGCGGGCGATTCGCAGGGGAGGGGATCAGCAACTCAACTTGCGCTCCGCGTGCCCACGTTTCCCCAACCTCGCCAGCGAAGTTCAACGCTTCCAACGCTTCTCGCTGCCCCTGCAAGGGCACGATGCCGGCAGCCAGGCACTTCTCGCGGGTCGATGGCGACATTGATTCCGGTAGCGAAGACATGAGCGCGCCGCGCGCGGGCGGACCTGGAAAGGCCGCGATGTATTGATCGATGGCGCTCACGTATGCGGCCGGGTCCGCCTGATCCTCTGGAGGACAATCGAGCATGAAGCCCGTGGCGTCAAACCCTGCTCGATGCACTGTCGAGAACATCGAGTGCATGGCGTCCGCGTCGAACCAGATGTGGGTGTGAAAATCGAACGGATTCGCGACGGTCACCTTGTCCGTTAACAGCTTTTGCAACTCCGCCGCCCGATCCGGCGGAAACGGCGCAAAAGTCAGGCCGAGGTCACGGGAGGCGTCAGCGGTCATGGCCATATCGCCACCCGATGCCCCCATTACCAACACACGTCGGCCGCGAAGCGGCCCACCGCAATGAAATATCTTGAGCGTCTCGCAAAGCGTCGAGAGCGAATCGCAGCGAGCAATTCCTGCTTGTTTGCAGAAGGAGTCGAACACCGCGTCGGCGCCGGCTAACGAACCTGTGTGCGTATGGGCCGTGCGAGCCGCTACTTCAGTTCGACCCGCCTTCACCAATGCAATCGGCTTGCCCGCTTCGCGAGCCTTGCGGACAGCTGCTGCGAATCGCACCGTATCTTTCACACCTTCGACGTATAGACCGAAAGCCGTGACGCGCTCATCCGCTGACAGCAGTTCGATCATGTCCTCGACGGCGAGACACGTCTGATTGCCCACAGTGATTACGTAGCCGATTGGTAGGGAGCGGCCGTTGAACAGCAGGTTCAGGGCGAGCGTGCCGCTTTGGCAGATGATCGCGACGCCGCGCTCGACACGATGGCCTACTACTTGGTCGGGCCAGAGAGCCACCTGGTCGAAGAAGTTGATCAGGCCATAGCAATTGGGCCCGAAGAAGGGCAGGTCACCGGCTGCCGTAATCAACTCCGACGTCAGTCGCCGGCCGTCGTCGGTGCCGGCTTCGGAGAAGCCGGCGGCAAAACAAACGAAACCGCCCGCGCCGCGTCGGGCCAGGCCAGCTGCAATGGCGGGCACCTCGGACGCCGGTGCCGCGACAAATGAGGCGTCTGGCGCACCGGGTAGTTCGTCGACGGAGCGGAAATACTTAACGCCGTCGGTTGAGGGACGCTTCGGGTGAATGCGCCACACCTCGCCACCAAAGCCGAGCCGTTTGCCGCCGGCGTCAACGGCGTCCGCCCACGCGCTGCCAAACAAGGCGATGGTGCGAGGCGCCAGCAGGCGCTTGATGCCGGCAACATTCACGAGCGGCTGCGCAGTTCCATGCGGCGTGACCCCGGAATGGGCGTCGCCGTGGCCGCCGTTGCATGCGCCGGGCCGCTGGTCGCCGCCGCTACGGTAGCGTCGCTGCCGGACGCGCCCGCCGGGCCGACATCACCCGCGCTCGCGGCTGCGACCTTCGCCAACGCCTCAACAATCTGAGGCGGAAACACCTCCGCCTTGGGCTCATCCCCCTGATGCACATGCAACAGCATCAGCTCCGCCGTCGCCACTGGATCCGGATACCTGGCAACTCTCATGTCGAACGCGCAATGGATGCGCTTGCGATCCGTTCCGAGAATCCGCACCGAGACATCAACAACATCCGTCTTCTTGACCTCGCGAAGGAAATGCACGTGCATCTCCAGCGAATACAAAGTATTTCGCGTGCGTGTTCGATACGCCTCATCCAGCCCCAGCGTATCCATCAGCGCATCGCAGGCGAGACTGACGATGAGACTGTAATAGGCATCCCGAAGGTGCCCGTTATAGTCAATCCACTCCGGCGCAACCTCCGTCCTATAAACAGCAACCCCGCTCATGCGATCTTCAGCCTCTCCCGTACCTGCGCCGGCGAGATCACGCGAGCGCCCATCGCCTCGATGATGGTACGAGCCTTCTGCACCAGCTGCGCATTGCTCGCGTACACACCGCGGCTGAGATAAAGGTTGTCTTCCAGACCGACGCGCACATTGCCGCCCAGCAGGATGGACTGTGCGACGAACGGCATCTGCATGCGGCTGATGCCAAATGACGTCCAGACCGCGTCGGGAGGCAGCGAGTTGACCATCGCCAGCAGGTGCCCCGTGTCAGCAGGCACGCCATACGGAATACCCAGGCAGAGCTGGATGAGGGCAGGGCCTGGGATCAGGTCTTCCTTCACGAGCTGCTTCACGAACCACAGGTTCCCCGTGTCGAACACTTCCAACTCGGCCTTGACGCCCAGGTCGCGCAGAATCGCGGCACCCTTGCGCAGATAGTTGGGCGTCGATACGTATGCACGATTGCCGTCGCCAAAGTTGAGGCTGCCGCAATCGAGAGTAGCAATGTCGGGCCGGTACTTGCCCTCATTGCACAGGTCAATGACGTGACGCATCCGGTCTTCCTGACTGCAGAAGTCGCTACCGGGGCCCGGGGTGTCTTTCAGGCCGTTGTCACCCGCAACGATGTAGCCACCCATCCCGCAGGTGAGGTTGACGATCACGTCCACCTTGCTCTCACGGATCCGCTTCACTACCTCGCGGTAGTACTTCGTTTCCATGCTGAAGGTGCCCGTCTCAGGATCGCGCACGTGAATGTGGACGATGGCAGCACCGGCCTGGGCCGCTTCGATCGCCGTATTGGCGATCTGCTCAGGTGTGACTGCGCAGTGAGGGCTTTTCGTAACCTTGGTGTCGTCGCCGGTGACGGCACAAGTGATCATGACATCTGGGTTCATGCGGGGCCTCGCGGGCGGGGACGTGAGCGTCCGGGTAATATTATCGCGTCAATAATATAGCATCGCCCGGCGTGAGCATAGCCATACGCGGATCATCGCCCGGCGTGAGCATAGCCATGCGGGCACCCGCCAGCGGCACGTGTGCTACCGTCGCGTCCCCATGGGACCAGCCGACGATTCTACCGACGGGCCAAAACCGAGCCCGCCATCCCCCAAAGCGGAAAAACTGAACACCAAGGCTGCCGGCATCGTCGGCCTTGCCGTTCTGTGCAGCCGCATCCTTGGGCTTGCGCGCGAGCAGATCTTCGCGGCGCTGTTCGGGGGTGGGCGGCTCATGGATGCCTTCACCATCGCGTTCCGCATCCCCAATCTTTTGCGCGATCTGTTCGCTGAAGGGGCGCTGTCGACGTCCTTCATTACGACGTTCAGTAAGACGATTGCCACGGATGGAGACCGCGCCGCCTGGAAGCTGGCCGACAAGGTCGCGACGCTCACGGTGATTGTGCTGAGCTCCATCACCATCCTCGGGATCATCACCGCCCCTTGGCTGGTGCACGTCCTCGCCCCCGGCTTCGATGGCGAGAAGGCCGCACTCACGATCACGCTGACGCGGATCATGTACCCCTTCATCCTGCTGGTGTCCCTGGCCGCCCTGGTGATGGGGATGCTGAATGCCAAGGAAGTGTTCGGCGTGCCGGCAATGGCCTCCAGCTTCTTCAACCTGGGGTCCATTATCAGCGGAGTGGCCCTGGGCTACTGGCTCGACCCGGACTTCGGCCCACGGGCGCTGATGGGGTCGGCCGTCGGCACGCTCATCGGCGGCTCGCTGCAGTTCGCGGTCCAGGTACCTGCGTTGCGCCGCCTCGGGTACGTCTTCAGGCCGGACTTCCAATGGCGCGACAAGGGCGTGAAAGCCATTCTGCGGCTGATGGGACCGTCCGTGATTGCTGCGAGCACCACGCAGGTCAACGTCCTGATCAACTCCATCTTTGCATCCCAGCTCGGAGACGGCCCGACGTTCTGGTTGTCGATCGCGTTCCGGTTGATGCAACTGCCGCTCGGGATCTTCGGCGTAGCGCTCGGCACCGTAGCTTTGCCGCTGCTGGCGCGAATGGCCGCCACCGGCAACATGGTGTCCTTCCGCAGCGAGTTGTCACGCGGCATGCGACTCGCTTTTCTGATGACCATCCCGGCGACGATCGGCCTGATCATGCTGGCCGAACCCATCATTTCCGTGCTGTACCAACATCGGAAGTTCGGGGCATTCGAGGCGGGAGAGGCGGCTGGGGCGTTGCGCTTTTACGCCATCGGCCTGAGTGGCTATGCGGCGCTGAAGGTGTTGGTCAATGCGTTTTATGCGCTCGAGCGGCGCAAGACCCCGATGTTCGTCAGTTTCACCGCGGTGGTGCTGAACCTGCTGCTCAACTGGTTCTTCACGCTGCAGTTGGGATGGGGGCACCGGGGGCTCGCCTTGTCTACCGCCTGCATCGCGACCTCGAACTTCCTGATTCTCTACCTGCTGATGCGCCGGCAATTGACGTTCCTCGAAACGGGATCCCTGCTGACCCTGCTGGGTAAGCTGGCGATCGCCAGTGCCGCCCTGGCAGGGGTCTGCTGGCTCGGGTCCCACTTCCTGCTCAGCAATTGGGCGACCCAGCCGTTCTGGCCCAAATTGGGCGGCCTCAGCGCGACCATCGCCGTCGCCGGCGTGGTGTTCCTGTTGGTGGCCTCGGCGCTCAGGATTCCGGAGCTGCGCGACATCATCGCAGCCTTCGAGCGCAGGCTGCGGCGCAAGCGGGCGCGCTAGCGAGTGCCGCTAGGAGGCGAACCGAATGCAGGCCTCGAGGACCCGGGTCAACACCGCGCGCATTGGAGCTGCGACTTCATTCTCGTACGGCGTTGGCCACTTGCCCTGTACTACAGCCTCGAGAGGCTCGCGCATGTATCCCCGGCAAGCGAGCTCCATCTGAATCGCGTGGACCCCATCGGTCGGCCGCCCGTAATGCCGTGTCGTGTGTCCGCCGCGGAAGCGGCCATTGGTGACACGCGTAAAGCTGCTTGCATCGCACACCGCTTCGACCGCGCTCGTGAGGGCAGGCGAGCACGTCGCACCATTGTTCGTGCCAATATTGAAGTTCGGCAGAGCTCCGTCAAACAACCTGGGCACCGTGGAGCGAATGGAATGGCAGTCATACAACACAATGTTGTTATGGCTGACACGCAGCCGTGCGATTGCACCGGCGATCGCAGCATGGTACGGGTCGAAGAACGTGCTGCGGCGAAGCGAGATTTCCCCGGCGTCCGGCATGAATCCCGCCCGGTACAACGGCTCTCCATCGAAAGTCGTGGTCGGACACAGTTCAGTCGTTGTCTGCCCGGGATACAAAGACGCGCCCGTCGGGTCGCGATTGCAATCTATGACCGTGCGCGAGATGGCCGTGCGGATCACGGTAGCGCCCAGGGTATGAGCGAAGTCGTACAAGCAATTGACCCACCAGTCCGCATCCTTGCGCGCGAGCCAGGGTGAAATGAGGCCCGATTCGATGTCCTGAGGAATGTCCACGCCCGTGTGGGGCATGCAGACAATGAGCGGCGCTTCGCCGCGAATGATGCTGAGCCACGGAAAGCGGGATTCGTCTGTCATCGAGATAGAATAGCGAACGCCAAAGCAGGAGTGACGAGCGACATGACGAGTTTGTGGTTTGAGTCCGCTTTGCTGCCGCACGGTTGGGCAAATCGCGTGCGCATCACTGCCGTTGGCGGCTTGATCCAGCGCGTGACCACGGACGTAGATCCATTGAATACGGACGAACGGCTCAAGATCGGCATTCCTGGAGTTCCCAATCTTCACAGCCACGCGTTTCAACGCGGCATCGCGGGTTTAACCGAACGCCGTGGTCCCGAAGGCGACAGCTTCTGGACATGGCGCGAGCTAATGTATCAGTTCGTCGAGCGAATTGATCCGGACGACATGGAAGCCATTGCAGCGTTGGCGTACGCCGAGATGCTCGAGTGCGGTTTTACACAAGTGGGCGAGTTTCATTATCTGCACCACGACCGTGGCGGTGCTGCCTTTGCCGATCCGGGCGAGCTGGCCGGCCGTCTGGCCGCGGCTGCGTTCAACACCGGAATAGGGCTCACCCTGCTGCCAACACTCTACGCGCACGGAGGCTTTGGCGGTGCGGAACCCAACAAGCGGCAGCAGCGCTTCATCAACACCCGGGACAGTTTTGCCGCGATTGTCGAGGCGAGCCGAAAAATAGTGAAAGCGTTGCCAGGAGGCGTGGTGGGAATCGCCCCGCACAGCCTCCGCGCGGTCACTCCCGAGGAACTGGCCTGGCTCGTCGAGTTATCAGGCGGCAGCGTCATTCACATTCACATCGCCGAGCAGACCAAGGAGGTGAATGACTGTATCGCCTGGTCGGGACGCAGGCCGGTGGAATGGCTGCTCGAGCATACGGCGCTGGATGACCGCTGGTGCCTCGTGCACGCCACGCACATGAACGATGCGGAGATCCAGGCTGTGGTGGCGAGCGGCGCGGTGGTGGGATTGTGTCCGATCACCGAAGCCAACCTCGGGGACGGGATTTTCCCCGCACCCACATTCCTGGGGCAAGCGGGCCGCATCGGTGTCGGCTCGGACTCGAATGTGCTGATCGATGCGGCCGAAGAGTTTCGGGTGCTCGAATACTCGCAGCGGCTTGCTCACCGGGGACGGAATGTGCTCGCATCCGCTGCCGGTCGTTCGACGGGGCGTACGCTGTTCGAAGCGTCTCTTGCCGGTGGTGCGCAAGTGCTGAGCTCGCCTGGCGGGCTCGCGGCAGGAGCCTCGTTGGATGTCGTGACTTTGAACACCGAGCAGCCCGAGCTTTTCCAGCGGCGGGAAGATGACATCCTGGACAGTTGGATCTTTGCCGGCGGACGTCGTGTGGTCGATTGCGTCTGGCGGGCCGGTGAGAAAGTCGTAGTGGCGGGGCGGCATCGGCTGCGCGATGCGATCGTGGCTCGCTACCGGCGGGCTTTGCAGAAACTGTTGAGTTGAGGGGGAAGAAAACCAAGTGCTAAAGATTATCTCGGGCGTCGTGCTCGCCATTCTGGGTGCCTTCGCGCTGTTCTTTTTCGCTGTGTTCCGGCATGAGCCGGTCAGCGTCGCCTGGACCGGCAATGCACTGTGGATCGTTGCAGCGGCCGTGTGTGTCTATCTGCTGGGATATCGCTTCTATGCGGCATGGATCGCGGCAAAGGTGCTGTCCGTCGACCCCTCACGCGCCACGCCGGCCGAGCGCCATGACAACGGTCGCGACTTCGTTCCCACTCATCGCTGGATCGTCTTCGGCCATCACTTCGCGGCCATCGCAGGTCCCGGTCCGTTGGTAGGTCCCACACTGGCCGCCCAATTCGGATACCTGCCGGGTACGCTGTGGATCGTTGTGGGCGCCGTGTTGGGTGGCTGCGTTCAGGACATGACCATCCTGTTGCTCTCGACCCGCCGGGACGGCCGCAGCCTCGGCCAGATGGCTCGCGATGAGTTGGGCCCGTTAGGCGGATTTGCAGCACTCATCGGCACGCTCCTCATCATGATCATCCTGATAGCAGTGCTGGGACTCGTCGTCGTCAACGCCATGAAGCACAGCCCGTGGGCAACCTCTACGGTGTTTGCAACCATCCCCATCGCGGTCCTGGTCGGTTTCTACCTGCGGCGCTGGCGCCCCGGTCGGGTGCTCGAGGCCTCCGTGCTGGGAGTGTCCCTGGTACTGTTTGCGGTCGTCGGGGGCGGTTGGATCGACAACAACGCCACGTTGCGTGCGGCATTCGATTTTCCTGCGTTGCCGCTCGCGGGCTTTGTGATTGTGTATGGGTGGTTGGCGGCGATTTTGCCGGTGTGGCTGTTGCTCGCGCCGCGCGACTATTTGTCGACGTTCTTGAAGTTGGGCACGGTCGGGGCGCTCGCCATTGCGCTGCTGCTGATGCATCCGCACATCAAGATGCCGGCCCTGACGCAGTTCGTCGATGGCACCGGGCCATTGTTTGGCGGCAAGGTGTTTCCATTCGTGTTCATCACGATCGCGTGTGGCGCCATATCGGGATTTCACGCGCTGGTTTCGAGTGGTACCACGCCCAAGATCATTGCGACGGAGGCTGATGTTCGCCTCGTGGGCTACGGCAGTATGGCCCTCGAATCACTCGTCGCAATCATGGCCATGATCGCTGCCACGCTGTTGGATCCGGGTGTGTATTTCGCGATCAATACGGGTGCGGGGATTGTCGGTGCCGCACCAGAGGTCGCGGTGCAGACCATCACGGGCTGGGGCTTCCCGGTCACGGTCGAGCAGATGCAGCACCTCGCGAGCGAAATGGGGGAGAGCACGCTGTTTGCCCGCACTGGGGGCGCACCGTCACTGGCCGTCGGTATGGCGAGCATCTTCGGCTCGACCTTCGGACGCGGACTCCTCAGTCTCTGGTACCACTTCGCGATCATGTTCGAAGCCGTGTTTATTCTGACGACCCTGGATGCGGGCACCCGCGTGGGCCGGTTCATGCTGCAGGACCTGCTGGGTCACATCTGGAAGCCAATGGGGCGCACATCCTGGTACCCGTCGGTGTTACTTGCGAGTGCGCTGGTGGTCGCCGGCTGGGGTTATTTCCTGTACATCGGGGTGATCGATCCGAACGGGGGAGTGAATATCCTCTGGCCGTTGTTTGGCATTGCCAACCAGATGTTGGCCGCCATTGCCTTGTGCGTGGCCACGGGAATTCTCATCAAGTCGGGCAAGGCCCGTCATGCCTGGGTGACCTGCCTGCCGCTGGCGTGGCTGGCGTTGATCACCTCGACGGCCGCCTGGCAGAAGCTGACCAGCAGCGATCCGCGCCTGGGTTTCTTCGCTGCCGCGAACGATCTGGCGGCCAAGCTGGCCGCGGGTATTCTGCCGCCGGAGAAAGCGGCCGTGGCGCCGCAGTTGATATTCAATCAGCGCCTGGATGGCTGGCTGACTATGTTCTTCCTGGCAGTGGTCTGGTTCGTGATTCTCGACATGGTCCGGGTGTCCATCCGTTACCTGCGAGGATTATCCGTATCGAGCAGCTCCGAAGCGCCTTACCAGGTTACGAGGTTGACGGGATGATCACCCTGCAAAACATCTGGCGCTGGCTGCGCGCGGCTACGGGCGATGATGCTTACGAGCGTTACGTCGAGCACCGCCGCATCAAACATCCCGGCGAGGCGCTGATGACACGGGGCGCCTTCTATGAAGACAGCCAGCGCCGCAAGTGGAGTGGTGTCAGCCGCTGCTGCTAGCGGCACCGAGCGGCTACTGGCGGCTCAATGAACCCGCATGTGCCGGATCAAACGCCTGTCGATGTACATCCGGGCATCGAGCACCAGGCGATCCTGCGCCTGTTGCAACTGATGCAAAAAGAACATCACGAGGATACACGCGACCAACGCAGTCAGAGTCGCGTTGAACGTCACGCCCAATCCCAGCGTGACACCTGAAATATCGCCGTGCAGCGCCCCTTGGGCATCCTGCAACGCGCGGCCGATGCCGCGTACCGTTCCAACAAACCCCACGGCTGGAATCGCCCAGGCGGTAAAGCGAACCATGGACAGTTGTGCATCCAGCCGGTCGATCTCGTTCTCGCACTCGGCGCGCACGGCCTCGGCCGAGTCCTGCACGCTGCGGGTGGCTCCAAACCTGTTCAGCGCGACCATCAGCGCGCGCGGCAGCAACATGTCCTGTTCCTCGCGAGGCAGGCTTTCGAGTGGTCGTGCGTAAGCGCGGGCGTCATCGGGTAGAACGACGTGACCGTCGCCCACGTCAACATATTGCTTGGCGAGCAGCCGGCGATTGGAGGTGACCGCCTGGGCCTGATGACCGATCAGGGCCAATGCCCAGCAGGCGAGAATCAGCGCGGTCTCCTGCTCGTAGTCCTTGAGTATGACAAATACCGACCGGAGGTTGTGCGGCGGGGGAGAGGCGAGAATGGCCTCGGCGTGGGGCCGGATGATCGTGGCGTAGAGCGCTTGCACGATGATCGCACTGAGCAGCAGGGCACTCACACTGAACAGCGCTTCACGGCCGAACACTGAACGCATCTAGTCTCCTTCGCAGTGGTGCTCTAGGCTACCGGCTTCGATCTGTCAAAGTACACACATGAACACAGTTGCAGACAAGATCATTGCGCGCGAGTTCGTTATTACTTCGGAGCTGACGCCCCCCAAGGGCATCGATCTCATTGACGTCTTCGCCAAGGCGGAGTCACTGAAAGGCTACGTGGATGCCTTCAACCTCACCGAATCCCCCCGCGCCCGCATGGCGATCTCCCCAACTGCCGTGGCGCGCCTGCTCCTCGACCGTGACATCGAGCCCATTGTGCAGATCACGGCACGCGACCGGAACCGCATTGCAATCCAGGCCGATATTCTGGGCGCCGCCGTGCTCGGTGTGCGCAATTTCGTGTTCATGGCCGGCGATCCGCCGGCGAATGGCGATCATCCGGAGGCGAAGCCGGTCTTCGATCTGAACTCCAACCAGATGTTGCGTGCCGGGCATGAGCTCGCGCAGGGACGGGATATGAATGGCAATCCCTTGCGCGGGACCCCGATCCTGTTCCTCGGCGCCACGGCCAACCCGGGCGCGACTGATCTCGAGGCGGAAGCTGCGAATACACGGCGCAAGATTGACGCAGGTGCGCAGTTTCTGCAGACACAGGCGGTGTATGAGCGGGCGACACTGGAGAGATGGCTGGAGGCTGTGAAGCCGGACGGTGTGGCCATCCTGGCGGGCATCATTCCGTTGAAGTCAGCCAAGATGGGTGCGTGGCTCAACGGTAACGTGCCGGGTATTCGTGTGCCGGATACGTTGCTTCAAGAGATGCAGGGAGTCGCGGGGACTGATGGGGAGATCGCCCGGGGGGTCGATATCGCCGCCCGGACCATTCGCGACATCCAGAAGCTGTGCGCGGGGGTGCATGTTATGGCGTTGGGGTGGGAGGCGCATATTCCGGCGATCCTGGAGGCGAGTGGCCTCAGAGGCGGGCCGAGTGTGTAGCTTTGCTGCCGTCCGGGCTTTCGCCGGCGGGTATTAGCTGACGACTCTTTTGCGGAACGCCGCAGGAGACTCGCCCGCGAGCTTGCTGAAGAACCTCGAAAAGTAGGCCGGGTCGGTGAAGCCGAGGTAGTAGGCCGTCTGGGCGACGGTCATGTTCGTGTATGTCAGGTTGCGCTTGGCTTCGAGAAGCAGGCGTTCCTCCAGCACGCGCATGGGGGTCTTGCCTGTTACTTCGAGGCAGGCGGCGCGCAGCCGCGCCGGAGTTACGTTCAACATTTTCGCGTAGGCGGCCAGCGACAGCCCGCCGCGCAAATGAGTTTCGATCTTCTCACGCAATCGCGCCACCAAAGCAGCGCGAGCATTCCCTGCCGCCGACACAACATCCAAAGGTTGATGCAACGCCCTGACAGCACTGACCAGCAGCGTGGTCAACCTGGCAGCCGCCGCTGCCGCACTGGCCGGTGCGCTCCAAACAAGCTCGCGCCTGAGTTTCGGGATGGTCTCAATGAACTCCTGAAAATGGATGGGGTCCGACTGCATTGGCGTGCAGTTGGGCGACGCAAACAGGTTACGGAAGCTGCGCTCGTCGCGCGCGAGGTCGCGAAGCAGTGTGTCAGCCAATGTGACCACATAACCCTCGGTGTCCTGCGCGAACGCGAACCCATGCACGACACCGGCCGGGGCGACCAACAGCGCAGGGGCCTGAAACTCCAACCTCTGGGTCTCGGCCTCCATCTGGCCGCCGCCCGAACAGATGATCAGCAGTTGGTGAAGGTCGCGATGTGCATGGGGCTGGATCCGCCAGTTATGCACACGGCTGCGCTCCGCGATCATCTCGACATGGACAAAGCGCTCGTCGGCATCCCGCGGCGGCTCCCCGTACAGGAAAAAGCGCGGAATTGCAGCCTGTTGCTCTCGCATTGCACCAAATCCAAGCCGAACGCGTTTGCGTCCATGGTCTGCCACCTGGCAAGGGTTACAGTTTAACGCTCATGCGTACCCAGGTTGCGATCATCGGCGCGGGGCCTGCGGGGCTGCTGCTGGCTCAATTGCTGCACCAACGCGGCATCGATTCCGTGGTGCTGGAAGCCAAGAGCCAGCACTACGTCGAAAATCGCGTGCGCGCTGGAGTGCTCGAGCATCAAAGCGTCGACGTCCTGAATGCCGCCGGCGTCGGTTCCCGCATGATGAAGGAAGGGCTGCTCCATCACGGCCTGCGCCTACACTTCGGTCGCCAAAATCACCGGATCGACTTGCACGAGCTGACCGGCCGCGCCGTCATGATCTACGGTCAACAAGAGGTCGTGAAGGATCTGATTGCGACGCGCCTCGCCGCGCGCCAGCCCCTGTATTTCGAAGTTGATTCGGTGTCGGTTCATGACTTCGACACGGACGCGCCGCGAGTGCGATTCCAAAGTGGGGGACAGCAGCAGACGCTGGAGTGCGATTTCATTGCGGGTTGCGACGGTTTCCATGGAATCTGTCGCGCCACCGTGCCCCCGGATCAGCTCAACGTGTTCGAGCGTGTGTATCCGTTCGCCTGGCTGGGAATACTCGCCGAAACCGCGCCGGCCTCCGATGAGTTGATCTATGCGAACGGAGACCGCGGCTTCGCTTTGCTCAGCATGCGTTCGCCCACGGTCAGTCGCCTGTACTTGCAGTGCGAGCCTGACGAGGACGTGGAGAAGTGGCCCGATGAACGAATCTGGGACGAGCTGCGCAAGCGTCTGAACATCACGCTGCCCGCGGGACCAGTCCTGCAGAAGTCGGTCACGCCCATGCGCAGCTTCGTCGTTGAGCCCATGCGCTTTGGCCGACTGTTTCTGGCCGGCGACGCAGCCCACATCGTGCCGCCGACCGGGGCGAAGGGGATGAATCTGGCCATTGCGGACGTGCACGTGCTGGCGCAGGGACTAGAGTCGTACTACAAGCGGGGCGGCCAGTCGGGTGCGCGGGCGGCTGTCCGCCCGGGTGGCCAAGCCGCCATGGAAGCGCTGAACGCCTATTCAGCCACCTGTCTCAGCCGCATCTGGAAGGTCCAGCGCTTCTCCTGGTGGATGACGTCGCTGCTCCACAGCTTCGACGACGCCACCCCTTTCGATCGCCGGCGACAACTTGCCGAGCTGGAGTACCTCGTGTCTTCCCGCGCGGCGGCCGGGACGCTGGCTGAAAACTACGTCGGATTGCCACTGCCTCACCTGTAAGGCTTTGTCGGGGAAAGCTCGCTGCGGGCGCTCCGTGGTAAGCTGCGCCCCCCCGAAAAGCTGGGGTTAAGGACGGCAATGGCACTGAAAATCATGATCCTGGGAGCCAACGGCTTCATTGGCAGCGCGCTCACGAACGCGATTCTGCGGACGCGACCCTGGGAGGTGTACGGCATCGACCTGGCCGACAATAAGCTCAAGGACCTGCCCAAGACGGATCGATTCCATTTCGTCGAGGGTGACATCACCATCAACAAGGAATGGGTCGAATACCACGTCAAGAAGTGCGACGTTGTTGTCCCGCTCGTGGCAATCGCAAATCCCGCTCAGTACGTGACGCATCCTTTGCGCGTATTTGAGCTCGACTTCGAAGCCAATATCGACGTCGTGCGGCATTGCGTGAAGTACAACAAGCGTCTGGTCTTCCCGTCCACGTCTGAGATCTACGGCATGTCCGAGGACAGCGTGCTGGACGAAGAAAGCAGCCCGCTCGTGTACGGCCCAGTCAACAAACAGCGCTGGATCTATGCGGCTTCGAAGCAGCTCCTCGACAGGGTCATTTACGCCTATGGCGTGCGAGACAACCTCAACTACACCTTGTTTCGGCCCTTCAATTTCATCGGCCCGAACCTGGATAACGTCGAGGAGCCCAAAGAGGGCAGCTCGCGCGTATTCACACAGTTCCTGTCGAACGTGCTGTACAAGCGGCCCATCAAGCTCGTTGATGGCGGACGGCAGAAGCGTTCATTCACGTTCATCGACGATGCAGTCGAGGCGCTGCTCACCATCCTCGAGAACAAGGACGACTGCGCAAGCAGGCGCATCTTCAACATCGGCAATCCGGACAATTGCGTGTCGATACGCGATTTGGCCGAGCGCACGATCCGTATTGCGCAGGAGTTCCCCGTGCTGCGAGAGAACGCAAAGGGCACGGAGATCGTCGATGTGACTGCGGGTGAGTACTACGGTAAGTACTACCAGGACATCCAGGTGCGTGTGCCTGCGATTGAGGCAGCCAAGCGGGATCTGGGTTGGAAGCCGACGACCGATCTGGACACGGCCATCCGGCGCACGATCGAGTACTACGTGAACCAGGAAGGTTTCGGTACGCGAGCCATGGCCAGTAACGCCATGACCAACAATATCTGAGCCGTCATCGAACCAGTTGGTTTGAGCATGTCGAACGAGGGGCAGGGGCTACGTCAGATACGTAGCTTCAGTTGGTTGCTTTGGATTGCGCTCGCGGCGGTCTGGTTTGCGACCATGCCTCTTCGTCCACTGTTGGACCCCGACGAAGGTCGTTACGCGGAAATCCCGCGCGAGATGGCGGCGACGGGCGACTGGATCACGCCGCGTCTCGACGGTCTGAGGTACTTCGAGAAACCGCCGCTGCAGTACTGGGCGACTGCCGCGGTTTATTCGGTCTTTGGCGTAAGTGAGTGGACGGCTCGTCTGTGGACGGTCGGATTGGCGTTCCTATGCCTACCCATGGTCTTTGCCTGGACTGCCCGCCTGTTCGGACAAGCGGCGGGATTCGCGGCTCTGGCAACACTTGCAGTCAGCCCTTACTACGAGCTCATCGCGCACCTCAATCTGCTGGATGCCGGTTTCGCGTTTTGGCTCTCTGGTGCTGTATTCGCATTCACACTCGGGCAGGCCTCGCCCCTAGGTTCTCCCAGCGAGCGTCGTTGGATGCTTCTGGCATGGCTTGGCGCGGCGCTGGCCGTTCTCAGTAAGGGGATTGTCGTCGGGGTTCTGACTGGCGGTACGCTGGTTGTTTACACCGTTTTAGAGCGAGACTTGCGAACGTGGCGGCGCCTACACGTCATGCTAGGGCTCCCGCTGTTTCTAGTGGTCACTGTCCCGTGGTTCCTAGCGGTCAGTGCCCGCAACCCGGCCTTCGCTGAGTTCTTTTTCATCCACGAGCACTTCGCGCGCTTTCTCACGACGGTGCACAAGCGTGCCGAGCCGTGGTGGTACTTCCTCACCATGCTGTTGATCGGCGCTCTCCCATGGCTGGCGGCCCTGCCTGGAGCCTGCCGCCGCGCCTGGCTCGAACCTGCTGGCAATACTCAGTTCAAACCACTGAAGTTCCTACTAATATTCTGCCTGATCACCCTGGTTTTTTTCTCCATTTCGGAATCGAAGCTGGCGCCCTACATCCTGCCCATGATGCCGCCGCTCGCCGCCCTGGTCGGGGTGCAGGTGGCTTCGAGCTCCCATTTCATACGCACAGTGGCGCGGGTCACCGCCGCGCTGCTGGCGGTCCTCGCAGGGGGATTCGTGGTTTTTGCCGACCACCGCTTCGGTTTTCTGCCCCCAACCGCAATTCCGTGGCTGATTGCGGCAACCATTGCCGCCGCCTATGGCTTGATCGTTACCTGGAAGCGTGGCCTCCCCCTCGGTGCGACTGCGTGGGCGACCGCAGCCAGTGCTATTTTGGGTTGGCAGTGTCTGCTCAGCGCATACACTGAGCTTCCCGAGCGCTCCTCCTACAAACTGGTCATGACGGTCAAACCCCTGATCGGGCCGCAAACTGAACTGTTCAGCATCGGTCAGTACCGGGAGACGCTGTCACCCTACCTGCAACGGACCCTGACGCTCGTGGACTTCGAAGGTGAGCTGGCATTCGGACTTTCACAGGAGCCCGCCGGTGCGCTCACTACCGAGGCGTTCCTGGCTCGTTGGAACAACTCGACGAACGCCGTAGCCTTCATCCCGCCGGCGATCCTGGATACCTGGCGCGGCCGCGGCCTGCAGGGCAAGGTCATCGGCGGCGACAACCAGACACTGGTGGTGAGCCGTTTATGAGACCGACCGATTTCGCGGTGTTGTGCTTCGGCGTGTTGTTGAATGCGCTCGCGCAGCTCGGGCTGAAAAAGGCCACCAGTGTGACGGGTCCGCTGATTGCGCCGGATGGTGGCAACTGGAGCCGGGCGCTGGAGCTCATCACGGTTCCGTCGCTCTGGTTTGCGTTGAGCGCGTATGGGCTCAGCGTAGTGGTGTGGCTGGTTGCATTGTCGCGAGTGCCGGTGAGTCAGGCCTACCCGATGCTGTCGATGGGTTATGTGCTCAACATCGGACTGGCGTGGTGGTTGCTGGGCGAAGTACCGAATGCGCAGCGCGTGATCGGCATTGGCGTGATCGTGGCTGGCGTGGTGCTGGTGGCCCGTTCGTAGGGAGGTTGGAGAGTGAGCAAAATGCTGCCGTTTACACGGCCGGCGATCGACGAGGAGACCATCCAGGGCGTCGTCGAGGTACTGCGCTCAGGATGGCTGGCCACCGGACCGAAGGTCGCGGAGTTTGAAGCGGCTCTGTCGCGTTACCTGGGTGGCAGGCCCATCCGTACCCAGACTTCGGCAACCGCAAGCCTGGAAATGGCGCTGTTGGCGTGCGGCATAGGTGCGGGGGACGAAGTGATTACGCCCGCCATGAGCTTCGTTGCCACCGCCAATGTGATCATGCGAACAGGGGCGCGGCCGGTCTTCATTGATGTAGGCCTGGACTCGCGCAACCTCGACCTGGATCAGCTCGAAGCCGCCATCACACCACGCACCCGCGCCATCATGCCCGTGCACTTTGCCGGACTGCCTTTCGACATGGATCGCTTGTACGACCTGGCAAAGCGCCACCATCTACGAGTGGTCGAGGATGCCGCGCATGCGATCGGGTCGTCCTGGAAGGGACGCCGCATCGGCAGCTTTGGCGACCTTGTTTGTTTCAGCTTTCACCCCAACAAGAACATGACCACCATCGAGGGTGGAGCGGTGAGCGGCGGGTCGGCCGAAGAGGTGAAGGCGTTGGAGCTGCATCGGTGGCACGGGCAAAGCAAAACGCCGATGGGTGTAGACACGCTGTTCGCCGGTGGCAAGGCAAATCTGTCGGACGTGGCGGCCCGTGTCGGCATCGGGCAACTCGCTCGCCTGGAAGAATTCAATGCGCGGCGGCGGCAGCTCGTCGCCCGTTACTTCGAGCTGTGGAACGACAATCCGCCCGTGCGTTTGCCCGAGCGTGGCAACGATCAGGACCATAGTTGGCACATTTTTGCACCCTTGTTGCCGCTGGCACGGCTGAAGATCACCCGTGCCCAGTTCATCGAAGCCATGGCGCAACGGGGCATCGGGGTCGGAATCCATTATCCTGCGATCCACCTGTTCACCGCGTATCGCAAGCTGGGCTATCACGAGGGACAGTTTCCGAACGCCGAGCAGGTTGGCCGTGAGACCGTCACCTTGCCCCTGTTTCCAGCGATGGACCTCACCGACGTGGATCGGGTCGTGCAGGCGGTCAACGAAATCGTCACGGGAGCGCGAATTTGAACGTAACAGCCGGTACCGTCTCGGTCATCATTCCGGTCTACAACGAAGAGTGTGGTTTGCCGGACTTGTTCGACCGGCTGTACCCCGTGCTCGACCAGCTCGGTCGCCAGTACGAAATCATCTTCGTGGACGACGGTAGCGCCGACAAATCCGTGGCCGTATTGCGAGGCCAGTTCACCAAGCGTCCCGACACGACGCGCATAGTGGTTCTCGCACGCAATGTCGGCCAACACATGGCCATCATGGCGGGCTTCGCACAGAGCCGCGGCGACTACATCATCACCTTGGATGCGGACCTGCAGAACCCGCCCGAGGAGATTGGCAAGATCGTGACTGCAATGGATGCGGGCGCGGACTACGTCGGCACAGTGCGGAAAAACCGGCACGATGCGTATTGGCGCAAGGCAGCCTCGCGTCTGATGAATCGCTTCCGCGAGAAGACCACCCAGATCCGCATCACGGACCAGGGTTGTATGTTGCGCGGCTACGACCGTGAGATCGTGGATGCAATCAACAGTTGCGTCGAGGTGAGTACTTTCGTCCCCGCATTGGGCTACACCTTCGCGCGCAACCCCGTGGAAATCGAAGTCGTCCACGCCGAGCGCACCATTGGCAAGTCAAAGTATTCCCTGTACCGCCTGATCCGCCTGAACTTCGACCTCATGACCGGCTTCTCGGTCATGCCGCTGCAGTTCTTTTCCATGGCGGGAATGGTCATAGCGTTGGCCTCCCTGGTCGGGTTCGTCGGCCTGGCCATCCGTCGTTTGACGGTGGGTCCGGAAGCGGAAGGATTGTTCACCCTGTTCGCGATCGCGTTCTTCCTCATCGGTGTGCTGCTGATGGGTGTCGGGGTGGTCGGTGAGTATGTGGGTCGCATCTACGAGCAGGTTCGCCAGCGGCCGCGGTATACGGTCGCCGCGCTTCTGGAGCAGGACCAATCGAAGCCCCAGGACAGCAGGTCTTTGACGCGGGCCACGGAAAGGGCCTCGGGAGCGGGTGGGTGAGTGCTGCGCGCGCAGTAGTTTTCGGCTACCACGACGTCGGCGTTCGCTGTCTGAAGACGCTTATCTCGGGAGGCGTCGACGTACCTCTTGTCGTGACTGTTGCCGACGATCCAAAAGAAACCCAGTGGTTTGGAAGCGTCGCGGCCACCGCTGCGGAGTATGGCATTGCGAGCCTGACTCCCGAGAATGCCAACACGCCCGAGTTGCAACGCCGCATCGAGGGACTGCAACCGGATTTTCTGTTCTCTTTCTACTATCGCTCACTGCTCGGCGCACCGTTGCTCAATAGCGCGCGTCGCGGCGCGCTCAACATGCACGGCTCGCTGCTTCCCAAATATCGCGGTCGGGCGCCTGTGAATTGGGCGGTATTGCATGGTGAGAGGGAAACAGGTGCCACGTTGCATTACATGGTCGAGCGTGCCGACTCCGGCGACATCGTGGACCAGTTGGCCGTGCCCATACTTGCGGATGACAGTGCCCACGAAGTGTTTGGCAAGGTCACAGTGGCTGCGGAGACCATCCTGGCGAGATCGTTACCGGGCCTGATCGACGGCACAGCTGCGAGACGGACGCAGCCCGTAGAGCCCGGGCAGTACTTCGGGCGCCGGCGACCCGAGGACGGACGCATTGACTGGAGCTGGTCGGCTCAACAGATTCATAACCTCGTGCGCGCGGTGGCGCCGCCGTTTCCGGGCGCATTTGCCAATGTCGGTGATCAAAGCTGGCAGATCCACAAGACCCACATCGTTTCCTGGACAGTGAGTCCAAGCGACCATGCCCGCCTGATCAGCATCGACGGCCAGTGCTATATCGAGTGCCACGACGGCAGCGTGTTGCACCTGGCCAAGGTTGCAACACCGCACGGACCCCTGAATCTGCGGGGTCTGGCGGCCGCCATCCAACAACATCCGCGCCTGTTGGATTGACGTGGCCCGCATCGCGCTCAAAATCGATGTCGACACGGATCGCGGCACCCTCGAGGGTGTGCCACGCCTGGCCGCTCTTTTCGAGCGCCTGGATGTCCGGGCCACCTTCTTGTTCAGCCTGGGTCCGGATCAGACGGGGCGGGCGGTCAAGCGTGCATTCCGGCGTGGGTTCATGGGGAAGGTACGCAGGACCTCGGTGCTCAAGCACTACGGACTGAAGACGCTCCTCTATGGAACTGTGCTCCCGGGTCCCCACATCGGCCGGCGTCGTGGTTCCGTCATGCGCGGTGTGGCGCAACAGGGCTTTGAGGTTGGCGTGCACACTTACAACCATGTGAAGTGGCAGGATCATGTTGCGGGCGCGGATGAGGGCTGGACGCGGCAGGAGTTGACGCTGGCCCGCGATGAGTTTGCGCAGATTTTCTCACGGCCGCCCGCGGTACACGGCGCCGCCGGTTGGCAGGTCAATCGTTACGTTCCGCGGTTGGAGCGGGAGTTGGGTTTCAAGTACGCATCGGATGGCCGAGGCACAGGCCCCTTCGTTCCCGTGGCCAATGGCGAAGTCGTCAACGTGCTGCAGATGCCCACGACCCTGCCAACCCTGGATGAGCTGATCGGGCGACCCGACCTGGAGGGTGTCGATCCCATCGATCATTTGTTCTCTTTGACTGATGCCCAGCCCGGGCGCGATCATGTGTACACCCTGCACGCGGAGCTGGAAGGCAACACCTACATCGAGGCGTTCGAGCGCCTGATCAAGGGCTGGCGCGAGCGCGGCGCTGAGCTGATGGACTTGGCCATTTATGCCTCGAGTCTGGCTGTCGCGCAGTTGCCCCGGTGTGAGATGGTGGAGGGGACCGTAGCGGGGCGCAGCGGTCTGCTGGCCTGTCAAAGCGCTCCCTTGAGTTGAATCCAAAGGGTGGGAACATGACCTGGTATGGCTTGTCAGTATTCAGCCTGGCGTACGTGCTCGCCGTGGCGACGCCCGGGCCCGGAGTGGCCGCTGTCATTGCCCGTTCGCTCGGCCACGGGATGCGTGGAGCACCGGCATTCATTGCCGGCTTCATGGTGGGCGACCTGATCTGGTTCACCTTCGCGGCCACCGGGCTTGCGATGCTTGCGCAGAGCGCCTACGCCGTGTTCCTGGTCGTCAAATATGCGGGCGTGGCCTACCTGCTCTACCTGGCCTATCGGCTGTGGACGGCTCCCGCGAAGCCGATCGAGGCCTCGGGCGAGGTTGCCTACGAGCGACCGGTCAGGTTGTTCCTGGGCTCCCTGGCACTCACCCTGGGCAACCCCAAGACCATGATCTTCTTCCTCGCCGTGTTGCCAACGGTGGTGGAGTTGCAGCGCCTGTCCGTGGCGGGCTTCTTTGAGATTGTGCTGGTCATTTCACTCATTCTGCCCTTGGTGCTGGGTGGCTATGCTTTTGGGGCGAGCCGCGCGCGCCGGCTGTTTTCCCGCCCCGAGAGCGTCAAGTGGGTTCAGCGTGGCACCGGAGTTGCCATGGCCTCCGCGGCGGTAGCGGTCGCTACACGGTAACTCTCCACAATATCGGGTCGGCGGCTGCGTCTATCCATGCAGATGGACGTGACGCTGAATGACCCTTCCGTGACCTCCGAACAGGATCGAAAGATCTCGGCCGCCGTGCGGCACGAGGGCGGTCGGCTGCGGAATTTCATTCGCCGTCGCGTGCAGGATGCCGCCGAGGCGGAGGACATCCTCCAGGAAGTGCTCTACGAGCTCGTCGCTGCGCACCGTTTGATGCAGCCGATCGAGCAGGCGGGCGCCTGGCTGATGAGGGTGGCCCGCAATCGCATCATCGACCGGTTTCGCCGCAAGAGTACCGAGCCGTTCGCGGCCCGGAGCTGGGCGCGATCGGAGGATGACAGTGAAGAGGGTATCTCGCTGGAGGACTTGTTGCCTTCCGTCGAGCCCGGTCCCGAGGGTGAGGCTGTCCGGCAGGTGCTGCTCGAGCAGGTGGAGGAAGCATTGGACAGCTTGCCGCCCGAACAGCGGGCCGTGTTCATCGCACATGAGCTCGAGGGAGCGAGCTTCAAGGAATTGGCCGCGCGCTGGGGTGTCAGTGTCAACACGCTGTTATCCCGGAAGCGGTACGCGATTCTCGCGCTGCGCGAGCAGTTGCAGGATGCGTACGACGAGTGGCTGAACGAGTAACTGATTTTTGTGAGCGCGCACGAGCGCACTCGGGAGAATGTTGTGAGACGTTATTGGATGATGAAGGTAGCTGCCTTCGTGGTGCTGGCTCCGGTCTTTGTGGCGGCACTGAGTTTCGTGGTCATGTCCCTGTGGAACGCGCTCGTCCCGGCCCTGTTCTCAGGACCGGTGGTGAGTTTCTGGCAGGCGGCCGGCCTGCTGGTGTTGTGCCGGATCCTGTTCGGCGGTTTCCGCCCTCACGGCGGACCTCACCGGTGGCGCCAGCACCGGGCGTGGCACCGGCGATGGGAGCGCATGACGCCGGAGGAGCGCGAGCGTTTTCGCGACGGCCTACGGCGGCGCGGTTGTTTCGACGGACGGATGGACCAGGGAGACTTGAATGAAACCCACAAATAGTCACGTCACCGGCCCCCGGTCGAGCGCCAGCTTCGGTTTCGCAGCAGACTCCTCCGGTACGTCAGCCCTGGAGTTTCTGGAGCGCAGTCGCGACGTGGCCAACGAGGTAGTTGTTGACGGACGGCGCGTTGAAACATCAACATCGCTGCGTGAAGAAAGCACTGCTCCTCGTTCCAGGTCTACTGTGTGATGACGCCGTCTGGGCCTCACAGACCGCTGGGTTGGCCGATATTGCCGATGTCCGCGTCGCCAACAATGGCGAAACTGACAGCCTCGGAGCCCTGGCGGAGTCGATAATCGCCCACGCCCCGCCGCGATTCGCGCTCGCCGGTCATTCCATGGGTGGGCGGATCGCGTTGGAAGTTGCGCGCCGGGTCCCCGAACGTCTGATCGGGTTGGCTCTTCTCGATACAGGGTATGAACCGCTGGCGCCCGGCGAAGGCGGTGAGCGCGAGGCGGTCGGGCGACATGCGCTGCTCGCACTGGCTCGCCGCGATGGCATGCGCGCGATGGCCCGAACCTGGGTCCAAGGAATGGTGTATCCCCCGAGGCTCACCGACACGGCACTGATCGAACCCATTCTCGACATGTTCGAACGTCGAACACCGGATCAGTTTGCACTGCAGATCGAGGCGCTGCTGAATCGGCCGGACGCTGGACCCGTTCTCGATACTATTCGCTGTGCGACTCTCGTCCTGTGCGGGCGCGAAGACGCGTGGGCGCCGCCGTCGCGGCACGATGCAATGGCTAAATTGATTCGCCGCAGCGCGCTCGAAGTCATTCCGGACTGTGGTCACATGTCGCCCGTGGAACGCCCCCTGGCCGTCAATTCCGCGCTACGCCGTTGGTTGGAAGCGCTGCCCGGATGACAATGGAGTGAAGCCCTAGTGTCAACGGATCTGCGCAAGTTTGCTCTCATCGGCTTTGGGGAGGCGGGCTCGATCCTCGGCGCGGATCTCGTGGCCGCCGGTCGTGATGTGGTCATGTATGACATCCTGCTGGATTCGCCTGAGAGTCGGGCGGCGATGCTCGAGAAGGCGCGGCGGGCGAAGGTGCGGGCGGCGGACAGTTTTGACGCCGCCGTTGTTGGTGCTCAGGTGGTTGTTTCGGCGGTGACTGCGTCTGCATCGGCGGAGGTTGCCGGCAAGGCTGCCAGGAGCTTGCGAGCCGGCCAGGTTCTCCTGGACATCAACTCCGTGTCGCCGGCGAAGAAGCTGTCCAACGCGGCACTCGTCGAAGGGGCGGGCGCCGACTACGTTGAAGCTGCGGTGATGGCGCCAGTGCCGCCACAGCGGTTGCGCGTACCCATGCTCCTGGGCGGCAAGCGAGCGGCTGCGCTCGCAGAAGAGTTGCGTGGTGTTGGGATGAACACGACCGCACTTTCGGAACAGATCGGTGTCGCCTCTGCGGTCAAGATGTGTCGCAGCATCGTGATCAAAGGGCTGGAGGCATTGGCCGTGGAGTCCATGTTGGCCGCTCGACGGTTTGGAGCCGAGCGTGAGGTGCTCGAGTCGTTGAACGGGACGTTCCCGTCGATGGGTTGGACTGACAGGTTGCCGGACTACCTCGTCAGTCGTGTGGCGGAACACGGGCGCCGTCGCGCATCCGAAATGAGGGAGGTGGCCCGCACATTGGAGGACGTTGACGTCGATCCGATGATGGCGCTCGCAACCGCCGCTCGGCAGGATTGGTTGATCGATGCCATGAGCGCCGCGGGGATTTCCTATTCGACTCTGGGTGCGCCGTTTTCGTGGCGCGATCTGGTGGACGCGCTGGCGCCACCTACTTCACCGGCAGCACCGTAGCCCGCGTAACGGTGCGCATTGCAAAGCTCGACTGCACACTGGCCACGCTCGGCAGGCGGGTCAGGTGTTGATTGTGTATCCGCTCGAAGTCGGCCAGGTCGGCCACCACCAACCGCAACAGGTAGTCGTGCTCACCTGTCATCAGGTAGCACTCCATCACCTCAGGCACCTTGCGCACGGCCGTCTCGAACGCCTCCAGTCCTGACTGGCTCTGGCGGTCCAGGGTGATGCTGACGAACACATTGACCGGATACCCCGCCTTCTGCTGATCGATCAGCGCGGTATACCCCTGGATCAGGCCCGACTCCTCCAACGCACGCACCCGCCGCAAACAGGCCGATTCCGAGAGGTTCACCTTCTCCGCCAGCGACGTATTGGTCGTGCGGGCATCCTGCTGCAAAAGTCGCAGAATGGACCGATCATAGCGATCCAGCTCCATAGGCGCAGAAATCCTTCGTTCAGGAGGTTATTGGCAGCAGATTCTGCCACAGGTGGAGTCGCCTGTGTTCATTACGCAAGGCCCTGCCTGTCGACCGACCCTAAGCTGCCCGCACTAATAACCCGCGGGGTCCTCGGCCAGCAGGTACCCCGCATCAGGAGCTCCCGTCATGCGCATTGGTGTCCCCAAAGAGATCAAGGTTCACGAGTACCGGGTAGGGCTGGTGCCAGCCGGCGTACGCGAGCTCGTTGGCGCGGGACACGAGGTCCTCGTCGAGACGGGGGCAGGTAACGGTATTGGCGTGGATGACGCGCAGTACAAGGCGGTAGGGGCGTCGATCGCCAATACCGCGGCCGAGGTTTTTGAGCGCTCGGATCTCGTGGTGAAGGTGAAGGAGCCGCAGCCTGCTGAGTGCGCAATGCTGCGTCCCGGGCAGGTTTTGTTCACGTACCTGCATCTCGCAGCGGACCCAGTGCAGGCCAAGGGCCTGATGAAGTCGGGCGCGACGGCGATTGCCTACGAGACGGTGACAGCGCCGAACGGGTCATTGCCGCTTTTGACGCCCATGAGCGAAGTCGCGGGTCGCATGTCCATTCAGGTGGGCGCCGCCAGCCTCCAGAAAGCCAACGGTGGTTTCGGAATACTGTTGGGTGGAGTGCCCGGCGTACAACCCGCGAAGGTTGTCATCCTGGGAGGCGGCGTGGCTGGCAAACACGCCGCGGAAATGGCTGTTGGAATGCGCGCGGACGTGACGATTGTTGACCGTTCGCTGGATCGTCTGCGTGAGCTGTCAGCGACCTTCGGCGCGAGCCTGTTGACCGCCTATTCCACGACCGAAACTGTTGAACGCCTGGTTCGCGAGGCCGATCTGGTGATCGGCGCGGTTCTCGTCGCGGGTGCTGCGGCGCCGAAGCTCGTGACTCGTGCAATGCTGGGAACGATGAAGCGCGGAGCAGTTCTGGTCGATATCTCCATCGACCAAGGCGGCTGTTTCGAGACCAGCCGGCCTACGACGCACGCGGACCCGACGTTCGTTGTGGATGGCATCATCCACTACTGTGTTGCCAATATGCCCGGCGCAGTTCCCCGCACCTCAACGTTCGCTCTAACCAACGCCACGCTGCCTTATGTTCGCGCCCTCGCTGACCTGGGTTGGCAGGCTGCACTCAAGCGGGACCCGGGCTTGGCGGCTGGCCTCAACGTGCATGCGGGCGAGATCACCCACGATGTCGTTGCTCGTGCACTGGGGATGACTGCACGTCCGGCGGCAGTCGCCTCCATCCGGTAGGCTCACAACCCCGCCGGCAGTCGCTCCCCTCCGACATAGCGGTCCACTCTCCTCCTAAGGAGGGTGGATCGCCACGCCCTCATACCGCTACGCTACGTCCCACCTGCCCGCCGCTGCGGTGCGGGGCCCATACCTTATTGCAAGTCTCAGGAGAACCCAGAATGAAGAACGCACTGCCGGTTGCCATGCTGGCGCTCATGACCGGCTCGGCGATCGCCGCACCCGTTACGTACAACGTCGATCCGAACCACACGTACCCGAGCTTTGAGGCGGATCACTTCGGCGGGCTGTCCGTCTGGCGTGGGAAGTTCGACAAGAGCTCCGGCTCGATTGTGTACGACAAGGAAAAGGCAGCGGGAACGGTGGAGATTACGATCGACGCAGCGTCGATCGACTTCGGCCACGCGAAGCTCAACGAGCACGCAAAATCCCCTGAGATTTTTGACGTCGCGAAGTTTCCGACAGCGACCTACAAGGGAACGCTGGCGAATTTCAAGGATGGCGCTCCTACGGAAGTTGACGGACAGCTCACGCTCCACGGTGTTACCAAGCCGGTGAAGCTGACCATCAATCAGTTCAAGTGCATGGTCAACCCGATGTCTAAGAAGGAAGTGTGCGGCGCCGATGCGTCGGCCACGTTCAAGCGAAGCGACTTCGGTGTCAACTTTGGCGAACAGTACGGCTTCAAGCAGGAAGTGAAACTGCAGATCCAGGTTGAGGGAGTTCGCGCGGGCTGAAGCTTTCGCAAGTCCACGGAAGGGGGCGCTCAGGCGCCCCCCTTTTGTGCGTCCCTCCGCTGCGCGCCCCGGGCTGGGCGTCCCCCGCTATAAGCACATTGCCAGTAAGTATGGCGTTGGTGGCCTCACCGACGCGCCCCGACCGGGGCTTTGTGTAGACTCTCGCGCCATGACGCTGACTTTGAACCTGAAGCGCCTCGAGGCCGAGTCCATTGGCATCATCCGCGAAGTGGCTGCCGAGTTTCGCAACCCGGTGATGCTGTACTCCATCGGTAAGGATTCCGGTGTGATGTTGCATCTGGCCATGAAGGCGTTCTATCCGTCAAAGCCGCCGTTCCCCCTGTTGCACGTCGATACAGGTTGGAAGTTCCGCGACATGATCCGCCATCGCGATCAGATCGTCGCCCGATACGGACTCAAGCTTCTGATCCACACGAACGCGGAAGGCGTGGCTCGGGGCATCAACCCGATAGCGTCGGGTTCGCAGCTTCACACGCAGGTGATGAAGACGGAGGCGCTCAAGCAGGCGCTCGACCAATGGGAATTCGATGCGGCTTTTGGCGGCGCCAGACGGGACGAGGAGAAGAGCAGGGCCAAGGAGCGTGTGTTCTCGTTTCGGTCGGCGGGCCACGTGTGGGATCCGCGCAACCAGAGGCCGGAGCTGTGGCAGCTCTTCAACACACGCATCAACAAAGGCGAAACCATTCGCGTCTTCCCGTTGTCGAATTGGACGGAACTGGATATCTGGCAGTACACACGTGCCGAAAACATCCCGGTCGTACCTCTGTATTTTGCGGCGCCGAGACCGGTAGTTAAGCGCGACGGCGTTCTGATCATGCGGGATGATGATCGTATGCCACTGCTTCCGGGCGAGATCGAAGAGACGCGGTCAGTGCGTTTTCGATCGCTGGGCTGTTATCCGCTCTCCGCTGCAGTAGAGAGTACGGCAGCGACTTTGGACGACATCATCGAGGAAATGATTACCGCGCGCACATCAGAGCGATCTGGACGGCTCATCGATAGCGATGAGGCTGCGTCGATGGAGAAGAAAAAGCGGGAGGGGTATTTCTAATGGCTACTGCCCCAGACGCCGGCCCTCTCCGATTTCTCACTTGCGGCTCAGTTGACGATGGCAAGTCCACTCTGATTGGACGCTTGCTGTACGACACCAAGCTCATCATGGAGGACCAGCTTGTCGCCTTGCAGCGCGACAGCCGTAAGCACGGAACGACCGGCGATGATATGGATTTCGCTCTTCTGGTCGATGGGCTCGAAGCGGAACGAGAGCAGGGCATTACGATTGATGTGGCATACCGCTTTTTCGCGACGCCGCGGCGATCATTCATCGTGGCCGATACCCCGGGTCACGAACAATACACTCGCAACATGGCGACCGGAGCTTCCAACTCCGATGCCGCCGTAATTCTCATTGACGCACGCAAAGGCGTGCTGACTCAAACCCGCCGTCACAGCTACATCTGCTCTCTCCTGGGCATACGTCACGTCATTGTGGCCGTAAACAAAATCGACCTGGTCGATTTCTCCGGTGAGCGTTTCCATCACATCGTGGGTGACTACCTGGGATTCGCCGAGTCGCTCGGCTTCGAATCCATCACGACCATTCCCGTGTCTGCCCGATTTGGTGACAACGTCACGACGAGCTCGGACCGGATGTGTTGGTACGATGGCCCGACGCTGCTCGAGCACCTGGAGAGCCTGGACGTCGACCAACAGCTCGATAACAAGGCATTTCGCTTTCCGGTGCAGTGGGTCAATCGCCCGAACCTGGATTTTCGCGGGTTTTCGGGTACCCTGGCCTCAGGCAGCGTGCGCCCCGGGGATCGCATCGTCATAGCCTCGTCTGGCAAGGAGTCGACGGTTACGCGCATCGTGACCGCGGACGGTGACTTGCCTGAAGCGCATACGGGCGATGCAGTTACTCTCACGCTGGCCGACGAAGTTGACGTGGCTCGCGGTGATGTCATCGCCCACTCGGAAAGCCGACCGGACGTTGTCGATCAGTTTGCCGCTCACGTGCTCTGGATGGCTGAGGACGAGATGCTTCCTGGCCGTTCTTACCTGATGCGCATTGGGACCAAGTACGTGCCCGCGCGCATCACCAGTCTCAAGCACAAGGTCGATATCAACACGCTGGAGCACATCGCGGCCAAGACGCTGGCGCTCAATGAAATCGGCCTGTGCAACCTGTCCGCATCTGTCCCTGTTGCCTTCGATCCATACTCCGAAAACCGCGCTACGGGTGCGTTCATTCTCGTAGATCGCTTCACCAACGCTACTGCTGGCGCTGGGATGATCACGTTCGGACTGCGCCGCGCCACCAATATCCATCGGCAAAGCGTGCTGGTGGACAAGGCTTCGCGGCTGCGAATGAATGGCCATCAACCTGCCATCCTGTGGTTTACCGGTCTTTCGGGCTCCGGAAAGAGCACCATCGCCAGTATTGTCGAGCGCGAGTTGCACGCGCGCGGTGCGCACACCTACATGCTTGATGGCGACAACATGCGTCACGGCCTGAACCGGGATCTTGGCTTCACGGATGTCGATCGAGTCGAGAACATCCGGCGGGTGGGCGAAGTTGCCAAATTGTTCGTGGATGCGGGACTCGTGGTCCTGTGCTCGTTTATCTCGCCGTTCCGCGCAGAGCGTCGCATGGTGCGAGAGCTTGTTGACGCCGAAGAGTTTGTGGAAATCTTTGTCGACACTCCCCTGGACGAGTGCATCCGGCGTGATCCCAAGGGGCTCTACGCTCGCGCCAAGGAAGGGAAGATCAAGAACTTCACGGGCATTGACTCGCCCTATGAGGTGCCCGAGAACGCCGAAATTGTGATCGATAGCCGTCAAGGCAACGCCGAGGCGGCCGCTCAGCGGATCATTGTGGCTCTCACCGAGCGTCGGATCATCGCGTAGTTGCCACTTCGGCTACGTATTGCGCGAGAGCCAAAGACGCAGTCAGACCTGGAGACTCAATCCCAAACAGATTCACGAGTCCGGCAATACCATGCACTCCCGGGCCATCCACCCGAAAGTCCGCTGCCGGCTCTCCTGGGCCAGCAATCTTTGGACGAACACCCGCATACGCTGGCTGCAAAGCGCCAGCGGGTAGTGCAGGCCAGTACTCCCGGATTGATGCGTAGAACTTGTTGGCACGTGCCGGATCGACGTCATAGTCAGGCGCCTCGACCCACTCGACGTCCGGCCCAAACCGCGCACGACCTGCCAGGTCGAGGGTCAGGTGCACACCCAGTCCGCCCGGTTCCGGAACCGGATACACCAGGTGTTGAAATGGCGAGCGGCCGGCGAGCCCGAAATAGGTACCTTTGGCAAAACGGGGTGTCGGAATCAACGCGGCAGCTTGCGGCGACACCTCCAACAAACGCGCAACAGCGGGGGCATACAAGCCTGCGCTGTTGATCACTGTCCGGGCACGAAGTTGCGGTTCTTCGCCGTTGATGCCAATCGACATTCCAGTCGAATCCAATGTAAACCGCGTCACTTTGGCACTGCAGACCAGTGTGCTGCCGTAATTTTGCGCCTGTCCCAACAACCCCAGCATGTACGCGTGCGAGTCTATGATGCCTGTCAGAGGTGAGTGCAGGGCGCCGACACAACGCAACCCAGGCTCGAGCACGGCGACTTCGCTGGCTGTCAGCAGGCTCAGCGACACACCGTTGGCTTGCGCTGCAACGCGGATACGCTCCAACTCCGCGAGTTGCGCGGGTGACGTTGCGACGATCAGCTTTCCACAACGGCGGTGCTCGATTCCGTATTGTTCGCAAAAGCGATACAGCAGATCTCGGCCCGCAACGCACAGTCGGGCTTTCAGCGAATCCTGCGGGTAGTAAATGCCCGCGTGGATGACTTCGCTGTGGCGCGCGCTCGTCTCAGTGCCAAACTGCTCGTGCGCCTCAAGAACCAGTGCTTCGCGCCCCCGTAGGGCGAGCTCGCGCGCAACCGCGAGTCCGACGACTCCTGCCCCGATCACCACTACGTCCGCTGTTTCCATCGAGACGCAGTTTAACGATTCGCATATCATCGCGCGCAGCATTGCTGCAGCGTTGCCTGGAGAAGTTCGTGTCCGTTGTGAAATACCGCCTCGATGGAAACGTCGCCGTCCTGGAAATCGACAATCCTCCCGTTAATGCCACGAGTGTCCCCGTTCGCGAGGGATTGTCCGAGGCGCTGAAGGATGCGGGTGCGGATCCGGCCGTCGAGGCCCTCGTGTTGACGGGCTCGAACGGCATGTTCATCGCAGGCGCGGATATCAACGAGGTGGCCTCCGGGCTCAACAATCAACCTCCCACGCTTCGCGATTTGCAAGCACAGTTGGAAGCTCTGCCCAAACCCATTGTCGCGGCCATTCCGGGGGTAGCGTTGGGCGGCGGGTTCGAGCTGGCACTGACCTGTCATGCGCGTCTGGCGACCCGGAGCGCGACGGTAGGTCTGCCGGAGGTCAAGCTCGGATTGCTCCCCGGTGCCGGTGGCACGCAGCGCTTCACCCGCCTTGCAGGACCCGAGGCTGCACTCGATGCCATCACGAGCGGCGCGCAAATCCCCGCGAGCCGTGCGCTTGAATTGGGCCTGATCGACGCTGTGGCTGAGGACGTCGTGGCCGAGGCGATTGTGTTTGCCCGGCAGGCGGCGAGCGATCGGCGGCCGCTGCGGCTGGCAAGCAGTCTCACGGAAAAGATCACCGGGGTGGATCCGCAGGTGTTCGCCGCCTTCAGGAAGAAGCTGGCGGGCAAGGCGCGCGGTCAACTTGCGCCCTGGAAGATCATCGATTGCATCGAGGCCGCTTGTACCCGCCCGAAGGCGGAGGCGTTTCAACTCGAGCGTCAGTTGTTTGATGAGTGTCGCAACAGTCCGCAACGCATGGCACTGGTCCACGGGTTTTTTGCCGAGCGTGAGGCTCGCAAGATTCCGGACTTGCCCGCCGGCACGCAACCGCTGCCGATTCGCAGTGCCGCCATTGTCGGGGCGGGAACCATGGGCGGCGGCATCGCAATGAATTTCGCGAATGCCGGCATCCCGGTACAACTCCTGGAGCTGAGCCAGGAGGCGCTGGAGCGTGGCTTGGGCCTGATTCGCAAAAACTACTCGGCGTCGGTGACGCGTGGCAGCCTTACCGAAGCGGCGATGGAGCGGGCCATGTCGCTCATTACGGGCGTGACTCAGTACGAAGCCGTTGCGGCAGCCGACATAGTCATTGAGGCGGTGTTCGAGGACATGAAGGTGAAGAGGGAGGTCTTCACCCGCCTGGACTCGATCTGCGCACCGCGCACCATTCTCGCCTCCAACACCTCGTCGCTCGATATCGACGCCATTGCCGAAGTGACTGCCCGCCCGGGCAGTGTCATTGGGACGCATTTCTTCAGTCCCGCCAACGTCATGAAGCTGCTGGAGAATGTGCGCAGCAAGCACAGCTCCGCCCAGACCATCGCTACCGTGATGTCCATGGGCAAGGTGCTCAACAAGGTTGTTGTGTTGGCAGGGAATTGCGATGGGTTCATTGGCAATCGCATGCTGCAGTTCTATTCCGGGGAAGCCGAGTTTCTGCTGGAAGAGGGCGCTACTCCTGAGCAGATCGACAAGGTGATGGAGGATTTCGGGTTTGCCATGGGGCCATGCGCAGTGCGCGACCTGGCGGGCAATGACATCGGCTACTCGATCCGCAAGGGCCGGAAGATTCCGGCGGACGAGCGCTTCTCCCCCATTCTGCAACGAGTGGTCGAGGCCGGACGGCTGGGTCAGAAAAGCGGCAAGGGATTCTATCGGTACGAGGGTCGAACGCGGATTGTGGACCCCGACATCATGACCCTCATCGAGGGTGTGTCACGCGACCTGGGCATCACCCGCCGCGCGATTGCGGACGAAGAGATTCTCAGCCGGTTGCTGCATCCCCTGGTGAACGAGGGCGCGAAGATTGTCGAGGAAGGGATTGCCATTCGCGCCAGCGATGTTGATGTCGTCTATGTCAATGGATACGGCTTCCCCTCCTACAAGGGCGGACCGATGTTCTGGGCCCAGCAGACGGGCTACGGGCAGGTAGTGGAGACCATGCGGAAGTTGGCACCGACGCATGGGCAGCGTTGGCGCCCCGCGGCGCTGTTGGAGCGCCTGGCTTCAGAGCACGGGTAGTCGTGTGGTGTACTTCTTCGTACGCAACACGAAGCTCGTGTTGACCGAACGAACCGCGCCGAGCTGCAGAACATGAGATGACATGAAGCGTTCGTAGGCCTCCATGCTGGAGGCCACGATGCGCATCAGGTAGTCATTGGGTCCGCTCATGGAGTGGCACTCGAGGATCTCCGGCCGGTCCTTCACGAGCTGATCGAACTCGCGGATGGTTTCGGGGTGATGGTTTTCGAGGGAGACCAGTGTGTACGCCAGGATCGGCAGGCCCACGGCGGGTCCGTTCAGCAGCGTGGCATAGCCGCTGATGAACCCTTCCTCCTCCAATCGCCGCAGCCGGCGCCAGCATGGCGCGGGTGACAGGCCCACGCGCTTGGCCAGCTCCTGGTTCGAGACCCGGGCGTCCCCCTGCAGCTCATCGAGTATCCGGCGATCGACCCGGTCCAGCGCTTTGGACATGGAAACTCCCGCGTTTGAGCAAGAACCTTGCCAAGCTGACCATAAAGTGGGCAATCACAGCAAGCCCATTGCCCCTCCTGCAGCATAAACTGTGCGCATGGTCATAGGGTGCGACCCATACGTCGCACTGCGGATTAGGGTGCGCCGCATGCGGCGCACGGCCGGCCCGCGAGGGCTGGCCAGGATCGACGGTGAGCAGGCGAACGCCTGCGCAAGAGGAGATTGGCATGGTGGCACCGGCCCTCGTAATGAGCTCTCAGCGTTCTCAGGGTCATGCCCCTGCCCCCGATTGGAAGCGGGTTGCCTACCTCCTGCACCTGTCGCGCGCCCTCGATGACATCGAGGAGACCAAGCTGCTGCCCGAGCGCAAGGTGCTGTACCAGTTTTCCGCACGCGGCCACGACTTTGCGCAAATCCTGCTCGGCCTGAATCTCACCGATCCCCACGATGGCGTAACCGTCTATTACCGATCGCGCCCCGTCATGCTCGCGTTGGGTGTTGACCTGGAGGATGCGGCCGCGGGTCCACTGGCTCGCTCCGGTTCCTTCAGTGATGGCCGCGACATTGGCGTTGTGTTCAACATGCCCGGCCAGGGCGGGATGCCCACAGTGTTGCCTTCCTGTGGCGGGGTGGGCGCTCAATACACCCCGGCAGTCGGATGGGCGCAAGCAATCAAGTTCCGGCGCGAGGCGCTGGGGGATGCCAGCTATGGCAACAGTATTGCCGTTGCGTTGGGTGGTGACGCATCGGTCGCCACGAATGGATTCTGGTCGGCACTGACAATCGCCACCACGCAACGTTTGCCAATGTTGTTCTACATCGAAGACAACGGCTACGGAATCTCAGTTTCCTCCCAACACCAGACACCGGGCGGTAACATCGCAGCGAACCTGCGCTCATTCGGCGGCCTCACCATTCTGGAAGGCGATGGCGCAGATCCGAGCGACGCTGCTGATTTGACGAGCCGCGCGGTTGACCTGGTGCGCACCGAGCGCGCGCCAGTGCTGCTGCGTTTGACTGTGCCACGGCTGTCCGGTCATTCGGGCCAGGATACGCAGGCGTACAAGACCCCCGACATCGTTTCCAAGGAACGGGCCCGCGATCCCCTGGGTCGCCTGCATCGATTCCTGGTGCCGCGTGTGTTTGCCGAGTCCGAGTGGAATCGCCTCGCTGATCAGGCGCGTCATGACGTCGGCAGCGCTGTCGAGCGAGCCATGGCGCGTCCTTTGCCCAACGCCGCGAACGTGACGAGTCACGTGTTCAGCGAGGTTGGTGCAGACGGGCTGCCGGATCTTCAGGTTCAAGGCGGCCTGGCCCCGGACGGTTTTGAATTTCCAGCGTCCACCCCGATTGCGCATCCGGAAGCCACCCGCATCAATATGCTGACCGCGATCCGGCGCACACTCGATGTCGAGTTGGCGTTGAACAAGAAGATGGTGGTGTTTGGCGAGGATGTTGGGCCCAAGGGAGGTGTGCACGGCGCGACCCTGGGACTGCAGGACAAGTATGGATCGGCGCGTGTGTTCGACACGAGCCTCTCGGAGGAGGGCATCATCGGCCGGGCCGTGGGAATGGCCGTTGCGGGCCTGCTGCCGGTGGCCGAGATCCAGTTTCGCAAGTACGCCGATCCAGCGGCGGAACAGCTCAACGATTGCGGAACCATGCGCTGGAGGACTCACAATCGCTTCGCGGCACCGATGGTGGTGCGCATGCCAGGCGGCTTTTTCAAATGCGGTGATCCCTGGCACAGCCAGACCAATGAGGTGGCTTGGGCGCATGGGGTGGGCTGGCGCGTCGCCGTACCGTCGAATGCGGAAGACGCGGTGGGGTTGCTGCGCTCCGCGCTTCGCGGCAACGACCCAACAATCTTCTTTGAGCACCGCGCCATGCTGGACGGCGCCTGGGCACGTCGCCCTTACCCTGGTGACGAGTTTGTGGTCCCATTCGGCGTTGCCCGTGTCGTTCGTCCGGGCACCGAGTTGACCGTGGTAACGTGGGGTGCGATGGTCGAGCGCTGCGAGCAGGCGGCGGCTGCATCGGGAGTCGATGTCGAAGTGTTGGACCTGAGGACACTCTCTCCGTGGGACAAGGCTGCGGTGCTCGCTTCGGTCAACAAAACCCGTCGCTGCGTGATCGTTCACGAGGACAATCTGACCGCCGGCTTTGGGGCGGAAATTGCAGCCGTGCTGGCGAAGGACGCATTCTTCAATCTCGATGCTCCCATCGAGCGACTGACCATGCCTGATATCCCCAGCCCACACAGCCCCGTGCTGTTGGAAGTTGCCGTACCGAGCGTGGAGCGCATTACGCGCACCCTGCAACAGGTTGCGAGCGTTTAAATGCCCAGCGAAGTCGAGATTCGTGCTCCGGCGGAGCAGACCGAAGGCACCCGCTCGCAGATCCTGCGATGGTTGAAGGCGATCGGCGACACGGTTGCCGAACACGAGCCGTTGATTGAAATCGAAACCGACAAGGTCACTGTTGAGGTGGCATCCCCGGGGTCGGGTGTCCTGCGGGAGATTTTCAAGCAGGAGCAGGAGGAGATTGGACCGGGGGATTTGTTGGGGCGGATTGGGGTTGGTGACAGCGCGACGCGGCATGTCGATGCGGCCGCAGCCGCAACGCATGGCGATGGTATCGCCGTGGCGGCTGGCGTGCCGGCCGCGGACCACGCGATCGCCGCCACCGTGTCGCGTAACGCTGGCTCGGGCGCCGATGCGCCGGCCGCGCCTGCTTCTGCACGCGCGCTGAGTCCCGCCGTGCGACGTCTGCTCGCAGACCGGGGCTTGGACCCGTCCGACATTCGCGGCACCGGCCAGGGTGGTCGCATTACGGTTGAGGACGTGCTGGGGCACGCTTCGCAAGGCACTGGTGGCGCGATCGCAGCCGCTGTCGCCCCGGGCGCGCGCAGCGCCGCCGGCACCAACCACGCCCCGAGCACGCACGCCGCGCCTGGCGCTGGCATTTCACCGGCCACTCCGGCCACCGACGTGTCCGGCACCATAGCCGGCACCCCCAGCCACCGAGTCCCGCATACCGCGACTCGCAAGCGCATTGCTGAGCACATGGTGCAGAGCCTGCTTCACACGGCGCCCCATGTAACGACGGTCTTTGAGGCGGACCTGACATCCGTTCTGGCTCATCGTCAGCGCAACAAAGACGACTTCGCCAGTCGCGGAGCGCCCCTGACGCTGACCGCGTACTTCCTTCAGGCAACAGTTGCGGCAATCCGCGCCGTCCCCGAATCCAACAGCCGTTGGACCGACACCTCGCTCGAAGTCTTCGATTCGATGCACATCGGCATCGCCACTGCACTCGAAACGGGGTTGGTTGTACCCGTGCTTCGAGACGTTCAGTCACGCGACCTCTTCGAGACCGCGCAAGGCTTGGAGGACCTGGTGTCCCGTTCGCGCGATGGCCGCTTGTCGCCCGCCGACGTGCGCGGCGGTACGTTTACCATTTCCAATCACGGTGTCAGTGGAAGTCTCGTTGCAACTCCCATCATTATCAATCAGCCGCAATCGGCCATCCTGGGCGTTGGAAAGCTCGAGAAGCGCCCGGTGGTAGTATCTGAAAACGGCGTTGACCAGATTGTCATCCGCCCACGCTGTTATGTGACTCTGACCATCGACCATCGAGTGATGGACGGACATCAGGCCAATCGGTTCCTTCAGACGTTCGTGGAGTGGTTGGCCAGCTTCAACGAGCCGAATCTCTCGTAGGTAGCGGCTTCGGCCGCGGGTAACGGCTCATCGAGGGTGCTCGCGGTCGCGGTCAGAAAGGCCTCGGCAGCGTCGAATACCCGCGCGTACAAACTGGCACACAACTCGTAGGCGCTGGAGCCAACCCAGTCGGCCGGGAGGAGTGCCGGCGGCAGCAGGGGATCCTGGAGATGGATCTTGCGGTAGTCGTGAATGAGGAGCGTGCGGACGACGAATGCCGCTTCCGCGGTAAGCCCCTCCGCGGTTACCGCGTTCGCTGTCGCAAGCGCCTCGCCAACGGCCGCGAAAGAGTCAACAAACCGCCGATAGCGCCGTGCCAGCTCACCCAAGTCCCAACCCGCGGCAACAACAGTACGATCGACCGCAACATCGCCGCTGGAGCTCCTGAGCAGCATCACATCGCGCGTGACATCGAGATCGCGCAGCCATTGCCGCGCTTGTTCGAGGTTACTGTTGGGATGTGCAAAGACTCCGGGACTCAACTGGCCGAACCCAAGCCAGCGCAGGCCGTCCTTCATGCTGTCGCGATGCTTGGCCCCATTCGGCGGCAACACGAGTACGGTCCAGTGGCCGTCCCAAGAGGCTGGCCCCTTGCCGTAGATGCGTTGCGTGGCCTCCGCGAATCGCTGCTGCCCGTGGGCGGTCAGGCGGTACTCGCTACGCCGCCCATCTCTGCGAGCTACCAGCCAGCCGTCCTGGGCGAGTCTCGCCACTGAGGTACGAACCAGCCGCTCAGTAAGCCCAAAAGGCGCGGCGAGCTGGATGAGGCTCCCTAGTGTCACGACGCCCCCTCGGGGCGCAATGGCGTCCCCAAAGATGGTCACGAGCAAGGACCCGCCACGGATGGGCCGCTGCGCCTTGAAGCGCCTCAGGAGGCTCTGCGTAGCTGCGGCGGCCCGGGCCGGTGGGGTCGAAGGCGTTCTGGCATTCACTGCATTATTGTGACACAGAAATAATTGCATGCGGCGATTTTCTGTGTCACATTGCCGGCCTGTATTCCCAGGCTCGAGGGGGCGCCGATGTACACACAAGGACTGGATTCGCTGGGGAAGGAGTGCCTGCATACCACCGCCGGTGATACGGCCACGCTCGAGGCGCATTTCCAGAGCAAGGTGGATGCGGACGAAAAGATCGAGCCCAAGGATTGGATGCCGGATGCCTATCGCCAGACCTTGATCCGGCAAATCTCCCAGCACGCGCACTCCGAAATTGTCGGAATGCTGCCCGAGGGCAACTGGATCAGCCGCGCACCCACGTTACGTCGCAAGGCGGTCCTGATTGCCAAGGTGCAGGACGAGGGCGGGCATGGGATGTATCTGTACAGCGCCGCCGAAACACTCGGCATCGAGCGTCAGCAGATGTTGGATCAGCTGCTGGCGGGTACGGCGAAGTACTCCAGCATATTCAACTACCCGACCCTGACCTGGGCCGATATCGGCGCCATTGGTTGGCTGGTGGATGGCGCGGCCATCATGAACCAGATCCCCATCTGCCGCTGCTCGTATGGCCCATACGCCCGGGCAATGGTGCGCATCTGCAAGGAAGAGAGCTTTCACCAGCGCCAGGGATTCGAGATCATGTTGACTCTCGCGCGCGGCACGCCGGAGCAGCGGGCGATGGCCCAGGATGCTTTGAATCGCTGGTGGTGGCCGTCGATCATGATGTTCGGCCCGAGCGATACCGAATCCAAGCACACGGCCCAGTCGATGCGTTGGAAGATCAAGCGTTTCACCAACGATGAGCTGCGGCAGAAGTTCATTGACATCACGGCCCCGCAGGCCGAATTCCTCGGGCTGCAGATTCCCGATCCGGATCTCGCCTGGGATGAGGCAACAGAGCACTACAGATTCGGACAGATTGATTGGAGCGAGTTCCAGGCGGTACTCAAGGGCAATGGGCCCTGCAACCGCGAACGGCTCGACGCACGCAGGCGCGCCCAGGAAGAAGGAAGCTGGGTCCGAGAGGCTGCGGCTGCGTATGCCAGGAAGCAACAGGCGCGGGCCCAACAGGCAGCTTGAGGAACATGTCCATGGCAAATGACCGGCCTACAGCAACTGACTGGCCCCTGTACGAAGTATTCATCCGCTCGCGCTCGGGACTCGAGCACAAGCATGTAGGCAGTCTGCACGCTGCCGATGCCGCAATGGCGGTGGAGCATGCGCGTGATGTCTACACTCGGCGTCAGGAAGGCATAAGCATCTGGGTTGTACGGTCGAGCGATATTGTCGCGTCCGATCCAAATGACTCGGACGCATTGTTTGAACCGGCGCGCGATAAGGTCTATCGCCACCCGACGTTCTACACCATCCCCGATGAAGTGAAGAACCTGTGAGCGCGAATGTCGTTCGCTATTTGCTGCGACTCGGTGATACGAGCCTGGTCCTGGGTCAGCGGCTGGCCGAGTGGGTAGGGCACTCGCCTGCGTTGGAAGAGGATCTGGGCCTCGCCAACCTGTCGCTGGACCTGATCGGTCAGGCGCGGCTGTTGTTGAGCTACGCCGGTGAGCTCGAGGGGCAGGGGCGCGACGAAGATGCGCTCGCCTTCCTGCGCGACGCCCCGGCCTTTGTCAATCTGACCCTGGCCGAGCAGCCGAACGGCGATTTCGGGCGGACGATTGTACGGCAGTTCCTGTTGGATGCCTGGCAGCTCGAAGTGTACGCGGACCTGTTGAATTCCAGTGATGCCCGGCTGGCAGGCATCGCGGCCAAGGCAATCAAAGAGACCCGCTATCATTTGCGCTTCAGCTCCGGCTGGCTCGTCCGGTTGGGCGACGGCACCGAGGAAAGTCACCGCCGTGTGCAGGAAGCTCTGAATGAGCTGTGGCGGTTCACTGTTGAGTTGTTTGCCGCGGATGAAGTTGATGATGCTTTGGTTGCGGCAGGGGTTGCGCCGGACCTGGTGGAGTTACGGGGTCGGTGGTCGGCTCGAATCGACGAGGTCCTTCGGGAAGCGACGCTGGCTCGCCCCGCGGACGTCCCGTACCAGTGGTTTGGAAAGCGCGGCGTGCATACCGAGCACCTTGGCCACATGCTGGCCGAGATGCAGCACCTGCAGCGAACGTATCCGGGGGCGCAGTGGTAGGCGAGCGGACATCGGCTGAGATCGCAGGCCGATCCGGTTCGGCCATGCCCGGGCCCGGGCGCGATTCGACGGGGCGCTCGTCGGCCGAGAACGCACGTGAGCGTGCCGTCTGGCTCGTACTCGAATCGGTTCCTGATCCCGAGATCCCGGTCCTCAGCGTCGTCGATCTCGGCATCGTGCGTCACGTGCGTTGGTCCGAGACCGGCGACGGTCGATCCATTCTGCACGTCGGCGTCACCCCGACCTACTCAGGCTGTCCCGCAACCGAAGTCATTCGACACTCCATTGAGACGGCACTAGGCCAGGAAGGCTATACCGACGCTGTTGTAGAGGACGTGCTGTCACCTCCGTGGACCAGTGACTGGGTCACTGAAGCGGGAAAACGCAAACTGCTGTCGTTTGGTATTGCGCCTCCGCAAGCCAGCGTATCCAGTCCCCGTCACCTGTTTCACACTCCCATTGTCGCTTGCCCGAGGTGCTCGAGCCGAGCGACGGAACGTGTGAGCGAGTTCGGTTCTACGCCTTGCAAGGCGCATTACCGGTGCACTTCGTGTCTCGAGCCCTTCGACTACTTCAAGTGCCTATAGAACAGCATGCTCAAATTTCATCCATTGCGAATCGCAGAGCTGCAACCCGATGCCGATGATGCCGTTGCCATTGCGCTCGAGGTTCCGCAGGAACTCAAATCGGAATACCTTGGCTTGCCCGGGCAACACGTTGTGTTGCGGACGGAGCTTGAGGGTCAGGAAGAGCGACGTACCTACTCGCTGATCAACGCTCCGGGGGAATGGCCGTTGCGGATTGCTGCACGCGTGCATGAGAACGGACGCATGTCGCGGCATTTGGCTGAGCACATCAAGGTTGGCGACAAGATCGATGTGCTACCTCCCAACGGAAGTTTGACGCCTCGGTTGGGCAAGGCCGCTCAGGGAGTGGCTTCCGAACGCACCTACGTTGGATTCGCCTCTGGCTGCGGAATCACACCCGTGCTAGCGGTGGCGAAGGCCGTTCTGCAGGCAGATCGGACGAATCAATTCATTCTGTTCTACGGCAACAGCAGTACCGGGCGTGTGATGTGTCTGGAAGAGTTGCTGGGGCTGAAGGACCGCTACCTGGACCGGCTGGCGTTGCATTTCGTTATGAGCCGCGAGCCTCAGGAAGTTGAGCTGTACAACGGACGCGTCGATGCTGCAAGAGTGAGCGAGCTTGCGCGGACGGTATTCAAGGCTGATCAGGTCGCTGAGTATTTCGTCTGTGGGCCTGGCGACATGATCGAACAGGTCACTGGGGCGTTGCGTGAGTTGAACGTGAGTGCCGATCGGATTCATGGGGAGCATTTCACGGTTGAGGCGGGCGGAGGTGCAGGCGCTCACGGCGCCGCGGCCGGCGCCCGCGATGCCACCACGGGTGTCGTCGCCGTCCCTGCGGGCTCCGGCGCGGCGTCGCAAGGCGACGGCATCGCCGTGGACGCGGTCAAAGTCACAGTCGTGATGGACGGCCGTCGTCGCACGTTCTCCATGCAGATGGACGACGAAACTGTCCTCGACGCTGCGGAGAGAGCAGGCCTCGATCTCCCATTCTCCTGTCGCGCTGGTGTCTGCTCCACGTGTCGCACCAAAGTTATTTCGGGCGAAGTGGAAATGGCGCAGAACTACGCGCTCGAAGACTGGGAGGTAGAGCAAGGCTACGTGCTTGCCTGCCAGACGCGGCCCAAAACATCGACGCTTGAGCTCGATTACGACGAGAAATAACCATGAGCTACCAGCACATCCTACTCGACATCAACGCTGGCATTGCCCGGCTCACACTCAACCGGCCGGATCGGCTCAACAGCTTCAACACGCTGATGCATGCTGAGGTACGCGAGGCGCTGGGCACGCTCGTCAGCAGCGGGGCGAGGGTGCTTGTAGTAACCGGCGCCGGACGCGGGTTTTGCGCGGGCCAGGACCTGGGCGATCGGGCCGTTGCGCCTGGAGGCTCTCCGGCCGACCTGGGTGAGTCCATTGAGAAAAACTATAAGCCGCTCGTAATGGCATTGCGTTCGCTGCCGATGCCCGTGATCGCGGCTGTAAACGGCGTTGCAGCCGGCGCCGGGGCCAACATTGCGTTGGCTTGTGATCTGGTGATCGCTGCGCGCTCCGCCAGCTTCGTGCAGGCATTTTCAAAGCTGGGACTGGTACCCGATTCCGGCGGCACCTGGTCCCTGCCACGACTGATCGGAAACGCGCGTGCATTGGGGCTCACACTACTGGGGGACAAGTTGCCTGCAGAGCAGGCGGCGCAGTGGGGTCTCATCTGGCGCTGCGTGGAGGATGCGGAGTTGGCGACGGTTGTCGAGGGCCTTGCGACGCAACTCGCTGCCGCCCCGACTCGCGGTCTCGCGCGCACAAAGCAGGCCATCTACGAAGGCTGGGGACGATCGCTGGACGCGCAGCTCGACATCGAGCGCGATTACCAGCGTGAGTTGGGCTGGACGGCCGATTATGCCGAAGGTGTTGCGGCGTTCACGCAGAAGCGCCCGCCGCAGTTCACGGGTCGTTAAGGCCGGACACCACCATGACGTCCGCCGAGGACTCCAGCGGCCCACGGAATTTCGCCATCGCCGCGTCGGCGCCGGCTTCCGCGCAACGCATGGCCGAACGCGCGGCGGAAGCACTGTTCTCACGCGACGCTGCGTCGAAAGCGCTGGGCATGCAAGTCGTCACTGTCCGCCCGGGCTACGCAAGACTCACCATGAAGGTCCGGCCCGACATGTTGAATGGCCACCGTATGTGTCACGGCGGCCTGATATTCAGCCTCGCTGACAGCGCCTTCGCTGTCTCCTGCAACTCACACAACGAGAGCACCGTCGCGGCCTCAGCTTCCATTGATTTCCTGGCGCCGGCAGTGGAAGGCGACAGCCTGGCCGCGGAAGCTCAGGAACTCTGGCGGTCCGGTCGCAGTGGCATCTACGAAATTACCGTCACCAATCAACGCGGCGAGCGGATCGCTCTGTTCCGCGGGCGCTCACACCGCATTCGCGGTGAGGTCGTTCCTGCGGCCAGCGATGCCGGCGGCGCCCAGCGCGAGTAAACCCCATGCAACTTCAAAGCTTCGCGGCCGGCAAATGGCAAACCGGAACGCGCAACGTAGTGGCCCTTCGTGATGCGACGACGGGTGCCGTCGTCGCTAATTCATCCTCCGACGGCCTGGACTACAAGGCCATGCTCGACCACGCGCGCCAAGTCGGTGGTCCCAATCTTCGCAAGCTGACTTTCCACGATCGCGCTGGATTTCTCAAAGCGCTCGCCAAGCGGCTCGGGGACTACAAGGACGAGTTTTACAACCTGTCCTATGCGACGGGTGCAACGAAAAGCGATTCGTGGATCGACATTGATGGCGGCATCAGCACAATGTTCGTCTACGCGAGCAAAGGGACACGCGAGCTTCCAAATAGCCGTGTGTACGTTGACGGTAACGTTGAGGGTCTTTCGAAGACCGGCGGTTTTGTCGGCCAACACATCTATGTGCCCCTCGAAGGCGCGGCCATTCACATCAATGCGTTCAATTTCCCTGTTTGGGGAATGCTGGAGAAGCTGGCTCCGGCGTTGCTCGCAGGAATGCCATGCATCGTCAAGCCGGCCACCGCCACTTCTTATCTGACCGAGCAGGTTGTACGGAGGATTGTCGAGTCCGGAATTCTCCCCGAGGGAGCCATTCAACTCATCTGTGGCGGCGTGGGCGATCTGTTCGACTATCTCGATTGCCAGGATGTGGTCTCATTCACGGGCTCGGCTTCAACTGCGCAGAACCTGAAGCAGCATCCCTCGATAGTCGCGAATGCCGTGCGGTTCACAGCGGAAACAGACTCCCTGAATTCGTCGGTGCTGGGGCCCGATGCCGTGGCCGGCACGCCCGAGCTCGACTTATTTGCGCGCGAAGTCGTGCGGGAGATGACCGCCAAGGCAGGACAAAAATGTACTGCGATCCGCAAGGCCATTGTGCCAAAGGCGCAAGTCACAGACGTCTTGGACGCGCTACGAACGGCTCTCGGAAAAATCACTGTAGGTGATCCACGCCTGGAGCAGGTCAGGATGGGGCCATTGGCCTCGCTCGGCCAACGCCGAGAGGTACGGGAGCAATTGTCCAAGCTCCAACGTGAAGCGGAAGTTGTCTACGGAAATGGTCGTGAGGCCGAGTTCGTCGGCGCCGACGGTGAGAAGGGCGCCTTCATGTCGCCCACCTTGCTGTTGTGCCGTGACACTTCGAAGGCTCGGGAGATCCATTCAGTCGAGGCATTTGGCCCCGTCTGTACCGTGGTTCCGTACGATGACGTCGACTCCGCCATCACTCTTGCGCGTCGCGGAGGCGGTAGTCTGGTGGGGTCGGTGTTCACTGCTGACGATACGGTTGCTGCGCAACTCGTGTTGGGACTCGCACCGTTTCATGGGCGGGTGCTGGTGGTAAACCGTCACTGCGCAAAAGAGTCCACTGGTCACGGATCGCCCTTGCCGCATCTTGTGCACGGTGGCCCGGGACGTGCTGGTGGCGGCGAAGAGTTGGGTGGGATTCGAGGCGTGCTGCATTACATGCAGCGCACGGCGGTGCAGGGAACACCCGGTGTGATTGCAGCCGTCACCGGCAGATGGGTGAAGGGCGCGCCGCAACTCGACCCAGGAACACATCCTTTCCGTAAGCCATTTGGCGACCTGCGGATAGGCGACACATTCAATTCCGGTGAGCGAGAGGTGACAATCGCTGACATCGAGCGATTTGCAGATATCTCCGGCGACAAGTTCTACGCTCACATGGACGAAGAGGCCGCACGCCGGAATCCGCTATTCGGCGGCCGCGTAGCTCACGGGTATTTCCTCGTGTCAGCCGCCGCAGGCCTGTTTGTGGATCCGCCGTACGGTCCGGTGCTTGCGAATTACGGCATCGACAATCTCAGGTTCACCAAACCCGTCAAACCCGGCGACCGCATCAAGGTACGCCTGACGTGCAAAGAGAAGACACTTCGCGCGGACAAGGGCTTTGGCGAAGTGCGATGGGATACGGAGATCACCAATCAAGGCGGAGAGTCCGTCGCGAGCTATGATGTGCTGACCATGGTGAGTGAGAAGAGCGTCCCCGACGCTTGAAGCGAGATCTAATGTCAGCAGCCGCCGTTTCCGCCACACCGATTGCACTTCAGTCATACGCCGAGCGCTTCCCCAGCCTGATTTTCAGTCAGCCGGATTCGGGAGTGCTGGAGATCGTGATCTCCAATCCCAAGCACCTCAATGCCGCGGACGCCGACATGCACCGCGATCTGGCATCCGTGTGGCGCGAAATAGATCTGGACGATGCCGTGCGAGTCGTCCTGGTACGCGGTGACGGCGACCATTTCTCATCCGGCGGCGACTTCTCGATGATTGAGAAAATGATTGCGGACGACGCCACGCTGATCCGCGTTTGGAAGGAGGCGAGCGATCTCGTCTACAACCTGATCAACTGTTCCAAGCCAGTGGTATCAGCGATCCGTGGCACGGCTGTCGGAGCCGGGTTGGCCGTTGCACTGCTTGCTGATATTGCGATAGCCGGCCGTGACGTCAAAATCATCGATGGCCACACCCGTCTCGGCGTTGCCGCCGGTGATCACGCAGTGATCATTTGGCCGCTGCTGTGCGGATTGGCCAAGGCGCGATACTACTTGTTGACCAACGAGCCTCTCACGGGTGAAGAGGCCGAACGGATCGGCTTGGTGGCCCGTTGTGTCCCTAACGAAGAGGTCTATTCGACGGCCCTCGGCGTTGCCCAGAAGTTATCGAAAAACAGCAGCACCGCCATACGGTGGACCAAGCACGCGCTCAACAACTGGTTGAGACTGGCCGGCCCGAGCTTTGATGCGTCGCTGGCGCTGGAATTCCTGGGGTTCCGGTTGGCCGACGCCAAGGCTGGCCTGGAAGCCGTCCGCAATCGGAACAAATCCCGCTAACGACTCGACATGCGGAACGCATGACCGCGCGTGGACACCGCCTTAACCAACACCCAAACCCCCATGCCGACCCGCAGGTGCAACTCCCGCACCGCGCTCTGAGTAACCCTGGCCAGAACGTTCGCGCCCCCGACATCCACGGTCACCAGTACAGCCTGACCGTCATCGTCCTCTACACCCACCACAACTCCCTGTAGCTCATTCCGCACGCTCAAGCCGCGCGGTGCTTCAGTGGCCAGAATGATGTCCCTGGCCAGCAGTTGTACGCGAACAGTGGCGCCCACAGTCACGTCTCTGACGCTGACGTTCAGCACGCCACGCCCGACGCGCAGGTCTGCCATGCCGTAGGACGAATCAACAGCCGTGACGACGCCGTCTAAGACGGCACCGACGGAGTCGGTCCCAACAATTTCCCGCAGAGGCTGCAGCAGGCTAACTTCGTTCAGAGACCCCTGGGCCAGCACCCGGCCCTTGTCCATGAGTACAACATGAGTGGCGAGCTGCAACACCTCGTCGAACTGGTGGCTCACGTAGACCATCGGTATGGAAAGGTTGTCGCGGAGTCGTTCGAGGTAGGGGAGGACTTCCTCGCGTCGAGCAGCGTCGAGAGCCGCCAGCGGCTCATCGAGCAACAACATGCCCGGTTGCGACAGCAACGCGCGCCCAAGCGATACACGCTGCCGCTCGCCGCCAGACAACTGGGATGGCCGGCGCTGCAGCAGTTGTTCGAGCCCCAGCAGTGAAACGATCTGGTCCATCCCAATCGACGCGGGGCCGCCCGCGCCAGCGGCCGCCGCCACGGCGCCCGCAACACGCTCGCCGCGGCCAGCGCGCGCCAGGCCGACGTCGCCTGCCGCACTGGCCCAACCCGCGCCGCCCAACCCGCGCCGCCCGGCCCGCACCATCCCATACCGCAAATTCCCCAAGACACTCAAATGCGGGAACAACCGCCCGTCCTGAAACACATACCCAATCCGCCGCCGCTCGGGCGGCACGCGTACCCCCGAACGGGTGTCCTCCAGCACAACACCGTCGAGTTCAACCCGCGCCTCGTCGGCGACGAGCAGCCCCGAGATAACATTGACGGTTGTGGTCTTACCGCAGCCTGAGCGACCGAACAACGCCACGACGCCGGGCGTAGGTGCCTCGAAGTTGGCATCCAACGTGAACGCACTAAGCCGCTTGAGTACCCTGACTTTCAGCATCGAATGGGGAGCGCCATTCAACGTCCGACCAGGCTGCGTGCCCGCCGTGACAGCACCTCGGCCAGCAGGAGACCGATCAGCCCAAGCACGAATGACATGATCGCCAGTCGAAGGGCCTGATCGTCGCCGCCCGGGGATTGAATTGCGGTGTAGAGCGCCAATGGAATGGTTCGCGTCTGCCCCGGCACGTTGGCCGCGAACGTAATGACCGCACCGAACTCCCCGAGCCCCGCGGCGAAGGCTGTGACTGCGCCAGCGATTACGCCAGGCGTCATAAGGGGCAGGGTGATCGTGAAGAACCGGTCGAAGGGACCGGCCCCCAGAGTTCGGGCGGCGGCCTCAAGGCCTGGGTCGACGTTCTCCAGGGCGAGGCGGATGGATCTGACCATCAAAGGGAAAGCCATCACGGCAGTCGCCAGTGCGGCGCCCGCTAGGGTGAACGCTAGCTGGATGCCGAAATGGTCGTGTAGCCAGCCGCCAATCGGCCCTCGATTGCCGAAGAGCAGCAGCAGCACGTAGCCAATGGCTACAGGCGGCAGCACCAGTGGCAGGTGGACGAAGGCGTCGAGCAACCACCGCCCGGCGAACCGTCCTCGGGTGAGTAGCCAGGCGATGAAGACGGCAACGGGCAAGCTGAAGAGCACGCTGCGCGCTGCGACTTCAAGGCTGAGGCGCAGGGCGTTGAGCTCAGCAGGAGTCAGGTGCATAACTGCGCAGCTTACCAGCCCTCTCTTGACTCCCCACCATTCGCCCTCACCTCCATCTAAACGTTCTTATGGGAGGTTGGGCATAGGCCCACTAGTTATGAGCATCGATCGCCAATTTGGCTGGATGTGGACCCAAGCCTGCGAGGTTCTCGACCGGGCTGGCCGCATGCAGCGCGAATTTGTCCGTTACGTCGGACCGGGCGCGGATGCGGCCGTGTGGGAACCTCCTGTGGACATCCAGGAGACACCAGAGGGACTGCAGTTCGTATTTGCCCTGCCGGGTGTGAACCCCGAGCACATCGACATCCGTCTGGAGCCGAAGGCACTCACCGTGAGCGCATTACGCCCCGCACGGCTCGGGAGTTCCGACTCTGTAGTTCGTCGTATGGAAATTCCACATGGACGCTTCGTGCGGCGGATTGCACTGGCAGGAGCGCGGCTCCAGTTAGGCGATACCCGCTACGTGAATGGTTGTCTTGAAGTCCGGCTCGTCAGGGTCGGGCTAGGCGCCCCCGCGAATAATCGAGGACAAGTATAGTCATGGCCGAAACACACAACGCAGATTCAGCTCCGAAGGCCGAGTCACCGTTTATTCCAGGCGACGTGATTCCAATCGTCGCCATGCGGAACGTTGCGCTCCTTCCTGGCACCGTGGTTCCGATCACGCTGGGCCGTGAGGAGAGTCTTGCGGCTGCCCAGGAGGCTGTGCGCAGCGGAAAGAAGATTGGACTGCTGCTGCAGCATGACCCCGCTGTTGAGAAGCCCACGTCGCACGATCTAAACCAGATCGGCGTGTTGGCTACAGTCGTTCGCTACGTAACGGCGCCGGATGGTACACATCATCTCGTGGCGCAGGGCGAGAGCCGCTTTCGCGTCAACGAGTTTGCTCACGAGAAGCCGTACTTCGCGGCGCGCATCGAGTCTCTGGCGGAAACAAACACAACCGGACCACAGATCGAAGCCCGCGCGGATGTGCTCAAGGCTCGAGCGGTTGAAGCCTTGTCACTGTTGCCGCAGGTTCCGGCCGAGTTGGCGCGGAGCATCCAGACCATCGACTCACCGAGTCGATTGGCGGACCTGATCGTCAGCTTCATGGACGTCAAGGCGCAGGAAAAGCAGGAGATGATCGAGACGCTGGATCTGCAGGAGCGCCTGGACAAGGTGCTCAAGCTGCTGGCCAACCGGCTCGAGGTCCTGAAGATCACGCGCGACATCAGCGAGCAGACACAGACTGCGTTCGGCGAGCGGCAGCGCGAGGCCGTGCTGCGCGAGCAGTTGCGCCAGCTTCAGAAGGAACTTGGCGAAGACGAAGGCTCCGACGGCGAAATCGATGAGCTGGAGAAGGCCATTGAGAAGGCTGCCATGCCGGCGGAAGTGGCCGAGCACGCTCGAAAAGAGCTGAAGCGGCTGCAGCGCATGAACGAGGCAAGCCCTGAGCACGGGATGGTACGGAACTACCTTGACTGGCTCGTGGCGTTGCCGTGGTCGACTGCCGATGTTGAAGTCATCGACATCGAGCGCGCACGACGCATCCTCGACGAAGATCACTACGGGCTCGACAAGGTTAAGCGCCGTATTCTCGAGTACCTCGCTGTGCGCAAGCTCAATCCGCAAGGACGCAGCCCGATACTGTGCTTCGTCGGACCTCCGGGCGTGGGTAAGACCTCGCTTGGGCAGAGCATTGCGCGTGCGTTGGGCCTGAAGTTCCAGCGCGCGAGCCTTGGTGGTGTGCATGACGAGGCCGAGATTCGCGGCCACAGGCGGACGTACATCGGTGCGCTGCCGGGCAACATCATCCAGGGTCTACGCAAGGCTGGTACGCGCAATCCGGTGTTCATGCTCGACGAGATTGACAAGTTGAATGCGAGCCACCAGGGCGACCCGTCTTCGGCGTTGCTCGAGGTGCTCGATCCTGAGCAGAACGGGACGTTCCGCGATAACTACATCGCGCAGCCGTTCGATCTGAGCCGCGTGCTGTTCATTGCGACCGCCAACGTCCTGGAGACGATTCCTGGGCCGTTGCGGGATCGGATGGAGATCATTCAGCTCACCGGCTACACGGAAGAGGAGAAGCTGCAGATCGCCAGGCGGTACCTCGTTCAGCGCCAGTTGAAGGCGAACGGGCTGGATGCCGAGCATGTCGAGATCACGGATGCGGCGCTCAAGCGGGTGATACACGAGTACACGCGCGAGTCCGGATGCCGGAATCTCGAACGCGAGATTGGTGCGTTACTGCGGCGCGCAGCGATGCGCATTGCCGAAGGCAAGACCACGGCGGTGAAAATCGACGCGGCTGACGTGCCGGATATTCTCGGCCCGACGCGCTTCGAGAATGATGTGGCTCAACGCACATCGGTACCTGGAGTTGCAACTGGTCTGGCGTGGACGCCGGTCGGCGGAGACATCTTGTTCGTCGAGTCGGCCAAGCTGCCGGGCAATGGCAAGCTCATCCTGACGGGTCAGCTCGGTGATGTCATGAAGGAGAGTGCGCAAGCGGCGCTCAGTCTCGTGAAAGCGCAGGCGGTTGAGTTCGGGATTGATCCGAAGCAATTCGAGCAGAGTGACATCCACGTGCACGTGCCGGCGGGAGCGATTCCGAAGGACGGACCCAGTGCGGGTGTCGCGATGTTCATCTCGCTCACTTCGTTGCTGAAAGGCAAGGCAGTGCGGCCCGATGTTGCCATGACTGGTGAGATCAGCCTTAGAGGGCTGGTCCTGCCGGTCGGTGGGATCAAGGAGAAGATGATCGCGGCGGCCCGGGCGGGGATTCGCAAGGTGATCTTGCCGGCGCGTAACAAACGCGACCTCGAGGATATTCCGCAGAGTGCGAAGGCACTACTCGAGTTCGTGTGGGTGGAGCACGTGTCAGAAGCGCTGGAGGTTGCCTTGGGTTCAGGTGCGGCGGACAAGCCTTCCGCACCGAACCGGGGCGATGGCGCCGGGCGAAGCGAGGCCGGCGCGCGTGTCGAAAAGGAGCCGGAGATGACGGTAGCCTAAGGGCCGCGTAGCAAGAGGCACCGCGTGCCGTAACAGGGCCGCGGTGTCGAGCCGCACGCCGTGCCGGCACGGCCGCTAACGGTTACCCAAAGGCTGTCTTACTGGCCGGGCGGTGGTCACTCTCTGTCGGAGTGCCGCCCCCGGCGTCTCCCAAGTCCATGCCCGCAGGTGGGTCATCGACCACCGCAGCATCGACTGAACCGTCTTCGCTGCTCTGCACCATTTCCTCGGCCAATCCTTCGGAGGCGGCGGGATCGACGCGGTAAGCGGCCATCACTCGGTTACCCTCAGCGGCGACGTTGGGAATCGTGCCGTCTCCATATAACTCTTGCCGCGTGTTATGCAGCCAGCGTTCGATATGGATGGTGAATCGCTCCACGGCCTCGGCACGCAGGGCATCTTGCGCGCCATCACCAAGCGCCATCTCCTTGGCGGGCGACATGTGATACCACCACTGCAGCCGATCTAATCGACCATCAGGGCGAACGTAGGGCAGGGTGATCGAGAACCGACGTCCGTTGCGTGTCGGAGTCGTTTCCGCGAAGGCGAAGTAGTCCTGGAGTGCGCGCGGCAGGTCAATGCTTGCCATTTATTATTCCGGGATCGACGGTCGTCCCGATAATAACTGGTCGCGTGCGCCGCCACTACCTCGGCGTGCGTGTCGCGACGTTAATAAATCACTACTTACGCTACTAGCGCTTTTTCAAGCGTGATAGGCGGACGCGAAACCGGATTGCCCGCATGCGGTGCAAGCCCCTTCTGCACCAGCCACTCGCGATTAAATAGTCGCGACTGATACTTTGCACCCCCATCGCACAAAACAGTGACAATGGTGTGCCCGCGACCGAGCTCGAGTGCAACACGCACCGCGGCCGCTACATTGATGCCGCTCGTGCTGCCCAGGAAGAGTCCTTCCTCGCGCAATAGCCGGTAAACAAACCGCACCGTGTCCGCGTCTTCGACGTGAATCGCATCGTCGATAGGTGCGTCCTTGAGATTCGCGGTAATTCTCGCGATACCAATGCCTTCGGTGATCGAGCCGGTGCCGGTCGATTTCAGTGCACCGTTGCGCACATACTCGAACAGACTGCTGCCGGGTGGATCCACGAGCACGGTGCGGATAGCGCGACGGCGAGACTTCAGATACTCCGACACGCCAGCGAAAGTACCGCCGGTACCGGACGCAGCGGTAAATGCATCGACGCGACCGTTCGTTTGTGTCCAAATTTCGGGGCCGGTCGTCTCGAAATGGGCCTGCCGGTTCACGGTGTTGTCGAACTGATTGGCCCAGATGGCGTTCGGCAATGATGCCGCCAGGCGCTGCGCGACTTTCTGATATTGGTTCGGGTTGCTGTAGGGGACGGTCGGTACCTTGTGTACCTCCGCGCCCAAGGTTTCCAGCAACTGATACTTCTCCGGGGACTGATTGTCGGGCATCACGATCACGCACCGGTAGCCACGCGCGTTACACACGTGAGCGAGTCCGATGCCAGTGTTGCCGGCGGTTCCTTCGACCACGGTGCCCTTCGGGGGGAGCGCGCCGCTTTTTTCCGCAGCCAGTACGATCGCGCGGGCCGCGCGGTCCTTCACTGAGCCGCCGGGGTTCATGAACTCCGCCTTGGCCAGGATCTCACAGCCCGTCTCGTCACTGACGGTGCGCAGCTTGATCAGCGGCGTGTTACCCACCGCGCCCGAGAATCCATCCGAAATACTCATGCCAACGCCTCGAGTTCAGAACCGATCACCGAATCAGCGCCCGCCAACGCAGTGACCTCACCAACAATCAACAGGGCGGGGGGCGTCACGTTTGCAGCTTGCGCAACATCCGAGATCGTCTCCAGCGTTCCTCGCAGCGTCCGTTGTTCCGGAAGCGTGGCGCGCTCCACTACAGCCGCGGGCAGATCCGCAGGCGCTCCAGCGGCCCTCAATTTCCCAACGATCTGCGGCAGGTGTCCAACGCCCATGTAGAACACCACTGTCTGTCGCGATCCCGCGAGCGAACGCCAATCGAGCGACTCATCGTCCAGCACATGACCGGTGACGAATGTGACACTCTGCGAAAGCTTTCGGTGAGTCAGCGGGATGTTGGCCGAGGCCGCCGCTCCGAGCGCAGCAGTAATTCCCGGGACCACGATATAGGGGATGCCGTGGGCGGCAAGAACCTCAATTTCCTCGCCGCCGCGGCCGAAGATAAACGGATCGCCCCCCTTCAAACGTGCGACCCGAAGACCCAGGCGCGCGTAATGAACCAGCAGCTCATTGATCCGTTCCTGCGCCGTGTGGTTACCCGCCTGCTTGCCCACGAAGACGCGCTCGGCGTCGCGACGGGCGCGCTCCAGCACTGCGGCGGGCACCAACCGATCGTAAAGAATCACGTCCGCCTGCTGCAGCAATTGCAGGGCACGCAGTGTGAGCAGATCTGGGTCGCCGGGTCCGGCGCCAATGAGATAACACTCACCCAATCCGCGGCCGCCCGTAGCAGACGATCGCGTCAAATTCGTCGTTCGCAGCTCACGCTCAAAGTCCTTGTGCGCTTCGCCTTCATCACCGGCGAATACTCGTGCACCAACGATGCCGCCTACGATTCTTTCCCAGAATGAACGGCGCGCAGCGGTCCGCAAGATGCGCTTTACGTCTTTGCGTCGATCACCCATAAACCGAGCAAGGGCACCCAGACGCGCAGGCAGCAACGCCTCCATCTGCTCACGAACACGGCGTGCAAGCACTGGCGCCTGCCCACCGGAACTGATGGCAATGAGGATGGGGGAGCGATCGACAATCGCGGGAAAGATAAACGTGGATGCAGCGGGATCGTCGACCACATTCACTGGGATGCGCCGCTCTTGGGCTGCGGCGGAGACGGATGCATTCACTTCAGCGACGCCGGTCGCTGCAACGACAGCAACAGCACCGTCTACGTGCGAAGGAATGAAGGTTGCCTGGATGTACTGCAGCTCGCCTTGGGCGGCGAGCTCGCGCAGCTCGTCGAGCAGCTCCGGCGCGATAACCGTGACTCGAGCGCCAGCCCGGCGCAGCAAATCAACTTTGCGGCAAGCGACCCGCCCGCCACCGACGACCACGACAGGTCGCGCGTGGAGCTGAAGAAAAACGGGCAGGTAATCCATGCAAGGTCGGGCGCCTCCTAGGCCTGTGCCCCTACCTGACGAATTCTCGGATGTAAGCCGCATTCACGGGACTCTGGTTGTTCCCACCACCAGCGGCCCGCGCGACGACTCTCGCCGGGTTGTATCGCGCGTGTGCAAGGTTGGCAGCCGATGCTGGGAAACTGGCGATCATGCAGCAGATTGTACGGCAGCTTCCGCGCGCGGATGTACTGCCATATCTGCTCTTCCGTCCAGTCCAGCAGCGGGCTCACCTTCTGAAGACCGTAGTCTGTATCCCATTCGACCGGCTTGGCCTGTGCACGGGTCGCTGATTGCTCCCGGCGCACGCCGGTCACCCATGCACCATAACCCGCTACGGCCCGCTTGAACGGCTCCACCTTGCGGATCCGGCAGCACGCCATACGTGCTTCCAGGCTGTCGTAGAAGCCGTTTACGCCCTGATCTGCGACCAGAGCCTCCAGGGCCTGGGCATCCGGATGAACGACCCTGATCTTGCGCTTGTAACGCCGCTGCAGCTTCGCGAGCACCTCGTACGTCTCTTCGTGCAGACGGCCCGTATCGATACTGAAGATGTCGATCGCGGGAACATGTGTCCAGATGATATCCGTCAGCACCATCGCTTCGGCGCCGAGGCTATTCGAATAGACGACCCGGCCATATTCCTGCACCGCGGCGGCAAGCTGCTCGCGGACGGATATGGCCTTCTGTTCCAGCTCTAGTGTCAGGAGTTCTCCCATGGTGTGGAGACTATAGACATAGGCCGTCCGGGCCAGAACGAAGCATTGCTTCTGAAGCCCTCGATCCCGGTTATAAACGGGTTACGCTGCACGTTGAGCGTGGCAGGCTGATAATCTTGCGGGATGAAGCTGCATCAGTTGCGTTATCTCGCTGCCGTCGCCCAGAGCGGTCTCAACATCACGGCCGCTGCCCAAAAACTGCATACGTCACAACCAGGCGTCAGCAAGCAAATCAAGCTGCTCGAGGATGAGCTGGGCTTCCAGATCTTCGTGCGCGAGGGGCGCAATTTGACGCGCATTACGCCTGCGGGCCAGCAGGTGATCGACCGCGCGCTGCGAATCCTGCAGGAAGCACAGAGCATTCGAGACCTCTCGACAGAGTTGCGCGACGAGGGCAGGGGAAGCCTTTCCATAGGCACCACACACACGCAGGCGCGATACGTCCTCCCTGACGTAATACGGGAATTCAGGGGGCGCTACCCCAACGTTCGACTGAACCTGCATCAGGGCACCTCAGAGCAGATTGCGGAGATGGTTGCGCACGACCGGATTGATTGCGCCATCGCGACGGGATCTCAGCAGTTGTTTGGCGACCTGACGTTGATGCCGTGCTATCACTGGCATCGCACCGTCGTGGTGCCACGCGATCATCCCCTTGCAAGCGCCGGACGGCTTACGCTGAAGGCTTTGGGGGCCTACCCAATCATCACGTACACGTTCAGCTTCGCGGGCCCGTCGTCGCTGCAGGAGGCTTTTGCGAAGGCGGGGCTGACGCCGAACGTGGCTATAACTGCGCGGGACGCCGACGTGATCAAGACATACGTACGGCTAGGCTTGGGCGTCGGAATCGTCGCGCATATGGCCATAGACGAAGAAGACGCTGATCTGAAGGCAATCGAAGCGTCGCACCTGTTTCCCGCGCACACCACGTGGATTGGATTTAGGCGGGGGACGCTGCTGCGCAAGTACATGTACGAGTTTGCACAGCTCTTGGCTCCTCACCTTGACCGTCGCCTCATCGACCGTGCGCATCGAGCGTCGACCCCCGAAGAGGTCGATGAGCTATTCAAGGGAATTGCCTTGCCGGTGCGTTAGCCGGCCGGCGCGTTAGCCCGCGGCGAAGAATCGCTGCTGTTGAATGGCCGGCACTTCAACAGCCGGCTGATACGCCACCGTATACCGATCAAGCGCCTTGCGCGCCTCATCCACGTTCTGTCCCGCCGCCAACTCGAAGGAGTCAAATCCGCAGCGCGACATGATAAACAACAAGTCCTGTTTCACAGCAGCGCCCACTGCGCGCAATTCACCCGTGAATTTCAGGCGAGAACGGAGGAGGCGGCCCTGCGTATAGCCCCGACCCTCGCCGGGTGTCGGGAACTCACAAGCCACCAAGGAAAACCGCTGAATATCCCCAGCGAGATCCTCAACCGCATCCGCTGGCGAAAGGCGCACACCCAAGCGGCCCTGATACGCGCGCCACTGGTCGCCGTGAGCGCGAAACTCCGCGAACGGCACAATCAGTGCCGACTCACCCGAGCTCTGCGCGTCAGCGCCTTCCTCACCGAGGTGGCGCCAATCATCCTGTACCAGCTCACGCCGCCTTAGAATGCGTCGCATAGGCGCGCTCCTTGAACGGCTTCACGCCCACACGGCGGAATGTCTCAATGAATCGCTCACCGTCTTCGCGCTGAGCGCGATAGACCTCGACAATACGTTCGATGGTCGAGGCAACTTCCGCCTGCGGCACCGAGGGTCCGATCACCTCGCCCAACGCGGTAAAGCCATTGACCGAACCGCCCAGAGTGATCTGGTACCACTCCTCGCCGTGCTTATCGACACCGAGAATACCGATGTGCCCGACATGATGATGTCCGCAAGCGTTCATGCAACCGGACATCTTGATCTCGATGTCACCGAGATCGTAGAGATAGTCGAGGTCGTCGAACTGGTCCTGGATCTGCTTCGCCACATTGAGGGTGCCGGCATTCGCCAGGCTGCAGAAGTCCAGTCCAGGGCAGGCGATCATGTCGGTGAGCGTGCCGATGTTGGGCATGGCGAGCCCCAGGCCGCGCAGTTCCTGCCATACCGGGTACAACTCGCTCTGCGGAACATCGGCCAGCAACAGGTTCTGGTTGTGCGTGGAGCGGATCATTCCAAAACTGACACGGTCCGCGAGCGCGGCCACCGCATGCATCTGTCCCGAGCTCATGTCGCCGGGATTCTGGCCGTGCGCCTTCAGTGAGACAAACACAGCGCGATAGCCCGGCACACGATGCTCCCGGGTGTTGTAGCGATACCAGGCCTGAAACTCGGGCTCACGGCCGGCGGCCGCGTCGATGTTCTGCAGGCTCTGGTAAGCGGGCGGATTGAAGAAGGCGCGCACGCGCTCGACTTCGGCGGCCTCGAGCCGTGGTGAGATGTCCGGCGCGGCCTGCCACTCGGCTTCGACCTGTTCGCGGAAGCGGGCGATACCGACCGCCTTCACGAGGATCTTGATCCGGGCCTTATGAATGTTGTCCCGGCGTCCGTAACGGTTGTACACGCGCAGGATCGCATCCAGATACGAAAGCAGATCCGGCAACGGCAGAAACTCGCGGATGACCTGGCCGATGATGGGGGTGCGACCCAGGCCACCGCCGACGAGGACCTGGAAGCCAATGTTGCCGTCCGCGTCGCGTCGCAGCTGCAACCCGACGTCGTGAACTTCCGAGGCTGCCCGGTCTTGCGGCGAGCCCGTCACGGCAATCTTGAACTTGCGCGGCAGGTAGTTGAACTCGGGATGCAGATTGGCCCACTGGCGGATGATCTCGCAGTAGGGGCGCGGATCGTCGACCTCATCGAGCGCGATACCGGCGAAATGATCCGCCGTGACATTGCGAATGCAGTTGCCGCTGGTCTGGATGGCATGCATCTGCACGCTCGCCAGCTCCTGCAGGATATCGGGCACGTCCGGCAGCTTCGGCCAGTTCAGCTGCAGATTCTGCCGGGTGGTGAAATGACCGAAGTCACGATCGTATCGGTGCGCAATCTCGCCAAGCTTACGCAGCTGCCGCGAGCTGAGCAGGCCGTAGGGAATCGCGATGCGCAACATCGGCGCGTGGCGCTGGATGTAAAGGCCATTGCGCAGGCGAAGGCCCTTGAACTCGTCTTCCGACAGCTCGCCCGCAAGAAAACGGCGCGTCTGGTCCCGGAACTCGGCTACGCGCTGGTCTACGAACGCCTGATCGAGCTGATCGTACTGGTACATGGCATGGACTATATGCTGCGGGCTACTGTGGCCCGAAATACCCTTTGGTTGTGTGGTCGGCGCTACTGGTTATGAGCCGGTGACAAAAGCCCGCGGGCAAAGGCCGGGAGCCGGAGGTAAGCTGCGCGCCTCAACCGCAGGGGAGTCGCATGCCTGGGCTTTATTTCGAGCAGTTCACCGTCGGCCAGCACTTCAAGCACGCCGTCCACCGCACTGTCACCGAGACCGATAATGTGCTGTTCAGCACCCTGACCATGAACCCGGCGGCCCTGCATCTCGATGCCGAATACTGCAAATCCATGCCCTTCGGACAGCCCCTGGTCAACAGCATTTTCACGCTCGGCCTGCTCGTGGGATTGTCGATCTATGACACGACATTCGGAACGACCCTGGGAAACCTGGGCTGGGAGGAAGTCAAATTCCCGCGTCCCGTGTTCGTTGGTGACACGCTTCGTGCCGAAACCACCGTGCTTGCCAAGCGCGAGAGCCAGTCACGCCAGGACTCCGGCATCCTGACTTTCGAGCACCGGGCGTTCAATCAGCGTGATGAAGAGGTTGCGGCCTGCAAGCGTGCCGCCCTGATGATGAAGCTGGACCATGTGCCGGGTCTGGGCCATGTGCCGGGCCCGGGGCCAGGCCGGCCTGCAGCAAAAGAGGTTGTATGAAACTGCGAATCAAAGGCAGCTCGCTGCGCTTACGGCTCACTCAAGGTGAGGTGAAACTACTGGAAACCGCGGGCGAAGTCGCCGAACAGGTGCACTTCGGCGGCGGTGCGCAACTGACCTACCGGTTGCGTACGAATCCGCAAGGCTCTGCGATTTCAGCTGATTACCGCGACAACGTGATTGACATTCGAATCCCACGGGACGCGGCACTCACGTGGTCACGGACGGATCAGGTCACCCTCTCACATATGCAACCGGTGTCAGACGGCGAGTTGCGAGTAGTCATTGAGAAGGATTGGAATTGTCTGGCGCCGCGCTCGGAAGAGGACGAGTCCGACAACTTTCCGCATCCGGATACCGGTACGGGCAAAGTTTGCTGAAGAACTACAGTTTGCTGAAGAACACCAGTTTGTTGAAGAACTAACTCTTCGTACCCTGCGCATCCGGCGGGGAGTTGAATCGCTCCCACAGCTGCGCTTGTTTCTGCTCGTCGCCGGGCTCGGCTTCCGGGCATTCCAACCGCAGATGCCGGTCCGCCAGCGGTGAGCTGGCCAAGTGACAATAGTGCGGATAGGCCGTCCCCGCGGCCCGGAACGGCTCGAAATGCTGACAGCGCACGCACATTCGTGACACGGGCAGCGCGCCCGTCTCCTGCAAACCCCTGATCATTTTCATCGCCGAGCGATAGAAGATTTCCTGTTCGGCCGGTGTCAGCGCGCCGAACGCATCCTGCAACGGATCCGGAAGAGCTTGTAATGCTGTTACGGAATTCTGTCCCTCACTCGTCAACATCAAGGCCAACGCACGACCATCGACGTCACTGCGGCGTTTCTGGACCAAACCTTTGGATTCCAACGCGCCGACACTGTCGGATGCCGTGGCGGGGGTGACGCCAAGCTCTCGGGCCAAGGCGGACAACGTCAGGCTCTCACGCCGCGAGGCAACCACGTCGAGGATTCGACGCTGAGTGGGAGTTAGTCGCTGAGCCGCCCACTGATCCCAGGAGCTGGTGTGAGCAAGGTGAGCGAGACGCCGCAGAGCGCTCGCCAGCGCTTGCGGAAGGGACAACGAAAGGGGGTTAAATTCCAACATAGAAACTATATTAGAACTTCGTCGTAACCCCGTCAAGTACAAGGTTTTTTTACCTCTCGGAACCCATTTCCAGGAGGTCTTCAGGCGTGTCTATGTCAATCGCTGCGCGAGCCATCGGAACGCGTACGACACGGTCCGGATTTCGGCGCAACAGCACGCGCGCCCCAACGTCACCGCGCAGAGTCAGCAGGTCTGAAAAAGTGGAGCGGGGGAAGATCGCGGGGACACCGGTCGTGTTGCCATAATGCGCTGCGGCGATGTAGTCCGTCTGACGCCGCCAGGCACTCACCAACCGCTTGAGATCCTCCGCCGTCACGGCCGCTTGATCGACAACTGTCAGTAGAACCGCCGTGCAGCTCGCAGGCAGTCTTGACACACCTGCGCGAATGGAACTTGCCATCCCCTCGCGCCACTCACGATTGATGACAATGGATGATTGTGAGTGTGTAAGAAGCCGCGTGAGCTCCGCGGCGCGTGCGCCCAGTACTACAGTTACAGCGGTTCCAGCGACTTCCGCAGCGCGCGCGACTGCAGTATGTAAAAGGGGCCGGCCCGCCACTCGAACGAGTTGCTTCGCGGATCCGAATCGGGACGAGGCGCCTGCCGCCAGCACGATGGCATGCAAACCATCCGCGGCATCGGCGAGCCCGGTCACGTCACAGCGGCCTTGAAACGTTCGTAACGCGCGCGCTCAGTGAAAATGGAATCGGCGTCGATCCGGGACACCGCGCGCCATTCAGTGACGAGCGGATTGCGCGCGGCGAGCTCATCCAATGTTTCAAAGCGTTTGCGCGCGTGAGCCGTGAATGCGGCCAGGAACGCACGCCAGTGTTCGACTGGTGCATTGGCGCCGGGCACCTGCAGCGAAGCTGCGTTGGAGACCGGTGCCTGCACTGATGACGCGCCGGAAAGTCGAGTCAGGGCAAACGCCAGGTAGTCGGCCGAGGCTGCAATGAACTGGCTGTCGGCGGCGAATTTCCCGCTGTCCAGCGCGGCCACGCAAGCCTGGGCTACTTCCGCAAAATGCAGCCGCTCCGTCGCAAGCTGTTGGCGAATGATTTGAATTTCGTTCATGGGTGACGCGCTGCTGCCGGTGCACCGTGCACGAACGCATGAATCTGCGCAATGATGGACAGCGCAATCGATTCAGGCGAACGACCTCCGAGCGCCAATCCCACCGGTGCGTGCAGCCGATCCCGGATCCGCTGCGCATCTTCTCCCAGATCCGCCAACAGCCGCTCGCGGCGGACCGCCGGTCCCAGCAGCCCGATGTACGCCAGCGACGTTGTCGACAGCGCGCGCAGATATTTCAGATCAGAAGGCAAGTGATGGCTCATGACCACGGCGGCGGCAAAGTGCGCGGCGTCCACCTGGTCGAGCAATTCATCGGGCTGGACGTGCAGTACGCGCTCGGCCGCCGGAAAGTGAGTGGCATCGGCGTACGCCGGCCGATGATCGACCAGGGTCACTCGCCAGTTCAGGCGCGCGGCGAATTCAACAACCGGTGTCGCATCGGGTCCCGCACCCAACAACAGCAGCTTCGGCGGCAACGACAGGGGCAGGGCAAACATCTTCCAACGCGGGGCAGGCGGCGCGGCGCTGAACCAACCCGTCCGGCCTGTGCGAACGGCTTCCTCGAGCACGCTGTCGACGCCGGGGCGATCCGCAGTTCCGCGCAAGACAACACTGCCTGCCGGCGAATCAGGCCGCTCCGACTCCACGACCACACCGATCGAGGCGTGCTCGTAATCAGCCAGGCACCGCGCCAGGTACCGCAGTGGCTGCCAGTCGTTTTCGGGGCCGACGCGCAGCAGGAGAATGTTCATCGCGCCTTCGCAGCCCAGGCCCAGGCCCCATATCACATCGTCGCCACCGCGCATGTCGTAAGTCACGAGTCGGGCCTTTCCCGTGTCGATCACCGATAGCGCGTATTCGCCGAGGTCACCTTCGAGACAGCCACCGGAGAGCAGTCCGGCGGAATCCCCGTTGGCGGCGATCAGCATCAGCGCACCCGGCTTGCGGTAGGTTGAGCCGGCCGTTTCCACCAGAACACCCAAAGCGAGGGCACGACCCGCGGCACGCTCACGTTCGAACAGCGGAAGCAAGGGACCGAGTAAGGATTCCATCATTTCAATTATGCCAGCCAGACCCCCTCAAACGGACGTCCTCAAAAGGATGATGCCGCGCTACCACACAATCGATAACCAAGCATTGCGTGGTGTCGGGCGCGTCAGTAGAGTCGCAACGCTTTTTCGTCATACATTTCATCCACTTTTTGACCCAATTCGATGACTACCCAAGCTCCGGCCGATCCCTGGATCGTCCACAAGTTCGGCGGGTCGAGCGTCGCTGACGCTGACTGCTTCCGCCGTGTGGCGACCATTCTCGACTCCTTGCCTTCACAGCGGCTGGGCGTTGTTCTTTCCGCCTGTCGTGGCGTCACCGATGCGCTGCTGCGCCTGGTCTCCCTGGCCGAACGGCAGGACGACAGCTATCGCGGCGAAATCGCGGCATTGCGTGTCAGACACGCGGCCATTGCCGAGACGTTGCTGACCGCGCAGTCGGCACGTCTGTACCTGGCGGGCTTCGATCGCGACTGTCACGACCTGGAGGGCATTCTCCACACCGTCAAGCTGACTCGCTCGGCGGCCCAGAATGTCAGCGACCTGATTGCCGGCTACGGCGAGATCTGGTCCACCAAGCTGTTTCACCGCTTCATGGAAGAGCGCAGCGGGGGCCGCACGGGCCCCTTCCAGTGGATTGACGCCCGCAAGGCCGTGGTCGTGGAGTGGGGACCCCTGGGTCCGGGCATCCAGTGGGCCGAGTCCCGCGCCAAGCTGCGGGAGCTGGTGCCGGCCGAATTCAAAGGCACGCTGGTGATCACGGGCTTCATTGCCTCCGACCGCCGTGGCGTGCAAACCACGCTCGGACGCAACGGCAGCGATTTCTCCGCCTCCATTTTCGGGGCGTTGCTGGACTCGGCCGAGATCCACATCTGGACCGATGTCGATGGCGTGCTGTCAGCCGATCCGCGCCGGGTTCCCGATGCCACGGTCATCGACTCCCTGTCGTACAACGAGGCCATGGAGCTGGCGTACTTCGGCGCCAAGGTCATTCATCCGCAGACCATGGCGCCAGCCGTCGGCAGCGGCATTCCCATCTGGATTCGCAATACCTTTGCACCAGAAAAGGTCGGCACACTGATTTGCGCGAAGCCGCAGTCCGTTTTGCCGGTCAAGGGCATTACGAGCATTGAGAAGGTTGCGCTGATCAACCTCGAGGGCGCCGGCATGATCGGCGTACCGGGCACCGCGCATCGCCTGTTCGGGGCCCTGCGGGAGGAAGGCATCTCGGTGATCCTGATCTCCCAGGGCAGCTCGGAGCATTCCATCTGCTGCGCCATCCCCCTCGATCAGGCCGATCGGGCAGCTACGGTGGTCAGAAACGCGTTTGAGCGGGAGTTGAAGGAAGGGCAGATCCAGGATGTCGAAGTCGCTCCCGATCTGGCCATCCTGGCCGTAGTCGGTGACGGAATGGCCGGCACACCTGGTGTTGCGGCGAAACTGTTCAACGCGCTGGGTAGTACGAGCGTGAACGTCCGTGCGATCGCGCAGGGCGCATCTGAACGCAACATCTCTGTGGTCATCGACGGGAAGCACGCCAGCCGCGCGCTACGCGCAGTTCACGCGGGACTTTACTTGTCTCCTCACACCATATCGGTGGGTTTGATTGGTCCGGGTACGGTGGGTCGAGTGCTGCTCAATCAGCTCGCCTCCCAAAGTGCGCGTCTGAAGAGCGAGTTCAAATTGGACTTCCGCGTCCGCGGCCTCATGACGACCCAGCGCATGCTGTTGTCTGAAGGAGTGCCGCTCGAGAGCTGGAAGGAACAGTTCGAGAGTCATTCCGTAGCCGCTGACTTCGCGCGCTTCATGGAGCACGTACGCGTCGATTATCTGCCGCACACCGTCATCATCGATTGTACGGCGAGCGCCGATATCGCCAAGCGCTATCCCGACTGGCTCGCGGCGGGGATCCACGTCATCACCCCGAACAAGAAAGCCAACAGCGCGGATCTGCCGTTCTATCACCGTCTGCGCGATGCGCGCCGGGCCGGCTCCGCGCACTATCTCTACGAGACGACTGTTGGTGCCGGCCTGCCGGTGGTGCAAACGCTGCGCGATTTGCGCGAGACCGGTGATGAAATCACGAGCGTCGAGGGAATTTTCTCCGGCACGCTTGCCTACCTCTTCAACACCTACGACGGTCGCAAAGCCTTTTCCGACATCGTGCGTGATGCCCGCCAGCGCGGCTACACCGAGCCGGATCCACGCGATGACCTGTCCGGCATGGACGTTGCCCGCAAGCTCATCATCCTCGGCCGCGAGATGGGCCTGGAGCTCGAGATGGCGGACGTCAAGGTCGAGAGCCTCGTGCCCGCCGGGCTGGAGCAGGGCAGCATCGATGAGTTCATGTCCCGGCTGCCGCAGTACGACTCCAGCATGAACGACCGTCTGCAGACCGCGCGGTCCAACGGCAAGGTGTTGCGTTATGTAGGTCGCCTGACCGCGGACGGCAAGGCAACCGTGGGCGTCGTGGAGCTGGACTCCAAACATCCGTTTGCCAACATTGCGTTGACGGACAACGTGGTGCGATTCGCGACCCGCCGCTATTGCGACAATCCGCTGATCGTGCAAGGCCCGGGAGCCGGACCTGAAGTGACCGCGGGCGGCGTATTTGCCGACCTGTTGCGCCTGGCGGCCTACCTGGGAGCGCGGCTGTGAGCACACAGCCGGCGAGTCCAGGCGACAGCGCCACGGCTTTTGCACCTGCATCCGTGGGCAATGTCGCGATCGGCTTCGACATCCTCGGATTCGCGGTCGACGCCCTCGGTGATCGGGTCACGGTCAGCCGGCGAGACGAGCCGGGTGTCGGTATTACGCGCGTGCACGGAATCGCCGGCGAGTTGCCCAAGGACCCGAGGCGCAATACGGCAGGGCAGGCGCTGCTTGCCATGCAGGAGGCCCTGAAGCTGCCCTTTGGCTTCTCCATGGAAATCGACAAGGGCATTCCGTTGGGCTCGGGTCTCGGCGGTTCCGCCGCCTCCGCGGTGGGCGCCGTGGTGGCCGCCAATGCACTGCTGCCCACACCGTGCACCAAGCTCGAGCTGCTCAAGTTCGCAATGCAGGGTGAGGCCGTCGCGAGCGGTTCCCTGCACGTCGATAACATCGCACCCTCGTTGTTCGGTGGTCTCGTGTTGACCGTCGGCATCGATCATCCGCGCTGCAAGCAGATTCCAGTCCCGCCGGATGTCCGCGCGGTGATAATGCATCCGCACATGTTCCTGTCCACCAAGCAGGCGCGCGCCATTCTGAAGCGCACGGTCGACCTGTCTGATTTCGTCTGGCAGACCGCGAATCTCGCCGGCTTCATCTCGGGTTGTTATACCAACGACCTGGACATGATCCGTGCCTCGCTGGAGGACGTGGTGATTGAGCCGCAGCGGCAAGCTTTGATACCCGGGTTTCAGGACGTGCGGCGCGCAGCGATGGAGGCGGGCGCGCTGGGCTGTTCGATCTCCGGTGCGGGACCCACGACCTTCGCCTGGGCTCGCGAGGCGAATGCGGCGGACGTGCGGGATGCGATGCGCCGCGAATTCGAGCGCAAGTCGATCCAACTCGACGAATGGATAGTAGCCGTCGAGTCGGCGGGTGCGCGGGTGGTCTCATCGTGAGTGCCGCAATTGCGGAAGGATCCGTCACAACCCGCTATCAGAGTACCCGCGACGCCGCTTCTTCCGTGACCTTCTCGCAGGCCCTTCTGCAGGGCCTGGCTCCCGACGGAGGTCTGTACGTTCCCACGACCTGGCCGCGCCTGGATGCGAACAGCTTCGGGCGTGAGACCGCACTGTCTGCGATTGCAAACATTCTCATCGCCCCCTTCGTGGCGGGCGATCCGGTAGCTCCCCAGTTACCCCAGATCACGGCGGACGCCTGCAACTTCCCGGCCCCCCTGGTGCCCCTGGATGCCGCCGGCAATCTGTCCCTGCTCGAGTTGTTTCACGGTCCCACGGCCGCCTTCAAGGACTTCGGTGCGCGCTTCCTGGCGGCCAGCTTCGCCCGCCTGCACAGCTCGAACTCGCGACCGCTGACCATCCTGGTGGCTACTTCCGGCGACACTGGCGGCGCGGTGGCGGCCGCTTTCCATGGCCGCCCCGGGATCGAGGTCGGCGTGTTGTTTCCGAAAGGGTTGGTTTCACCGACCCAGGAACGCCAGCTCACCTGCTGGGGCGGCAACGTCAAGTCCTTCGCGGTACACGGGACCTTCGATGACTGTCAGCGGTTGGTCAAGCAGGCTTTTGTCGACCCGCAACTGCGCGAGCAGACGCAGTTGTCGTCGGCAAATAGCATCAACCTGGGACGACTCCTGCCCCAGGCTGTGTATTACGCCGCGAGCAGCCTGGAGGTCTGGCGCAAATATGGCGAGCCGGCCTCTTATGTGATTCCGAGCGGCAACCTGGGAAACGCGGCCGCGTGCATCTGGGCGCGCAAGGTCGGACTTCCCATTGGCGAGATCGTGCTGGCGCACAATGCAAATCGGACTGTGACTGATTTCCTCCACACGGGGGAATGGCGTCCACGGCCCAGCATCGCTACGCTTGCATCCGCAATGGATGTCGGAAATCCAAGTAATATGGAACGTCTGCGGGCACTCTTTCCTGAATTGGCCGAACTGCGCACTGCAGTCAGTGCCGAAACTGTGGATGATGCGACCATTCGCGCGCGCATCCGCGAGGGTTTCGAGCGTTATGGTCAGATCTGGTGTCCGCACACTGCGACGGCTGCTGAAGTGTACGAACGAGTTGTCGCAGGGAAGCGTCGGGGTAGGTGGATAATCGTGTCAACTGCTCACCCGGCCAAATTTTCGGAGATTGTCGAGCCGTTGATCGGCCGGCCGGTGCCCGTGCCCGAGACGCTGGCGAAGTTGTTCGCGCGTCCGACGCAGGTCACCGAAATCCAGCCAGACCTGCCCTCGCTGCGCGCCGCACTAAGTGTCGGGAGAGCGTAAGTGGAGGAGTTGGAAAAGCTTCCGCCCACCGCCTGGGCGCTGATCGCAGCGGCCGCGATTCTTGGATTCGCGGCTGCGTGGGTCTGGCGGTGGTATCGGCAGTACCGCATGCGCGCTGCATTGCGCGCGGCCGTGACCGCGGCGGGATCAGATCACCTGGTCGACATGCTCGTACCAGACGGCATGGGCGGCGGTTTTCACGTTGATTTTCTGCTGCTGACGACGCGCGGCGTTCTGGTGATCGATTTGCGCGACGTCCAGGGAAATATCTTCGGTGGAGATCAGATGGCGGAGTGGACCGTAATGGACGGACCGCGCCGCTTTACCTTCACCAATCCGCAGAGCGCCCTGTATGACCGGATCGCCGCGGTGCGCGGTGTCGCCGGCGAAGTGCCGGTGGAAGGGCGCATCGTGTTTACGCGGCGCGGGAAGTTTCCCAAGGGCCTGCCCAAATTCACCCTGATGGTGGACTCATTGAGCGCCGAGTTCCCGGGTGGTGAGCACGAGGCGGTTTCGCACTTCGCCGAAGGCTGGTCGAAGGTCAAGAAAGCCGTCACGCCGAGCTACATGGCCCACATGCGCTGAGCGCACGCCTGCAGCGTGCTTCGGCCTACAGCATGCGCAGCAGCCCTACAGCGTCTTTGCGTGATCCGCCAACACCAACGAAACACACGCCGTCAGTTTCTTCGCGTAATCCACGTGTAGGAATTCGTTCGGCCCATGTGCGTTGGAATGCGGTCCCAACACACCGGTGATGAAAAACTGCGTCTTGGGAAACTTCGCTCCCAACATTCCCATGAACGGGATGGAGCCCCCGCAGCCGATGTGGATCGCATCTTTCTCGTAAATCTCGCGCGAGGCTCGCATGATGGAGTCCTCGAGCCACGGCGCCATTGCCGGCGCGTTCCAACCCGCTGCGGACGATGCGTCCTCGAAACTAACCTGGGCTCCATAAGGCGGGTCACGCTCCAGCGCCTGTTTGACCGCCTTCGTAGCCACCGCCGCATCCGTCGTCGGTGCGAGTCGCAGGGATAGCTTGAATGACAGTTCAGGTAACAGCACATTGCCCGCTGACCCGACCGCAGGGAGCCCGTCGGCACCGGTCACAGTGAGCGTCGCGCGCCACGTGCTGTTGATGAGCAGCTCGACGGGATCGTTGGACAAGGGCTGCACGCCGCTGGCGAACGGGATTTTTCCCGCGACCGTCGGTCCCAGCACGGCGGCCGCGGCCGTGATCTGCGCCCGCCGGTCCTTCGGAATGTTCACTTGCAGCTCATCGACCAGGACATCGCCGGTGACCGCATTTTCCAGGCGAGCCATCAATTGCTGGACGATCCGGAAGGGCGTGGGCGAAATTCCAGTCGCCATTCCCGAGTGCACGCCCTCGTTGAGCACGCGCACGCGCAGCTTGCCGGTGAGATTGCCGCGCAGCGAGGTGGTGCACCAAACCTGGTCGTAGTTGCCGCATTCCGCGTCGAGGCAAACCACCAAAGAAGGGTCTCCGATCTCGGCTCCCAGCGCGTCCAGGTGAGCCGGGAGGTCAACACTGCCGCTTTCCTCGCACGCTTCGATCAGCAGGACGCAGCGCGCCAAGGGCACTTTCTGAGCCTTCAGAGCGGCGATCGCGGTCAGTGAGCTGAACACTGCGTAGCCGTCGTCCGCGCCTCCACGACCGTATAGTTTGCCGTCGCGCATGACCGGCTCCCATGGGCCCAATCCCGGCAGCCAGCCCGTGAATTCCGGCTGTTTGTCCAGGTGTCCATACAGCAGCACGCAGCCGGGCAGCTCACCGGGAACGTCCACGAACAACAGCGGGGTTCTTCCCGGCAGCCTCCGCACCTGCACGCGCATCCCGGGCACCGGTTGGGCACGGCACCAGTCGGCCATGAGCGTAACCGCCGCTTCCATGTACCCGTGACTCTCCCATTGCGGGTCGAACATCGGGGACTTGTTCGGAATGCGGATGTATTCCTGCAGCCGTCCCAGAATGGATTCGTCCCAGGTGCGCTCGATGAGGGCGGTCAATTGTTCGGTCTTCATGGGTCAATTGTAGCCTCGGGAAGCCCGAAAAGCCGGCGGGCCGCCGCCGTACTCGTAGCGGCCAGCTCAGCCACCGACGTACCCCGCGCGCGGGCAACCGTAGCCGCGACATGAGGCAGAAACGCAGGCTCATTCCGCCGCGACTCCGGCTTCGATGGCAGGTCGCGAGGCAACAGATACGGCCCGTCTGTCTCGAGCATCAGCCGGTCCGCTGGAATCTCACTCATGAGCGGCAGCAGATGCGCACCCCGGCGCTCGTCGCAGATCCAGCCAGTGATACCGATTGCAAGATCCATCTGCAGGTAATCCATCAGTTCCTCCCGCGCGCCGGTGAAGCAATGAGCGACTCCGCCAGCGAGCGTCGCGCGGTGCTCGCGCAGGATCGCCACAAAGTCGGCGTGGGCTTCGCGCTGATGGAGAAACACCGGCTTGCCCACGAGCGCGGCCAATTCCAGTTGGCGGTGGAATGCCTGTTGTTGCACCGGTCGTGGCGACAGGTCGCGGAAATAGTCGAGACCGCATTCACCGACGGCGACTATCTCCGGAAGTGTTGCGAGTTGCCGCAGCTCGGCCAACAATTCAGTGTCGAGCTCCTTGGCATGATGCGGATGGACACCCGCCGTGGCGAAGAGCCGGCCGGGGTGATTTCGCGCCAGCGTAATCGCCTCGCGCGTGCTGGGCCCGTTGCTGCCGGTCACTATCATCTGCACCACGCCGGCCCGCGCCGCACGTGCAATTACGACGTCACGATCGGAATTAAAGCTGTCGTGAGCGAGATTGATGCCGATATCGATCAGGGAACTGGCTATCATAAGTGACGGATATTCTACAGACGCAGGCAGCGCACAAGATCCATGTTCTCCAACCGCTTTCGTCTGGCATCGGCACTCGCCCTGGTCGGATTGGCTTGGTTGCCTCCCGGTGGAAATACGTGGGGCGCCGAAGCGAACTGGCTGGACGTCGAGAGCCGCATCCAGTACGGCTATTACACCGAGGATCCGCGCTCGCTCGCGAGCGTCATGGAGATCCTTGCGCCCGCGGAGGCGCCGAGCGCTACAAAAAGCTACTACTCGGGCCTGGCCAACTACCGCTTGACGCAGCTCTGGCTAGCCAAGGACAAAGGTCGGGCCAAGGATGCCGCGCAGGCCTGTGTGGACAACCTCGACCTGTCCTTGAAAATCCAGAAGGATTTTGCCGACGCCCTGGCCCTGCAGTCCGCCTGCCTGGACCTGTTGGCGAGCCTGCAGGCGTGGCGCACGCCGTTCGCCTCTTCCAAAAGTGGCTCACAGATCGAGAAGGCCCGGCATTTCGGACCGAAGAACCCGCGCGTGCTATTGCTGGACGCTGCGGAAGCCTACGAGCGTGAGAGTCCCAAATCGACTGCCGCGGAGCGTGACGTCGCTTTGAGCGGATTCAAGAAAGCCGCCGCGGCCTTCGAGGTCGAACGGCAGGAAACCGAGCACACACCGGGTTGGGGAGCAGCGGAAGCCTACGTATATCTGGGGCGCTGTTATCTGGATCGGGGCAGGACACTGGAGGCGCGTGATGCGCTGGAGCGGGCGTTGCTCATCGCGCCCGAGTTCGCCGAGGCACGCCGCCTGATGGCCAAGATCACTTCCGGTTGAGGATACGAGTTTGGCAACTCCGCAACCCAACAATCCCCCGCCCAGCGCCTCGGACAAGGGCGCGTTGCTTCATCAGCTGCGGATCGACCGCGATCAGCGTGAGGAATCTACGCCACCACCTCGATGGCCGTGGTTCGTCGGCGGGGCGGTGCTGCTCGCGTTGATAGCTGCGGGCGTGTGGTTCATGACATCCCGGACGCCGGCCATAAGCGTGCATACCGTGATGGCACAGCCGATGACCGCGGGCGGACCCAGCACTTCCGTGCTCGATGCAACGGGTTATGTTACCGCGCGTCGTCAGGCCACTGTGTCAGCGCAGATCACCGGAACAATGACCGAGGTCCTCATCGAGGAAGGGGATCACGTCAAGGCAGGGCAGGTGTTGGCTCGCCTGGACGATACCTCCCAGCGGGCGGCTCTCGCGCAGGCGCAAGCGCAATTCCGGTCAGCCCAGGCGCTGCTCGTTCAATACCAGGCGCAGCTTGCACAGAATCAGCGCGACGTGAATCGCGCCGAGGATCTCGTCCAACGCAAGCTCGTCTCCGAGCAGGCGGTCGAGCAGGCACGCACACTCGTGGAAACCCAGGGCGCGCAGGTCGAGCAGCAGCGCAAGCTGATCGAGGTGACGGCGGCCAATGTACGTTCTGCACAGGTGCAACTCGACTACTGCACTGTTCATGCGCCATTTACGGGCGTGGTGATTGCGAAGGCCGCCCAGGTAGGCGAGATCGTCTCGCCGTTTTCCGCGGGCGGTGGCTTCACACGTACCGGTATCGGTACGCTGGTGGACATGGACTCGCTGGAAATCGAGGTTGACGTCAACGAGGCGTATATCAATCGCGTACTGCCCAAGCAGCCGGTCGATTCTGTGTTGAATGCCTATCCGGACTGGAAGATTCCGTCACACGTCATTGCTATCATTCCCACGGCCGATCGGTCCAAGGCAACGGTGAAGGTCCGAATTGGACTCGATCTGAAGGACGAGCGCATCGTTCCCGACATGGGCGTGCGCGTTTCTTTCCTGGAGGAGAAGAAACCTGTGGCTGCAGATTCCCACCCGCCACGAGGCGTGCTGGTGCCGGCGACGGCGGTGCGCCGGACGGGCGATCACGACAGTGTGTTTGTCCTGAAGGACAACAAGGCGCGGCTGCGCCCGGTAACGCTCGGTGCGGCGTTCGGCAGTTCGCGCCAGGTCGAGTCCGGTTTGAGTCCAGGCGAGTCCGTCATTGTCGATGCGCCCGCCGAACTGAAGGATGATGAGGCGGTCAGTCCCGCCAGTCCCTGATCCGTTCAATCCCTATTTGACCGAGGTTTGCCATGTCCGAGTCCATGGTCCAGATCCGCAGTGTCACGAAGGTCTATGAGCGCGGCAAGCAGAAAGTGGAAGTGCTGCACGGCCTGAGTCTCGAGATTCCCAAGGGCGATTTCGTGGCGTTGATGGGCCCGTCGGGCTCGGGCAAGACCACGCTGCTCAATCTGATCGGCGGCCTCGACCAGCCGAGCTCGGGCGAGATCAGTGTTGGGGGCAACCGCATCGATCAACTTTCCAGCGGTAAGCTCGCGCAGTGGCGCGCGCACAATGTCGGCTTCGTATTCCAGTTCTACAACCTGATGCCGGTGCTCACGGCGGAGGCGAATGTGGAGCTGCCGCTATTGTTGACCAAGCTGTCCGCAGCCCAGCGCAAGAAAAATGTGGCCGTGGCATTGCAGGTCGTGGGCCTCTCCGACCGCGCGCGCCACAAGCCGCGGGAGCTTTCGGGCGGCCAGGAGCAGCGCGTCGCTATTGCACGCGCACTCGTCTCGGACCCGCAGCTGCTGGTGTGCGATGAGCCCACCGGCGATCTGGATCGCAAGACCGCCGATGAGATCCTGGGGCTTCTGCAGGTATTGAATCGCGAGCATGGCAAGACGATCGTGATGGTGACGCACGATCCGAAGGCTGCGGAATTCGCCAGCCGTACTCTGCACCTGGAGAAGGGCCAGTTGCTCGAGCAGGCAGTGGCCTGAGCATACAATCATGACCAAGACCGGCTTCGTCGTCGCCAACCTGTTCCGCAAGAAGACGCGCACCATTCTCACCGTCCTGTCGGTGATCATGGCGTTCCTGTTGTTCGGGCTGTTGCAATCGCTGAACTCGATCTTCAACGCGGGTGCGAACTTCCTGGGCGCGACCCGCCTGATGACTCAGGCCCGCGTGTCCTTCACCCAGCCTTTGCCCGTCAGCATGGTCCCCAAGCTCGAGGGGGTGTCCGGCGTGGCCCGCGTCGCCTACTCGCAGTGGTTCGGCGGAGTCTGGCAGGACAACACGCCAATTTTTGTCTTCGCGGTCGATCCGCTGCGCCATCACGACGTGTACCCGGAGTGGGTGATGCCGGAGGAGCAATGGAAGACCTTCAACCAGACCCGCACCGCCATGGTGGCCGGCAAGTTGGTTGCTGCGAAGTACGGCTGGAAGGTCGGCCAGCGCGTGCCCATCTCCTCCAACATCTATCCGCAAAAGAACGGCAGCAAGTCCTGGGCCTTCGACCTGGTGGGCATTTTCGATGGCCAGGATGAGAACTGGAAGAAGCAGACCAACCAGGTGTTCATCAATCACGATTACTTCGATGAAGCCAACCAGTTCGGCAAGGGACGGGCCAACTTCTTCATTCTCAAGCTGGCCCCGGGTGCCGATGCCGCCGCGGTCACCAAGAGCGTCGACGGCATGTTCGAGAACTCGCCCGATGAGACCAAGACGCAGACCGAAAAGGATTTCAATATCAGCTTCGTCAAGCAGATCGGGGATATCGGGCTGATTGTCCGTTGGATCCTGTTCGCGGTGTTCTTCACGCTGCTGCTCGTGGTGGGCAACACAATGGCGCAGAGTGTTCGCGAGCGCGTCCCGGAGCTGGCGGTCCTGAAGACGCTCGGATTTTCCGACGGCAGCGTGTTGGGCTTCGTGCTCGCGGAAGCAGTGGCGCTGTGTATGGTCGGCGGCTTGATCGGGCTCCTGCTGGCGACCTTTCTGGGAGCCGCGGTGGAGAAGGGCACGGGTGGCCAGTTCCAGCTGTCGGTCAATGGCACCATCTGGGCGATTGGCATCGGGACGATTCTCGTGATGAGCCTGGCGGTGGGCCTGTTGCCGGCGCTGCGCGCGCGCCGCCTCAAAATCGTTGACGCGCTGGCCGGGCGCTGAGCGGGGACGGAAACATGTTGAGTCAGACAGCCGCCGTCACCGGCATCAATTTGAAAAGCATTCCCGAGCGCTGGGCACCGTCCCTGGTGATTGTGATCGGGCTTGCGGGCGTGGTCGCGGTATTCACGGCCTTGCTGGCCATGGCCACCGGTTTCGAAAGCACGCTCAAGGCGACTGGACGGTCGGACGTCGGGCTGATCATGCGTGGCGGCTCCGACGCGGAGCTCAACTCAGGGTTGGGGCGCGATGCCGCCGATCTGATCAAGCAGAAGCCCGGCATCCGTGTCGGGCCGGATGGCCATCCGCTGGCCTCCGCCGAGATGGTCATTATTGCCGAGCTGTTGCGCTCGGCCGGTACCAAGGACTCGGTGAACATCACACTGCGCGGCGTCGAGCCCGATGGTTTTCTCCTACGGCCCCAGTTGAAAGTGGTGGAGGGCCGCAACTTCACGACCGGGCTTCGCGAGCTCGTTGTCGGGCGCGCGGTGGCGCGGCAATTCTCAGGCGCGTCGTTGAACAACCATGTGCGCATGCGCGGCTCGGATTGGACGGTGGTCGGCATATTCGAGTCGGGTGATTCGAACGAGAGCGAGCTATGGGCGGACCTCAACGTGGCCCAGACCACTTTTGGTCGCACCGGTGAGAGCTCAGTGCGAGTGGGGCTCGACGGCGCCGGCGGATTCGACACTCTCAAGACGGCGCTCAGCAGTGATCCGCAGCTCACGGTCGATCTGATCCGCGAGCAGGATTACTACAGCGGCCAGACCAAGAACTTTCGTCAGACGATTGGCACGCTCGCCGGGGTCGTCACTCTCATCATGGCGCTGGGTGCAACGTTCGCGGCAGTGAACAGCATGTACGCCGCGGTGGCGACGCGGGGTAAGGAGATCGCGACGTTGCGTGCCATCGGGTTTGGCGGCTTTCCGGTGCTGATGTCGGTGATGATCGAAGCGATGGTGCTGGCGGTCGCGGGTGGCGTGCTCGGCGCGCTCATCAGCTACGTGTTGTTCAACAACATGTCGGTGTCGACATTGGGCCAGAATTTTACGCAGGTGGTGTTCAACTTCAAGGTCACTCCGGCCCTGATGTACCGGGGCCTGGAGATCTCGCTGTTGATCGGCATGATCGGCGCGCTGTTGCCGGCGATTCGGGCGGCGCGGTTGCCGGTGACGACGGGGCTAAGGGAGCTGTAAGGCGCTCACCAGCGCCGCCACTTCTTCCTCGGGCTGATCCCAGGACGCCACGAAGCGAGCCTCGCCGCTCGTCTGCGGCCCCCAGTCGTAAAATTCGAAGCCTGCGTTCCTGAGGCGCGCCTTGCGCTCGTCCCCGAGGCGCGCGAACACCTCGTTGGCCTCAACCGGCTGCAGCAGGGCCGATCCTGTGGCACGCCCGATGCGCTGGGCCATCTCATTGGCGCGCCGCGCATTGCGCTGCCACAAGCCCGTCTCGACGTAAGCCAACAACTGCGCGGCCACGAAGCGCGACTTGGACAGCAGATGTCCCGCCCGCTTGCGGCGGAATTCAAAATCGCGCACGCGCTCGAGATTGAAGAACACCACGGCTTCAGCGGCGAGGGCGCCATTCTTGGTGGCCCCGAATGACAATACGTCGACACCGGCTCGCCAGGTGACATCGCCGGGGTGGCAATCCAGAAACGCGACCGCGTTGGCGAACCGTGCGCCGTCCATCTGCACCGCCAGCCCGCGTGAATGCGCCAACTTGCTGATGGCGGCAATCTCCGCCGGCCGATAAGCGGTTCCGAGCTCTGTTGCCTGGGTCAGCGATACGACTGAAGGTTGTACCGTGTGCACATTCGCTGGATGTTTGTCGACCGCTGCCTGCAGCGCTTCGCAAGTGACCTTGCCGTGTTCACCGAGAAGCGAGACCAACTGTGCGCCGCCGCTGAAGAACTGCGGCGCGCCGCATTCATCAACCCCGATGTGAGCCTCCTCGTGCGCATAAATCGCGCCCCAAGGCGGGCTGAGTGTTGCAAGGCTCAATGAGTTGGCTGCGGTGCCGGTGGCGACCGCGAAAGCACGCACCTGGGTGCCAAAGAAGCTGCCCAGCGTCTCGTCCAATCGCTGCGTCCAGGGGTCATCGCCATAGGCCACGGCGCGGCCTTGGTTGGCTGCGGCTATGGCGGCCAGAATTTCCGGCGCCGCACTGGCTGTGTTGTCACTGAGGAATCGCAAGCTGACTCTCCGCAAAGCCTCAGTCGTACCGCCAGCGGAACGACCATGCGCCGAAGGCAGTGAACACGAAGGCAGTGGTGGCAAGATAAATCAGGTGCGGGGCGATCTGCGTAATTCCCGCCCCGTCCAACATGATGGCGCGTGCGGCATCCAGGACGTGAGTCAGCGGAAAGAGGCCGGCTACCCAGCGCACCCACTGGGGGGAACCTTCCAGCGAAAACCAGATTCCCGACAGCAGCATCATCGGCCAGGTCAGCAGGTTCAGCAGTCCTCCGACCACCTCCTCGCTGGAGAAGCGCGCCGCGATCGTGAGTCCGAGCGCAATCATCGACAGGGCACCGATGACTGCGAGCAGCAACAGCAGCGCGATGCTCCCGGCGCTGTGAAAGTGGATGATGGTCGCGATGCCCACGTACAGCACAATGGTCACAAACAGGATGAGGCACAGCCGCGACAGCACCTGGGCCGACAGGAACTCGAATGCCGTCAGGGGCGTGGCATGCAGGCGTTTGAGAAAGCCGTTCTTGCGATATCGCAACACAACATACCCCACCCCGAACAGGCAACTGAACATCATGTTCATCCCGAGAATGCCGGGAAAGAGGTAGTCGACGTAACGTAGCGCTTCTCCCGTCACCGGCTCACGATGTGCGCCTGGTGCGGAGGCGAGCAGCAACTTCTCGGTGATGTACCCTTTGGGCGCGTCCGTGTTGACCCAATAGCGCGGCTCACCATGTAGATCGAGCAACAGGTCGATCTGCTGATGGGTTACTTTCTGCAACCCCTGCGCCTGGTCGGTGATCGGTACGAAATCGACGTAACGCTCGCGCAGAAAGGGGTGCGCCTGTTTGTCGATGGTGGTGGCAATCACGCCCACTTTGAACAGTGGCCGTTCCTTGCCGCCGAATACGAAGCTCATGCCGACAACCAGCATGATCGGCAGCAGCAGCGTAAAAATCATTGTAGCCCGGTCGCGCAGGAACTCGAGATTCCGCGCATACCAGACGGCACCCAGACGTCGGATCACGCGCGCAGCTCCTTACCCGTCAACTCCAGAAACAGATCTTCGAGATTGGCTGGCCGGATCCTCAGGTTCGAGAGTGGGACGTGGGCGTCGATGAGTATTCGCAGCGTCGCGTCGAGATTGTCCGTAGTGATCTCCACCCATTGCACGGTGTCGATGATTTTCAGCGGCAGGCTGCGCGCGCTCGCGGGGAAATCCTGCTTGGGCAGCTCGAGCATGACGTCCGCGAAATGCTCGCGCAGCAGTTGATGCGGCGAACCTTGCGCAATGATCCGGCCGCCATCGACGATCGCGATCTGATCACACAGCAGCTCAGCCTCTTCCATGTAGTGCGTGGTCAGAATGATGGTCTTCTTGCGGGCCTTGATGGACTGGATGAGCTCCCAGAAGTTGCGCCGGGCCTGTGGATCGAGCCCCGTCGTCGGCTCATCCAGGAACAGGACCGTTGGATCATTCACCAGCGCGATGGCGAGCAGCAGCCGTTGCTGCTGTCCGCCGGACAGCTTCCGATTGTCACGGTCCGCAAGCTTCTCCAATGCGCACAGCCGGATGACCTCATCGACCTCGAGTCCACGCGCGTACAGGCCGCGGAACATGGTGATGCTCTGGCGCACCGTCAGGAAGTCCTGCAGGGCCGTCTTCTGGAAGAGAATTCCCGCTTCTTCGCGGAAACGCTGATCGAGCGGCGCACCGCGATAGCGCACTTCGCCGGAGTTTGCCGCGAGAATGCCTTCCATGATCTCAATCGTGGTGGTCTTGCCAGCGCCATTGGGACCGAGCAATCCAAAGCAGATGCCTTCGGGCACGGCCAGCGAAAGTCCATCGACGGCTGTCACCGACGGGTAGGTTTTCACCAGGTTACGGACTTCGAGAATGGGTTCGCTCACGCGCGTGCCACGGTTTGAGCCCCTTATTCAGGGCAACGGCGCGCGATCCTATCGGATCGTGGCTTTCACGTCTGCCTCGCGTCCGGATGACGGCTGCTATGCTATCGGTGCATGATGTGCGTGTGCTAGGCATGGTTACGTCCCAGTTGCCGTTATGGTCCGATAAGGACGCCGCTCAAGGATGGGTAGTGCGTGAGAGTCATCGCGCACGCCGTCTTACTGTTCGCGTGTTCCACACGGGTCGCGTCGAAGTCGTGGTCCCCTCACGCACGTCGCCAATCACGGTCGAGCGATTTGTCGAGAGACATCGCACGTGGATTGAGCGCAAACGCGAAGAGGCGCGCGCTCGCGCCGTGCCGGCTTCGCCTTTTCCACCGACTCAGATCGAATTCGCAGCGTGCGATGAGCGCTGGCGGTTGCACATGACAGGAGTCGGTCGCAGGGTGCGCCTGACCGAGCGGGGAAACGGCCTGCTCAACCTGGATGGCGATATGAGTGATGGCAGGGCCGCACGGCAGGCGCTGCGCCGGTGGCTCGCTGAGCGCGCAGCGGACGTTCTGGGACCCGCTTTGCACGACCTTGCCCGGGAGCTGGGTTTCGAATTCGCGCGGGTGCTGATCCGCCGGCAGCGAAGTCGCTGGGGAAGCTGCTCGACCCGCGGTACGATCAGTCTCAACTGCTGCCTGATGTTTCAGCGCCCTCAGGTGGTGCGTTACCTGATGGTCCACGAGCTTTCGCACACCGTGCATATGAATCATTCGCGCCGCTTCTGGCAGACGGTGAGCCGTCATTGCCCCGACTACCGCCGTCTCGACCGGGAGTTGCTCGATGGCTGGCGGCGGGTTCCGTCCTGGGTTTTCGCGGACGACAACCCAGCATGACCACCAAGCGCTACGACCGATCCGAAAAGGTCGATCTGTCCGACGAGAAGGTGCATTGGGAGCTGGGGTCGTCGCTGTCGTACGGCGAGTACCTGCAGCTCGACAAGGTTCTCGATGCGCAGAAGCCGCTGACCTACGAGCACGATGAGATGATGTTCATCCTCGTGCATCAGTCGTCCGAGCTGTGGATGCGCTTGATGCTTCATGAGCTCAAGGGCGTGCTCGAGTGCGTGCGGCGCGATGACCTTGATCCGTCGTTCAAGATGCTGGCGCGGGTGTCGCGCGTGCAGGCGCAACTCATCTCGACCTGGGATGTGTTGTCGACCATGACTCCGTTTGAGTACTCCACGTTTCGCAACGCGCTGGGGCGGTCTTCCGGGTTTCAGTCCTTCCAGTACCGAATGCTCGAATTTCTTTTGGGCAACAAACACGCGGAAATGGTTGAGGTGCACAAGCGTGACGCCAAAGCGTATGAAGCGCTGCAACGCACACTTGAAGCGCCATCACTGTATGACGAGGCGCTACGGTTGTTGAGCCGGCGTGGGTACGGGATCCCCGAGGATTATTTGACGCGGGACTTCAAGGAGCCTTACGTCGCCAACAAGCAGGTGGCGGGGGCGTGGCTCGGTGTGTATCACAATGCCGAGAAGGACTGGGATCTGTACGAGCTTGCTGAGCGGCTGGTCGATCTCGACCACAAGTTCCAGTTGTGGCGCTGTCATCACTTGAAGACTGTTGAGCGGATTATTGGCTACAAACCGGGGACTGGCGGGACGGGTGGCGTGTCCTATTTGGCCAAGGCGTTGGAGCTGAAGTTTTTCCCTGAGCTGTGGACTATCAGGACGTCGATGTAGCTAGTTCCAGTGGGCGGCGACCGGGACGCCGAGCCGCGCGGCCTCGCGGCGGGCGCTGGCGGAGGGGTTGACCAAGAGCGGGTGGTCGGCACGGCGCATGTGGTCCAGGTCGGTGCCGGCATTGCCGTAGGCGGCGGTGGTGAGGCCGGGGTACTGGACGCGCAGCGCTTCGAAGCAGCGGGTCTTTTCGCGACCGCGGCAGTTTGGGGTGGTCAGATGGCCGTCGAGACGGTCGCGGTTCCACTGGACGCCCGTACAAATCACCTCGTCAAATCCCAATGCGGTGCCGATGGCGGGCACATAGAGGTCCGTGCTGGCGCTCATCAACACGAGCCGTGCGCCTTCGGCCTTGTGCTGCGCGATTCGGGCTAGCGCGTCGACAAACACACCTTCCTTCAGCAACTGAGGGACGAACTGTGCGTTCCAGCTGTCAATCCGGGAGCGCGTTTCGCCACTCAGGATGGAGCGGATGAAGGCGGATTTGAGTTGGCCGTGGTCGAGCAGGCGGACCACAAACAGCAACAATGAGCCCAGGAAGACGGCCAGCCCCAAGAGTTTGCGAAGCGGGCTCGTGGGAAAGCCCATCACATAGGGTAAGAGGGTATCGCGACGGGTAATGGTTCCGTCGAGATCGAACACGGCGAGTTGCACGGGACCGGCAGCAGTTCCACTGCGCGGTCCCGTCTCGGAAGTCGCGCTTCCCGTCAGGCCGCGCGCCCGGGAGTGGCGAGTTGCCGCAACACGTACTGGAGAATTCCACCGTGGCGGTAGTACTCACGCTCCTTCGGGGTGTCGATGCGAACGCGAGCCTTGAAGTTGATCGGCTTGCCGTCGGCGGGCGTTGCCGTGACAGACACTTCCTTCGCATCGCCAACGGCGAGGCCGGTGATGTCGAATACTTCGCGGCCCGTCAGCCCCAGCGATTGCGCGTTCTGACCCTGCAGGAATTGCAGCGGCACAACACCCATGCCGATGAGATTGGAGCGGTGGATACGCTCGAAGCTCTCTGCAATGACGGCCTTCGCGCCCAACAACATCGTGCCTTTTGCAGCCCAGTCACGCGATGAGCCGGTGCCGTATTCGCGGCCCGCGATCACGACCAGCGGTGTACCGTCCTGCTTGTAACGCATGGCTGCGTCATAAATGGAAGTTTGCTCGTTGGTTGGCAGGTAGATGGTGACGCCACCTTCAACACCGGGGACGAGCAGGTTACGCAACCGGATGTTGGCAAAGGTGCCACGCATCATCACTTCGTGATTTCCACGACGCGCGCCGTAGGAGTTGAAGTCCACCGGTTGCACGCCCTGTTCGACGAGGTAGCGCGCGGCCGGACTCGACTTGGCGATATTACCCGCCGGCGAAATGTGGTCCGTCGTAACAGAATCACCGAGCACCGCAAGTGCGCGAGCACCGCGGACGTCCGACAAAGCGCCCGGCGTCATTGTCATGCCGTCGAAGTAGGGCGGATTCTTTACGTAGGTCGATTTGCCGTCCCACGTGTAGCGCTTGCCCGCAGGCACCTTGATGCTCGTCCAGTTCTCATCGCCCGTGAATACACCGGCGTAGCTCCTCTGGAACATCTCGGAGTCGATGGATTTGGCAAGCGCTTCCTGCACTTCGTGATCGCTCGGCCAGATTTCCGCGAGCATCACCGGCTTGCCGGCGTTGTCCACGCCCAGCGGCTCGGTGGTCAGATCGATATCCAGCGTACCTGCCAGAGCGTAAGCGACCACCAGCGGCGGTGACGCGAGGAAGTTCATCTTCACTTCGGGGTGCACGCGCCCTTCGAAGTTGCGGTTGCCCGACAGCACCGAGCATGCGGTGATGTCGCCGGCCTTCACCGCCGCCGAAATCTCGGGCTTCAGCGGTCCTGAGTTGCCGATGCAGGTGGTGCATCCATAGCCCACGAGCTCGAAGCCCAGGGCGGCGAGATCGCCCAACACACCCGCCTTGGTGAAATAGTCGGTCACGACGCGCGAGCCTGGAGCGAGGCTGGTCTTTACCCAGGGCTTCGATGTCAGTCCGCGGGCGACTGCCTTGCGGGCCAGCAATCCGGCACCCAACATCACCGAAGGGTTGGACGTATTGGTGCAGCTCGTGATCGCCGCGATCAGCACCGCGCCGTCCTTCAGCTGGAAAGTCTGTCCATCCAGGGTTGCTGTTGCGACGCCTTTCGCCGCGGGGTTCTTCACCGCACGCTCGTCGGACGTCTTCTTGCTGTTCGTGTTGTAGACAGTCTTGGCGGTCTGCAGCGGCACGCGATCCTGCGGACGGCGCGGACCTGCGAGGCTGGGCTCGACTTTACTGAGATCGAGCTCCAACACGTCGGTGTAGTCGGCCGCCTTGTCGCCGTTATTACGCCACATGCCCTGCGCTTTTGCATACGCACTGACGAGGTCGATGCGATGACGTGGTCGTCCGGACAGCTCGAGGTAACGGATCGTCTCTTCGTCGATCGGGAAGATGCCGCAGGTGCTGCCGTATTCGGGCGCCATGTTGGCAATGGTTGCGCGGTCCGCGAGCGGCAGGTTTGCCAGCCCATCGCCGAAGAACTCGACAAACTTGTCGACGACGCCCTTCTTGCGCAGCATTTCGGTAACAGTCAACACGAGGTCGGTGGCAGTCGCACCGGGCTTGAGCTTGCCGTTCAGGCGAAAACCGATGACCTGGGGAATCAACATGGTCACGGGCTGGCCCAACATGGCCGCTTCCGCCTCGATGCCACCGACGCCCCAACCCAATACACCCAGGCCATTGATCATGGTCGTGTGCGAGTCTGTGCCCACCAGAGTGTCCGGATACGCGCGCGGCGCGCCGTTGACCTCACCGTCGAAAATAACTCGACCCAGGTACTCGAGGTTGACCTGGTGAACAATGCCGGTGTTGGGAGGGACGACCGAGAAATTGCGGAAGGCCGTCTGGCCCCAGCGCAGGAACGAATAGCGCTCACCGTTGCGTGCGAATTCGATTTTCGTGTTGGCTGCCAGTGAGCCGGGCTGGCCGTATTCATCGACCTGCACGGAGTGATCGATGACCAGCTCGGCGGGAGCAAGCGGATTGACGCGCTCCGGATCACCGCCCAAACGTACAATTGCGTCACGCATTGCTGCGAGATCGACGACGCAGGGAACGCCAGTGAAATCCTGAAGAATCACGCGCGCCGGCGTGAATGCGATTTCGTATGAAGGCGCCGCGGCCGGGTCCCACGAGAGCAACGCATCGATGTCAGCGCGCGTGACATTGACGCCGTCCTCGAAGCGCAGCAGATTTTCGAGCAGTATCTTGAGGGAGTAGGGCAGTCGCGCGACCTTGTCGCGCGGCAGAGCAGCGAGGCTCCAGATTTCGTAAGACCGATCGCCTGTTTTAAGCGTCGAACGCGCGTTGAAGCTGTTCGTCATGAATACTCCCCGGTAAAAATGCGGGGCGAATTATATAGATTTCGCTAGGCCGCCGCTTGTTGAGCTGAAGCAGAACTGACATTTTCAATCACGGCGCCGCCCAGGCATCGGTCACCTTCGTACATGACAGCATACTGGCCGGGCGTTACAGCGCGCTGCGGCTCATCGAAGAGAATACGGGCCGTATTATTGTCGCGAGGCTCGAAGATGGCCGCCTGGTCTACTTGCCGGTAACGTACCTTGACTGTGCATCGAAACGGTGCGCTTCGTTGGTCAATCAGCCAGTGCACCGGCCCGGTTGTGAGCGCAGAGCTTCGCAGCAGCGGATGGTCGTGCCCTTGAACAACGATTAGCGCGTTGCGAGCTGAGTCCTTCGCAGCGAGATACCACGGCTGCTCAGAACGACCCCGTCGGCCGCCAATGTGCAACCCCTCCCGCTGGCCCAGCGTGTAGAACGCCAGGCCCTGATGGGTTCCCAGGACCTCGCCTTCGGGCGATTCGATGGGACCGGGACGTTGATCCACAAAGCGCTCGAGGAATTCCCGGAACGGCCGCTCTCCAATGAAGCAGATGCCCGTGCTGTCCGGCTTGTCGAAGACCGGCAGCCCAGCGCGTCGAGCGCGCTCCCGGACGGCGCTTTTCTCGATCTCACCCAGCGGCATCAGCGTCCGGGCGAGATGCTCAGGCGCAACCGCATGCAGAAAATAGCTTTGGTCCTTGCTGCCATCGCGAGCCTTATGCAGCTCTACGCCGCTCGACCCGTGCACGAGACTCGCATAGTGGCCGGTCGCGAAGTGAGATGCCCCCAGCCTCTGCACGTACTTGAGCGCGACCCCGAACTTGATTTCCCGGTTGCACAGCACGTCGGGATTCGGCGTACGGCCCGCTCGCTGTTCGCTCAAGAAGTACTCGAACACCCGCGCCTTGTATTCCGCGGCGAAACTCACCCGATGCAAGGGAATATCAAGCTCGCGCGCAATCGCGCGCGCATCCTGAAAGTCCTGTGCGGCCGTACAGTAGCCGTCATCATCGTCCTCCCAGTTGCTCATGAAGAGCCCCTGGACCGCCCAGCCTTGCTCCTTGAGCAGCAGGGCGGCGACAGCGGAGTCCACTCCGCCTGAGAGCCCCACGATGACGGGCGTTGCGGCCTTCCCGGACATACTCAGACGGCCACGGCGGGCATTGCCGGCGCTGTGAGCAGATCCAGGTGGGAGACCGAGTGGAGCGGCTGACGCTTCCCGCTCAGGTAGTCCTCGATGCAGCGCAATACCAAGGGACTTCGCAGGCGCTTCTCGCGCTCCTGCAGGTCAGCGCGTGAAAGCCAATGGGTTCCAATGATCCCGTGATCGAGAGGCTGCGCCGCCTGATGATCATCGACGGTTCCGCTGAACGCGAAACGCATCGTGGTGACGCCACTTTCAGGACTGCGCCACAGGTACACGCCGATCAGCGATTCAGCAGCGAAACGCCAGGCGGTCTCCTCGCGAACTTCTCGGATAACTGCTGCGAGCAAGGACTCGCCACGCTCGACATGGCCGGCCGGTTGATTGAAGACCAAGCGCTGGTTGATGCGCTCCTCGACGACGAGAAAGCGCCCTTCGTTTTCCGCGATGGCGGCTACGGTGATTTCGGGCGTGGAAGGGAGCATGCGGGAATTATAGCCATTAGGCCTTCCCGACTTTAACCGCGCCGTGCGACCCGCAGGCCGTGGTCCACCGCGCTGGCATTCCAGATGGTGTCAAACTCCTGCAAATACAGCCTGGCGACAGGAGGGTTGTTGACATCCGCGATGCCGTCCCACGTATCAGCACGCATGCGATACATGATGGCGCGGTCGTCAGCGATCAGATAAGCCGAAGCTCGCTGGCGAGCTTGGGCGGCAACATAGCGGATATCTATGCAGCTCGATAGCCGCCGCCCCATGGAAACGAAGCGGTTGCTGTCGCGCATGACACGAGTCGGTTCGCCCAAGAGGACACGCACCTTGGAGAAGCTGCGCGTGAGAACGAAGTGTTTGATCACCTCGAGAAACGAGGTCTGATCGTAAAGCTCAGGTTCCAGGTCGGGAGTGTAAATCGAGATGAGGCGTCGGGCACCGGTAGCGATCTCGTTGACCGCCGCGCGCACCTCCGGCAGGGTCGTCAGCACACTGAGTGTTTCCGAGCCCTGGCGGGTGGAAACGGGTGAATCCGTACGGCCTGCGGATTCGGGCGCGTAGCGCGCGTTCGCGAGCTGCGCCAGAGTGCTGTTTAGATCTAGTTCCCCGATGATGTCCACAAGCGGCACTGCCGTCTGCGCCTGCTCAAAGGCAGGCTTGGCGATCTTAAGGACGGGGCCTACATTGGGTTGCCGAACCGGTCACGGTTTGGGGTGGGGTGTGCGCACCCAAAACTCAATTTCGCGCAGCACGTCACACGAGATCAGATCTCGCGGGCCAAAGTCGTAGCGAGTCCTATGTACGACTCCGGTCGCAAGGCTTTCAGCCGCTGCTTCTCGGCGTCGCTCAAGGGCAACGATTCAATGAAGGCCGCCAGGGACTGTGCGTCTATCGCACGGCCACGGGTGAAGTCCTTGAGGCGCTCGTAACCACTGGGTGAACCGGTAGCCCGCAACACGGTCTGGACGGCTTCCCCCAGCACTTCCCAGGCACCCTCCAATTCGGCTGCGATGCGCGCCGGATCGGCCGCGACCTTCTCCAGGCCACGCCCCAATGAGCGCCACGCAATCAGCGTGTGTCCGAGCGCGACGCCCAGATTCCGCAGCACCGTGGAGTCGGTCAGGTCGCGCTGCCAGCGCGATACCGGGAGCTTTTCCGCGAAATGCTTCAGCAGCGCATTGGCGATCCCGAGATTGCCTTCCGCATTCTCGAAGTCGATCGGATTCACCTTGTGCGGCATGGTCGAGGAGCCCACCTCGCCGGCCACCGGTCTCTGGCGCAGGTAGCCGAGCGAAATATATCCCCACACATCCCGGCTCAGATCGATCAGCACCACATTGAGTGCGGCGACGGCATCGCAATACTCCGCGATCCAGTCGTGCGGCTCGATCTGTGTCGTGTAGGAGTTGTATTGCAGTCCCAGCGAGTCGACGAAGCCGCGCGCGATCTGCGGCCAGTCGGCACCGGGTACCGCCGCAACGTGGGCGTTGAAATTGCCGACGGCGCCATTCCATTTGCCAAGAATCGCCACCGATTCCCAGCGCTGCCGGGCCCGTCGCAGGCGGGCAACGATGTTGGCAAACTCCTTGCCGAGTGTCGTGGGACTTGCGGGCTGGCCGTGAGTGCGCGCGAGCATCGCCGTGTCCGCATAGCGATGCGCAAATTGCGACAGCTCGTTGATTCGCGCATCCAGCGTCTTGCACAGCTCGACACGCGCTTCCCGCAACATCACCGCGTAACTGAGGTTGTTGATATCCTCGGAAGTACAACCGAAGTGCACCAACTCGAGAGTGGCCTCGCCGGCGCCAGCCTGCCCGAGCTGTTCCCGGACGTAGTACTCGACCGCCTTCACGTCGTGATTGATCTTCGACTCGATGGCCTTCACCGCCTCGGCGGCACCTGCATCCGGCTCGCGGGCCAGCAGCGCAGCGCGATCACGGACGGCGGCAGGCAGCTTTGCGCCCGCGAGTTGCGGCACGCCGGCGGCGAGGTGCAGCAGCCACTTTGCCTCGACTGCAATCCGCGCTCGAATGAGCCCGGCCTCCGAAAGCAGGCCACGCAGGGGTGCGGTTGCCGCACGATAGCGGCCATCGACCGGCGATAAAGCCTCGACCGGGGGCAAAGCGTCGCGGGTAGGAGCCGTCATGCGTACAGAGAGCCTCGAAGTGTTACGATTTGCATGATAACGCAATGGGCTCGCGGAGTGCCTTCATGACGAATTCGTTTCGGATAGAGCGCGACAGCATGGGAGAGCTGCAGGTTCCCGCTGACGCTCTGTGGGGCGCGCAGACACAGCGCGCGGTGCAGAACTTCCCGATCAGCGGTATCCCGCTGCCGCGGGCTTTCATTGGAGCGCTCGCGCTGGTGAAGCAAGCCGCGGCGCGCGCCAACACGCGGCTCGAGCTGCTCGATGCGCAGGTTGCCCAGGCGATCGATGCCGCCGCCGCGGATGTCGCCGCCGGCCGCCATGATGAGCAATTTCCCATCGACATTTTTCAGACCGGCTCGGGCACCAGCACGAACATGAATGCCAACGAGGTGATTGCCGCGCTCGCTACGCGGCGTCTCGGCAAGCCCGTGCATCCGAATGATCATGTCAATATGGGTCAGAGCAGCAACGACTCCATTCCTACGGCGATTCATGTCAGCGCCGCATTGAGTGTCAGGCGCGAGCTGGTGCCGGCACTGGAACATCTGCGCGACGTTCTGCGCACGAAGGAGCGCGAGGTCGGGAATATTGTCAAAACCGGTCGCACTCATCTCATGGATGCCATGCCGGTGACCCTGGGTCAGGAGTTGTCAGGCTGGCGGACGCAGATCGAGCATGGCCTGGAGCGATTGGCCAGTGTCGAGCCGCGGCTGCATGCGTTGGCCCAGGGCGGTACCGCCGTGGGCACGGGTATCAATGCGCATCCGCAGTTCGGGCTGCGATTCTCCCAGGAGCTGTCGGATCTGACGGGGTTGTCATTCAAACCCGGGCGCAATTTCTTCGAAGGCATGTCCTCGCAGGACACGGCCGTGGAGTTGTCGGGGCAACTCAAGGTGATTGCCGTCAGTCTCATGAAGATCGCCAATGATCTGCGCTGGATGAACAGCGGCCCCTTGGCGGGACTGGCGGAAATCGCGCTGCCGGCCTTGCAGCCGGGCAGCAGCATCATGCCGGGCAAGGTGAATCCGGTGATTCCCGAGGCGACCACCATGGTGGCGGCGCAGGTCATTGGCAATGACACCACTATCACCATCGCCGGCCAGTCGGGCAACTTCCAGTTGAATGTCATGCTGCCGGTGATTGCCTACAACCTGTTGGAGAGCATCCGCCTGCTCGCGAATGTGTCACGGGCCCTGGCGGACAACGCCATTGCCGGCTTCAAGGTCAATGAGGCGCGGATCGCGGAAGCAATCGATCGCAACCCGATCCTGGTGACGGCGTTGAACCCGGTCATCGGTTACGAGAAGGGCGCGGCGATTGCCAAGAAGGCCTACGCCGAAGGCAAGCCCATCCGCGAGGTGGCCGAGAAAATGACCGACCTGCCGCGCGAAGAGTTGGCCCGCCTGCTGGACCCCGCGGATCTCGCCCGCGGCGGTATCAAGGGCAGCACGAGCGGTGGAGGTTGATTCGACCCCATGCCACATAGCGGCGCGCAGGATGGCGAGGGGCGAGAGTTGGCAAGCCCGCTCGACTGGCGCGCGCGAATCGAGTCCCGGCTGGCCAACACCCGGCCGCGTCACGACCGGGAGGACTGGGTGGCGCCGGGCCTGTCGAAGCAGGAGAGCCGGTCACTGCAAGCGTACTTTCCGCCGTCTCCCATTCCCGCGGCCGTGCTGGTTCCGCTCATTGAGCGGGAGGATGAGTTGACGGTGTTGCTGACACAGCGCGCCAGTCAGCTGAAGAATCATGCCGGGCAGATCAGCTTTCCCGGCGGGCGGATCGAGCCGGAGGATGCCGGACCGAGTGCCGCCGCCTTGCGCGAGGCGCACGAGGAGATCGGCCTGCAGGCCGGGTTCGTATCGGTGGTGGGTTATCTTGCCGATCACATCCTGTTGAGCGGTTTCCGGGTGACACCGGTGGTGGCGTTCGTGCGGCCGGGCTTTGAGCTGCAACTCGATGCGCAGGAGGTCGAGGACACGTTCGAAGTGCCGTTGAGCCACGTGTTTGAGCCCGCGAACCACCGGGTTCAACGGCGCCGCTTCGGTGGGGCTGCCGGCGAGGTCCGGGTCTGGGATATCCAGTACGAAGGGCACAACATCTGGGGAGCGACGGCGGGCATGCTGCTCAATTTGTATCGGCTGTGCGTGTCGGCGGATCCGGCAACCGTCCAGGAGTTGGCGGGATTGCGTGATGAGTGAGGCCGAGCGCGCGGAACCAAACACGCAGGCCGAGCGCGCGACTGCCGCGCTGATCGAGTTGATGGCGCGCCTGCGCGATCCGGTCAAGGGCTGTCCCTGGGATCGCGAACAGACATTCGCGACCATTGCGCCCTTCACCATCGAGGAAGCCTACGAGGTTGCGGACGCAATCGATCGGGGCAACCCGGGACAGATTCGCGACGAGCTGGGCGATCTGCTGTTTCAAATTGTATTTCACTCGAGAATGGCCCAGGAGCGCGGTTGGTTCGATTTCTCCAGCGTCGCGACCTCGATTCACGATAAGCTCGTCCGCCGCCATCCGCATGTGTTCGCGGGCGCTCCGGTCGAAGGCATCGAGTCGCAGACGCGCGCCTGGGAAGAATTGAAGGCGCGCGAGCGTGCGCAGTCCGCTGCCGGCCAGGAGTCCGCGGATACCAGCGCGCTGGCAGATGTGCCGAAGGCGCTTCCCGCGCTGGCGCGGGCGGCGAAGCTCGGACGGCGAGCCGCTCGTGTTGGGTTTGATTGGCAGGAGCCCGGGCAGGTTCGCGACAAGGTCATTGAGGAGCTGGGGGAAGTGGATGAGGCCCTGACCGGGGGCTCGCGCGAGCGGGTCACCGAGGAGCTGGGGGATCTGTTGTTCGCCATCGCCAATTGGACATTGCACCTGAAAATCGATCCCGAGGAGGCCTTGCGGGCCGCGAATGCGAAATTCGAACGGCGTTTCCGGCAAATGGAAGCCCTGGCCGGCGCCCGGGGGGCCGCGCTCGAATCCCTGACCGCGGCCGAATGGGACGATCTGTGGCGGCAGGCCAAAAAGGGTTGACTGCCTTGGCCGGGGAACGGTTCAGTCCACATTCACCGCTCGCCCGCTACCGTTAAGAATGACGATGCGCTTTGCATATCCCGTCTTTGCGCTGGTGGCACTCCTGGCCACCGGCTGGGTTACCGCTGCCCCTCAGCAGGCGGACGAGCCGCAGGAGGCGATGACCTTCGCCAACACCATTTCCATGGACCAGGCGGTGAAGATAGCCGAACAGCGGTTCCAGGCGCGTGTCGTCCGTGCCGAGGCGGAAAAGGACGGCGAACACACGATCTACGTTTTGCGAATGCTCAACGAGTCGGGCCGTGTGTGGACTGTGCGCGTCGATGCTTCAAACGGTGCCGTGTTGTAGGAGGGGCTCATGCGTGTGCTCGTCGTCGAAGATGAAGTTGCGCTGCGGGACTCGCTCAAGGAGCGGTTGGCCGATTCCGGATTCACTGTGGATGTGGCCAGCGACGGTGAGGAGGGCCTGTTCGCGGCGCTCGAATTCCCGCTCGATGTGGCCGTCGTGGACCTGGGGCTGCCCAAGCTCTCGGGGCTCGAGCTCATCCGGCGTGTGCGTGCGCAGCGCAAGAGTTTTCCCATCCTCATCCTGACTGCCCGCGATCGCTGGCAGGACAAGGTCGAGGGCCTGCAGGCCGGCGCCGACGATTACGTTGCCAAGCCTTTTCATTTCGAAGAAGTGTTGGCTCGCGTGCAGGCCCTGTTGCGACGGGCCGGCGGTTGGGCCAGCCCTGAGCTGATCTGCGGTGCGGTATCGCTCGACACTCGCGCTCAGACCGTGAAGGTCAACGACGCTCCAGTCGAGCTGACGACTTTCGAATACCGCATTCTCGAGCACCTGATGTTGCGAGCGGGTGAGGTCATCTCCAAAACCGAGTTGACGGAGCGCCTGTACGATGAAGAGTCGGAGCGCGACAGCAATGTGATCGAGGTGTTGGTCGGCCGCCTGCGCCGCAAGCTGGATCCGAACGACTCGGTGAAACCCATTGAAACTCTGCGCGGCAGGGGCTATCGGTTCGCGCTGGCGCGCTCCTCCACCACCTGAAGGCGGTTCGTGCATTCCTTAAGCCGGCGGCTGCTCGTCTCAGTATCCGTACCGCTGGCATTGTTCTTCGGCGTCATGATGGTGGTGCTGGACAACGGGTTCCGTGAGCTTGCCGACCGCTCTCTCGAGCAGCTCCTGGATTCGCAGATGGTGGCGCTCATTGCAGCCGCCGAGCCGCAGCCCGATGGCAAATACGCGCCGGACTCCACCGATCTGGCCGCACGCTTGCGTACGCCGCGCTCAGGGCTCTACGCGCAGATCCGCTCGGGCCGCAACAAAGTGTGGAGATCGCCCTCGACCGCGGGCGCGCCCATTGATTTCGGGCCGCAGCGTGCACCTGGAGTGCGCGACTTCAGTTACTCGAGCAATGAGCACGAGCGCATTGAGATCGAAAGCCGCGGCATCGAGTTCGAGGATCGAACCGGGCACGTCGAGCTCACGTTCAGTGTCGCGGCCAGCCTCACCCCTTACGAGCAACAGCTCTGGGCCTTCCGCCGGCAACTGTTCGGGTGGTTCAGCGGGCTGATGTTGATTCTGTTGGCGGCCCTGGCCGGCCTGTTGCGTTGGGTGCTGTCGCCCGTTCGACGGATGGAGCGGGAAATCTACGAGGTGGAGGAGGGGCGCAGTGAAGTGCTCGGGAGCGGCTATCCGCGTGAGTTGAGTGGCGTCGCCACCAATCTCAACACGCTGCTGGTCGGTGAGCGCAAGCGGGTGGGGCGGTATCGGGACACGCTGGGGAATCTTGCGCATAGCTTGAAGACTCCGCTGGCCGTCATGCGTGCGGCTCTCGCATCGAACAACACTGTGTCGGGGAGCGTGCTCAACCCGGAAATCGATCGGATGAGCGCCATCATTGAGCACCAACTCAAGCGGGCGGCGGCTTCCGGTGGCGCACTGCTCGGCCAGGCACCGGTGGATGTTGCGCCGATTGTCGCGGAGCTGCGGATAGCGCTTTTGAAGGTGTATGCGCGCAAGGATCTTTCGATCGAGCTGGCGGTCGCGCCAACCTGTCAGTTTGTCGGAGATCGCGGCGATTTGACTGAGCTGCTGGGTAATATGATGGACAACGCGTGCAAGTGGTGCCGCGGGGTTGTGCGGGTGACTGCATCAGTCGATGGGAGTTTTGCGACGCGCGAGCGACTCAGTGTTGTTGTTGAGGACGATGGACCCGGGATTTCAGCGGAGGATCGCATCCGCATCGGTCAGCGCGGCGTGCGGACCGACGAGACCGTACCCGGGCATGGGATTGGGTTGTCCATGGTCCAGGACACCGTGGAGATATACGGCGGAACGCTGACTATTGCGGAGTCGGAGGCGCTGGGGGGCGCGCGGTTTGGGTTGCGGTTGCCGGGGCGCTAGGCTTGTGACTGGGCCCGCCGGTCTGCCCGCCGTGCCTGGCTTCGCTCCGCAATCAACATCGCGAGCTCCAACGCCTGTTCATGGTTGAGGCGTGGGTCCACCTGCGACCTGTAGGCCCTTTGCAGGTCGCCGTCCGTCAAACCACGGGCGCCGCCGGTGCACTCCGTAACATCGTCGCCGGTCAACTCGATGTGCACGCCGCCGAGATATGACCCCATGTCCGCATGGATGCGGAAGGCCAGGTCCAGCTCTTTGAGTATGTTCTCGAAGCGCCGCGTCTTCAGCCCACCCGTGCTGGTCTCCGTGTTGCCGTGCATCGGATCGCACACCCACAACACGCTGTGGCCCGTAGCCCTGACGGCCTCGATGGCGCGGGGCAATGAATTCTCGACATCCTTCGCACCGAAGCGATGGATCAATGTCAGCCGACCCGGCTGATTCTGTGGATTCAGGGTCGTCACCAACCCTTGCAGCCAGGTCGAATCCATGGCCGAACCGACCTTGACCGCCACCGGGTTGGAGATCCCACGGAAATACTCAACATGCGCGCCGTCAAGTTGCGCCGTGCGCATCCCAATCCAAGGATAATGCGTCGACAGGTTGTACCAACGGTTCTGCCGGGGAATGAAACGCGTCTGCGCCTGCTCGTACAACAGGTGTAGCCCTTCATGGCTCGTGTAGAAGCTCACGAGGCGGGCCTCGTGCACTGAATGCCCGCTCATTCCCTCGAAGAAATCCAATGCATCGGCAATTGAGGTCACGATGCGTTGGTAAGCGTCCTTCAAGGGCGCGTGTTTGACAAACCCCAGGTCCCAATACTCAGGGTGGTGCAGGTCTGCGAAACCGCCGTCAACCAACGCACGCACGAAATTCAAAGTCAGGGCTGCGCGCTCATAGCCGCGCAACAGGAGATCGGGATCCGCAGCGCGTGCGCTGGCCTCGAACTCCGGCCGATTGACCAGGTCCCCGCGATACGCGGGCAACGTGACACCGTTGCGTGTCTCATTGTCGGCGGAGCGTGGCTTGGCGTACTGGCCCGCCATCCGACCCACACGGATGATCGGCTTTTTCAGGCCGTGCAGGAGCACGATGCTCATCTGCAGGAGGATCTTCAGCTTCTTGGCAATCAGGTCCGATTCGCAATCCGCGAAGGTTTCGGCGCAATCGCCGCCCTGGAGCAGGAAGGCCTGGCCGCGCTGCGCCGCTGCGAGACGCTCGCGCAGCGCGTCGATTTCCCAGGAAACTACGATCGGCGGCAGGCGGGAAAGATGCGCCACAGCACGTTCCAGCGCTTGGCTGTCGGCGTAGGTGGGCTGCTGCTGGACGGGCTTGGTCTGCCAGCTGGCGCTATGCCAGGGGGCGTCGCATGCGACGCCCGGGCTATCCCGCGAGGGATGCCCCGGGCCGATGACGAGCGAGCGAATGCTCGCGCAGTCAGAGGTGGTTTCAGGTGATCGCATAGTGTCGAAATGCTACCACGGCCGGGGCGTCCCTCTTGCCCGCTACGCATAGGGTAGAATGCGCGCCACTTTTTTAGGGGACCACTATGCATCGCGTACTCATTCTGGGCGCCGGCAAGATCGGCGCACTGATTTCGGGATTACTAGCAGAATCCGGCAGTTACAAGGTTCAGCTCGGTGACGTCGATGGCGCAGCCGCCGAGGCCGTGGTGCGTGCCCATACCGCCTCGAATCTCACGTCTTACGCGCTGGATGCCACGAACGCGGTGGCCCTGGCCAAGCACCTGGTGGACAACCCGGTGGATGCCATCATTTCCAGCCTGCCTTACTACTGCAATGTCGGAGTTGCGGAGGCCGCCCGAAAAGCGGGCACTCATTACTTCGATCTAACGGAAGACGTGGAGGTCACCCGAGCCGTGCGGGCGATCGCCACCGGCGCCAACCATGCTTTCGTTCCTCAGTGCGGCCTGGCACCTGGCTTCATCAGCATTGCAGCTGCCGAGCTCATCACCCACTTCGACGAGCTGCGGTCGGTGAAGCTCCGTGTAGGTGCTCTGCCACAGCATCCCAACAACGTCCTCAAGTACTCACTGACGTGGTCCACTGAAGGGCTGATCAACGAGTACGGCAATCCGTGCCAGGCCATCGTCGATGGGCGCGTGCTGGATGTCGCGCCGCTCGAGGGTCTGGAGGAAATTGAGATCGACGGTACGCTCTACGAGGCTTTCAACACTTCGGGCGGATTGGGATCGCTGGCGGAGAGTCATGGCTCGGATTGCGAGCACATGAACTACAAGACCATCCGTTATCCCGGCCACTGCGATCAGATGCGGCTGCTGATGAACGATCTGAAGCTCAATCACGATCGCGCGACACTCAAACACATCCTGGAGAATGCGGTTCCGCAGACATTGCAGGATGTCGTGATTGTTTACGCCGCGGTGACGGGCAAACAGGACGGTCAGTTGCGTGAGGAGAATTACGTCAACAAGGTCTATCCGCAGGTCATTGCCGGGCGGTTGTGGTCGGCCATCCAGGTAACCACCGCATCCGGAATCACCGCGGTGGTGGATCTCGTGTTGCAGAACCGCGGCAAATTCACGGGCTTCGTGGCTCAGGAGCAGTTCCGCCTGACTGACATCATTGGCAATCGATTCGGCCGTTATTACGCGCCCGGTGGTACCAAGGACATTTCCGGCGAGGTGGTCGTGTCGGGCAAGGCCGGCAACCAGCGCCGGCAGAACAAGGCCGTGGCATGAGCAAGCCGGATCTCAACTCGCTGTTGGGTCGACTGGGACTCAAGGCAAGCAACCCGGGCGCCTGGTCCGGCGCGCACGGGTGGTCGACCTCGCGGGAAAGCACGCTGGTCAATGTTCGCAATCCTGCCGATGGCGCTTTGATCGCGCAAATGCGGCCTGCCAGTGCCGAAGACTATGAGAACGTCATGTCTTCGGCAGTCGAGACGGCTGCGGTCTGGCGGCGCGTGCCGGCACCGAAGCGCGGCGAGGCGGTGCGGTTGTTGGCGGAGGAACTGCGCCGACACAAGACTGACCTCGGCACTCTGGTTTCGCTCGAGAACGGCAAGATCCTGGCCGAAGGTCTGGGCGAAGTTCAGGAAATGATCGACATTGCCGACTTCGCTGTTGGGCAGTCTCGCATGTTGTACGGCAATACCATGCATTCGGAGCGGCCGCAGCATCGGATGTATGAGCAGTGGCATCCGTTGGGGGTCGTGGGAATCATCTCGGCCTTCAACTTCCCGGTCGCCGTCTGGGCCTGGAACGCTTGTCTCGCAGCCATCTGCGGCAACGTGTCGGTTTGGAAGCCTTCGCCGAAGACTCCGCTCAGTGCATTGGCCGTGCAAACCATCTGCAATCGCGTCATGGAGGGGCAGGGCCTGCCGCCGATTTTCCAGATGTTCATCGATGGTGGTACGGAGTTGGCCGGACGTTTCGTGGATGATCCGCGCGTCGCGCTGGTTTCCTTCACGGGCTCGACCGCCATCGGCCGTCACGTGGGCGAGCGAGTGGCAGCCCGCCTCGGCAAGAGCCTCCTTGAATTGGGTGGCAACAACGCAATTATTGTGGACGATACGGCCAACCTGGATCTGGCAGTCCCGTCGATCGTGTTTGGCGCGGTTGGGACGGCCGGACAGCGGTGCACTACTACGCGCCGCGTGTTGGTCCACTCGTCACGACTGGCTGAGCTGGAGAAGCGGCTGGTGCGCGCTTACAGCCAGGTTCGCATTGGCGATCCGCTGGATTCAGGGACACTGATGGGCCCGTTGATCGACTCCGCCGCGGTGGAGCGCTACCAGGCCGCCATCGAAACCGCGCGCGCCGCGGGTGGGGAAGTGTTGTGCGGGGCGAAGGTGCTTGCGGGTCCCGGCAATTTCGTCGAACCCACCATCATCCGCGCACGCAACGAGTGGGACATCGTGCAGACCGAAACATTCGGGCCCATTCTGTACCTGATCCCAGTCGATACGCTGGAAGAAGCGCTGGAGCAGCAAAATGCCTCCGCGCACGGATTGTCTTCGGCCATCTTCACGGATCGGCTGCAGAATGCAGAAGCCTTCCTGTCCGCGGTCGGCAGCGACTGCGGCATCGCCAACGTGAATCTCGGTACTTCGGGTGCCGAGATAGGGGGCGCGTTTGGCGGCGAGAAGGAAACCGGAGGCGGGCGCGAGTCAGGCTCGGATGCCTGGAAAGCCTACATGCGCCGCCAAACCAACACGATCAACTGGAGCAGGGAGCTGCCGTTGGCGCAGGGAATAGAATTCAAGGTATAGCATGCAGTATGAGCACATAGTCGTTCCCCCGAACGGCCGCAAAATAACGATCAACACCGATCTGTCCTTGAAGGTGCCGGACAAGCCCATCATTCCCTACATAGAGGGAGATGGAATCGGCATCGATGTGACACCGGCGATGTTGCGTGTCGTGAATGCCGCGGTCGAGAAGGCGTATGGCAGCCGCCGCGAAATTGCGTGGATGGAGATCTACAGCGGCGAGAAAGCCAACGCCCGCTACGGCCAGTGGTTCCCTGATGAGACTCTGCAGGCGCTTCGCGAGTTCGTGGTGTCGATCAAAGGCCCGCTGGGTACGCCGATCGGCGGTGGCATCCGCTCACTGAACGTGGCGATGCGGCAAAGCCTCGATCTGTATGCCTGCGTGCGGCCCATTCGCCACTTTCCCGGCGTGTCGAGCCCAATGCAGGATGCCAGCCTGACCGACATGGTGGTGTTCCGTGAAAACACGGAGGACATCTACGCCGGTATCGAGTGGCCGGCCGGTTCGGCCGAGGTGCACAAGCTGATCACGTACCTGCAGCGCGAGCTCAGTGTCACGGGCATCCGTTTCCCGGCCAGCTCCGGCATTGGCATCAAGCCGGTGTCGAAAGAAGGCAGCCAGCGCCTGATCCGCAAGGCCCTGCAGTACGCGATTGATAATGACCGGGTGTCGGTCACTCTCGTGCACAAGGGCAACATCATGAAGTTCACGGAAGGCGCGTTCCGCAACTGGGGCTACCTGCTCGCGAAGGAGGAGTTTGGAGCCAAGGAGATCGGCGGCGGCCCCTGGATGTCGTTCCGCAACCCGCTTACGGGCAAGGACATCGTCGTCAAGGATGTCATTGCCGATAACTTCCTGCAGCAGGTGCTGCTGCGGCCTGAGGAGTACGACGTCATCGCGACGTTGAATCTCAACGGCGATTATATTTCGGACGCGCTGGCTGCGCAGGTGGGCGGCATTGGCATTGCGCCTGGTGGCAATATCGGTGACGGGCTCGCTGTGTTCGAGGCTACTCATGGCACGGCGCCGGGGTTTGCCGGCAAGGACCGTGTCAATCCGGGGTCGCTGATTCTGTCCTCGGAAATGATGTTGCGCTATCTGAAGTGGAATGAGGCGGCTGACTTCATTCTCAAGGGTGTGGCCAACACCATTGCGCACAAGGAGTTGACCTACGACCTGGCGCGTCTGCGTGAGGCAATTCGCGCACCGAAGCACGAGCTCGCCGCGCGCAAGAACGTGGAAGAGGATCTGCAGCGGTTGATTCCCGGTGCAACGCTCATGAGCTGCTCGGGGTTCGCCTCGGCAGTGATCCGGCACATGGATGACTGAGCGCTCCAAACTCGCATATCCCAAAGGGCGCCCGCGGGCTGTCCGCGCCAAGTCCAAGGCAGCGGGCGGCGGTACTAGTGACCTGTTTACGGTTGCGGGTGTTCGTCCGGCGAAGGGACTGCGGACGGAATACTACGATCCGGATTGCACGCGCTGTCCCCGGCTCGCGGAATTTCTGGCAGAGACGCATCAACTCCATCCTGACTATTTCTCGCGTCCGGTGCCGTCGTTCGGCGCCGCGGCACCCCGGATCCTGATCGTGGGGTTGGCGCCGGGTATGCACGGCGCCAACAGAACGGGACGGCCGTTCACCGGTGACTATGCGGGGGTTTTGTTGTATGCAACCCTGCACGAGTTGGGGTTGGCGACAGGTCCTGAATCCGTGTCGGTCGACGACGGCCTGGAGTTGCGGAACGCCCGGATCTCCAATGCGGTCAAATGCGTACCGCCGGAGAACAAACCCCTGCCGGATGAGATCCGGCGCTGCAATGGCTACCTTCAGGCTGAGCTCAAGGCGCTGAAGTCGGTACGCGTGGTGCTTGCGCTGGGGCGGGTGGCCCATGACGGAGTGCTGCTGGCGCAGGGACTGAAACGCAGCCAGTTCCCGTTCGGACATGGCCGGGAACACGCCTTGGATGCGACACGACATCTCGTCGACTCGTATCATTGCAGTCGCTACAACACCTCGACCAAAGTACTGACACCCGAGATGTTCAAGAAAGTGGTGACCCGGGCCTGCGAGCTGGCGGAGTTGTAAATGGCCTTCGACGCCAAGGAGTTCGTCGGGTCGCTGCCGAGGCGGCCCGGCGTGTACAGGATGTACAACGCCGCGCACGAGATCCTGTACATCGGCAAGGCGAAGAACCTGCGCGACCGGGTCGGAACCTATTTCGCCGCGAGCAACGTCAATCCCAAGGTGCAGGCGCTGGTCGGCCAGATCGCCGACATCGAAGTGACGGTGGCGAATTCGGAAACCGAAGCGCTGCTGCTCGAATACAACCTGATCAAGGCGCACAAGCCGCGTTTCAATGTCGTCCTGCGCGACGACAAGAGCTTTCCGTACATCCAGGTCGAGGACACCCACGAGTTTCCCCGCCTGGCGTTTTATCGAGGGTCACGGTCCGCGCCGGGCCGCTACTTCGGACCGTTTCCCAGCGCAGGCGCGGTCAAGGACACCCTGCGCCAACTGCAGAAGTTGTTTCGCATCCGTAACTGCCGGGACAGCTTCTTCGCCAACCGCAGCCGGCCCTGCCTGCAGCACCAGATCGGGCGATGTTCGGCACCTTGCGTGGGTCTCGTCACCCGTGAGAGTTACGCGCAGGACATCGATTCTGCCGTCAAGGTGTTGGAGGGGCGGGACGATGAGGTGACTTCCTTGTTGGAAGCTCGCATGGAGGAGGCCGCCGGCCGGCTCGAGTTCGAGCGCGCGGCGGTCATCCGCGATCAGCTGGCCGCGATGAAGCGCGTATTGGCGCAGCAGATCGTCACCTCAGAGGGTGAGCGCGATGTTGATGTGCTCGCGATTGTTGGTGAGCCTGGCGAGTATTGCGTGAGTGTCATGCTGATTCGCGGTGGGCGCAATCTCGGCACCAGCAGTTACTTTCCCCGGGCCGCCCTGGCCGAGCCGGAAGAGGCGTTATCTTCGTTCGTGATGCAGTACTACGCAACACAGGAACCGCCGCCGGAAGTTCTGGTCGGGCGGAAGTTGGAAGACATCGACGCGTTGGCGCAAGCGCTTACATCCCGTATCTCGCGCAATGTCCATGTGCGCTGTCCGGTCCGGGGGCTTGGTGTCAAGTATGTCGAGTTGACACAGGAGAATGCGACCCAAGCCTTGCGAATGCGCCTGGCGCAGAAGAAAGGCATGGACGAGATGTTCGCAGCGCTTACAGCGGAGCTCGACTTGCCTGAGAGTCCGGCACGTATTGAGTGCTTTGACATCAGTCATACGGGAGGCGAGGGCACCGTCGCATCCTGTGTGGTGTTCGGCCCCGAGGGGCCGCTCAAGAAGGAATACCGTCGATTCAACATCACGGGCGTCACCCCAGGCGACGATTATGGCGCGCTTCGGCAAGCGCTCGAGAGACGCTATATACGAATCAAGGACGGCGAAATCCCGCCTCCTGACCTGTTGTTGATAGACGGCGGACTGGGACAGATCAACCAGGTGCACCAGGAGCTCGAAACACTCGGCTTCGGTGACATGACCCTGGTGGGCGTGGCCAAGGGCCCCGATCGCAAAGCGGGACAGGAGCGATTGTTCGTCTACGGCGTCCCCGACCCGCACATACCTGAAGCCCACTCGCCGGCATCGCGGCTGATCCAGCGCATTCGCGACGAAGCCCACCGCTTCGCGATCACCGGTCACCGACGCAAGCGCGCGCGCCGCTACAACGAATCCATCCTGGAGACCATCCCCGGCCTGGGACCCGCGAAGCGCCGCCAGTTGCTCAAGCACTTCGGTGGCTTGCAAGGCGTGATGCGCGCCGGCATCGCGGATTTCGAGAAGGTCGCCGGAATCGGGGCGGCGCTGGCCCGAAGCCTTTATGATCACCTGCACCCGGGTGATTGAGCAGCCCGACCCTTACTGAATCAACGACCTCGTCCCCGGAAATTGCGGATGCCCTGGAACTGGCCGAACACACTCACGTGGCTTCGCATATACGCGATCCCGCTGATCGCGTTGCTTTTCTACATGCCCTATCCGTGGGCCGACCCCTCGGCGGGGTTGTTGTTCGCGGCCGCGGGCATCACCGATTCCCTCGACGGCTACCTGGCTCGAAAGCTCGGACAAACCTCTCGCTTGGGTGCCTTCCTCGACCCCGTTGCGGACAAGCTGATCGTGGCGGTAGCGCTCGTCTTATTGGTGAGCAAAGACCCTCGCGCGCTCATAGCCCTCACCGCAGCGGTGATCATCGGACGCGAAATCACCATCTCCGCGCTGCGCGAGTGGATGGCCGAGATCGGCCAGCGCCGCAAAGTCGCCGTTTCCCAGCTGGGCAAGTACAAGACCATTCTCCAGATCGTCGGACTGTCCTTCATGCTGTTCCGGCAGCCCCTGCTGGGCCTGCCCATCTACAATATCGGCGTCGTTTTGACCGAGGTCGCGGCTGCGGCGACGCTGTATTCCATGGTGGCGTACCTGCGGGCGGCTTGGCCTGAGCTGCGGCGGTAGCGGGGCCGGACCGCCGCGCGCGGCTGGCGCGTGCGGCGGCGTCCGCGGCACGATGCATTTTGCGGGTGACTCGCGGCGATGCTGCGGCGTCGCAGTGGAGGGGTTTGCGCGGCCTTGCGCAGGCCCGGCACCGGGGCCCTCGCGACGCTGCGCGGCCTGCCTTGCCGAGGGCCCTGCTGGCGATGGCAAAGGTATTTCTGTGGCGCTCTAAGTGTCGGCGCCGACTGGATTTTATTTCGCCTCAATCGCTTACCTTGCCTTGACTTCGCGTAGCTCCCTTCTACAATTCGCCCTCGGCTTTAGATGCGGGAATAGCTCAGTTGGTAGAGCACGACCTTGCCAAGGTCGGGGTCGCGAGTTCGAGTCTCGTTTCCCGCTCCAAATTTCAATAGCAGGGGTAAGCGGTAGGGAATTGGCGACGCATCTGCCCGCGCGCCTTCCAGCCCACGACTTCGACCTGAAGCCCCGGCGGCCCACCGCCGGGGCTTTCTGATTTGTAAGGCTAGGTGGCAGAGTGGTCATGCAGCGGCCTGCAAAGCCGTCTACGCCGGTTCGATTCCGACCCTAGCCTCCAACCGCCCCGTCCGGTGGCTTCCAGTAAGCTCCACACCGATCCGCTGATCTAGCTCGAATGCCTTGTTTTCCAGGCTTTCGAGTACCGGTGACGACTTCAGTCATCCGTTGACAGCGTGCTTAGGCGCCGGGTACTTTTCCGGGTACCCGGCAGGTCTCACAAAAGTGGTACCCGGTATGGACATGGAGCTTACGGACGCGCGCATTCGAGCAGCCAAACCGCTGAAGAAGCCGTTTAAGCTGCGGGATAGCAGGGGGCTAGTTCTGCTGATCAAGCCGAATGGATCGCGGCTCTGGCGGTTGCGCTACGAATTCGATGGTGTTGAGAAGGGACTCTCACTCGGCATCTATCCCGAAGTCTCTCTAAAGATGGCGCGCGAGCGACGCGACGAGGCGCGCAAACTGATCGCTGATGGCACCGACCCCAGTGCTCAGCGGAAGGCCGAAAAGGTCGCCACGGGCGAGACCGTGGAACTCATCACTCGCGAATGGCTGGCTAGTCTCACGCGACCACCTGAGACACTGAAGAACGCGAAGCGACGCCGGCGGCGCAACGGCCCCATGGACGCCAAAACCGTAGCGCGGATGACGAAGCGGTTTGAGACGTTCGTTTTCCCTGCGTTGGGATCACGCCCGATCCGACGCATCACCGCACCGGAGTTGCTGAACGTATTGCGACGGATTGAGGCGCGCGGCACACACGAGACCGCGCATCGGGTGAGGGCGGCCTGTAGCAGAGTGTTTCGATACGCGGTTGCGACTGGACGCGCTGAGCGTGACGTTGCAGCGGATTTGATCGGGGCGCTCGTTCCGGTCGAGTCGCGCAACTTCGCCGCCATAACGGACCCTGCGGAAGTCGCCGGACTTCTGCGGGCAATCGACGGCTACCAGGGCGAGCTGGTCACGCAGTTTGCTTTGAAGCTGTCGCCGCTGGTCTTCGTTCGACCTGGGGAGTTGCGCAAGGCGGAGTGGTCCCAGGTTGATTTCGCGGCGGCACTTTGGCGGATACCCTGGTCGCGCATGAAGATGGGCGAGCAGCATCTTGTTCCGCTGTCTCGGCAGGCGTTGGCGCTGTTGGAGGATCTGAAGTCGATTACTGGCAATGGTCGCTTTCTGTTTCCGTCGCTGCGTTCCGCCGAGCGACCGATTTCGGACAACACGGTGAACGCCGGACTCCGAAGATTGGGATATTCGTCGGACGAAATGACGGGGCACGGATTTCGCACCATGGCATCGACGTTGCTGAACGAGTTGGGCTGGAACCCGGATGCCATTGAGCGGCAGCTTGCGCATGATGAGCGCGACGAGAGCCGCGCGTCATACAATCACGCACAATATCTCGATGAACGTCGAAGGATGATGCAGGCTTGGGGCGACTACTTGGACGTTCAGCGAATGCGGGGCCTGACTTCTGCGGTGAAATCGGCAAGCAGCGCGGCTGCGGCTTGAGTCACCTATTCACTCCGTTCGCTGCCAGAGCCACCTAACTACAATTGAATTCTACGGGGGCGCCCATGAAGCGTTTACGGGTCGCAATTGTGTTGCTTCTATTAAGCGGTTTTGTCCTCGGGTTCGTTTCTGGTTCGAAATCAGTCGGGTTCGAAGTGCACAGTGCGAATGAAAAGACGCTTGTCCGTGGCGGGTCCGATCCTATCGCGCTGCTCTGGACCGCAGCGCTGATCCCCTTCGTCGTCTATGTCGTGCGCCGTGAGCTGCGCGCCGAGAGGCTCAAATTTGCTTCATGGACTCGACGGCTTGCTGCGTTCCTTCTCGATTTCTACATCGCGATGTTTTGCACGGCTCCTATCGTCGCCCTCATTCCACTCACTATCGAGGCGATTCGCACTGGCAAGTTCGCTTGGTTTTTCGAAAGGAAGTACACGGTGCCATCTGACTGGTACGTAGGTGTTCCACTAGTGCTTTTCACGATGGCCGTTGTGGCAGCGTATTTCGCAGTTCCGATAGCCAGGCGCACACAGACCGTTGGATGTTTTCTGCTCGGGCTGAAGGTCATTCCCGCAACCCAGGAGATCGACTCAATTGGACTCTCGCGCGGATTGAGGCGCGCCTTCCTCGGGTTCATCGGCCTTTGCTCATGGCCTTTCATGTGGCTGCTCGGACGCGGGAAAGACGGCAGTACTTGGTACGATAGGTCAACTGGCTTTCGCGTCGTCCAAGTCCGCTATGAGTAAGGAACGGACCGCGTGCTGCGACACGCCCGGGATTTTGATATTCGAAGAACCATCGTCGTTCGCGGCCACGGCTCGCGTACCGGGAATCGCACACCCATAGGAGACCAAAGTTGACCGATTTACCGCTGTTGCCGCTAGACGATTCTCATTGGGCAACGTACCGGAGCGGCTACAGAATCACTTATGACGCTGTTCCCATCATCCGGCAGTTGCAGACAGAGGGCGCGACCGAGAAATTTTGGGAAGAGGTTTGGTCCGAGCTGCACCATCAAGGCGACGTCGGAGAGGCCACATACGCCCTGGTACCGTATTTGGTCGACTACCAATCCCAGCAGCGGGAGCTCGATGAGCATCTCTTCCATTTCTGCGTGCTCGTAGATTTACAACAGCCAAAGAACAACAATCCGCCCATTCCCCCGGAACTCGAATTCCCATATATGCGCGCGATGCGTGAACTCCCGGTCATCGGAGCGGAGGGTTTGAAACGGGGAGCAGCCGAAAACGTGGTCATGGGTGTAACGGCGGCCATCGCTCTCTCTGCAGGTCACCGAGTTCTCGCGAGGGCGTATCTCGAGTTTGGCCGTGATGACGCCTTGCCGTATCTGAAAGATCTATGCGGTTTCGAACCCGATGCGAGTGACTGAATCAGGGTGCATCGACCAGGTCGTCAATTGCAGTCCGTTTTTTCGGGACGGCTGGCGGCGACCCTGCCGGCAACATTCCGAAGCTGGTCATATTCTCAAAAGCCTTGTGGACGGCCGCGATCCAGAGTCTGGGAAAGATCTGCCGCCAGAAACTGTGTTGCAGCGGGCGCAAGTGATCCGTGCATTGCTCATTGCTCGGGATTCGATCGAGACGTGTGTCGCCCGGGAAAAGCGGCGGGCAATGTTGCCGGTGCGCGTTGGAATTCAGTGGACGGATGAAGAGGACGAAAAACTGAGGCTCGCTTTCAGAGAGGGCGCCAACATCGAATTTCTAGCTGGAGTGCATCAGCGAACACCGCGGGCGATTCAAGCACGCCTTGAAAAGCTCCAGCTCATTCCGATTGACGAAAACGTTTCACTCGGTTTCCGGGCGAAATCAGCCGAGGAACGCGTTGAGAGTACTTACCAACGGGCGGCACGCACGTTTGTGCATGCCCGTTGGCCTTCTGTTATAGCGCGCAGAACATTTTGTTCAAGCATCCCAGAGTTGGGCGCAACCCCCCCCCGTTGACGTTGCGGACTGCTAACGGAAATTGAACGCCCGGCCGTCTATATTGCAGACGGGATACTCACTGAACTTCGAATCCGTACAAGACGATAAAACGGCGGAAATGTATTCGGTTGGATATATGTGCGTCACGAGAGTGGCCCTGGCCTTTGATTTTGTGGACTGGAATGAAGGAACTCATGCTCCACTGTGGCTCGGGTCCGGATCAAACTGGTGATCAGTGAGCCGATGATGACGACTTTTTAGGGGTAGCATGTGCAGTGGCAGGTCGCTTTCTCCAAGCTTTTGGATCCCTACGGGAACGGGTCAAGTCCACAGGGCCTGTCTGTTAGACTCAGCGTCGCCGATGATTGCTGGATTGCGGGAAGAAGAAGACAAACCAGTTAAGGACGCTCCAACATGCATCTCAAGCGACTCCGGGTTGAAAACTTTCGCGCTCTGGAAAGGATAGACGTCGAGTTCGATACAAGAACTAGCGTCATAATAGGGCCTAATGCCATTGGGAAGACCACCGTTCTTGAGGCGATCAGGCTCGCTAAAGGTCTTTTGGCACCCAGAACCCAAAATGAAAGCAATATGGTCCTTCAGGCACTGGGCGCATTTTCGCCGCACATGCCGCAGCGACTTCTCTCCAGTGCGCTTACGTCCCATCCCAATCTGCCCCTATCTGTAAGGTGTACTTATGAGCTTACAACGGCCGAGTTGACTAGAATTCGAGCCATGGCGCCTCATCTCGTCACGAGTCTCGCTCAACAGAACTCTGGGATCACGTTTTCTACGCCCGCTCAGCTAGTCGCGTTTTTGAGTTCTCCTTTAGGGCAACAGGCTTTGACTGGAGCCAGGAGCTTGCTCGATACGGAAATCTCTCGATGTGAGTCCAATCGGCGAGTTGAACTAAACCTGACTATAGACTTTGAGACTGGACAGATTACCGGGGAATTTCCGATGCAGCAGATGATTATGTCTGCCTTGGAACAGACCCTCGGACCTAATGAGACGCTTTTTTCGTACTTCCCCGCGGACAGAGCGCTCCCCGCCGGCGAGCAACCCGTTCAGCTAGGGCTGGCGGATACAGTTAATCAGCTCGAATCTTATAACTCACAGCCGCAGCAAAAGTATCAGAGGCTCAAAAACACAATATTCAATTCGATCATCAGCAATGACTCAGGTCGAAAAGATCTAAAGCGTCAGTTTGAGTTTATATTCAAAAATATCCTGCGTGGTCGCGAACTCGGCGAGATAGGAGTCAATTCGCTGGGTATGCTTTCCATTCCAATCAAGGAGTTGGAGTCGCACACGGAGTTTCAGATAGACGGTTTGAGTAGCGGCGAGAAGGGGTTGATTCTTACATTTTTGCTGATATCACAGAATGTTGCTGACGGCGGAGTCATCCTGCTCGACGAACCAGAATTACACTTGAATCCGGCCGTGTGTCGAAACTTGTTGCAATTCTTCGTCGATGAGTACGCGGAAAAAAAGTCTATCCAAGGCATAATTTGCTCGCACTCCCCTGAGATTTTGACGAGCACGTTTGAGCGCGCAACATCTTCTCTTTTCCACCTCAGAAACGGCACATCCCTGGCTAAGGTTCGTTACAAAGACCAAGGCGAAATACGAGACGCTCTTAGGAGGCTGGGTAGCTCTGAAAGTGAGGCGTTGCTGTATAAAGGAACCGTCTCAGTTGAGGGGCTCCACGACATCGAAATGTTACAGGCAGGCTTCGATGACTTGCTGAGGCGTTATCGACTCAAGCAACGAGGAGGGCGGGGTCAAATAGAGGCGGACATCCAAGAATTGCAGAAGGCGGAAAAGAGAGGTGATGACATCGGTAATCATTTTTTCATTTTCGATTTGGATCACAAGCCTACCGGATTGTCGGACACGGCTCATGTTCGCCTGCTACAACTGAATCGATATTGCTTGGAGAATTTTGTCCTAGATGTTGATGTATTGACCGATTTAAGTAGAAAAGCTGAGTTCTCCGAGTCGCCGAAATCGAGCCCCACCGAAATGCGTGACGTGATGCGGGCGCTGGCGATGGCTCAACTCGACGAGTTTGTTGCTCGATCAGTGTTCAAAGAAATCGGACTCGAAAGTATTGGCTTTGATATGGAAGTCATGCGACTTTCAGGTGTGACAGCTATTGCTTCGGCGCTTCACGAGCGGATCGAGGAGATGGTGCGGCAGTTTCAACTATTGATGACTGAAGGTGTGGAGAAACGGTTTGCGGATCTGTTTTCGACGAAAAGGCGGGAGCTAGAATCGATCTGGGAAGAGAAGTGGCGCGAGAAATGCAACGGAAAACGCCTGTTGGAGTCTTTGAGACGTGAGGGACACTTCAAGGGCGATCTCCTTAAGTTGAAAAGGGCCGCCATGAGTATGATTCGAGAAAACAAGACCGAGGCCTTCAACTCGCTTAGCACGATGCTCCGCGATCTGATCGCCGAAAGCGAATCGACGCTGGCCAGTTGACCGCGATCACAGTCGCGGCGTGATTGAGGGTCTGCAGAGACAGCAGAGCGGGAGCAAGTGAAGAAATGAATCCGGTGGATTCCAAGGGAAGCCATTACGCCAACCGAGTACCGCAGCGGGTACCGTGGTGTTAACAGCGCTGAAAGTCTTAATGGAAACGGGGCCTTGGGTGGTCAATTCGATTTTGACCCTAGCCTCCATAGACGTCCGCTGACGTCCTCCGGCGTCCGAGAAAGTACCCAAATTGGACCCTCATGGTGGGTGGTCCCACCCCCGCCCCGTTGATCCAGAACCGCTTGGACTATAATTTGCCGATACCTCCTCGGATCTCCGGCCCGTCCATGCACAAGTTCTCGCCTCGCTTGGAAGTTCTCCCCTTGTCACAGCGCAAACTGTGGTCCGAATTGTCGGCCGTGCCGAAAGAATTCGTTTTGTATGGCGGTACGGCGCTCGCGCTTCACCTAGGGCACCGTGACTCGATCGACTTCAACTGTCTTTTGGCAACCGTCAACTCGATATCTCCAAGCTTGAAACCGGATTGTCGTTCCTGTCCGGTGCGAAGGTGATGCAGCGGGAAAAAAACACTCTCAGCGCAATTGTCGATCGAGATGGTCCGGTAAAGGTGTCATTTTTCGGCGTGCCCAATCTCCCGCGACTCTCCGCTCCGCATGTCGCAGCCGACAACCAACTTCAGATCGCCTCTTTGCTCGACCTTGCTGGAACGAAGGCGTCGGTAGTCCAGTTGCGCGCTGAAGCGAAAGACTACTTCGACATCGACGCCCTGTTGCAACTTGGAAAAATTGGTCTGCCAACGGCCTTGGCTGCGGCTCAAAAACTCTACGGACCGACGTTCAACCCAGAGATTACCCTCAAAGCGCTGTCCTACTTCGACGACGGAAATTTGCGCGCGTTACCTGAGGAGATGAAGTCTCGTCTAGTAATGGCAGCGCGCGACGTCGATCTGGAACATCTTCCGGATATCAGCGGAACGACCGATCGGTCAAAGCAAGACCATGGAGTCGAATTATGAGGCCCTTACCTATAACGCCTCAAACATTGGGCATTGCGCGTAACGTAATCTGGTTTGAACCGCCCGAGGAGGTACTCGCGGATCCCGTACGATTCATGGCGTATGCGATGGCTTATGCCGTTCCGGAAGACATGCGTGCCATTCGAAAACATGTATCGGACGACGAATTTCGCGAGGCTTTAGACCATGCGCCGCCTGGGATCATCGATCCTAGATCCTGGGCGTACTGGAATTCGAAAATGGGCCGCTATCCTGCTCCGCCTCGCCCGGTACGCCGGTTCGGGAGCATCGAGAGTGCGGACGGGCCGGCGAGCACTCAGGAGAAGTCAGTCAACTCATCGTCTTCCACGCCGAGAGATCTTGAAGCGATTCGCCGAGAGGGCAGAACGGCGTGGTTGCGAATGCGTCAGCAGAATCCTCCCGCCGACTTGGAACAAATACGGCGCCGCGCTCGCGAGAATTGGCTCGCCGAATTCGGCCCGAAGAAAGAAACCTGAGTTCTAACATTCATCGGCTTGTCAGATAAGTCTGACGTCCAGTGATGTCCGAAGAAAGCTGCCGAATTGGCCGGGTACCGCGCCGGGTATCGTGGGCAATCGGGAATTTCTATCTGTTGATTCTGAGTTGAATTGTTGAATTTACAGGCGATTGAATTCCGACCCTAGCCTCCATGGACGTCCACTGACTTCCGCGATCGTCCGGGCGCAGAACATCGTCTTGCAGATGACTCAATCCTTATGCCGGCGTGACTCCTGCATCAGCGAATTTGAGTTTGTCTGTTTCGGGACGTCCCAGCGCATTGGATTGCTTCAGGTCCGCAAATGAAAGTGCCGGACGATTCACTGCGGGACGACCTTGAAAATGGCGCCCAGGCCAGCGTCCCCGCCGTCACGGGTGAGACCGTAGAGGGTGCCCTCGGTTGCCAGGATGAGACTCGTCGGTTGTGTGCCATTGGAGTTTCCGGTGAAGGAGTAGAGCACGGTCTCTACGCCGTCTGGGGTCACTCTGAAGAGGGTGCCCAAGGCGTTGGCCCCACCATTCGTCGTCGTTCCGTAGAAATTGTTGCCCGCGAGGATCAGGCTGTTGGGTTTGTCGCCATGGGTTGTGTCACCAAAAGAGTGGAGGGTTGTCAGCGTCCCGGTGGGAGTCAGTTTAAATATGGTCCCGCCACCGAACGTTCCTCCGAATGTGGTGAAGCCGTAGAGATTCCCGTCCGCGCCCTCTATCAAGGCCCCGATCGAGGAACCCTCGCTCGTTCCGTTGAATGCGTAAACCGGGGTTCCAGCGCCGGCGGAGTGGACTGCATAGACTGTTCCACCGCCGGACGAGGTGAGGTTGTTGAACGCGGTTGCGTAGTAGATCGTGCCATCTCGCGACTGCAGAATGGCGTGGGAGGCTGCATTGGGACTGGTGGGCGACATGCTGGAGAAAACTGACTCTACCCCTGTTGTTGAGATGGTAAAGACTGAGCCGTTGTTGTCGGGGCCTCCGCCGCCTACGGTCGTGCCGTAGAACCTTCCATCCTGGTCTTTTAGAAGGCTACCTGTTGGAACTGCGCCATCGCTTCCACCCGCGAACGAGTGCAATGGCGTGAGGGTTCCCGTGGGATCGAGCTTGAAGAAGGTTCCGTTGTTTGCCGAACCGCCAGCAAAGGTCGTTCCGTACAGGTTCCCGTCGGTCCCTTGTAGGAGCCCATTCGGGCCTTCCGGAAACGGAGGTGAGAAACTGACGCCGGTGAAGGTATAGAGGGTCTTCTCAGCACCCGCCGGAGTCACCTGGTATACGTTTCCGTTCGATACGTACTGGACTCCAGAGCTAATGCCGTAGAGATTCGAATCTGCACCTTGCAGCAGAACGAACGGGGCAGATCCGTCATTCCCTCCAGTGAATGAATACAACGTCGCAGTAGTGGCGCTCGACCAGGGGGTACACTGAAGAGAAACAGTGGTGACGTTGGCAAGGACATCGTTTCCTGAGGCGTCGCTCAACGAGCAGATCTCTCCTATGGGCTGGCTCCTGATAGTGATTGCGTACGCGCCGCCGGAGGTGACAAGCGTGTTCATCGTGAACGTTGCGGAGTTGGGCTTCACCTCGGTGGCATCGATACCGTTGTTCAAAAGGATCAGCCCGGATTCGGTCAGCCCGGTAGCCGCCCCGCCTATGGAGTAGGTGTTGAGCGCGCAGCCGACGGCCACAGTCACTGGAGCACTCGGCGCCGTGCCGCTGCCACTCGTAACCGTGCAGGTCTCCTGAACCGGTTGTGCAGTCACCGTAACGGAATAGCTGCTCCCGGCAGCAACTGAGCCAAACCGTTGACCCGTCGCTCCGGCAGCAACCGTGAAGCTCGTTCCATTGAACTGCAGCACCAGCCCGGAAGCGCTGAGTCCCGTGATGGAGGCAGACACTGCCTCATTCGGAGGACCGCCACCGCCACAGCTGCCCAGGCCCAAAACAGTTGTCACAAGGACTAAGGAGGAGACGCAGATCCGTTTGCGATGCAAGTCACTTCCCCTGCGGACGCACCCGTGCTGAGCGCGGCCTGCCCGTCGCTCCGAGCCCAACCAGACTCAGTAACGCCGCGATATCCAGATACCCCATCGCACCACCGCCGCCGCCACCACCACCACCGCTTGCGGGCGGCGGGGTAACTGTAACTGTTGATTTCACATCAACAGTGACCTGAGCCGGTGCCGACACAGAGCCCTGACTGTCGGCTACGGTGTAGGCAAACGCGTCCTGGCCGCTATATCCAGCTGTCGGCGTGTAGATGATAGAGCCATCTGCATTGACAGTGACCGTACCGTGCGCGGGCTTGCTACTGATTTGAACCGTCGAGGGATCGAGTGATCCATCGGGATCAGTATCGTTCGCCAAAACAGTGATGGTTACGGAGGACCCTGCATCCGAGGCCGCGCTATCGGCCGCGGGTGTGGGAGGATCGTTGGTCAGTGCGAACAATTCCACGCCGGCGTTGGAGTCCACTGCGGAGAAGAAGAAATTCTGCCCGGAAGTGAGGCTAGGGCGCCTGTCGGTCGGCAGTGTCGGACGCGGAGGGGCACCTATGGGCCCGATTGCGACGGTCCCAGCGGTCGTTCCGTCGGTCCGATAAAGCTGACTGTTGGCGCTCGCGTCCAGGACCTCGAAGAGCGCTTCGCCACGGAACTGCTGAAACCAAAGGGGATTCGAGGACTGCTGCGGGTTGGTGTCCTTGAGCATGAAGGTGCCGGCCTGGGTGCCGTCCGTCACCCAGGGTTCGCTGCTGGTCAGCGTGCTTTGCACCGGGAAGTACGCCTTAGAGCCGATTATCGTCACGTTGGCAATCTGACTGAGCGGCGGTGTGTCCAACGGCGTCGTGCCTGCCTGAGTCCCGTTGCTCATCCACAGCTGTGGCGGCGACGTGCCTATCAGAGCTTCGAGCAGCAGCTTGGCCCCGAGTACGCCTACGGGCCATACGGAGTCGAAGTTGCCATTTTCGGATGGAAACGTCGCGATCAGGATCGTCCCGGCCGCAGTACCGTCGGTTTTCCACAGCTGTGAGGAATTCGTCGAGTCGTAGCTTGCGAAGTAAAACTGGCCATTCAGCACAGTTGGGCTGGGGGTTGGCCCCGACAGAATCCCCATTACATTCGAAATCTGTACCGTGCCTGCGCTCGTACCATCCGTTGCCCAGAGCTGCATCCCATTGGCGACCGTGTACGCGGTGAAGTAAACGTGATTGCCTACAGTGGTAAGAGAGCAGGGTACGAATGCATAAGTGCTGGTAGTCAAGTTAGTCAGTGCAACGGTACCGGCAGGGCTACCGTCCGTTTTGAACAGCTCGTATCCTCCGCCGTGCTCGGCCGCGAAGTACAGGTTGTTGTTCATCACAGCGGTTCGTTGATCGCTGCAGGGTGTGTTGTAGTAGCCCGACGGCGGATACATTGGAGTCACTGCCGCGATAGCTTGTGCGGCACCATCCGGACTATCGACCCGCATGAGCTGCGATGTAGATGAGCCGTCCAAGGCAAAAAAGTACAACGACCCGTTCATGACGGAGAGCGCGGACGGAAGCATGACGCCGTTTGCGGGATTGACCTTGGAGGGCTGTTTGGTGCCTGCTGCGGTGCCGTCGGATACCCAGAGAAGCGTGTTGGTTCCATCATCAGCAAGAAATGCCAGCTTGCCGCTCCAATCCACGAATGTGTTGGGATTCGAATCGTCGGTGAGGGACTCCGGGTTGATGTTTTGGATCATGTGCGTGCCGGCGACGGTGCCATCACTGATCCACGGTTCCACCCCGGTGACTGAGTCGAAGGACTTGAAGAGGAGGCGGCCGGCCTTGAGCTGCGGGTGTTCGTTGTCGGTAACCTGAGATGTGTCACGCAGCGGCGTGAGTGTGTTGGTCTGCGGCGCGTATGCAAACAGGCGCTTCGTGAAGCCGCCAGTATTCTTCAAGGTGTAGATGAAGGTGAGTGTGTCATCGCCCTGGATCGAATTGATACCGAAGTCGGTTATGTCGATCGGGCCGACATCGGAGAGTATGTGACTTCCCGATGACGTTCCATCCGTTACTGCGAGGAGCCAATCACCCGTGCCAGCGGCCAGACTGCTGTTGACCGCGAAGTAAGCGTACGACCCCACCATACCCAGCATGGTCTGAGGGCCAAGATTCGGGTAACCGTGCGCCGGAATCAGCCGTACCGTACCCTGATCGGTGCCGTCAGATGCCCAGATGTACGCTCCATTAACGCCATCGTCTCCCTGGAATATCGCGCGGTCGCCGACTCGGAGGAGCTGCGTGTCTTGAGAGCTCAGTCGTCCGGCAAACATCGTGAGACCGATGTCCTTCACCTGGGAGGTGCCGGCAATCGTCCCGTCAGTTCTCCAAAGCGCGCTGTCCGAGCCGACGAAGAGGGCGAACCCGTTCATGACGGCAATGCTGCTCTGATAGCTGCTGTTGAACTGCGCGCCTGCGAGAATCTGGATGGTGTCTGAGGCCGGATCGAGTTTGTAGAGAACGCTGCTGCCGCTGTTCGGGTCTTCGCCTGTGAACAGGACAGAGCTGCCAAATGCCGCGAACGATGCCGGCTGCACGTGATATTGCGACGAGCTTGCACCGATCTGATGCGTGCCGGCGGTAGTGCCATCGGTCACCCAAAGATCCGGCTGGCAGCAGACAGTAGTCTTATCGAGCGACATGTACACCTTGCCGTTGACGGCAATGCTCTCATTCAGGAGTCCATAGCTCGAGGCTGGAAAAGTGCTCAGTGCCACCGTACCTGCGCTGGTGCCGTCGGTTCGAAATATCTGCCATGTCTTATCGGACGTATACGAGCCGAAAATGAGGTCCGTACCCACCAGGCCGAGCAGGAGCGGGGTTCCGCCGCTCGGACCCGGATATAGGTCCGTGACCAGATGAGTACCGGCTTCCGTTCCGTCGGTAACCCAGACCTCTTGTCCTGTGGTGGTTTGCCAAGCCAGGAAGTAGGCTTTAGTACCCGCGGAAATGAACAGGGTGGGTTTCTGATAGGGCGGCCGATAGAGACCATAGTTGGTAAGAATTCCGCCGGGACCGATATCTCTTACCTTCGTCGTTCCGGCGTCTGTTCCGTCAGTCCTGAACAATGCAGCATTGAACGAACCGGCAGCGTCATGCGCTATGAAATAGGTGGAGTCACCCAGCTTTCCCAGGTAGGTCGGATCCGAGCTGCGTGCGGCGCGGTGGGTATTGATATCAAGAGTGAGATGGGGCGTACCGGCCCAACCTGCCGCCGAAGCCACAACCAAGATGACATAAAGCAGCTGGCGCGTGATCCCTGGCATACAGTCTTTCTCGTTATAGTCAGCCTTACGCGCACGGAAGCTTAACTGTCCTTGCAGGGCGGGTCTATCGTGATCAGCGTCCGTTCGGCGCCGTCGTGTGGTCGGTGACAATTAAATCTGCCGGTGTCTGTCGCTGGCCTGGCGCTACTCGGTCCAAGGCTGATATGCCGATGCATCCCTCGCTGCAGGAAAGCAACACGGAAGCTTGCAGGGCATCTATGACCGGGCCGCACCCCGATGTTGTGAGGCTGGCACTCAGCATCGCCGCCACGGATTCATCGAGAGACCTCCATGCTCCCGTACAGGGAGACATGTCCGGAATGAGTTGAAGCTCGACACGTCGGTTGCTTGTCCTGCTATCTGAGCGCATTTCAAATGCCAAACTCTTTGGCGTATTGGTCCATATACTTTCGAAGTTCCACGGCTTCCTCAGTCGATTCGCACATCATGATCGGAGTGCGCCCACCCAGGTGAACGCAGGGTTGGTTCAACCATTTGCGCGCGGCGCCTTCGCTCCGTTTGACGCGTTTCGCTTCTTCGTAGATGGGGATTAGGAGATCGGGGCGCGGATACCATGACAATGGTTTATGTACAGCTGTGTTTTTGAGCCGAATCATGGGAGGAAGGTGGCTCTGGGCGAATTCCTCGTCGAGGATGTGAGTTCGAGTCCAGTGCGCATGCTTTTGAAGCTCTGCGTTGACATTGCCCGTCTGCTGCCGTGCAGGAGCGATGAGTCCGACAATGGCTCGGGTGTGTTGCCGGATCATTTTCATGGCTGGTGCGAAATCGGAGTCGTTGGTCACAGCAATGACTTGGTCGACTTCGTTGCGGATCGCATCGCCGAACGCGTTGAGTGCGAATGCGACATCTGATTGCTTCTCCTCGAGCTTCCAAATCTCGATCATTTTGCATTCGCGGGCCGCCTTTCCTTCTTCCCACACGTGAGCGCGCGACGGTTTCGCGTCGTGGTATCCCTTGATGATTTCGATTGCGTCACCAAGGTGGGTGCAGAGAGCCGTGTGATAGTGGGATTGGCAGGAAATCGAGTCGTCAGACTTGGCGAATGCCGTAAGGATTGGAGCAGTGAAGTATTTGATGGCGGGTGGTTGAAATGCGAAGCGGATTGGCTCGCCATGTTGTTCGAACAAAATGCTGGGAAGAATGCGTTCGATCAGGGTGCGGACGTCCAGCCATTTGTCCGTCGAGTGCTTGAGACAACCGTAGTACAGGTTGTAGCCGTCGATGTAGACGCGCGTTCGTAGCGCGTTGTCTGTTTCCTGCTGCATGCGTCTTTAGGTGAGGCAGAAGTGCAAAAACCGCCTTGCGGCGGCTTTTGCGCCCAGTCGCTAACCCGTTCTTGTCGGGTCGGTCAGGCTGGGAGGTTGAGGATATTTAAGCATGAATTGACGGCACGGTCAATCAGTAGAGCCTTCCCGAACAATGACTTAGCAGTGCTGAACGCTGAACATCGTCGGGCCAAGACGAGTGAGTGCGCGCGCACCGGGAGTTCCTTCTGGGGCCGTCGCTTCTTGACGTTGACACGTTTGGCGTCAATCGCCAGCTTAGAGATTCGTTGCAGAAGCACGGACCGGTCTCGCGTGAACAACCAAGTCGGAGCTTCGCGCGGGAATCCCGCGGCTCAACTGGTATGGCGGCCGCCTCACAGGCACCCAGGAGCCTCCTACAGGCGGCGGAATGTGGGTTCGCCGGCACGGCTTCGCGAGCGCAATCTTCGACAGCTGGAGCCGCCGTCGGGAAAGCGTTTCCATGCTCCCGTATGGCGAGACTTGTTGCCGACCACTGCGCGCACATCGTCGCAATACAACGCAACAAGGCATTGCTATCATTGATACCAGGAGAATCGAGAAATGAGTATGGCGCAGCAGCCCGCGCCTCTGGACGAGCTATCTCCATGGCTGATGGGCAGATCGCCGCGATTGCAGCAGTGCAAGGATTCACGTTGGCAACCCGTGATACTGCTCCGTTCATCGCGGCCGGCGTTCCGGTGGTAAATCCCTGGGAGATCGAAGGCAAGGGCCAGGAACCCTGATCGGGCCACGTGGCTGCGGCTATTGTCTGCGAATGCACGTGAGGTGTTTGGGCGCGATGCCATCGAGACGCCTCCGTGTTCCACGTCCACGGATGTCCGATTAAATCCGGTGCTTCAGCCGGGTACCGAACCGGGTATCGCCGCCATCGCAAAAAGCGAAACGGTAGCGACTTCAATGGGATAGCCAGTCAGTTGTATTCCGACCCTAGCCTCCATGGACGTCCACTGACTTCCGCGATCTTCCGCAGACGTTCGGGTCGTTGTATCGGTGGCTCTGTCACATCGAAATCAAAACTGCATCAACTTGAACTGAGTGCCGGGTGCGCCCAGCAGCTCTATCGAGCACTCCCGGTCCTTGCTGTTGATTTCGTACTGAAGCTTCGCATCGAACGGAAAGAACCAGTGACGTGTGTCGCATCTGAGCCGCACTTCCGAGATGTATCCCTCGCTGACCACGGCCTGGAAACGTCGCTTGAACAGATGCAGGTACCAGTTGCTGTCCGATATCTGCCCCGAAACCACGTAGACGCTGTCGTCGGTACGAATCTTTTCCAGCTTTGCGATCGTTTCCCTGATTCGTGCCGCCGAGTCCTTGTCGATGCCGGCCTTCTCCAAGCGCTTCCATGTTGCTATCGCCTCTGCATACTGATGATCCTTCACTTCCAGTTGCATGCAGGTGAACAGCGCAAACCTGAAGAGGTCGCGGGGTAGATAGCGCGCGTCATCTTCGCGCGCAATGGCCCGTCTCAGGCCTTCCAGCTGCTGCCCTTCGGTCCCGAACTTGGAAGCATACTGGTACGTTGCAATACCGAAGTAAGCATCCTCATACAAGTTGGTAATCTTAAGCCTCTGCATTGCCTCATCGGCAGTAGCTCGATCGCCACTGTTTACAGCTTTGACCAGGGCCTTGTAGGCGTTGACGAATGCAAGGTTCGCTCCTGAGCTTGGATGCTCTCGCCCACCTGTGAACAGATATTTCATCTCGTAGCCAGACTCGACCGGCGCGCCATTCAGCTTGCCAGGCTCGAATGTCGAGTGTTCTATCGACTTCACAGCTACCTTCTCGAAGGCGGGCTTACCTGTCGATCGAATGACCGTCACCTCAAACGGTTTGCCGCGAGTGTCTATCATGAAGGCAAGCTCCACCCATCCCTCGTTGCCCACCTCGTCCGACGGGTAGCTCTCCATGTCGATCCTTTTGGGGTGGGGCGCCGTGAACAACTCAATCGGGGTGCGCTCTGGAGGAGTTGCCTCAGATTGCGATTCCAGAGGAGCTTGCGCCGGGGTCGGAGCCGAAACCAGTATCGACATGGCGCAGGCAAGCGCACCGAATAGCAGCCGCATCTCGAATCCTTCCGCAACTCGCCCAATTGCCACGGTCAAGTATGTATCTGGGCTGGTCGGAAATGCAAAGGCGCAGTTCTGCGCGAGGCCCCCGATCCTAACCTCCAGTAAATTCTTATAAAGTTCTTATAACTATTCGAAAATCAACCAAAAGTTGACGCTGACTCTTTTCGGTTGCGTCCGCTCGTGCTGCTATCAATGATTGCACCGTTAGTCAGTGCATTGCTATCATTGATAGCAGAATAATTGGGAAATGAACATGGCGCAGCTCGTCGTCCGAAATTTGTCCGATGACTTGGTCAAAGCTTTGAAGCAGCGTGCGGCCAAAAATAATCGCAGTGCCGAACAAGAGCACCGCGAGATTCTGGAAGCAGCATTGCGCGGACCGAAGCGGCGAAGTCTTGCATCCGTACTCGCGTCTATGCCGAACGTGGGAAGGGACGATGACTTCGTCCGCCACCAATCTGACTCCCGGCGCTGACGATGTACATGGTTGATACAGATGTGATCAGTGAAGTGCGCAAGGGAGAGAAGGGAAATCCTGGAGTGCGTCAATTCTTTCGGGATAGGGAGCGCGACAACGTTCCGCTCTACTTATCCGCGATCACAATCGGCGAGCTGAGACAGGGAGCGGAAGGCGTTCGCCACCGAGGCGATGAGCCGCAGGCCCGTCTGTTGGAGCGATGGTTAAATCGCGTCACGAGCACGTTTGACGACGCCATCCTGGCGGTCGATGAGGAGGTTGCTGAGATCTGGGGTCGGCTCCGGGTTCCGAATCCAGAGAATCCACTCGACAAGCAGATCGCCGCAACCGCCATCATCAATGATTTAACGGTTGTGACTCGTAACACCGCCCACTATTCAGCGACCGGCGTCCGTGTCTTCAACCCTTTCACCTAGAGGAACGGCGCACGTAGCATTGCATTGATCTCGTCATGGCAGTAACTCCCCTGGTGCGGCTGCTTGCCGACAGGGAGCGTCATTAGCGAAGCGATCTGCTCAGCACAGTCCGCGTCGTTTGCGGTGTGGTCATCGCGCTCGTCTCTCTAACCACTTCTTTGCGCCGGGTCGACGATGCGGACAGCCGGGCCAACAACATGGGCGGCGCTTGCCCGCCTGGAGTTCCTCGACCGCGCGCTGGATTCGGCGGCTGCGCGTCGTTCTTTGTTTGGCCGAGATGACCCAACAAATCCATTCGTTCCGCGCCAGCGGCGTCAGGTCTTTCCAGGCCGCCCGCGTCTCTTGCGAGCCGAGGGCCTTGCGCAAATCCGCCGGAATTTTGTGCACGGGACCAGGTTTGCTCTCGCTCTTCATCATCAATCTCTGCCGAAACAACGAATAGGAGGGAGGTCGAGATCGCTCTCGTACTGCATCCATTCGGGGTGACGCCCGTGCTCGATCATCGCGGCTCCGCTGCTCTGAGGCGTTGTGCGGTTGAGTCTAAGGATATCCGCCCAAAGCCAGTCTTGCGAGCGGGTACCAAACCGGGTATTGAACTTTGCGGAGCAGGGCGAATGTCGAGGCAAAACCGCTTGTTAAACTGTCAGTTGGATTCCGACCCTAGTCTCCATGGACGTCTGCTGCCTTCTATAATCTTCCAGCCAAGGCCGGCTTACTGCGGTAAGCATTGCGTATCCCAAGAGGAGAAATCGCCATGTTGAGACGAGCAAGGGTAGCGGCATCATTTGTCGCGCTTGCCTTCATGCTGCTCATGGAAGGCATGAAAGCTGCGAACGCAGACTCCGCCCTACCAGATCCCATCAAGGCCGGTGTCGCCGCAAAGCTTTATAGGTTGGATTGTGGTAACTCCCTCGCAAACGACGAATCGGTGTGGACGCCGGGTGAAAACGTCGGACGCAATATCGAATTCTCGTCAACCTGTTGGCTTATAGAGCATGGCAGCGAGTGGCTGCTTTGGGATACCGGTGTTCCGGAAGCCGCGCTCAACGATCCCCGCGGCTGGTCCACCTTACCGAAATTGATCGTTTATCATCTGGACAGGTCGCTGGTAGATCAACTCGCCGAAATCGGCCTGAAGCCCGGCGACATCGGTAGTGTTGCAATATCGCACACGCATGGCGACCATATAGGCAACGTGAGCTTGTTCTCCAACTCTAGAATTGTAATGCAGCGATCTGAGTATCGGTGGATCCACTCCCCCAATGGTCCGAATGACAACGTAAATCAATTGATGGCATTGGCGCGCAAGCTCTTGGGCACGCCCAAGAACCTTAAGCTCATCGACGGTGATACCAATATATTTGGCGATGGGAGCGTCACTTTGGTTTCCACGCCAGGACACACTCCGGGCCACCAGTCGCTGCTCGTCCATCTCAAGAACTCCGGTTTCATCATCCTGTCCGGCGACGTTGTTCATATGGAAGAGAATTTCCAGAAGAACATCGTTCCGTCCCTCAATACCAGCAAGGCGCAATCAATCGCTTCAATGGAAAAAATCAGGCGGATGATGGACGCGTACAAGGCGACGCTCTTCATCAATCATGACAAAAGCCAAACCGACAAGCTCAAGCGACTCCCTGCATTCTACGATTGAGGCATAGGTGCCGTGCTTGCAACAAAGCAGCAATGATGGCATTATGCATGCATGGGTGTGCAGATCACCATTCGTGATGTCCCTGAAAAAGTCCGCGACGAGTTAGCGGCGAGGGCGGCTCTGCAGGGTAAGTCCATGCAGGAGTTTCTGCACGCGGAACTTCGGCGTTTGGCTGCCCGCCCATCGATTGATGCTTGGCTGCAGCAGGTTCGCAAGAGGAAGCGTGCTGCGCAAAGTCAGGTTGCTTCAGATCAAATCCTCAAGGACCGCGACGCTGATCGCCGATGAGCGTCGTTGTCGATTCGTCTGTTGTGATCGCCGCACTCCTCGATACAGGCCACGACGGTAACTGGGCGGAGGATGTCCTCAAGAACGGTTCGCTGTGCGCTCCGGAGCTGATCCGGGTTGAAGTGGCAAATGTACTTCAGCGCCTGGAGCGAGCAGGGCAGATCGCGGTCCACGAGGCGAACGCCGCCTATGAAGATCTCATGGAGCTCGAATTGGAACTCCATCCGTTCGATGCCTTTTCAGAGCGAGTTTGGGAGCTTCGCCACAACGTAGTGAGCTACGACGCGTGGTACGTCGCGTTGGCCGAGGCGCTAGACCTGCCGCTGGCGACTCTCGATAAGCGTCTTGTTGGTGCGGTAGGACCGACCTGCAGGTTTCTTACGCCCAGCGGCGATAGATAAAAGGCCTCCGGTGAGGCATCCAGGGTCCTCGTCTCGAGAGCTCCAAAGGAAGGTGGATTCCATTTTGCTCCGACAGAGTTACCCAACACAGGCATCGCTGTTGGTGAAGCTTGTGCGTTCGAAAATGCTGCTGCTTGTAATCTGCCTCACCTGCCACCATGCGGTTGCCGCTGACCGGCAGTGGTATAGCTTAACCATCGATGGCAACCGCGTCGGTTATGCCTGGCACGATCACGACCAGCAGTCTGGAAAAGTGAGCGACTCTGAAGTAGCGAGGATTGAGGTCGAGCAGTTGCGCAAGCGAGTGACCGTTGAGATGCGCAATGAAGTTACTCGAAGCGCGGCGGGTCTGCCGCAGCATATGGGCGTCGAATCGATTATTGGAGCCACCCGCAATGGCTGGCAGGGCACGTTCAGTGCAGACGCTCGAACGCTAAATGTAGTTGTTCCGACAGCAGTCGGAGCCCAGACTTTTTTCGTTCCGGTCGATCTGATCCTGCCGGATCGATTGAGCGATGCGCTCAGACCAATGTGGCAGGAGGGGCGTCGGGAAATGGAAGTCCAGTATCTGGAGCCAACCGCCGCAAAGCCAATCAGGTTGTCGGCCGAACTTCTTTCTTTGCCGGATACCGAGCCGCGTGTCGCGCAAGTTCGAATGAGCGAGACAGTCGGACACTGGAGCCATCAAGAAATCATTTGGATTGGCGAGGACGGCCTAATTCATCACAGGGAACGCAAGATTTTCGGCGCCACGCTCGTTTGGGACCGATGCCTTCGGGACTGCGATTCACGAGTTGATAAGCCGTTCGATTTGATGTCGAAGCTCGTAGTGCAATCGCCTTACCGAATTCCCAAGGGCGCATTTGCCGGGCCTATTCGATATGTGATTTCGCAAGTAGACGGACATGCTCCACAGATACCCGGGACGGGAGAGCAGGCAGTGGTCATGGACGGCTCGACAGCAATTCTCACCGTTTGCGCTACCTGTGGGGTTCCCGAGCAACTCACGGAGTCAGAACGCCGGCGCTATCTTCAGTCGAACGCGTGGGTGCAAAGCGAGCTTCCGCAGATCAGGGACTTTGCGAATCGACATGGTCAGGGACGGTCGCAGGTACAGATCATGGACAATCTCGTTGTCGCGGTTCGAAACCATATGACAGGACCTGTCGACTATCTGGGGTACGGAAGTGCGGCAGAGGCGCTGCGAACCCGCTCGGGGGATTGCACCGAATATGCAGTGTTGCTCGCCGCGCTGGCGCGCGCTAGAGGCATTCCTAGTCGCGTCGCTTACGGACTTGTGTATGCGGACCGTTTCAGCGGAAAAAAGGATGTATTCAGTCCACATGCGTGGGTGCAAGTGTGGACGGGAAGTCGATGGCAGAGCTACGACGCTGGAATCGGTGAGTTCGATGCCACCCACCTGGCTCTAAGCTTAGGGGACGGAGATCCACGCGACGCTCAGACCGCTCTTGTGGGTCCGGCGGATTTGCGAATTGAGAAATTAGGTCACGTGAACTAGGTTTTTGGTGTCGGCAGCCATGTCGAAGCGCCGATGTCGGGCAACTCTGGCTTGTCTGGAAGCTTGGCTTCCGCGTCGTCCACCCATTGAAGTTTCTCGCCCGCCTCGGTGCCACCTACCATTATCTCGTAGTCAGGCAGATTGCAGTAAGGACTGTCAGGGCTGGTTACAACGTCGGTGGCATTGGTAGATCCCGCCACTACTGCCAGGCCAATACCCAACGCGACCGGAATGCGTGCCGCGCGTTTCACTGTATAGGAAACACAAACATTTCCGGAGCAACCCATGAGAAATGTCTCTCTCTCCGGAATCGACATCAGATCCAGGTTGTGCACGCTTCGCCGGCAGTTCCCGCAGAAGTCCATTCCCGGTTGCGGCGGCCCTGCCCAGCGCAGCGGACACGGAGAGGTGATTATGGGCACTCGTGCCATTTGAGCGTCTTCCCTGGTTGGTTAACCGCTGTCTAGAGCGTATTCCGCCGAAATGTTGTTAGCAAGGGGTCGAGGTTCGCAGCGAACCCGATAGCGCGGTTCTTGCCTGCACCAGCCGGTTATGTTCACCAGACGGTCATGACGTAACAGCTCTGCGGCGCTGAAATTCGGAGCAATCCCGTCTGTGTGCCGCTCGTCGTCCGTGCCTCGCTACCGCAGGCCGCAAGCCTTGAGTTCGCGCTTGCCGCTCTGACGCTTTGAGACTGCATAGTGCGTCTCGGATCCATAGAGGTAGCGGCGACGACCGCCGTCTACGTCGGGACGAAAAGCCGTGAAGCGACCCAGGACCACATCGAAACGTGCTTCGGTTCGTCCGCTCACGACTGACGTTGGTAGCGTGGCGATCTCTACCCGAAACCAAGTGTCTTGCAGATTGAGCAGGAGCGTATGGTCGTCCACCACGCGGCGACGCGCTGCCAGGTCCATTTCATGGCGACGGCGGCGCTCCGCCCGGTCTCGCTTCCAGTTTGAGCCGATGTTGGTGAGGCGGATGAGACCCGAGCGCGGATCCACGTATAGCTCCTGGTGTCGCAAGCCGTTCAGCGGCAGGCATCTGCCGTTCGTGAAGTCGATCAACCCGCCGTCACGCAGCCCGACCCGTGTTGCAATGAACTGGTCGATGTGTTGATGAATGTGCTGCTGCACAGTGTTGCGTCGATCGATGGTCGCGCAGATCTCCGAAAATACCTTGTCCCAAGGACGACCCACCTGTGCGTAAAGGTAGCGACGCAGCGGTTGAAGATTTTCGTTCACTCCCGGTAGTCATAAGCGGTACGCATGCTCAGATGTGCCGGGCTATCCAGGTTATTTCGGAAGCGAATGGCAAGAGGACGCGTCCTCTTGCCGCGACGAGGCCGCTCTACGATCACTTTGTGCATATCAGGGCGCATGGCAGAAGTCCGGACAGTTCCAAACGCGAAGCCGCGCAGAATACAGCGACGAAATCGCGGATCAATCGACAACAGTCCGCATCGTCGCTGATCCTTAGTTCGGCGGGTATTCCCACCAGACTGTTATGGACGTGTCTTGTCCTGCAGAAATCGATTCCATCCATGAAGGCACTTTTCCATTTGTCGCGAGGTCGGGCGTCACAGGCGGCGGTACCACCAGATATAGCGCCCGCGCCACCACAGCGGTTCCGGGCTCGGGATTTCTCGCCAGAACCAGTTCCTTTTTGTGTTCCATATTGAATCTCTCTACGCCGATGCCGTGGGCACAACTGCTGCGGCTCGATCGGCTGGAAAGATCCTAATCGCACTGTGCCTCGACGAATCATCTATAACATTCAGACTGGTGAGAAAACCGTCGACGAACGCCGACAAACAGGGCAATTAGCCCACTTATCATGCTGTGATGCCTCCGAAGTGGAGATGACTCTCGGCACTGATGTTGTGTAATCCCTCTACGAAGGGCTGGCGACCGCTGCTTGTTGGTCTGTTGCCGGGCTGATCTGCCGTACAGAAAACAACAGTCATTTTGATCGCAGCGCGCAACTCTGCTGTGCATCCGAACCTTTGGAGTGGAAAGTGCGGTGAGACCATGGTCAGAGACTGAGGGAATTTGCGGGAAGAGTCTGCACCTTCTTGAGAAGTGCAGGCGCGGGCGCATTTGGGAGTTTCTCGCCAAGAGGCCGGTGGCATAAAAAATGATTTGCCACACGCAGTCGCAGATGATATCTGCATCTGTTGCCCAGCAGGCGTCGGGTTTCAACATGGGGAACGGGCGACCGGGCAACACGCAGTCAGGCGGCGGCGTGCGATTCAAGGCGCATTCCCGCAGGGCGTGAACGAAGGCAAGTGCATGCGCGAATGTGCATCGCTGAACGATCTCTTGGAACAGGGAGCCACTCTTGTCTCAGGCGCCATGGAAAAAGGTAAACCTTGCCCGTTGGCACGAGTTGAGCCCGCTTCTTGACCAGGCTCTCGAGCTTGCGGCGGAAGAGCGCAGTGATTGGATCGAGATGCAGCGCATTGAGAATCCGGAACTGGTGCAGGAGCTGCAGGCGCTTCTGGCCGATATGCAGCTCCTGCTCACCCAAGGATTTCTCGAAGACGACCCCGCTCGCATCCTGAATCAATCGCTGCTCGATCGGGAGGCGACGCGCGCGGCGAGCTTCGTCGGGCGAAAGGTCGGCTCGTATGTCATCGACGCAGAGATTGGTAGTGGCGGGATGGGCAGCGTCTGGCGAGCGAGCCGATCGGATGGCCGTTTCGAAGGGTACGTCGCTATCAAGTTCGTCCATCCTTCGTGCTTGGGCCGTGACGGCGAGAAGCGCTTTCAGCGCGAAGGCCAAGTGCTGGCACGACTGAGTCACGCCTCTATTGCCCGGCTGATCGATGCCGGGGTGCTGGACGGATCGCATCCGTACCTGGTTATGGAGTATGTCGAGGGCGAGCCGATCGATGCGTATTGTGAGCGCGCGGCACTGGATATCGATGCGCGAGTCCGGCTATTCCTCGATGTGCTCGCGGCCGTGGGTCATGCCCACGGTCATCTAGTCGTGCATCGGGATCTCAAGCCCTCGAATGTCCTTGTCACCCGCCTCGGTGAGATCAAGCTACTGGACTTCGGTATCGCCAAGCTACTTGACCCGAGTGGCGAACCCGATGCGCTCACACATGCCAGCGCAGTCGCGCTGACTCCCCACTTCGCAGCTCCGGAACAACTGCTCCGGCAGCCGGTCACGACCGCGACAGACGTCTACACGCTCGGATTGCTTCTGTATGTTCTTCTTGTCGGTCAGCATCCGCTGGCGACGGAATCGAGGTCCGGTGCTGAGCTCATCCAGGCCATGCTCGCCGCTGAGCTGCCGCGTCCGTCACTCGTTGCTTCAGTGCCTGGCACTCGCCGACGCGAGCTCGCGGGCGATCTGGACAACATCCTCGGTAAGGCACTAAAGAAGGACCCGTCCGAGCGTTACCACTCGGTCGATGCCTTCGCGGAGGATCTCGAGCGGTTTCTGACGCATCAGCCCGTTCATGCTCGACCGGATACTGTCAGTTACCGACTCAAGAAATTCGTGCGCCGGAATAATGGTGCGGTTCTCGGCGGCCTGCTGGTGGCCGTCGGTCTCATCGCCACCAGTGCGTTCGCGTTGGTTCAGATGTTCGAGGCGCGCGCGCAACGAGACCTTGCGGTCACCGAGGCGAAGCGGGCCAACGCGCAGAGCGATCTCACCGCGTTCATTGTTGGCGATACGCTGGAGAGCGTGCCGCAGGACGCGGTCCGAGTGCGGCTCGATCGGGCGCGCAAGTTCATCGCCGCCCGGTTCCGCCGCGATCCCTTACTTGCGGGACGGTTGCTCATCGATGTGTCCGCTCGCTACATCGACATCGGAGATGATCGAACTGCCGCTGAAGTAATTGAGGAAGCCGAGGCCATCGGCAAGCGGCTGAACGATTCGGAGTTCATTGCGGAGCTCGCCTGTCTCAGAACACAAGACTTTGCCATTGCTCGCGACTTGCCGGCCGCCCGCGCGCAACTGGCAACCGGCCTCGCAAATATGCGGCGTATGAGGCAGGTGCCGCCAAGTGTGACGGCCGAATGCGCGAGCGCCGTGGCATTCGTTGCGCAGGCCGATGGCGATTTCGCAAAGGCGGTCGTGTATATGCGCGATGCAGTTGCCAGCATCGATGCGGCGGGCATGCACGGCGCACCTCGGTATACCAGCGCTTCAAATGACCTGGCTCGGGCGTTAGTCGAGGCCGGACGCTTCCATGATGCGTGGGAGATCGAGAACCGCAATCTTGCGCTGGTGCGCGACTCCGGACGGGCCGACACGAGCGCCTATCTCGCTATGGTCTCCGTAGGCTGCGTCGCACTTCGTAACGGCGGTCAGCCGCGGCGAGCCCTGGAGCTGGTGGAATCGGTTGTGGCGGACGCGCGTCGCGACGCCCCGAATTTCGTGCCTCCCTACTTCCTTCAAGCATGTCGCGCCCGGAATCTGATCGCCATGCGCCGGCCGGAAGGCGGTGCAACGCTGGCGCAGGTCGCGGATGCTGCGGAAAAGGCGGGGAATCTGTATGCGATCACGAACCTCCGGGCGGCCTCCGCCGCGCTCGCCATCGAGCGCGGCGATCTTGCGGGCGCAGATGCCAAGTGGGCCTTATTGGCGCCGGAGGAGGAGCGACTACTTGCCCTCCACGAGCAGAGCGCCGACGCGGTACTCCTCATTCTGCTTCACGCGCGAATGGATCTGGCGCACGCACGCGTGGCTGACGCACTGCGGAGGCTGTCCATGGCAGCCGCATTGGTCGCCTCACGCCATCAGCCCACTAACCCCGATGCGCGTGACGTGGAACTGGTGCTCGCCCAGGCTCTCATGGCGAAACAAGCCTATTCGCAGGCTGCGGAGCACGCCGGCAAAGCCGTTGACCTTGCGCGCGCCGCCGCCGTCGATGTGGATTCGTCTGCATGGGTCGGTGAGGCGTTGGTTTGGCGTGCTCGCAGCGAGGCGGCAATGGGAAAGGTGGCTGTCGCTGCAGCGAGTGCCCGGGAAGCATTGAGGCACCTCGAACCAAACGTGGATCCAGCACATCCGCTAATCGCTGTTGCCAAGAGCCTCCTGTCAGGTTGAAACAGGCTCCGGAGTTTGCAGCGAGGGGTCACGCTGCCTTGTGGCGTATCGCTCGTCAACGGTACGATGACGCAATCCAGGGCATGTACGCGCAGTCCCCGTTGTATCGCTCAGCCACCGGCTATTCTCCGCATTGGAGTTGTATTCGCGCGCAATTGTTTTGAGGAGTATTCACTTTGAACAGCATATCGCGTGGGTCCCACGTTATTTGGCGCGTGACGGGCGGCGCTTCCGCCCTCGTCATCGGAGTCGCACTGGTCGTCGGCATGCCAGGCCGGGCACTGGCGCAAAAGCCCGTGACTGGCCCGCTCAAAGTGTATATCTCGGTGGACATGGAAGGCATTGCCGGAGTGGTCACAGCCGACCAGCTGGGTCCCCAGGGCTTCGAGTACGACCGCTTCCGCCATTTCATGACGAATGAGGCGCTCGCAGCCGTGCGCGCCGCCAAGTCCGCGGGCGCCACGGAAATCCTTGTCGCCGACGCGCATGGCAATGGCGAGAGCCTGCTGATCGACGAGTTTCCGCGCGACGTGCACATCATCCGCTCGTGGCCACGGCGCGGCGGCATGATGGGAGGCCTCGATGCGAGCTTCAGCGCTGCGATCATGATCGGCTACCACGCGTCGGCGAGCAGCTCTGCCGGCGTGCGCGCTCACACCATCTCCAGCGCTACATTCACGCGTATCGCGCTCAATGGTCAGGACGTGAGCGAAGGCGCGATTGGGGCGGCGCAGGCCGGCGCAATGGGCGTGCCGGTGGTTTTCATGTCGGGAGACAACGTCGCGACCGCGGAACTGCGCGATCGAATAGGCAGCATCGTCACGGTCGACACCAAGAAAGCGTTGAGCTTTCATTCGGCGGAAACAATCACGCCAGCAGAGTCCGCCGCGCGCATTGAGGCCGGAGTGCGCTCGGCGCTGTCTCGCGTTCGCGAGTTCAAGCCTTACGTGCTGACTGCGCCCGTTACCGTCGAGCTGAGTTACAAGAACTACGCTGCCGCCGAGATTTTCAGCTATTTGCCGGGCATGGAGCGGGTGGGATCACGCACAATCCGCTATGTTGCCAAGAGCATTGCGGAGGCGGTAGATCTCATCACCGTCGCGGAGTCGTATCAGCCCGACGTCGGTCCCTGAGCGATGACCGAGGCGTCGATGACTGGTAGTGCTTCGCGATGGTCCACCGCAACGATATTGGGTTCACGGTGTTGTGATTGTCATCTTGCCATCAACGACGGGATTGCGCTCGTTCTCGGTGCAGTCGTATGGCAGCAGGCGATTCATTTCCCTGACTCGCTTGAAATTGAGTGTTATGAGCCAAGGCTTCACGAGAGCGATTGGATCTTCGATAGTTAGCTGATCCTCCAAGTCGTCTTCATCGATTAGTCGCAGTCGCTCAGTGAGACGCGCGCGCTCGCTGAGCATCGATACCCATGCTCGTGGAGCCAGCGGTTCGGATGACAGCCGAGCAATAGTGTCAACGACCAGCGTGTTGCTCTCCCAATGACCTACGGAGTCTCCTAGAGGCGTCGGCCACAGATCATCGTTGGAAGGATGCGCACGACCGTCGGTATAAAGGTGGCGTACTTGCCCATTTTCGAAGATGAGCAGAGTCTCTTCGGGCAATACAGCGACTTCGAACATCCATGGGGCCTCCATCAGTGCCGGGAAGCTGCGTGAGCACACTTTGAATGTGGCGTTCTGCGTGGCGTGTGCCGCGGCGTTCTTTAGCCCGATTTTGTATTTCGCCTCCCACTCTGCGTTGTAGGGTGGCGGCCGGATTAGTTGCAACAATTCTCTGAGTTGCGCCTCGCCACCAGGCGGACGACCTGAGACATTGAGCGGCCACGCTGCGCTCTGCCAGATGCCGGTCCAATTCGGCAAAGTGGCGAAGGCATGCAGCCGGTCCGCGGAATTCGGTCCGGCGAAGGTCGTAGTAGCGCAAATGACTAGCAGCGTCGCCGTCAGACTGCGTCTGAACATGGTTGATATTCCGTGACTCGTGATGACGGTCATTTACGGGCGGGGTGGGTTTGGCCGTCGAGGCTCGTTGCCGAAACGAATAACCCGCCGTGGGTTCCATCGCGCATGGGATGAATCACAACAGTCATCTTTTCTCCTACCCTGATGGTTGTCGGTCTCCAACCACCCTTGAACAATTGCGACGGTGAACCCATTTCGATGCTCCACTCAACGGTTGTGTCTTTCGCTGGGACGAGGAGTTGGATCCAGCAATGCGGATTGGTCCATTGGAAGCCCTTGACGGTGCCGGTGAGGGTCGTAGAGACCTTGTCATCGAACATGGCACCGGAATGATGAGCGATGGCCTGTGACGTGAGCAGGAGTGCCTGGATACAAATAAGAAATCTGCGGGTCGTGATTTTTGACGACATCGTGAGCCCCATACCATCCGAAGTGCGAGAACCCAGGCGCGAAACAACGTCCGAGCCTGCGAGCGCAAGCGCCATCCTCCGCTCGCCGGACTCGGGGGAATTCAGCTGGCCGTGCCGCTGCGCCGCTCTTATGAGGTAATACGGATTCGGTTCGCCAAAGTGGCCATTATCGGTCAGAGACAGGGAGTCGGGAGCGTTCGCCGTCGGTCGTACCCCACCGATGGCAGTCCCGGGCGGGCCGTTACTTGTCTGGTTGAAGAGTTATCTCACGGACAATCATCCGGCGCGGTAATGCGGTCGCTGAGTCACTGAGATACTCGTTGATATAGAGCCGTTGTGCCCAGGGGCTACAAGCGATTCCGTTGGGAAACGACAGCCGCGCCTGTGCGTCCGGTCCATCTACCAGTCCGCGCTCGCCATTTCCCAGAATACGCCTGGCCTGTCCTTGCAGCGTGACCTCGTAAATCTCATGCGACTGATACGCCGTTACGTAGAATCGATCCTTCTTGAAACACAAATGCCCCAATCCCTTCTCGGATATTGTCGTGAAAGGCGAGACAGAGCCTTGCGGATCGATCTTCAGCATCCGGTTGTCCCTGAAGTTGACGACATACAGATTGCCAATCCCGTCGAAGGCAATGCCGTTGGGGCAGTGAAACAGCTCGCTTTGAGAGAACGACGAAATGGCCCGGTTAGGCGCAATCCTGGCGATCGAATTGCCGCGACAGTTGGCGACGTAGACATCGCCCGTCTGCCTGTTGATCGCTATGCCTATGGGGCCACTCAGGCCGCTCGTCACAAAAGGGGTCGCCTGGCCTTTTCGATCGATCCTGGTGATTGAATCACCATAGAAACTCGATTGTAAGACGTTGCCCTCATTGTCGACTGCGTTGCCGGATGCGCCATAGAGGCCCGATCCGAGTACGTGACGCTCGCCTTCCGGAGTGATTTTCCAGACAACGTCACCAAAGTCAGCGACATAGATATTGTCTACCATGTCGATGGTCACCCCCCCGACTTGGTGGCCGTCAATGATGCCGGTCAGAGAACGGATTTGCGTCTGTGCGTGTGCAGTTGTAGCCGCAAGGAGCAGCGCCCAAACCAAAGACAGTTTGTGACGAAGCTTGGAATATGGGATGGCAATACGAATTGGGATACACAAGGTGTTGTCGCCACGTGAGCGCACGTCCCCAGAGGTTACCGTGAACTACATCGGGTTTTCTTGGGGAATATTGCAGCACGGAACTTCGTTGTTGGATTGTGAAGCGTTTTGTAACGTCCTGCGTGCGCGCATCTTGCATTGGTCAAACGCCTGGCACCGTTGTAGGCTCACTTTATGGCCGAGTCGCCTCGTTCGTTTGCTGGGCCCCCCCGGGTCCCGGGATATCACCTTCTCCTCAAGGGCAACGGTTTCACCGTCCAGGACTGCGTCTGCCATTGCGGACGCGATTCGCCAGCGTTCGAGAATGTGTTTACGACACACCGCGTCGCCCTGGTAATCGGTGGCTCGTTTCACTACCAGTCGGATTTCGGTGCGACATTGCTGGGTCCCGGTTCAATGCTGTTGGGCCGGTCCGGTGGCGGCTATTGCTTCAGGCATGTGGACGATGGTGGAGACCGCTCCGTCACATTTGATTTCTCCGACGAATTGTTGGACGCCGTGGCTCGTTCGTCAGCTACTCGGCGCGGCAATCGCGCTGACTTTGAGCCAATCAGCAGCATTCCGGCTTCGCGTCGCACTGCCGCCGCTGCAGCATTGGCAGTGCAAGCGCTTTTCCTTGCTGATGCACACCTTTGGGAAGAGCTGGCTTTGCTGGTGGCAACTTCCGCTGTCGTCGGCACGGCTCGAGTCAATGCCGAGCCGGAGCGCGTCTGTGACACCACTCGAAAGGGCATTTCCCCGGCGGAGGAACGCAAGATGGCCACGGCACTGAGGCACATCGAAGCGCATCATCATCGAGACTGCTCGCTCCACGTTCTTGCAGACGAAGCGGGGATGAGCATCTATCGGTTTCTACGTGTGTTCAAAAGCCTCACGTCGCAGACTCCGCGGCAGTATCTAGTAGCAGTTCGGCTGCGGGCTGCAGCGACTCAGCTGCTCGAGACCACGGATAAGGTGCTCGAGATCGCCTACGACGCCGGGTTCGGGGATGTTTCCCACTTCAATCACGCGTTCGCCGCCGCATTCAGCACTTCGCCTACGCAATTCCGCCGGAAGCATGGCGGGCGCGCTGTTCGCAGGGGCCCGCCTGAGTAGTCAACCTCAGAGGCTCGCCTCGGTATACGGAATTCCGAGTGCCCGAAACATCTGCACGCTTCTCGGTTCGAGCTTGATCGCAGTCTGGATGCTGTGATTTGCCGCCGTCAGTTGTCCCAATCGATAGAGCGCGAAGCCGCGCGCGACCTCGCGGTGCCCCCGCTGGCGTTCGGTCCCACTGTCGTAGTGGCAATATTCAAGGAGCGTCAGAGCCATTTCTGGACTGCCGGTTGCGATGAGGGTCAGGGCTCTCGTCGAACGATATTCGAGCACACAGGGATAGAGCTCCTGGGCTTCACGCGACAGACATTCCGCACGCTCCAGTTGCGATTGTTTTTCTGGTGTCAGAGCGTTCTCGAGAAGTAATGCAACTGCCAGTGCGTTGTAGAGCATTGCGCGGCCCTGAGGGTTTTCGTCACGCTGCGCTTCTACGGTGGCAGTCAGTTCCATCCGGGCTGCCGTGTACTGCTCCAGTCCAATGAGTGCAGCCGCATGGAACGTCCGCGCCGCACTGTCGTCGGGCTCTCGTGCCAAGGCCTTGGAGGCTTGAACCTTTGCGCCTTCGTAGTCAACAGCAGTACTGCGGATAAAGATGAGGAGTGTGACACGGTTAGCCTACGGCTCCATGCACCGTACTATGTGCATTAGTGCCGTGAAGCTGGCCGCGTTCTAGGTATATTAAGAGCCCAGTCCGCTACCACCCCGGAATCTATGATCCGCTGTGCATTCGCTGTCTGCCTGCTCACTACTGTGCTTGCGATGTCTTCCCGGTCTGTCAGCGCGGCCACTCTCTCGCCACCCGTGCCGGCCGCGGACTTTCCCAGTCTGGACTCCTACTATCCGCTGGCCGCGGCGCGCGCCGGCCAGCAGGGCATAGCGATCATTCATTTCTGTGCTGATGCCGAGGGGAAGTTGACTGAGCCGCCGACGCTGGCGGAAAGTTCCGGAAGCGAGGTGCTCGATCTGGCCGCCATCAATCTGGCAAATGCCGGCAGCGGGCATTACAAGCCGGCCCTGGAGAATGGAGCGCCGGTGCGCGGCTGCGCCAAATTCAGGATCGCCTTCAAATTGCGCGGCAACGCGGGTCTGCCATTGAACGATCCGCGCTTTCCCACTATCAGCGCGCGCATAGCCAGGCTCAATGAGGAAATGACCCGTCGCATGCAGGGGCGGATCAATGAGTTCGGGCGTCCGCTGCCCATGGGGGTGGCCCTGATGGCCGGCGGTCCAGTAGCCGGTGGTCCGGTTGCCGAGAGAGCGATCCGACAGTATGCCCGCTCGTGCGATTCCTTCATCGATGAAACTGTTGGACTGGCGGCGGATTTCCTCGACGACATCGACTACCTGGAGGAAAGCCCCGACATCCCCGAGTCAGAGCGCCGCATTTTCGGCAAAGAGTGGCCCGACAACCGCTCGGCCCTCGTTGTGCAGTTCCGGGAGATGATTGGCACGATTCGGGACATCGTGCGTGTCACCGATGAGCTGGGTGACTATGTTGCTTTCAGCGCGCCGCGACGAATGTCGAAGGACACCGATGAAGGGCATACCTCGGTAGAGGATCCGCAACTCAAGGCGATTCGGGAGCGCGCCCGGAATGCGCTCGAGAGGCTCCAGAATACCTTGAAATCGAGTGGTGCGAGTCCGCCGAGCGCTCCCAACTGACTCTTTGGGGGTCACAGCAAATCCGGATGCACGATACGCGGCGACGCACGGCCTTTATCACGAGCCAGGCGTTTTCCGGTTCGCCATTGCAGCAGCGCTCAAGTGAATCAATGGAACAAGCATTACTATGAGCGCCAGCACAAACCCGGTGTTGTAGCCTGACTTCGGTCGCAGGTGGAAATTCCAGGTTGCCAATATCGCTACACCAGCTACCGCTACGAAACACGTCACCCAGGTCGGGCTGCGTTGCATGGAGAAACTGTCGGGCGTGGAGCGGAGATATCGCGCGGCGAGGATCACGACTGGCAGAAATCCGGCTTGGCCGACGACAAGTCCGATCTTTTCGCAGGGTGTCGGGGTATCCCAGCTCATAAATCCTCCTCCCAGTACAAGAGGCAGCAGAAAGAGCTGGAAGCACCAGATCAAAGTGACTGGAATGAGCTCGACTATGAGCGCCGCGCGCGAGATTCGATGGCGCGCAGCTGCAGTATTTTGGTTGCGCACCGTGACGGGACTTCAAATCCCCACATACCAGGACCAGCCGTTCTGCAGCGAGCCGATCTTCCCCAGATCGTCGAACTCGTCTTTGACGACGATGCGGTCCAGGAACTTGACGCTTTTGTAGCCGAGTTGAGTTTCGACCCGCAGGCGCAGCGGCGCACCATGTCCGACCGGAAGATCCCGGCCGTTCATGCCGTATGCCAGGATGGTCTGAGGATGGAGCGCGTCGAGCATGTCGATGCCCTCGGCCATATCATCGTATGCATAGAAGTTTACGAAGCGCGCCGACGGCATAATGCCTGCGGCCTCGAGCACGCTGCGAAGTGGAACGCCGCGCCATTCTGAGATTGCGGACCAACCTTCCTCGCAGGTGTGCTTCGTGATCTGTGTTCGGGCGGGAAGGGATCTCAGATCCGCAAGCGAGAAGCTTTTCGGACGCGCGACTCGCCCCTCGACTCGCAGGCGCCAATCCGCAAACCCTGTGGCCCGAAGCCGGTCGTAGCGGGGTCCACGTTCAGCGTTGTACAGCCCTTGGTGCGGATCGGCCGGGTTGAACGTGCCGATGGCGGGGCTCGAAGTGATGTCAGTGTGGTTGTATTCGCGTGCCAGCGACTTTGCGGGCAACAGCATCCGAAACGCGCGGTATGTCAGAAGGTCGCCCATCCTCAGCACATTGCCGTAGGTTGGTGGCAGCTCCTTGGATGAGCAGCCGGAGAGTAGGAGACCGCTTGCGGAAGCCAGCCCTGTAACCAGACTCCGACGACTGATGATGGTGCGCTCTTTCTTCATGTCAGCCCCCGAAAGTCATTGCGCGCAAGTGGCGCCAGAATCCCGTCAGCGCCACCATCACAACATGTACGACGAGAAACAGCACAAGCGTCGCGAACAGGAAAAAGTGAATGGTCCTCGCGGACTGCGAACCGCCAAAGAGATCCAGCAGGACCGGATAGGCCGCCGTTACAGCGGGAGACATCGTCAGGCCTGTTAGAACCATGAGTGGCAGCACAACGAGAACGACGCCGGAGTATGTGAGCTTTTGCAGTAGCCCATAAGGCGGTCCAGCGTGCGCCGGCGGCATCGGGAGGCGTAGATGTTTTCGGATGTCGTGCCACAGCAGTCGCGGTGCAAGTTCCCGGAGGCGAGGGATGAGATGGCGCCACAGGTGTCCGCTGGCAAATCCAACGATGAAGTAAACAAGGCCCGTGACAAAAAGGAACCATGCCGCGAGGAAGTGCAGGCTGCGACCCCACCCGTTCTGATTGAAGATGTCGTAGGTACGCACCGCACTAATCACCGGCCGTTCTCCGGTGAAGAACGTCGTCTCGGGCGTCCAGCCCCCATGCTTGAAGTTTCGGCCGATGGGCAGCTCCAGGAGCGCCGGCGTGAGATCGTTGCCGACCTTGCCCCAGTACAGACGGGGATGCGCCATGAGGATTACGAACCCTGTGAAGGCCAGTGCAAGCACGCTGGTGGCGAGAATCCAGTGCGAAATGCGCACCCAGCGGGTGTGGCCCGCCATGGAGCTCTTGATCTGCCGGCCTGAAATGACTGCAGCCATTTTGACCCTCCCCAACAACAGGTTGCCGCGAACGCGCGGGTGACGGCCCTGTGAATTTTTCCGGTGTAGCGCTCATTAAGCCTGCTTCCAGGCAGCCACGCAATGGGGATGGGCTATCCGGACGGATGGCGCGTGGCGCGCTTCAGATCGTCCGCCGGACCCGAGGACATGACGCGACCCGGCGATTCTCCGCGAGAAAATCCCGAATGGTCTTGAGGTACTGCTGATAATCCCCAAGATCGTTGTGCGTGCCATCCGGAATCACGATCGAATGACAGAACGCACCAGGGATTGCGGCAATCAGCGTATCGGAGTGCGCTCGAGAGATGCTCTCATCGTTCTCCGCCGTGACGACGAGGATGGGCGCGCGCAGCGCCGAGACTCGCCTTACAGAGTTGTACTCGTCCTTGATCAACCAGCGAATTGGCGCCCATGGATATCTATCCGCGGCGACACTCGCAACTGAGTCATAAGGCGTGACCAGTACAACTTGTTCAACCGCCCGAGTCGCTGCAAGTGCAACCGCCACTCCGGTGCCGAGACTGCGGCCCATGACAGAGATCTTTTCGTGCATCTTGTTGATTGAGTCATAGGTTGTTTGTGCGTCCGCGATCAGAGCAGATTCAGTAGGTGTGCCGCTGCTACCTCCGTAGCCGCGATAGTTCATGAAGTAGATCGCGCGGTCAGGAAATGCCCGGTCGAAGTCCGACAGATCCGCAGCCAGGTCCTCACCATTTCCGCCAAAGTAAAGTAGCGCCGCCCCCTGATCGGCGTGGAGCACCCATACCTTGAGGACTGCAGCCCCGGACGAAATATGTATAGCGCTGAAACCGGGCGGGTTTGAATCAGCGGCACCGGGATAGAGGAGCCGATCCTGCTGGGTGTATAGCAGTAAGGATACCCCGAGGTAACCGGCTACCAAGGTAGCAACCGCGAATGCGAGAATTTTCAACTGGCTGCCTCAGCCTCTACCTCCGTTGGCGGCAAAGGCGGATAATCTCCCCAGGCCGCGGGGGGTGCGGCTCCCTTCAGGGACGAAAAAACAGGAAATGAAGAATAACCGAAACTGGCTGTGCGCCGGAATTGCGTTGGTTGTGTTGCTGCTGTTGCCCCTGCCTGATTTTGCAGCGGCATGCCAACTGGCACGGTTGGCCGAGCTACCGGTAACAATGGATGGAACGCGGCCGACCATCACCGCGAAGATCAACGGAGTCGATGCGCTCTTTACGCTTGACAGCGGGGCGTTCTGGAGTCTGCTGACACCGGCGGCGGCCGAACAATATAAGTTACATCCCAGTGGCAGCCGGCTTCCCGGCCTGTCCGTCCAAGGCGTTGGCGGGCGGGTGGATGCCAAAATCGCCACGGTAGCAACATTCACGGTTTTTGGTGTCGACCTCCACAGCATGGACTTCATCGTGGGTGGCAGCGATCCGGGTCGAGGCACGGTCGGATTGCTCGGACAGAACGTCCTGCGTATTGCGGATATCGAGTATGACCTGGCGCAGGGAGCTTTACGTCTGTTCAAGCCCAAGGACTGCAAACACGCGGACCTTGCGTATTGGGCGGTTGACGGGAAGCCCTATTCGGCAATGGACATCGAAGCGGCAACGCCGTTGTTTCCCCATACGGTGGGCACGGGCTATTTGAACGACGCAAAAATTCGTATCACGTTTGATACTGGCGCATGGTCGTCCATCGTCGGACTGCGTGCAGCCGAAAAGGCGGGGATCAAACCAGGCGCGCCGGGTGTGCAGTCGGCCGGGTATGAGACCGGGCTGGGCCACCAGCGTGTGCAGACGTGGATTGCGACATTCCCCAGCCTGAAAATTGGAGATGAGCAGATCAAGAACGCCCGCCTGCGCTTTGGCGATCTCGGCCCGCTGGATATGTTGCTGGGAGCCGATTTCTTTCTCTCTCATCGGATCTATGTGGCGAACAGCCGGGGAAAGTTGTACTTCAGCTACAACGGTGGACCTGTTTTCAATCTGGCCGCGCCGACAAATTCAGTGAAGTCCGCCGAGGATCCGGCTGATGAAGCTTCTCACGCTGATGGTGCGGCGGGTCCTGTGGACGCAGATGGTCTTGCTCGGCGTGCGGCGGCTTTTGCGGCCCGGCATGATTTCGAGCACGCTCTTCAGGACTTCAACCGGGCGTGTGAGCTGGCGCCGAACGAAGCTTCCTACTTCTACCAGCGTGGCCTCGTCAGGTTTTCCTTGCGCCAACCCGAGCAGGCCGCGAGTGACATCGAACGAGCTATCGCGCTGAAGCCCGACTATGTCGATGCCCTGTTGGTGCACGCCCAGGTCCAATTGGACAAGCACGCCACGGCTGAGGCCATAGCGGACCTTGATACCGTAGATCGGGTGGCTCCCAAACAGGCCAACATTCGCCTGCGACTGGCCGGCCTTTATGAAAGTGCAGAGCGTTTGCCGGCATCGATCGTCCAGTTGGATCTGTGGATTGCCACTCACTCACAGGATGTCGCTCTCGCTCAGGCGCTCAACCAACGCTGCTGGGCGCGGGCACTGCTCGGCCAGGAGCTCGATCGCGCGCTGAACGACTGTAATGCGGGCCTGCGGCATGATCCGCACGCGCCGCAGCTGCTCGATAGCCGCGGTCTCGTGCATCTGCGCAGGGGAGAGGTCGACAAGGCCATAGCCGATTACGATGCCGCGCTGAAGATCGAACCGCGGATCGCGTGGTCTCTCTATGGTCGCGGTATCGCGAAAATGCGCGCAGGAAAGATCGAAGCAGGCGAGGCTGATATGGCCGCGGCTACCACAATCGCTCCAGGCCTGGCCGAGCGTGCCAAACAATACGGTATTGGTCCACCCGGTGGATCCAACTCGCGAGGAAGTCCATGACGAGTACACGGCAGCGGATGCACCACCGCCCAGTGGCTAGATGATCAACCCCGCGGCTTCTGGAACTTGTAGAGGAATTGATCCGTGCGGCCGCGGATCGAACCGTCAAACACCCCTTTGGTATGGGGATCCGCCGGATTGGCGAGGATCTTGCTCTCGCCCACGAATGTGAACCCCGCACGCTCAACTTCGCTGCGCACGATCTTGGGATCGATTCGATGCAAGGTGTCGGTGACGTCTGCTGGTGCGCCCGCGCCGGCGCTGTGGTCCAAAATTACGTATAAGCCACCGGGCTTGAGCGCGTCGAACACAGCTTTGTTGAAGGCCACCATGTCGACTGGTCCCATGAATGGATCGTGCAAGTCGTGGTAGTTCTGGGAAATCCAAAACACGTCCAACTTGTCAGGGTATTTGACCGTATCAGCAACCGAACCGAAAGTGACGCTGACGATTGGATGATTTGCAGCGTAAATCAAAATGTCGTGCGTGCCCTTCACAATGTTTGGATACTGGAAGAGGGCGTTGGGCACTACTGCGTAGACATGCCCAGTCGGTTGCACGACGTCCTGGAAAAGGCGTGTGAAGTAACCAGAGCCGGCCGCGTAGTCCGCTACTTTGTCTCCGGGCTTGATGCCGATGAAGGCGAGTGTTTGGAGGGGCTTCCGGTTGGCGTCTCGTTCGGTGTCCGTGGCCGGACGAGACTGATCGCCTACAGCGGCGGTAATTTCTTTGCTGACGGTCGGTGGCGCGGTGTCACGACCGAGCGTTGGGCCTGAAACAATGAGTGTGCTGATGCCGATGACTGCGAGTCTTATCATGACGTTCCGCTTGCGAAGGGGGCGACCGACATATGAAGCGCCGAACTTCGGCGGATGCGAAGGGCGCGCGACTCGCATCGGTCCCGTCCGACGACGGATTCGTCCCTTTATCCGGAAGCCCCTAGGTCCCGCGCTTGGGCCGCCGGACGGCCCGCACTTTCCCGCTATTTCCCCCGCCGCAGAAGAACCGATCGCCGCCGTCGGACTCGAGCCCGGAAACGGCTGTTCCAGCCGGCATGTCGAGTGTTTCCAGGACCTCTCCGGTGTGGGGATCGATTCGCCGCAGGTCGCTCTCGTCACCCTCCCAGGTACCGTGCCAGAGGTCGCCGTCAGCCCAGGTCACTCCGGTGACGAAGCGATTGGACTGGATGGTGCGAAGAATCGCCCCTGTGTCCGGATCGATCTGATGGATCTTCTTATCCCGATACTGCCCCACCCACAGCGTTCCTTCGGCCCATGTGAGCCCTGAGTCACCGCCGCCACCGGGGGCCGGGATTGTGGCGAGGACACGACCCGTCTTCGCATCGATTTTCTGGATTCGATCCTCAGCGATCTGAAACAGGTGCTGGCCGTCGAATGCAGTGCCAGCATGAGCGGCGACATCGATCGAGCGTACCGTCTTGCCACTCGTGGGATCGAAAGCGTTCAGCTTGTCTCCAACAGCAACCCACACGTTCTGACCGTCAAACGTAACTCCGTGAATACAGTCGACACCCGGAACGGGTTCGTACTCACGTAGGATCTCGGCGGGTGATCGAGTTGCTTTACTCATGCTTCTATCCTAGTCAATTGGTAGGGGAGCGGGGAGTAACAACGTTGTCGCGAATCCAGGCATGGGCGGTGTCGTCCAACGACGGGTTCGCCCATGCCCGAAAGACTGTACCTTGCCCGTTGTCGCCAGCGAGTCGAGCGCTCGCTGCACGGTGCGCTGGCTAGTTGCAAGCGCAAGGGCAAGGGCCGAGCTCGACCACGATTCGCCGTCGGCCAGGGCGGCAAGCACCGTCGCATGCTTCTCTTCGACGGGTCGGGCAAGCACGACCACCTCACGTGCGCGGCGTGGCGCCAGTGCAAACCCACGCTTCGTCGCGGTCACGTCGACCATTGTCCCAAGCACCTTGCGGAGTCGCGCCATCTCGACTCGCAACCGCGCGCGATGCGATTCGTCGGCACGCTTCGCTCGAAAAGCGCGCTCGACGAGCATGTCTCTCGGTACGTCGCCCGGCCACGCTTCGCCTAGCGCGCGTGCGAGCGCAAACAGCACTGGCCGCCTTGAAAGGGAAATCACCTTACGCTCGTCGCGTATGACATGACGGCATGCGTCCACGATGCAGGCTTGTGAGGCCTGCAACGCCTCGATTTCCTCAAGCAAGAGGGGTCTCTCCGCGCCACTCGCAATCAGGCGCCCAGCAGGCGTGTTCAGGAGAAGCAGTGCACTTTCGACTTCTGCGGTTAACGCCGGGATGCCCGCGAGCTGCGCTGCGTGCTGCGCCCGTGCGAGCGCGGCTCGCGCCTCCGCTGCCCGGACGCGCCTCATCGCGATTCCCGCGACCATTAGCTCGTGGACGGCCCTAGACGGCGGAGGGAGGGCCGTTGGGTCCAGGTTGGCGAGCGTACGCTCGGCCTCTTCGATTCGCCCTATCAGGAGGAGACGCCGGACTTCCAGATAACTGGCATGCGCGGCGTTCACCCGGTCGCCATGGTTTTCGAGGGTCGCCCGGGCGGCGTGGAGGGCCTTCGTGGGCCAGTTTAAGTCACGTGACGCCAGCGCAATCTCGGCCACGGCGACGACACATCTCGCGCGGGCCACGGTTTCTTTTGGGCTGAAGGCACGGACCGCCCGCTTCAAGAGCACCTTGGCTCGAACAAGATCGCCGAGTTGCGCCATCGCAATACCTCGGAGCGCAAGCCCAGGCGCGTCGTCTCGCAGAGCGACACGCTTCAATGCGCCGAGGGGATCACCCGCTGCAAGTGCACGCGCCGCAGCGGTGATCAGCGAGTCCATCGGAATCCCGTCACACTTGTAACTCCCACCATCCTTACCCGCCGCCTAATCTAGCTCATCACCGGCGACCACACGGTCGCCTATAGAAGGAGATACGAGCGATGGCGAAGCACGCAACCGGCACACGTAAGGAGTGGCTCGCAGCACGGGTCGAGTTGCTCGAGGCGGAGAAGGAGCTCACGCGGCGAAGCGACGAGCTAGCGCAACGGAGGCAGGAGTTACCGTGGGTTCGCACCGAGAAGGAATATCGATTCGACACCGACGAGGGAAGTGCCACTTTGAAAGATCTTTTCCGAGGGCGCTCGCAGCTTCTCGTCTACCATTTCATGTTCGGGCCCGACTACACGGCGGGTTGCCCGTCCTGTTCGATGATCGCGGACGGGTTTAACGGCTTTGCCGTGCACCTGGCAAACCACGACGTCACGCTCTGGGCGGTGTCGCGGGCCCCGCTCCCAAAGTTGCAAACCTACAAGCGACGGATGGGGTGGACGTTTCCCTGGGCGTCCTCGTTCGGAGGTGACTTCAACTTCGACTTCAACATCTCGTTCACCGAGGAACAACAGCGTAAGGGAGGTATTGAATACAACTACCGGCAAGGCGGTCACGCAATGGACGCAACAACGTTTCCGGAGCCCCTATGCCAGTTCGCGGCCACCTGCGGAACCGACGCAGCCACGTACACGCGCGATCGGCCTGGGATGAGCGCGTTCACGCTCGACGACGGCGCGATCTACCATACCTATTCCACCTATGCGCGCGGCTTGGATGGCCTGTGGGGCGCATACCAGTGGCTCGACCGTGCTCCCCTGGGGCGCAACGAGCAGGGTGTCTGGTGGCGCCGCCACGACGAGTACGCGAAGCCCTGAACCAAGTCATGAACGTCATGGGCACAGCAGGGCAGCGGGAGACCTCGCGACGCATGGTTACAGAGCAAGCTTTCCAGCGATCACTCTTCGGAGTCTCGGCTCTGCTCTTTGTCGCCAGCGCGGTGGTGACGATCGTCTGGTGCGCATCTATGTCGGCAATGGGCGAGATGCCGATGCCCGGCGGATGGACGATGTCGATGGCGTGGATGCGGATGCCCGGGCAGACGTGGCCCGGAGCCGCAGCGTCATTCCTCGGCATGTGGGTCGTAATGATGGTGGCGATGATGCTGCCATCGCTGGTGCCAATGCTGTGGCGCTATAGCCAGGCCGTCGACAGGACAGGAGAGACGCGCCTGAGTCGGCTGAGCGCCCTGGTAGGCGTTGGATACTTTTGGGTGTGGACTGTGTTCGGACTCGCCACCTTTCTGCTGGGCGTCGTGCTGGCGACGGTCGCAATGCAGCTGCCGGCGTTGGCGCGCGCCGTTCCGATGGCCGCCAGTGTAGTAGTCCTAATTGCAGGTTCGCTTCAGTTCACCAAGTGGAAAACACACCATCTTGCCTGCTGCCGTGGCGAGATTCCGGGGCGTGACCCGAGACGTGACTCGGGACGTGACGCCATGGCTCTCTACCCCGACCTCTACCCCGCGTCCCACCCCACGCTCCCGGCCAAGGCCGGCACAGCTTGGCGACACGGTGTGCGCCTCGGCCTCCATTGCATCCACAGCTCTGCCGGCCTTACTGCAATTTTGCTAGTGATGGGTGTTATGAACCTGCGCGCCATGGCCGTTGTGACGGCAGCCATCACCGTCGAACGACTCGCACCGGCAGGGGAGCACGTCAGGCGGGCCATCGGGATTGTCGTCGTCGCGGTCGGATTGTTGTTGATAGCGCAAGCCGCCGGCTTCGGGTGATGCGCTATCGGCTCGCGCGCGATCGGCCAGGGTGATCCGCGACGCCACGCTGATCCGCGACTAGGGTGATGCGCGACGCCGAGGGCTCAGGCGAAGCAAGGGCCCAACTCGCGCACTTCAATTGTCGCCCACTGCGCGGCCGGACATTCACGCGCAATCTCTATCGCCTCTTCACGTGTCTCGCACGTCAGGAGGAAAAAGCCGCCCATGACTTCCTTGACCTCCGCAAACGGGCCATCAGTAATCATTACTGAATCGCCTCGCACCTTCACCCGAGCATCCGAGGCACCCGTTTTGAGAGACTGACTCACCGTGAGCAGACCGCGGCGCTTCAGCTCCTCGCTAAAACGCACCATGCGTCCATAGACTTCGCGGCCCTCGGCATCCGTGCGTGTGTTTCGTTGCCCGAGTGGTTCGACCACCAAAAGTGCGTACGTCATGACATTCCTTCGCAGGTAATTACCGGGGAGGCTATAGTAAAATATCCTGCGAGGCGGCAAGCAAAGACTATGGATACCATCGACTGGCTGCTCGATTCGGACCCTGCAATCCGTTGGCAGGTAATGCGCGATCTAACGGACGCCTCCCCGGGGGCCGTTAGTGCGGAGCGCGCCCGGGTACCGCGCGAAGGGATTGGCGCCGAAATTCTTGCCTGCCAGGGATCGGACGGCTCCTGGCACCGCAATGACGCGGCTGATTGGTTGCCTACTCTCTTCACGTTGCAACTTTTGCGTGCGACTGGAGTCGACCGTGCCGAGCCTGCCGTCGACTCTGCAATCGGACGTCTCCAAGCAGGCTTCCGATGGGCGGAAGAGTTCGGTAAGAAGCCGTTCTTTGAAGGGGAGGTGGAGCCCTGCATCAACGGAGGGGCGCTTGCGCTCGGCGCCTATTTCGGTCACCCGACTGAAAGCCTCGCGCGCCGTCTGGTCGGTGAGCAACTCGACGACGGCGGTTGGAACTGCGAAGCACCGAAGAGCAGCCGCACGTCGTTCCACACCACTATCTGCGTGTTGGAAGGGCTGCTCGAGTACCAACGTGCTGTTGGGCCCGTGCCGGAGATCATTGCCGCCAGACAGCGAGGAGAAGAGTACCTTTTGACGCGCAGTCTCTTCCGACGGCGCTCGACTGGGGACGTCGCCAGTCCGGGATTTCTTAAATTCGGGTTCCCGCCGCGCTATGAGTACGATGTACTCCGTGCGCTCGACTACCTGAGGGCCGCCGGCGTCCAGCCCGATGCGCGCATTGGCGATGCCATTCAACTCGTAGAGAGTGGGCAGCAGTCAGACGGTCGATGGCTACTGGATCGCGCGCATTACGAGTCGCTCGCCGTACCTTTCGATGAGAGTGTGGGTGAGCCGAGTCGGTGGAACACGCTTCGTGCGTTGCGTGTGCTCCGTTGGTACGAGCGAACGCGGCTGGACTCAGCGAGCGCGTAGCCTCACGGCGGGTCGATAAAGACAGTCTCCGCACCTAGTTTCTCAAAACATAGATTCACGGTGCGGCCCAAAGCACGTGTTCTATGACGAGTCATGGCCGGAATCGTCACGCACTGCCAAGGTTGCAGGCGCAGTTCGCGACTGTCGTCCAGATCTATGGCAAGACACCCGCTGACCACGACGAACAGCTCGTCGGATGTGGGGTGATAGTGCCATCGATACGCTTCATCGAACACGGCGAGCCGCAGACAGCTATCGTTGACGCGGCTGATGACCATGTTCCGATACGGTTCGGTAACTGCGGCGCCTTCTGCCGCTAGATCGACTATGTGTAGCGCCGGATAGCGCACGGGCTCATTGGCGTATCTTTCTGCCAGCGATTCCATCGAACCTCCTTCGCATCACTAGAGTGGTTTCGCCCAGCGTGGTAGCGCTATCATAGCACCAGGGTCAGAATACCCTACGCGACGCACGTGATCAGGACCTGAGGGGGCCACAAATGAAGATGAGTGTAGCGGGATTCGTGGGCATCGTTGTATGCCTGGCAAGCGCTTCTGCAGCGATTGGCGCGCAGCCTGCGGCTGCGGCCCTGACAAAATTCAAAGACCCATCTCTTCCCGCGGACGTGCGCGTCAAGGATCTGGTCACCAATATGACACTGGAGGAGAAAGCGGGACAGCTCGGCCACACGGCGCCCGCAATTCCCCGCCTTGGCATTCCCGAATACAACTGGTGGAACGAAGGTCTGCACGGTGTGGCCCGCGCGGACATCGCCACAGTGTTTCCCCAGGCGATCGGGATGTCTGCCTCCTGGGACGTGCCGCTGATGCACCAGGTGGCGGATGTCATCAGCACCGAGTTTCGTGCGAAGTATGTCGAGAAGGTGCGTGCCAACGGAGGCACTGACTGGTATCGCGGCCTTACGGTCTGGTCACCCAACATCAACATCTTCCGCGATCCGCGCTGGGGTCGCGGCCAGGAAACTTATGGCGAAGACCCCTATCTGACCTCCCGGCTGGGTGTGGCCTTCGTGACTGGGCTGCAGGGTAATGACTCGAAGTACTTGAAGACTGTCGCGACTCCAAAGCACTTCGCCGTCCATAGCGGCCCCGAATCCACGCGACACAGTGCGGACGTGCATGTTTCGCGGCACGATCTCGAAGACACATACCTGCCGGCATTTCGGGCTACCGTCATGGAGGCGAAGGCTCAGTCGGTCATGTGTGCCTACAACGCCATCAACGGCGAGCCTGCCTGCGCAAATGGCACGCTGTTGCAGGAGCACCTGCGCAAAGATTGGGGCTTTCAGGGATACGTGGTATCCGATTGTGGTGCGGCTGCAGACATTTTCATTCCGGAAGGTCATCGCTTCGCTCCGAATGCTGAAGCGGGTGTTGCCGCGGCGTTCAAGACGGGCATGGACCTCATCTGCGGCGATTATCGTAACCACATGAGCACCGAGCCCACTGGCATCGTGGGCGCGGTTCGCCACGGGCTGTTGCCTGAGTCCGTACTCGACCAATCTCTGTCCCGCTTGTTTACCGCGCGCATCAAACTCGGACTGTTTGACCCGCCGGCCGGCAACCTCTACGCCAAAGTCCCCGCCTCCGACAACGACACAGCAACGCACCGTGCAACAGCATTGCGGATGGCAGAGGAGTCACTCGTTTTGTTGAAGAACAGCGGCAGTGTTTTGCCGCTGAAGAAGGTGCCTGGCGTGATTGCCGTTATCGGCCCGAATGCCGACAGCCTGGATGCGCTGGTGGGCAACTACAACGGCACGCCGTCCCGGCCAGTCACCATTCTCGCCGGCATCCGTGCACGTTTTCCTCAGTCAAAGGTGCTCTATGTGCAGGGGAGTGGGCTGGTGCAGGCTGACAAGTCCGCTAGCGCGGCTCTCGAGGCTGCCCGCCAGGCGGATCTCGTGGTTGTGGTTGGAGGACTGTCGCCGCACATCGAAGGCGAGGAGATGAAGGTCGACGCCGTGGGATTTGCGGGTGGCGACCGCACCAGTCTCGATCTGCCAGGGCCTCAGCAGAAACTGCTGGAGAGCGTGCAGGCAATCGGCAAGCCCACGGTGCTCGTGCTCATGAATGGCAGCGCACTTGGCATCAACTCGGCTGACCAGACGGTGCCGGCGATTGTGGAAGCCTGGTATCCGGGCGGTGAGGGGGGTACGGCGGTGGCCGCCTTGCTGGCCGGTGATTTCAGTCCGGCCGGTCGCCTGCCTTTGACGTTCTACAAGTCGGTCGAGCAACTGCCGCAGTTTGATGACTACTCCATGAACAAACGGACCTATCGCTACTTTGCGGGCGAGCCGTTGTATCCATTCGGTTATGGCTTGAGCTACACGACCTTTGCCTACTCGAATGGCCGCGTGAGCAAGGCCAGCGTCGCGGCAAACGAAGAGCTGACCGTCTCGGTCGATGTTACGAACTCAGGTGGTATGGCCAGTGATGAAGTCGTGCAACTGTATGTGACACACCCCGGCGTGCCGGGCGCCCCACTGCGGGCGCTCAAGGGATTTCAGAGAATCCACGTGGCCAAAGGCGAGAAGCAGACCGTCGCGTTCACCCTGCGAGCCCGGGATCTCAGCATTGTCGATGAGAACGGTAAGCGTCGAATCGTGCCTGGCCAGGTGGATCTGTGGGTGGGCGGCGGCCAGCCGGTCAGCCGCAAAGGCCTCAGCCCCGCGGCCGGATCAAAGATACAGTTTTCGATCACTTCGGCAGCCACGCTGCCGGATTGAGGCAACTGCGGCTATCCGGGCCTCGCGGCCGCGGCAGGCATCCCGGGGACCCGCAGCCACGGCAGGCATGCGGGATCCGCGGCCACGGCGTCGGGACTTGTATTAGGCGGCCACCTATGTAGACTTACTATTATGGGTACGCCGAATCCTGACGGTTCATTCGGTTGGATCAACCGCGTTGTTTCCCGAGTGATACACCGTGCCGCCGGCAACGCGCCGGAAAGCCTCTCCGAACGGTTATGGGAGGAATGGTCAGCACACGCGTCGGAGCAGCCTGGACCCCTGTCGCGCGTGGCTTTTGCCTTGGGCTGTTATTGGGCCGCGACCCTGATCAGCCACGATCACTGTACAGCGACAGTCCGCACAGCAGCAGTTCCCGCGACCCACTCACCAATGGGGGACAGGACCATGACGGCCTATGTACATCAGGGAGCCGCGCTATTCTCTCGGCGCCCGACGGCCGCAATGCGCGGCGCCCCCGTGTGTGACATCAATATCACTCCGTTGATCGATGTGATGCTCGTGTTGCTGATCACACTGATCGTCTCCCTGCCAATCATGACTCACGCAGTAAAGTTGGATATGCCGCAGGTGCCCACCGGGCCGCTGATCGACCCGCCTGAAGCCATCGATCTCGACATTGACTCTGATGGCACCCTGGTGTGGAACGGTACGGTGCTCAAGGACCTGCAACAACTCGAGAGCTATCTGCGGACCGAAGCTGAGAAGGTGCCGCAGCCGGAGATCCACTTGCGCCCAGACCGTCGCGTGAAGTACGACTACGTTGCCCAGGTGCTGGCGTCAGCCCAGCACAGCCGGATACGGAAGATGGGTTTTGTGAATACGGGAGACTTCAGCAACTAACTTCCCGCGAGAAATCTGGCCACTCGCTCGTTTATGAATTTCGCATCTTCCGGCGAAGCTCCAGCGCCGGCTGGATGGCCCCAAATCGACGGAATAGGCGCGAATTCACAGCGTGGAATGAAGTCAGCTTCATAACGCGCATCGCCCACCGGGAAATACAGGTCCGTTGCCGATGGCATGTACAACACCTGAGCTTTGATTGAGCGCAGCGCCGCGGCGGTGTCGCCGTGAAATGGCGGGCTCGTCCCCACATCGTTGGCTTCCCAGGTTCGCATTTGCAGTATCAGGTTATTGGCGTCCGCGCCCGGTATGAAGTGGGTTCTGAAGTGCTCAATGACCTGTGGGAGATTGCTGCCCAGCGAGGTGTCGGTCCGCCACAGCTCGCGGCGCCACCACTCCTGGGAAAACAGCCAACCCGTCCAGACTATTGAAAACGCCTCGATACCCTTCTGCGGCTGGGTTTTGTAGTCCCCGCCGTTGAAGGCTGGATCGGTGGTCAGCGCGGTGATCTGGCTCTCGAGTCGGACGATACCGTGCCCGTAGGTCTTGGCTGTGCCCGCCGTGGCGACAATGCGATCCATGAAGGTCGAATAGCTGACCGCCCATTGAAGCGCCTGCTGCGCTCCCATGGAAAAGCCAATGACTGCTCGCAAATGGCGGACATGTAGTTCCTCCGCGAGCAGTCGGTGTACTGCCTCCACATTGTCGCGAATAGTCGTTACGGGGAACCGTGGGCCGTGGAAGGGCTCCGGCGTGTTGCTTGGCGAAGAGGATCGTCCGTTGCCGAACAATTCGCTCGTTACCAGGAACAGCTTCTGCGGATCGAGTGCCTTGCCCGGCCCGATCAGCCACCCGTAACCGTGCATGTCGGCCATGTAGTGCGATGGCAGCAAGATGACATTGTCGCCGGCCGCGTTCAAATGTCCGTATGTGCCGTAGACGATGCGCGCCTCGGGCAGCTCAACACCGCTTTCGGTCTTGAAATGGCGGATCAGGTACTTGTGTTGGACCGGCTCAGCCTGAACTGGCTCCGTCTGGACCGGCTCCGTCGCCAGCGCCAATGCCTGCGAAACGCGTGCGCAGAGTGCTGCGAGCAGCACAGCCCGCCACACCCAACCCGCGCGTCTGTCACTCATCCAGCAGCGCCGACCGTGGCAAGGCATTCAATTTCGACCCGGGCTCCCCCAGCCAATCCGGACACACCCATGGCGCTGCGTGCCGGGAAATGTTTCGGAAAAAACGTCACGTAGACGGTGTTCATCCTGGCCCATTCGCCGATGTCGGCCAGCATGACCGTGCATTTGACGACCTGGTCCATCGATGAGCCGTTTCGCTGCAACACTGCGCTGATGTTCTCGAGCACTTGTTTGGTCTCGGCTTCGATTCCACCGGGAACGGGTTGCGAGCCGCCGGGCGCGACGCCGGTCACTCCGGCCAGATACAGGATGTTCCCCACCCGGACTGCCTCGGAAAACGGCCGGTTCAACTTCCGGGTCTGTTCCGTGCTGAGGTATTCAACTTTGTCGTGGCTCGTGGCGGCCTGTGCGGGGGCCGTCGCCAGGGACATCGCGATGGCGCCGGAAGCTGCCAGTGCGCTCACTGCAAGCACGAATGCTCTCATCTGATCTCTCCTTCGATGAAGACCGCCTCGGATGACGATGGCCTTGGATGAAGGCGGCGGCCCAGCTTACCATTAGTAAATAATGACCACGCATTCACTGGGCGTCCTCTTGGTGATGGTTGCGCTTGCTGCGCAAGCTCAACCTGTATCTCGCAAGGACACCATGGTCATGCAAGGCAACCGGGCGGGTTGGCAGACCCTGGAGGCGCAAGCAGGCGGCGTCATGCGCGCCGAGTTTTCGTATAACGACCGCAACCACGGCGATCACATCACCGCGACGTGGACATTGGATGCGGCCGGAATTCCCATGATCTATCAGGGGGTCGGCGTCGACTACATGAAGGCGCCCGTCGAGGAGCGCTTCACATTGCGAGGTGGCGTTGCCGAGTGGCATAGCCGGCGGGAATCCGGGCAGGCCAAACTTTCCGGCGGCGCGTTTTATATGCCTGCCAATCCGCCGCCGGAGTTTTACGGTGTCTTGGCACGTGCTCTGTTGCAAACGCCCGGACACAGCTTGCGTCTGTTACCCAGCGGTACGGCAACAATCACAGCGGCCGGCAGCGTGGTCCTGGATGAAAAAGATCATCCGCAGGAATGGACCCAATACCGGATCGGCGGCCTGGATTTCCTGTCTGTCCCGGTGTGGCTGGAGCGCAGCGGAGCCACGGCTGCGGTGGCTTCACTCTGGCTGTCGACGATAGCGGCCGGCCGTGAGGCCATGCTCCCGAAGTTGCTCGAGCAACAAGACCAATTCAATCAAGCATGGTTTGCGGGTCTTGCCAGTCAGCTCACTCACGTGCCGCACGGGGATCTGGTAATCCGCGACACACGTTTGTTCGACCCCCGCGATCTGACCGTGACTCCACATACAACGGTACTCGTGCGTGGCAGCCGAGTTGTGCGTGTTGATCAGGAGACGCGACTGACAGTCGGTGCGGACACCGAGGTCATTGATGGCAAAGGGTGTTTCCTGATGCCAGGCCTTTGGGACAACCATCAGCATTTTGACGGCGTGGATGGAATGCTCGACATCGCATCCGGCGTGACCAGTGCCCGCGACATGGCCAATGACCTGGACGTGTTCAACAAACGGGTTGCGCGGTTTGACGCTGGCACTGAAATTGGGCCGCGTGTGCTCAAAGCGGGTGTCATCGACGGCAGCGGACCGAATGCCGGGCCGTTCACCACCCTTGCCAACACACCCGAGCAGGCCATTCGAATTGTCGATTGGTACGCGGATCACGGCTATGCGCAGATCAAGATGTATATGTCGCTCAAGCCGGACCTCGTGCCGATCATTGCTGACCGTGCACACGCTCGCGGACTGCGGGTGAGTGGTCATGCACCCGAGCCCATGTCTGCGCGGCAATTCATTGAGGCCGGAGCCGATGAGTTACAGCACTTCAACTACGTCGAGTTGAATTTTCTGTATCCGGCAGTGAAACAAACCACGCTGCTGAGCGCGCGGTTCATTGAAGTTGGGAAGCACGCCCAGGAGTTCACTCCAGATAGGCCAGAGGTACGGGAATTCATCGATTTCCTCCAACGGCATCACACGGTGCTCGATCCGACGATGGGACTACTCGAGGATCGATTGACTGGCGGCCCGACGCAGGTGTCTCCCGGTCTGGAGGGTGTTGCGCCGCGCTTTCCACCGCAAGTACGCCGTAGCTTGATGGGTGGGGCGTATGAAGTTCCGAAGGGCTATGGGGACGCTTACCGCAAGGCCATACCTTCGATGCTGAAGCTGCTCAAGGCGCTGCATGATGCGGGAGTCACCATCGTTCCTGGCACCGATGCGTTAGCGGGCTACATGCTCCACCATGAGCTGGAGTTGTATGCGCGAGCTGGAATCGCACCGGCGCAGGTTTTGCGTATGGCAACCCTGACATCGGCGCAAGTCATGGGCGTCGAGCGGGATGTGGGGGTAATCGCTCCGGGCAAGTACGCGGACATGGTTCTGATTGATGGAGATCCCGTTCGCGACATCAGCGATATCCGCAAAACAGTGACCGTCATCAAAGACGGCAAAGTATTCGATACGCGCGCGCTCGAACGGGCGCTCGGGGTTGCTCCGGACGCTGCGGGTATTTCGAATCAGTGAGCGAGCGCCGGGCTCCTCAACACGCGCCCGGGATGTTTGCCCGTCACTTTACCATCCTCAATTACCCAAACACCTGACACCATGACCGCGGGAATACCCAGCGGCGGCGCCTCGGGCCGCTCGATGGTTGATTGATCGATTACCACAGCCGGGTCGAACAGCACCAGGTCTGCGATCTTTCCAGCCGCGATGCGCCCGCGATCCTGGAGTCCCAGTTGCCGGGCAGGCAGGCCCGTCATCTTGTGAATAGCCGATTCGAGCGTGAGCACCTTCACTTCACGCACATAGTGGCCGAGGATGCGGGCAAACGTACCGGCACCGCGAGGGTGGGCGCCATGCAACTCGCCGTCACTGCAGAACATGATCTGGGGTTGAGCGATGAACCAACGTACATCGTCTTCGCTCATCGAGGTGCCAATGATGCCTTCCATATAGTCATCCGGGGAGTCAACCTCCGCGCTCGTGGCTTTGACAATCCGGATGTAGGTCTCAACGGGTGTGATGTGCCAGGTGGCTGCGATCTCTTCGAGCGTTTTGCCTGCGAGAGCCGGTTCCGGAGTGTAATGCACGAGTCTGATGGCCGCGGCTCCGCCATTGTCGGCAAGTGCCTGCGCAACCTTTTGCGGATTATAGAAATCCCGATCCGGCACAATGACCCGTATGGTCGAAAACCAGTAGGTGTAGGGATAGACATCCGCCGCCAGGTTCACATGGTCGCGTTCGGCCGCAGCGAAGTACTTGGGCATGCGAGTTGGAGCGAGGTGCCACACCCCCGTGGAGCCGAGCTTGATATGTGTAATTTCCACCGGGATGTGCGCTTCGCGGCCGATGCGCATGAGCTCATCGTAGGACTGGAAGACATTGTTGGCCTCGTCACGAACGTGACTGATGTAGAAACCGCCAGCGGCGGCAGCCACCTTCGACAGCTCGACCACTTCCTCCGTGGTTGCGAAATGTCCTTGCTCATATTCGAGTCCGGTGGACAGGCCGAAAGCACCTGCTGTGAGCTCCGTCGCGAGGAGTGTTTTCATCTTCGCGAGCTCCTGCGGCGTGGAGGGACGATATAAGTCCTTGCCCATGACCTGCTCGCGCACCGTCGCGTGTCCGATCATGCTGGCGACGTTGACCGCGGGCGGGGTCGCCGCAAGCTTTGCGTAGAAATCCTGCAGTGGAAAGTCGGATTGTCCATCCTGGCCAACAAAAATGGTCGTCACACCTTGCCTGGTGACGGTGGCCGCATCGAGATCCTGGAGCAGGCCGCGGTTGCCATGGCTGTGCATGTCAATGAAGCCGGGCGCCAATGCCAGTCCGTGCTCATCGTGCACGGTTTCGCCGGGATGGGCAGTCAGGTGCGGCTCGACTGCCGAAATGCGATCGTCGTGGATGCGCACATCGGCACGGAAGGGGTGTCCGCCCGAACCATCGTAGACGGTGACATTCTTGAGCAGTACGTCGGCGGCAAACAGTCTGTCAGCGATCAAAAAGAGGCTCAGGGCCCATACCACAGTGCTCGTTCGCATGGAATCAACCCGGTAGGCGCGGTGCCGCTAATGTACAGCCTCAGAGTGTCAGAGTAGAGTGGCCGTGGGCCGCACCGCAAAGGAGACAAAGTGTTTAAAAAACCCAACTATCAACAGGCGAGAAAGCAGAAGGCGCAGGCCAGGAAGGCACGCCAGGACGAGAAGCAGGCGCGGCGGTCCGTTCGCCAGCCGGGATCTGCGGGGGACACGGCCGAGCAGAGCCCAACGGCATCCGAAACGCCTTCCCTGGTTACGGAAGACGCCAAGTAGACTGTCGGATTATCGAATGGGGGTCAGCGGGGAGGGCACGCTGGAAGACTAAGGGCTCGCCCGCTACTTGCCGCGGCCTGCCGCGACCTTCTTGATCTCTTCCTGGCGGGTGAAGTCGATAATGAAATGGTCGCCATCGAATGTGACGACCTTGCCAATCAGGTCCGAACGTACGTGAAAGCTGCGGGTGGGACTTTTCTCAGTCACCACCGATGTCACCACCATCCGCACCGGCAAGGCACCATCGCGCGCCAGTGTCAGATGTTTACTCAACAGGCCCGTGCCGTTGACATCGGTCGAATCTCTCGACAGTCGGTCTTCGTATCGAAGTACGCCCTGGGCGGGGTGACCAAAATATCCGTGCAGGCAATTGAGCACCATGGCGCCATCGGCTGCAATGGCCGAGCGAGCGCGCTGCCGATTGGTGGGTTTGGCCCCGAACTTGGCGAAAGCATCGACCAGACTGAGATTCATCGCGGGGGTCCCTTGAGCGCAATTGCTCCAACTACCCTGCGCCTTATTCGCCCAGAACGCAATGCGCGCCCAAAAACACCGGCGCGTGCGTCGGGATTCCTGTATAGTACCGAGTTGCCTATATGTGATCCAGGTCTCACAGCCGGTGTAAACCGACAAGACCTGACCGGCGTTTCCTCTCCACATCGACGTCTACAATCAGACATCAAACGTGGAGGAACGGTTATGTTGAAGCCTATCATGGTCATTGCGGCCCTGGTTCTGGCCAGTGCGCCGGCTTTTGCCGATACGACGGTCACGCCGCGGATTACCCAACGTCAACAGAACCAAGAGCGTCGGATCGACCAGGGCGTCCAGTCCGGTGCGCTGACTGCTCGCGAGACGGCAACGCTGGATGCTCGTGAAGCGAAAATCGCCAACGACAAGGCGGCCGCCAAGGCGGACGCTACCGTAACTGCGGCCGAACGCGTCAAGCTGCGTGGCGAGGAGCGTCGTACCAGCCGCGCGATCGCCCGCAAGAAAAACAATTTGCGCACCACCGCACCTGCCAGCCCTTGATGAGATTGGACTCGCCGGTGAGAGCGCTGTGGCTCGCCGGCGATCCTCTGGTCGGGCTTGAGCGCCGGCCGTCGGGGGATCAACATGCTCCGCGATGGGCAACCTATCCGCAGATGAATGGCGCTCGCTCAGCGCCTGCCTCGATGAGGCACTCAGTCTGGAGGGCTCTGACAGAGCCGACTGGTTAGCGGCCCTCGGCCAGACGGATGCCACCATGGCCGAACGGGTGCGGGCACTGCTGGCGGCGGGCACCCAACCTGAGTTCGAGCAATTCCTGTTCGATCTGCCGCCGCTGGCCGACACGGCCGAGCCGGCTGCCACTCTGATCGGTCGAACGGTGGGGCCGTACCGGATCGATGAGGAAATCGGTCATGGGGGCATGGGCACTGTCTGGCGCGCCCAGCGCATGGACGGCCGCTTCACCGGCACGGTGGCCATCAAGTTTGTACAGGCGGCCTGGATCGGCCGCGACGGCGAGCAACGCTTTCGCCTGGAGGGCCAGCTGCTCGGCCGGCTCGATCATCCCAACATTGCGCGGCTGTTGGATGCGGGACTGCTCGAGGGGGCGCAGCCCTATCTCATCATCGAGTACGTCGAGGGCGAGCCGATCGACAGCTATTGCGAGCGGCACCAGTTGGGGCTCGAGGCTCGCATCCGTTTATTTCTGGACGTCCTGGCCGGTGTGGCGCACGCCCACAGCCACCTCATCGTGCATCGCGATCTGAAGCCCGCCAATATATTTGTCACCCACGCCGGTGTGGTCAAGCTGCTGGACTTCGGGATCGCGAAGCTCCTGGGCGAGGAATTGGATGCCAATGCGGCCGCTCTCTCCGGTGCCGTGGCGTTGACACCGCAATACGCGGCGCCCGAACAGGTGTTGGGACAGGCAGTATCGACTTCGACCGACGTGCACGCGCTGGGACTGGTTCTCTATCTCCTTCTGACCGGCACTCATCCCATGGAGTCGGGCAAAGTCTCGCGAGCTCAGGCGTTGCGCGCGATCCTGAATGAAACACCGGCACCGGCGTCCGCGGTCGCGCGTCTCACCTGCGTTGCAGGCAAGTTGCTGCAAGGGGACATTGACAACATTCTGCACAAGGCGCTCAAGAAGGATCCGCTCGAGCGGTATACGTCCGCCGGCGACCTGGCCGCGGATCTGCAGCGCTTCCTGAATCATGAGCCCGTGCTGGCTCGCCCTGACAGTCTGCGGTACCGGGCAAGCAAGTTCGTGCGGCGCCATCGCGCAGGTCTTCTGGCAGGTGCTCTCGTCGTTGTGGCTCTGATCGTGACCAGCGCATTCGCGCTCGTGCAGATGTTCGAAGCGCGTGCGCAACGCGATCTGGCTGTCTTCGAGGCAACCCATGCGAGCGCCCAGAGCGAATTGACGGAATTTCTGCTGGGAGACAGCCTCAGCCAGGTTCCTCGCGAAGTGGCGCGGCTGCGCCTGGATCGCGCCCGGCAACTGGTTCACCGCCGGTTTCGCAACGATCCGTTGTTACAGGCCGGATTGTTGATCGGGCTGTCGGGCCGTTATCTGGATGCGGGCGACTTCAAAGGTGGTGCGCAGCTCATGCAAGAGGCCGAAGCGATTGGCCGCCGCCTCGATGATCCGCACCTGAATGCTGACATTGCCTGTGGTCGGGCCGAGGATGCCATTGAGGCTGGCGAGCTGGCGGTTGCGCAGGCGCAAGTGGCGATTGCCGATCGCAATATCCGGCGATTGAAGCTTGTGCCGGTCGGTCTTGCCGCGCAGTGTGCCAAGGCGAGCGCTTACATTGCTCATCAGCAGGGTGACTACGCCAGAGCGGTTGCCACCATTCGGGCGAGCATGCGGATGTTGGAGGCGGCGGGGCAGCAGCGGACTTCCACTTACACGAGCATTGCGCACGAGTACGCTCGCTCCCTGTCCATGTCTGGTGACTACCGCAGCGCTTGGGCGGCTGAACAGTCCGTGATGGCGATCGTCAAGGATGTTGGTCGCGACGACAGCGATGCATTTTTTGCCATGGTCAATGTGGGCGCCAACGCGCTCACTGCTGGCGGCCAGCCGCGCAAGGCGTTGGAGTTGATCCAGGCAACGGTGGCGCGGTCCCGGCAGATCGCGGGCGGCCCGGAGCTGCCATTTTACCTGGACGCTACGCGCCTGCTGGCCGAGGCGGCATTGGGCACATCGGGCTCTCCCGATGCCGGCTTGATGACCGCGGCCCAGACCGCCGAGAAGGACGGTTTGTTGTCGGCCGTGCCCATCTATAGAAGCGCGGCGGTCAGATGCGCAATCAACCGCGGCGATATGGCGGCGGCGGAAGCTGAATGGGCCGTGCTGAGCTCCCTGGAGACAAATTTGTTGGCCAAGGCGACCCAGCCGCGCGATACCGAGCGCGTATTGATAGAGCATGCGCGCCTGGAATTGGCCGAGCAGCGCATTGCTGATGCCGTCCGACTGCTGGATCGGGTCATCGCCTTGATCCCCGCGCAGCGGCAATCGATCGATCCCGAATGGCGGCAGGTGATGTTGTTGCGCGCACAGATCGAATACGCGAGTCGTGACTTTGCAGGCGCGGTACGCGATGCTCGTGCTGCGGCAGACCGGGCCCGAGCCGAAGCCATCGACCCGCAGTCTTCCGCGTGGATCGGTGAGGCGTTGTTTTGGCGGGCCCGCGCCGAGGCGGCGCTGGGTGACCGCTCCGCAGCCTCGAAGAGTGCGCGTGAGGCCCTGCAGCATCTTGCGGACAATCTGGACAACGCGCATCCGATTGTCGTAGCCACAAAAGAATTGGCGCTTGGGAGGTCCTCGTCGTGAGTCGGATTTTGCGAAGCATGCTCATATTGATCCTGCTGGGGGCAACCCTGCCCGTCGTCGCGCAGGGACCGGCTTACACCAAACCCAAAGTCCGGGCGATCACCGCTTTCGTCCGCCTGGAACCAACCTCTCAGGGGCAGGCGATCGCCAACGCACTGACAGTCCTGCGCACAGCCAAGGAAGAGTTTGTGAGACAGGGTTATGAGGTGGAGACCATCCGCATAGTGACGCAGCCGTTGGCTGAGCTCGTCGCCGGGCAATCCGAATCGCAGGCACTGGCATTTCTGAAGACCCTCGATGACCTCGGTACCAAGGAGGGCTTCATTCCGAATGTCGGACCCGGAATGCTGCGGGACACGGACGATCCGCGCACCATGCGCCTGCTCGAGAAGGCTTTATCGACCCTTCCCAACATACAGGCCAGCTCCATCATCGCGGGCGATGATGGTATCCACTGGAAAGTCATCCACGAGACCGCCGCGCTGGTGCACTACGTGACCGCCCACAGCCCGCACAGCCAGGGTAATTTCGGCTTCACTGCTACCGCTATGTTGAAACCATATGGCCCGTTCTATCCCGGTACCTATCACACGGGAGCGGGTCAGCAGCTCTCCATCGGATTTGAGGGGGCGAATGTCGTGCAGGAAGTATTCGCACGCACCCACGGTGATTTCGCAGGCTCGGTTGCAGAGCTGACCCAACAACTCACAGTCCATTCCAAGGTGGCTGAATCAATCGGAGAGAAGGTCGCTGCCGCCAAAGGCTGGACGTTCATGGGCGTGGATCCCACTCCGGCGCCGCTTGGCGATGTCTCAATCGGGGCGGCAATTGAAACCTACACGGGCGCCAGGTTCGGATCGAGCGGGACCCTGACGGCGGCCCTTGTGATCACATCCGCCGTCAAGGCGGTCCCGGTCAAACAGATTGGTTATTCGGGTTTGATGGTGCCGGTCATGGAAGACAAGTTGCTGGCCCAACGTTGGTCGGAAGGGTCCATCAACACTGACGACCTGCTCGCGTACTCCGCGGTATGCGGCACAGGCCTCGACACCATACCTTTGCCTGGCGACATCAGTACCGAACAGATGGCCCGCATTTTCGGGGACGTGGCTTCACTCGCCTGGAAATGGAAGAAACCGCTGTCGGCCCGGCTGCAGCCCGTCGCGGGCAAGAAGGCCGGTGAGCAGACCGAGTTCAGCAGCCGGTATCTGTTCAACGCGACGTTGCACGCGGTTCCGTAGGGTTTACGGCGCCTTCGCGCGCGCGCGCGCAGCGGGCGGGCGGGCGCGACGGCTGCGCTTGACGCGCAGGCCGGGCGTGATGCAAACGGCTGTGCCCGGTGCCGGGTGCGCCGGTTGGGCGCCACACGAAGTGCTTGCACTTTGTCCGATGGTCTCTTATTTTACCAATTAGTTATTTAACCACTTGGTTACGCACATGACCGCCGATACCTTGAGCGCTACGTTTGCGGCCCTGGCTGATCCCACCCGGCGGGCCATCCTGGCGCGAGTCTCCAACGGCGAGGTCTCGGTGGGCGAGTTGGCGGCACCGTTCGACATGAGTCTGCCCGCCATTTCCAAACACCTGAAGGTGCTGGAGCGCGCCGGCTTGATTGCGCGCGGCAGGGAAGCGCAATGGCGGCCTTGCCGGCTACAGGCTGAGCCGTTGCGTGCCGCGTCGCGTTGGATCGAGTCTTATCGCCGCCACTGGGAACACAACCTGGACCGGCTCGACGCCTATTTGCACGAATTGCATGGCGAAAGCAAAGCGCCGAAAGCGCGCGCGCGCAAGAAATCAACCACTCGGACATCATGAGGGCAACGCCTTGATACCCACTCTCCAGATGCATCCCTTGTCATCCTACTGTCACAAGGTGCTCATCGCGCTTTATGAGAATGCGACGCCGTTCAAACCGCACACTGTCGATCTGGGCGACCCCGTGGCGCGTGAGCAGTTCAAGCAATTGTGGCCGATCGGCAAGTTTCCGGTGCTGTGTGATGAGCGGCGCGGCCAAACAGTTCCCGAGTCCACGACCATTATCGAATATCTCAGCCGGCACTATCCGGGGCCGGTGCAACTGATTCCGGAGGAGCGGGAGTTGGCCGCACAGGTGCGGGCCACCGACCGCTTCTATGACCTGCACCTGCACGAGCCCATGACTAAGGTCGTTGTCGACAAGTTGCGGCCGGCCGATGGCCACGATCACATCGGTGTCGAGCAGGCGCAGGAGCGAATCCGGACCGCGTTGGGCATTGCAGAGCGTGAAATGGCCGACCGGCGTTGGGCCGTGGGTGATCGATTCACCATGGCGGATTGCGCGGCCGGGCCGCCCCTGTTCTTCATCAACAAGATGACGCCGTTGGCCGCGGGGTTTCCTCATATGAGCGCTTATCTGCAGCGGTTGGTGCAACGTCCATCGTACGTACGCGTGCTTGCCGAGGCACAACCGTATATGCACATGTTTCCGGGGTAACTGACATGGTCAAACGATCAACTGTTCATGACACATTTGTCATCAATCGCAACCTGGTGTTTCCGTGCGAGATTGTATTTGCGGCCTGGGCCAGCAGCGATGCCAAGTCGAAATGGTTCGTGGGTTCGACTGGCTGGCAGGCGCAGCAGCGCGAAGTTGACTTCCGGGTTGGCGGGCGCGAGCGGCTGGTGGGCCGTCATGCCAGTGGCAAAGTCAGCTCGTTTGATGCCCGCTATTACGACATCGTGCCGAACGAACGTATTGTCTACGCTTATGAGATGCATGTGGACGATGTCCGGATCTCGATCTCACTGGCGACTATCGAGTTCAAGGCCCGCAAGGGAGGAACCGATCTCGTCATTACCGAACAAGGTGTGTTTCTGGATGATTTCGATGACGCCCGCGGGCGAGAGCAGGGCACGCTGATTTTGATCGGGCAACTGGAGAAGTCCCTCGAGCGGGAGGTGGGCAGTCAGAAAGGGTGACCAGTAGCGGGAACGCGGGGAACGGAGGGAACGCTTACCGTATCCGGGCGCATTAAAACTTCACTTTCGTGTGTATACACTCGGGCAGTTTCGCGGCACGTAAATCTAAGGATGAGGGTGCGGGCATGCCCGCCCAAAAGGAGCGAGCCATGTTTCGTGCGATGTTGCTGGGAGCCGTCCTGACTGGAGTGACCTTTGCGCCTGCCGTGATGGGGGCATCGCATAAGGAAGAGTTCCACGCTGTCTTCTCGGGTTTCAATGAAGTCGGCGGATTGAATGCACAGACCGGAGCGATTCTGTCCGACGGGCGCGCAGTGCTCGATTTGCGCCTCGACCGTACCAACCAAACACTGACGTTCGTGCTCAAGTATTCGGGGTTGAGTGCACCCGTTACACAGGCGCACATTCATTTCGGCAAGGTCCACATGGCCGGCGGAGTGATGGTGTTCTTCTGCTCGAATCTGCCCTCGGCTCCGGCCGGTACACAGCCGTGTCCCGCGAGCGGTGGAACCGTGACCGGCACGCTGAGTGGGGCCAATGTGTTGCCGATCGCCGGCCAGAACGTAACGGCCGGTGACTTCCAGGCGATCGCAGATGCGCTGGAGAGCGATACCGCGTATGCCAACATCCATACATCGGCGTTTCCAGCCGGTGAAATCCGCGGCGAGATTCGCCGGGGATTCGGCTTTCACGAAGACTGAAGTCGGCCTGACTTGACGTAAGGATGCGTCCGTAAAGGACCAGCCTGTCGCAGGGCTGGCCCTTTACGCGGTAGATCATTTTGTCGGCCGACTGCTAGGCGCCGCTGTGTCCTGGTTTTGACAATAAGCCCTAGACACCACTCACGGCTCCGTTTACGTTTGCGTCTTACCGGGCCCGCGTAACTAGAACCCCTAATTAATCCGCGCGGCCCTACCTGGGGTCGGCCTGCCCATGGACGAGCGCGCTCGCGGCATTCGTCGTGGGCGTATATGAGAGGGAGTTTCGGGTGTCCAGAATAAGATTGTCCGCGCTTCTGCTGTGCGCGTGCGTATCCGTGCAGGCGCAAAATTCCACTTCGTTCGATGCAGCCGCTGCCTTCGGCGCCCGGGAAGGCGTCAGCCGGATGAGCCTTTCCCCTGATGGCGCGAATGTCGCCTACATTGCTCCAGCCGCCGGCCAAGGCTCGCAGTTGTACACACTTAGTCTTGCCAAAGGCGCCGTACGGAGGCTCGCATTGTCAGCCGACGGCAGGCCGTTCCGGATCGAGGAGTGTGGTTGGGTATCCAACACGCGGTTGGTGTGCACCATTCTTGCGATCAAGGTCGATCCTCAATTCGGCCCGATGGGCTTCACGCGCACGCTGGCTGTCGACTCGGATGGGAAGAATGTGCGTGTCATCAGCGCACAGGAAAATGCCTACAGCCGGGGCATCCAGTTGGATGGGGGCGGTATCATTGACTGGCTGCCAGATGAAGACGGCGCCGTCCTGATGACTCGTTTCCGTCTCCCGGACGATCACTTGGGCTCGCGATTGGGGTCCGCGGCGGAGGGAGGCGAGGTCGATTGGATCGACACGCGAACACTGGCGGTCAAACAAGTGGAGCCGCCGAACCGCGATGCCTTCGACTACATCAGCGACGGACGGGGCAATGTGCGAATCATGGCCCTGTCGAAGAGTCATCGGGAAGGTCAGATGACGGGAGTCATCAGCTTCCTGTTTCGACCGCCTGGCACTCGCGCTTGGCAGACCTTGGGTGACTACAATACGGTGGACCGCAGCGGCTTCTACCCTTTCGCTGTCGATCACGACCTGAATGTGGCCTATGGCTTCAAGAAAAAGGACGGCCGCCTGGCGCTGTATTCCGTCAAGCTGGATGGTTCTCTGGAGGAGCGGCTCATCTATGCGCGGCCGGACGTAGACGTGGGTCAGCCGATTCGGATTGGTCGCCGGCATCGGGTTGTAGGGACGTCTTACGCCACGGACGTTCGCGAAGATATCTACTTTGCGCCCGAACTTGCCGGGCTGGTCGGAACGCTTTCAAAGGCATTGAACCATCCAGCCCTGAATATTGCCGATTCGAGTGTCGATGAGAGCAAGTTGCTGGTGTTTGCCGGCACGGATGCGGATCCTGGGGTTTACTACATTTTTGATCGTAAGTCCCATGAGTTGGCTACATTCCTCGTGGCGCGCAGCGAGCTGGAGGGGGTGAAACTGGCGACCGTCAAGGCGATCACCTTTCCCGCGGCGGATGGTGTCGAAATTCCAGGCTATCTGACGCTGCCTCCGGGCCGCGAGAGCGCCAAGGGGCTGCCCGCCATCGTGCTGCCGCATGGCGGTCCCAGCGCCCGCGACTACTGGGGATTCGATTGGCTCTCGCAATTCTACGCCTCGCGCGGGTATGCCGTGCTTCAACCCAACTTCCGCGGCTCGAGTGGCTACGGCGATGCGTGGTTCAAACAGAACGGCTTCCGTTCGTGGCCGGTCGCTATCGCGGATGTCCTTGCAGGCGCCAAGTGGCTCGCTCATGAAGGGATAGCGGACCCTTCCAAACTTGCAATCGTCGGTTGGTCCTATGGAGGCTACGCGGCTCTACAGTCAGCGATCGCGGATTCCTCAGTATTCAAGGCTGTGGTCGCTATAGCACCGGTTACCGACCTGGCGGCGCTCAAGGAGGATCATCGCAACTGGACGGACTTCGAACTGGTCAGCAACTTCGTGGGTGACGGACCGCAGATGCACGCGGGGTCACCTGCGGAGCACGCCGACAAGATCAAAGCGCCGGTGTTGCTGTTCCACGCAACTGCCGATCGCAACGTCAGCATCGAGCAGTCCAAACGCATGGCGGAGCGACTGAAGGCAGCGGGGGGCCAGGTTGAGTTGGTTACGTGGCCGGATCTGGATCACTACCTGGAAGATTCGCAGGTGCGTGCGCAGATGCTTCGTAAGAGCGATGAGTTCATTCGGCACGCGTTAGGGTTGTAGGGCGGGCGGCCGCAGCCGCGCCCGTGATCGGATGTCGGGCCAGGCGTTGGTGGTTTGCACCGCGCGGTTGGATAACCGACGTTGCGAGCACGGGCCCGCTACGAGCGAGACCGCGTCGCGTGTACCGTCGTGCCGTCGCGACCGAACTCGAATCGCAACAGCCACTCGCGCGAGGACTCGGTGTCGGCGGCCGCGAACTTCCACTTCCGCGCTGCCTGGCTGGCCAGCCGGCTGAAGTATTTGCTCGGGCCCGGCACGTCAAGCGAGTCGCGCACGACCTTGCCCGAGCTATCAACAGTCACGCGCACGGCCACTTTCACGTGGCCCTGGATAGTGTGACGCGCACTTTGCGGAACGTTCGGTATTTCCTCGTGAACCACCGCAGACGCTGAGGCGTCCGCGGGCCGTTGCTGGCGCGGGTCCATCGGTGCCGGGCGCTCGCGAGTGGCGTTGGATGCTGTACGTGGGGGTGGTGGTGGGGCTGGGGGCGCGGCGGCCGATTGCGATGCCGCCGATTGTGGCGCCGTCGACGGGGGAGGCGGTTGTTGAGTACGCAGCTCGGGTTCTGACACGGCATCTGGTGTTGCCGTTGGCGCTACCGAAGACGACTCAGCTGGTGCCTGCTCGGCCGGTGCAGCATTCTTGCGCAGGAAATGGTTCCCACCCCACACGGCAACCAACACAACAACTACAGCCGCAATAGCCGGCGTAACGAGACTGCGCTTGGGTGGCTCGCGCTCTGTTGAGTAACCAGGCGGCGGAGTTGCCCAGACGACCTCTTCGGCAGGCAGGGCTCCTGCGGACAGGGCTCCTGCAGGTTGGGCTGTCGCAAGTTGGGCCCCTGCGGACTGGAAAGTCGGCGCCGCCGGTTGCCGGGTCCGCGGGGCAGGATCGATCTGCGGCGGCGGAGGCGGGCGGCCGCCCGAGGAGGCCGGCTTGGTCTGCTCCTGGAGCTCGGTCACAGTGGGGCGGCCCGCGGGGTCCACACTCAAACACCGCTGCACGATGTCCGCAAATGTCGTCGGCAGGTTGGTGGGTAGCGACGGTGGCTCGGTCGGCCCATTGAGCCACGTTGGAGGGTACTGGGTCAGCGCCTCGACGAGGGTTACACCGAGCGCCCAAACGTCCGCGGCTGCAGAAACGTCACCACGCTGTGCCTCGGGGGAGTCGTACATGGTGGGGCGCGGAGCAGGCTCGCGCGAAACACCCGAGGGTCGGATCGTGTCCGCGGCGAGCTTCAGATGATCGTTGACCACCAGGAAGTTGGAGGGCTTGAGCTGGCCCTGGACCCAATTCTCGCGGTGCAGGAAGGCGAGGGCGTCCAACGTGGGGACCAACAATTCGCGCGCTTCATCGGGACCGAGCGCGCGCACCGGGAGGATCTGGGAGAGGTTCTCCTCGGCATATTCCATGACCACGAACAGAAACGCGCGGCCCTCGATCTCGCACTGGCCCCAGTCCAGGAGTCGAATGAGGTGCGGATGGGTGAAGGTGGCCGCCGTCTTCCAATGCCAGAGCTGAACCGCAATCAGCTCGGGGCTCGCCGGTACCAGCTTGATGGCGGCATTCAGGAAGCCCTCGGTGGTGGATTCGGTCAGGAATACGGCACTGTGATCCGACGAATTCAGAAAGCGGCGCAACGGATAGATCCCGTTGACGCTGCGGCCTTCCCATTGAGTCCACACCTCAGTCATTGCTGCCCGCCTGCCTCGACCTGCTGCACCGGATATCGCCCTTAGCGCTGGGAAAACGTAAAGATATCATCATTGAACGAGACGGTGACGGCGCAACCTGGGTCGCTCCCGCCGCTGCCGGGAAATCCGCGGCGCAAGGCCAGGACATCGACCCAGCGCCCAGGTCGTGTCAGAGTTAAGACATGTTTCTCAGACCGGCTCAGCCCAGGGATGCTATGGACTTACCGCGAAATCCTGCACGCACCCCGCAACGCGGACGCTGTGCACGGCCAGCGTGCTTTGCAGCGCAGGACGCGGCATGAAGCGGTTGATCATTTGCGCCGACGGCACCTGGAATTTCCGTGATCAGCAGGACGAGGACACCCAACTTCGCCACGCCACCAACGTGACGAAACTGGCCCGCGCCATCCTCCCCCGTGACAGCCGGAATATCGACCAGGTAGTCATCTATCACGATGGCGTGGGTACCCACGATGGACTCGACCGCCTCGTGGGGGGCGCGACCGGCGAGGGCCTGGAGGCCAACATCCGTGATCTGTATCGCTCGATAGCCTACAACTATGTCGAGGGCGATCAGCTCTTCCTGTTTGGGTTCAGCCGCGGCGCCTTCACCGTCAGGACGCTCGCGGGTTTCATGCACCACTTCGGCCTGGTGCAGAAGTGTGATGACTTCTTCGTGCCCGATCTCTTCAAGGAGTATCGCCAGCGCCGCGACCTGCAGGCGGTGAGGTTGGATCCGCACTTCAAGAGTCTGCACGAGGTCAGGCCGTCCGCGCCCATTACCTTCATTGGAGTATGGGACACGGTTGGAGCGCTCGGCGCACCCGGGATTCTGGGTGATCTGCTCAACGGCAATCGGTTCACCTATCACGACATCGAGCTCAACTCCAACGTGTTGAATGCGTACCATGCGCTCGCGGTGGACGAACGTCGCATTCCGTTCAAACCGAGTCTGTGGATCCGGCCCGACAGTTGGACGGGTAACCTCGAGCAGACGTGGTTCCCGGGTGTTCACGGCAATGTCGGCGGTGGCTACTCGCCGGATGGCCTGGCCAATGAGGCGCTGCATTGGCTCATTGAGAAGGCACAGGCTTTCGGCCTGGAGGTCGATGCCGAGTATCTCGCGCACTTCCGACCGTGTTTCAACTCGAGTTTGAATGACTCGATGACACTGATATACAGAGCGCTGGGCACGATGGAGCGGTCGATCGGTGAGCATCGCGAGCACGGTGAGCAGATCCACAAGTCGGTGATCGACCGCATGAATCTGACGGAGTGCAACTACGTGCCGCCCAATATCACGTGCGTCATGAATGGGCCGCGCCCCTTGCCCATAGTGGATACGAAGCGCATTGCCCGAGGTGTGGCAGTGCCCTTGGCGACAGAGCCACCCACGCCGCTTCGCTAGCCCGCGCCGGCAGGCCCGTGCGCCCGGTCAGGCGGGCTCGAGCAGCCCGCCGGCCAAATATGCGGGCGCCCAGCCAAACTACGCCTTGCGCAAATCAACCGGCTTGCCCGACCGCGCCGATTCGTAAATGGCCATCAAGAGCCTGACATCGCGCAGGCCTTCCTCGCCCGGCACCCGGGTAGGGGTCTTCTCCAGGATGCATCGGGCGAAGTCGTCCATCTCGACCGCGAACTGGTCGGGTGCATCAAACTCGATGGACCGGCCGTCACTGCGTGTGCCGCGCAGCCCGCCGTAATTGAATGCCGGGTCCAGGCCATACCAACCCCGCTCGGCCAGCACCCGGAAGTAGCCCACGCCCGCGGCGTTGTAGCTGCTGCTGCAATGACTGATGGCGCCGCCGGGAAAGCGGGCTTCCCACGCAACCGATTCCTCCACCTGCGAGAATCGGGTCGGATCGCCTTGGGTGGTGGTTCCGGAAATCCACACCGGTTCTTCGCCGCTCAAGTACCGGGTGGCCTGCAATGCATAGATGCCCACGTCCATCAGAGGGCCGCCGCCCGATAGTTTCGGGTTCAGGCGCCACACGCCCGGCGGAATGTTGAATCCAAAGTGTGAGTCGATCACCTTCACTGCGCCGAACTCCTTCTCACGGCCCAGGCGCACGCACTCCAGGTGGTGTGGCTCGAAGCGGCAGCGGTAGCCGATGCCGAGCACCCGGTTCGCCGCCTTGACGGCGTCGATCATCTGCTGACAGCGCTCCGCCGAGATCTCCATGGGTTTCTCGCAGAACACGTGCTTGCCGGCCTTGGCGGCTGCCAGCGTGTGATCCAGGTGCAGCGAGTTCGGTGTCACGACATACACGACATCAATGTCGGGATTGTCCGCGATCCGGTGCATGGTCTCGTAGTTGTAGATGTTCTTGTCCGGAATGTTGTACTGGGCCTGCCACTTCACGGCTTTCGCCGGCGTGCCGGTGATGATTCCGGCGAGGCGGCAGTTCTCGGCCTTCTGCAGGGCGGGCGCAATCTGGTTGGTGCTGAGGCTTCCCAGGCCGCACAGCGCGAATCCCAGTTTCTTGCGCGAGGCCGCGGCCAACGCGCGCGTCACGCGGGTACTGATGAACGGTGCCGCGGCGACGGCGGTGGCTTGCGCGACGAAGGTACGACGAGTGGCCATGTCCATAGCTCCCTACGAGGTGGCCGGGGAGTGTGCGGCGCGCCGAATCAAAGTTCAAATCCGCCAACGCCGCAAGCTTCGACGCTGCCACTTGCTACAATGTCCGCAGCAGACAAACGTGAAGGCTCCCAGTGAAAAGAACGCCCCGCAGGCGCCGGAATGCAGTGACGATGCATGAAGTCGCGAAACATGCCGGTGTTTCGCCCATGACGGTATCTCGCGCGCTCAGCGGTGATGCTCACGTACAAGAGCATATGCGCCAGCGTGTGCAGGCTGCGATCAAGGAGCTGGGCTATTCCCCCAATGTGTCCGCCCGCAATCTGGCGCGCGCGGCCACCGTGCACATCGGGCTTCTATACAACAACCCCAGCGCCGCCTATCTCAACGAGCTGCTGGTGGGCGTTCTGGAGCAGACGAGCCGCGCGGGCTGTCAGCTCGTGCTGGAAAAATGCGGTGCCCGCAACGAACGGACCGCCATCGAGCGGCTGCTGGGAGATGGCGTGGGAGGCGTGATCCTGCCGCCGCCGTTGTCGGATTCCAACATCGCGCTGGAAGCCCTGCGCAGCGCGAAGATTCCTTTCGTGGCGGTGGCAACCGGGCGGGCGGAGGAGTCCGGGCTGTCAGTGCGGATCGATGACCTGGAGGCGGCTGCGGCCATGACGCGCTACCTGTTGTCATTGGGCCACCGTGATATCGGCTTCATTATCGGTGCCGCCAATCAGACTGTCAGCGCACAGCGCCGGGCCGGTTTCGAGATGGCGCTGCACGAGGCGGGCGTGCCGGTGCATGCCGAATGGGTGAAGCAGGGCTCCTTCAGCTACCACTCCGGGTTGGTGGCCGCCGAACAGATGCTGAGCGCGGCGCGTAAGCCTACCGCCATCTTTGCCAGCAATGACGACATGGCGGCCGCGGCCATCGCCGCCGCTCATCGCGTCCGCCTGGATGTGCCCAAGGACCTGACTATCGCCGGTTTCGACGACACACCGCTGGCCACTACGATCTGGCCCGCTTTGACCACCATACGCCAGCCGGTGGCCGCCATGGCCCGCAAGGCGGTGGAGCTGCTGCTGGAAGAGATCCGGCTGCGGCGCCTCGGTGAGACGCTTGAACCGCTGCAGCATTTCATGAACTTCACCCTCGTGAAGCGGGACTCGACGGCCACCCTGTAACGGGCCCTCGGGCAGATCAAAGTCGCGCTCGCCCAGGCAGGACCCACGCGGGGCCCACCGCTGCGGCACCCCCAGCTCCCGCAGGCACTTCCAGGCCTTTCTTCAATTGACGCCCACTTCTTGATAGCGCTACCATTCTGGCCGGATGGACCGGCTTTGGACCGGTGAGTGAATGCTGGGAGGAGAGGGGGGTCATGAGCGAATTCAACACCTGGCTGGCCGTGGTTTGACCATTGCCCTCCTGCGCGGCATGAAACCCAACTCCGGCTGCCTGGACCTGCAGTACCAGGCGGCGCGGCTCAAATTGGATCCGGACCGGGGCGGCGCGATCCGCGAATTCAGCTGGTGGGGTCGGGATGTGCTGCGGCCCACCCCTGCCGGCCGCGGCGCTGATCCCTTCGATATGGCTTGTTTCCCCATGGTTCCCTACGTAAATCGCATTGCTGGAGGGCGCTTCTGCTTCGCCGGACGCACGGTGCAGTTGCAGCGCAATTGGAGCGCCGATCCGCATCCTTTGCACGGCCAAGGCTGGCGGCTTCCCTGGAGCGTAGCGGCCGCGGATACCTCGAGTGCCACGCTGCGGTTCGAAGGCGGTGGGGACGAGTGGCCATGGCGCTATCGTTGCGAGCAAAGCTTTCAACTCCTGGAAAACGGGTTGTTGGTGGAACTATCGGTCACCAACCTCAGCGCGACTGCCATGCCGGCGATGCTGGGGCTGCATCCGTACTTTCCGGACGCGGGGCATGCTTTGGTGAAGGCAAGCGTGCCGCGGGTCTGGCTGGCCGATTCGCAGGCATTGCCACTCAACGAAACCGCGACACCGCCCGCCTGGGCCCTGGAGCCCGCACGGGCGGTCGATACAGTGCCTTTGGACAACGGGTTCGCGGGTTGGGACGGCGTGGCGGTGATTCGCTGGCCGGACCGGACATGCACGATTCGCGCGCCGCAATGTGGCTTTCTGCACGTGTATTCGCCGCCCGGACGTGACTTCTTCTGCCTCGAGCCGCAGACAGCCGCTCCCGGTGCGCTCCAACGGGACCCCGCGCCCGTGGCGGTGGTGGCGCCCGGGGATCGATTCTCGATTCGTGTGAACTTTGAGGTGGGAGCAAGTTAGGTGTATCTGGGCATAGACATCGGTACCTCGAGTGTGAAGGCCGTGTTGGTCAACGACGGCGGCTCCCTCGTGGAACAGGCATCCGAGGCGCTGACAGTCAGTCGGCCCCAACCGGGATTCTCGGAGCAGGATCCTGAGGCGTGGTGGCAGGCCACTGTGAAGGCCGTGAAGGCTCTGCCAAGCGGACTCAGGGGCGCGGTTCGAGCCGTCGGTCTGAGTGGCCAGATGCACGGTGCCACTCTCCTGGATGCGAAGGATCGGCCGTTGCGGCCCGCCATACTCTGGAACGACGGCCGTTCCGCGAGTGAGTGTGTGGAGCTGGAACGCCGTGTTCCCGATGCGCGGGCTATTACTGGCAACATCGTGATGCCCGGCTTCACTGCTCCCAAGCTGTTGTGGGTCGCGAAACATGAGCCGGACGTATTCAAGCGTACCGCCCACGTGCTGCTGCCCAAAGACTATGTTCGACTGAAGCTGACAGGCGAGAAAGTCAGTGACATGTCGGATGCCTCCGGTACGGCGTGGCTCAACGTTGGCAAGCGCGACTGGTCCGATTCGTTGCTCGAGGCAACGGGCCTTTCGCGGGCCCACATGCCGGCACTTGCCGAAGGAACGAGCCCCACCGGCTCGCTCACCTCGCGTGCCGCGGAGGAGCTCCAATTGCGGCGGGTGGCCGTTGCCGGTGGAGGGGGAGATAACGCGGCCAGTGCGATTGGGTTGGGTGTTGTATCGCCGGGGCAGGCGTTCTTGTCCTTGGGAACTTCCGGCGTTTTATTCGTGGTGACCGATCAGTTCCGACCGAATCCGAACCGGGCGGCCCACGCGTTCTGTCATTGCCTGCCGGATCGCTGGCACCAGATGTCGGTCATGTTGAGCGCCGCCAGCACCCTGGACTGGGTGGCGCAAATTACGCAGCAAGCGGATCTGCCGCGCCTGGTTGAAGCTGCGAAGGCGCGGGGCCTCAACCGCCATACGCCGATCTTCCTCCCGTACCTCGCGGGAGAGCGAACTCCCCACAACGATCCGAATGCCCGGGGCGTGTTTTTTGGTCTGCGCGCGGACACCGATGCCGCCGATCTCGTGGTTGCCGTACTCGAGGGTGTCGCGCTCGCGTTTGCCGACGGGCTGGATGTATTGGTGGAAAAGGGCGGCTCGATCGGAGAAATCAGTGTGACGGGCGGCGGTGCGCGCCTGCCTTACTGGGGTGAGTTGCTCGCAGCCGCCCTGAATCGCCCATTGACCTACCGCCTCGGGGGCGAAGTCGGCGCCGCCCTGGGGGCAGCCCGACTTGCACGTCTCGCTCTGGGTGTCGATCGCGTCGAAGACGTCTGCGTGGCACCGCCCATTGGACGGGTGGTCAAACCGGACGCCGAACTGGCCTCTCTATTGTCGGTGCGCCGCCGTACTTTCCTGCGGCTCTACCAGGATCTCAGGAACACTTTCGTGGAGTATTCAGCATGACTCTGTTTTCAACTGTCGAACCCGTTCGCTTCGAAGGGCCCAACACGAAGAACGAGTTCGCCTACCGGGTCTATGAAAAGGACCGGGTGGTGCTCGGCAAGCGCATGGAGGACTGGCTCAAAGTTGCGGTCTGCTACTGGCATTCGTTCAACTGGCCGGGCGCCGATATCTTTGGCGGTGGCACCCTCAACCGTCCCTGGATCGGCGCGCCGGTCACCCAGGCCATGGCGGACAGCAAGCTCGAGGCGGCGTTCGATTTCTTCAAGCGCCTCGGCGTGCCGTATTTCGCTTTCCATGACGTGGATGCCATGGCGACGGGCGCCACTCTCAAAGAGCATGACCGCAATCTGAAGACCATCGAGGCGGGCATGGCGCAGAAGATGGCTGCCACGGGAGTGCGGCTGCTGTGGGGCACGGCCAACCTGTTCAGTCATCCGCGCTATGCCGGCGGTGCCGCCACGAGTCCCGATCCCGAGGTGTATGCCTGGGCGGCCGCGCAGGTGCGCTATTGCCTGGAAGCCACCCATCGGCTCGGCGGCGAGAACTACGTGTTGTGGGGCGGCCGCGAAGGATATGACTCGCTGTTGAATACGGACCTGCGCCGTGAGCTCGATCAATACGCGCGCTTCCTGTCCATGGTCGTGGAGCACAAGCACAAGATCGGCTTCAAAGGCACGATTCTCATCGAGCCGAAGCCTTTCGAGCCTACCAAGCACCAGTACGATCACGATGTGGCGGCGGTGTACGCCTTCCTGCAGCGTTACGGGCTGACGAAGGAAGTGAAGGTCAACATCGAAGTCAACCACGCGACACTGGCGGGCTTGGATTTCGAGCACGAGATTGCCGCGGCGCGCGCTTTTGGCATCTTCGGGTCCATTGACATCAATCGCGGCGATCCGCGCAATGGGTGGGATACCGACCAGTTCCCCAACAATGCGCAGGAGCTCGTGCCCTCGATGGTGCAGTTGGTCGAGGACAAGGGCTTCGCCACCGGCGGATTCAACTTCGATGCCAAGCTGCGCCGTCAGTCGGTAGACCCGGCCGACCTGTATCTCGCCCACATCGGCGGAATCGACACGCTCGCGCGCGCCTTGCTGGCCGCCGCCGACATTGTCACCGATGGCGCGCTCAACAAGCTGAAGCAGGATCGCTACCAGGGGTGGAACGGCGAGCTGGGTAAGCGCATCACCAGCGGTGAGTTGAATCTCGCGAGCCTGGCGGACCTGGCCACCGAGAAGGGCCTGGATCCGGCGCCACGCTCGGGTCGGCAGGAGCTGGCTGAGAGTCTGATCGCCCGGCACTGCAAGTACTGAAGCCGCCCGTCGACTACTTCCTCAACAGATGCAGGATGCGCGCGCGAATCTTTGAGTAGTTGTCGGGTTTGAGCGGTCCGAGCAGCCCGTGCTGCTCGGGCGGCAGATGCGCCAGCGGATGGCCTCTGCTGCGGAAAACGTAGTGATCAAAGAATGCCTGCCACGCCTGGCGCTCCGCCAGCGGCCGCTCAGCAATTGTGATCATGCTGAGGAGCAGGGCGGTGTACGGTGCGTCGGCAGTGGCGTTGTCCCACCAATAGTTCACCAGCCCATTGAACGGCGAAATCGATTCCACCTGGTGCCACCAGAGCTTGGGCAGGAAGAGGGCGTCTCCCGGCTCGAGCTCAACCTTCAACGCCTGGTCCCGAATCTCTTCAAACAAGGGGAATTGTGTTTCGCTGCCTGCGGGCGCGGACGCGGCGAGACTCACAGGTGGCCCGGACATGGTGTTGTCGAGGGGGCCGATATAGAGCTTGCCGATGAGCTCCGGAGCGTAAAGAGTGAAGCGACGGCGCCCGGCGATGACACAGGCGAGATTGTCGAAAGTATCGTAGTGAGTCGAGATGTTGGCCGCGGTTCCCAACCAGATCCGTGGGACTGTCCCGGCAGGCGGCAGTGACAGGGGGTTATGGGCGGCGAAGCCTGGAAGGCAGTCGCCGGTAGGCGCCGACCCCACGTAAACGGACCGCCCGCCAGGGTGATCCACCGCCTCCAGGATGCAATCCACGGCTTCGATGAGCTGCATCATCTGCCGTTCGAAGTTGAATCCCTGCAGGCCGGCGTTGTAGTAGTACTTGCCGCGGATCGCCGGATCGCCGGTGAAGACTTCGATACGCGCGCCGGCGTCGAACTTTGCAAGATAGTCTTTGAACGCGAGCGGCGATTCGCGCGCCGCCTTTACGACCGGCCAATCAGCAACCAATCCACGAATGACCATCGGCCGGTACGCCGGCACGATCTGCTGCTGGAAGAGCGCCGTGTCCAGATCCCGGCCGGCGATCTCGTTGGGGGCCTCAGACATGTGAAGAGCCTCGCAAGGACGCCAAGGGTATCAGCCCATGGCCGATGCGCGCGCTCCCGCCAGGCCCTCGGTCGCTTTCAGGAGCCGTGAATTCTTCTTCCGTCCCATGAGCGGAACCTGTTTGAGCGAGGCAATCATGTAATCGATCAGGCGCAGGTAGCCGCGCCTGAAAAGCTCCACCACCACCTCATCGGGCAGTCTCGACAGCACCTCCTGGTCGATGGTGTAGAGCCCAACACAGCGGCGCATCGCGCCATCGTCGAACTCCACTTCGACATCGACGGGCTCGATGAGCTTCAGTTCCAACAGCCGGGCAATGAACAGCTTGGTCATCTCGACGCCGGGTTGCAGGTCCTGGAAAGCCCAGATGATGCTCTGCAGATAACGCGTCGGCGCACCTTGGTCGGTGAACAAAGGCTTGCCGCCTTCGGCACCCACCCGCGGATCATCAAGGTCGATGGCGAGGTCCGGACCGTTTGCGTAGAAAGGCCCGCGCTGCAGACTGAGGGGCCGGTAGAACTCGCGTTCCGCCCACTCATCGAGGAACAGATTCTCGCCCTCGTCAAAACCCAACATCACGCCGCAGTAGAACTGTCCTGTCTGCGGGTCCTTCGAGAACAGGATCGGATAGTGCACGACCGCCAAGGCGAATTCCTTGACGACCACCTGCACGAAGCGGCGGTTGTCGCCGTAGGCAGCCGAGGCACGCCCGTCCACCTTGAGCGCGCGGTGAGTCTCTTTGTTGAGCGGTACGATCTGGGTCATGGAGCTTCCGTCGATTGTCAAACGGGCTACAACCGGTAGCGGGTCAAACGGGCTGCAGCCCGTACTCGTGAATCTTGTTCAGCAGCTCGCGGTTCTTCGGCAGCCGCGCCATCAGCTCGAGCGTCTGCCGCTCATTCTCCTGGCGCAGCCGTGATGCCTGCGGCTCGGTATCGATTGTATCCCCCGGACTGAGCTCGCTCTCGAATCCCATTCCATAGAGCACGTACTGATAGCTGGCGGCCGGAAAAACCTCTTCCAGCCGGTCGAACTCGTCGAAAAACCACGGCGGGTGGTATTTCCACAGCTCCAGCAGTTCTTTGAGCCGGTCCGGGACGCTCGCCGGGTCGACATTATCGCGCCAGAACGCGGTGTCAGTGCGGCGCGTGAGAACGTAATGGAGCTTGAGGAAATCGATGATCCGGCCCCAGCGGTACATTGTCACGTCATTGAAGCGCTTCGAGACGATGTCCATGACTTGCCTGTTGGCAGGCATCTGCTCCGCAATCAACTTTGCCGAGAGCTCGACCAGGACGATGGCGGATGACTCGAGCGGCTCGAGGAATCCACCTGCGAGTCCCACCGCTATGCAGTTGTTCTTCCAGAACGTCTCGCGATGCCCGGAGCGTATGGGGATCTTGCGGGCCGTCACGTCCCGGTGCTGCGGTCCCATATAACGCTGCAGCGTCTCACGGGCGGCTTCCTCGCTCGAATGTCGACTGGAATAGACGTAGCCGACGCCGCGTCGCGTCGGTAGACCGATGTCCCAGATCCAACCGGCTTCCTGGGCGGTGGAGATGGTTTGCGATGCCATTGACTCATCGGGCGTCGCATATGGAATCTGAGCTGCGAGTGCTGTATCGCAAAAGAGCACGTCGCCGCAGTCTTTGAAGCCGACGCCGAGTGTCTTGCCAATGAGCAGCGCGGAAAAACCGCTGCAATCAATAAACAGGTCGCCTGAGATTTCACCCGCCTGTGGCGTGAGCACGCTCTGGATGTCACCAGAGGCGCTCTGATTGACCTGAACGACGTTGGCGAGGACATGTCGGACACCGAGCTTCTCGGTGCAGTGCCTGGCGAGAAACGGCGCGAACTTGGCCGCATCCAGGTGATAGGAGTAATTGGCCAGCCCACGATATTCGGGGCTGGTGATCAGCTTCGGAGCGAGTCCCTCGTCGCAGAGCCTGCCTTGAGGTGTAACGAAATCGCAGAAGCTCTGGCTTCGTGTCTCGCGCAGCCAGTGCGGCACGAGATTGAGCTGAGCGAACCCATGCGGAAGCATCAGAGGATGGTAGTACGCATCATCCGCTGCCCCAGTAGTCCAACCCGCGAACTTGCCCCCCTGTTTGAATGACGCATCGCATTCGCGGAAGAGGGCAGTTTCTGATACGCCCATCCGCTCCAGGGACTGGCGCATCGTCGGCCACGTGCCCTCCCCAACGCCGATGATCTTGATGTCAGGGGACTCAACCAGCGTTATGGAGAAGCCGCCCACCTTCATCCGAGCTTGATGGCGGGCGGCTATGATTCCCGCGGTGAGCCATCCGGCGGTTCCTCCGCCGACAATGACCACCGCTTTGACAGGCTGTAACACCTTTACAGTTTAGCGCGTACTCCGAAAGTAAACGACCGGCCGTACTCGACCACGTTCAAGGTCTGGTTATCGTAGCGTCCGCGCGTGTGATACACGTTGTCCGTGAGGTTGATCGCCGTGAAGTACACGTTGAAGTGGCTGTTGATGTCGTACTGGGTGCTGAAATCCAATTCCGTATTGGCTCTCAGGTACGTCGGCTCGTTGGGGAACTCGCCGCCATTCTGCTCCTGGCCAATCTGCAGCAACTGCTCGCCCTGCCACTGGACCGCCACGCGCGCCTGGAACCCGTAGTTCTGATAGAACGCGATGAGGTTTGCGGAGTTGCCAATGCCCGGAACCGCGAACTGGTTGCTCTTGTAGGCATACGGATCGAAGTTGGCGTTGCTGTGAACATAGGTTCCGTTCGCCTGGAACCCGAAGCCCAACGGCAACATGTGCTGCCAGGTCACCTCTATGCCGTGCACGTTGGCGGCCAGACCGTTGGTGACAGTGCTCTGCTGGAAAACCGCCAGATTACCCTTGTTCGGCGAGAGGTCGCTCGTGTCGATCACGCCGGGCACGGTAATGGCCTGTACGCTCGACACGGGGAATTGCGTGACGTGCTTGAAGAACCCGTCCAGGGACACGTAGTCGTTCTGACCGTAGTACCACTCGGCGCCCAGGTCGAAGTTTTGCGACAGGTAGGGTAGCAGTTTCGGGTTGTTGCCTTGCGCGGTGAGTGCGTTCACCCGCCCGTTGTAGGTCGTGTTAGGAATGAGCTGCGCATTGTTCGATGGACTCTCGGTGCGCGAGTAGTCGACTCTGACCTTCAGGTTGGGCCTGACCAGCAGATTGAGGTCCAGGGACGGCAGGAAATAGCCGAATGAGTTCTTGGCGGTTGTAGTGACCGGAGTCGGCGTAATGATGAATTGATATGCCGTCAGGTCACCCGGAAGCACGCCCAACCCGAGCAGCGGCGCGGACAGGCCGGCGATGTCCACGTTCGTCTTCTGGTATCGCATGCCGACGTTGGCCTTGAGGCTCATGTCGCCCAAGTCAAACGTGTGTGCTGCGGCCAGGAACGGCGCGTAGGTCTTGCGGTCCACGTGCTGCACGGATCCCGGGCTCAGCGCAGGGGTGGGGTAGTCGCCCGGAGCAGCCGGCTTCGACCCGCTGTAGTCCGCATTGTACGGTTGGGTGGTCAGATATTTGAGCACGTCGTACGGGTTGTACAGGAGCAATGACGGGGGCAGCTGACTCTTGTAGCCCGTGATGAAGGTTCCGAGGTTGACGGGAGTGAACAGCGACTGGGGCAGCGTGACGCCGTCCGCGTTGCCCGAGCCCGGTCCGTAGCCCGACCAGAGCTGCCACTCGTTGTTGGTGAACGTGTCGTACTCCCTGGAATCCCAGGTGTCTTCAATGAATTGAGCTCCGAAATGCACCTGGGTGTCTTCGTTGTGCCAGGTCGCATCGATCTTCGCCTGATTGATCTTGTCAGTGTTGATCTGCGTCTGGATCGGAAGCACGTGCGAGCCGATGATGTACGGGTTCTGACCAAGGAAGTTAGGCGAGAAAGCACCCGCTGTTCCCGCGACCGTGTTCGGGCCGTAGGCGGTCCAATAGGGCAGCGTCTTTGTGTCGCTGCCCACCGCGATGCCACCCACGTAGTTGTTCGTCGCGTTACCGTAACCCGTGTCGACGTCGAGACTCGTCCATGTATGGTTCGGGTTCAGATGTGAGGTCGACTGGCTGACGTCCAATGCCCCCGACCAATGATCGGTCGGTTCCCAGCTGACGTTGAGTCCCGGTGTGTTGGTTGTGATATAGATCCGGTTGGCAAAGGCGTTGAAATCCGTGGGTCCACCGGGGTTGGTGAAGTCGGTGATGGTGCCGTTGGCGTCCTGCGTGACGTTCGTGCAGCTGTTGGGCATGCATCCAAACCAGGTGCTGTACTGCCACCGATTGGTGACTTCGCTGTCGGACGAGTAATTGTCGTCAAGGGTCAAAAGCAAAGTATCACTCGGGCGCCACTGCACGGCCACCCGTCCATCCTTGCGCCGCGAGTCGGTACGCTCGAGATACATGGCCTGGTCCTGGATGTACCAGCTCGGAACGGTGTTGGCCGGCGTCAAATAGTTGCCCGCGGCGTCCTTCTGGCAGACAGGTCCGCCAGCCATCTGGCAGGAGTTCAGATGCGCGCCCTTCCAGCCCACGATGTCGAAGTGGTGGCCGGTGATGTGTTTGTTCGTGTAGTCCCCGGCGACCAGGATGCCGAAAGTGTCGTCGAAGAACGTATCGCTGAACAGAGCGCCGAAGGCGGGCGTGACACCGCCGTCCTTCTGGTAGTCCGTAGCGGACGCAAAGGCGCGTGCCTGCAGGCCGATTTTATCCAGAGGGCGCGGCGACTTGATGTTGATCGTCGCGCCGACCGCTCCGGAGGAGAGGGTGAAGTCGGGAGTCTTGTGGATGTCGAGCTCACCGACGTATTCGGCGCCCAGGGCGGAGAAGTCGAAGTTCTGGCCATTGCCCGAGGCGACGGGCCGGCCCTCTATGAGGATCTCATTGAACTGCGTACCGAAGCCGCGAACGGTAACCCCGGTCGCGTTGCCGGTGGCCGTGGGAGCGCCGGCCGCAGCCATGCCATTGATCGAGCCGCGGTTGACCGTAACACCGGGAATGCGCGACAGCGCCTCGCCGATCGAAGCATCGGGAAACTGGCCGATGTCCTCCGCGGACACCGCGTCCACGACGCCGACGGCCTGCATCTTGATGTCCATTGCGCGCTGCAGGGAGGCCCGGATACCGGTGACCACTACTTCCTGTAGTTCCTGAGGCTCTGCTGACTTCGCAGCGGTGTTGGCTGGCGCATCGGCCGGGTCCGCGGCAAACACGGTACTGCTGATCGCCATGGAGCCCAACGTGAAACCTGACAGACCTAACTTGACATACGTGGCCTTGTCGGCGGCTGCATGTGAAGTCCTGGCTGCCTTGCGGAACGCATTTCGCCGTGTCTTTCGGCTCATCTTGAAATCCCCCCCAACGTAAAATGTTGCAAACACGCAACGACAGGTCGCGCCATCCTGAAAATGGTGCGGCCCGCTATGTGAAAACCGGTTGGAACCCCCTCAAAATCGTCTCCCACGCGCCGTAACTATCGCGACGCGGTCCGAATGACGGCGCACCTGAATGTTAGCGCTGTCATTTCTGAATACAAGCGCCGATAAACTCCAATCAATATCTTGCGGAGTACAGGTGACAGCGCTGTCGTGACGGTGCTGAGTATAGCCACACGTGCAATCTCGTAGCAACCGCGCTGGCCGCCCATGAGGCGTGCCCGCAACAGGTGCACTCGGGGACGTGCACGGGCCTTGCCGCCCGGCGCCCAGCGCGCGGGACAAAAGCCCATGAGAACAAAATGTTAGATCCCCCTCCAAGCGCCCCTCGACACGATCCGCTGACCAACAGGTGCGAAACTTACGGACTGGTCGCCCGGATATGCCAGTCGGACTTCCGGGCCGCTGATAACGCCGCCTGTGACAATGGTAGCGCTACCTTTGTGTTTCGAGTATATGCATACTCCCGATCGCATAGCAACTGCATACAGCCGAGTCAAAATTGCAACATCGTGCACCTGTGCGACGCACTCAGCGTCGCGGAGCGGTCGTGACCGAGCTCCCATTTCGTTTGCAGCGGTTGCGCCTGCGTCTGCAATTGAGCGGCACAATTGTTCTGGTAACGGTGCTCGCAACCGTTTATCCAACCGCGCAAGCAGCACCCGCCGCGCAGCCAACCGTCCTGTATCAACTGTTCCAGGATCATGCGGTGCTGCAGCGGGGGAAACCCATTGCAGTGTGGGGACAGGCAGGCAGCGGCGAGGTCATTTCGCTCTCCTTACGGAGTGAGCGCAGCGATTCGGGCGGCTCGACCGTGAGCGCTCAGGCTGATGCATCAGGCCGGTGGAATGCTGTCTTACCGGCACGTGACGCCGGGGGACCGTTCGAGCTGACAGCGCGGAGCAACTCGGGCGCCAGCGCAACAGCGCACGATGTGATGGTCGGTGACGTTTTCTTGTGTTCGGGCCAATCGAACATGGAGATGTCAGTGCTGCGCGCCAGCGATTCCGAGGGAGAGATCCGCAATTCGGCGCATGACTCGATCCGCCTGTTGAGCGTTGAGCACGCGGCCACACCGCAAGCATTGGCCACATTTGAGACACCGGTTACCTGGCAGATCGCAGCCCCGGCAACCATTTCCGACTGGTCGGCGGTCTGTTATTTCTTCGCGCGGGAGCTGCAGTCGAGCACTCAGGTGCCGATCGGCCTGGTGCAGTCCGCCTGGAGCGGCTCGAACATCCGTCCCTGGTTGAGCTCCGCAGCGTTGCGGGCGCATGGAGGTTATGCGACGGGGTTGGACATCCTGGCAACGTATGCCCGGGACCCAGCTGCTGCACAGGATCAGTTCGCGCGCCAGTGGGAATCGTGGTGGCGTAATCAAACGTCGGATCGCGTAGGGCACGAACCTTGGAATACCCAGACCACAGCCTCTCAGTGGCAGACAGCGCCTGCGGGACTGGGCGACTGGCGCCACTGGGGCGTACCCGAGCTCAAAAATTTCACAGGCCTCCTCTGGTATCGGACACACCTGAAGCTGACAGCCGAGCAGGCCAAGTCCGTCGACACACTGAGCCTGGGCGCCATCAACCAGGTCGATGAGACCTGGATCAATGGTCGCGCCGTCGGCAACACCTTCGGCTACGGAACGGATCGAACGTATTCGTTGCCTCGGGGCATGCTGCACGCGGGTGACAACGTTCTGGTCATCAACGTGCTCAGCACTTACGGCGAAGGCGGTCTACTGGGCGATGGTGCCAAGCGTGCATTGCATCTTTCGACCGGAGAATCCATCCCGTTGAATGGTGTTTGGCAATATCGCGTCGTTCCCTCGGCAGCAGGTTACCCGCCGCGCGCGCCTTGGGAGTCAGTAGGGGGCCTGAGCACGCTCTACAACGGGATGATCGCCCCTCTGGGCGCCTACGGACTGCGGGGCGTTCTGTGGTACCAGGGCGAATCCAACACCGGCGAGTCCAACACCTATCGCTCCCTGCTGGAAGCGCTGATGGCCGATTGGCGGCGGCAGTTTGGTGCCGATCTCCCATTCCTGATCGTGCAGTTGCCGGATTTCGGCACTCCACCGGTAGCGCCGTCGGAGTCCGGCTGGGCTGAGGTTCGCGAGGCCCAGCGGCTCGCGGTCGCAAACGATTTACATGCGGGCCTGGCGGTCACCATTGATATCGGGGACCCGCACAACCTGCATCCCACCAACAAGCAGGATGTTGGAAAACGCCTGGCGCGCGTGGCCCGGCATGTGATCTTTGGTGAGGCGGGAGCACCTTCCGGTCCCACTCCAGTGAGCGCCGTGGGCGACTCCGAGCAGATCGCCGTCGAATTCCGTGATATCGACACTGGATTGGTGGCCTACAGCCACGACTCACCCATTGGATTCGAGCTCTGTGGGGATGCGGCCGGCACCTGCGTGTTTGCAACTGCGCGCATCGCGGGCTCACGGATCCTGCTGTCCGTGCCAGGCGAGCTCGCACCCAAGCGAGTTCGCTATTGCTGGGCCAACAGTCCGGTGTGTACGTTGTTTGACCGTTCCGGCGTGCCGGCGGGTCCGTTTGAGCTGCCGATCCTAGCGCCTCCGGCACGCCTGACCAGCGAGCAGGACCATCAGCGGATCATGGACCTGTTGGGCATCACCCAGTTGCGCAGCGGACCGGACGGCGATCCGACCTCGCCGCACGCGGCCAACTTCGATGAAACCAAAGTACCAGCCGGACTGCGGCTACCAGACCCGCTCGTATTGGCCGACGGCCGCCGCGTCAAAACCCGCGACTCATGGTGGAACCAACGCCGCCCACAGCTCGTCGAGGCTTTCGATTCGCAGGTGTATGGCCGCGTGCCCCGGGACGTCCCGAAGGTCAAATGGCAAGTAACGCGCACGAGTCGGGACAGTGTCGAGGGCGTGCACGTCCTCAACAAGGAGATTGTCGGACACGTCGACAATTCCGCGTATCCATTGATCAACGTCGACATTCAGCTGAGCCTGACGACGCCTGCTGAGGCAACGGGTCCCGTACCGGTGATCATGGAATTCGGGTTGGCGGCCGAGCAACTCGCCGCGCTGCGCAAGCGTTTTACGGAAGCTCAATGGGCTACCTTCATGGGAAGCGGCCCGAGCTGGCAGAGCCAGGTCCTGCAGAAGGGCTGGGGCTATGCGCTGCTGATTCCGACCAGCATCCAGGCCGACAATGGCGCGGGATTGGCCGAGGGCGTGATCGGGCTGACCAACAGGGGCCAGCCTCGCAAGTTGGATGACTGGGGTGCACTGCGCGCCTGGGCCTGGGGCGCCAGCCGGGCGTTGGACTATCTCGAGACCGATGCTTCCGTGGATGCACGCCAGGTTGGCCTCGAAGGGCTGTCACGCTACGGCAAGGCGACTCTTGTTGCCATGGCGTATGAGCCGCGCCTGGCCATTGCCTTCGTAGGGTCCTCGGGTGAGGGCGGAGCGAAGCTGTCGCGTCGCAATTTCGGCGAGCAGGTCGAGAACCTTGCCGCGACGTCCGAGTATCACTGGATGGCCGGCAACTTCCTGAAATACGCAGGCCCCCTGACTGTGAACGATCTCCCCGTCGACTCTCACGAGCTGATAGCGCTGTGCGCCCCGCGCCCCGTATTCGTCAGCAGCGGGTCGCAACAAGTGGAAGGCGGTTGGGTTGATGCCAAGGGAATGTTTCTGGGGGCCGTCGGTGCGGGCCCCGTATACAAGCTGCTGGGAAAGAAGGATCTGGGCACGACCCAGTTTCCTCCGATGGAGACGACACTCGCGGACGGTGACATCGCGTTCCGGCAGCACAGTGGCGGGCATACGGATGGGCCGAACTGGCCCACGTTTCTGACATTCGCGGCGCGCTACATCAAGGCAGGTTCGTAGTCCTGCTGTAACGTAAGATCGAGGGGGCGTGATGGGACAGCTTTTGCAAGCAGGGACGCGTGTTTCGGTCGTAGTTGTGTTGGCCGTCGTGCTGGGTGTGGCGATGGCCGCGCATGGGGCGCCAGCTGTGCCGGGCCCATTAGGGGCATTCGAAGGTCAGACCGACGTCGGCAGTGTTACGCCGGCGGGGACTGGCAGTTTCAACTCGGCAACCAGTGTCTACACACTGACTGCCGCAGGGGCCAACACCTGGTACCACGTGGACAACTTCCATTATTTGTGGAAGAAGGCAGCGGGTGGCGACCTGGCATTGACCGCTGATATCACCTTTCCGCCGCACACCTACACGCACCAGCCGGATCCTCATCGCAAGGGCATTCTGATGTTTCGGGAGACCCTGGACGCGGGTGGCGCGTATGTAGGGGCTTCCTGGCATGGCTCGGGAATGATTGCTCTGCAGTTTCGTCGTGCTCGCGGAGCGAACTCCGAGGACATCGAGATCAACATCGAGGCACCCCGGACCCTGCGTATCGAAAAGCGCGGCGATACTTTCACGTTGTTGCTGTCAATGAAGGGTGAGCCCGTACACCCTGTTGGCGCATCGGTCACACTGCATTTGCAGGAGCCGCTTTACGTTGGATTGGGTGCCGTCTCCCACGACGTGAATACGGTCGACAAGGTCGAGTTCGCACACGTGGCTCTGCAGCCGCTCGCGCCCGCTCTTGCAGGAAACGGCACCGACCTGACGCTCCACAGCACGCTGCGGACGATTTCAATCAACGACCAGTTCCGCCGCTCGATGGTTGTGCGATCGGTCCCAACATATATGCAATCAGCCAATTGGGCGCCGGATGGCAAGAGCATCTATGTGCATGACGGCGGACACATTCAACGCATTCCCTATCTCGACCCACCCGCGGGAGGCGCTCCGCAGTCGATTGATACAGGCTCGCTGGTAGGTTGTTCGGGAAATTTCGGTCTGTCACCCGACGGCAAGCTGTTGGCGGTCAGTTGTGCTCAGACCAAGGGCGGTCAACATGATGTCTATGTCATTCCAGCCGGCGGCGGCCCGGTCGGTGGCGGGGCCCCTGCGCGGAAAGTCACCAACGGGGCGACTTCAAGTTACTTCCACGCCTGGGCGCCGGACAGTCGCACCATCGCTTTTACGCGGGGCAGCGCCGACAAGGCAGACATCTTCACTGCGCCAATTGAAGGGGGTACGGAGCAGCGGCTGACCAGCGACACGGTCAATGATGGGCCCGACTACACGCCGGATGGCAAGTTCATTTATTTCGATTCCGCGCGCTCGGGCAGGTTGCAAATCTGGCGGATGCATCCTGACGGATCGGCGGCGGAGCAGATCACCGATGATGACTACTTCAACTCGTCACCGCACGTGGCGCCAGATGGTAAGGCGGTCGCATTCCTGAGCGAACTGCCCGTAACCTCCGCCGCATCTGTGTTGGGTGACTGTGTTCTGAGAGTGATTACCACAGGCGACGGGTTGATCCGCACTCTCGCCAGCTTCAAATGCAATCGAGGTAGCTTCTCCATGTATGGTTGGGGGGATGCCACTCATCTTGCGTACGTGAGCTATGAGTTATTGCCGGGGGCCGCAACCGCCCCCGGCGCCACCGCAGCCACCGCCGGCTCAAAAACGCACCTCTCACGTCCCCCAATAACCGGCGTTTCCCACATCGCTCTCTACGCCACCGACGCTGCCAAAACGGAGCGTTTCTATGTCCACGACCTGGGCGGACACCCTGGTGCCGATCCTGAGGCGGCCAACGGACGCCGCTATTACTTTGCGCCGACCCAGTTCGTCGAAGTTTTGCCCTTGCCGGCCTCAGCCGCCATCAACCGGCTCGATCATGTTGCCTTCACCACTGTAGATGCCCAGGCGCTGCGCAAATACCTGGCGTCCCAGAAGATCGTGGTACCCAAGAACGTCGAGCGCGGCAGTGACGGCAGCCAATGGTTCGAGGTGGCCGATCCCGAGGGCAACCGGATCCAATTCGTACAACCGCCCGCGGACGCGCCCATCGTTCCGTTCAACCCGCTGTCCAATCACATCATCCATGTTGGATTCATCATCCACAACCGGGCACTGGAAGACAGCTTCTTCCGCACGGTGTTGGGCTTCAAACCGTACTGGTTTGGCGGCATGAAGGACGACAATCCGACCTGGGTCTCGCAACAGGTACCGGAGGGCACGGACTGGTTGGAATACATGGTGGTGGGCCCGCCGGAGGGTCGCGGAATTCCGGCGACCATGGCCAAGTCGGACCTGGGCGTCCTCGACCATTTCTCCTTGGGCGTCGTCAATGCCCAGGCCGCCTACACACTGCTGTGGAATGGCAACCGGCTCGAGGGGCAAGCGAATACGCCCAAGATCGGGCGCGATGCCAAGTGGCAGCTCAACCTCCTGGACCCCGATGGAACACGGGCCGAGGTGATGGAGCTGCACGCCATTGGCGAGCCTTGCTGCTCGCCCTTCACAGCTTCCGATCCACGTCAATGAACCTGGCCGCTAGCGCTGCGGATGCATTTGCGCGTTGAGTGGTGCAACGGTGCGGAGCTGATTGACCACGACCTGCAGCAACTCGCCATCGTGATCCTGGCTGAGCTCCCAGAACATGACGCCTCCCAGCCGATGCTCGAGGACGTACTGTGACTTGATCGCAATGGACTGCGGATCGTCGTAGGAAATGAAGGTGCGCGAGGCGCTGTTCCACAAGTAGGGCGCCTGGGCGGTTTCATCCCAATAGCGGGTGAAACCCTGCTTGCCGATGAATTTATCGACGAGCTCCGCGTAACTGTGCTCGCCCTCGAAACGTTGATACGGCTCATTGACGCCGTTGTGGACTGGCACCACGCCTGTGAAGCCACGACCGTAAAACGCCACTCCAAGTACGATCTTATCCGCCGGGACACCCGCGGCCAGATATTGCTTCACCGCGGCATCGGCATTGCGGTCCGCGGGTGCCGCAAACCTGGAAGGGTACAGGCCCGCGTGATGACCCGTGGTGCGGGTGAGGCTATTGAAGAAGTCGTAACTCATCAGGTTGATCCAATCGAGATAGGCGGGCACCTTGTCCATCTCGGTGTGCTCGAGATACTCGCGGTCCGCCGCGGCGATAGTCAGCAGGTAGCGCTCGCGGCCGGTCCGCCTCTGCGCGGTGCTCGCAGCATTCAACTGCTCGCGCGTTGTCCGCAGCAGCAACGTGAAATTGTGCTTGTCCTCGCTGCGATACTTGATTCCTGCCACTCCCTGGCCGGGATACTCCCAGTCCAGGTCGACGCCATCCAGCGAATAGTCGCGCAGCAGTTGCACGACACTGCGCGCAAAGGCCTGCCGCGACGCATCAGTCAACGCGGCGTCCGAAAAACCTTCCGCGTGCCATCCGCCCACTGAGGCGAGTATCCGAAGTTTGGGGCTTTGCTTCTTGAGCAACCGCAATTGACGGAGTGTGTCAGCAACGCCCGGTTGCTCGAAAACGGCGCGGCCGTTCTTGTCTATGTGCGCAAACGCGAAATTGACATCGGAGAATTGATCCGCGTAGATCACCGGCGGAACTGACCAACTCGCAAGATAAGCGACCACACGTTTGGGCTGGCCGACGAGGGCGGCTGCCCGCGCTTCGGCCGCAGCGGCGCGCTGTGTCATTGCGCACAGGGACGCGCAGACCCCCAATGTGAAAATTGCAACCGTCGCGAGGCATATGCCGAGCAGTTGCGACTGAAGTCGTTTCAAGCCGATTCATCCCTGTTAGCGCAAGCGCGCAGTTTACCTCTTTACGCGGGAACGCTCCTCGGATTAGGATCCGCTGTATACAGACGGGAATAACGAAATCCCGCTCATACAGGGGGTTGAAGAGGGGTTTTTCGAGCCGGGTAGAACCTGGTTGGCCCAGATCGACTTTCATCTTTGATCGGGGTGCGCCGCACCCAAAATGGAAACCACTATGCCGCGCACGCAATTGCTGTCCTCGTATTTCATCAGCGCCGCGTTGGTAGTCGCTGCGGCGTCGCTGGCGACTCTGGCCCCTGCAACGCCGGCCGTTGGTCAGGAGGCCGACGGTTGCTCGCACTTCACCTGGGATGTTTCCCACGAGCTGGCCGTGATGAAGCAGACCCCCAAGGAAGTCACGGCGGCCACTCAGCCCGGAGCGGGTGTGCCACAGATCCTGGTCGACACTCTCTATGACTTGAAGCTCGGTCCGCAGGCGAAAGTCACTTACGGCGTGCCGTCCGCAAAGCCCACGCTCAACGACAGTGCTCAAGGCGGCCTGGTGTCGTTCCGCACCGAGAAGGCCGGGTTGTACCGGGTTTCCATTACCAGCGGCCATTGGATCGACGTGGTCGATGGCAGCCAGCTCATCAAGTCGAAGGATTTCCAGGGCTCACGAGGGTGTGCGCGGCCACACAAGATTGTTGAATTCGAGTTGCCGGCCCACAAGGCGCTGACCCTGCAATTGAGCGGGTCAACCGATGCCAGTGTGATCGTTTCGGTGACCCCCGTGGCCGCCCACTGATCCATACCGCGCTCCTACTCGTTTCCCTCGCGGCCGCGTCCGTACCCGCGCCTGCGGCCGTGCCCGCGTCCGTCGGCACGACGGTCCAGGACGACGCACATCCACCCCATGCCTGGCGAGCGCTTACTGCTGCGGAGCAGGCGCAGTTCGATGTCGGGTACGCGGTATTCAACACCGAATGGGTGCCGGCGAACACGCCGGCAGGGCGGATCGACGGGCTGGGCCCGATCTTCAATTCGCAAGGATGCGACGCCTGCCACAACAGCCGCAGGCGAGGGCGTGTTTGCTTCGAGTGGCTGTGGTGTGTGCCACCGGTCCAGTCTGCGAGTTGAGTTGCCACGGGCGGGCCCGTCGGCGGCGACGCGCGAGGCCGCGCAGGACGCCGCCAGCCACGCCCTGATTCATCCCTACACCGACCTGCTGTTGCACGACATGGGGCAGGGCCTGGCCGACCGTAACGCTGGTCGGTCGAACCGGCGCTGGTGTACTATACCCCCCTATAGTATCCCAGGCGTGCCCCAGCGCGCATTCACACCCGTCGTGGCGAGGCTCCGGTGACCCACACTCTGAGAGGAAAGACCAAGCTCCTGAACCGCGTCCGGCGGATCAAAGGACAGGTCGAGGCGATTGAGCGCGCACTGGAGGCGGAGGCCGTCTGCGCGGATGTCATGCAGCAGATCACCAGTTGTCGCGGCGCGGTGAATGGCCTGCTGGCCGAGGTGCTCGAGGAGCACATCACCTCCCACTTCACCAACACGTCGGCCAACAAAGAGGCCAGTGAACAACTGCTCGATGTGGTTCACAGCTACTTCAAGTGAGACAGCCGCCGATGGAACAGCACATCGAGCCCGGTGACTCAAACTCTCACAGCCACGTTTTTCTCGGCAAGGGTCACGAGAAAAACGAGCGGGTGACGTGGACTGTGATCATCCTGTGCACCATCATGATGGTGGTGGAGATCGTCGGTGGCAGCGTGTTCGGGTCGCTTGCGCTGGTTGCGGACGGTTGGCACATGTCAACTCATGCGGGCGCAATGTTGATCGCCGCGATGGCTTACACGTACGCCCGGCGTCACGCCACGGACAACCGCTTCGTGTTTGGCACCGGCAAGTTGGGCGACCTGGCCGGATTCACGAGCGCGATTGTGCTGGCGATCATTGCCGTGCTGATTGGCTATGAAGCCATCCTGCGATTTTTCAACCCGCAGAACATCGATTTCACCGAGGCGATTCCGATCGCGGTGGTGGGCCTGCTGGTCAACATCGCCAGTGCGTGGTTGCTCAGTGGCGGTGAGCATCACGGGCATGCGGGGCATGGGCACGGTGGGCACGGAAGCCATAGCCATGGCGGGTCCCCTGGCCACGGCCATGGTGGGCACGGGGGCCATGGCCAACACAGCCCCGCCGCCACCCACGGGCACGGTCACTCGCATGATCACGACCACTCACACGGCCACGCCTTGGCACCGCCGCCCCCAACACCGGCCGCAGCCCTGGGTCCAGTCGTGGCCGTGACTGCGGGCCACACCCACTCCCAAGCCACCACCCGTGACAACAGCATCCGCTCGGCTTATGTACACGTTCTGGCAGATGCCTTCATTTCACTACTGGCCATCGCAGGCCTGGTGTTGGCCAAGCTGTACGGTTGGCTGTGGATGGACCCGCTGGCCGGCATCATCGGTGCGGTGGTGATTGGCAACTGGTCGGTGACCTTGATCCGTGACACTGCGGGAGTTCTGCTGGATGTCTGTCCTGACGAAGTCACGCGCGAGAAGGTCCGTAGGACCATTGAGGTGGACGGCGATCGGGTCGTCGACCTGCACCTGTGGCGTCTCGGCCCGGGCCATCTGGCAGCAGTCCTGGCCATTGCGACCACCAAGCCCCGCGACGCTATGTTCTATCGCGAACAGTTACGCTCGTTCGACTGCCTGTCCCACGTGACTGTCGAGGTCAATCGGCCCGCGGCCGGTCAGCCCCAGCCCCGCGGGGCCCACCCGACATGACCACCGCGTTGCTGTTGATCTGCTCGAACGTCTTCATGACTTTCGCGTGGTACGGGCACTTGAAGTATGGACATGACTGGCCTCTGTGGAAGGCCATCCTGGTGTCCTGGTGCATCGCCCTGATCGAATACTGTCTGGCCGTGCCGGCCAACCGCTGGGGTTACGTCCACTTCACGGGCTTCCAGCTGAAGATCCTGCAGGAGGCGGTGACGTTGGCCGTTTTCCTGGTGTTTGCGGTGCTGTTTCTGAAGGAGAAGCTGGCCTGGAACTACCTTGTTGCGTTCTGTCTACTGATCGGGGCGGCCGTGTTCGCCTTCGCATTCAAGCCGGCTGTATAGCCAAAAGGGAGAGGCCCATCTATCCCTTTGGCCCACAGGCCCGGGAGGCCCGAAAGGCGGCCCTGGAGCGGGACATAAGATTGCTGTGGCGGATGGCCGACAGGCCGCTATGATGTGCGGATTATGAGCTAGGCTTTGCGCCTGGGAGTCGCTATTGGCGATGGATGAAGTTCGGGGTAGTCGCAATGGAGCGTCGGATTCCGAGTCACTGATCCTGGTGGATGAAGACGACCGCGAGGTCGGGCATCTGGACAAGGCACAGTGCCACGCCGGTCGCGGGGTACTGCACCGGGCCTTCTCCCTGCTGATTTTCAATGACGCCGGCGAGTTGCTGTTGCAGCAGCGCGCGGCCGCGAAACGACTGTGGCCCCTGTACTGGTCCAACAGTTGCTGCAGCCACCCGCGACGGGCGGAGACGCTGGAAACGGCGATCCACCGGCGGTTGTACGAAGAGCTCGGATTGCGCTGTCCGTTGCACTTCCTGTTCAAGTTTCAGTACCAGGCGCAGTTCGATGCGGCGGGCGCGGAAGCAGAACTCTGCTCCGTGTTCATCGGTCGAACTTCCGACCCTGTCAGGATCGATCCGCGCGAGATTCTTGCGTGGCGTTGGATCAGTCCGGGTGATCTGCAGGCGGAGCTGTCCGGCAGCGAAGCAGGCAAGTTCACGCCGTGGTTCGTGATGGAGTGGGAGCGCATCTGGCGGGATCACCGCGCGATGCTGGCGCTTACCAAATAGGAGTTACACGTTGGGCGTACCGCTGTTTCAAGCCTACAAAGTCGGGCGATACATCGCCAGCCAGAAGCTGCGCGGCATCAAGCGCTATCCGCTGGTGTTGATGCTCGAGCCGCTGTTCCAGTGCAACCTGGCTTGCGCCGGGTGCGGCAAGATCGATTATCCGAAGGAGACCCTGCAGAAGCGGGTCAGTGTCGAGGATGCACTCCACGCAGTTGACGAGTGCGGTGCGCCCATGGTCTCGATTCCGGGTGGCGAACCCCTCATCCACAAAGAGATGCCACAGATCGTGGCCGGAATCGTGGCACGCAAGAAGTTCGTGTATCTGTGCACGAACGCCATCCTGCTGCCGAAGCACATCGATGATTACTCACCCTCGCCGTATCTGACTTTCTCCATCCACCTGGATGGCAGCCGCGAGCGCCATGATGAGTCGGTCTGCCAGGAAGGCGTGTTCGACAAGGCCGTGGCCGCGATCCGGTTGGCGCGCAGCAAGGGCTTCCGCGTCACCATCAACTGCACCCTGTTCAGCGGCGAGGATCCCGACCAGGTGGCCGCCTTCTTCGACGAGGCGATGACCCTCGGCATCGAAGGGATCATGGTCTCGCCCGGCTACAGCTATCACCATGCGCCCCGCCAGGATGTCTTCCTGGGTCGCAACGCGAGCAAGCGCCTGTTCCGCGAGATCTTCAAACGCGGCCGGGCGGAAAGCTCCCTGAAAGGTCGCTCGCGGCCGCGCTGGGCATTCAATCACTCCAGCCTGTTTCTCGACTTCCTCGCGGGCAACCAGGCATACCAGTGCACGCCGTGGAGCACGCCCACCTACAACCTGTTTGGTTGGCAGCGCCCGTGCTACTTGTTGACTGACGAAGGCTATGCGCCGACGTTCAAGTCACTCATGGAAGAGACCGAGTGGGAAAAGTATGGCGTTGGCCGCAATCCGGCCTGCGACAACTGCATGGCCCATTGTGGATTCGAAGGGACGGCCGTGGATGATGCCTTCAGTCACCCGCTCAAATTGCTGAAGACCACTCTTTTGGGATCGCGGGTAACGGGTCCGATGGCGCCCGAGTTGCCGATTCTCTACAGCGATGGCGACCGGCGGCCGCGTGGCGCGGCGGTGGCCACCGTGGCCGTAGCGGACGTCAAGCGGTCGAATCGCACGCCCGAGCCCGAGGGCGGACACCCCTCCAGGCCGCAATGATGTTGGCTCTCACTGTGCTGTTGGAAGGATGGGCGTGAGCGCCGCTGTCGGGGCTCGACAAAACGCTGCAAACGATCTGGCAACGCGCGATGCCTTTCGCGCGCAGCTGGAGGCGTGGCAGGCGCGAATGGAATCCGCGTTGGCAGCGAGGTTGCCCGGACCGCAGATTGTGCCTGCCCGGTTGCACGAAGCTATGCGTTACAGCGTCCTGGGTGGCGGTAAGCGCATCCGGCCGGCGTTGTTGTTCGCGGCTGCCCGGGCCGTGGGCCGATCGGAGGAGGAGGTCGAGGGCGCTGCGTGCGCAATCGAGCTCATCCACGTGTACTCGCTCGTGCACGACGACCTTCCGGCGATGGACGATGACGACCTTCGTCGCGGTCGGCCAACCTGTCATAAAGCTTTCGATGAGGCCACCGCGGTCCTGGTAGGCGATGCGCTGCAAACGCTGGCATTTCACGTGTTGACGCGGGATCCGGCCTTGCCGGCGTCACCCGCCACGCGCCTGCGCCTGGTCGAGTTGCTCGCGGAGGCCAGCGGCTCCTTCGGCATGGCCGGCGGGCAGGCCATCGACCTGGCCGTCCAGGGCAAGCAACTCAACCTGGCCGAAGTGGAGGAGATGCATTCGCGCAAGACCGGCGCGCTCATCCGGGTCAGTGTGATGATGGCGGCCGCCTGCGCGCCGTCACTCGATTCGCGCCTGCAGGAAGCGCTGGCGGGTTTTGCCGGTCCCATTGGTCTCGCCTTCCAGATCCAGGACGACCTGTTGGACGTACTGGGGGATGTCTCCACCCTGGGTAAGGCAACAGGGGCTGACAGTGAGCGCTCCAAGCCCACCCATCCGGCGGTGATTGGCATCGAGGCTTCACAGGAGAGAGTGCGCCTCCTGCACGCCCAGGCACTGGAGGCCTTGAGTCCCTTGGGCTCACGGGCCGACCTGCTGCGCTGTCTGGCGGACTGGTTGCTGGCGCGCCACTACTGATTGGCTGGACCTTAACCGCTTGATTGCATGGTAAAGTCTCGCGATGCAGCCCGACGCGTCTACCCCAACGGAATCCCGTATTTCGGATGAGGCCTACCAGGATCAGATCCTGCCCGGGGTCTCACGCACCTTTGCGCTCACCATTCCGGAGCTGCCGCCCGCGCTGCGCACCTCCGTGACCAATGCCTACCTCTTGTGCCGTATCGCGGACACAATCGAGGACGAGCCGGCGTTGTCGCCGGCGGCCAGCCTGCACTTCCTGCAGCGCTTCGTGGCCGTCCTGTACGGCAAGGAGTCGGCCGCGGACCTCGCCCGGGATCTCGCGCCGCAGCTCTCCAGCCAGACGCTGGCCGCCGAAGCCGACCTCATAGTCAACATGGAACGGGTGGTGCGGGTGACCGACCGCCTGGATGCCCAGCAACGGATTGCAATCCAACGCTGCGTGGAAGTGATGGCCGGCGGCATGCACCAGTTCCAACAGACCGCCAGCGTCCGGGGTGTCCCGCGGCTGACCGATCTGGATGACTACTGTTACTACGTAGCCGGGGTCGTGGGCCAGATGCTCACGGAGTTGTTTTGCGGCTATGCCGCGAAGATCGCCCAACAGCGCGCCGAGCTCCACGAGTTGGATGTTTCATTTGCGCAGGGCCTGCAGATGACCAACATCCTGAAGGACATCTGGGAGGATCGCGCCCGCGGCGCCTGTTGGTTGCCGCAGGAAGTCTTCACGCGCCATGGCATCGATCTCGGGCAGCTCACCCCGGGGCGCGCCGACGGGCGTTTCGATGCCGCGATGCGCGAGCTGGTCGGCGTCGCCCACGCTCACCTGCGCAACGCCCTGGCATTCACACTGTTGATTCCAGCCAGGGAAGCGGGCATCCGCCGTTTCTGCCTGTGGGCCATCGGCCTTGCCATTCTCACCCTGCGCAAGATCGCTGCCACGCCCGGCTTCACAACGGGCCGGCAGGTCAAGGTGCCGCGCTCGGCCGTCGCCTTGACCCGCATCTCGACCAACTTTGCCGTCCGTAACAACTGGATGCTCAGGCGCCTGTTCGACATCGCCGCGAGCGGAGTGCCTCTGGCGCCCGCCGGCACTGTCCGCCGTGCATCCAGGCCCGCACTGCATGTAGCTGCGCCTACGCCTGAATACGGACACGCAGTGCGGTCCGTGCCACATGATCGTGGAGCTCGTCGCTCCGAAGGGAGATCCGCGCTTTGAGTCGTAATTCCCGCGCATTGGACGCCACAGTCAGCAAACGCACCGCCCGTCAGGAACTACTGTCACAGAAGCTCGAGCGACACGCCGAGCACCTGTCGCTGAACAGGGCAATCGACGCTGCGCGCGATGAGTTGCTCAACCGCCAGACCGAGCAAGGCTACTGGCTGTTCGAGTTGGAGGCCGACTGCACGATCCCGGCCGAATACATCATGATGATGCACTACCTCGATGAGATCGACTCGTCGCTGCAGTCGCGTCTGGCCACGTACTTGCGCACGCATCAGGCGGATCACGGCGGCTGGCCGCTGTATCACGGCGGCGATCTGAATATCAGCTGCACCATCAAGTCCTACTACGCCTTGAAGTTGGCCGGCGACAGCCCGGATGAGCCGCACATGGTGCGCGCACGCAAGGCCATTCTGGAACGCGGCGGGGCGGCGCGAGCCAACGTGTTCACGCGGATCGCGCTCGCTTTGTTCGGCCAGATTCCGTGGCGAGCGGTGCCGTACATCCCGGTCGAGATCATGTTGTTGCCGAAGTGGTTCCCGTTCCACCTGGACAAGGTGGCGTACTGGTCTCGCACGGTGATGGTGCCGCTGTTCATTCTGTGCACCTACAAGCCCCGCGCGCGCAATCCGCGCAACGTGGGCATCGCCGAGTTGTTCATCACCCCGCCCGATCGCGACAAGAGCTACTTCCGGCTCGGGCCGGAGCGCACCGGATTGAAGGCCCGCCTGTTTGCGGCCGGGTTTCTGATCGTTGATCGCATTTTCAGAAGCACGGACTTCCTGATCCCGAAAGCGACGCGGGCGAAAGCCACTCGCGCGGCGGAGGCGTGGTTCCTGGAGCGTTTGAACGGCGAAGATGGCCTGGGCGCGATCTTCCCGGCAATGGTCAACGCGTTGGAAGCGATGGTGTTGCTTGGCTATCCCAGCGACGACCCCCGGCGGGTCACTGCCAAAGCCGCGCTGGAGAAGCTGCTGGTGGTGAACGGCTCTACTGCCTACTGCCAGCCGTGCGTATCCCCGGTATGGGATACCGCCCTGGCCGCCATGGCCATGGAGGAAGCTGGCGGCCCGTCGGCTGCGGTTGCGACCCAGGAAGCACTCGACTGGCTGAAGAGCATGCAACTTCTGGATGCGCCCGGCGACTGGCAGGTCAGCCGCCCGGGATTGAAGGGCGGCGGTTGGCCCTTCCAATTTGCCAACGGCCACTATCCCGACCTAGATGACACGGGCGTCATTGTCTGGGCGATGCACCGGGCAGACGATCCGGCCCGCTATGGTTACAGCATCGACCGGGCGCTGGACTGGCTCGCAGGAATGCAGAGCAAGCGCGGTGGGTTCGCGGCTTTCGATGTCGACAACACCCACTACAACCTCAATCACATTCCGTTCGCGGATCACGGCGCGCTGTTGGATCCTCCGACCAGCGATGTGACGGCGCGGGTCGTGGCCGCAATGTCCGTGGTAGGGCGTCCGCAGGACCGCGAGGCCGTGGAGCGTGCAATCAGCTTCCTGCGTAAAGAACAGACCGCCGAAGGGTCATGGTTCGGTCGTTGGGGCACCAACTATATCTACGGGACCTGGTCGGTTCTGGCGGCCTTCGGACAGGCAGGGATCGGTCCGGAGGACGAGTCGGTGCGTCGCGCGGTGGGCTGGCTGATTGGTCGGCAGAACGCCGACGGCGGTTGGGGCGAGAGCAATGACACCTACGCCTATCACCGCAAACGCAACCCGGGCGAGAAAACTCCGAGCAGTCCTTACCAGACGGCATGGGCCCTCCTGGGACTGATGGCGGCAGGGCAGGCGGGCTCCGTGGCTGTGCGCTGCGGCATCGAGTATCTGCTGCGCACCCAGCAGGCCGACGGTTTGTGGACGGATCCGAGCTTCACGGCCCCCGGATTCCCCCGGGTGTTCTACCTCAAGTACCACGGGTACTGCGCGTATTTCCCCCTCTGGGCGCTCGCGGCATTTCGTAATCTGGTGCGGCCTGGAGCCGCCCATTGGCACTGAAGAATGTAGTCGGGATCGTGTGCGCGCTGGCTTCGGAAGCGCGCCATCTCGGGCCGACAGTCCGTTTGCATGACCCCCTGGGGTCGCTTGCCGATGGGACCCTGGTCGCTGTCACCGGCATGGGCGGCGAAGCGGCTTGCGCTGGCGCCCGCGCCCTCATTGAAGCCGGCGCAACCGCGCTGGCGAGCTGGGGAATGGCCGGCGGGCTCGATCCAGCCCTGTCGGCGGGCGCCATTCTGTTGCCAACCGAGGTCATCGGATCCGACGGTCAACAGATCAACACTGCGGCGGGATGGCGTGAGCGGCTGAGTGGCGCCGTCGCTGCCCATGCTCCCGTTCGAACCGGCAGGCTGTTGACCACTTCGCGAGCTGTAGGCTCGGTTGCTGACAAGGCCGCGCTGTTTCGCAGCACCGGTGCCGCCGCTGTAGACATGGAAAGCCTGGGCGTCGGTGCAGTGGCCAGGGACAACCAACTTCCGTTCATCGCGGTACGGGTCATTGTCGACAGCGCGGCGGATGTGCTGCCTCGCGCGGTGACAGAGGCCGCGGACCATGCCGGGCACCTGCAGATCTGGCGCCTGATCGGCGCGTTGGCGCTCACTCCCAACGAGTTGGCTCCCTTGATCCGGCTGGCGCGCCGTTATCGGGCCGCCAATCGTTCCCTGGCAGCGATTGCCCGCGTGGGCTCGCTCGCACCCTGCGCATTCACCGGCTCGACTCCCGACTCCCGCTTGTCATGAAAGCGTTGGTCACGGGCGCCACCGGGTTTGTGGGCGCGGCTGTTGCGCGCGCGCTCCTGCGGGAGGGGTGGCAGGTTCGAGCGCTCGCCCGTAAGGGATCGGACCGCCGCAATGTCCAGTCTCTGACCGTCGAGGTGGTGGAAGGCGACCTGGCCGACAGGGCCTCGTTGGACAACGCGCTGGGCGGCTGTCAGGCATTGTTTCATGTCGCGGCGGACTACAGGCTCGGGGCGCTCGATCCGCAACAACTCTATCGAACCAACGTGGAGGGTACGCGCAACATCCTCGAAGCCTCCCGCCAAGCGGGTCTGCAGCGCATTGTCTATACGAGCAGCGTCGCAACGGTAGGCATTCCCAAGGACGGGTCGCCGGGCAATGAAGACACCCCGGTGGGGGTGAACGACATGATCGGTCACTACAAGCGGTCGAAGTTCCTGGCCGAGCAGGTGGTGCGCGAAGCGGCGGTGGCGGGCCTCCCTGTCGTCATTGTCAATCCGTCGACTCCCATAGGTCCGGGCGATGTCAAGCCGACGCCAACCGGTCAGATGGTCCTGGACGCCGCCGCCGGCCGCATGCCCGCCTACGTGGATACCGGACTCAACATCGTACATGTTGACGATGTAGCAGAAGGTCACCTGCAGGCCTTTCACCGGGGACGACCCGGCGAGCGATACATTCTCGGCGGCAAGGACATGACGCTACGGGAGATTCTCTTTGAGATCGCAGCACTGGTGGGCAGGAAGCCGCCCCGGGTCCGCTTGTCTACGGGCGTAGTGCTTCCCATCGCTTATGTGGCGGAGGCCGTTGCCAGAGTGACAGGGCGGCCGGGACGAATCACCGTTGAGAGCGTGCGCATGGCCCGCAAACGCATGTTCTTTTCGAGCGAGAAGGCGAGGCGTGAGCTGGGATACACATGGCGCCCGCCTGCCCAGGCCTTGCAGGACGCCATCACCTGGCTGCGCGAGGTCGGCGCGCTCCGCTAGGAACTCCGCCTTTCGAGGGAGGCATTTCCTTTGGATGAGCCTGCAAGTGAGCGTAAAATACATCGATCATGCGTGAGTCACAGTTCCTTTCTCAGCGCCCTGCGGCAGCACAACGTCCCTGGGATGCACGTCTGGCGCGGCGCCTGGTGACGCCATTGAAAGATACCCGGGCAACACCCAATCATCTGACCACTGTGCGCCTTGCCTTCGGTCTGGCTGCTGCCGCGGCTTTCCTCCCCGGCACCTACGGCTGGACGAACATTGGTGCGCTGCTGCTGATCCTGTCGAACTTCCTGGATCACACCGACGGTGAGTTGGCGCGGATCAGCGGCAAGACCAGCCGAATCGGTCATATCTACGATCTGGCGAGCGATGCCGTCGTTACCATCCTCCTGTTTCTCGCCATTGGGGTGGGCGTGGGGGCCAGAGTTGGGTCCGTGTTGCAGATGCCCCCCTCTGTGCTCGGGCTCGTGGCCGGAAGCTCGATTGCGTTGATTTTCTACCTGCGCATGCGGATCGAGGAGATGGCCGGCAAGGTCGCCAGCCAACAGGCCGCCGTCGGCGGTTTCGAGACCGAGGACGTGCTCTACCTGCTGCCGCTCGTGACCGTGTTCAACGGTCTGACACCGTTTCTGATTGCAGCCTCCGTCGGCGCCCCCTTGTTCGCCCTCTGGGTGGTCTTCGACTACCGACGCGTGCTGCGCAGTCTGCAGCCCCATAAAGCTCAGCAAACCTCGGGGGCGACCTGATCGGCGCCCATCGACCGATGGAAGCGCACTTGGCCAAGCTGGACACGGACGCTCTGCGCCGTGAGTTTGTACGCCAGGGCGCGTTCCTGAGCCTGTCCGAGTTCCTGACGCCGCAGGTGACCGAGCAGTTGGTGCGCGCCGTGGCGGCCGTCGAGCCGGTCGTCAATCGCAACTATCTGCCCGGACACAAGCAGGGCGGCAGTGTCAGCCGCCATGCCATCGACGAGCGGGCACCCTTCATCGCCGAGTTGTATCGCTCCCCGGAGCTGCGCCAGGTGTTGGAGCAGTTGGCCGGTGAGCCGCTGCAACTGTCGCCCGCCGATGATCCACACGCCTATGCGCTGTATTTCTACACGCGGCCGGGTGATCACATCGGCTGGCATTACGACACTTCATATTATTCGGGGCGGCGCTATACCTTGTTGCTGGGGGTACTGGACCAGTCCTCCTGCCGGCTCGACTACGAGTTGCACACTCGCGAGCGTGCCGTGCCGGTCGTGCCCGGGTCCGTGCAGATTCCACCGGGTGGGTTGGTTTTTTTCGACGGCGACAAGCTGCGGCACCGGATCAGCCCATTGGGCGAGAACGAAAAGCGCGTCTCCCTGACTTTCGAGTACGTCACCGACCAGCGCATGCATCCGGCCTGGCGCCTGATCTCCAACTTCAAGGATGCGGTGGCCTACTTCGGGCTGCGGCAGGTGTTTCGGGGCAAAGGACCCAAGGCGCCATGACCCGCGCGGCGATCTGGCTGCTGTCAGCGGGGGTGTTGCTGTTCGCTGGCGTTCTGATATCCCAGGGCCTGACCGCCGTCTTCGCCACACTCGCGATAGCCGGATGGGGTCTGCCGCTCGTGGCCCTGCTGCACTTGATTCCTCTGGCCCTGGATGCGGCTTCGATCCGGGTGATGTTCGACACGTCCGAGATCCGTTGCTCGCTGCGGGATTGCATACTGGCCCGTTGGGTGGGGGAGTCGGCCAACAGCTTCCTGCCGGCGGGACCCATCGGCGGTCCGGTACTGATGGTGAGGTTCATGGCCCAACGCGGGATGTCGATGCGCGATGCGGCCGCCGGGGTGACCGTCAGCACTACACTCCAGACACTCGCACAGATCATCTTCGCCCTGATAGGCATGGCGCTGTTGGGTGCACACGCAAGTGAAAGCGTGCGCACGCCGTTGATCGTGGCCAGCGGCGTGCTGGCATTCTGTTTGGCTGGTTTCTATTTCATGCAGCGCCGCGGCCTGTTCGGCAAAATAATGCGAGCGACCGCAAAATTCGCCGGCAAAAGAGACTGGTCGCACTTCATGACCCACGCCGACGCGATCGACTCCGCGGTGCAGGACGCTTACGGGCGCTCCGGGCGCGTGGCGGCCAGTTTCGGCCTGAGCCTGATCGGTTGGCTGATCGGAACCGCCGAGGTGTATCTCATTCTGCAATTGCTGCAATTCCCCATCAGCTGGACCGACGCGCTGCTGCTGGAGAGCCTGGGGCAGGCCATCCGGGCGGCCGGTTTTGCAATTCCCGGCTCACTGGGCGTCCAGGAGGGTGGCTACCTGCTCCTGGGACCGTTGGTGGGCCTGCGGCCCGAGACGGCGCTGGCCCTGTCGCTGGCGAAGCGCGCCCGCGAGGTACTGCTCGGCGTACCCGGACTGTTGTATCTACATTGGTCGGAACGGGGCTGGCGTCGCCGCCTCGCCGTATGAACTGAAAGTTTCGGATAAGGAATTTAATGCGCGCCATCATTCTCGCCGCGGGCCGGGGCATGCGTCTGCAACAGTCACACGAGGAGCAACTGCCCAAATGCCTGTTGTCCTTCGACGGCCGAACGCTGCTCGAGCGTCATTTGCGACTGCTCAGGAAAGCAGGTGTGGAGGAGGTCGTGCTGGCGCTGGGATTTCGCCATGACCTGGTGCGGGCGGAGCTCGATCGCCTGGATTGGCAGCCGCGCCCGGAGATTGTCTTGAACGAGCGCTTCGAGCTCGGCAGTGTGCTGACCGTCCACACGGTTGCCGAAGCGATGACACGCGGCGGTGACGTGTTGCTGATGGACGCGGATGTGCTGTACCACGAGGGCATCATGAGCGCCCTGGTTGACGGCCAGAAGCCCGTCAACCGCGTCTTGATCGATCGTGACTTCGAAGCCGGCGATGAGCCTGTTAAGGTGTGCGTGCGCGACGGCGTGCCGGTCGAGCTTCGCAAGCAGGTAGCGCCCGGGTTGAAATATGACACCATCGGTGAATCCGTTGGTTTCTTCCGCTTCGATGCGGCCGGCGCACGCCGGCTCGCCACACTGGTAGCCGGTTATGTCGATGGCGGGCGCGCCAACATGCCTCACGAGGAGGCGGTTCGCGACCTGTTGCTGGAGCGCAGCCAGATCATAGACGTGCGGGACGTCACCGGGCTCGCGTGGATTGAGATCGACTTTCCGGTTGATGTTTCCCGGGCCGCCACCGAAGTGCTGCCCCAACTTGCTCCCTTGCCAGGATTGCCCCAATGAATGCTTCCATGGAACCCAACGTCCACGCGTTCGCGCCGGCCGCCAATGAGGGCGGCGTGACTACTACGCGCAGCGCGCGCCTGCGCCAGATGCTGCTGAGTGATCAGCTCGAATTCATCATGGAGGCGCACAACGGTCTGTCCGCGCGGATTGTCCGCGAAGCCGGCTTCAAGGGAATCTGGGGGTCGGGACTGTCGATCTCGGCGCAGTTCGGTGTGCGCGACAACAACGAAGCGAGCTGGACGCAGGTCGTGGACATGCTCGAGTTCATGGCCGACGCCAGCGATCTGCCCATTCTGCTGGACGGCGACACGGGCTACGGCAACTTCAACAACATGCGTCGGTTGGTGCGCAAGCTCGAGCAGCGCGGCATTGCTGGCGTCTGTATCGAAGACAAACAGTTCCCCAAGACCAACAGCTTCCTGAACGGCGAACGGCAGCCTCTGGCGGAAGTCGCAGAATTCGCGGGGAAGATCGCCGCCGGCAAAGACACGCAACACGACCCGAACTTCTGCATCGTCGCGCGAGTCGAGGCGCTCATCGCCGGTTGGGGCATGGACGAGGCGCTGCGCCGGGCCGAGGCGTACCGGCGCGCGGGCGCCGATGCAATCCTGATCCACAGCAAGCTTTCGAAGCCTGATGAGATTGTCACTTTTGCGCGCGAGTGGGCGGGTCGGGCGCCATTGGTGATCGTTCCGACCAAGTACTACAGCACGCCCACCGAGGTTTTCCGCAAGGCGGGCATCAGCATGGTGATCTGGGCCAATCACCTGGTACGCGCGGCGACGGCTGCCATGCAGAGCGTGGCCAAGGAAATCCACACCAACGAAACACTGGTGAACGTCGAGGACCGCGTCGCCTCCGTCAACGAGATCTTCCGGCTGCAGGATGCTGATGAGTACTCCGCCGCCGAGCGCCTTTACCTGTCAGCCTCGGAATCGTCGCGCTCCGCCGTGGTACTGGCCGCAAGCCGGGGCCGGGGACTGGATGCCATGACCACCGATCGACCTAAAGTCATGCTGCCGATTGCCGGCAAGCCATTGCTTCGCTGGCTGGTCGATGGTTTCAAGAAGGAACATGTCAACGACATCACCGTCGTCGGCGGCTACCGGGTGGATGCGATTGACACGTCCGGAATCAAACTGGTCGTCAATGAGCGGTATGCCGAGACCAGCGAGTTGGCTTCTCTGGCGTGCGCGGTGGAGGGGCTCGAATCGGATACCGTGATCTCGTACGGGGATCTGTTGTTCCGCAGCTACGTCTTGCGCGACCTGGTGGATAGCAAGGCGGATTTCTCCGTAGTGGTGGATTCCTCACCAACGGCGGCCAGCAATCGCACCGTGCGTGACTTTGCGTATTGCTCGCGACCGGATGATCGTGGGCTGTTCGGAACTTCCGTCGTGTTGAAACAGGTCGTCAGCGGCAAGCAGGATCCCAGCGAGTCGGCCAGCGGGCGCTGGATCGGTTTGTTGAATGTCAGCCGCAATGGCCTGGTGAAGCTCAAAGCGATCATGGCGGAGCTGCGCAAGCGACCGGACTTCGACACGCTGGATATGCCGGCGTTGCTGAACGCGCTCATTGCGGATGGCGCGCAGATCGAGGTGTTGTATGTCCACGGCCATTGGCGTGGCGTGAATGATCTGGAGGATTTCCGCCAGGCAGTCGACTTTGCACATGCGCAGAGCCCGTTCCAATGATCGAGGCTCGCCATTTTGTCGAGGCCGCTCGCGAGCGCGGCTTCGAATGGTATGCGGGTGTTCCGTGCTCATTTTTGACGCCGTTCATCAACTACGTTCTGCAGGATCCCTCACTGCAGTACGTGTCGATGGCGAATGAAGGGGATGCGGTTGCGCTGATCGCAGGCGTGGCGTTGGCGGGCGAGCGCGGTCCGCGCGGCGTGCGGCCTCGGCGCGGTGTCTCGATGATGCAGAACTCCGGGTTGGGCAATGCCGTCAGCCCGCTGACTTCGCTGACGTGGACGTTTCGATTGCCGCAGCTTCTGATTGTGACGTGGCGCGCGCAACCCGGCGTACCGGACGAGCCGCAACATGCGCTGATGGGACCGATTACGCCGAAGATGCTCGACACGATGGAGATCCCCTGGGAATTGTTTCCGTCCGAGGTCGAAGCGATTGGACCGGCGTTGGACCGAGCCGTGGCTCATATGGATCAGACAGGGCGGCCCTATGCGCTGGTGATGCAGAAGGGGACGGTTGCACCGTACGCTTTGAAGGCTGGGGCGGGGGTGGCTGGCCGAGGAGTCGTGGGGGCAGAGGCGGCTGCCCGGCTGGAAACCCATGGCCTACCGCTGTCCGAACGCCCAACACGCCAGGAGGCGCTCCGCGAAGTGGTCGCGCGTACGCCGCCCGACACAACGGCTGTTCTGGCCACGACCGGCTTCTGTGGTCGTGAGCTCTATGCGGTCGAAGACCGACGTAACCAGTTGTACATGGTCGGCTCCATGGGCTGCGTGGTTCCGTTTGCGCTCGGCCTGGCATTGGCTCGACCCGATCTGCGGGTGGTTGCTCTGGATGGCGACGGTGCCGCCCTGATGCGCATGGGTGCCTTCGCAACGGTGGGCGCCTATGGGCCACCCAACCTTCAGCACCTGCTGCTCGACAACGGCGTTCATGACTCAACCGGGGGGCAGGCGACCGTTTCCGCGCACGTGTCATTCGCCAAAATCGCTGCTGCCTGCGGCTACGCCTCTTCATTCGAGACTGACGAGGTGGCGCGTATCGGTGCGTGGCTGGAGTCTGCACCCCTCGAGGGTCCGCGATTCGCACGCTTGTTGACTCGGCCGGGCACACCCGACGGGCTGCCCAGGCCGTCCGTTACCCCCGTCGACGTCAAGACCCGCTTGATGCAACACTTCGGCCCCTGAAGCCGGAGTCCCTTGATGCTGTTACTCAATCCCGGGCCTGTCACGTTGTCCGAGCGTGTCCGCCGTAGCCTTTTGCAACCCGATCTGTGTCACCGTGAAAGCGAGTTCTTCGCCTTGCAGGACGAAGCTCGCGAGCGCCTGCTCTCGGTCTATGACCTTGATCCGAAGGTCTGGACTGCCGTACTGATGACGGGCTCAGGCACGGCCGCCGTCGAAAGCATGGTCGCCTCCCTGGTGCCTGCCAACGGGCGGCTCCTCAACCTCGAAAACGGGGTGTATGGCGATCGGATTGCACAGATGTGCTCACAGTATGGGATTGCACACGAAAGGATCGTTGGCTCGTGGATGTTGCCTCTGGATCTCGATGCCATTGCCACACGACTCGACGCAGCCAAGGAGGGGGAGAAATTCACGCACGTGGCGGTCGTTCACCACGAAACGACCACAGGTCGGCTCAACGACCTGACGTCGCTGGGCAAGTTGTGCCGGAAGCGTGGCCTGCGTCTGCTGGTGGATGGTGTCAGCAGCTTTGGCGCGGAAGGCATCGACTTTGCTGATGACAGCCTGTGCGCAGTAGCAGCAACCGCGAACAAGTGCCTGCACGGGGTGCCCGGTGCGTCGTTCGTAATCACCCGGCGGGCGGCGTTGGTTGATGCTGCCAGTCGCGTGTACTACCTCGATCTTGGCCGCCTGGCGCGCTTGCAGGACCAGCGCAATACGCCCTTCACGCCGGCAGTGCATGCTTATTACGCGCTCGTTGAGGCGTTACGTGAGTTTGCAGACCAGGGCGGACGGCCTGCTCGTCATAAGCGTTACGCAGCGCTAGCTGAGCAGGTTCGCGCAGGACTGGCCGCGCTGGGGATCGAGTCTGTGATTGCGCCGGAGGAGTCGTCCGTTGTGTTACGTTCTTATACATTGCCGGCTGGCATGACCTATTCAAAATTACACGATGCCTTGAAGGCATCGGGATTCGTGATTTACGCGGGGCAGGGGGATTTGTCGAAAACATTGTTCCGGGTCTCGACCATGGGCGAGCTCACCCCCGTCGATATGAACCGGCTGTTGAAGTGCTTCGCGCAATTGGCCTGATCCTGATCCGCGGCTGTGTAGCCGCTTTGCTCGTTTCGACGCCATCCTGGTCGGACACCCCGGACGGCGGCGCTGATGTCCCGACGCCGGATGCGGGTGGCACCAAGCCGGCGGCGCCCAGCCCCAATCTCTCGGAGCGGCACTGGTACAACCAGCTCCCCTTCATTCCCGTACCGGAGATCGCACAGGACCCGGACAGCGGACTGACGCTCGGCATCCTGCCGGTCTGGCTCATTACGGACGACGAGCACCGCATCCGCCGCATCATTGCTCCTGATCTGCTGTACAACCCCAACTTCGGAGCGGGCTTTCACGGCCGCATTTTCGACTACCCTTCCGAAGACAAGCAGTGGTCGATCGAGGCGGGTGCCAAGCAGCGCGTCGAGCGCTCATTCGATGCCGAGTTCACCCTCGGCCGACTGCGCGAGCAACGCTGGTCGTTCACCGGCAGCCTCATCTACGACCGCAACGGCTCGCCGCGCTTTTTCGGAATCGGCAACAACACACCGCAGCAGGATGAGACTAACTTCACCAATCAGCAGGAACTGATCCAGGTGCAGGTCGGTTATAACTTCAACCGTGCCTGGCAGCTGCTGTACACGGCGCGGTTCCGGGTCATCGATGTGCTGCCCGGCACGCTGGACAAGATTGCATCCATCGAGCAACGCTTCCCGAATATCCGCGGCTTCGGCACGAACTACGAACAGCTCAACCGGTTGTCGATCATCTATGACACCCGGGACAGCTTCACCGCGCCCCGTCAGGGCATGACCTGGATAGCCTACGGCGGAGTTGCCGGCCACAAAGGTTTCTTCAACGACTCTCTGTACGGGGAGGCCGGAATCGATGGGCGCGTCTTCTGGCCGATAAACCCGAAGACGGTGCTGGCGACCCACGTGTCGCTGCGCTACCTGCTCAGCGAGAACCGGGTGCCGTTCTGGGCGCTCAGCAGCCTCGGAGGAGGTCAGGCCACGGTGGGCGGAGAGCAGCCGCTACGGGGCTTTGGCGAGGGCCGTTTCTACGACCGCAATTCCTTTTCAGCGACCGCGGAGTTGCGGCGTACTGCGTTCGAGTTCGATGCCATCTCGCATGTGGAAATCGAGGTCGCGCCGTTCATAGATGTGGGCAATGTGTTTTCCAAGGGCACGAGCTTCCCCATCAAGGCGCTGCACAAGGTTGCGGGGGTCGGTTTTCGCGGTATCGCGCGGCCCTCGGTCGTGGGGTATGTGGACATTGGTTATGGCAGTGATGGTGCCGCCGTATTCACGGGGATCAACTATCCGTTCTGATCCGCTGGAGCAGTTCATCGACCGACACCCGCGATTGTTCGTCCTCACGGGGGCCGGTTGCAGCACCGACTCCGGAATTCCCGATTACCGCGACGAAAACGGCGATTGGAAACGAGTCCGTCCCGTCATGTTCCAGGCGTTCATGGGTGATCTCAACACGCGGCGCCGCTATTGGGCGCGCAGCCTGGTGGGGTGGCGGTGGTTTGGCCACGCTCGGCCGAATGATGCGCACCGGGCGTTGGCCCGGCTCGAGCAGGACGGGCGTACCGAAGTGTTGGTCACGCAGAATGTCGACGGCTTGCACCAGGCGGCCGGTAGTACGGGAGTGATCGATCTGCATGGCCGGCTGGACCAGGTGCGTTGCATGGACTGCGAGCGCCGCTCGCGACGCGCAGACTTTCAAACCCGGCTGTTGGATCTGAATCCGCGGTGGAGCGCACTCGATGCGCACATCGCTCCCGATGGGGACGCCGATCTGGACGCCCTGGATTTCTCAAGCTTCGAGATACCCGCCTGCACTCATTGCGGCGGGATACTGAAGCCTGACGTCGTGTTCTTCGGTGAGAGCGTGCCCCATGAACGAGTCGCAGCGGCTCTGGCCGCGGTCGAGCGCGCAGATGCGGTCCTCGTGATTGGTTCGTCCCTGATGGTCTACTCAGGGTATCGATTCGTGCAGGTGGCGGCCAAGGCCGGCAAGCCGATCGCCGCCGTCAATCTGGGGCGCACCCGGGCCGACGATCTGTTGGCCCTCAAGGTGAACCAGCCGTGCGTCGCGGCTTTGGCATTTCTCTTGGACGGGGCCGCCGGGCGAGCGGCATCATAGGGCGATGGACGATGTCACCTCCGTAGAGTCCGCCGGTAAGTCTGCCCGTACCAAAAGGCCTGTGGTGCTGATCGTTGCGCTTGTCCTGGCCATTCTCGGTGCAGGCGGGCTCGCGGCTTATGCTCAATGGCTTGAGCAGCAGCGTGTACATCTACAGACACTCCTCGGCGGACAGGAACGCAAGGTCCTGGAGCTGCGCGAGCAGCTCACCAAGGCCGAAGTGGCGCTCCAGGAGAAGGATGCCGCGCTGGCGTCCCGTGAGGTAGCCCTTGCTGATGCCACCCAACCGGAGCTTCCCGTGCGCGTGGCCTTCCGGCCGGCGTGGATGGGGCAGGGCATGGTCGCCAGCTTTCGCAACGTAGGCGCCGAGCAGCTCACTCTCATGGTGGAGTTCCGCGATCCGAACCTGCACGCCTCCCGCGACTTCGCCATTGTGGTCGAGGGGGGCGCGACGGCCGAAGTTGGTCATCCGGAAGGCTGGCTGGTGACATCCGGACAGAGCGTGCGGGTTTCCGCCAGCGGCTTCAAGAGTGTGACGGCGTTTGCTCCCTGACATACACTAGCTTCCGGCGTAGCACGTAATCCTGGGGGTCTGCGATGAAAGCCACGATGTTGGTCGGCTGCACGGCTTGGATGCTCTTCTGCATGAGTGCCCAGGCTGCCAATTCCCAGCAGACGAAAATGAAGGACTGCAACGCGCAGGCGAAGAGTCAGACCCTGAGCGGCGATGCGCGCCAGGCCTTCATGAAGACCTGCCTGTCGCATGATCCGGCGCCGGCGCCCAAGTTGAATTCACAACAACAGAAGATGAAACAGTGCAACGCGGACGCCAAGTCCAAGGGACTGGCAGGGGCGGACCGCAAGACTTTCATGAGTACCTGCCTGAAGGGTTGATCTCGGTTAGTGCACTGCGATAGTGCGTTGCAGAGCGCATGCGATAACTTCCCGCATTGCGACAGATCTCCTGCACCTCCCCACGAAATGGGGCAATGCAACCTGGGCCCGTTTTTTGCTTGTTTTCACGGGTTACGGGTTGTGCAGGAGTCGGATAATGGAGCTGGAAGACGCCTTGAACCTTGGGCTGCCGCCACATCATGTGACGCGGTGTGACCAGGGCGACACCGTCGCATTTCGTGCTGAGATTCCGGGTTATCCCCAGTGCACGGGCTATGGCGCCACTGCCGATGAGGCTGTGAGGGGAGCTCGGCATTTATATGCTCAGCTCAGGGATGGACAGGCGGCCGTGAAAGTGTCCGACCTGGAAGAGGAGCGCGCAGAGCGCTTGCGCGAAGCCATTCGTTCCGTAGTGACTCGCGCACTCGTGTAAGTTGTACAGCGTCGCGTTGACGCTTCGCGCCGCTTAGCGGACGCACACTCGCTCCACCGAGAGATTCGCCGCGCCGCAATAGGCGCTACCATGCTCCTGCGGCCGATTTGCCGGCCACGTCACCGCCCCCGTCGAAGGGCCGGTACCGTCCCCCGCCGAAGGGCGGATAGCGTCTCGCCAGGAGTATCATGATCTACACAAAGCTGGGCCGTACTGGCCTCGATGTATCCCGCATTTGCCTGGGTTGCATGAGCTACGGTAACCCGGCGGGCACCACCCAGCCCTGGTCGTTGAGTGAGAAGGACAGCCTGCCGTTCTTCAAGAAGGCCATTGAGCTCGGCATCAACTTCTTCGACACGGCCAACATCTATTCCCTGGGGGCGAGCGAGGAAATTACCGGCCGCGCCTTGAAGGAATACGCGCGACGCGACGAGGTCGTGTTGGCCACCAAGGTGTTCGGGGTCATGCGCCCGGGGCCCAATGGCGGTGGGCTGTCGCGTAAGGCGGTGTTTCAAGAGATTGACGCCAGCCTGCGGCGGCTCGGCACGGACTATGTCGACCTGTATCAGATACACCGCATGGACACGACAACTCCCATCGAGGAGACCCTCGAGGCGTTGAACGATGTGGTCAGAGCGGGCAAGGCGCGCTACATCGGCGCGTCGTCAATGTTTGCGTGGCAGTTTGCCCAGGCGCTGGAAATCTCCAAACGCAACGGTTGGGCGCGGTTCATCTCCATGCAGAACTTCGTGAACCTGCTCTATCGCGAGGAGGAGCGTGAGATGCTGCCGTTGTGCGGCGCCGAGGGAATCGGTGTGATTCCCTGGAGCCCGTTGGCGCGCGGACTGCTGGCACGGCCCTTCAAGGCGGAAGCGACCACCAGTCGTACGCAAACGGATCGCTACTCGGCCCGGCTGTTCGCGAACATTGCGGATGGCGATCGGCAGATCATTGATGAGGTGGGTAACATTGCGGCCCGTCGCGAAGTTCCGCGTGCCCAGGTGGCATTGGCCTGGGTGTTGCAGAAGCCGCAGATCACGGCGCCCATCATTGGCGCTACCAAGATGGAGCACCTGACGGATGCCGTCGCGGCGCTCGATGTGAAGCTGACGGAGGAGGAGGTTAAGGCGTTGGAAGCACCTTATGCTCCGCATCCGGTGGCGGGGATTACCTGGTAGCCGGGCGCCGGCTGCGGTGGGCGGCGTGTGTGCGCCGCTGCGCGGCGGCAACGCGCCGGACGCTGGCGCGGACGCCTAACTCCCCAACTTGTTGGGGTCGCGCCAGACACGCTCGAAAGGCAGCCGCCATGCTCGCGGTGCGACGAGTTGGTGAATCGCGTTCGGCCCCCACGACCCCGGTGCATACAACCTGACCGGCGGCGGCGCTTCCAACAGCGGAGTTGACACCTGCCACAACCGCTCGATGCCCTCGGCGGTGTTGAACAGCGTGTGATCCCCGCGCATGGCATCGAGTATCAAGCGCTCATACGCCTCGAGCACATCACCAATGAATCCCGTGTCATGCATGGCAAACTGCAGGCTGAGCTTGTCCAGTCGCATGCCCGGCCCGGGCCGCTTGCCATAGAACGACAATGACATCTTCGAGGCATCGGCCAGATCGAAGGTGAGGTGATCCGGGCCCTGCGCGCCGACACCCGAGTTGGCCGGAAACATGCTCTTGGGCGGCTCGCGGAAGGCGATTGAAATGATTCGCTGTCCTTCCGCCAGGCGCTTGCCGGTCCGCAGGAAGAAGGGGACCCCCGCCCAGCGCCAGTTGTCGATCGAGCACTTCAGGGCAATGAAAGTCTCGGTTTCCGATTCCGGATTGACGCCGGGCTCGGAACGGTAGCCCGTGTACTGCCCGCGCACGACGTCCCCCGGTTGGATCGGCAACATGCTGCGGAAAACCTTGTTCTTCTCCTCACTGATAGGCGCCGGCTCCAGAGCGGTAGGGGGCTCCATGGCCATGAACGCCAGGATCTGGAAGAGGTGGGTGACCACCATGTCACGGAATGCGCCCGTGGCCTCGTAAAAGCCGGCCCGGGTGCCCAGGCTCAAGGTTTCCGGCACATCGATCTGCACGTGATCAATGAAGTTGCGATTCCAGATCGGCTCGAACAGGCCGTTGGCGAAGCGGAAGGCCAGGATGTTCTGCGCGGGCTCTTTTCCCAGGAAGTGATCGATGCGGAAGATCTGGTCTTCGCTGAATACCTCGTGCAACTTGGCATTCAGGGACACGGCGCTCGCGAGGTCGGTGCCGAACGGCTTTTCCATGATGATTCGCGAGCGGGCCACCAGGTCAGCTTCGGCGATCATGCGGACCGCGCTGAGCGCCGCGCTGGGTGGCACGCTCAGGTAGTGCAGCCGGCGCGCCTCGCCTTCGATCGACTGCTCGGCCTTGTGCACGGCCGCTTTCAGGGCTTCGGGGCCGGCCGCCAGCGGAACATAGTCGAGCGTTTGTGCAAAGGCGTCCCAGTCGGAGTCGATCACCTTGCGGGTCGAGAACTCGTCGAGTGCCTTGCGCGCCGCGGCGCGAAAGCCGTCCGCATTGAAGTCATCCAATGAGACGCCGACGATTCGGCAGCCTGGGATGAAACCCGCATGCGACAGGTAAAACAGGCCCGGCAGAAGCTTGCGGTGGGCAAGGTCACCCGTGGCGCCGAAGAGAACTACAACCTGGGGAAACCGCGGGCCGACGCCCGAAGGAATTTTTGCCACCGTACACCCTTTGATCGGCCGGGGAAGGCACACCGAGTCTCTCGATGCGCACGGCGAATTTAGCGCATCTGGATGACATTCGGTGACGCGTGCTACTGCCGCATCACCACGACCAGATAGGTGCAGGCCTCGCGGCCGCGCGTTTTGAAGGTGCACTCTGTTGGTGGGCCGAGCAGGAGGCAGTCGCCGGGATTCATTTCGTGGACGATTTCTCCCTCCACGAAGGTGAGTTTTCCCTTCAATACCCACATGAGTTGTCGTATGAACGTGTACGAGGACGCCGGAAATGTGACGGCTGCTCCAACCGGTAGCTCCACCCGGATCAACTCCAGTGGCAGATCCGATCGCGGTGAAACCTGGCGACGGATGTAGCCGCTCGCCGGATCCTGCCATTGAGGCTGATCCGCAGCGCGCAACAGCCGGCCGCCGCCGTCCTCCGCGCGTGCCAGGAGAGTGGACAGCGTCAGGCCGAATGCGCCTGACAAGCGGCCCAGCAGGGTAGCGGTGGGGCTGGCCTCGCCCCGCTCGATTTTGCTGATCATGGCCTTGGAGACCCCCGAGCGGTCCGCCAGCTCGGCCAGCGACCAGCCGCGGGTCTGCCGTTCAATGGCAATCCGCGCAGCCAGTGATTGCGTAGGGTCGCCGTTGACTATAGTAGACATTTCACTACTATAAGAGACACTTGCCTGCCGCGCAAACTTCCGGGGAGCCGCCATGCTGATTCGTGACGCAACGAATGCCGACGTACAGGCCATTCTTGCCATCTACAACGATGTGGTGACCAACACCACGGCCATCTACGACGAGCGGCCCTCCACCTTCGATGAGCGGCAAGCCTGGTTCGAGGGCCGTCGCCAGCAAGGGTTGCCCGTGCTGGTCACCGAGTTGAATGGTGAGGTCGTGGGTTTCTCGAGCTTTGGAGACTGGCGCTCGCGATGGGGCTATCGATACACGGTGGAGCATTCAGTACATGTCCGGGCCGATTGCCGCAGCAGGGGACTGGGCCGGGCGCTGATTGAAGCACTGTTTCCGCGGGCGACCGCGCTCGGGATGCATACGATGATCGGTCATATCGATTCGGCCGCGGCCGCCTCGTTGCGGCTGCACGAGAAGCTGGGTTTTACGAAGGTTGGAACGTTTCGCGAGGTTGGCAAGCTGCGTGGGGATTGGTTGAGTGTGGTGGCCGTGCAGCGTGATATTTGATAAGTCATTGATTTATAATGGGTAGCGGGGCAGGCTGGCACCTGGTGCGGTGGGAGTGATATGTGTAATTGACAATCATTCTCATTCCCAATTACGATAGCACCACTATGTACGTATGCGTTTGCCACGCCGTAACCGATAAAGACATCCGCAAGGCTGTCGATCGCGGCGCGTGCTCACTCTTCGACGTCCAGAACGAATTGCCCGTCGGCAGCTGCTGTGGGCGCTGCGAAGACACCGCCCGTAGTGTCGTAGACGAGCAGCTGAACAAGCGTCGCGGTTGCGCGATGCGCCTGATCCCCGAACCCGCCCTCTAAGAAGCGTCCCTCCTGTAAGATCGCCGGCTGTACTCACGGGAGCGACGGCAATGAAGGGCGATCCAAAAATTGTGCAGCACTTGAATCTCGTGCTGAAGAACGAGCTCACGGCCATCAATCAGTATTTCCTTCATGCCCGCATGTTCGGCCATTGGGGATTGAAGCGGCTGGAGGAGCAGGAGAAGCACGAGTCCATTGACGAGATGAAGCATGCGGACAAGCTGATCGAGCGCGTGCTGTTCCTGGACGGGCTGCCCAATCTGCAGGACCTGGGCAAGCTGCTCATCGGCGAGAACGTCAAGGAGTGCCTGGAGTGCGACCTGAAGCTCGAAATGGCCGCTCGTACGGATCTCAAAGCCGCCATCGCCGATTGCGAGACGCTGTCCGATTATGTGTCGCGCGAGCTGTTCGAGGCCATATTGGAGTCCGAGGAAGAGCACATCGACTTCCTGGAAACCCAACTCGATCTCATCGACCGCATTGGCATTGAGAACTACTGTCAGTCGCAGATTGGGAAGACTGAAGAGTAGGCGCCAGGGCGCGCAGCACTTCATCCGCAGCCCCGGCGGACGACGCCGGGTTCTGGCCAGTGATCAGCGTGCCGTCCACCACAACGTGTGGACTCCAATCCGCCGCGCGTGAGTACTGTCCACCCAGTCGCCGCATTTCATCTTCAATGAACCAGGGCACCAGCCCTGGGCCGTTGACGGCCAACTCCTCAGTGTTTGAAAACCCCGATACGTTGCGCCCCTTGATCAGCGGGTCGCCCGCGGAAGTTCGTGCGTGCCGCAGGACCGCAACACCATGGCACACGGCCGCGACGGGCTTACCGGCGCGGTGCAGAGTTTCAATCAAGGCGATCGACCTTCGATCTTCGCTGAGATCAAACACCGGTCCCAATCCGCCACTGTAAAACACAGCGTCGTAGATCTCGGGACGGATGTGATTCAGGGCCGCCGTGGAGGCCAGCGCCTGTTGCGCGACGGGATCGGCGCGAAATCGGCGCGTCGCTTCGGTTTCCGCCTGCGTAGATTCGCTCAGGGGATCGAGGGGCGCCGGCCCGCCATTGACTGACGCCAGCGTCACCTGCGCACCGGCATCCTTGAAGACGTAATAGGGCGCAGCCAGCTCCTCGAGCCACGTCCCTGTCCGATGGTCGGTACCCGGAACCCGGTCGGCCGAGCTCAGAACAATCAGAATGTGCATGTCCGGTATGATGCCCGCAATTCAAGTCCCGGGGCGTGACGCGCGAATGAAGGAATGGCTGATCCGGATCGTGGTGGGTCTGGCGGTGGTAGTGGTGATTGTCATTGCCGTGACCTGGGTCGTGGGGGGTGAATTACCCGATCCGGCCAACCGCGACATCGGTCGGCCACCGCTCGATCTGCAAGCGTCGAACGTCACTTTTGTCAGCGGCTCTGGAGCGCTGATTCACGCCTGGCTGTCTCCGGGCGAGGCTGGCAAGGGAGTGGTAATCCTGTTGCACGGCTCGCGCGGCGACCGGCGTGACATGCTGTCGCGCGCCGAGTTCGTTCACCGCCGCGGCTACGCTGCGCTGTTGGTCGATTTTCAAGCCCACGGTGAAACGCGCGGCAACCAGATTACCTTTGGGGATCTGGAGTCGCGCGATGTCACGGCTGCGATCCAGTACCTGCACCACAAGTTGCCCAACGAAAAGATAGCTGTGATGGGTGCTTCGCTGGGGGCTGCGGCATTTGTGCTGGCCGACAAGCGGCCTCAGGTGTCCGCTGTTGTGCTCGAACAGCTCTATTTGACAATTCAGCAGGCCGTTGCGAGCCGCGCGCGGTTGAAGGTGGGACCGCTCGCTCCGCTGTTGGCCCCCTTGCTCATGGTGCAGATGCAAGCGCGTGTCAAAATTCCTGAAAACAGACTGGGACTGCTCGACAGGATGGGAAAGCTGGACGCGCCCGTGCTGATTTTGAACGGCACCCGGGACAGCTACACCTCGATTGAGGATGCCCGGGCAGCGCTCGCAGCGGCTGCCGCTCCCAAGGAGCTCTGGGCAGTGGAGGGTGCCGGGCACGTGGACTTGTATGCCTTCGCAAAGAGCCAGTACGAGCAACGTGTTGGAGACTTTCTGGCGCGCTACCTGGAAGCGAGCCACTAGCGCGTCTTACTCAGTCTTGACTGCGCAGCAAACTGAAACTCGCCTATTGAAGACAGGCTCGATTTCGTTGCCCGCTTCGCGCTTCCTTTGCGAGCACCTGCACCAGAAGGGCTTCTTCTGGGCATGAACCTCTCGCATCCACGCGCAGGTCCCGGTCGTCACGACCGGCCAGCTGGCGAAGACCTTCCGCCAGCAGATTTCGTGCGGCATTGATGTCGCGGTCGTGGCATGCCCCACACATCGGGCAAGTCCACTGTCGCTCATCCAGCCGCAATACGTCGAGGGTGTGGTGGCACTCCGAGCATTGCTTGCTCGATGCATACCAGCGGTCCACCTCGACCAGGATCTTGCCGTACCACTCGGTTTTATAAGCGAGCTGTCGGCGTACCTCGCTGAACGCGACGTCGTGGATCGCACGGGCATGCAGCCCTCGCGCCAATGCCTTCACGTTCAGGTCTTCGACACAAATCAAATCAAATTCTTGCACCAGGCGGGTTGTGAGCGCGTGCAGGGCGTATTGACGCTCTTGCCTCACCCGAGCATGCGCTCGCGCGACCCGCAGTCGCTGCTTCTCGCGCCGCCGACTGTCTTTTTGGCGTCGAGACAAACACCGTTGCTGCTGGCGCAAGTATCTGATGCGCGCGTGATAGCGTTTCGGATTGGCGATCTTCTCCCCCGTCGAGAGGGTCGCCAAATGCGTGAGTCCCAAGTCCACGCCCACCGAGCGTTGCATGATCGGCAGCAATGCAGTCTGCACCTGCGCGTTGAAACTCACGTGGTAGCGCCCCGCGGCATCGCGCGTGAGTGTCACCAGGTTTGGACGCTCAACTGCGGGGAGCGATTCAGCGAGCTTGAGTGCACCCAATTTCGCCAGGCTCACAATCCCGCGCGCCCAGGCAGTCCCTACGTCCTGAAAGCGCAGGCTGCCGGCGGTACTCTTGCGCTTGAACCGCGGGTATCGAGCGCGGTTGGCGAAAAAGTTTCGGAACGCTGCGTCCTGATCGCGCAAACACTGCGCAAGGCACGTCGCGGGCACCAGTGCGAGCCACTCGTGCCCCACCGTACGCTTCCAACTCGTCAACCAGCGCGAGAGATCATTGCCCGTGAGCGTCAGCCCGCATTCCCGGTATGCTTCGGACCGGATCTCCAGCGCGGTATTCCACAGCCAGCGATTCGCCCCGAACCAGCGATCGAGCAGGCGACGCTGGGCGCCATTCGGGTAGGCGCGAATCCGGTAGCTTCGCGTGATCGTTGCCATAACTCAATGATAACACCAACATGCCGGGCGCCGCAGCATAGAACTCAACATCAGCCGCCGGGCGGGCTGCGCGAGACGCCTCAAACCGAGGTGCGTACATTGACACGAGCGGGCGGGGTAGTTCCCGTCGATGGAGAACTCCGCTGAGCTCCGTCGAACTTCGCACGGTACTTCGGGATTCGCTTGGGGGCCAATTTCTGAGCGGCTGGATTCAGCGCCGCCGGGTGGGGAGGGTGTTGGCCGGCATCGCCATGGCAGGCGCCGTGGTGGCGATTCTTCCGGCCATGCTCGGCGTCGCGCCCGCGCTGGCTGCCGATTCGCCCGCGGACACCATTCCCACCTACAACCAAACCGTCACCACTCAAATCCTGCCGCGGTCGCGCGAGCTTCTTGTCCGCCTCGCAAAGGAAGGGCGTTCGCTCACCTTGGACGGCATCGCCGTATTCAACGGCGACGACAAATTCCTGCCCGGGAAAATTGCCCTCGGACTTGCGGAATTCCTCGCAACGGTGGCGGCGGACGATCCGCGCCGAGCAGAGTATCTCGCCGCTTTTCGCCGCATCTCCAAGCTTACCGTCGATGATGCCAATGACACCTGGGGCATCTATTACTACCTCTGCGGACTCAACAAGCTACGCAAAGCGGGCCTGCTGGACACGGCCGTGGATCGACTCACCCTCGCAAAACTCCGGGTGCGGCTGGACTGGCGCAGCTTCGTCGATGTCGACACCTTCACCCTGATCGATCACCCCAACAACTATTACTGCGTGGCATTCGGCATCGCGCGGCTGCGCGTGGCGCTGGGATGGGAAGACGCTTCGGGTAGCGAGCGGCTACTGCAGAAAATGCTGGACCACTACCGGCAGTTTTCCGGGGAATACGGCTTTGCCGACGAAACGGACGGCGAGGGGCGTTTTGACCGTTACAGCATTCTGCTCAGCGCCGAAATCGCGCAGAAGTTCATTGAGACGGGCGCACAACCGCCGCCGGAAGTGCGCGTCTGGGTGCGCAAATCCGCCGATGTAATGCTTCAGCGCCTCAATCCCAACGGTGACGGATTCGAATACGGCCGCAGCCTGGGGCCTTACGGCCTGACCGCCATGGTCGAAGTCCTGACCACGGCCGCGCAGCTCGGCGTGTTGAGTCAACAGGAAAGGAATCTGGCGTATGCATTTGTATGTCGCGCGGGACAGCACTATGTCGATTTCTGGCTGAGCGAGCGCACCGGCTCCGTTGATCTGTGGGATCGGGGCCGGCGCACCGATGCCTACCGGGGAAAATTCCGGATCCTGGGCGAAAACCTGTCGCTCGCCCATCAGTTCGTCTACACCAATGCTGCGTGGAATGAGCTCGGTTTCCAGGATGTCGCGCCGATGCCGGATTTCGCGGCTGCCCTGACGCGCCTGCCCGCGCGGACGGTGACCTGGTTTGCGCGTGGTGAGTACGACCGGCTGCTGCTGACCCTGCGGGATCACGGACATGTCATTGGTCTGCCCGTGATCAACGGCGGCCAGAGCCAGCACATGCACAATCCCTATTTCCCGATTCCGTATTCGCCGGGGATGCTGCAAGGCATTGCGGACGGCACTTCACCACAACTGATACCTCAGTTCACACTGTCTGACGGATCAGTACTCGCGCCGCTGGCATTCTTTCAACACGCGAAGGTGACAGAAGGGCGCAATGCAACCAGGCTCGTGTTGCAACAGTCCCGGATGGATCGCCTGGGTGCCGACAGTCCGATCGCCGACGACCGCATGTCTGTGACATCAACATACGAGCTCACGCCCGGTCGGATCACGCGCACTGACATATTCACGGCCCGGGAACCCCTCGAGTTGCAGGCCCTGAGATTGGAGTTCGCAACCTACTCAACGGGTGCGACCCAAAAAGGTGACATTGCAACATTCCGGCAAGGCGACGTGCGCTCCTTTGAAGCATCTGGCTTCGAACAGTGCACTGCCGCACCAATACAAGACGATGTCGCATATCGCACCCCCACGGGCCCACTCGCCACGAAAGTGATCTGCGCGAGCTCAGGTCGCAGGCTGCAGGGCCAGTTCAAGCTAAGCTGGACGTTGAGCTACCGCTAGAGCGGCGGAAAATGTGACCCATCTCCGTTGCGGGTTCGCATAATGCATGCGAGCCCCCTTTCCCCCTGTTTGAATTTCGGCAGTGCACGTTAGACTCTGGTCCCTAGGGGGGGAATAGGGGCAACAGAGCCCCGCGTGCCGAGGATTGCGCACGTGTTGCATAAATAGCGGCTGGCCAGGAGTTTTCGCCTGCCGAAAACGTAGGTTGGAACGCATGAAGAGGTCAATACGGGTGGGACTGGCAGCGGTGGCGGCTGCCAGCCTTTTGTTCGCCAGCACGATGGGGCTGGCGCGGGATCGGACGCCCAAGACAATTGCCAAGGGAGCACAGATCGGCGTGGTCAACCTCCTCAGTCCGGAGGTTATGCATTACCACGCAGCCAAAGACGTCAATGACAGCTTCCTGAAAATCCAGGCGGTCAACTGGACCGTGGATGACATGTTGGCCGAGGCAGTGAAAGGCCAATTGGACTCGCGGGGACTAACACTGACACCGCTGATTCCGACAGATTCGCTGCAACGTGCGCGGGAACGGTGCTTTGTCAATGCTGCGCTGGCTGACGGCCTGCCCAAGAACTGCTCTGTACCCCTGCTCGAGCAGGCATCCAGCGGCGGAGTCAACTATCTGATTGTGATGGCGCCGGGGCTCAACAACGCCGATCACGCCGGCAGCAACCGCAGCGAAGGTGTCACCGCATCGATGCGTGGCTGGGGCTTTCTCACCCGGGAACGTGCGGGGCCGAAAGACAAGCCGATTCTCTACGCTGAAGTAGAGCTGCTCCTGGTCAGTGTCACACCCGAGGGTGCGACCTTGCGGGCCCGGCAGTGGGGCGGCGGCTACAGCCTGCTGTGGCAGACGTACACACTGCCGCCCGACCCCAAGGCTATTCCTGAAGACGAGCTCAATGAGATGCAGCCGCTGTTCACGGCAATGCTGTCCCGGCAGGCGAAGGACCTGATGGACCAGGTGCAAGTCGAGCCCTAGCCCGGCGCGGCGTGTGACCCGGATCACGGTTTCGCGCTCCGAAGGCCTCGAGAACTGCTGCGGCGAGACATAAACCCCGGCGGTGCTGCTACGGTTGGGCCCACTCTTGGGTGTAGTCAAACGGGGGCCAGGGAAGCGAACCATGAACAGATGCACTCACGCCGTCACCGCGGCAGTGCTGGCGATCAGTCTGCTTGGCGTGTCTTCGTGCGGAGGTGGCGGGTCCTCCTTCGGCGAGACGAGCAAGTCCTACACGGCGGGCGTCTTTAAGCCCGAATCAACCTTCGCAAACCGCTGCGCGGCCCCCCGCTCGGGAACCGACCCGATCACACACAATGCGTATCCTGATATGGCCGGCTCGAGCGTGGATGAGAACAACTGGCTCAGATCGTGGACCAATGACTTGTATCTCTGGTACACCGAAGTTCCCGACCTGGATCCGTCTCAATACACGACGGCGAAATATTTCCCGCTGCTGAAGACTTCCGCCACCACCTCATCCGGGGCGGACAAGGATAAGTTTCATTTCACTTACGCGACTTCGGTATGGGAGTCACTTTCACTGTCGAACACGGATGTGGGCTATGGAGTCCAGTTCGAAGTCCTGCAGCAGACCCCGCCACGGAAGGTTGTCGTTGCCTTCACGGAAGCAGGTTCCGCGGCGAGCCAGGCACCCGCAAGTCTTGCGCGTGGTACGACCGTCCTGGCCATAGACGGGGTGGATATCAACACGAACGACAGCGCCGGCGTCAAGACTCTGAATGCGGGCATCTCGCCGGCGACCGTTGGAGAAAACCACACATTTCAGGTGATGGATGTGGGCGCCGCTACCCCTCGAACCGTTACATTGACGGCCGCGAATGTTACCTCGAAGTCGGTGCCCAATGTCCAGACTATATCGACTGCCACGGGAGCGGTTGGCTACCTGCTGTTCAACAATCATCTCGCACAGGCGGAGACCGAGCTCGTCGCTGCAGTGAACAACCTGAAAGCGGCGGCCATTACCGATCTGGTGCTCGATATCCGCTACAACGGCGGCGGCTACCTCGACATTGCCAGCGAGCTCGCCTACATGATTGCCGATCCCAACATGACCGCCGGCCTGACCTTCGAGCTGACCCAGTTCAATGCGAAATTTCCCAGCACCAACCCGGTCAGCGGCAGCGCCATCACGCCCACCGGCTTCCACAATACGGCGCAAGGCTTTACCGTTACCCGCGGCCAGGCGCTGCCGAATCTGGGATTGCAGCGGGTGTACGTCCTGACCACCGCGGGAACCTGTTCTGCCAGTGAGGCGGTGATCAACAGCCTGCAGGGAGTCGGCGTACAGGTCGTGCAGATCGGCACCACCACTTGCGGAAAACCCTACGGTTTCTATCCGGCTGACAACTGCGGAACGACGTATTTCAGCATTCAGTTTCGTGGCGTGAACGCCCGGAGCTTCGGTGAGTACACGGACGGCTTCACTCCGAGCCCGGGAATGAGCGCCAGCAGCGGAACGAGCGCAACACTGCCGGGATGCGTCGTCAACGATGACTTCACGCATCAACTCGGTGACCAGAACGAGAGCCTGTTATTCGTGGCCTTGAGCTATCGAATGAATCAGAGTTGCGCCGCGCCGCCGGCAGGTCTTGCGCCGTCAATCAACGTGAAACGGCTGACGAAACCGGCGGAGGAAGGTTTCCTCGTCCGCTCGCCCATGCGGGAGATCCGAGTCCTGCGTTGATCATCCCGCACTGACGATCCAGCGATGACATTGGCGGGAACGGGAACAGACAGTGTCTGTTCCCGCCGACATAGTCGTTCCCCATAGAACTATCCCCGATCCTCGCGGCGCTTACGGTTGCGGGGAGAATTCAACATGACCGTGTCTGGAGCTACCAGCGCGTGTACGGGGAGAGTCAGATGTTTGCTACTAGCCGATTGCGTGCGCGGAGAGCTTTGCCGTTCACTTTGTGTTTGACGCTGTTGCTCGATGCCTGCGGCGGTGGATACAGCGGAGGTAACATGGGGCCACCGCTCGCACCTACGGTGACGCTGTCGATCGCTCCAACGACCATCACTCAGGGTCAGAGTGCAACACTGACGTGGTCGACCATGAACGCCAGCACTTGCGCCGGCAGCGGCGGCTGGACGGGGAACGAAGCGACTGGAGGAACGCAGGCGGTCACGCCCACCGCGAGCGGGAACGTGACGTACACGCTTACCTGCACTGCACCAACAGGCGGCGGTTACTCCGGTGGCGGTGGGGGAACCACGGCCATGTCTGTGACTCTGACGGTCAATCCGGCCAGCGCATTTACGTTTACTACTCTTGTATCGGATACCGCAGGTACAGGTGCGTTGGTCACGGACCCCAACCTGATCAACCCATGGGGAATAGCGTTCGGACCGACAACGCCTGTCTGGGTTGCGAACAATCACAGCAATACATCGACACTCTATGACGGCAACGGCAAGCCACAGCCGGCCGCGACTCCGTTGATTGTAAATACCGTTCCCAATGGCGCGACCACGTTCGACCCGACGGGAATTGTGTTCAATGCGTCAAACACTGATTTCATGGTGAGTGCCGCAGGCAAGACCGGTCCGTCGCTCTTCATTTTCTCAGGGGAGGGCGGAATGATTGCCGGGTGGTCGCCGGCCGTCGACCGGAACAACACCGTGAACGTCTATCCCGCTGCCGGCGGGGATTCAGGGGGTGCCATCTATAAAGGCCTGGCGATTGCCAGGAATGGTGCGGCCTTGTTCCTGTATGCCACCGACTTCCACAACAACAAAGTCGACGTCTTCGACACCACCTTTGCCAAGCAGACATTGGCGGCGGGTGCCTTTGTCGATCCCACTCTGCCGGCGGGGTACGCAGCGTTCGGGATACAGGCTATCGCAAACGGGGCCGGTGGTGCCGTGCAGATCTATGTGTCCTATGCGAAGCAGGATGCTGACGCGGAGGACGATCAGAATGGGCCGGGCCTTGGGCTGATCGACATCTACGATGCGGCCGGCACGTTCGTCAAACACCTGGTCGCGGTTGGCGGTGCGCTGAACGCGCCGTGGGGCATGGCGCTGGCCCCTGCCGACTTCGGCACGCTGAGCAATACATTGCTCGTGGGGAACTTCGGTGACGGCAAAATCAACGGATACGATCCGGCCACGGGAACATTCATGGGTGCCATCACCGATACTGCGGGGGCTGCGTTTGCGGTGCCGGGGTTGTGGGGCATTGCTTTCGGCAATGATGCCGCCAATCAGCCGCATAACACTTTGTTCTATGCTGCGGGCACCAATGATGAAGCGAACGGCGCCTATGGCCGTATCGACCTTGGTGGACCGCCGGTGTTGAACGGCGTGAATTGAGCGAGGCATTACTCGTATCGCAAGGCCTCCACCGGCTTGGCACGCGCGACCACCAGCGCGTGTCCGGAAACCGTCGCCAGCGCGATGATCAGCGCGAGGAGGCTGGACGCCACGAAGACAAGGGGACTCAAGCTGACGTGATACGCAAACCCCTCCAGCCAGCGTTGCATGGCCATGTAGGCGAATGGCCATGCAACCAGGTTGGCCCACAACACGGGGCGGGCGAATTGCCAGGCCAGAAAACCCAGAATGTCCCACCGGCTGGCGCCCATGACTTTGCGCAAACCGATTTCACGTGTGCGTCGTTCCGCGGTGAAGACGGCGAGGCCCAGGAGTCCTAGAGAGGCGACTACCACGGCAACACACGAAAACGCGGAGAAGATTGCCGACTGCTTCTGGATGTCAGCGTAGAGATCATTGACGTACTGACTGAGGAACATGCCTTCCAGGGGGTCGGAGCCCGCCTGTCGTGCCCAGAGCGTTTTCACTGCGCGCAGCGACTCGGGAATGTTGTGGCCATCCAACTTGAAGATGGAAAAGCGAAGCGTGGACGGATCGACGTAGTACACGGTGGGCTCGATGACATCCCGCACCGAGCCAATGGAGAAATCCGGGATCACACCAATGATGCGGGAACTGCGGGCTTCCGCGAGCTTTGGCTCACGACCGTTCCAGATCGTGCGGGCCCAGCGGCGCTCCTGATTCACGGCCGCGGCAGGGGATGAGTATCCCAGGGACCGGGCGGCGGTCTCATTTATGACCACCGATGGATTCGAGTCGCTTTCTGGATTCGCGCGCAGGACGTCGTCCTCACCGCGATCCTGCGCGAATAGTCGGCCAGCCAGCGGCGTTACGGCAAACAGCTCGAGCAGCCCGTAGTCCACCGGCGCGGCCCGTACGGCGACAGTGCTCCCGTTCGTGGAAGCGAACCCGGCGCTGAAGCGGTCGTAGGCTAGTACCGAGCCCGATGCGCAGCTCACGGCCAGCACACCGGGAACATGCGTCACTGGTTCCATGAACGAGTTGGGACAGCCGGATCGCCCCACGTAGATCTGTTCGGTCGGCAGGCGCAGCCGATCTTCCATGGCATACAGAGTCTGGCGGTGAATCGTGAGCGTCCCGACAATCAACGCAATGAGTGTGCCGAACTGAAACACAACCAGGGCTTGTCGCAATCGCCCCGAGCCACCCGGAAGAAAGACGACGCCTTTCAAGACCGCGCTGGGCCGGAACCTGGACAGGACCAGCGCGGGATAGGCACCCGCAGCCAGTCCAACCAGCGCCCACAACGCCAGCAGGCCCAGTCCGAGGCCGGGATCGCGCAGATAGTCGAACGTGATTGCGCGGTCCAGGAATGCATTGAACGTTGGCAGCAGCAATTCCACGGCCAGCAAGGCGAGGGCGAGCGCCAGTGCCGCATAGAACAGGCACTCACCGAGAAACTGGATGACGATCTGTCGTCGGGTTGCGCCAACGGCCTTGCGAACACCCACTTCCACCGCACGTCGTGCGGCGCGCGCCGTCATCATGCTGACGAAGTTGCTTCCAGCCACGAACAGAATCAACGCCGCGATGCCGATCATGGCCTGCAGAGTGTGCGCATCCCCGGGAGGTTTCATGTCCGCAATGGCGCGCTGCTCCAGATGAATGGCGGGCAGCGGAATCAGATTGAATGTGTAGGCACTCGCGATGCGCACCCCGTTCATCTCACCCGGAACATACCTTTGGACAAAACCGCGCATGGCGCCTTGCAGAGCTGCTACCCGAGCGCCGGGTTTGAGACGTATATAGGTGTAAACGCTCTCGCGCCGCATCTCGCCGGGGTTCGAGCCCACCGAGTCGAGTGCAGTCAGCTCCGAGAAACTGGCACTTCCGGGTGCGAGCACCTCGATGTTCAAGTGTGTGTTGGCCGGCAAATCCTCGAGGACGGCGGTGACGTGCATCACATGGTCCCGGTTCAATTGCAAGGTCTCGCCCACTACGTCCTCGCGCCCGAAGATCCGGCGAGCTATCTTGCGTGTGAGCACGATTGCGCCCGGGTCACTCAGTGCCGCGGCGGGATTTCCCACGAGGACCCGCAGCGGAAATATATCCAGGAAATTCGGATCAGCCCAATAAACCGCTGTCGAGCTCTCGATGTCGCCCCGGCGCAGTATCACGGTTGAGGGCGCCAGTCGCGTTGCCGCTTCCACTTCCGTGAATTCCAACTTCATCCCGGCGGCAATGATGGAGGAGGTGACCGCTGCGCGAAACGGGGCCTGGCCTGGAATCTGGATGGTTTCCGTGACCCGATACACCCGCTCGTGGTCGGGGAAGGAGCGGTCGAAACTGTATTCATCGCGCACGAACAGCGCGATCAGAATGACGGCTGCGAATCCGAGCGCCAGACCGCAGATGTTGATTGCGGCGTAGGCCCGGTTGCGCAGGAGGTTGCGGAGCGCGGCGGCAAGGTAATTTCGCAACACGCACTACATCTCCGTCGTATCAACGAAACGCCCGTCGAGCATTTGCACTACCCGGTTGGCCCGGCTCGCGTGGGCTTCGGAGTGGGTCACCATGATGATGGTGGTACCTGACTGCGTCAGAGCCGAGAGCATGTCCATCACGGCATCGCCGTTTGCGGTGTCGAGATTTCCGGTCGGCTCATCGGCCAGAATGACCTTCGGGTCGGAAACGAGGGCGCGGGCGACCGCAACACGTTGTTGTTGCCCGCCGGAGAGTTGCTTGGGCATGTGGCGAGCGCGATGAGCGAGACCTACGCGCTCCAGGGCCGCCGCCACGCGCCGCCGCCGTTCGGCCAGCGGGACGCGCCGGTAGATGAGCCCCAACTCGACGTTCTCCGCCACGTTCAGATCGTCGACCAGATTGAAGTTCTGGAACACGAAGCCGACGCCTGCGCGGCGGCGCAAAGTCAGCTCTTCCTCCGAGCAGCGGGCGATGTCTTCCCCCATGAACCAATAGGCCCCGGAGGTGGGCGAGTCGATGAGGCCCAGGATGTTGAGCAGGGTCGACTTGCCGCAGCCGGAAGGGCCCATGACCGCGAGAAACTCACCCGGTTGAATGTCGAGCGACAGATCATCGAGCGCGGCAGTCTCGACCTGGGCGGCGCGGTAAACCTTGGTGACATGTTCCAGCTTCAACATGGGACGTCCTTAATGTGTCAGGATGATGCGATCGACCTTGTCGAATCCGGTGTAGTCCGAGGTGATCGCCTGCTCGCCAATGGCGAGACCGCTGAAGACTTCCAGTTGCTCGGTGGTTCGTCGCCCCGCCTTGATGAGCCGCCGCCCGGCCGTCTTGCCATCCGGTGCGACAACAAACACCCAATTGCCACCCGTGCGCTCGAGAAAGGCTCCCACGGGCAGGATGGTTGCCGGCGTGTCGCCGCCCAACTGCAGGTGGCCTTGGGCGGTTTCGCCGGCAACGAGCTCGGACGGACTGGCACCGTCGAAATCCAGATCGATTGTGAATTGTCCATTGCGCACCTGCGGTGCAACCCGCCGCACGGTGACTTTGGTGGACTGACCGTCGAGATCCACTAACGCGGTCTGCTCGACGCGCACGCGCGCCAGGTAATACTCATCGATGTCAGCGGACAATTTCATGCCGGTCTGTGGGGTGACCTCGGCCAGGCGTTGGCCCGCATTGCGGTGCTCGCCGACCTTGAGGTCGATAGCAGTGACGCGCCCGGCGATGGGAGCCCGGATGATCAGGCCGTCGAGCTTGGCGTGCACTACATCGAGATTGCCGCGCAAGATCTTCAGCTGCTGGTGAATGTCGGGCAGCAGCCTTTCCCGCAGCTCCGACTGGCGCTGGCCGCTGCGCGCCTGGATGGGCTCCAAGTGCTGGTAATACGCCAACTCGTCGGCAATCACATCGCGCTGCTCGGCTGACGCGCCGCCATTGGCAACCAGGCCTTCACGTCGTTGTATGGAGCGCTTCAGGCGCACCAGGCCGTACTCGATTTCCGCCAGCGCCCGCTCGTTCGACAGCTCGTTCTGCTCGAGCGCAATCTCATTCTGTTGCAATTGGGAAATCGCCTGGTTGAGCTGCGATTCCTGTTGAATGACTGCGAGGGCGAGGTTGGTGTTGCTCAGCTCTATCATGGGCTGGCCCTCTTTGACGAGGTCGCCCGGTTCGACCAACACCCTGTCGACGCGCCCGCCGTCGATTGCATCGATGTACAGCGTCTCGCGTGGCACGACCCGGACGTGGAGGGGAATGAGGTCATGGAAAATACCGCGCTCCACCCGGGCGAACGTTAGCTGCTGCGCGGGCAGGCGCAGTGTTCGTACGCCGACTCTGGACTTCAGCATCAATGTCAGAAGAGCTATCAACACAACTGCGGCGCAGGCGAGCGTCAATTTGACGGGGAGGGGCCACTGGGGTGGCGACCAGGGATTGCGTTGAATGATGCGGTCCATGGCCGCGCCGGGGGTGAGTGCGGACATTGCCTGTGACCCACATACGGGTTATTGGGGTTTGGCTTTGCGTTTGAGCTTGCCAGCGATGGCCGCCAACTGTTTCGGCTCAACCAGCGCGGCGTCCGCGAGCGCCAGTAGTGCACGCTCGAGCGACCCACCGCAGAATCGCTCGATGATCGTCTGCACGGCGCTCGCAGCGGTGCTTTCGGCTGATTCCTTGGGGCGGTACACAAACGTTCCCGCTTCGACGGTGTGCGTCACATAGCCTTTCTCCTCCAGTCTTCTCAAGACCGTTCGGATCGTGGCGTCCTTGAGCTTGCGCGCGATCTTCTTTCTGACCGCCGCGGCGGTCATTTCACCGTCGGCCCACAGGATGTTGAGCACTTCGTGCTCCAGGTCGCCCAGTGGCGGCAGGGCACTGGTCATGATGTGACTTTCTGTAACATGTGACGAGTTGTAACATCAGGACGGGCGAAATGCAATCATCCAGGCGCCCGCAGCAATGCAGACTGCGCCGGCGATGCGCGCGACCCACCGTCCCCATGGCGTAAGCTTTTCCAGGAGGACAAGCAGCGCCAGGAGCGCGATCCAGAGCACGTTCATCACGCCGACCACGAACAAGAGCGCCATCAAGACCCAGCAGCAGCCGACGCAATACGTTCCATGGAGAAGCCCCAGGTGCACGCTGCCCAGGACATTGCTGCGAAAGCCTCCGTGGGTCATGAGGAATCCAAACGGCGTCTGGCATTGGGCAAGACAGGCGTTCTTGATGGGCGTCCACTGGTAGATGCCCGCGGCAATCAGGACGATCGCTCCAAGCGAGATGTTGGCGCTCGCCATGCGGTCATTCAGCAGGGCCTCCCGCTCCAACACCCATTGGACAAGAGTTGCCGCGAGGGAGAAGCCGGCCCAAGCCAGGAAATAGCCGGCGGCGAACCAGCCGGTGGCAGCGAGTGGCTTGCCTGCGAGTTTCCCCTGCCGACCTACACGGGCATGCATGAGGATCATTGGAGCCGCCGAGGGCGCCATCATGCCGATCATCATGACCGCCCACATCACGAACACGAAAGCGAACTCAACGGCGCTCCAGGGTGCGGCGGCCGGCGCCATCATTCCCATGCCGGCGGGGACCATGCGCAAACCGGTGGCCCGTTGGTCCTCGGGGCTCATGCCGGCCATGTCCATGTTCATGTCGGCTGCGAGCCAGAGCACATAGGCCCATGCCAGCGCAGCAATCACGCCGAGGGCGCTGGCAACTATGAGGCGATCCCGCCTCAGCACTGCTTCCAGGGTGCCGTCAGTCATGAACTGACGTTGCTCATCGGCTCAGCCGACGGACCGCCTCGCGACGTGCATCACGACACGTTCGACCAGCGAATGGGCGCATAGAGGCCGTTCTTGCCGGAATTATCCCAGCGCATGCCACGATCGTTGAACGTATTGCCAGTGGCCCCGACCGCCAACACCATCTTGTCGGGGCTGACCGGATGGCCAATGTTCACCCACATTTCTCCGCTCGGATGCATGGTCGGCAACGGATCGACGGACATGTGCAGCACGCCCGGGATTTCCGCGGACCGCGTCTTGCCATCAATCCGGAAGGTGATTGGGACCTTGCTGACGCCCAGGTTCTGGCTGATCAGCGGTGTGAACGCCCCCATGGGGCCACCGGCGGCGCCGGAGAAAATCGTAGCCAGGGCGTCGGTCTGCTTATCGTCGGCACGCTGATCGATATAGGTGGCCACAGACCAATTTCCGTCCGCCATGACGCCAGGCGCGTGGAGGATGACCAGAACATTGAGTCCATCGAGCGCAACGTCGCCGTAGCGGCCACTTTCGATGTGGAAGATCAGCGGTACGTTGCAAAAGCCCTCGGTCGGTCGCGCGGTCAACGGGGCGGCCGCCGACATCAGGCACGGACACAGGAGGCTGCAACTGCAGTTCTCGAAATAGTCACCGGAAAGCTGCCATGGGACCGGGTCGGCCATCGCTCTCTCCCGCTTAAGATTAGCCGCAAACGCTGGTGGGCTTGGGGGCGCTTGGCATCAATGATATTCCGCCTGCTCAGCGTTGTCCTGCGGCATTCGCAAATCCAGCCATTGGCACCGCTTGCTTCGACAGGTAGAGAACCATTGCGCTGCCGTTGCTACCTTGCTCGACGCGCTCAGCTGCTATCGTCGGGAAGACATCGGCAAGCCCGATAGCAAGCAGTGGCATGCGACTGGAAAGATTGCCCGAAGGGTCGTCACTGAGCTCCAACCGGCAAGTTTCCTGACGACATTCCACGTTGTGCGCGACACTCCTCAGCACCTCGTCGCGGTCCAATGTCGTGCCGATTCGAGACGAGGCATTGCTGGCCCAGACGCTATCGATCTTCTCCGCGCTGAACGATTGCGCTATTCCTGACATATATTCACGGTGCCGTTCGGCATCTGCAGCCCGCATTGCCGCGACGTCAGTGGGATCGTTCGGAGAATCCGGAGGCTTTGCAGCGCTGCCTCCGTGTGGTGAGGCGGACTGACTCTGCTGAGAGACGAGTTGCGACTTCATAGCGTTCAGGTTCCGTTGCAAGACCTCGATCTGCTCCGACAGTTGCGTGCATTGCGGGCAGTCGCTGCTGACTGGCGATGCCTTTGCGGACATGGGCGACGGCGCTGGAATCGCTGCCGCCCGTTCTCTGTTGAAGTAGACGAAGATCGCAGCGGCGAATGCCGCAAGCATCACTGCCGAACCGAAGAGCTTCATGGACCCGATGCCTGTCGAAATGCTCGCGAGGGTGTCATTTCTTGGGCGGAACGGAATTGACAGAGGCAAATGCTGCAGTACTGGTTGTCACCGAAGTCACGCCGCGCAAACGACCTGCGGGCGGAATCTCGCAGAAGACGCTCGTGTACGCCCAGAAGGAAGCTTGCGCGGCTGGCAGAGTCAGATACATGTCGTAACTCTGTGCACTGGACTGCGTTTGCACAGATCCCAGAAACGTGCCGGTGAAATCGAATGAATAGAGCGTGCAGGTCGTGGTGCCGCCGGCAAAGTTGTCGCCATCGACATAGAAGGCCACAAACCCTGTCGGCGTTGTATCTATCGAGCGCACAGCCGGACACAACGCGAAAGCTATTCCGCCAGCCGAGCCGCCGCCTCGGTTGTAAAGCCCCACGGCATCCATAATGAAATTTTTTGCGTTGTCACGTCCTTCGTACGGCAAGCATAGTGTGCCGTGGCCGTTGATGTTCGCCGCATGAGTTGGCTGTATCGGGCTTGCCGAGAGCGCCAAAGCAAAGACTATTCCGAGAAGCTTCCATACTCGCGGTTTCATGGTCCGGACTCCGATTGTTTTCAGGTGACAAGCTGACAATCGGAATCTGCGGTGGGTTCATGACACGCAACCTTCCTGCGCTCGCTTCGCGTCGGCCGCCTGGAAATGTGCAATCTGATCGGCGCGGGCCTTCTTGAATGAGGGGCGGTCAGTTGCCCGCGAGACATAAGCCTCGCTTGCCGGCCGGTTGCCGAAGGAGCGAACCGCCGAAACGCGCAGCACATCCGCCATCAGCAGGTCCGCAGCGGTGAAACGGTTGCCCGTCAGCCATTCCCGCTCGCTCAGTACTTTCTCAACCTGGTCGAGGCGCTTGCCCATCCATTCGGTAAGGTCATTGTCCTCATCGCCGCAGATTCTCAAGAACCACCACGGTACGGTGACCATCTCGATGGAGTTCAGCGCGGCGAAAATCCATTGCAGCGTGTCCGCTTCGCCGACCGGATCGCGCGGCAACAGCTTCTGGCTTTTCCGGGCCAGGTGCAGCAGCCCGGCACCGCTTTCGAATATCTGCAGCTTGCCGTCGCTCAGGAACGGAACCTGGCCGAAAGGTTGGCGCTCGAGATGATTGGTCTCGCGACCATCGAATGGGATCGTTCGCAGTGTGTAGGACAGATCAGCTTCCTCACACGCCCATCGGAGCCTCAGATCGCGCACAAAGCCGCGCGGGCCTTCGGGCACCCAGTCGTAGGTCCAGATGCTCAGTTCGCTCATTACGGTGTCCCCCTGATGGGCTATTCGCAAAAAGGTGACAGTTGGCCTGCTGCGGCACAACCCCCTTTCGATCCTTCTACACTTTGGTCTCAGAGAGTCATATTCAGGTAGCGCTCGCAACCCGACCCCGCTATATACCAGCAGTGCCGCCGAGAGTGGTTGTCGTATGGGGAACGTCCCGACATGCTGAAGGATCCAAACAACTGGGCGCGGATTGCCCCGTACTTGGATCGGGCGTTGGATCTGGCCGAGGATGAGCGCAGCACCTGGCTGGAGCAGCTCGAGCAGACGGATTCCGAAACCGCCTGCGAGGTACGCATCCTGCTCGGCGAACTGGAGAATCTCCATCGCATAGGCTACCTCGAAGGCTCACCGCTGCAGTCCGAAGGCATGGATGGAGTGATGCCGGCTCTGCAGCGCATGGTCCGCGAGCGCGTGGAAGTTGAGTCCGGAGACTGGCTCAAGAGCTCCCCGGATGTGGCGCAGTCACTGGCCAAAGACGGCCGCCCTGCGGGACTCACCGCGGGTGAGATGCTCGGGGTGTACCGGTTGATCCGGGAAATCGGCCATGGTGGCATGAGCACCGTGTGGCTGGCCGAGCGCGACGATGGCCAGTTGAAGCGGCAAGTGGCCTTGAAGCTGCCTTTCTCAGGTCCGCTGCGCGCCCAGATGGCCGAGCGTTTCCAGCGTGAACGCGACATCCTGGCGGCGCTCACCCATCCCAACATCGCCCGGTTGTATGACGCCGGTATCGCTGAAGCCGGTCAATCCTATCTCGCGATGGAGTATGTGCCGGGTCATCCGCTGACACATTACTGCGATGCCGGACGGCTTTCGATCCATGAACGTCTGCGGTTGTTTCTGCAGGTATTGACGGCGGTCGGGTTTGCACACTCCCAGTTGATCCTCCACAGGGACTTGAAGCCGTCCAACATTCTGGTGACCGATGAGGGACGGGTAGTGCTGCTGGACTTTGGAGTTGCGAAAATGTTGACGCAGCAGGCCGGCACGGACCTGCCGCTGACCGAAATGGCTGCCCGGGCGCTGACGCCGCAATACGCTTCTCCTGAGCTGATTTCGGGTCAGATGTTGAGCACGACATCCGACGTTTACTCGCTCGGCGTCGTGTTGTACGAACTGTTGACTGGCGAGCGTCCGTTTGCATCGCAGGGCGATTCGCGTCGTGCGTTGGAAGATGCCATCCTGAAGCAGGATCCGCGGCGCCCGAGTCAATTGGATTTCACAGTGGAAGGAGCGGTGGTACGCCACAGTACGCCTCGTAGGTTGAGTCAGACACTCAAGGGCGATCTGGATACCATCGTGTTGAAGGCGCTGAAAAAGACGCCTGGTGAGCGATATCTGTCCACTGGTGCGTTCGCCAAGGACATTGAAAACCACCTGGAAAGCCTGCCGGTCAGTGCACGTCCTGACAGCGCCTGGTACCGGATGGGGCGCTTCACGGCGCGCTACAAACTGCAGGTTGGCGCAGCAACAGTTACATTGGTTGCCATCGTTGCCGGCGGACTGACTGCCGCCTGGCAGGCGCACTCAGCGGCCGAGCAACGCGACCGTGCCGTGACGCTGGCGTCGCAGAACGAATCCATCAACGAGTTCATGAGCTTGTTGATATCCGAGGCGGCATCCTCTGAAAAGCCGCTTACCGTGAGCGAGATGCTCGATCACAGCGTCAAGCTGGCGTTGGCTGACAGTGATGAAAGCACTGACAACCGGGCCGCAATTCTGGCGACCGTCGCGGATCTCTATAATCTGTCCGGGCAAAGCGGTAAAGCCGCGGAACTGTTGGGACAGGCAAAGGCGGCCGTCCGCGATTCACGCAACAGCGACCTCAAGTCGCAAATTCAATGTTCTCACGCTTGGGTGACCGGCGAGACCGGTCAAACCGATGCCGCCATACTCGAGCTGACTCACGAGCTCGAAAACTCCGCGTTGGTTCCCGAAAACGCTGTTACATGCCTGCATGCACGCTCAGTCATGGCTGATCGGATCGGAGACTCGCAAGGCTCACTGCGTTATGCGCTTTTGGCGCTCGATGAATATCACAAATCGCCGCGGCAGACGCGCTACCGCGAGGCTATTCTGCTGGGTCGGATTGCCGACAGCTACCATCTGGTCGGCGACAACGCGCAGGCCAATCACTACTACGAGCTTGCAGCCCATGAGTATGGCGCGGCGGGTCGCGAACAAAATCCGTCCGCCGTCATCATGGAGAACAATTGGGCAGTAACTCTGAGCAGCATCCAACCCAAGCGCGCGCTGGAAGTTTACGACCGCTTGCAGCGGCTGATGGTCGAGCGTGACCCCGGCTCTGAGCCGCCACCGCCTTTACTTGCCAACCGGGGTCGTGCGCTCGAGATGATCGGGCGGTTCGCGCAAGCTCGCAGCGTGTACGAACAGGCATTACGGCTGGCCCGCCAATCGAAGAACGTCACCTTTGAGGGCTTCAGCCTGTTGGGTCTGGCTTCCATTTCCCAACAATCGGCCGACTATGCGGCCGCCGACCGGTATCTTGCCGACGTTACCAGGATCACTGCCGACATTCATTCCGCGGGACACCCGCTCCTGGTCAGACGCGCGGTGGTCGAGGGGCGGCTGGATCTTGCTGAAGGCAAAGCGCCTGAAGCCCTTGACAAGTTTGCCTCGGTTGTCGCTCTGCATGGCAAGAACGCGCAGGCCATAGGCGCTGCTTTGGGCAAAGCCGAAGCGGAACTGGCGACGGATAATGCCGTAGCCGCGCTGGCCGATGCGCGTGCCGGTCTGGAGCTCGCGAAGTCATTGCAAGGGACGCTCGAGTATTCGAACAACACCGGTTTGTCCTGGTTGGTGTTGGGGCGCGCATTGCAGGCGCTCGGCGACCATGTGCAGGCCCATGCAGCATTCCAATCGGCCGTGGCCAATTTGTCGAACACCGTCGACGAGAGTCACCCTGATCTGGTCCGTGCCCGCAAGCTTCTGGGTGGGGACGGCTGACGGACCGCCTGGTGGTGGCTGGATCTGTCCGGGGCCGGACTCGAACCGGCACGGAGTCGCCTCCGACGGATTTTTAAGTCCCTTGCTGCGACACGGGCATTCCTCTTACGGCGGTTCGGAATGCAGCGGCTGATAATCTGGTGGTGGTGTAGCTCCAGCAGACGTCCGCTATTTCCGAGGCCGATCGCAGAGCTGCCGGTCTGCGGCGCACACGCAGGCGCCTTCCTTTTCCGCCTGGTCGAACAGCTGTTTTGCCTTCACGCAGTCGCCAAGTAGGGCAGCGAGCCTGCCTCGCAATGCTGTAGCCCGTCCCGGCTCTGCGTCGTTCGTGACTTGGTCGAGAACACCGCGAGCGTCGTCGAAACGCTTTTCCCGTAGCAGGTCCGCGACCTGATCCAACCGCTTTGCGTTGGACTCAAATTCCTCGGTGATGACCTTCGGCGGCCATCCTTCCTCTTTACCAAGACGCGTTGCACCGGTGAGCTCGAACTTCCGATCCGCGGCCCCGCCGCCACTTTCCGTCAGCAGATGTCCTTGTGCATCAAATGCAAACACATGGACGAAGTATTTATTTGTCTTCGTTTTCGCCGCTCTTTGAGGTAGCGCCGCCAATGGCAGCGATGTGCTCGAAACTCGGCGCATCAGTGCGGGAGACCATCCGCACGTCTTCATCCAGTCGGAATCTTCGTTACAGATCTGAACTTCGTATTCGGCCGCGTTGCTGACTGGCTGCCAGGCGATCGCTGCCGTCGCGAAATTCGCATTGGCCGCCGCGTCGCGCGGCGGCCAGGTCAGTGAGAGGGCATCGCGGAATTCCACTTCGATTGGGATTGAGCCAGGTCTCTCAGGCAGAATGACTTCGATCCCGTTTCCCAACTCGAGGTTGAACCGCGAGTATCTGCCTTTCCCCTCCAGAGGCTCGTGTGAACTGAATAGGATCAGGTCGCGATCCTTCGGGCGTCTTTCCCACCTGTCAACGGTCAGGCCATTGACCCGCCATTTGCCCGCTGGAAGTGATGCTTCGAAAACGCCATTTGAGTCTGACGTGAGTTTTTGAGCCTCGTACTGATCATTGATCACCAGAGAAATATGCGCACCTGGAATTCCAACACCCTGGAGCGAAATTCGGCCGCGCAGCCGTTCGGATCCGCTCGGAGCGTCCAGGAGAGCGTCGAAAAGCATACCGTATTCACCGATGAAGGGACTGCTACCGAATTCGATCGCACCTACGGGTCGCGTTGCGGATCGCATGTGCATTCCACCCAGATAGGGCACGCTTGCGATGCCAGCGGCAGCGACAAGTGCGAGTGTGAGCGTGCCGAACAAAGTGACAGGAAACCGAATAACACGAATTGTGAGAGTCGGCGGTCGCTGCGCTGCCTGCGGAGCGTCATGGAAAGTGAGTCGAGCGCTGGCCAGGGCAATCAACCCGACGAGAACCAATAGCCCCATCGGCAACCAGACCAGGATGCGCAAACCCGAGTTGTCGAAGGGCATAGCCCTTGCGACGCCAACCGTGCCTATCACGGCCACGGTGAGCAGGACTCCGATGAGTACAACCCGATCGAGGCGACGATTTACAAAATGTCCGCCGAACAGGGTTAAACCCGACAGCAGCGCGCGACGCAGAGGCGTCATGGACATCCGATTTCCGCTTGGGATTCCTCCGGACCGGAGATTTTCAATGCGTTTACCAGTATCAAGCTGTGACTCAAGTCGCGAACAGCGCATCGGCCGGACTGACCGCTCATGTCAGCCGAGCTTTCCACTAATATCTTCCAATGGGATCCCACAATGTTGCCTTGGAGTTTCTGCGGGAGGGTCAGCGACATCATTTCGCTGAGCGGCCGAACGACCTCGCGGCTGAAAAGGCTTATCGGTCGGCAACATTGACCGCTCCTGAATGGGGGGAGCCTTACCATTGGCTGGGCGCGGTGCTCGAAAGGCAGAACAAGACCAAAGAAGCAGTTGAGGCATACCAACGGGCGATTCAATTGCTGCCGGGTGACCCACGGTCTCTCATTGCCCTTGGTCGGTTGCAAACTACTTGCGGACAGTACGCAGAGGCCATCAGTCTCTTGGAGGCGGGTCTCGCAATGAAACCTCACTACGCAGAGGCCGATGCCAGGCTTTTTCTAGCCGACGTCTTGGAGCGTTCCGGAGCCGTGGAAAGAGCAGTCGCTCAATGGCAGGTAGTGCTGCGCATGAAACCGTCTTACCCTTCCCACCATCTGCCCATGGAGGAGGCCAAACGAAAATTGAATGAGCATGGGCAGAACCATTCACTACTCGATGATGAAAAGTTGGTCTGCGCCTATCTCGAACACTTCGAGACGAAAGACGATCAACTGTTCTGGGCGTGGCAACATCTGCATAACTACATCAGTAGCGAGCCCCGAAGAGCTTGGGAGATCACGCTCAAACTCATAGCGGCAGCGAATGACGGCGCGCTCGCCTATATCGCCACCGGGCCGTTGGAAGATCTTCTATATTCGCGAGCAGAGGTATTCGTCGACGATGTCGAGCGGCTGGCACGCACCGATCCAAAATTTCTCTCCACGTTGCGGCTGATCAGCGGGCCCTTCACCCAGGAGTTTGATTCTGCCAACCGAATTCAGCGAGCTGCCGGAGTCCCCATCCGTTTCATTGACGACGAATGGCCCTCGTGCGAACCGAAGGGCGGCGGCGAAAGCGGTCAGAAGTAGCCCAGGGGTACATGCAACCAGGCGGCCACTCCTGAGCCGCACAAGCTCCGGCGGTGGCCAGTACTGTGCATGATTTACGGTGCCAGCTAACAGTGACCCACGCTGAAGATGCAAGTCTGCCCGGGGCCGGACTCGAACCGGCACGGAGTCGCCTCCGAGGGATTTTCATACCCGCTACAGCTTTCGCTGCTGAGTCTTGCGACTCATTTGGAGTCTGGACTTTCTCTTTGCCGTGGCCCAGTGCGATGTCACACTGAACGTTAGGCAGGGGCCGTCAAGTCTCTACACTTTCCCCGGAACAACACCGATGCGACAACCGGGACGCTCCTGAGGGCTTAGCTCGGGATTGCAGTCACCGCAGCGAAGCGGTGGGGCTGGTTCCCCGAATTTGACCCCATTCACACCGGCCGTTTCCGCGCCGGGTGCTCAAATTGCTCAAGTCCCTTGCGTCTACCTATTTCGCCACCCGGGCATTCGGGCGCGGCCGGATTGTATGTCATGTCGCCGGGGTGTGTGCGGCCTCATTCTGCGTCGCAGTTTCAATAAAAACTGCCGTCTGACGCCACGTGTAGACACCCGTAGTTATGGCGCTAAGCCACTGAATTTGCGAGACTCGCGCGCCATTGTCCTGCCCCTTCGACGTCAGCCCATGCCCGAGCGCCGCCTGCAAGCCGAGAATCTGCACCTGTGGAGGGGCGACCGGCATGTCTTGCGCGGGGTGAGGTTCGCCGTGAATGCGGGGGAGTGCCTGCAGATCACCGGCGGCAACGGCGCCGGCAAGACCAGCTTGCTGCGCACCTTGAGCGGGCTGATGTACCCGGAGGAGGGATCGATCACCTGGTGTGGCGCCAACATCCGCCGCGATATGCAAGCATTTCACGCCGATCTGGCTTACATCGGGCATGAACCCCCGCTAAAACCCGACCTTACCGCTCAGGAGAACCTGCGCTACTGGGTGGGCGTACGACGCGCACTCTCGGCGGATGAGATAAACAGCGAACTGAGTCGATTAGGCGCTGATCAGTGGCGAAATCGCCCGATTCGAACGCTTTCTGCAGGTCAGAAGAGGCGGGTGGCGCTGGCGGGCCTGCTCCTGATGGCGACGCCTCTATGGTTGCTGGACGAGCCCACCACCAACCTGGACGTGGACGGTCAAAAGCTGGTGGGCACCCTTATAGAAGAGCACGTGGCACGTGGCGGGCTAGTCGTGGCCGCCATTCACCACGAGCTGGCTGTCTCCGCGGCGCTGGTCAGGCGCCTGGAGCTGTCCTCGAAGTGAACTCGTGAGTACCACTGTCATCGAGATGAGCCACACGGGCACTTCTGCATTCGAGGCCGCGCGCCTCATGCTCGCCCGAGACATTCGGCTCGCGCTGCGTAAGCGCGGTCAGCTCGTTCAACCGCTCGCGTTTTTTGCCATTGTTACAACCCTGTTTCCACTTGGTATTTCGCCTGATTTGTCGCGCCTGCGCGACGTGGCGCCGGGTGTGTTGTGGGTCGCCGCCTTGTTATCCTCTCTGCTTGCGCTCGAGTTCCTGTTCCGTGATGACGCGCAGGATGGGACACTCGAACAGCACGTACTGTCGGGTCAGTCGTTGACGTGGCTGCTGTTTGCCAAGACAGTGGCTCACTGGCTTCTGACGGGTTTGCCGCTGGCGGTGATGGCGCCACTGGCGGCTTTGTCGCTGGGCGTTCCCGCGGCCGCGCTGGGCGGCATCGTCGTGTCGGTGGCGATCGGCAGTGTGACGTTGAGTTTGATCGGCTCGATCGGAGCGGCGTTGACCCTCGGCGTGAAACGCAGCGGCGCGCTGTTGTCGTTGTTGACACTGCCTTTGTCGATGCCGGTATTGATATTCGGCGCGCGGGCCACGGAATTGGCGATCAAGGGCGCCGGATTCGCGCCACCGCTGTACCTGCTGGGTGCACTCGCGGTTCTCGGCATAACCCTGGCGCCCCTGGCGGCCGCGGCGGCCGTGCGCATCAGCTTGGAGTAAACATGGCCTGGACCTGGTTTCATCGGCTCGGCTCTCCGCCCTATATCTACGGGCTCGCGGCCCGCCTGACGCCGTGGTTTGCCTGGCTCGCCGCCGCGTTGATCGTGGGGGGCGCGTACGGCGGCCTCGTCCTGGCTCCGCCCGATTACCAACAGGGCGATGACTTCCGCATCATCTACGTTCATGCGCCAACGGCGTGGATGTCCCTCATGGTGTATTCGACCATGGCGATTTCCGCGGGTGTTGGTTTGATATGGCGCATCAAGGTTGCGCACGCGGTTGCCGCGAGCTGCGCGCCGATTGGCGCGTCCTTCACTTTCGTTGCGCTCGTAACCGGCTCGTTGTGGGGCTATCGGATGTGGGGTACCTACTGGGAGTGGGATCCCCGCCTGACCTCCGAGCTGATCCTGCTGTTCCTGTATCTGGGCTACATGGGACTGCGGTCTGCGATGGACGACACGCAGCGCGCCGACCGCACGAGCGCCGTGCTCGCCGTGGTGGGCATTGTGAACGTGCCAATCATTCATTATTCGGTGCTGTGGTGGAACTCCTTGCACCAGGCGCCGTCTGTCATGCAATTGGCGAAGCCCACCATGCCGGCCTCGATGCTCATTCCGCTGCTCATGATGCTGCTGGGATTCACGGTGATGTTCGTCGCACTGCTGCTCGTGCGGCTGCGCGCGGAAATCCTGAACCGCGAGCGCACTGCAAGCTGGATCCGGGAGACGGTGACTCAATGAGTGATTTCCTCTACATGGGCGGTTACGGCGCGTACGTATGGCCGTCTTATGGGTTGACGCTGGTGATTATTGTGCTGAACATCGTGTCGGCGCGGCGGCTGCTCGCCCGGTCGCGTGAAGAGGCGCGGCGCCGATTGGCGATGCGAGGGGAGGAGACATGACTCCGCGTCAGAAGCGAATGACGCTCGTGTTCGGCATCATTGCCGGCGTGAGCATTGCCGGGGCGCTGGCCTTGAGCGCCTTCCGACAGAATGTGACCTTCTTCTTCGATCCGACACAGGTGGCCTCCGGTGAAGTGCCCGCCGGTGAGCGCTTTCGCCTGGGCGGCATGGTGACCAAGGGCAGCGTCCAACGGGCGCCCGGCAGCCTCGAAGTGCGTTTCGTGGTCACCGACTTCAAACACGATGTTGCTGTGAGTTATACCGGTGTGCTGCCCGACCTGTTCCGTGAAGGACAGGGTGTCGTTGCACACGGCAAGATGACAGGTGCGACTTTCGTTGCGGACGAAGTGCTCGCTAAACACGACGAGAAGTACATGCCGCCGGAAGTGGCCCGCTCGCTCAAGAAGCGACAGGCTGAAACGGCCGCGCCTGGAGGTGCGTGATGCTGCCTGAGCTGGGACACTTTGCACTGATTCTCGCAATGCTGCTGGCGGCCCTGCAGGCCTTCTTCGGTATTGCCGGTCCCGCGTTGGGGCGCGACCGATGGACGGCCGCCGTGACCCCCGCGGTCGCGGGTCAGTTCGTCATGGTCTCGACCGCGGTGGCATGTCTGATCGCCTCGTTCGTGGCGAACGACTTCTCGGTCACCTACATCGCGGAAAACTCGAACTCCGCGCTGCCGTTGTTCTATCGCGTGACCGCGATGTGGGGCGCGCACGAGGGTTCGCTGCTCCTGTGGATCTTTCTCCTGGGCTGTTGGACGGTTGCGGTCGCAATCGGTGTGTCCAAGCTGCCATCCCGTTTTGCCGCGCGCGTGCTGGGCGTGCTCGGTGTCGTGAGCTTTGGATTCCTGCTGTTCACGTTGGCCACGTCGAATCCGTTCCTGCGCCTGGATCCGCCTGCGCCCGATGGACGCGATCTGAATCCCATCCTGCAGGATCCGGCGCTCGCCATTCATCCGCCGATCCTCTACACGGGCTATGTTGGATTTGCGGTGGCCTTTGCGTTCGCGTGCGCCGCGATGCTCGAAGGGCGCATGGACCAGAATTGGGCGCGCTGGACCCGGCCGTGGACGACCTCGGCCTGGGCCTTCCTCAGTGTCGGTATCGCGCTGGGCAGCTGGTGGGCCTATTACGAGTTGGGCTGGGGCGGCTACTGGTTCTGGGATCCGGTCGAGAACGCCTCGTTCATGCCGTGGCTGGTGGGAACCGCACTCATTCACTCGCTCGCCGTGACGGACAAACGTGGCCTGTTCAAAAGTTGGACCCTGCTGTTGTCCGTGCTCGCGTTTTCGTTGAGCCTGCTGGGCACCTTCCTGGTGCGCTCCGGCGTGCTGGTGTCGGTGCATTCCTTCGCGGCCGATCCGACTCGCGGCATTTTCATTCTGGCATTCCTCATTGTGATGATCGGCGGCGCCCTGACCCTGTATGCCTGGCGTGCGCCGCTGCTGAAATCGCAGGCGGGATTCGATCTGCTGTCGCGCGAATCCTTCCTGCTGTTCAACAACATCCTGCTGGTAATCGGAGCCGCCACCGTATTCGGCGGCACAATGGCGCCACTCATAGCCGACTCCTTAGGTCTCGGAACCCTGTCGGTGGGAACCCCGTACTTCAACCCAACGTTCATGTTGTCCATGCTGCCGCTGCTGTCACTCCTGTCCGTCGGCATCCATGCTCACTGGAAGCGCGGCCAGATCGGCTCGAACAAGCGAATCATTCTCACCACCTTGGTGGTGGCGGCCATCGCCGCTACCATCGTCTCGTTCGCCGTCTACTCCCACGGCAAAGTGTTGACTCCCGTTGCGGCGACCCTCGGCATCTGGATCATCCTGGCCTCGCTGGTGGATCCAGTTGATCGCATACGCCGGCGGCTGTCGCTGCCGCGCAGCGTCATCGGCATGTCCGTCGCCCACATTGGTCTTGGGATATTCGTCCTCTCGGTGACGACCGTGGAGTCATTCACACTCGAGCGCGATGTTGCACTGGGGCGGGGTGAGCGCACGACCGTGGGCAACTACGAGTTCCGCTTCGATGGAGTCAGAAGCATCGAAGGCGCTAATTACAGCGGCGTTGAGGGTGCGGTCGTTGTTACACGCCACGGCGTCCCGACATCCGTGGTGTATCCGCAGAAGCGACGTTATTGGGTTCAGCGCCAGGTCACGACCGAAGCGGCCATTGAAATGCACCACGGCAGCAACGTTTTTGTTGCTTTGGGCGATGAGTTGGGCGCCGGCAAATGGAGCGTGCGATTCCAGATTCGCCCGTTGGTGAATTTCCTGTGGCTGGGCGCCTTCATCATGGCAGTGGGCGGTGGCATAGCCGCGACCGATCGCCGCTACCGGGTTGCGCGCCAGGCCGCTGCCGTACCGGTTGTACCTGCAGGCACCGGAGTCGCAGGCGAGGGGGCCGGATGAATCGTTTCCTGCTGCCGCTGGGAATCTTTGCACTGGTGGCGATTGTGCTGGCCATCGGCATCAAGCACTCGCCGGATAAAGGCACCATCCCCTCGCCACTGATCGGGAAGTCGGCCCCGCAATTCTCACTGCCCGTGTTGACCGACTCGAATCGGACGCTCCACTCAGCGGACCTCAAAGGGCGCTGGTACGTCTTCAATGTCTGGGGGACCTGGTGTGGCGGCTGCCGGGAGGAGCACAGCGTGCTGCTCGAGATCCAGAAGCAGGCGCATGTCCCGTTGATTGGCCTGGACTGGCGCGACGAGGATCCCCAGGCACTGCAATGGCTCTCCGAGCTGGGCAACCCGTACGAAGTCGTGGCGGTCGACCGCGAAGGGCGCACGGCAATCGATTGGGGAGTGTATGGTGCGCCCGAGACCTTTCTGGTCGATCCCCAGGGCATTGTGGTTTACAAGTTCGTTGGTCCACTGACACTCGAGGCTTGGCAGACTAAATTCGTTCCGCGCCTGCCGCCTGAGCAGGCTGCCAAGTCGTGATACGTTCCATTCCGTTAGTGGTGGTGCTCCTGTGCGCGCTGTTAGCCGGCGCCAGCGGCGCGGCATACGCCGTGGATCCGACGCAGATGCCCACGCCCGAGCTGCAAAAGCGGTACTTGGGCCTGACCCACGAGCTGCGCTGCATGCAATGTCAGAACGAGGCCATTGCGGACTCTCCGGTCAGTCTCGCAGCGGACCTGCGGCGACAGGTCAAAGAGATGTTGATTGCCGGCAAGACCGACGACGATGTACGCAACTATATGGTTGCCCGCTACGGCGACTTCATCCTGTTCCGGCCGCGCGTGTCCTCACGCACGATCTGGTTGTGGTCGGCGCCGGGCATCCTGTTGCTCATCGGCGCCGCGGTGGCCGTGCGCGTCACCAAACACCGTGCGTCCCTGGTCGATCAGGACAAAGAGCCTGTTGAAGAGGACATCCGCTCCTCATGAGCACATTCGTTCTGCTCGCTGCCGTGCTGACTATTGCCGGCGTGGCACTCGTTGCCGTGCCGCTGCTGCGAAAGAAGCCCGTCGAGTACTCGCCGGCGCCGTGGGCGGCCCTGGCAGCTGCCGGGGTGCTGGCCATCGGCTCAACGTTATTGTATGTGCGCTGGACCAACTGGTCCTGGCAGGAGAAGTCGGCGGCGGACACGCCACAGACAATGGTGGCCCGCCTGGCGCGCAAGCTCGAGAAAAATCCCGAGGATCTCAACGGTTGGTTGATGTTGGGGCGCTCCTATACGGTATTGCAGGAATATCCACTCGCATTGCGCGCTTTCCAGCGCGCAGAGCGTTTGTCTGGCGGAAAGAGCGCGGATGCGCTGGTTGGCGAGGCGGAGGCCCTTGCTTTTAGCGACGAGACCGAGCTCGACGGCCGCGCGGGAAGACTGATCGAGCAGGCGCTGGCGCTGGATCCAGACAACAACAAGGGATTGTTCTTCGGGGCTGCGGCGGCCATGCGCCGCGGTGAGCTGCCGTTGTCACGGGATCGGTTCGCCCGCTTGTTGGCGCAGGATCCCCCGGACAACATCAAGCCGCTGCTGCAGAAACAGATCCAGGCGCTCGATGAGCGGATCGCGGCCGGCCCGGAAGAGGGCGGTCCGCTGGCGGGTGGCCCGGGTGCGGGCGATGGTGGTGTCGGCGGCGGCGGCGCGCAGGGTCCGGGTGGCACCGGTGTTGGCCCCGCAAGTTCCGGAGCCGCCGATGTTGGCCCGCGGGGACCGGTCGGGGCCGCGGGTATGCGCCCGGGCGGGCGAGCGGCCGTTGCGGCCGCGACCGATCCCAACGCCAGGGTCCGCATCAACGTGATGCTGGCGCCCAGCCTTGCACAGTCTGCTTCGGGCTCCTCGCCTTTGTTTGTATTCGTGCGCGATCCGCAGCGACCTGGTCCGCCACTGGCGGTCAAGCGGCTGGACAGTCACTTTCCGCAGACTGTCGAGCTCACGGCATCCGACTCGATGATGCCGGGTCGCGCCATTGCGGCAGGACAGAAGGTGCAGGTGGTGGCCCGGATTGCGCGCTCTGGAAATCCTGTCGGAGCCACAGGTGACCCGTTTGGCGAATCAGACTACAGCGTGGGCCACGATGGTCTGATCAACATTGTCATCGATCGGGTCACACCGTAGGCGCCCAACTGCCGGCTGCGCCTGCTAAAGTTGCGCGTATGGCTGGTCCTGTTTTCTTGCAATTCACTGCGGCGCCTGCGATCGCACCGGCGTATCTGAAGATTCTGCTGGGACGCAAACCTGCGTTTGCCACGGGGTCCGTGCCGCGTATCGAGGCGGTGCTCGATCGTTTTGCGGTCGACAGCCGTCACCTTGCGCGCTATCGCAGAGTCTGTGGCGACCGCGATTCGACGCAGCTGCCCATAACTTATCCGCATGTGCTGGCGACACCGTTGCACTTGGCAATGATTGCGTGCGAAGCATTCCCAGTGAGTTTGTTGGGAGTGGTACACACACGCAACCGCATCGTGCAACACCGCCCATTACATGTTGATGATGCCGGCGAGATTCGCGCATGGCTCGAGGGTCATCGCGAGACCGCGCGGGGGCAGGAGCTCGATCTGCAAACGCAGGTACGTGTCGGTGGCGAGATCGTGTGGTCGGAGACTTCGACATTCCTCGCACGCCGGCGCGAACGAAGTAAAGGCCCCCAGACGAGAGACTCGGGTCTCCCCAATCTGGAAGTTCCTCCACGACAGGACGTGACAACGAGTACATTCGTGGTGGACCCGGGCGTTGGGCGTCAATACGCGCGGGTGTCCGGTGATTTCAATCCGATTCACATCGCTGACATCGCGGCCCGTTTTTTCGGCTTCAAACGCGCAATTGCCCACGGAATGTGGTCACTTGCACGGTGCGCCGCCGAAATCGGCGCAACGGCATTTTCCCAGCCTTGCACACTGGATGTGGCGTTCAAGCGACCCATCGTGTTCTGCGCGCGCATTGTGCTGGAGAGTTGGATGGCCGACCGGCACGTCGGGTTCAGTCTGCGCGATTCGCAGGCCGAGCGCGGGCTCGCTGATCGCAGCCTCGCCCATCGGGGCCACCTGCTGGGAAGCGTCATCCGCTCCAATTGACTTTTTGTATTTGCCTCACAATGGGTCACAATGTCCGCGCTGTGGTCCGCGGCATGGGTCTTGCTGATACTCACGGGTGCTCGCAGCAGTTCGACGCGAGCCTGGTGTAGTTATTGTGGAGGAGAGTAGTAATGGCTCACGTACCAACTCAGGACGGACGCACGTCGAATCGCGGATTCGCGTCGATGAATCAGGAGCGCCAGCGGCAGATTGCCAGCATGGGCGGCAAAGCGGTCCCGGATGAGAAACGCAGTTTCTCGCAAAACCGGCGACTGGCCGCAGAGGCTGGCCGCAAGGGCGGCCAGAGCGTCCCCGGCTCTAAGCGGAGTTTTTCGCAAAATCGGCAGCTCGCCGCTGTCGCAGGCCGCAAAGGCGGCCAGAGCGTGCCCGATGAGAAGCGCAGCTTCTCCCAGAACCCCGAGCTGGCCGCCGAGGCGGGTCGCAAGGGTGGGCAGGCCAGTCACGGCGGCGGGAGCGCCGACGGTCAGGCCAAAGCGGTAACGCCACCGCACCGCGAGGAATAGGAGGCGGATTAGCCTCTTGAGGCGTTGCCCGTCGTGATAGCGACGGGCAACCTGTCTATCATGACAGTGGCCCGGCACTGGCCCAGGCCCCGCCACATGGCCCAGGCCCGGCACATGGCCCAGCCTTTCGCCCGTAGTTGCAAAGATTACCTTGGGCGTTGCAGAATTTTCCGCCACTTATCCGTGTCTGTCACGGGTGTGGCCGTGCGCCTCAATGGAGTGCTGCATCGCGGCGGGGATACCCCTGCGCCGAAACGCGCAAAATCTCAAGTCTTGTTGCACCGAGGCAGGTTCTGCATAGTGCGCGCCCCGTCCTCGAGCGAGTACCTGCGTCCCGATGCCATCTCTTCAAGCGCCCTCTATTGAATCCGTCATTGCCACGGAACTTGCGGTTGGTCCCGCGCAGGTGGCCGCCGCTGTCGCGCTGCTCGATGCGGGGTCCACCGTGCCCTTCATCGCGCGCTACCGTAAAGAAGCGACAGGTGGCCTGGACGACACTCAGCTGCGCACGCTGGAAGAACGACTGGGTTATTTGAGGGAGTTGGAGGAGCGACGCGCTGCGATCCTCAAGAGCATTGGTGAGCAGGGCAAGCTCACTCCGCAACTGCAGGCGAGTATCCAGGCCGCCGACACGAAGCAGCGCCTGGAGGATCTGTACCTTCCCTACAAGCCCAAGCGACGCACCAAGGCAATGATTGCGCGCGAGGCGGGCCTCGATGGGCTGGCGAGCGCCCTGCTGGCCAACCCGGCGCTCGATCCGCAGGTTGAAGCACTAACATATCTCAAGCCCGCATTCACGACCGAGCAGGGCGACAACCCAGGAGTGGCCGATGTCAAAGCGGCACTCGAGGGTGCACGGCAGATCCTCATGGAGCAATTTGCGGAGGATGCCGAACTGGTCGGCACGCTGCGCGAGCATGTCAAGGAGCAGGGCCAACTCGTCTCCAAGGTCGCGGAAGGCAAGGAAGAGGCGGGTGCGAAGTTCCGCGATTACTTCGACTATCGCGAGCCCATCAGCGCGGTGCCCTCTCATAGGGCATTGGCTCTATTCCGGGGCCGCAAAGAAGAGATTCTGCAACTTGCCCTGAAGCTGCCTGAGGATCTCGCAGCCGCGGACGCCGCGAATGCAACACCGTCGCAAGCACCCTCGGCAGCTCCCTTTAATACATGCGAGCGTAAAATCTGCGCACGTTTTCACATTGCCGACCAGTCCCGCCCCGCCGACGCTTGGCTGCTGCAAACGGCCCGGTGGACCTGGCAGGTGAAGTTGGCATGGCAGATCGAAGGCGAGCTGTTCGCGGCTCTGCGCGAGCACGCGGAGGAAGAAGCCATCCGTGTGTTTGCCCGCAATCTGCATGATCTGCTACTGGCGGCTCCCGCGGGACCGCGCGCCACCATGGGGCTGGATCCGGGTTTACGCACCGGGGTCAAAGTTGCGGTGGTCGATCGAACCGGCAAGGTGTTGGCGACCGGCGCAGTCTTTCCGCATGTGCCGCGCAATGATTGGGATGGCGCGCTGCATTCGCTCGCACAGCTCGCGAAGCTACACAACGTCGATCTCATCAGCATTGGCAATGGCACAGCCTCGCGTGAGACCGACAAACTGGCCGCCGAACTGATCAAGAAGCACCCCGACCTCAAGCTCACCAAGGTAGTCGTTTCGGAAGCAGGCGCTTCGGTCTATTCGGCCTCGGAGCTGGCCTCGCGGGAATTCCCGGACATGGATGTCAGCTTGCGAGGTGCCGTGTCTATTGCGCGGCGTCTACAGGATCCGCTCGCCGAGCTCGTCAAGATCGATCCGAAATCCATTGGCGTCGGTCAGTATCAGCACGATGTCAGTCAGACCAAACTGGCCCGCTCGCTCGATGCGGTCGTGGAGGATTGCGTCAATGCGGTGGGAGTGGATGTCAACACCGCGTCCCCGGCTTTGCTGGCGCGTATCTCAGGACTGTCGGCGACACTCGCCGAGGCGCTCGTGCGCTATCGCGATGAGCATGGTGCATTTGCCAACCGCGACGCCCTGAAGAAGGTGCCGCGCCTCGGCGCCAAGACCTTCGAACAGGCGGCCGGCTTCCTGCGGATCATGGGCGGCGACAATCCTTTGGATGCCTCCGCAGTCCATCCTGAGGCCTATCCGGTCGTACAGCAGATTCTCGCTGACCTCAAACGGCCTCTGACAGAGCTGACTGGCGACGGCCGCGCCATCAAGGCGTTGGATCCGGCGCGCTATACCAGTGAGCAGTTCGGACTGCCGACAGTGCAGGACATCCTGAAGGAGCTCGAGAAGCCCGGACGGGATCCGCGGCCGGAGTTCAAGACAGCGGCTTTCCAAGACGGCGTGGAAGATCTCAAGGACCTGACCCCCGGGATGCTGCTCGAAGGCGTGGTCACCAACGTAACCAACTTCGGGGCTTTCGTGGATATCGGCGTGCACCAGGACGGCCTCGTGCACATCTCCATGATGTCGCACAAGTTCATCAAGGATCCGCGCGAGTTGGTCAAGGCGGGCGATGTCCTCAAGGTGAAGGTGTTGGAAGTCGACCTGCAGCGGCGCCGCATTGCGCTGACCATGAAGTTGGATGCGCCACCGGCCCAGGGTCGTGCCGAACCGTCACAGCAGGATGCTCGTGGGGGCGCTGGCCGCGACAACCGGGGTGGCACACGCGGTGGGTCGTCAGATCAACGGGGTGGGGCGGGTAACCGTGGTGGGTCATCGGACCGGGGCGGGCCGCGCGATAGAGGCAACCCGCGATCGTCCCAGCCGCCACGTGAAGCGCAATCGAATGGCGCCATGGCCGAGGCCTGGGCGCAAGCCCTGAAGCGGCGCTAGCCGCCGCGATCGCTGCGCGCTGCAAGGTCACCAGCCACGCACGGTCACCAACCAAGCTCCTCCGGCGATCAACGCGACTCCCACCCAGTTGATTGCCGAGAGGCGCTCTCCCAGGAAGGCGACACCAAAAAGGGCAACCAGGACCACGCTCAACTTGTCGATGGGCGCCACGCGCGCCGCATCGCCGACGTGCAGTGCCCTGAAATAACATAACCAGGAAGCGCCGGTCGCCAGTCCCGACAACACCAGGAACAGCCAGGCGCGTGGCGGGGTCGCTGACAGGTCGCGCAACTGTCCCGTAGCCAGCACGATCGTGCTCAACACGACCAGGATGACTACCGTGCGAATCAGTGTCGCCAGGTCCGGATTGACTTGCTCCACACCAATCTTGGCGAATACCGCAGTCAGCGCCGCAAAACACGCCGACAACAACGCCCAATAAAGCCAGCTCGACACTAACCGGTCCTCCGGGTGGAAGGTTTGCGAAAGCCCAGCGAAAGCGCCGCGAAATCTTGCCCACTTAGACTAGAGCGATGGACTCCACGACCTACGGGCTCGCGCGCCGCGCGCTGCCCATTCGCAAGCAAGCCCGCATCCTACTCCTGATCGCCCTGTCCGCCGCCGGCATTCTGGCTGTCGGCTGGGGTGCTTCGCGATTGCGTGCGGCCCAACCAGCGCCGCCACCGCCGCCCGCTACGACCGCCACCGATAACTCGTTGCATCTGACGCCGTCACAACTTTCCAGCCTGACGGTCAACACGGTGGCAACGCTCGGTTTCCGTTCGGAGCAGGTGGCCGATGGCCGGATCGCCCTCAACAGTGATACTGCCACGCAGATATTCTCACCGTATTCGGGGCGCGTCACCCGCGTGATTGCCGGAATCGGCGCGCACGTCAAAAAGGGCGCGCCGCTGTTCTCCATCGAGGCCAGCGAGTTTGCACAGACCCAGAGCGACCTGCTGAATGCCCGTGCGCAACTGAAGTTGGCCAAGATTGCCGAAGAGCGCCGGCATGGAGCCTTCGATAGCAAGGGCGGCTCGTTGCAGGACTGGCAGCAGGCGCAAACCGATCTCGCTGCAGCACAGACCGCGTTGGAATCCGTTCGCAATCGGTTGCGGATCTTCGGCCAGACCGATGTCCAGATCGCCGCGCTCGAGCAGACAGCGGTTCCCAACCCGGTGACTACAGTAACAGCGCCGATCGACGGTGTAGTCACCGATCGGCAGGTGGGTCCGGGTCAGTATCTGCAGGCTGGGAGCTCGACACCCGTCTACACCATCGGTGACCCAGCCACGGTATGGCTCGAAGCGGATGTGCGCGAAACCGACACACCATCGGTTGAGATCGGGCAGGCCGTTGAAGTGCGGGTGCTGGCTTTTCCCGACAAGGTTTTCAAGGCGACGCTGACCTCCGTCGGATCCGCGGTGGACCCGGTGACCCACCGGGTTCCAGTCCGAGCCACCATCAACAATCCGGACGGCAAGCTGAAACCGCAGATGTTTGCCAGCTTCAGCATCTTCACCAGCGCGGAAAGTTCGGCGCCGGCGGTACCGGAGGAGGCAGTGGTCCGGGAAGGCGAGGCGGCACGCGTTTGGGTCCTAGGGGACAACCATGAGCTGGCGCTGCGACCGATTCATGTCGGCCGCATTCACAACGGCATGGTCGAAGTGTTGGAAGGCCTCGAGCCGGGCGAACAGGTGGTTACACGCGGGAGCCTTTTCATAGACCGCGCGGCGCAGCCGGGTTGAAGCACAACGAGCGCTCGGCGGGCGGGCTCCCATGAACGCGATCATTGCCTTTGCGCTCAAGCAGCGCACCTTCCTGGCCATTGCGCTGCCCCTCATTCTCATTGTGGGTTTCGTCGGATTCCGGCAGCTCAACATCGAGGCCTATCCGGATCCAGTACCGCCGTCGGTGGACATTGTGACGCAGAGCTCCGGGCAGTCGGCGGAGGAGATCGAGCGCTACATCACGATCCCCATCGAAGTGCAGATGGCTGGAATTCCGCACGTGACCACGGTGCGTACGATTTCGCTGTTCGGTCTTTCGGACGTCAAGGTGCAATTCACCTATGACTTCACCTACGAGCAGGCGGAGCAGTGGGTCATCAACCGCCTGGCACAATTGCCGGCGTTGCCCAACAACGCGCTTCCCCAGATCTCGCCGACCAGTCCCATCGGTGAGATCTATCGCTACCGGGTCACCGGGCCGCCCGGGTACTCGGTCACCGACCTCAAGACGCTCGAAGACTGGGTGCTCGAAAGACGCTTCAAGGCGGTTCCCGGTGTAATCGACGTCACCGGCTGGGGCGGAAAGACCAAAACCTATGAGATCACCGTGGACCAGCGGCGGCTGGTGCAGTACGGGCTATCGCTCGCGCAGGTGCTGCAGGCACTCAACAACAGCAACGTCAATGTAGGCGGTCAGACGGTCAACATCGGTCCGCAATCCGCTGTCGTCCGCGGTGTTGGTCTCATTCATTCAATGGATGACATCCGCAAGACCATGGTGACCTCGAATCGCGGTATTCCGGTCGTCATCGCGGATGTGGCCGACATTCGGGTGGAGCATGCACCCCGTCTGGGAATTGCCGGGCACGATTCGGATGACGATGTCGTCGAGGGGATCGTACTGATGCGCCGGGGCGAGCAGAGCATGCCGACCATCGAGCGCGTCAAGGCTGAGGTCGACTACATCAACACCTCGGGCATCCTGCCTCCAGGCGTGAAGATAGTGCGGCTCTACGATCGCTCTGATCTCATCAAAATGACCACCCGGACGGTATTGCACAATGTGCTGGCCGGGGTGTTGCTCATCTTCCTGTTGCAATGGGGGTTTCTGGGGAATTTTCGCAGTGCCCTGATTGTGGCCTGCACCATCCCTTTCGCCCTGACGTTCGCCATTGCAATCATGATTCTGCGCGGTGAGTCGGCCAATCTGCTGTCTGTCGGGGCCATCGACTTCGGGTTGATAGTCGATGCCTCGGTGATCATGGTCGAAAATATCTTCCGCCATCTCAGTGAGAGCGCGGACGCCCGCCGGACCGGCGCGCCCCTGATGCATGTGGTGCGGGGCAGTGGTGTGTTTCGCGGCAAGTTTGCGGTCATTGCCAATGCCGCCACCGAGGTCAACCAGGCAATCCTGTTCGCCGCAGCCATTATTATCGCAGGCTTCGTCCCCCTGTTTACCCTGAGTGGCATCGAGGGTCATATCTTCGGACCCATGGCCAAGACCTACGGGTATGCCATCGCCGGCGGTCTGATAGCGACCTTTACGATTTCCCCGGCGTTGAGCGCGCTGCTGCTGCCTGACAGTGTCGCTGAGACCGAGACGCTGTTGGTCCGCGGGCTGCGACGAATCTACGAGCCGGTCGTCGAGTTCGCTCTCGCCAACCGGTTGATCACACTGGGTTGCCTGGGCGTGCTGCTGTTGGTGGCTGGGCTGGCAATCCGCTCGTTGGGCCTGGAATTCCTGCCGAAGCTGGAGGAAGGTAATTTCTGGATTCGCGCCACCATGCCCCTGTCGATCTCACTGGAGGAGGGCAACTCCTATGTGAACCGTATGCGACGGGTCATCGGCAGCTTCCCGGAGGTACAGACGGCAATCTCGCAACACGGGCGGCCAGATGACGGCACGGACGCAACGGGCTTCTTCAATGCGGAGTTTTTCGTTCCACTCAAGCCGTTCGACACGTGGCCCGAGGGCATGGATAAGGAGAAGCTGACCTCACAACTGACTCACGCCCTGGAGTCGCAATTCCCGGGCGTCGAATTCAACTTTTCGCAATACATCCAGGACAACGTGGAGGAGGCCGCCTCGGGCGTCAAGGGCGAAAACTCGGTCAAGTTGTTCGGGAACGATCTGGCCACCTTGGAGAGCACCGCGGAGCAAATCCGCAATGTGCTGCAGACCGTGCCCGGGATAACGGACCTGGCGGTGCTCAACCCGCTGGGTCAACCGACGATCCGTATCGACATCGATCGGGCACGAGCGGCGCGACTGGGACTGACTCCCGGTGATATCAACGCAACACTGCAAGCAGCCATCGGCGGCCAGGCCGCCGGAGATCTTTACGAAGGCGGCAGTGACCGGCACTTCCCGATGATCGTGCGACTTGCCCACGAGTATCGCGGCGACCCCGCTGCCATCCGGCGAATCCCCATCGGTGTGCCCGACACATCAGGTAGCGGCGGGACGGTACAGATCCCACTGGGAGACGTTGCAACCGTGCAATTGATCTCGGGGCCCTCATTCATCTACCGCGAGCATCAGGAACGTTACGTCCCCATCAAGTTCAGTGTCCGCGGCCGTGATTTGGGAAGCGCAGTACTGGAGGCGCAGAGCAAAGTCGCCCGCGAGGTGCGTATCCCGGGCGGGTACAGCCTGGAGTGGGTCGGTGAGTTCGGTAACCTGCAGGACGCGCTGCACAGGTTGGCCATTGCGGTACCGGCCAGTATTGCGCTGATCTGCGTGTTGCTGTTCGTCAATTTCGGGTCGTTGATTGATGTGATGTTGGCCGCGAGCGTGATTCCGATGGCTTTGATTGGCGGCATCTTTGCGCTGGCCCTGACGGGGACGCCATTCAGCGTGTCTGCTGCTATCGGCTTGGTTGCCCTGTTCGGTATTGCCACCATGGATGGAATCATTGTCCTGTCGTATTACAACTTGCACATTGAAGAGGGGATGGATCGCGTGAAGGCTATTCTGCATACGTGCCGGGTGCAGATGCGGCCTGTGATGATGACCTGCGTGGTTGCGTGCGTGGGACTTGTGCCCGCCGCGTTGTCGACCGGTATCGGGTCGCAAGTCCAACGGCCCCTCGCATTGGTTGTGGTCGGTGGAATGCTGTTGACGCCGATTCTGGTGTTGCTGGTGTTGCCAGTGCTGATTCTTCTGTTCTCCCGGCGTGTTCCGGGGTCGGAAGAGGTGGCGGCGCAGGAGCCTGCTTGAGAGCTACAGCCATTCTCTGCGCGACGCTGGTCGTCATGGCGTCGGTCATGGTCGCGTCCGGTTGCGCCGTGGGCCCCAATTTCAAACGCCCGGCGCCCCCTGACGTGAAGACCTACTTGCCCGACCCGCTGCCGGCACGCACGGAGCCGCTTGCAGGCAGCGATGCGCAGCGCTTTGTCGAAGGGATGGCCGTTCCGGCGCAATGGTGGAAGCAGTTTGAATCACCTGAGCTGGATGGACTGATCCAACAGGCATTCGCGACCAGCCCGACCATCCAAAGCGCCCAGGCGGCGCTGCGCCAGGCCAACGAGAATTACTACGCCCAGCGCGGCACGTTACTGCCCACCGTTCAGGCAGATTATTCCTTCCAGCGCCAGCGCAATGCCACCGGCACCCTGGCGCCCACCTTGAGCTCCGGCGAATCAATCTTCAATCTGCACACGGCACAGGTGAACGTGTCCTATGTCCTCGATGTGTTCGGCGGTGCCCGTCGGCAAAGCGAGTCCGTGCGATCTCTGGCGGAATCACAGAGATATCAGCTTGCTGCCACCTATCTCACCCTGGCCGCCAATGTGGTCACCACGGCGATCCAGGAAGCCACTGCCCGAGCGCAATTGGACGCGACCAACCAGATCGTGCAGAGCGAACGGGAGGCGCTGCAGATATTGAGGCGCCAGTACGACCTTGGCGCGATTGCAATGACCGATGTAATGGCCCAGGAGGCAGCGCTGGCGACAACGGAAGCTTCCTTGCCGCCACTTCGCAAGCAGCTCGAGCAGTCGCGGCACGCGTTGGCGGCGCTTGCGGGGCGCTTCCCTGGTGAGGCCAAGGATGAGCATTTCGAGCTGGCAAGCTTGCGTTTACCCTCGGAGTTGCCAGTCACTGTACCTTCCGAGCTGGTGCGCCGGCGTCCCGATGTGTTGGCAGCCGAGGCGCAGATGCATGCCGCCAGCGCGGCGGTGGGCGTGGCGATTGCCAACATGCTGCCGCAGATCGTGCTCACGGGAAATCAGGGCGGCGCGGCCACAGAATTTGGCCAGCTTTTTGCGGCTGGTAATACCTTCTGGGCCGGTGGCGCGAGCCTGACACAGACGGTGTTCGCTGGCGGCGCACTGCTACACAGAGAGCGGGCAGCTCGCGCCGCGCTGGACCAGGCGGGCGCGGAGTATCGCAGTGCGGTGCTCACGGCATTCCAGAACGTGGCGGATGCATTGACCGCTTTACAACTGGACGCCCAGGCACTGGGTGCCAGTGTGCGCGCCGAACGAGCGGCCGGTGACAGCTTGTCGACCGTCAAGCGCAATGTCGAGCTGGGATCCGTGGGGTATCTTGCCCTGTTGAATGCGCAGCAGACTTACCAGCAGGCGGTGTTGAGTCTCGCCCAGGCACAGGCCAACCGATTCGCGGATACGGCGGCCTTGTTCCAGGCACTCGGGGGCGGCGCGCAGTAACTGCCCTCTGGAATCACCCTGTGGATTGCTGCGATGCGTTTATGCGTAAGCTTGCGAACGCTAGGGCTGAGCGTCTATTTAGGGTGCAATGATCAGGCGGATCTCCGAGCGAGTGATCTGGGTTGGTGCAATTGCGATCTTCGCAATCGTCATTGCGGGCGCCATCACGTACTCACGCGTGCAGTTCATGGGCGAGACCACAGAGTGGGTCGGTCGGACTGAGCGCGTCCAATTCATCCTGCAACGCACACTATTGACTCTGCAGGATGCGGAGTCGGCGGTGCGTGGGTACTTCATAACGCACGAAGAAGTTTTCATTCAGCCGTACACGGTCGCGCACATTGAGTTGGCCAATGATCTTGCGGCGCTGAGGAGTTTGCTGGCGGACAGCCCTGAACAACTTGCGCGCGCGCAGGAATTGGGGCGCCTGGCCCAGGCGCGTCTAGCCAAACTCGATGAGGCTACCAGCTCAATGCGCGCCGGTACGTTTGTCCTGCCCGAGGCGCCGCTGTCCACGAGCCAGGGCAAGCAGCTCATGGATTCATTTCGCGCACTGATTGCCGAGATGCAAGCCGTTGAGGACACGCGCCTCGCAAGCCAGCTCCAGCGCGCATCCAGAGCCCGCTGGACGGCATTGACATCCGCCGTCAGCATGTCAGCAATTGCAGCGGCCCTGGTGGTCTTGTTGGGGCTCGTAGGGCGCAGGGCGGCTACGGACATCCGGCGCAGTGAGCAATGGCTGGCAACGATCCTGACCAGTATTGGCGATGGCGTCGTGGCGACCGACGGAGCCGGAGTGATTCGCTTCCTGAATCCGGTGGCGTCGCAATTGACGGGATGGTCCCACTATGACGCCCGGGGCCGCCCGCTGGAGGAGGTTTTCCGCACCGTGGATGCCGTGGATCGTCGGCCGGCCGAGAGTCCGGCGGCCCGGATCCTACGACAGCGCGGCAGCGCCTCGGCCGGTCCGTTGATCAACACCCTGTTGATTCGCCGCGACGGCGCGGAATTTCCCATTGAGGAAAGTGGTTCCCCCATTCGCGGTGACGGTGGGGAAATCAACGGGGTCGTCATAGTCTTCAAGGATGCTTCCGCGGTGCGTGCCTCCCAACAGGCGTTGCAGGCGAGTGAAGAGCGCCTGCGGCTCGCGCTGGAAGGCGCGGAGTTGGGCGCGGTCGATCACGATCTGATCACCAGCAAGGCTGTGTGGAACGAGCGCCTGTATGCCATCGTGGGTTATCCGTTGAACACGCCTGTGACTGCGGACATGATCAACCTGCATACCGCCGTGGAAGATTGGGAGCAGGTTCAGCGTACGCTCCAACAAGCCAAGGCGGCGCGCGTTCCCTTCCGATCCGAGCACCGGATTGTGAGGGCGAATGACAAGGCAGTCCGCTGGGTGTCCTCCAATGGAATCTTTCTCTACGACAAGGAGGGACGCGGGGTTCGATTCATCGGTGTAGTACGGGACGTCACGGACCGCCACCGGTTGGAATCGCAGGTGCGACAGGCTCAGAAGCTCGATGCGCTCGGAACGCTCGCGGGTGGGATTGCGCACGACTTCAACAACATACTCGCGGTTTTGCGCGGCAACCTGTCCGTGATCCGCGCGGAGATTCCGCCGGGGCATAGCATCATGCCTCCCGTGCTCGACATGGAGAACGCGTGCAACAGGGCTACTGCGCTGGTTCGCCAGATACTGACCTTCGGCAGTCGCCAGGACCAGAATCGCCAGGTGATGCAACTCGAAGGGGTCATTGCAGACGCGTTGCATCTGTTGCGGGCCACGCTTCCGGCCGAAATCGAGATCCGCTCCCGGGTGGCCCCCGGACTGCCGCCGGCACTCGTGGATCCCAATCAGATCCACCAGGTCATTGCCAATCTGGGCATCAACGCCGCGCACGCCATTGGCCGTCACACGGGTCTGATCGAAGTACAACTCGACTCGCTGCAGGTCGACCATGAGCTGGCCTGTACTTCCGCCGATCTCAAGGAAGGGCGTTACCTGCGGCTACGGTTCAGCGACAGTGGCAGCGGTATTCCGCGCGACATCCTGGATCGGATCTTCGAGCCGTTCTTCACCACCAAGGCACCGAACGCCGGTACCGGCCTGGGTCTGTCGGTGGTGCGGGGAATTCTCAAGAACCACGATGCAGCGATCAGCGTGTACAGCGAGCCGGGGCGGGGTACGCGCTTCCACCTCTATTTTCCGGTCGCGGACGAAGTTTCCCAGGCGGCCGCACCCACCCAGGCGGCGCCGCGTAGAGGGCACGGCGAGCGGGTCCTCTACCTCGATGACGAGGAGTCACTGGTGATCCTCGCGAAGCGCATGCTCGAGCGCATGGGCTATAAGGTTACGGGCTTCAGCGATGCCGCCGAGGCGCTGGCTGCGTTCGAGAAAGCGCCCGAGGACTTCGACCTCGTCCTGACCGATCTGTCCATGCCTGGGATGAGTGGGATGGACGTGTCCCGGCGCGTGCTGCAGATCCGTCCTGATATTCCAGTGCTGCTCGCAACCGGTTACGTGCGCTCCGAAGACGTAGATCAGGCCCATTCCATTGGTATCCGTGAAGTCATCTGGAAGCCTCAGACCATTGCCGAAATGGGCGACCTGCTGGCCGCCCAGCTCGAAAAACTCGTCCCGGCGCGAACCTGAAAAGCAGCGCAAAATAAGTGTCCGTCGGCGCGTGTACCGAACGTCATAAGACGTCTTGACACCACTCACGAGGCAACGGCAATGAGCGAGTTCATCTACGTTTATCGCGGCGGAAACCGCGAGAAGTTATCGCCTGAGCAAATGCAGCAGGTCATGCAGAAATGGATGGCCTGGATGCAGGGTCTGGCACAGAAGGGGCATTTGAAGGACCGGGGCCATCCGCTGGAGCCCGAGGGCAGCGTAGTGGGCGCGAGCGGCAAGACCGTCACGGATGGGCCGTATGCGGAGAAGGACCTCGTCGGCGGCTACAGCCTCGTCGAGGCGCGGGACCTGGCAGAGGCCGCGGCGCTGGCCAAGGGCTGCCCGATCCTGGAACGAGGCGGCTTGGTGGAGGTCCGGCCCGTAATGAAAATCAATCCATGAATGAGGCGGCCGGGTTGCGTGACCCGGTGAACCATCTCTTCCGGCGCGAATCAGGGCGGCTCATTGCCGCCCTGACGCGCGTGTTTGGGGTTCACAACCTCTCGCTGGCGGAAGATGTCGTTCAGGACGCCCTGTGCCGCGCGTTGGAAGTCTGGAAGCAGCGCGGATTGCCCGACAATCCGTCTGCCTGGTTGATGACAACCGCCAGGAACCAGGCGATCGACGTGCTGCGCCGCGAACGAACCGCGCGCACCTTCGCCCCCGAGTTGACCCGCCAACTGGAATCCGAGTGGACCCTCGCTCCGACGATGCAAGAGGCCTTCGGTCCGCTTGCCATCCAGGACGACGAGCTGCGGATGATGTTCTCGTGCGTGAATCCGCATCTGACCGAGGAAGCGCAGGTCGCACTGATACTTCACATCCTGTGCGGATTCAGTGTCTGCGAGATCGCGAACGCCTTTCTCAGCAGCGAGGCAGCCATCGAAAAACGCATCAGCCGCGCGAAGAAAGTCCTGTCCATGTCGAAGAAGTTGTTTGAGTTAGCGGGGACGCAGGACTTCCGAGCACGGCTTGCAGCGGTTCACCGGGCGCTGTATCTGCTGTTCAACGAGGGCTATCACGGATCCTCCGCTCAGACAGTGGTCCGCGTGGAGTTGTGTCGGGAGGCGATGCGCCTTGCGTCGTTGCTGAGCGATCACCCACTTGCCGCCACGCCACCAACACATGCGCTGCTTGCGTTGATGTGTCTGCATGGAGCACGGCTACCAACACGAGTGAACGAGTCCGGCGGATTGAGCCTGTTGCCGGACCAGGATCGCTCGCAGTGGGACTCCGGCCTGATTGCCGAAGGGCAACGTCTGCTCGAGCGGTCCGCCACTGGTGAGGAGCTAAGCGAATACCACGTGGAAGCGGCAATCGCGTGGTGCCACGCTGAGGCGCCGAGCGCCCGTGATACCAACTGGGCGCAGATCATCTCCCTGTACGACATGCTGATGAATATTCGGCCGTCCCCTGTAATCGCCCTGAACAGGGCCATTGCCATAGCGCAGCAGGCAGGACCCGAGCGTGGCCTTACGGCCCTGCGGGAGATCGCGGGGCGCGAACGCCTGCGGTCGTACCCGTTTTATCCGATTGCCCTGGGTGAATTCGAGTTTCAGTGTGGCCGGCACGACGCCGCTCGCGAGCAATTCACCGCAGCACTGCAGCTCGCACGAAATCCCTCAGAAAAGCGGTTCATAGAGCAACGTATCAGCGCCTGCATGTGACCATGCAGTAGAGTGCCGCTAGTGGACTGTGCGCCCGTCGCGAACGTACAAGCGCACGTCGTTCATTGCACGATAGCGTCAACTATGGCTGATCAACCCAATCTGCTGCTTCTCATGGCGGACCAGCTCACGCCGAGGGTCCTAAAGGCCTACGGTGGAGCGGTTGCGCGAACGCCGAACATCGACGTGCTGGCAAAGGAGGGCGTCGTGTTCGACTCCTTCTACTGCAACAGCCCGTTATGCGCACCTTCCCGGTTCTCCTTCATGGCGGGGCAGCTCCCGTCCAAGATCGGCGCCTACGACAATGCCGCCGAATTTCCGGCCCAGGTACCGACTTTCGCCCACTACCTGCGTAGCGCCGGCTACCAGACCGCGCTCAGCGGCAAAATGCATTTCTGTGGGCCGGACCAGCTGCACGGCTTCGAGGAACGGCTGACCACCGACATCTACCCGTCGGACTTCGGCTGGACGCCCGACTGGCGCCGGTTCGAGGAACGCCCGGCCTGGTATCACACCATGGAGTCGGTTACGCAGGCCGGCTCCTGCACGCGCACGAACCAAATCGACTTCGACGATGAAGTGGTGGTGGCCGCGCGGCAGAAGCTCTTCGATATTGCGAGGGGCAAGGACAAGCGCCCCTTCTGCCTGGTCGTGTCGATGACCCATCCACACGATCCCTACGTGACCCCAGCGCCGTATTGGAACCGCTATCGCGACGATGAGATCGATATGCCGCGGGTTCCTGACCTGTCCGCACAGGGGCTGGCGAGTCGCGACGGGGTCGGCGCCGAAGATCCGCACTCACGGCGATTGCGCCACGTCATTGGCCTCAATCTGCTCAAACCCACACAGGCCCAGGTTCGGGCGGCCCGGCGTGCCTATTACGGGTCCGTCTCCTACGTCGACGATCAGATCGGCGCGCTCGTCGGCACACTCGAGCAGGCGCAGCTGGATCGCAACACAGTGATTGTCGTGCTCGCTGATCACGGCGACATGTTGGGAGAGCGCGGTCTCTGGTACAAAATGAATTTCTACGAGCCCGCGTGCCGGATTCCGTTGATTGTGCACGCGCCCGGTCGCTTTTCGCCGCGGCGTGTGGCGAGCTCGGCTTCGCTGCTGGACCTGCTGCCGACATTCGCGGCCTTGGCAAATGACGGGCGGGAGCCGAGCTACGCGGCGCCGATCGATGGTCGCAGCCTTCTGCCGGCGCTCCAGGGGCAAAGCGAAGGCGTGCACGATGAGGTCATAGGCGAGTACCTCGCCGAAGGCGCGGTGGCTCCGATAGTGATGATCCGGCGTGGCCGTCATAAGTTCGTTCACTCGCCGGTAGATCCCGATCAGCTCTATGACGTTGCTGCCGATCCGGACGAGCGAGTAAACCTGGCGACTCAGACCGCGCATGCTGCGTTGGTAGCCGAGTTTCGTGCTGAAGTGGCGCGACGCTGGGCGCTGTCAGATTTGAATGAAGCGGTGCTTGCCAGTCAGCAGCGTCGCCACTTTGTGTATTCCGCCCTACGGCAGGGACGTTTCCAGCCGTGGGATTTCCAGCCGATCCGCGATGCTAGCCGCCTGTATATCCGCAATGACCAGGAACTCAACGACCTCGAGAGCATGGCGCGGTTTCCGCGGCTGGCTTGAGACGCTTGCGATTGCGCTGATCGGACTCGCTGGCGCGAGTTTGGGGGTGGGCGTGGCCGCGGCTGCGAGCGGCGCTGGTGGGGCCGTCACGCTTGCCGCGGCGGCTGACGCCGTGGGTGGCCCATCCGTCGAGCCCGCCTCCTGCCGTACCGTGCGAATGGCCGATGTGGGCTGGACCGACGTGACGTCAACGACGGCCGTGCTGAGCGAAGTGCTGCGCGGCATCGGTTACGACCCCCAAACAACCCTGCTGTCAGTGCCTGTCACATTTGCCGTCATGAAGGGCGGCAACATCGATCTGTTCCTGGGCAACTGGATGCCTGCACAGACCCGGGATCGTCAACCGTACATGGACGATCACTCGATCGAAATCGTTCGCGAGAACCTGACGGGTGCCAAGTACACGCTCGCCGTGCCGTCTTACACCTATGACGCCGGCATCAAAGACTTCTCCGACATCCGCAAATTCGGTGAAGCACTCAACTTCACCATCTACGGCATCGAAGCCGGCAATGACGGCAACCGCCACATCCTGACCATGATCCAGCACAACGACTATGGGCTGGGTAACTTCCACCTGGTCGAGTCGAGCGAGCAGGGCATGTTGGCCGAGGTTGCCCGGGCCTACGCGGCCCGCAAGCCGGTGGTGTTCCTGGCGTGGGATCCGCATCCCATGAACATGCAGTTCGACCTGAGGTATCTGAGCGGCGGTGACACCACGTTCGGGCCGAACTACGGCGGTGCGAGAGTATTGACGTTGGCGCGGACCGGCTATGTACAACAATGTCCCAATGTAGGCCGGCTCCTGCGCAATCTCGTGTTCACGACCCACGGCGAAAGTGAGGTCATGCGCGCAATTCTCCTGGAGCATCAGGCGCCTGATGTAGCAGCCAAAGCCTGGTTGGCCGCGAACGCGGCCGTCAAAGATATCTGGCTGAAAGGTGTTTATACCTTTGACGGCCGGCCGGCTGACAGCAGGACCTTGCGACCTGTGATCCGACTGGCGCCCGACATGGCCGCCCGCTTCGAAAACTGGCTGATATCGCACAAGTTGCCAGTGGGAGATGCCGTCGCAGTTGGAATCGAGTGGGTGAAGCTGCACGGCGCAGCGGTCTTCCGTGTCACGGGAACCACCCTGGGAGGCGCAATCACCGCCGTCTACCGCATGCTCAGAGCGATCCCACCGATCCTCATAATCCTCGCGACGGCAGTCTTTGCCTGGCGGATGCAACGTTCCTGGGCACTGGCGGCGTTTGTCATCGCAGCGTTGCTGCTGATCATGAACCAGGGCTATTGGCAGCAAACGCTGGAGACGCTCTCATTGGTTCTTGTCTCGACATTGGCGGCCACCCTGATCGGCGTTCCACTGGGCATTGCGTCCGCGCATCGCCCGTCGCTTGCCGCCGTGCTGCGGCCGGCTCTCGACCTGATGCAGACATTGCCGACCTTCGTATACCTGATTCCGACCTTGGTGTTATTTGGACTGGGAGTGGTTCCGGCGCTCATCTCGACGGTGATTTTCGCGCTCCCGGCCCCCATTCGGCTGACCCAACTGGGGATTTCCGGGGTGCCGCGAGCCCTGGTCGAAGCAGGTGAGGCCTTCGGCGCCACGCGCTGGCAAATGCTCTTCAAAGTCGAGCTTCCCAGTGCTTCGCCGTTGATTTTTGCCGGCATCACCCAGTGCATCATGTTGAGTCTGTCCATGGTGGTCATTGCGGCATTGGTGGGCGCGGGCGGGCTCGGTGTGCCCGTGGTTCGTGCGCTCAACTCCGTGCAGATTGGAATGGGCGTCGAGGCGGGAATTGCAATCGTGCTGCTGGCGGTTATCCTCGACAGGATTACGCGCAAAGCTGCCGCTTCCAAATGACTCGCATTTACGACTACATCGTTGTCGGCGCCGGATCCGCCGGCTGCATTCTTGCGCACCGACTCACGGAAGGGGGCAAGTACACTGTCCTGCTTCTTGAGGCCGGTGGTACCGACGACTCTCTGCGCTTCAAAGTTCCTATCGGGTACGTCTACACGTACTACGACAAGCGCAGCAACTGGATGTACTCCCTGCAGCCGCAGAAAGAGCTCAACAACCGCACGCTGTATTGTCCGCGGGGCAAGGTTCAGGGCGGCAGTGGCTCCATCAATGCCTTGATCTATATCCGGGGTCAGCGCAGTGATTTTGATGAATGGGCCGCACAGGGCAATGTGGGCTGGTCGTACGAAGACGTTTTGCCGTACTACAAACGTCTCGAATCACATCCTCTGGGCAATACGGAATACCACCGTGCGGACGGGCGCGTGCGTATCACTCAGATGCGTGATGAAGCGCATCCAATCTGCTCGGCGTTTCTCGAGGCGTGTGCGGGCTTGGGCTATCCGCGCAATGACGACTTCAATGGCGCATCGCTCGAAGGCGCCGGCATCTATGACATCAACACCCGCGACGGACTGCGGGATTCCAGCAGCCGCGCCTATCTGGAGCCGGCAATGGACCGCACCCAACTGACGGTCGAGCATCATTGTCTCGTCGACAAGGTGTTGTTCGATTCCGGTAAAAGGGCGACCGGAGTCTCCTATCAGCAAGATGGCGAGCGACGTCAGTGCAGCGCTGCGCGGGAAGTTATTCTGGCGGCGGGTGCGGTGGGCTCACCCAAGCTGCTGCAGCTCTCCGGGGTGGGTGATCAGGCGTTACTACGCAAACACGGCATTGCCGTGGCTCACCATTCGCCGGCTGTGGGTCGCAATCTGCAGGACCATGTATGCGCGAGCTATTATTTCCGGGCGAATCGTCGGACGCTGAATGATGACTTCAGCAGTTTGATTGGCAAGGCGCGCGCGGGATTGCAGTACGTGCTCATGCGCAAAGGGCCGTTGTCCTTGAGCGTCAATCAGGCGGGTGGGTTTCTGAAGAGCGACGCCGGCCAGGCTCATCCCAACATCCAGCTTTACTTCAACCCCCTGTCATATGCGATTCCCAAAGACGGATCGCAGGCGTTGCGGCCCGAACCTTATTCGGGATTTCTGCTGGCGTTTTCACCGTGCCGCCCGACCAGCCGCGGAACGGTCGAGATCGCTTCGGCGGACGTGAACGCGGCGCCGTTGATACAGCCCAATTTCCTGAGCACCGAAAAGGACGTCGACGAGGCGGTGAAAGGCAGTCAATTGGTACGCAAGATCATGGAATCCGCGGCGCTGCAGGCGATCACGGTCGAGGAGACCAAGCCCGGAGCCCGCGTGCAGACCGAAGCGGACATGTTGCAATATTTTCGCGAGGAGGCCGGTTCCATCTATCACCTGTGCGGCTCATGCGCGATGGGGACGGATCCGGCCACATCGGTGGTGTCGAGCCGCCTGCAGGTGCATGGCATCGACAACCTGCGGATTGTCGATGCGTCGATCTTTCCGAACGTGACCTCAGGGAATATCAACGCCCCCACCATGATGGTGGCGGAGAAGGGGGCGGCCATGATTTTGGAGGATGCGGGGACCTGGTGAGCGGAATGGCGTGCGCGCCGTGACGCCGCCGGCGTAATGCGCGCGGCCCCGCCTACTTAGTCGCTTCCGCCTTCGATCCGCCGCGCATCAGTGTCAACGCCAGGCCGGCCGACGCCAGCATCAGGAACAAACTGACAGCGTTGAGTACCGGACTGGCCCCCTCGCGCATCCGCCCGTACATCATGACTGTCAGCGGCGCATCCGAACCCACCAGCATCAATGTAGTATTGAAGTTCTCGAACGACATCAGGAAGGAGATTGCCGCCGATCCGATCAGCGCCGGCCGCAGGTATGGCAGGGTGATCGTTCTCAACACCGCGGCATGCGAGGCTCCAAGGTTGAGCGCCGCCTCCTCGAGCGTCTGATCGAATCGCTTCAGACGAGCGCTGATCATCAGCGTCGCGATGGTCGCGATGTAGGAAAACTGCCCCAGGACCACGAGCGGCAGCCCGGGACGCAGGAAATCCAGGTCCAGGCCGAACAAATCATCCGCCAGCTCGGCCACCCGGCTGGAGAACGACAGGATGGAAATGCCGAGAATCACCCCGGGAATGACCAACGGCGTCAGCATGAGCACCGACAGCACCTGCTTGCCCGGGAAGCGGAACCGCTCCATGAGGAAGGCATTTGCCGTTCCCACTGTGACCGACAGGATGGTGACCCACATCGCGACAATGAGACTCGTTCCAATGCTTCCCAGCAGTTCGGCGTCATGGAAGAGACCGAGCCGACCGGTGGCGGCGCTGCCGGTGAACCAATCGAGCGTGAAGCCGCGCCAGGGTGGTGCCGGGTAGTTCGCATTGTTGAATGCAAATACCCCGACAATGACCAGAGGCACGAATAGAAATAGCAGAAACGCCGCTACATATAGAACTGTGGCGGTGCGCAACCAGGCCGGGCGAGGGAGCGAGGCAATCATGAGCGCCTCATGACATCGACAAAGCGTTGGCCGCTCAGGCGCAGGCCGAGCGCCACGATGGCCGTCGACAGCCCCAACAGCAGGAAGCCGAACGCCGCACCCTGTTCCCAGTTGAATCTCACAATGAACTGGCTGTAGATGAGCTCGGTGAACCACTGGGAGTTCTTGCCGCCCAGTAGATTCGGGGTCAAATAGTTGCCCAGAGTGAGCATGAACACCACGATGCAGCCGGCCGTGATCCCTGGAGCCGCGTGTGGGATCACGATGTTCTTCAGCGTCGAGAAGCCGCTGGCCCCGAGATCGTAGGCGGCCTCGATCAGCGAGTTGTCCAGGCTCTCCAGGCTGCTGACCAGCGGTACCACCATGAACAGCAGCGAGGTGTAGACGAGGCCCGTCAGAATCGTCGCATCGTGATACAACAATTCCACGGGCATTGCCGTCAGACCGAGCTTGACGAGCAAGGCGGGCAGCACGCCGGATTCTCGCAACAGGATCAGCCAGCCCAGCGCGCGAACGGTCTCGCTCACCCAGAATGGGATGAGACAGACGACAAACAGCAGAGCGCTCGCGCGTCCGCGCGCTATTTTGGTGATGACCCACGCAATGGGAAACGCAACCAGCAGCGTGAGCGCGGTTGCAATGATCGACAGCAAGGCCGTTCGGACAAACACCTGCCAGTACAACGGCTCTTCGAAGAAAGTCCGGAATTGAGCGACGCTCGGCTGGTAGACGTGCGGGGCGATGCGTTCGCGCAATGACAGCAATGCGAGTTGTACGTGTGGCAACACGATGAGCGCCAACAGCCACAACAGCGCCGGTGCCAGCAATAGCATGAGAATCAGCCGGCGCTGCCAGACTCGGCCCTGGGCGGTGTCGCTCATCTCAGGCATGGGGACTGCTCAGGCATGCGGACCGCCTTGACCGGGGTAGCAAATCGCGCGAACCGGGTCGAAGCTGAAATAAACCCGCTCACCCACCTTCAGATCGGCAAACCGACCCGTTTGCGGCAACGCCACGCGGAACTCAAACCGGCTGCGCTCTTCATGCAACAGCACCGCGGAGTTGGCGCCGTCAAACAGCAGGCTGTGCACTATTCCGACGCACTGCGCCTGATTTGCAGGTAACAAAGAGACGTCCCGTTCCAGCGTAGCCGCTTCCGGTCGGACAAACGCCTCGACATGAGCGCCAGCAGAAATCTGCGAGGCTTTCTTGGCGCGCACTGTCCAACCCTCGGCGGTTTGAACCTCTGCGATGTCGCCATCGTTGGCCGTCATGCGGCCGATTATGCGGTTGTTGGCGCCCACGAAACCCGCCACGAAGGCGGTTGCCGGCTCGTAGTAAAGCTCCTGGGGCGTCCCCACCTGTTCAAAGCGTCCGTGATTCATTACGGCCACGTGGTCTGACAGCACGAGCGCTTCGGACTGATCGTGGGTGATGTAGACGAACGTGGTCCCGAAGGCGGCCTGGAGTTGCTTGAGCTCGATCTTCATGTGCTCGCGCAGCTTCAGGTCCAACGCTCCCAGGGGTTCGTCCAACAGCAGCAGCGTGGGCTCCAGAACCAGGCTACGCGCGATGGCTACTCGTTGGCGCTGGCCGCCGGAAAGCTGGTCGACTCGCTTTGCACCCGCCCCACCAAGCCCCACGCGCTCCAGCATTGCCGCCGCGCGTCGCATGCGTTCCGCCTTGGGAACTCCGCGGCGTGCCAGCCCGAAGGCCACATTCTCTCCGACGGACATCATGGGAAACAGCGCCAACTGTTGGAAAACCATGTTGACCGGGCGCCGGTTGGGACCGACGCCGCGCATGCTGCGGCCGCCAATGATGATATCGCCGCTGTCCGGCTCAATGAATCCGGCGATCATGCGCAGCAACGTAGTCTTGCCGCAGCCCGAAGGACCGAGGATGGAGAAGAAGCTGCCGCGCTCAACCGCGAACGACAGGTTGTCGACCGCCAGGTGCCCGGCGAAATTCTTCTGCAGCCGCTCGACTGACAGGTCCGGCGTGCTGGATGAAGGCACGGCGCTCAATTGGCCGCCTTGACGCGGTCCAGGATCCGACCTTCCTGGGCCTCGAGTCCGGGCGGGATGGCCGGGTACCAGTTGATACCGCTGAAAGCTCCACCCGGGAAGCTGGCATTGAATTGCGCACGCATAGTCTGATCGACCAGCTCCTCGGTCCCGCGAGCCGCGGTCCAGTTACCGACTCTGCGGGTAATGCGGGCTGCGATCTCAGGCCGCATGGTGAAATTGATCCACTGGTAGGCTCCCGCGTCGTTGCGCCCTTTGTACGGCAACGCAAAGGTGTCGAGCCAACCCAGCGCGCCGGATTTTGGCACGACATAGTGGATGTCAGGGTTCTCTCTGTTCAAGGTCCATCCCCCCGTGTCCCACATCATGGCCGCGACGACCTCTCCGGAACGCATGCCGTTCAACAACTGATCGCGGTTGTCGAAAAAGAAACGCACGTTCGATTTGCACGCGGAGAGTGTCCGGCCGACATCCTCCATGAGTGCCTCGTACGCCTTGGTATTGTCGTACAGTGCGAATGGGTCCTTGCCCAGTGCGAATGCAAAGGCCATGAGCGTAGGCCGCCGCAGGCGCATGGAAGTCTTCCCCTTGAGGTCAGTGCGGCATAAATCCCCATAATCGGAGATTGTCGTGTACTTGCTGTTGACCACCAGGCCTTCGGATCCCCACAGGTACGGCAGCGCATACAACTTGCCGTCCAAGGTGGCGATGCGCTGAGTGATCGCCAGGATTTCCGGACGAAACTGCTCCAGGTTGACTTTGCTCACGTCGATGGGCTTGTAGAGACCGAACTCGCGCTGTACGCCCGTGATGCGGTCCTGCGAGGGTTGCGCCAGATCGTATCCGGCACCACCGGTCGCATGCAGCTTGGAGATCATCTCCTCGTTGTTCGACAGTGTCAGCTCGATGTGAATGCCGGTTTCTTTTTCAAAGTCCGCGGCGACATCAGCGGGGACATAGTCGGCCCACGTGATGATGCGCAAACGCTTCGAGCTGTCCACGCGCGAGCAGCCTGCGATCAGCAGGCACAACGTCAGCAGACCTACGAGACCGGTCTTCACGTCGTGATGCCGACCGCCCGCGCCTGGTCCTCCCGGATGGTCCGGGAAGCCCAGAAATAGTGGAAAGCCGACCAGAATCCGGCGGGTGCGAGGCACAGCAATGCCAGGCGCAGGGAGGGCCCATTGGCGATGTGATTGGGCGCGAACAGGTCGCTCAGGAAGCCGACCAACTGGGGGGCGATGATCAGGTTGCCGACATTCGCCACCAGCAGGGTCAGGGCGCAGTACTGCGCGCGCATCCGGCAGGGTGCCAGGTTGTTCAACACGCCGAAGCAGGGACCGATGTAGAAATAGATGCAGGGAATGAAAATCCACAACATCGCCTTGGCGAGCGGCAGTGAGTGAGTCCAGAAGATGATGATGGAGGGAATGGTGGCGAGCGCGATCACCCCACCCATCAGGTACATGATCCGGCGCGGGCTGTGCATGCTCGGCAGTCCCAACAGCACGCCGGTGGCAATGGTCGCCACGCTGCCGGCGTACAAATGAATGGGACCGATGATCTGGCCGGCCTCACCGGCGCTGATGCCGTAATTGCGTAGCAGGAAAGTCGGGGTCCACCACACGAGGCCCCAACCCCACAAGGCGGTGATGGCGCTCCCGAGCATGAGGTGCACTGCGGAACGCTGAATCCACAGATATTTCAGTGTCTCCCCAAGTGAGGGCCTGTCGGCGGCTACCGCTGCGTCCAATTGTCCGCGTTGCGGCTCGCGAACCGTGAGATAGACGAAGGCTCCGAAGACGACACCCGGGATGCCAAGCGCGAGAAAGACCGCACGCCAGCCATACGCATCGGCAATGCGACCCGCGATATCGGCACCTACCCATGCGCCAATGGGAGCCCCTAGCGAAAAAATAGTTAGCGCCATCGGTCGGCGCATAGGCGGAAAGTAATCCGCCAGGATGGAGGTAGCCGCGGGCGTGCCGCCGGCTTCGCCGATGCCGACACCAATCCGGGGTAGCAGGAGCTGCAAGTACGAGGTCGCGCGTCCGCACAGAACGGTCATAGCTGACCAGGCAATCAGTGATACAGCGATGATGTTGCGTCGATTGACCTTGTCCGCCAGCAGTGACAGCGGGATGCCGAACGAAACATAGAACAGCGCGAGTGTGACGCCGGTGAGGAACGCTATACCCGAGTCCGTGAGGTGCAACTCGAGGCGAATGGGCTCGAGCACAGTGGAGATGACGTAGCGGTCGGCAATGCTCAGTGTATAAACCAGGCACATTACGAGAAGAACGTACCAGCGGACGATGGCCGACCCGGCCGTCTGTGCTGGGGTGGATGCGAGCGTTACCGCTTCGGTGTTCATGCGCGTTGCTGATCCCCCGGCTTTTTATGCACGATACCAAATTAGCGGTTGGGCAGGTGCGCAATGTGACTCCTGAGGAGATACTCCCAAACGATTGATTAATCGAGTAATTGTATTACTGCGACATGACCGCGGCCAGCGGTGTCGCAAACGCGCGAGGACAGACCATGAATGCACCAGTGACCTCCATTGATCAGATCAAGAACACGGTCATCGATCTGGCGATCCGCTTCGGACCGAAGGTACTGGTCGCCATCATCATCCTGTTCGTGGGAGCCGCCGCGGCCCGTTGGGTCAGCCGTTGGATCGCACGGGCGCTGAACCGGATCGAGTTGGAACCGCCGGTGCGCTCGCTGCTCGCGCGGATTGCGTGGCTGCTGACATTCGCGCTGTTCTTCGTGATGGCGCTGCAGAATCTGGGCGTCGAGTTGTTGCCGCTGATCGCCGGGGTGGGGGTGGCGGGCGCCGGTGTTGCTTTGGCGACGCAGGGTGTGCTCAGCAATCTGGTTGCCGGCCTGTCGATTATTTTCGCCAAGCCGTTCCGGGTCGGGGAGTACATTTCCATTGTGGGAGAGGAGGGCCTGGTGGCCACCATTACCCTGTTCACCACCACGCTCACTCATCCGGACCGCTCGCGGGTGGTCATTCCCAATCGCAAGATTGTCGGCGAAATCCTGCACAACTTCGGCACCATCCGCCAAATCGACATTGTGGTGGGTGTTGCTTATGACACTGACATCAACAGCGCGGTTGCTGCGATCGGCGCCGTGTTGCAAGGCAATTCGCGGGTGCTGCACGACCCCGCGCCGGTGGTACAGACCGTGTTCCTCGGGGACTCAGCGGTGAGCATCGGCATCCGCCCGTGGGTGGGCGTGGCCGACTACCGCGCCGCCCTGGGAGAGATCAACAAGGCGGTGTTGGAGACATTCCGCAGCCAGGGGATCGTGATGCCGTTTCCACAGCGGGAAGTCAGGTTGGTCGCAGGCGCAGGCTAGAGCACTTCGGGCGGAGGACTACAGGACCTCGAAGACGCTATAGATCGGCCCCTCGGCGCGGCGGTGGCCTATGCCGATGGCCACCACCCGGTTGATCCAGTCATATTTGGTGGCTGACGTTTCGAACAAGGGGTTGGAGCGGAAGTAGTAGCTGTCCGCGTCCACGACCTGGCCTTTGTCCATGCGTTGCATGACATCGACGGGCCCATGACGTATGCCCTGATATGTCATTGAGATCAGCGCGCCATCCTCGGTCTTCAGATTGAGGCGTACATCGAGCGTCGTGGCGCCATCACCGCGCACTGTCTGCCAGTCGCTGCCGCCATCCAGCACCTCACCCGAGAGCCGCTCGCCTTCGAATCGGCCGCCCGGCACGATGCCTATCCGCCTGTAACCTCCAGGCGTGGGACCGACTATGAGCAGGGGCCGGACATCCAGCCGCATCACGAACAGAGGGCGGGTTCGAACAGACTTGAGAACTTCAGGAAGACTGTCAGCGAGGGGTGAAGACATGGGGCGAACCTTTAGCGTGTACCGGATACAGCGTCACCGAACAGGGCCTTGTGTTCGTGAGGAGGAGACCGCCAGTACTGCGGCGGCGCCGCGACTTGGGCGCTGAACCTGGCTGCGGCGTGCCACCCCCATCTTGGGTCGTAGAGCATTCCGCGTGCAAGACCCACGAGATCTGCCTCGCCCCTGGCAAGGATGTCCTGCGCTTGTTGGGGTTCGGTAATCAGTCCGACGGCGACCGTGTTGACTCCCGTCGCCGCCTTGATGGCCTTCGCAAAGGGCACCTGGTACCCCGGGCCCAGGGCGATCTTCTGCAACGGGGAGACGCCTCCGGAGGAGACATCGATCCAGTCGACACCGCGTTTCTTCAAAGCCGTGGCCAAAGCGATTGTCTGCTCGATATCCCAGCCACCGTCGACCCAATCGGTCGCGGATACTTTCACTCCGACGGGCCTGTCCCGCGGAAAAGCTTCCCGCACTACGTCGAAGATTTCCAAGGGAAATCGCAACCGGTTTTCCAGTGGGCCGCCGTACTCATCCGTGCGTCGATTGCTGATGGGCGACAGGAACTCGTGCAGCAGATAGCCATGCGCACTGTGCAGCTCGATTGCCTCGAGGCCAAGCTTTGCCGCGCGTTTCGCCGCTGCTGCGAATGACTTGCGGATGCGATCCATGCCGGCTGCATCCAGGGCGACAGGCGCCGCCTCGCTTTCCTTGTAGGGGATTGCAGAGGGCGCGAATGCCACCCAGCCGCCCTGCGCAACGGGAATCTGCTGGCCACCCTCCCAGGGCAACTGACTGGACGCTTTGCGTCCCGCATGGGCCAGTTGCATCGCGATCGGAATATTGGAGTATCGCCGTATGGCCCGCAGGACAGGCTCCAGAGCGGCTTCGCAACCGTCGTCCCAGATTCCGAGACAGGCAGGCGTAATCCGTCCAGCGGCCTCGACGGCGGTTGCCTCGATGCACAACATGCCGGCCCCTGAAATTGCCAGACCGCCCAGATGAATCAGATGCCAGTCAGTGGCCCGGCCGTTCTCGGCCGAGTATTGGCACATGGGCTCGATGAAAATCCGGTTGGGAAGGGTGAGGCCGCGAAGCGTGAGGGGCGAGAAGAGAGTGCTCATGCGCCCATTGTGCAGGATCAGTGCCCACGAAGAATCTCTCGTTAGAAGGTCTTCGAGAGTGTCAGACGGACGGCCAACGGCTCCAGCGGATGCACGTGCAGATCGGAAACTCCATCGACGGGCTCGCCCGGCAACCGGTCGACGTACCAGAATTCGGCCGCGTTGGCGTGGTGGTTCAAAATGTTGTACACACCCAGCCCGGCGCTCCAGTCTGGTGCAAATGCGAAGCGCACATCGGCATTCCATTCACCGTAGCCGCTGCTCTGGACATGATTGTCCGGCGTCAGCGGCTCACGGCCGAGGTAGCGATATTCCAGGCCGCCGCTCCAAGGTCCGAGATTCTTCACGTACACATTGAATGAGCCGGTGGCGAACGGCGCGTTGGCAAGATAGCGGCCTACATGGCCGGTACCGTCGTCAGAGTCCGTGGTGAAGCGCGCGTGATCGCCAGAATAACTCGCGTAGAACTCGAGCCACTTCAGAGCCTGATAGGTGAGATTGACCTCGAATCCATAACGCCGGCTCCCAGGTCCAGCGCCGTCCTCGCCCGCGTCCGGGTCGTACGTGGTTTCAGACTCTGCATCGAGGTTGAACACGGCCAGTGTTACTGCAACTTTGCCCTGGGCCAGTTGCTGCCGGAGGCCAAGCTCCTCACCCGTCTGGCGGGCGATCAGCGGGGCGCCCGGCTGTCCCGTGGCAGCTGCCTGGGTGACGCCTCGAAGATCATCGCTGTGAAAGCCCCGCCCGGCGCTCAGATACAGCTCGGTGGTGGGTGCGGGCGTGAAGATCAGGCTGAGCTTCGGTTGAAACAGCGACTGGCTCGCCCGCCCGGAGTTGGTTCCTGAATCAATGCCGCGAATGTGGTCCTCGCGTATTCCCACGACGCTGCGGAACCAAGTTGTCCACCGAGTGGTGCCTTGAACGTAGAGCGATAGGTTGAGCAGGTGTACGTGATCGGTTTCGCTGAAATTCAGTGGATCATCGGCTTGCGGCAGGATGGCGCGACGGGCCGTCGGCAGGCGCGACAGGTCGTTGATGTCGTATCTCACCTGCGCGCCCGTGAGCCAGTCGGTCGTGATGTCTGATATCTGCATGGGTAGCTGATAGCTCACGGCACCACCGGCGATGTAGCGGTTTTCCGTCTGCGCTTCCTGGTCGCCGTTGGCGGGATCGGTGAGAAAGTGCGTGAAGTTGTTCCACAGTGTGAGCTGAGTGTTGACCAGGTAGCTGTTCGCATTGAGCTGCCCGTCACCGATCGGCGCGTGGTACTGGCCTGACAGGCTCCAGCGCTGCGCCCGACCGCCATCGCTCGGATCGAGCGTGCCGAAGCGGCCTATGAGGCCCTGCTGAATGGCGCGCTCAGGTTGGTCAGTCGTGGAGTTCCACAGACCGTGATAGAACATTCCGGTGAGTGAGCTGCCATCCTGCTCATCACCCCGGCTGTACCGCAAAACGGCGTTGACCTTGCGTTGATCGTCCGAGCTGTCCCACGGCCCGTCGTAGTGTTGCAGCTCCAACGCACCCAGCACATTGCCGCTGCCTGCCGCGGCAGACCCCGCGGCCAGCACCCGCTGGAATCCGAAATTCCCGCCGGTGAGCTTGAGTTGATTGTCAATCCGGTCCAGGTAGCTCAGGTGAATGGAGCCCACCGAGGCAAAGTCGCCGCGATCGGCGTAGTAGGTTCCCTTGGTGAACTTGATGTTGGTGGCCAGCTCCGGAACCATGAAGTTCAGATCAGTGTAGCCCTGGCCGTGCGCATGCGTCGGATTGTTGACCGGCATACCGTCGATGCCCACCGCAAGGTCGGTCCCATGATCCAGGTTGTATCCCCGCATGAGATATTGATTCGCCTTGCCCTCGCCGCTGTGCGAAGTCACCTGCAGTCCTGGAACAGTCTCGAGCAGTTGTCCGGGGCGGTAGGCCGGCGTCAGTGCCAGCTCATCGTTGACGACGATTCCTTCGCTGGCGGTGCTGGTGTGACCTATGAGCTGCAGGCGCTCGGCGGTGACGACGACTTCTGACAACTTGTCCGGGCCGGGGTCGGCGGCTGTCGGGGCTGCTGCGGCTGCCGCTATCCCCGTCGCTGTCGCGAAGGAGGCGACCGACATAGCGAGCCAAACCAAAGATCTTTCGCGCACGAACTCTCCTGGATTCAACCCCGGCGCGACTGGCCGGTCCCGGATCGCCGGGCGATCACAGGCCCAGGCGGTCGAGGATGGGCTTCTCGTAGGACTCATCCTCGCCCGGCCACCTGAGATTGGGAGCATTCTTTTCCTTCGCAATCGCCCAGAGGATGCTCTCACCTGCGGGCAGGATTGCAGGCTCGGCCTTGTACACGGGGTCCTCGAATGCGGCGCGTGCATCGATGATCTGCCAGCCGCGGGCGCGAAACATCCGAATGACGTCCCGCAGAAACAGCGCATTGATCAAGTTGTGATGCATCAGAGTGACATGAAGAACCGAACGGCCCAGTACTTGTTGCGACAAATCGTCGTAGTACTGCGCTCTGTCGTAAACGTGCGCGAGATATGCATCACGGTAGGGATTGACGTCCGCGTGAGGATCTTTGGACAGGCGGTCGCGCAGCCTGGAGTTGTAATACCAGTCACTCATGTCAACCGACACGGCACCCGTGCGGTAGTCGAGTGACTTCAGGAATTTCCGGAAGCCATCGCGCTTGGCCGCGGTGTTGCCTTCCTTCAAATAGGGGAATCGAAAGAATCTGGTGTAGCCGGGCAGGGTGCTGATCGCTTGGTCACAGGCCAGCATGTCCTGCTCAAATGTCTGCAGCGTCATCTGCTTGCTGTTGAAGTCGGGATGAGTCGCAGTGTGGTTGGCCACCATGTGGCCTTGTTCGCCCCATTGCCTTACCAGGGTGAGCCGGTTCGGGTCATTGTCCGTGTGGGCGAGAAACAGCGCGGACTTTATCTTCGCTTCGGCCAACTGCTCTAGGATGGCTGAGTTCCGTTGCGCGGCCGTCATCCCGACGCTGTCCGTCATGTCCGGGCCATCGTCGAATGTAAACGCTATGCTTCGGGCATGCGCCTCCTGTATGAACATCAGGCTCACCAGGATGAGGTTCAGCAGCAACGGCAACGGGCGACCAGAGAAGCGAGTCCGCATACAGTCCATATCCTTAGAGCACAACGCGCGTTGCGCGGGAGAGCAGCATGATCATCGATCATATCGGTTTCGCCGTCAGCGACTATGAGAAGAGCAAGCGATTCTTCACGCAGGCGCTTGCTCCATTGGGCGTGGAGCTGGTGATGGAAGTGCAGGGGTGGAGCGGCCTTGGCAAAGGCGGCAAGCCCGAACTGTGGTTCGGTGCCAATGCCGAGCCGCAACCGCCCATGCACCTGGCTTTTATCGCAGGCACTCGCGAGCAGGTTCGCGAGTTCTACGCGGCTGCGCTCGCTGCGGGGGGTAAGGACAATGGGCCGCCGGGTATTCGGGAGATCTATCACCCGAATTACTATGGCGCGTTTGTCATTGGGCCTGATGGGCACAATGTCGAGGCGGTGTGCCATTCGGCGGAAGGTTAGCGCGAATGCGGATTGAACACGTGGCTCTTTGGACGCAAGACGTTGAACGTCTGTCGGCGTTTTATCACGACTATTTCGGTGCCGCGGTCGGCGATCGCTATACAAATCCGGCGAAAGGTTTTGAGTCGCGATTCTTGCGGTTTGATGGCGGTGCGCGGCTGGAGATCATGCGCACTACCTCGCTGTCACCGATCAAACATCAGCCGGCTGCACAGAGGATGGGGCTGACTCATCTGGCGATGTCGGTGGACTCGGAGCAGGCAGTTGATGATCTCACGGCACGCCTGCGTGCCGATGGACATACAATTGTGGGAAATCCACGCCGCACCGGCGATGGATACTATGAAAGCGTGGTGCTCGATCCAGATGGAAACCTCATCGAAATCGCCGCGTGAGGCGGTGCAGGCTTTGGTTCGCGAAGCCTTCAACGAGCAGGCTGGCTGGTGCACCAAGCTGGGGTCGCCTTTCACAGCCTTGCTGTGCTCAACGTTGGCGGAGCGGTTGGATGACAGCACCCTCATAGGCAGTCGCATTCTTGCGTGGCCAGGAGATCCAACTGGCCAGGGGGATGCGCTTCCTCTGCGGGTATGCGGTGCTCTTCATGGCCTCGCGCGCGCGAACCAGGAGCCCGAGCTGGCCGCCTTGTATCGCGAAGCGCCTCAACGGGCGAGCGCGGAGGATTTATGGCGCACGATCCAGGGAGTCTTGGCGCGAAACACGCCTCACTTCGAGGCCTATCTGGCGACCGCGCCCCAAACCAACGAAGTAGGTCGATCCGCTGTTCTGATGTGCGGCTTTCTGGAGATTGCAAAGCGTTGTGATCTGCCACTGCAGCTTTTCGAGATAGGTTGCAGCGCTGGCTTGAACCTCATTGCGGACCGATACCGGTATCGATTCGGCGCTACGGAGTGGGGCGATCCCTCAGCAGCGCTACTCCTGGAGCCCCAATGGCGGGGGCCCGCACCGCCCGTCGACGCTCATCTGCGTGTGGCGGAGCGATCTGGATGTGATGTAGCGCCATTGGATGTCACTGTAGAGGCCGAGAGGGCCCGACTGGTCTCGTATGTGTGGGCGGATCAGATCGACCGATTGCAACGTCTGCAGAGCGCGATGGACACGGCGCTGCGTGACCCACCGAAGTTGGAACGGATGGAGGCCGCCGATTGGGTGGAACAACGCATCCCCGTGCTACCAACCACGCGAGGGCAGGTGCGCGTGCTGTTTCATTCGGTGGTGTGGCGATACTTTCCTCCTGAGACCCAGCGGCGCATCGAGGCCCACATGGAGCGATGTGGTGCGCAAGCACACATTGACACCCCCTTGGCGTGGCTGCGATTTGAGCTTGTAAATTCAGCGCCGGGCGCTTCGCTTACGCTCAGATTCTGGCCGGGCGGGAAGGAGACCTTGTTGGCATTGGCGCAGCCACACGGCCGCTCGATCGAAGCAAACGGCTGAAACAAAGGAGAGGCACTCTGTCGGAATGACAAAAACGACCTTTTCCGCCGCGAAGCTGGCCGCGGCGCTCGCCGGGGTGTTAACGGCGACCGTGGTTGCCGCGCCTGTTGAGCCCGGCGACCAGCACCCCGAAACCATTCCGGTGGCAATCCAACGGACAATTGCCCAGGCGCGAAGTGCCCTGGCCCAGGGAAAGCACGCGGCGGCCGCAGAACTCTTCGAGCAAGCGGCCGAACATGGTGAGTACGTCGAGGCTGAGGTGGGCGAGGTTCGAGCACGCCTATGGGCCGGCCAGTTCAGGCACGCGGTTGCGATCTCGAACGTGGTCGCTGGCGAGCACCCCGAATCCGCAGAGGCCCAGGCACTGCTCGCTTACATCGAGGATCGCAGCGGATACACCGCACAGGCATTGCAGCGCCTGCAACGGGAAAGGCAGGTCCACCCGCATGAGACGGCGCTCATCGCAGCCGAGGCGGAAATTCTCACGGACCGGCATCGTGCTCGCGATGCCGTCACACAGATCGACCAGTGGATATCAGCCAACGCGCCGCGGCCAGACGTTTGCCGAATGCGGGCGCGGGCCACCCTGGTGTCCCACGTTGAGGCAGGCTTCGCGGTCGCGGTGGGCACCCCGGCCCAGCCTCATGGGCCCGCCGACCTTCCCGGGGCCGAACCTCCTGCGGCCGAAACTGCTGCAGCGATTGCCTGTGCAGGTATGGCCGCAGGATCCCCGATGTCAGCAGCCCTGAGCGGTTGGCCCGAAGCCGCGACGAACACGCCGCCGACGGGGTCGGGCGTGCCAGTCGTAGCGGGCAATGGCCTGATCATCGACGGGGGCCGCCGGGTCATCACACTGAGTTACCGAGTGGACTCACCGTCGGCATCAGGCTCGACGTCGATCTGGGTTCGCAACGCACGCGGTGAGTTACGGCAAGCGAAGGTTGAAAGCCCACCAGCATCGGCGGCACCCTCACCAACGATCCTGTCGCTCACCGCTCCCTTCGCAACAGATCAAAGCCTGCCGCCAGAATCCATCGCCCCGCAGAATGTACGCGGCTTGTGTTTTGCGCTCGGCTTCCCTGCCTCCATCAGCATGGACGCGATGCTTCCCGCAGTGACGCCATGCTTCGCATTCGACCCGCACGCCGCCGATGGGGGGCTGCGCATCAACATCCCATTGAGCACCGGTGAACGAGGGACACCTGTGTTCGATGCGCAGGGTCGGTTGATAGGCTTGGCTGATCCATCGGCGGGTTCGCCCACCAAAGTGGTGCGAACCGCCAAGCCCTTTACACCGTCAACCGACCCGAGGTCCTCGCAAGCCGCCCCATCCGCTGCCCGTGGCACGCAACCCACCATCGCAATGCCAGAGCTCTATGAGCGGCTCGCGCCCTCCGTAGTGCAGGTCATTACTATGGAACAACCGTGATCCGCGGCGCATGCAACGCCGGGCTCGCCGGATCGTACGGCGGGTTCGGGCTCAGGTAGTTGGCCAGGTAGGCCACCAGAGCATCGATATCCAGGGCGCCACCGACCTGGTTGGTTCCCTGCTGGAATACCGCGAAGCCGTCACCACCCGTCGCCATGAAGTTGTTGCACTCGATTCGATAGGTGGTTGTCGGAGAGAGCACCACGCCGGAGCTGACCAGCTGCGTTCCATTCAACGTCACATCGACAATCTTGTGACAGGGTGCCGCGCTCGCGCTCCACGAGTAGCTGAAGCCATTGGAGATCTGCATTACGCGCTGCACGGTCTGACCGAGACACCCGACGAACTGCTCCTCCAGCACATCTTTGATCTGCTGCGCGGTCAGAGTCATGGTGACCAAGCTATTGCCGAAGGGCTGCACGGTAAACGTCTCACCGTAGGTCACATCGTGAGGATAGCTGGAGGCCACGAACCCGGGAGAACGAACGCCACCCGCGTTCATGAACGCGATAACGGCGCCGCCGTTCTGCGCGGAAGCAGTGGCCGCGAGCTGCGCATCGGCAATCAAGTCACCGGCCAGCATCTCACCTGTGCTTGGATTAGCCGTATTGGGTACCGGTGCAGTGATTGTCGCAAGCGTCTGATTCGCCAGGGGCGAAACCACCGTGTTGTAGCCAGCAACGATTGAGGCGACCTGGGCACTCGGCGTGATCGCCGCATTGCTTCGGCTCACAATGATGTTGTTAGCCGTAATTGCCGTAACGTCGCCAGTTGAGTTGTCAATGGTCATGTTGACGTCAGTCAACACACGGCCATAGTTGCTCGCCTGGGTAACAGGAATCAGATGGTTCGGATTCTTCGTCGGCAACCGGCAGTTGTAACCCGTATGGGTATGTCCCGAGATGACCAGATCCACCGAGTCATCCAGGCCGGCGACAATGCCGCGCAGAGGAGCGAGTGCCGAGCCATTGTCGACTCCGCCGCTGGTAAGGGAACAGTCATTTATGAAATTCGGAGCATCACTACCCTGGAATCCACCCTGGTGAACCACCACGACAATCGACTCGACTCCCAACGCGCGAAGCTTTGGAACGAGAGCGTTGACCGTGGTTACCTCATCGGTGAATGTCAGCCCGGCGACTCCAGTGGGCGTGACAATGGATGGCGTGTCCTTCAGGGTTATTCCAATGAAACCTACGCGAACGCCGTTGAAGGATTTGACCACGTATGGAGGGAAGAGTGTTTTGCCGGTCGCGGTCACAGTGACGTTGGAGGAGAGGTACTTGAACTTCGCTCCCTCAAAAGGCACCGGTGTTCCCACCGTGGCTCCCTTGCAGGAATTGGAATCCGTCGGATGGCAGCCGCCGTTCTGCATGCGCAGCAGCTCGCCCGAACCTTCATCGAACTCGTGGTTGCCCACGGAAGCGATGTTGAGGCCGGCGCGATTCAAGGCCTCGATCGTGCCTTCATCGTGGAACAGGGCGGATACCAGGGGACTCGCGCCAATGACGTCGCCGGCTTCCACGACCACACTGTTCGGATTCTGGCTCTTCAGATTGGCAATATAGCCGGCGAGATAGTCGGCGCCACCGGCAGGGGCGCCCGAGAACGTCCCCGGCGAATTGAGATTGCCGTGGAAGTCATTGAACGCAATGATTTTGACGGTCGTGGTCGCAGCCTGTGCCAGGCCCGTGGTCGCAAGCCCGAGCCCCAGGGCCGCGCCTGCGGTCGCAAGTCTCAGTCCGAGCGCCGCGGCTGCGGCGGAATGCTTCAGCCAAACTTTCATCGTTGGAAACTCCCCTGTTAGATCGTGCGACGGCGACGGCCGAGTAACGACAGCAAGCCGCTTCCACTCAGGAACAGCAGCGCTGCACCGGGCAATGGGACGGGCTGCAAGCGCAGAGCGCCCACCGAGGCATCGAACGGCTGGTTGTTCTCATCCAGGGCGGACAGGGCCAGCAGGCCGGTGAGGTCGTGCTCGCCTGCTGCCAGGAGGAATGAAGCGGTGCTGTAAGTCCCGCTTGCGAGAGCGGCGTCGAAGTTCAATCCGACGCTGTTCGGCGCGCTGTTGGGCGCAATGGACGTGGTGCCGAGGACGCTACCATTGTCGGACACTTGGTATCGGTCGCCGGAGAATCCACCGTCGATCACCGTCAGGATCGCGGCACTGGTCAAGGTGAATTTGAAGTCGAGGGATGAACCGTCGTTGATGTCAATCCACTCCAGACCTGTCGAAGAGGCTGTCAGCGGATCGACGTCGAATGTGTGCCAGGCGCTATCGGTCACCTCGACGGTGCTTGCCTGAGCCTGGGAAGCAATTGACGCCGCCAGCGCGATCACGAGCGTCGCGATCTTCTTGTTGACCATGAACGGTCCTCCCTTTACGTAATGCGCCGACTCTAGAGTCGGCGCATTTCGCAAACGTGACAGTTTGGAGACGATCGCTCCAATCAATTACAGGAGTTCACGAGCTTGCCATACAAGGTATTGAGATCGAGCTGTGAAGGAAAGCCGCGCGGCGGGTTCGCGGAGGTATAACCAACCGAGCGCAGGTCTTCGAGGAAATGGTTGTGCAGATACTGCTGACTGAACGTCACGCCACTGAAATAAAAGGCGAACAAGTGCGCCGGGTCGAGCGCGAACTCACCTCGATAGCTGGCGCCGTCATCGCCATCGTCCCAGCCCCAGGGTGTATTGGCTGAATTGGTGCTACAGGTCTTTAGTCCGGATCCGCACCCGCCACTGGTATCGCCCTTGAATGTCCCCCACGTATAAAAGGTCTGGGCCTGTGTCGAAGACAGGTTTGCGTCATTGAGGGCTGCGGACCACATGCCGTTCGGGCGCAGGATGTCCACGAGTTGATAGGCAACGTTGCGATCGTTGCCCGACGTCGGTATGCCACCAGGCCCTTGAACGGGGTGGTAGATGATGCCGTCCTGATTCGCGGCGCCGTTGAAGTCGGATGCGTACGGCCAAGCTTTCAGACCATGGCCTTTGGCTTCGGCTACGGTCTTCGGGTGGTTGATCCCGTCGCGCAATTCGAACGACAGCGTACCGTCGATCGTCTCGTGGCCCGAGGTCAGCGGACTACCGGCCGGCGTGAAGGAGAAGAAGTTGGTATGAAAGACGGTGATCATTCCCTGCAAGGTGCCATAGGTCGAGCCATCCTTGCCCACGGCAACAATCGCACCTTCCAGATCATTCTCATGCTCCTGATCGAAGATGGTGTCCGACCACCCGGGCGGCTCCCGCACCAGCGAATAAACCTACGGCCGACAACAAGACGGCTGTCTTCAATGACATGATGGCTCCCTCGAACGCCGGAAAATTGGCGCGCGCTCGAGCCTAGCGGGGTCATATTGAGAAAAAGTTAAAAGCCGTTGCAGATGCAATCAACCTGCGCCACCGGGGCGGTTTCCCGGTTACAATGCCGACCAACGGCTCAGGCCCGGCACATGGCGGGGGGCCGCAATAAGACAAATAAAAATGAAAATGACCAACGCGACCCTGGCCGTCCCCAGGAACGACTCACGCAGCTGGCTCGAGCGTGTGGGCCGGGAATTGTCCGCTCACCTGCGCGCCGGCCGATATCCGTTGCGCGCCGCAATAGCCAGATTGACCGAGCGCGAAGCGCTCATTGAGTGCACGTTCGTGGACCTGGATCCACGGGATCCCTACCGGGAGCACTTCACGGATGTCGAGTTGACATCACCCCGCCGCAAGGATCACCAGGACGACAAGTTTGCGGTCGTGCAGATCGTGCCGACCGGGGTGCGTTGCGAGATTGGCGGGTTTGCCGGCGATGCCTGTCCGGCTACCAACCTGTTGGCCAGCGCGGCCGATGTGGTGATTACCCATCCGAATGCCGTGAATGCGTCGGATATAAATGAGATGGCCAGCAATGTGCTGTACGTCGAAGGAAAGAGTCTGGATGACTTTCTCCTCGGCCACCTGGCTCTCGCCCCGACCCGTAGCAATCGGATCGGCACGTTCGTGGACCCGACGGGCAAAGCTTACCTCGACGACGTTGTGCATACCTTGAATGCCGCGCGCGCGGTTGCGGGAATCGACTGCGGCCTTTACACCGTTGGCGCAAAAGAGATTGGCGCGCGAACCGTTTGGTCACAAAGCGGATGCGCGGTGGGTACAGTGCTCAACCCGGTTGCGATTCTGGATAGTGTCCAACAGTTGCTGAACGAAGGGGTGCACGCAATTGGCGGCGTATCGGTGATTCATGGCGTGACCGCTGCCGAGTTCTCACAACACCTCTCCGGTCAGATTCCGAATCCCTCGGGCGGCGTTGAAGCCATCATCACACACCTCATCTCCAAGGTGTTCCGGGTTCCCACGGCCCATGCGCCACTGCCGTACTACCAGGATGTGAAAGAGCGGGGAACTCACAATCCACGCGCCTCCGCGGAGTTCATCTCAACCCCACACTACTTATGTGTGTTGAAGGGGCTCGCACGAGCGCCTCGCCTGGTCTCGATTGATAACCTCAGTCACGTAGCACCGCACCTCGTGAGCCTCAACGCCGTTGGGGCGATTGTCATGCCCGCGAGCTGCCTGGGGGGAATTCCCGCGCTCGCCGCCGAATTCAATGACATTCCGCTGATCGCAGTGGAGGAGAATCAAACTCTCCTGAGGGTAACCAACGACGAAATGCGGATGCGGAACGTCATCTCTGTCCGTTCGTACCTTGAAGCAGCCGGGGTCATTCTCGCGCTCCGGCAGGGCATCTCCCTGGAGAGTCTGCGCCGACCCATAGGCTGTGCGACTCGATTGGAGAACGTGATGGCCGAACGCGAAGCCTGCGCGTAATTCGCGAATTCGCACCATGATGGTGGCCTCCTCATTCGACGACCTGCTCGATCGGTCGAATCTGACCGGCCGGCAGTTCCTGATCTATGCCGGGCAGCGACTGCATCCGGGCGTGGTGCTCTACAACTCTGTGTATGCCATCCGCTGGCCGGAGCTGGACCCCGAACGCTTCAAAGCGGCTTGGCAGTCGCTGGTTGACTCGTGCGACGCGCTGCGAATTGTTGTCGAAGAAGTGGATGGCGTGCCGCAACAGCGCGTCCTCCCGCCGTTTCGGGCGGAGGTCGATTGCGTAGATGTTCGCCAACATCCGCAACATGACCAGGCTGCGCGTGAGTGGATCGAAGCCAGACTGCAACGACCGCTGGTGCTAACAGAACGTATCTTTGATACCGCGCTCATTCGCACAGGCGAGGACGAGTACGTCTGGTTCCTTCATATTCATCACATCGTTGTAGATGGCGCGGCCGTTCAAATTCTCATCCGGCGCGTTACGGAGTTGTACTGGGACAAGGTTGAAGCTCCTGGACAGTTGCCGAGCTTCTCCGAGCACGCCGCCGTCTCGTGTGCTCAACGGAAAACCGATCGATATTCCGCGGCGCGGGCATATTGGCTGGACAAACTGAAGGCTGTCCCCGAGACGCCCCATTTCTATGGGGTGGATGCATTCCGGAACACAGCGCAAGAACGGGTTGTTTTGACCCTGGCTCAGCCAACCGGTGCGGCAATCACGACTCTGGCGCGTTCAATTGCAAGCCCGACGGTGAGCGAGCACGCGGTCGCGGCCAACCTGTTCAATGCCATTCTGGCAGCGTATCTCGCGCGAGTCAGTGGAAGTGAACAGGTCTCCATCGGGGTGACCTTTCACAATCGATCTTCGGAGCAGGATCGGCGCACGATCGGGCTGTACATGGAGGTCTTTCCAATCTCCTTACGCGTACTGCCCGAAGACAGCCTGACCGCATTGATGCGGCAGGTCGCAACCTGCACGGCGCAAGCCTTGAAGCATCGGCAGTACAGCGTGGGTCATTCCGCTCGGGCGCCGGCCTTCAGTGGACTGTTCAACTACATGCGCGCGCTCACCAAGCCGCTCGGCAACCTGGACGTGCGCAGGGTGCATCCCGGGCAGGGTTCCAACGCCATTTCACTGAGCATCGAGCCACACGATGAGACGTATGACTTGTGGTTTGATGTGAATGCGGACGTGGCGGCAACTTCAAGCGCCCAGCGCCTGGCAGAGCACTTGAGAACGTTGCTCGAAGCCGCGGTCCGGGAACCTGAGCGGCCACTTTCGCAATTGCCACTGTTGCCGCCGGACGATGCAAGAGATGTCCTCGCCGCCTGCAATGGCCCTTCACTGCAGCTTTCGTCCAAAGCGGGCGGATGCCAGCAGTTTTTTGAGGCCAGAGCCGCTGCCACACCCGATGCAGTAGCGGTTGCCTTCGGCAAGACAGAGCTCAGTTATGCGCAACTGAATCTCAGTGCCACTCGCCTGGCCCGCAAATTGCGTGCGCTCGGGGCGAGGCAGGGCAGGCGTGTGGCAATCTGTCTCGACCGGTCGCCTGAAATGGTGATCGCCGTGTTGGGGGTATTGAAGTCAGGGGCTGCCTATGTGCCACTGGATCCGGCTTATCCGCCGGCGCGCCTGCGCACCATGTTGGGGGATTCCGACCCGGTGGTGCTGGTCACCACCCAACGAATATCCGCGGCGCTGCCGCCAAACGCGGCCCGTCCTTTGTACATTGACCAGGAGTCCCAGGGCACTGATGGGGAGAATGACAAATTCAATGCGCGGGTAAGTCCCGAAGACATCGCCTATGTGATCTACACTTCGGGATCCACAGGTACACCCAAAGGCGTGTTGGTAACGCACGGGAATGTGTCGAATCACCTGGCGTGGCGCAATAGCTACTTCCCCGTGGGTCCGACGGACCGCTGCCTGCAGACCGCCTCCTTGAGCTTTGATGACTCAGTGTGGGAGCTCCTGGAGCCCTTGAGCGCTGGCGCTTGCCTCGTTGTAACGCGCCCCCGGTTTGAATACGACAGCGTCTATCTCGTCAGGCTGATGTTGGAGCAACGGATCACGGTGGCTTGTTTTGTGCCGTCGTTGCTGCGGACCATTGTCGAGTCGCCGGATATGGGGGCGTGTCGGTCGCTGCGACGGCTTACGACCGGAGGGGAGGGCCTGTCGATTCCTTTGCAACGTCGTGTGGCTGAGCGAATACCCACCGCGGCATTCTTCAATGGCTACGGCACCACCGAGGCGACAATCGCGTCGGTTTACTGGAGATGCGTTGCAGTTCCGGGTCAGTCGACGGTTCCGATCGGGCGTCCCATTGCCAACACCCAGGTTTATATTCTGGATCGTGCGGGTCAACTCGTGCCACCCGGTGTCCTCGGCGAGATTTGCATCGGCGGAGCAGGCGTTGCACGGGGGTACCTGAATCGCCCGGAATTGACCGCTGAACGGTTCGTGGACGATCGCTTCGGTGCAACACCCGGGGGAAAGTTGTACCGCACGGGCGATATGGGACGCCTGCGCGCTGACGGTGTGTTCGAGTTCGCGGGCCGGGTCGACGATCAGATCAAGATTCGGGGTATTCGTGTCGAGCTCGGTGATATCGAAGCGGCGCTTCTGGATCATCCAGGTGTACGAGCCGCGGCGGTGGTCTGCAACGACACACCATCGGGTAAGCGGCTGACGGCCTACGTGGTGCCGCGGGGTAAGAGCGCCGTTTCAGCGGCGGACTTGCGCTCTTTTGTGCGTGATCGTATTCCTCCGGCACTCATTCCCAACCGCTTTGAATCCATTGCAGCCCTGCCACTGACACCCAGCGGCAAGTTGGATAGACGCTCCCTGCCGGCAATCGCCGTGGTCGATGAGCAGTCTCACTTCGTCCCGCCGCGTACTGATCTGGAGCGACGGTTGGTCGGGCTGTGGGAAGAGGTTCTGCAGGCCCGTCCCATCGGAATCCGCGACGACTTCTTCGAGTTGGGCGGCCATTCGCTGCTGGCGGTGCAGGTGGCGGCGGCAATTGAAAAGATGTTGAAACGGTCTTTGTCGCCAGGCCTGCTGTTTGAGGCGCCCACCATCGACATGCTGTCGAGCCGGCTGGCAACGGCTGCGCCGCATGGCGCAATGCTCGTCCCTCTCGCACGAGGCCTCAGTGGGGCGCCGCTGTTCCTGGTACATCACATCAGCGGAGATATCACTGCCTACAGAGACCTTGCGCATCATCTTGGCGAAGGGCGTACGGTCTACGGCATACGGATGCCCGAGCTCGACAACAACGAGCGGCCTCCCGACAGAATCGAAGCAATGGCTGCGCGGTATGTCCGCGAGATCCGCACTGTGCAACCCAAGGGGCCTTATCTGCTGGGTGGGCATTCGGCTGGTGCCCATATTGCCTATGAAATGGCTCAGCAGTTACGGGTGGCCGGCGAGCGCGTGGCGTTGCTTGCCATCCTGGAGGCTGATGCACGTCGAAGCGGTCCGCAACGTGGCCTCATTGACTCGGTGAGATATCAGTTTGATTCCGTGGCAAAGCTACCTCGCGCTCAGCGTGTCACGTACCTGTGGCGGAGATTTACCAGTTGGGTGGGCGGCCTGCGCAAAACCCCGCATAGTCCCGTACTCAACCCGCAAGGGGATGAAACCAAAAACGCCGTGTGGGCGGCGATGGAGCGCGCGGTTCGTCAGTATCAACCGAGGTCATACCCAGGCGCCGTTACGCTGTTTCGCGCAACCGAGCGCTATGTAACCGGTACGTACAGTCGAACGTTAGGCTGGGGAAGGCTTGCGCGCGGAGGTATTCGCGTTATCGACGTCCCGGGTAGCCATTCAACCGTGTTGCGTCCTGGATCGGAGCCGCCCATGGCGGCAAAGCTGCGCGCGTGCCTGGATGAGTTGACCGCCAAGGAAGCGCGCGGCGGGCCATAGGCCGGCGGCGCGGCTCACCAACCCCCGCCACCCCCACCGCCGCCTCCACCCCCGGACGACCCACCACCGCCGCCGTCCGACGACGACCCCGATGATGACCCTGGCGCGCTCGAAGCAGACGCCACGGCACTGTCGAGCGAGGAGGCAAGTGACCGGTCGAAACTCCCCACATCGCTTGGATCCCATGCGCTTCCCGAATACCAACCCGGCGCTGAGCCGGCAGCCTGCAGGGCAAACACACCCGCAAACCGTTCGGCCCAACGCTGTTCGACTCCCAGAGCGAGCGCGGAGGGAAGATAGCGTTCGTACAGTTCTTTGGTGGGGGGAGGGGGCGGGCCCGATATGCGCTGCAGATCGGCTTTCTCGGCCACACTCATATAAAGTTTGAACCCTTCGATGCGGTCCATGGTCGTACGGCCCTTGCGCGTTGGGGCAAAGAGCAACTTGCCGAAGACTCCGTTGGCTACCAGTGCGAGTGCAACTGTGCCCAGTGTCGCGTAGCCAAGTGGATTCAGCAGGAACCAGGCTAGCCCAAAGTCACCGCGTGGGTGCAAAAGGAACACGCAAGCGCCGACAGCGAGGCTGAAGACTATCCCGAGGATGTGCCACCCGCCGTTGACGCGAAAGAACCCCGGCATGTAGAGCACCCGCAGGCATTTGCTCTGAGCAGACTTCGCGGCGCGTACAATCTCATGGTTGTCTGGAATGAGCTCGACGGACTTTCTCTCACGGAACAACTGCTCGAGCACGACCTTCTCATCCCGGCTCAGACCAGCGTCGGCCGCCTTCGAGGTGCTCAACAACGTGTAACGTCCGCGGCTAAGAAGCCCGGAGGGCGCGTCCTCGCGGATCGTGAGATACCCTTTGACCGCAAGGCTGAGGATCGCCGCCGCGAAACAGCGGTCGTCGTAGCGCATATACAGGATGTAACGCATGACCGCCGGCGAGAGCGACTCCGGTGGCTCGTAAATCGGCACTACGATACCGCGCGGCGGATCCCGACCCACGCGCAACCAAACAAACAGGTAATAGGCGATCAGCAGGATGAGCCCACCGCCGCCCAGGAACAGGGGTTCGTCATCGCGGAACAGATACTGGACCTGCATCAACCGGGTCGGTTGGGTCACGTAGCCGCCCGGCCACCGGGTCACTATGGTGAGTCCTTCACCTGCACCGAGTCTCTTCGTCGTCGTGAAACGCGCTACCCCGTTTTCAACCGAAGCCCGATATCGTTGACCCTTTGCACCCTGATATCCCGTGTACGCCTCGGTATCGATATCATCCGGCGGCACACCTTCGGGCAATCTGACATCGGCACTCGCTTCATCAATTGGAAAAGCCCACCCGTTCCCCGTGACGTTCCAATACAGCTCATCGCCCGACTCAAAAAAGCCGAGCTGCCGATCCGTTCGGTACACGAGCACGTAGGTGTGCTCACCACGGGGAATGACGACATTGGCGTCGCCCAGGTAGACGCGTTTACCGTTACTGATGGGGTCGATATGAAATCGTTCAGGCGATCCATCCCGCAAGGCAGCCAGGAAGCGAAATCCGACTTCGATCCGTTTGCCGCTGCCGTCAAAATACTTAGTTGGGAAGTCGCGATAGATGCCGTGGTAAATGAGGCTGCCTTCGGCCTGTACCTGCAATGTCTCGCGCACTTCCATTGTGCTGTCCGCATTGACTGTGATGTCACTGTGGAAGGAGACGATGCGCTCACTGCCCTGTGCGCGAGCCATGACGAGGGCCAGCGGCACACCCAAAACCACAATTGACATCCAATGGATGAACCGTGTGCGCCAGTGGCCGAAGGTCATGGCAATACCACGGCGGGCGGTTGGGCGGCCTGGGCCTGCTCGAGCTCAAAATAATCGGCGTGTGAGAACCGGAAGAGCCGTGCGACGACCAGGTCGGGAAATGAGTCGATGTGTGTGTTGAAAGCGTTCACCGCGCCGTTGTAGTACCTGCGCGCGAACTGGATCTGGTTCTCCGTATCCGCCAGCTCATGCTGCAGATCGAGGAAGGTACTGCTGGCTTTCAGGTCGGGGTAGCTCTCGACCAGGGCGACCAGGCGCTGCAAGCCGTTCCCAAACGAGGTTTCAAAGGCTCCGCGGGCGCTGGGTGCGGTATCACGTGCTCCGCTGCCCCGTAACTCCGCCAGGCTCTCGAGCAGAGTGCGCTCGTAGTTGGCGTAGCTTTTGACCATCTCGACCAAGCGCGGCACGAGGTCATGGCGCCGAACGAGTTGTACGTCGACGTCGCTCCAAGCCTGCACCACGCGGTTACGATCGCGGACCAGCCGGTTGTAGCTGACCACGATCCAAACCAGCAGTGCACCCGCAACTAAGGTTAAGGCGATCACAAACGGCATCATAACCGCAGGGTGACACGGGAAATTGCCACCTGGTTCACGGCATGGCAGATACATGCCTACAGAAATGGATGATTCGATGGCAGGAAGCTGGCAAGCTAGCCGCATTCCAGTGCTCACCAGGTAAAAGCCCTAATGATTGAGACACTGTTCCTGAGTATCGCGCTTGCAGGCAGCTTCGTTCACCCCAAGCCACAACCTGCGCCCGATCTTCCTGTCGCCGTCTACAAGGAGCGTCGCGCCCGTGTCATGAAGGCGCTCAACGGTTGCTCCACTTTGATTGCCGCGCAGGGCTCCGAGTCGGGCATTACCGAGGATTTCCGCCAGGACTCCGATTTTTACTGGCTTACCGGTATCAATGAACCCGACGCCTACCTGCTGCTGTCACCCAAGGCACCCATCCGCAAAGTGATGCTGTATCTGAAGCACCGCGATCCGGAAGCAGAGCGCTGGACCGGACCGCGCGAGGCGATATCGCCCGAGCTCAACGAGCGATATGGTGTTGATCGTGTCATCCGTGGGCGGCCTGACAGCCCACAGAATGCTTCTGGCGCTCTGGCATTGGCAGGTGAAGCGCACGAATGCGTGTCCATCATTGCTCCTGCCACCATGGCCAAGGAGGATCGTGTCGACGCAGAGCTGACCAAGCGGTTAGCCGAGCGATACGGGCTCAAAGTCGTCTATCAGCGCGGGCTGCTTGCCGAATTGCGTGAAGCGCACGGTCCGGAAGAAGTCGAACGCATGCAGCGCGCAATTGCGATAACTCGCGCAGGACACGAAGCTGCAGCGAAAAATACTGTAGCAGGTGTGTCTGAACGCGACGTGCAGACGCAGATGGAATATGCGTTCTTCGCCCAAGGCGCAACGGGCTTGAGCTATCCGACTATTGTAGGAGCCGGGCCCGATGGGGCAGTCCTTCATTGGGACAAGAACTCTCGAATCCTGAAGGACGGCGATGTGGTGGTCATTGATGCAGCGGCCGAATACGGTCGGTATGCAGCTGACGTGACACGGACCTATCCGGTGTCCGGTCATTTCAATACCGAGCAGGCGGCCGTGTACCGCGCGGTTTATCAAGCCCAGGAAGACGTTTTCGCGGCAATCCGGCCCGGTGTCTCACTGGCCGAGTTGCATCACGTGGCCGAAGAGTCACTGCGTCGCGCAGGCCACCTGGGTGATTTCATTCATGGCGTCGGCCATTTCGTGGGCCTGGATGTCCACGACGCTGGCTTCTATGAGCGGCCGCTGCCGGTCGGAGCGATCATCACCGTTGAGCCCGGCGTTTATCTACCTGCGAAGGGCTTTGGCGTGCGGATCGAGGACGAAGTCCTGATCACTGATACGGGATTCCGGCTGCTGACTGACCAGTTTCCGCGGAAGCTCGCGGACGTCGAAGCCTGGGTGGCCAAGGCGAGGAAGTGATTCGCGGTCAACGCCGGCAAGCAACGACCTGTTGAAACAGATTGCGCCGCTCGCACTGGTCGTGATCCAGGGGGCGGTGAAATGTCAGCGGTGCATAAAAGACGAAGCTGCCGAGTAACAGCGCCGTCAATACCGCCAGCGCGGGTGAGCGCCAGTGCCGTGCGCGCGGCCAGCGCTCCAGGACTTCCGTGAAAACCAAGGGAACCAGGGTAAAAGTGAACAGCAGGCCGATGAAGTAGTGATACAGGTACATCACGCGGTGCGTCCCTAGAACCCCGTGTAGCACCATGAAAGCCAGGTATCCAAGCAGGAGCATGCCCATGATGCCGCGACGGGCGTCGGAGCGCACCGATTTCACAGGCCGCCACCCCTGCAGAGCCAGGAGCGCAAGCGCGGCGAACGGCGCGACAAGGGCAAGAATCCAACTCACCCTGTTGCCAACCAACTGGATGTAGGCGGTCCGGCTCCCGTCCGAGTCCCAACGATAGTTGATGGTTCTGCCGGCCAGAGGCCATTGCAGCACGCTCGAGCCGTTTGGATCGGCGCGGGGAACCCCTTCGAAGTCGGCGGTCATGAATCGTCGATAGTCGGCAGCTGCGCTCGCAACGACGCTCGCGGAAAAGTGTCGCCTGCCTTGCAAATACTCGCCGTATTGTACGGACAGGAACCGAGCATCCTTCTGCCCGGCGGCGCTCGTTGGATCGAGATAGCGCGAGCTGACGATCACGTGGAGCGCAAAGACTGCGGCAATCACCCCGAGGCAGCCGATGGCTTGGGCCGCTGCATCCCGGATCGCAATCAACCACAGGCGGCTGTGCGCAATCTCATTCCATCCCAACAGCACACGCCGGACAATCAGCATCGCTCCCAGCACCAGGAGTACGGCCGCATTCAGTTTCACCATCATGGCGAGCCCGCAGGCGGCACCGAATCCTGCTTCGAGGACCGGTGAGCTGTGCTGCTGTCGCCTGGCGCTGCTGACAAAACAAAGGAGGGCGGTCACTGCGAAGGCGATCTGGAAGGCATCCAGTTGAGCGGCCCGGAACTGCACAATGAAGGCGTTCTCGAAGGTGAACAGGTTGCTGAACACCAAGGCTTCGACCGTCGAGCCGGTAAGCGCGAACATCAGGGCAAAGAACACCATGGCTCCCAGCACGGCAAAAACGCCGGATGCCACTCTGACGCCTGCGAATGAGAACCCGGCAGGAATTTGCCGGCCGTCCACGCTTTTGGTGCGTGCGAAGGAGCGCGAGTCAAGCGCGTTGTTTGGGTCGAGAATGGCGTCGCCGGCCGCGATCAACATCAAACCCAGCGGGGGATGACTCGCGAACTGCGCTACACGCTCCCTGTAGCGCTCGGTCGATGTCAGGTAGTACGACTCGTCCCAGATGGTTCCCCGGGGCTCGGCCAGGCCGACGAGGAAGTTGATCGAGGCGAGGAGGCCGACGAGGGCCAGCGCCAGACAATAGCTCGTCCGGTCCTGGCCCCCGATTCGCATTGGCAGTCGCCGCGCCCCCTTAGGCTAACGCCCCTAGGCGGGCACGCCGATCAGGATCGTTCCGGTGTATCCAGCCGTAATGCTTCCCGCCAAAGCAGGTGTCTGCTGCGCAAGTTGCGCCGCCGTGTTGTCACCGAATACGTTGTCATTGGAGAGGCTGACGCCCGCAAGATTGGTCACGCTCTGACTGTACCCGCTCGCGTTGTTGTATACGGCCTGGCAGATGTCCAGCGGCATGGCCATCTGCGAGATGAGCACGCTGCTCGCATAGCTCGTTGCCGAGGCGAGACTGGGATACATCTCGAAGTGGATGTGCGGATAGCGACCGGAATAGCAGGCAGGGAAGATGGTCGTGAAGGTCACCTGGCCATTCGCATCGGTCACCTGCACACCGCGCAGGTAGTTCTCATTCTGCACTCCGCTGGAATACAGAGAGTAGTTGCCATCGCGATTGCAATGCCAGATGTAGATCGCGTAACCCTCGAGCGGTGCGCACGCCATGTTGCTGTTGACCACCGTGATGGTCAACGTCAAGGGCACACCAGGGGCGGTAGTTGTAGAGCTGCCGAAGCTGCTGCGAATGTCGCTGCGGACGATACCACTCGAAGACAAGACGTTACTCACCGACCCATTGACGGAATTCGAGCCGTCGGAAGGGTATGGACCGTTGGTTTCGGTGGGATCCGCGATGCACGCGGTGGTGCCGCTCGAAGAGCTGCTCGACGCGGACGAGCTACTGCTCGAAGAGCTACTGGAAGAGCTGGATGAGGACGAGCTGCTGCTGCTCGACGATGAGCTGCTGGAGCTGCCGCTGTCATCCGAGCTTCCGCCGCAAGCGGCCAGAAACGCCGCGGCGCCGCCTGAGGCGAGCCAGCCCAACATCTGGCGTCGCTGGCGCATCTGCTGACTGATCAATTCCAGGTCTTGGCGTAACCCGGCGTCATGGTCGTGGGGCTTTTCGGCACTCATCCTGCTTGGCTCCGTGCAATCCGAACTGTCGGCATCCTGGACGCCCTGGACCAGCAGCACAGAATCTTTACGAAGCCTTTACAAAGGGCACGCGGCGCCGGCGCCTGCAATAAGTTGGTTTGCTGCGTCGCGCAGCCGTATGCTACCGGCGCCGCGGATTCCCGCGCTCTTCACCGCCGACACTGGAAGTTAATATTCAACATTGACGAGGGGATTGTCATGACAGAGCAACAGCCGGTTTCATTGACGACACCTAAAACCAGACCGCCGCAGTCGCCTGCGGGGGCAATGCGCGCCGACCTCAGCCCGCGCCTGGGTGGCCTGCTCCCTAAAATGATTGACGTCGGATCTGTTATCGAGCAGAACCTCGACTTGTTACGCAAGCCGGGCATCCTGGCCGCACGGCCGGGGTACCGTATTGAAAACGGCTGGCCGGTGGGTGACCCGGTCATTGTGGTTACCGTGGCAGCGCGCAAGGGCGATGCGGCCGATTATGGAATTCCGTCCAGGATCAAAGACATTCCTGTTGAGATCCGTCAGGCATCCGCACTCGAGCAAATGAGAGCGGCACGACCGAGCGTATACGCCGCGGTGAAAGAGCGCATGCGGGTAGAGCGGCGCGTTCCGGAATTTCCGCTGGAGGTCACCCTGACACCGCCGTTGCCCGCACCGGCGGCTGCCGCAAGTGCAGCTGCAGCAGCGCTCGCGAAGGCGAAAACGCCGATCAAATATCAACCGGCCAATGTCAAACTCGATGCCATCACCGATACATTTACGGTCACCTGCCACGTCAGTCCCGATGCAGGTTGGCCACAACTGAAGGATTTCTTCGCGCGCACGCAACAGAAGCTGAGTGTCGGTATCTACGATTTCACTTCGGCCCACATCCTGAGCTCACTGGAAGCGTCTTTGAAGCCGAATGGTGTCAAGCGCAACCTTTCACTCGTGTTGGATCATCCGTCACCCAATCCGACCCTCGATCAGTCCGATGAGCAGACGGAGCAGGAATTGAGCGGTGATCTCGGTGACTCACTGGCGTTCGCGTGGGCGCCGGTTCGCTCGAGCCCCGAGGTGCACGAATGGATGTTCCCGTCGGCGTACCACATCAAGGCCGCCGTTCGTGACAGTACTGAACTGTGGCTGTCCAGCGGTAATTGGAATAACTCCAATCAACCAGAGCCTGCGCCGTTCAACGATCCTGATGCAGCGCGTGCTGCGGCCACCTTCCAGAAGAGCGATCGCGATTGGCACCTCCTGATCGATCACCCCGGACTGGCACAAATCTACGAGGCGTATCTGCTCAACGATCGGCAGACCGCGCTGGAAGCGCAGGGCGCCGAAGCAGTGATGCCGGAAGTAGAGAGCCTGTCGGATCTGACTGCCTTCCTCGTTGACACCAACCCGGCGGCCATTCCGCGGCCGGCACGCAAGTATTTCAGCCCAACTACCGTCACGGAGAAGATGACCATCCAGCCGCTGCTGACTCCGGATACCGTTTCGGGCGGAACCGCGCCCCAGTACGCGACGCGAATGAAGGAGTTGATTGCCGGTGCGCAAAGCAGCATCTACATTCAACTGCAATACATTCACCCTTCCGACAAATCCGCGCAAACGGGATTCACCGAGCTGCTGCAGACGCTCGCCGCGCAGATCACGGCAGGCATCGATGTGCGGATCATTCTCAGCCAATGGCAGAGCGGCCAGTGGATGGAGCGTCTGCAGGCATCGGGCGTCGATACCCGGGTCGTGCGCATTCAACACGGCGTTCACAACAAGGGCTTCGTGGTCGATCACCGCAAGGTGGTGGTCAGCAGCCAGAACTGGTCGGGTGAGGGCGTGTTGGAGAATCGGGACGCCGGACTGATAATCGACAACACCTCGGTCGCGAAATACTTCGAGGCCATTTTCCTGCATGATTGGGACAACCTGGCGGTCGGGCGCGGGGGTGTTCGCGGGGTCACCGCGGCTGATGCGCCTACGCAGCAGATCTACGGTTGGGAGGACGATCCGGGCACCGACGATCCGCCGCTCGTACCGCCTGAATTGCGCGACGTCCCCAATCTGGCGCTCGCGCCATTGCAGATGGCCACTCCGAACCAGGCCACTCCGGAGCCGCGGGCCTATGACCCGGGGACAGCGGAATTCCGCTATTGGGTCGCCGCCGACTCAGCGGAGCGGGGCGCTACCTTCTGGCGTGCAATTCTGCCGCAAGGCACGAACTGGCAGCCGGGCGCCACTCTCGATCTGTTGCTCGATGAGGGCCAGGACTTCAATGCGTTCTATGACCGCCGCGCGCTGAACTTCTTCCATGGCACGGCGGCGGGCAAGACCGTGTTCTCGTGCGAAAGTCCGGACATTGTCTGTCATGAAGAGGGACACGCAATTTTGGATGCGGTCCGTCCCGAGTTGTTTGATGCGGGAAGCATCGAGGCGGCGGCCTTCCACGAATCCTTCGGTGACATGAGCGCGATCCTGGTTGCCCTGCAACTGCCCACCCTGCGCAGCGGCGTGCTCGTTGAGACAGGCGGGGATCTGTCGCGCAACTCGCGCCTGTCCAGACTGGCCGAGCAATTGGGCTGGGCGATCAGGCAGTTCGCCCCCGATGCGGTCGATCCGGATTGCCTGCGCAACGCATCGAACTCGTTCTTCTATACCAATCCCGAAGCACTTCCCTCGGATGCGCCGGCGGCCAGCCTGTCGTCGGAACCACACTCGTTCTCACGTGTATTTACGGGGGCTTTCCTTGAGGCGCTGGCGGGCGGTTTCCGCGTTGTGTCGCCACAGCAGACCGAGTTGGATCTTCAGGCCGTGAGCGTGGATTTTGGCCGGCTGTTGATCGGCGCTGCTTTGGTTGCGCCGGTGGTGCCGGAGTATATGAGTCAGGTTGCTGCGGCAATGATTGCCGTCGATGCCGGCAGTCCCGGGGCGTCCGCTGGGAAATATGCTGATGTGTTGAAGAGTGCGTTCGTTCGACGGGGCATTCTGTCTGCGCAGTCGGCCACTGGAATAACGCCGTCCAACGCGGCAAGCATGCTGGCGGCACCGCGTCCGTTTGCGGCGGCCGCTGCGGCAGGGGCCGCGCGCGTCCTGCCGCAGATTGCGATTTCTGCGGCGGAGTACGGGCTCGGTGACAAGCCGCTGCTGGTGCGGGCAGCCGCGGAACCACGTCGCTTTGCTGTCGGGGCGGCTTCGTTTGGTGTCGGCCCGACTACGCCGTCAAACAGCGAGCACGCCGCGCGAGCGTTCGTGGAAGACTTGATGCAACGAGGTAGCATCGACACGCAAGCAGTGGCAATGATGGGTTTCGCGCGTCCGGTGGTTCACCCACATACTCTCAAGACGCACAAGCTCGTGCCTACACCCAACGGGCTCGAGCTGACGCGCATTTTGTTTGATTGTGGCATCCACTAGGGCGTCCTGAAGATGCGCCCGGAAGCCCCCAACGGCTTTCGGGCGCGATCGGCTGAACTGGCCCCCGTTTAACGCAGGCCGAAGCCAAACCTGCCTCTGAAGTTCGGGGCTGCCGGCATTCATTACCCCGGGTCATTGGGGTGCAATATTCACGCGTGGCCTGCCGCCACGGAACAATTGTCGCGTTGCGACATTGGAGCTGCGTGGCATCATTCCACGCACTCCGGTGACAACCACCGCAAGGAATAGCGCAATGCTCGATTCGATCCGGCGGCTCCTGTCCGATGGCGATTTCATGCCCCACGGGATGTGTTACCTGTGGCAGCCGGGAGTGCTGGGACTGCACGTCGTCGCCGATGCGCTGATCACGCTTGCTTACTTCTCGATCCCGTTCACTCTCATCTATTTCGTCCGCAAGCGCAAAGACCTGCAATTCCACTGGATGTTTCTGTGCTTTGCCGTCTTCATCGTGGCCTGTGGCACGACGCACCTGATGGAAATCTGGGTGATCTGGCATCCGACCTACTGGCTGTCCGGCGGCATCAAGGCGCTGACGGCAATGGCTTCCGTTCCTACCGCCATCCTGCTCGTGCGGCTCATTCCGAAAGCCCTGCAACTGCCAAGCCCCGAATCACTGCGGGTTGCCAATGAAATTCTGGAGCGCGAAATCGGGGACCGCAGGCGCGCCGAGGCCGAGGTGCGCCGAGTCAACGAGCAACTGGAACAACGGGTGGCGGAGCGGACCGCCGAGCTCGAAACGGCCAATCGCGTCCTTCGGCAAACACAACTGGCGGTCATGCAAACAGAGCGTCTGCGGGCTCTCGGCCAGATGGCCAGCGGCATTGCGCACGACATCAACAACGCCCTGTCTCCGGCTACGCTATACACCCACTCACTGTTGGAAAGGGGCGTGGGTCTGAGTGATGAGCTGCGTAAGGACCTGCAGGCTATCCATTGCGCGGTCGAAGATGTATCGAGCACCGTCGCACGTATGAGAGATTTCTATCGCCAACGTGAGCCGCAGTTTGCACCGTTGCCTGTCCAGCTCGATCACGTTCTCGAGCAGGTGATTGAAGTTACGCGCGCGCGCTGGCAGGACATGCCGCAAGAGCGGGGTCTCGTCATCAGCCTCGAGACGCAGATCGCGGAAGATCTGCCGCCGGTGCTCGGGGAGGAAAGCGAAATTCGGGATGCGCTGACCAACCTCGTTCTGAATGCCGTCGATGCCATGCCGGAGGGCGGTAAGCTCACGCTGCATGCGTACACTGTCGCTGATCGCGTCTGGGAGCCATCCGAATTCGCTAAACATCAAGAGCCGCACCGGCTCGCCGCCAGCCGCCCGCTCGTGCAGGTGCGGATTGACGTGCGCGATACGGGAATCGGCATGACCGACGATGTACGGCAACGCTGCATGGAACCGTTCTTTACCACTAAGGGCGAGCGCGGCACGGGATTGGGTCTCGCAATGGTGTACGGCATCGTCCAGCGACATGGGGCCCGCATCGAGATTGAAAGTGTGCCGCGTGTAGGCACCGCGATGAGTCTCATTTTCCCCGCCACCGCGGCTGTTCGTGCCGCGGCGCAGCCACAAATTCCATCACCGCGGCCTGAATTCAGTCTGCGGATTCTGGTCGTCGATGATGACGAACGGGTTTTGAGCGCCATGCGCCGGATTCTCGAGGCGGACGGACACTCTGTAACCGTGGCGCGCGGTGGTCAGTCAGGTATTGATACATTCGTCGCAGCCGTTCGGCGGGGTGATCCGTTCTCGTGCGTCATTACGGACCTGGGCATGCCCCACGTCGACGGGCGAAAGGTTGCCGCCGCGGTCAAAGCGTCGTCTGCCTGGACGCCCGTACTGTTGGTCACAGGTTGGGGTCATTGTATGAACGCCGAATCCGACCATCCCGCCCATGTAGACCGGTTGTTGAACAAGCCAACCAGGGTCGAAGATTTGCGCCGCGCACTTGTGGAGCTAACCGCGTTGCCGCAGATCCGGCAGGCACTCGATGGCACGTGAGGCGCCAGCGGGTAACAGCTCATGACTGAGCCATTTCCAGTTGAGCGCGATCCGGCGCAGATAGCGTGGGAAATTCAGGCCTAAGCGGCGCTTGAGCCGGAACGCGGTGGCCACGATCTGCTCACCGTCGATCTCGGGCTTGCGCTCCTTGAATGCAAACACAATGACATTGCCGTCGGGCCGCACCTGCAAAGTCATGAGGTGATTTCCAAACACAGAGCGTATCTTTTCGATGTGCGTCGCGCAGTTGTTCGGATCGCCGCACATATTCGCGACGAACACACCTTCGTCCGACAGGCAGCGGTGAGCGTTCTGGTAGAACTCCACTGCATCCAGTTCAGGGGCGATGCCCTCACGGTCACAGGCGTCGGCCATAATCACATCCTTGGACCGACTGAGTTGTGCCAAGTAGTCGGCGGCATTCGCGCGTAACACGCGAAACCGGTCGTTGTCCTGAGGGATTTGGAACTCATCCCGCAGCGCGATGACATCAGGATTCACTTCAACAGCGGTCACAGCCGTGCCGGGCAGGCGCCGATAGCAGAATTTGGCGAGCGAGCCGCCACCCAGGCCGAGCAACAGGATGCGTGAGGGGGTGCGATTGAACAGCAGGAAGGCCATCATTTTGCGTGTGTACGGCAAGATCAACCGGTCCGGATGCCCGCGATGCATCGCGCTTTGCACTGTGTAGAGATCAAACTGCAGGCGCCGTTGGGTTCCGGCGTCGACGATGAAAGGCTTGTCGTAGCCCCTGGAAAACAGGCGATCCCACAGCATCTCGTGAGAGCTGCCCTGCGGTTCCAGCAGGTGCAGCGTGTGGTGTTGTTCCGCGAACGGACTCTCCATCGTCAGGAGTTGCAGCGCTCTATCATTCATGACTTACCGCCAACTGCCACATGTGCAGGCGTGTGGGCGACCGCGGCGAGAATGCCCTGGAGGATTCGAGTCGGGCTCGGCGGGCAGCCTGGCACCGCTACATCAACTGGGATTACATTCGAGACGCGCCCGCGGCTCGCATAACTCTCGCCAAAGATGCCGCCGGTGCACCCGCAGTCACCGACTGCGACCACGAGCTTGGGATCGGGTGTCGCCGCATATGTTCGCAGCAATGCCGCTTCCATATGCTTCGAAACTGGTCCTGTAACGAGTAGCAGATCGGCGTGCCGGGGACTTGCGACGAACCGGATGCCGAGTCCCTCCAGGTTATACAGAGGATTATTGAGAGCGTGTATTTCGAGCTCGCAACCATTACAGGAACCCGCGTCGACGTGACGGATACACAGTGCGCGACCGAGCACAGTTCGAATGTGCTCTTGCAGGTTGTCGCGAACCCGCAGGCTCTCATCGGCCTGGGGTGGCGGCTCGGAAACAATTCCGATCGAAGCAACTTGACGCAGTGTTTTCAACATGCGGGTAGGCTACAGGTCATGGCCGCTGTAGGAGAGGTTGAACGATTTATTGATGAGCGGAAAATCCGGCACAATGTTGCCAATGATGGCGTGTTCGAGCACAGGCCAGTTGTGCCATGAGGCATCCTGCGGATGACAGCGACGGATCGTTCCGGAAGGGCCGGCTTCGAGAGCCACCCAGACGGGTCCACGCCAGCCTTCAATCAATCCGGCTCCCGTCGTCCTGTCGGCGGGTACCGGCACTGGCACGCGGTGGGGTCCGTTGGGCAGCTCTGTGAGAATGTGTTGGACCAGGCGACACGATTCCTGCAACTCATCGAAACGAAGTGCTACTCGCGCGGCGACATCGCCCTCGCTGCGAACCTGTTTAGTCACTTGCAGGCGCATATAAGGCTCGCACGGCAAGTCGCAGCGAAGATCGAATGGTTGGGCGCTCGCGCGACCAGCAAGCCCCGTGAGTCCGAGACGTGCTGCGAGCTCAGGAGCGACCGTCCCTGCACCGTTGAATCGATCGCGCACACCTTCGTGCTCGTCGTAGATCTCCCGCAACTTCAGCATTTCACCCAGGATCTCCCGCGTGCATCTGCGAAGCGCTGGCAGGCCCATTCGCCTCAGATCGTGCAGCGTGCCGCCGGGCACGATGGACTCCATCAGGTAGCGTTCGCCGAATGCCTCCTGGTTGGTACGCAGGAGTTGCTCTTTCAAACGAGAAAACTGCATCAGTCCAAAGGCGAACCCCGCATCGTTGCCGAGCGCGCCCAGGTCACCCAGGTGATTGGCCATGCGCTCGAGCTCCAGATATAGGGCGCGCAGCCAGGCCGCTCGCAGCGGAGCCTCGATGCCGGCCATGCCCTCGAGCGCTTGGCAATAGGCCCAGGAAAACGCCACCGCCGAATCGCCCGACACGCGTGCAGCCAACCGATGTGCCTCGAGAATCGGCAGTTGGGTGAAGCGCAGCTCGATGCCCTTGTGCACGTAACCTAGCCGCTCCTCGAGCTTCAATACCTTTTCGCCGACCACCGAGAAGCGAAAGTGTCCTGGCTCAATGATGCCCGCATGAACCGGTCCGACAGCGATCTCGTGCACGCCGTCACCTTCGACTCGCACGAAGGCGTATGAATCAATTGTCGGCCCGGTTGTGGGAGCCACGGGCGGCGGATCAATCAATGGGTGGTAGCCTTGCGGCCAGGCTGCGTGACGCAACCAGGAGCGGCCGTCAGGATCTGTGGAACGGACTCCCGAGAGGTCGGCAGCGGCGCGCTGCATGCGGGCCGCTGCGGGAAACAAAGCCTCGATTCCCGGGTAAGGCATGTCGGCATCCGCGATCGGCAATGTCAAAACAAGTCCGCCGCCCTCGGCCACAAACGCCACTTGAATGATCGGAGCCCGTGGGTCTCCGCTCGCCCAGAGCGCCAAGAGTCTGGCACCCGCAGCGGCTGCGTCCTGAGCAATGCGACACCATTCCTCGTGCGTGACCGTGAGCGCGCGCAGGCCTGGAGCACCGGGTTGCACTTCGCTGCGCTCGAACCAAGCGTGCAGCGGCATCTTTAGTCACCTCCGATCAGGTGTGCAGCCGCACGATACCAGTCAGCGAGGTACGGAGGCACGTAGATGCCCAGCATGAGAACAATGGCGAGGTGGGCAAACACCGGCAGCAGCGCTGGCGGGTGGGGCAAACGTTTCGCGGTAGTCTCTCCGAACACCATGGGCTGTACGCGACCGAAAATGGCCGCAAAGGCGACACCCAGCGCAGTGAGCAGAATCGGCGTCGCCCAGGGTTGCTCGCGCATTGCGGTGGTGAGGATCAGGAACTCGCTGGCAAACACTCCAAACGGCGGCATGCCGAGGATGGCCAGCGATCCCATCATGAGGCCCCAGCCGACAGTGGGACTCAGAGTGATGAGGCCTCGAATGTTCTCCATGAGCTGCGAGCCGGCTTTCTGCGCCGCATGCCCCACTGCGAAAAAAATCGCCGATTTCGTGAGTGAGTGCACCGTCATGTGCAGCAGCGCCGCAAAGTTCGCCACCGGTCCGCCCATTCCGAAGGCGAAGGTAATGATCCCCATGTGTTCGATCGAGGAGTAGGCAAAGAGGCGTTTGATGTCACGTTGGCGCCAGAGGAAGAATGCGGCCAACACGACCGAGAGCAGCCCGAAACCCATGAGCATTCGGGAAGGGAGCTGAGAGTGAAGAGACCCTTCGACCAGCACTTTGCAACGTACGACAGCGTAGATGGCGACGTTGAGCAGCAGGCCCGACAGCACCGCGGAAATCGGCGTGGGACCTTCCGCATGAGCGTCCGGAAGCCAATTGTGCAGTGGGGCGAGCCCCACCTTCGTGCCGTAGCCGACCAGGAGGAACACGAACGCGAGACCGAGCACAGTGGGCTCGAGTTGCCCCTTGACGGCATTCAGATGGGTCCACAGCAGAGCCGTGACTCCTTCGGCGCCCAACACTTTCTCGGCGGCAAAGTACAGCAGAATCGTGCCGAAGAGTGCCTGGGCGATACCGACGCCACAGAGGATGAAGTACTTCCAGCCGGCCTCCAGACTCGCCGGCGTACGGTACAGCGTTACCAGCAGTACGGTGGAAAGAGTTGCTGCCTCCATCGCGACCCACAGGAGCCCCATGTTGTTGGTCGTGAGTGCGACCAGCATCGTCGTCATGAAGAGCTGGTACATGCTGTGATACAGGCGCAATCGAGGCGAACTGACTCGACCGTGATCTATCTCCACACGCATGTAGGGGCGAGAGAAAAGTGAAGTAGTCAGACCGACGAAGGCTGTAAGCGTGACCAGAAAGACGTTGAAGGGGTCGATGAAGAACTGCTCGTGCAGCATCACGATCGGGCCTGCGCTGACGACGCGCGCCGTGAGACCACATGCAGCGAGGAGCGTTATGGCGCTCACCGCGACGTTCAGTTCCGGAGCCCAGCGGCGTGCTCCAAAAACTCCTAGCGCCAGGGCGCCGAACAGGGGAGTACTCAGTAGCAGGACGAACTCCACTTAACGGGACTCCTCGGGCCGGTTCTCCTTGAGGGATTCGAGATGGTGCAGGTCGAGACTGTCGAACTGCTCGCGGATCTGGAAAAAGAAGATGCCGAGAACCAGCACGGCCACGAGCACATCCAGTGCAACACCGAACTCGACGATCATCGGCATACCATAAGTGGCACTCATTGCCCCGAAGAACAGTCCGTTCTCCATTGACAAAAAACCAACCACCTGCGACATCGCCTTGCGCCGTGTGATCATCGTGACGAAAGACAGCAGGATGACGGCGACCGCGATGCCGATGGCATTGCGTGTGGCAGTACTGGCCAGTGCGGAGATCGGCTGCGCGAGACCGAAGGCAAACACGACGACGACGAGTCCGATGAGCATCGTGCCCGAGATGTTCAGCAGTGGTTCGGTATCCCAGTAGACCTGCAGGCGGCGAATGAGCCGGTGCAGGATGCACGGCAGCAGGATGACCTTGAGCGCAAGAGTCAGGGCGGCGGACAGATACAGGTGATGCTCGCCTGTGCGCCACGCGAGCAGGAGTGTCGCTGCCAAGAGCACGGCGCCCTGTATCGCCAGCAGGTTGACGAGAGTCACGATGCGCCGCTGCGCGAGCATTGCAAATGACAGCAGCAACAGTAACGCGGCGCAGAAATTCAGCAACTGGAGATCGAAGGGAGTACCGGTCACGGCTAGGCTCCGAGCAACAGGTGGACGAGCAGACCGAGCACGGCCAGGAGGAAGGCGACGGCAAGAAATTCCGGCGCACGAAAGATGCGCAACTTGGCCGACATGGTTTCAATGAAAGCGAGTCCCGCGCCGGTCACCGCTAGTTTGGCCGCGAGGAGCGGAATCGAGGCCAGTAGGACTATCGGACCGCTCATGCGCGTCGAAACGCCCCAGGGGATGAATAGCGCAAACCCAATGCACGCGTAGTTGAACAGTTTGAGAGCGGCCGCCCACTCCATCAGCGCCAGGTGCCGCGCCGAGTACTCGAGCACCATCGCTTCATGGATCATGGTGAGCTCCAGATGCGTCGCCGGATTATCAATCGGAATGCGCGCGTTCTCTGCGAGCAGCACGAGCGTGAAGGCGACGGCCGTGAACGCAAGGCTCGGATAGAGTGCGACGGCTTGTGTAGCGAGATTTTCGGTGATGGCCGGAAGTGCCGTGGTCGCAGAAATCATCGACGCGACAAAGATGACCATCAGAAGAGCAGGCTCAGCAAGGAAGCCCACCATCATCTCGCGACGGGCACCGAGCGTGCCGAAGGCGGTTCCGATGTCCATCGCAGCGAGGGACAGGAAGACCCGTGCCGTGGCCAGCAGGCCCACGAGAGCGATCGCATCGGCGGCGATTGTGAAGGGCAGGCGCGTACCCATCGACGGAATGATGCCGGCGGCGACGACCATCGCACCAAACACGATGTAGGGCGCCCCGCGAAACAGGGGCGAGGCGCTCTCGGCGATGACCGCATCCTTGTGAAAGAGTTTGCGGATTCCACGGTAAGGCAGCCAGATGCTCGGCGCGCGTCGATTTTGCAGCCACGCGCGACATTGGTTGACCCAACCCAGAAACAGCGGGGCGGCCGCGAGCGCGGTGATCAGTTCCAGTATCTGGGTCAGAATCTCGATCGCCTTCACAGCATCAGCGCCAGGAGGACGATGAGCGTCACGAAGCTATACAACAGATACGTCGCGATTCGTCCTTGTTGTATCCAGGCGAAGGCATCCGCAATGCGTTGGACGAGCGCGCCGAGCGGCACATACAGGCTCTGCCAGATTCGGTCGCCCACGCTCACACGATAACGGGGTGCGCGGTCGAACGGCGTAGGCAGCTCACGCTCCATGGCGAAGAAGGTTCCGAATATGTTGCGGATCGGCTGCCCGAAACCTTCGGCCGTGTCCTGCATGCGCGGCGTCAAGCCCCCGAAGCCGCAGTCCCAAGGCGCCGCGCGCCGCGCGCGACGGTGATAGAAGAGCCGTACGCCGAATATGGTGAGCACCACAACCGTCGTCAACGCGATGAAGAATATCGGTGCGGAATAGGAACCACGCCGGCCGGTCAGAGGAACCAGCAGCCACCAGGGAGCCTCGCGGCTCGGTAGCGAAGTGCCATTCAACTGTTGAACCACCGTGTGCAAAGCATCGATCACATAGGTTGGCAGCAAACCCAACGCAAAGCAGGCGAGGGCGAGTGTGACGAGGCCGATGCGCTCCAGCATGCCTGCATCGTGGGCGCGTGCGAGCGCGGGCTCGCGCGGTTGACCGAGGAAGATGACGCCGAAGAACTTGACCATGACATAGGCGGCGAGTGCGGCCGACAGTGCAACCAGGGCGGCGCCGAGCGGCAACAGCATGTTCACGAACGACTTGGGCACTTCGTGCGCGAACAGGAAAGCCTGCAGAAGAAGCCATTCTGACACGAAGCCATTGAGGGGCGGCAGTCCGGCCATGGCGAGCGCCCCGATGAGAGTGAGCCAGGCGACCCAGGGCATGCGGTGGATCAGGCCCCCCAACCGCCCGAGGTTACGCTCCCCTGTAGAATGCAGCACGGCGCCCGTGCCCAGAAACAGCAGGCTCTTCATGAACGCGTGATTGAGGCTGTGGTAGAGCGCCGCGATCAGCGCAAGTGCACTGAGCGAGTCCATCCCCACGCCGTGAAATACAACGGCGAGTCCGATGCCGGTGAAGATGATGCCGAGATTTTCGATCGACGACCACGCGAGCAGACGTTTCATGTCCGTCTGGACTGCAGCGAACACCACACCGTAGAGCGCGCTGAAGAGCCCGAACGCAAGCAGCACAAGACCCCACCACCACTCGGGCCGCCCCAACAGATCGAAAGTGACACGCAGCACGCCGTAGACGGCCGTCTTCAACATGATGCCGCTCATGAGAGCTGAGACGGGCGAGGGGGCCGCCGGATGCGCCTCCGGCAGCCACACGTGCAGCGGTACGAGTCCCGCCTTGGCCCCGAAGCCGAACAGAGCAAGCAGGAAAGCGACCGTTGCCCAATGCGGTGCGAGGTGCGCACTGCGCATGGCATCGAAAGTGAATTGCCAACTGCCTCCCTGCATCACTCCGAAGCTCAGCAGGATTGCGATTGCTCCCAGGTGCGCGATGAGCAGATACAAGAAGCCCGCCCGGCGGATCTCGGCGAGGCCGTGTTGTGTCGTGACGAGGAAGTAGGATGACAGCGCCATGGTTTCCCAGGCCACCATGAACGCATAGGCGTCATCCGCCAGCAGCACGAAACCCATGCTCGCCAGAAACAGATGGTATTGCAGGCACATCAGGCCGGCATCGGTGCCTTCGCCGCGGCGGAAGTAGCCCGCGGCGAATACGGATATGCCCGCAGAGGCGGCGCCGAGCAGCAACAGGAAGAGGCTCGTGAGTGCGTCACGACGCACGTGCATGGGCAGGTCAGGTAATCCGATCTGCAGGACAGCCTGCTCCGGGTGCTCCCCGAGGCTCGCGGCCGCCACGATTGCGAGAGCCAAACCACACAGAGCACCGAGCGGAAAGAGTGTTCGTCCGACAAACAGAAGGCTGGTTGGACGCAGCAGGCCGGCGAGACCGATGAGACCCCACAACGCGAGCAGCGCCAGGCAGGCGCTCAACGGGGAGTGGATAAATGGCATCGCAGCGGGTGCTACTCCGGTACGCATTTGATTATAATCGTAATCAACGATCGCTGTCCGCATCCTTGCGCCGGACGTGCTAATGCGATTACTCTCCAGTTATCTTTTGATGTAATTTGTATGTAAATGAAGAGCACCAAAGTCGTGCATCTCGAAGAGCGCACCGCTCGTCTGACGATCCTGATCGACCCCCGCAAGAAAGTGCTGTTTGAGCGGCTGTGCGCCCAGGAAGACCTCACGTCTTCGCAGGTCGTGCGCCGCATGATTCGCGCCTACATCGAAGAGCGCCTCGGCAGGCCCTGGACCCCGGGCGATGAGGATCCGCTCGCTGACGGGCCGGCCGCGGGTGGCGCCACCAAACGCCGTACGTCGCGGAGCTGAAGCCCACAGCGAATTTCCACGCTCGCGCTTCCCAACTACCCGGGCGGGTTTCCCAGCAACCGCTGGATGCCAGGGCGCGGCGTCAGTGCAACCGCGATGCTTGCTCATTGCTGCGCAGTTCCTGGAGCACATACCCGAGCCGAAATCCGGCTCGTTCGAGCCCGGCGAGGCTTTCCCCCGTAATGGCAGGCAGCATCCGGGCCAACAGCTCGACTACGCCATAGATGGCGGTGTCGGTTTTGATGGCGAACCAGATCCCGCCGCGCAATCCGGCTGCGGGCGCGTGCAATGAGCGCGGTAACCCCAGATCCAACATGAGCTTGGAGCTCCACAGTGGCTTGCGACTGCCCCAGACCATAGCCACATTGCCCAGGTTCACGGCCAGGGAGCGCACGCCTGCGGCCTGCTCGAATCGCCGTCCCTCAGGCCCGAGCGAACTCCAGCTCGCAAGGGGTTGCGAGGCCTGGGACCGAGGATCGACCGCCCAGTATGCCGCCCAATCGCAACCGGCGGCCTGCGCGAGCCGCTGAAGAACCGCCCGGCCGACATCCTCGAACCTGGACGCGCCCCGCAGCAGCTCGATTGCGCTACCCGTCGCCTCTGACAACTGGATCAATCGATCTCCTGAGGACCGCGGCTGGTTGCCGGGCGCGCGCCCGATGGCATTGAATACGATTATAATTTAACACGCATGAGAGTGGAATCTGATGGTGTTTAAGATATTATTCCGTTGTATAGCCATGTGAACCACCTCATTGTGATGTCCGTCAGCGGATTGCGGCAGTCTTGCGAATTCGCGGACGTGTCCGGTCGAGTCATGCAATCCAGGCCGCTTACTCCAAACGAATCACGTGCACTGCTCATCGACGTCCATACCGACCAGGGCGGGCGGCTCGTCGAGCAACTCAATCGTGCGGGATTCAGGACGGACTTGACGGTCAGTTGGAGTGCGGCGCGGGGCGCGCTGGCGGCGAACTTCTATCACTCGTGCGTCGTGGTGGCGAACCTCAATCGGCAGGCGGACCTCGATCAACTCGATGTGCTGCGGCGAGCGGCACTGCGTGTCTGGATCATTGTCGTGAGCGATCTGCCGACCGAGGATGCGCTGGTCATTGCGCATCGGCAGGGCGTGGATGCCGTGATCACGGCGCCGTTTTCAGTCCAGGATCTCACTTCGCGGCTGGCGGCCTTCGCGCTGCGCGCGCGACCCGCATTTTGAGCGCCGAGGAGGATTGTCGGGCAGGGCCCCGGCCCTTCATCCTGGACTCGGATGGGATGCGGCATCTGCATTTCGATCCGGCTGCGGTCCAAAGCTCGATGCAGTTGGCGCGACCCGATGACCTCGTGACCGCATATGCCCGCAAGATGATGGCGTTTCTGCTGTTCAACCGCGCGCCGCGCCACATTCTGCTGCTCGGCCTGGGGGGCGGCTCACTCGTGAAGTTCTGTCACCGTCATCTGCCAAACACCCGCCTGACCGCTGTGGAAGTTGATCCGGACATCATTGCGTTGCGGGAGTGGTTTCACATCCCTGCGGATGATGAGCGGTTCCAGGTAATCCTGGCTGATGGCGCCGAATTCGTCCGCCGGGGTGAATGGACGGCCGATATTCTTCTGATCGATGCGTTCGATCATCTCGGCGTCGCACCGTCATTGGCGTCGGAAGAGTTTTATGCCCAAGCCTGCCGTTGTCTCGGGTCCAACGGCGTGCTCGTGATGAACCTCTCGGGGGAGCGCGCCCGATATGTCGCGAATATCAATAAGCTGTGTGAAGTCTGGCCCGGTCCGGTCTTGCTCGTGCCCGTGGCGGACGATGGCAACGTGCTGATATTCGCATTCGCGCCAGCCGTACCCGCGTGGACCATGGAGTCAGTGGAAGAGGTGGCGGAGCAACTGCAGCGGGAGTTTGCACTGGAATTCCCGCGATTCCTGCGGCGATTGCGCTCGGGTCACCTGCTGCAGACGCCGCGCAACACGGACCGATCGCCCTGACCGCCGCTGCAACGCGATGTCGCAGTTGCAAACACCGAGTGGCTTGGACAGGCTGAAGTTACCTCAATAAACTCTGACGTAACACATTTGTTTTTGCACTCCACGGGTCTAACATGACTTCCGTGCGCTGAAGCTTCTCGAGCGCGTTGCCGTGAAGAGGTGAGTTGCAGTGCAAACCGAGCAATTGACATGGACCGCAAGCGCAGGTTGGCAGCCGGGTGCGGGCGCACGTAATGACGCCCACCTGATCCTGTATTTCGGCTCCAGCGATGCGCTGGCAACAGAAGCGTGGTACCACGATCTGCGGGTGGGACATCCCAACGCGCTCATCGTGGGGTGCACTTCCGGTGGTCAGATACAACAATCTGCAATCAGCGAGGCAGGCATTGCCGCTGTGGCGGTGTGGTTTGCCGCGACGCGATTGCGCATCGCCACTGCAGTGGTCGCAAACTCCTTGCAGTCGCGCACCTGCGGAATTGACTTGGGCCGGCAATTGTCCGCTGCGGACCTGATCGGCGTATTCGTCCTCTCGGACGGGTTGAATGTCAACGGCAGCGAGTTGGTCTACGGATTGACATCCGTACTCGGGCCCGCCGTGAGCGTGAGTGGCGGACTGGCCGGAGATGGCGCGCGTTTCGCGCAGACACGGGTCGGCGCAGACGCACTGCCGCAGCCGCTGACCATCGCGGCGGTGGGATTCTACGGTAGTGCAGTGCGCTTCAGTTGCGGCAGCGGCGGTGGTTGGGACACGTTTGGTGTGCCGCGTCGAGTCACGCGATCAAATGGCAGGGAGCTGTTCGAGCTGGACGGCAAGCCCGCGCTCGACTTGTATGAAAGATACCTGGGAGAGGAGGCGGAGGGCCTGCCGGGCACCGCTCTGCTTTATCCGCTGAAAATATGGGATCCGGAGCGCCCCACGCACGACGTAGTGCGCACTGTGATGGCCATCAACCGGGAAACCCGTTCTGTGTTGTTCGCGGGGGATGTCCCTCAAGGCTCCAAGGCTCAATTGATGCGCGGGGAATTCACCCGCCTGGCCGACGGAGCCACCGAGGCTGCGAACGAGGTGGCTGGGAAGCAGTCAGACTGTAATGCTCATGGCGGATTGGCACTGCTCGTCAGTTGCATCGGGCGGCGATTGCTCATGGGCCAACGGATCGAGGATGAGATTCAGGCGGTTGGCCAGGTTCTATCCCCGGAAGTCGCGCAGATCGGTTTCTATTCCTACGGCGAGATCGCACCGCATTCGGTCTCCGGCATCTGTGAGCTGCACAATCAAACCATGACCATCACGGTCATTTCCGAGGTGGTGGCGTGACCGCACTGCACAGGCTGGTCAGCACCCAGCTCGCGAAAGCTACGCGCCCATCCGGTGAAGTGGACTCCGCGTTGCTGTGTGAGCTGATGAGCACCTGCTACGAAGAGATGGAGCGTGATCGCAAACGAGTGGATCGCGCGAACAAGCTCATGCAGGAAGAGCTCACGGAGTTGACGGGTGACATGGAGCGGCTGATCGAAGAGCTGCGCGTGCAGAACCTGCACTTCCAGGCGGCGCTGGACAACATGTCACAGGGTTTGTGCCTGTTGGACGCGCAGGGACGTCTCAACGTGGCCAATCGCCGATTTCTGCAGATGTACGGTCTGCCCGCGGACGCCGGCGCGCCTGGTCGCTCGATAGCGCAGATCCTGAGTGAGAGCACGGCCCTGGATTCTGCACAAGACTACCTGGAATTGCGCTCGACCGGCCAAACAGGGACGTTGCTTCAGAAATTGAGCGATGGGCGCAGCATCTGGATTGTCCACGGGCCGCTGGCCGGTGGTGGTTCTGTTGACACCTTCGCGGATATTACCAAGCGTGCCCAGGCGGACGCCGAACTGGCGGCTGCGCACAAGCAACTGCTGGACATGTCCCGCCAGGCCGGAATGGCTGAAGTCGCGACGGGAGTCCTGCACAACGTCGGCAATGTGCTCAACAGTGTGAATGTCTCGGCCAATCTGCTGGCTGAGTATGTTCGCGATTCCAAGGGCAGCAATCTGGCGCGCGTGGTGGCCGTGCTGAAAGAGCATGCAGCCGACCTGGGCAATTTCGTGACTACCCACCCGCAGGGCAAACACCTGACTCGCCTGCTGGAAACACTCGACCAGCACCTGACGGAGGAGCGGCAAGCCTCGGTCAGCGAGCTGGCTAATCTGCGCAAAAGCGTCGAGCACATCAAAGATATCGTCGCCATGCAGCAAAACTACGCCGTCGTGGCTGGCGTGCAGGAGCAAATGACGGCCTCCGAACTCGTCGAGGATAGCCTGCGGCTGAGCGCCGCTTCGCTCACCCGGCATCGGGTCGAGACAGTCCGTGAGTATTCAGACACTCCGGTGATCAATGTCGATAAGCACAAGGTTCTGCAGATCCTGGTGAACCTGGTGAGCAATGCCAAATACGCCTGTGTTGAGTCCGGACGGCTGGATGGTCGGATGACAATGCGAGTGTCCAGTTCGGAGAGCGGCGTAAAAATAAGCGTGACAGACAACGGCGTCGGCATTCCGCAGGAGAACCTTACGCGCATCTTTAATCACGGATTTACCACGCGCAAGACCGGGCATGGATTCGGTCTTCACAGTGGCGCGCTGGCTGCGCGAGAACTGGGTGGATCGTTGACGGTGCACAGCGACGGTCCTGGGTGTGGCGCCACGTTCACTCTTGAGCTTCCGTTGCAATCGGCGCGACGTGTCGATGAGCAGAAGGTGGCGGCATATGGCTGAGATCGCCGGATTCGACAATGGCGCCGTGCTCGGGGCGCTCAACCGACGGATTCTCGTCATTGACGACAATCCAGCCATCCACGAGGACTTTCGCAAGATCTTGTGTGGAACCATGCCCACCGCGCAGTCCCTTGCAGACTCCGAGGCTGCGTTCTTTGGTGAGGCAGCAACACTGACCGATGAGGGGGTGGAGATGGACTCCGCCTTCCAGGGACAGGAGGCTCTGCAACGGGTTACTGCAGCGTTGCAGGAGAATCGCCGTTATGCCATGGCATTTCTGGACGTACGTATGCCGCCGGGGTGGGACGGTATCGAAACCGCGGAGCGAATCTGGCTGCAGGATCCGCACCTACAGATCGTGCTGTGCACTGCATACTCTGATTATTCCTGGGAAGACATGCGCGCGCGACTGGGTCGCACCGACCGGCTCGTCATTCTAAAAAAACCTTTCGATAATGTGGAGGTGCTGCAGCTGGTCGACGCACTGACTGAAAAATGGCGGGTAACTCAACAGGCGGCTTTGAAGATGAGTGTGCTGGAGCAGGCTGTCGAGACGCGGACACGTGAGATCCGCGCAGCCAACCATGCGCTGCAGGCGGAAATCACCGAACGGAAGCTTCTTGAAAGTCAGCTGCTGCAGGCGCAGAAGCTGGAAAGCATCGGGCAGCTCGCGGCGGGTATCGCCCATGAGATCAATACGCCCATCCAGTACGTTGGCGACAGTGTGGAGTTCCTGCGCTCGGCGGTGACCGACATCGACCAGGTGCTGAATCAGTATCGGGAGGCAATGCAGACATTACCGACCATCGAGGCCACGGGCACGATGCTCGCTCGTATGAAGAATGCGGAACAGGCCGTCGAGTTGGATTTCTTGCACGCCGAGATTCCGCGTGCTTTCGAGCGCACGCTCGAGGGAATTGCCCGCGTCGCAAAAATCGTGCGTGCAATGAAGGAGTTTGCGTTTCCCGACGCCCACGAGCATAGCTACTCTGATATCAACCGCGCGTTGGAAACCACGTTGATTGTTGCTTGCAATGAGTACAAACAGTTGGCGAGCGTCGAAACGCACTTGGGCGAGCTGCCGGAGGTGAAATGCAACGTCAGTGAGTTGAACCAGGTGTTCCTGAATCTGATCGTCAACGCCGCGCACGCCATCCAGGAGTCCGGGAAAGATGCATCAACCGGAGTGATTTCGATCCGCACCTCGGTGGTGGCGGGCAGCGTGGAAATTGCCATTGCTGACAACGGTTGCGGAATACCTGGCGAAAACTCTAATAAGGTTTTCGACCCGTTCTTTACGACCAAGCCTGTTGGTCGGGGTACAGGGCAGGGGTTATCGATCGCGCATGCGTGCGTCGTGACGCGGCATGGTGGCACGCTCAGCTTTGAGACCAAAATCAACCAGGGCACGACATTCTTTGTGCGAGTGCCTATTGACGGCGTCGGTGAGCGGGTGACGGGGCACCGGGACGGTGCGATTTGCGCGTAAAGGGTTAGGGGAGTGAGGGCGTGACCGAGCCCACAGTTGCCGTCGCCGGTCAGCGGTTGCCGCGCGTCAATCTGCTGGTTATTCTCCTTGTATTCGGGCTCGTCGGCGCGGTATTGCTGGGGCTGGCGCGCAGAGACTATCCCAATCTGCACATGATGCTCGACACAGCAATGGCGCTGTTGTCGGCAGTGCTCGCATTACTTTTCTGGGACCTCGGACTGCGCAGCGCGCGTGGGTTTCCGCAGGGGCTAGCCGCTAGTTTCGCAGTCGTCTCGCTCCTGGAAATTGTGCATGCACTCGTGAGCGTGGAGTGGTCGGGGCCCTTGGCCTCCATTGCACAGCTCGCACACATCTGGCGTCCCTCCACCTGGCCTCCCGCAGCGCACATACTACCCATCGGCATCGGTTGCTCCATGGTACTCATGCGGGCCCGGCAGCCCCGCACCTTGGCGCTCGCGTTGATCCTCATTGCGCTCAGCGCGGCACTCTTTGCGCTCTTCCGCTGGTTACCCCGGTATTCAACACCCACTATATTGGGAATCACGCGCCCAACCTTGATCCTCGTTCCGATATTGTGGGCCGGTGTCGGGTGGTTATGTTGGCGACGGCGCACAGCGGATCGGCTCGTGCCGGCACTGACGTCCATGTCGGCGGTAATGCTACTTGCCCATCTGGCGATGCTCTACTCACGCGCACCACACGATAGCGAAGCGATGGTTGCGCATCTGGGCAAGGTCGCCGGCTACCTTCTGTTGCTCCTCACGGTTCTGCAGACGGCCTCCGCGGACATGATGGAGCGTATCGGCGCAGAGAAGGCGCTGGCACGTCTCAACGACGAATTGGATCGTCGCGTCACAGATCGAACCGCTCAGCTGGCGGCGAGCAACCAGGCTCTGGAAGCGGAAGTGGCGACGCGCAGGCAAACGGAAGTCAGGCTCCAGGCCCAGTTGGTTCGTCTGAGTCTGTTGGATCGCATTACGCACGCCATTGGAGAGCGGCAGGATCTGGACAGTATTTTCCTGGTGGTCGTGCGCAATCTCGAGGACCAGCTCCCGGTGGATTTCGGTTGTGTCTGTCTGTGCGAGGCCGGGAGCGGGAGTCTTACGGTTGCACGCGTCGGGGTTGTGAGTCGCCCCATTGCGGAGCAACTCGGCCTGCTCGAGAAGCAACGGATTGTCATCGATGAAAACGGCCTGTCGCGGTGCATCCGCGGCCAGCTCGTCTACGAGCCCGATATCGGCGCTGCGACATTCCCATTCCCGCAGCGATTGGCGCAGGGCGGATTGCGCTCGCTGGTGTGCGCACCGCTGCAGACCGAAGGCAAAGTCTTCGGTGTGTTGCTCGCTGCGCGCCGCGCCGCAGGCGGTTTCAGCAGCGGTGAGTGCGAGTTTCTGCGCCAGCTGAGTGAACATGTGGCTCTCGCCGCGAGCCAGGCACAGACTCACGGCGCCCTGCAGCAGGCCTACGACGATTTGCGCGAGACCAAGTATACGGTGATGCAGCAGGAGCGCTTGCGAGCTCTCGGGCAAATGGCGAGCGGCATTGCGCATGACATCAACAACGCGCTCTCCCCCGTCGGCCTGTACACTGAGTCATTGCTCGACCATGAATCCGGGTTGAGCGAACGGGGACGCGCACAGTTGGCGATCATCCAACGTTCGATCGAAGGTGTCAGCGAAACCGTCGGGCGGATGCGTGAGTTCTATCGATCGCGCGAGCCCGAACAGCAGCTGGCTGCCGTGCAACTCAACTCCCTGGTCCTGCAGGTGATCGAGCTGACGCGCGCCCGGTGGCACGATGAGCCGCAGAAGCACGGTACGGTCATTGAGCTGAAGACAGACTTGTGTGCCGACCTGCCGGCCATTGCCGGCGCCCAGAACGAAATTCGGGATGCGCTCACCAATCTGATATTCAACGCAGTCGATGCAATGCCGGAAGGCGGAATCGTTACGCTGAAAACGCTGCCGCGAACGTTGCTGCGCAGGCCAGGCGTGCCGGACCAACAAGTGCTGGTCGAGGTTATCGACAGTGGCACGGGCATGAGCGAGGCCACCCGCCAACGGTGTCTCGAACCTTTCTTTACAACCAAGGGCGAGCGCGGCACCGGCCTGGGTCTTGCCATGGTTTACGGAATGGTGCAACGGCATGGCGGGGAGCTGGAAATCGAGAGTGAGCCCGGCCGTGGAGCTCACATTCGGCTGCTCTTCCCGGTTGCCAATGCCACGATGATCGTGTCGCAACACGATCTCATCGCGTCGGCTCCGCGCGCACCACTGCGAATCCTGGTGATTGACGACGATCCGGTAGTGATGAAGTCACTGGAGGAAACCTTGCAGGGTGATGGTCATCGGGTCACCGTTGCTGATGGTGGCCAGGCGGGAATTGATGCATTCGAGGCCGCTCAGCCCAGCGAGCGCTTCGACGTTGTGATCACAGACCTGGGAATGCCTTATGTCGACGGCCGTAAGGTTGCCGCCAAAGTGCGGACCCTGTCACCAACAACGCCCATCGTCCTGCTGACTGGCTGGGGGGAGCGCCTGTCAGCCGAGCGGGACATACCCGCGGAAGTGCGCGTCGTTCTATCCAAGCCGCCGAAGTTGTCACAACTGCGCGCAACGCTCGCAGAGGTAACAGCCGGGTAGGTTTGTGTGCGGTCCGCGCAAGAGGAGACTGAAATGAAACTGAGCAACGCACCGCGCCTGCCTGCAAGTGTCCTTTCGCTCAAGCTGTTGATCGCGGGCACGTGCTGCGTGGCCCATCCCTCCGAGTATCAAATCAAGGCTCTTTTCCTGTTGGATTTCGCGCAATCCGTTCAGTGGCCGGCTGGTGCATTTCCCAGTAAGCGGGCGCCGTTGGTGATCGGGGTGCTGGGTGAGGATCCGTTCGGTCCGCTTCTGGATGCGGTCGTTCGCAGCTCATCGCGGATCGGCACGCGATCCGTGGTCATTGAACGCTATCACGACATTGCCGAGGTGCATCGTTGCCATATTCTGTTCATCGGGCGGCCACAGCTGCCGGAGTTGCCCAGGATCCTCGAGGCGCTCAAAGAGCAGAGTGTTCTGACCGTCAGCGATGCGGATGACGAGGAGCAGAGCGGAGTCATGATCCAGTTGGTCACCCGGAGCGACCGGATCCGCTTGCGTATTGATGTGGGCGCGGCGAAAGCCAGTCATCTCGTGATCAGTCCCAGGCTGTTGCGTCCCGCCAAGGTCATTGCCGGCCGTAGCGCACCGGATGTCGGTTAGCGGCTACTGGTCATAAGTCACGATACACTCGGTGCCGAGCTCGACGCTGGAGCCGACGCCAGCCGTGATCACGGCATTCTCTCCGAATGTCACACCGAGCAGAGCTCGATCGAAGCGGAACTTGCGCAGCACCGGCAGGGGGTTCGTGGTGCGCTCGCCGGTGCGCTGGTCCGTAGAGGTGATGACACAGCGCGTGCAGGGTTTGACCAAGCTCAAAGTGATGGGGCCGATCTGCAGCGAGGCGATGCGATCCTCAGCGAATGCCGGCAGGCCCTTCAATACAATATTCGGCCGGAAGCGCTCCATGGGGACCGGCTCCGGCATGCGCGCGTTCAGATCGTCCAGCGATGCTCGGTTGCAGACCAGGATAGGAAAGCCATCCGCAAAGGTTACGGGCATTGGAACGGGTCCTGCGAACTCCTGGTTGGCCATGCGTCGAGGTTGGTCCACAACCCGCACCAACCGCACGGGCTGTGCGAGGATCGTACTGGCCCAGGCGCTTGCGTCCTCCCCTTGGTCAAGACCTTCGCAGCGGTCTTTCCATACCTGTACCGCAACGGGCTCCCCCCGAGGCTGCAACGGAAGCACCAATGGGGGGATATCGGGTGCGCGCAACGTCAGTCCTTCATCCGAAAGCTCTGGCTGAATGTGTGCAAGCCGGGGGTGCGTTCGCTGCGAGAGAAACGTCCCTGCCGCATCGGTGATCATCCAATGACGATCCCACTCACAACCGGTGGCAACGAGGCGAACCGAGGATTGGCGGATTCCGCGCCCGGACTTCAGAGGATAGACGTTCAGTTCATCGACGGTCACCCGGTCGGAGTCATTCGGCGGCATGACGAGCCTGTCAGTACGTTACGGTAACGACAATGGTATCCGAATAACTGCCGGCGGGACGATCCTGGCCCGGAAACAGGCGGCCATACACCGTATAGCTCACTGAATTCGATCCGATCAGCAGAAAGGGATTGTCGCTCACCACGCCCGTTCCGCCGGTCCCGTCCCCCCAGATCGCGGTATGCGCCGCCGTGGTGTACAGGTTGTAGGTCAGTGAATCCGCTCCATTGCGAAGTTGCCGCGTGGCATAGCTGCCACTGGAGCCGGTGCTGAGCTCAACGGTCCAACTGACAAACAGCCCCACGAGCAGAACCTGGCAAGAGACGGTGATGGTCCCGGTCGCATCCGTTGGAGATCCTGAGAGGGGATTGTAAAGACCGAAATTGACCGCAGTGGCGGAGACGTTGCAGCTTTGCAGGAGTGCATGTGCGTCCTTGGGGGCGGCCGCAATCACGCAAAGAGCTGCCATCACGCATGCCTGGCGCCGAGGTCCTACTCTACGCTCGTGCATTGTGCTGTCCGGCGGACTGAGGGTTTGCGGCTCGCCGGCAGGCGAGCCCGACATTCACCACCAGGCCATTTGACGCTCGCTTCGGTTGCTCTTTGGAGAACTGGAATTTGCGCCAGCCCGTCGCGGCCTACTGGCAGGACATGCGCGCCTAGAATGATCCGGGCGCCTGCTGGAACCGGCCCGCCGGCATCCAGTTGCAGCACGATGCTCTCGCTGCTTGCTGCGTCCACCGGGAAAAGGGCCTCTACGACTCCACGAGAGTAGGGCCTGACAACGATGGAGTCTGCTGGCACGATCGCGGTCAGCGGTAGATCTTCCTGTACGAGCCTGAGGGTGTTGTCTTCAAACGGCCGCAGCCCCACCACCAGCAGTCGTCCTTGCCCATCCGTCTCACCGGCGGGTTGTCCATCGTGAAGCACGCGGACTCGCGACAGCTCCGGAAGCTCGACCAGTGCGGCAGGTGCTGAGAGAGTTTGTCCCAACCACGTCCTGTTTCCCGTCCAGAGCAAACCGCTTTGCCAGGAAAACAGGGCGGTTTTGCTGGAGGCTGTGGAGTCAACCTCTCCAGTCGCTACCCCGTAGGCTGAGCGCTCCTGGAGTCTCAGTCCAACGCTATCGGTTGCTCCTCGCGTTGTTGCGACGTCCCATCCCCAACCTGAGTCAGGAGGCGGAGCCGCACCGGCACGCGCATTCATTGTCGTGCCGTAGTCATCGCGGGTTATTCCTGCAGATGCCGTCGTGCGCCCCGCCAGCAAGCGTGTGAACATGAGTCCGACGACCAGGTCGCTCGAGTAGCTTTGCGTCCTGGATATGAATACGCCGAACGCACCGAGTCCACGCAATGTGTGATTGTAATTGAGTGTTGCCGCTGTCGTCCTGGGAGCGTCGAAGGCGGTACGCCGGCCGTAAATCAATGCCAAGGAACCCAGCCTGGGTAGTTGCACCGAAGCCTGCGACGCCCATTCGGTATGAAGATGAAACCACTGCGCATCGGAGCCAAGCTCTACGAAGTCGCGCGATGCTGTGCGTAAATGCATTGAGATCTGTCCGATCCCGAAGAGCGAGGTGGCGCCGGCATCTATCGCGTGGCCGTCACCTTGCGCAGAATGGCTCGCTGCAGGTGTGAAGGACACGGTCAGATTGGAAGCCAAGCGTAAGGCGGCGCCCAGGCGTGTCGTGAATTGGTCTGACAGCCCTTCGACCGAAGCGTTGTAGGTCAGAATGTCTGTCTGACCGTGACGGAAAGCGACGGTCACAAATGGTGACCCGTAGTCGAAGTTGGCCAGACCGTACTGACGGCGCACCGCGCCGGCCGAAAAATCGGTAAGGGTCAGTCCCGGTGCCAGTAACTCGGGGCTGACCAGATAGGGCAGCGATAGGAATTGCTCGCGGCCCAGCAGGTCACGCATACGGACACTGACGTCACCTTGCCCTATGGGCACCGGCAGGTTGCGTAACTCGAATGGACCTGGATCGACTGTACTGCGCTCCAACAGTGACTGGTTGAGGTAGAGCTCTATGCTCGAGGGTAGCGTTGCTGTACCGCTGATTGCGGGCATCGCGTAGGGGGTCAGACCGGGTTGGGTCGCGTAGTCGGTCGCCCAATGAACGCCGCTGAAGCGTACCGCCTGACCGAGGGTTCCAGGCTGCGTGATGCTGTCACCGAGCGTCAGGCGAGCGGTGTATTCGGGCCAGTCCAACAGTAGCGCCGTCTCCAGCCGGCTCCACGCTGGCGGCAAGGGCTCACCGGCAGCTGCGATCCTGTCTCGATTGCCGTAGGCTGCGAGCCAGCCACTCGCCAATGAGGCCCGGCCCAGACTGGCGCCTAACACGAAATGCCCGGAATAGTCGCGAGCGGCGTGATTGTCGCGCTCCGCGAACAGATCGTAGTCGGCGAAGAATGCCGGTACACCTTGATCAGGCGATGCGGTTCGCCGTGCGCCCTGCATGAGTTGGGCGGCGAACAGGGACGCATCCGCATCGATCCGCAGAAGCGAATTGCCTGTATCGAGCGTGGCGTGCAGGGCCGGGACATTGTCTATTCTGACGCGCGGCTGTATGTCCTGGGTGCTGGCGCTCATGCCCGGCAATCGCAGGTGCCAGGCTGCTATGTCCGCGCCGCGCACGAAAAGCGCTCCTTGCGAGTCGATGCGCAATAGTGCGAAATCGGGGCAGGTGACGTGATTGATTTGCACTTCAACCCACAGCTCACGTTCCGGACCAGCAGTAGCCGCGTGTGCGACCGGGCCGAATGCACCCACGGCCGCAAGCGCAATGCAGGCCAACAGCGGGTATCGAGAGCGATTCGCCCGCGGAAAGCAGGAGCGGACGCGTCCGAGCGCGACCGTCCTGTGCTGCGGCTTGAATTCATTTCGCGTCAACGAGCAGTCCCGCTGCGGCCGGCGGGAGGGTGATTGTCCGGCCGTCCATGCTCAAGAGCAGACTCCCCGCTCCAGGCAAAGGCGGTGCGCAGACCTGCGGATTCAATGAGTGTTGCGATTCGGCGAGGATGTAGTCGGGCCCGGCCGACTGCCAAAGCACCGCGCCGTTCTGCGCCAGCAGTTGCGCACGCAGCAGGTGCTCGTGGCGACTGGAAGTGTTGGTCAGCAGGATGTGGTTGCACCCCGGCAGTCCCGGCCGGGCGATCCAACTGAGCGCTTCCGGCGCCTGGGCGCGCGCGTGGCCCGGCTCAGGGGCCTGTGCGAAGACGGGGATGCTGATTCGAACCGCGAAACGCAGCCCGTTCTGGCCCACGGCCGTAGGTGCGACTTCGCCCACGATCAAGCGATAACTGCGCTCCACGGTTGCCACAATGGGCTCGCGCAATCCGACCCGGACCGGCCGGGTTTCCCCGGGGGTCAGGCTCAGGATCATGGGGGTGGCCAGCAGCTCGGTCGTCGGCTCCAAGGACTCCTCCCCGGCCCGCTGTGTCCAGGTCAAGGTGTCAATTTGCACCAACGTCTCGGAGTCGCCTGTATTCTGGACCTCGACTACGGCAACGGGGTGACGTGGTGACAGATCAATGCGGGTAGGCCCCACGCGCAGAGACCCCGCTATCGTTGCGAGGGGCAACATCACACACAGGAATCCGACGCCCCCCTCACGTGATCTCATGATCAGTACGTCACGGTGACCGTGATGATGCTTGTGTAAGTGCCGGGTGGCTTGTCCTGTCCGGTGGGCATCTCGCCGTAGACGGTCAAAGGATTTGCCGTCAGAACACCAGATCCAGTGCCACTGACGGTGAAGGTAGATCCCGTGCCGTCGCCCCAGACCTGTGAGTGCGCGGCGTCACGGTACAAGTTGTAGTTCAGAGTGCTTCCGCCGCTCGCCACGGTTCGTGTCGTGAAGGAGCCCCCACCCGTGCCGACGTTGAGCGAGGTCGTGTACGGAGTGCCGGAAGTACAAAAGACATTTACGGTGGATGCTCCGCTGAGAGCGCTACCACTCGCAGGATCGTAGCTCCCGAAATTCAATGTGGTTGCCGACACGTTGCACGAGGCGTTGATGATCGCCTGCACGGTGAACGTGTTGGTCACCGTGGTTGCGTCCACCGGCGACATAGTTAGGAGTGACAAGCTTACCAGGCTCATTGGAGCCGGCCCAAACCTGCGTCGCCGTGCCGCTCCGGATTGCGTAGCTCGTTCAGGGCCGTCCATTCGCTCCTCCCTTAAGCAGATGCCATCAGTGTTTGTACGTATGTTGAGAGTAGGTAAACGGCAGACGCTCAAAGTTGTGTCGCGTCACGACACGTTGGATCGCATTGCGACGCGCGTGGCAGTAACGCCCTGCTGCAATGCGAGTCGGAGGTGAGCACTCGGGGTGTTATAAATGATCAGAAATACTGTTGGAATTCGCGGTCCACCAGGACCAACAGTTGAGTAGCCCGAATCAGTTGCAGCGGAGTGTCTGTGTACGCAGACGCCCCTGACCCGTCGATCTGCGCAGAAATATAGCGAATACAGCGATTCGCGAAGGCACGCGATCAGGCGGTAGCCATGCGATCGGAGGCGCTCAGGCGTGTCCACCAGGATGCCGACAGCAGCGGGGCGCCAGGCCCGCGGCGAATGAGACTCAAGAACGTGAGTACGAAGAGACAGCCGAGCAATACGTACACGGAGGTGACCAGCACGGTGGCGAACACTCCCTGGGCGAGAGGGCCGGCATCAACAGCCGTCCGCGTGTTTCCACAAGCCCTCCATGGCGGCAAATTTCATCGGCTGCAGGTGCGCGACCTGCTCTGCACTGACATGGCCCGTGGCGGATGAGATCTAACAGGAAGGTCTGTTGTTCCATGGAGAATTCCTTTTCCCATGGAGCCACTTCAACTCGACAACCGGTACGCGGACAAGTGAAAAGTTTTGTTGTGCAGGTGACGGTGAGCGTACGGCGCGGCAAGACCAAAGGCCCGGCGCGCTGAAATCAACTACGGGAACTGCCGTGGGAACGGAAGAATTCTTCACTCCAATCGTCAAAGGCAGCTCGCTTATTCACAATGGCTGGCGCCTAACACGTTGGAAGCGGACAACGAGCCGCGGGGGAAGGTAATGCATTCAGGGAAACTCCTCGACCTGTTGACGGGCAGATCTGCTCCCGTATTCCTTGGTCTGGGCCTGGCGGTCATCATCTGTATCCGGCCGAGTATCGGCGCAGCCGGCGTCGCTGGGAACGGTGCTGCAGCAGACACGGACCAGAGCACACTCGACGAGGTTGTCATCACCGGTACTTCGATCAAACGGATCAACGCAGAAACCGCGCTGCCGGTGCAGGTGTTGAAACGGGACGATATCGCGAGAACCGGTGCGAGCACGGTGGAAGAGCTGTTTCGGCAGATCAGCGCGGCAAGCAGCGTTGGCAGTGTCGTAGCAGCGCAAGCAACCGGTACTCAGACCGGGTCTATCGCTACGATTTCACTGCGTGGTCTCGGAAGCGGACGCACACTCGTACTGATAAACGGTCGGCGTCTGGCGGTCTACGGCGGCGGCTCCGTGGGCGCCGCGGGCTCGTCAGTGGACATCAGTGCAATTCCGATAGCGGCCGTTGAACGAGTGGAGATATTGAAGGATGGTGCCTCCGCCATTTACGGCAGTGATGCCATCGCGGGTGTCGTCAACTTCATCCTGCGCCCGGAATACCAGGGCGCCGAGTTGACTGCCAGGGTGGGAACCCCGGTGCACTCCGGGGGCGGCACGGAAGAGAATATTTCCGCCTACGCCGGCATCGGTGATCTCAAGAAGGACCGCTACAATGTTGCCGTGGGGGCCGCGTTCGAGCACGTGACGGCCATCATGGGTTCCAGCCGGCCGTTTGCCACCCGGTACAGTCCGGGTTATGGCAATGATGTCACCTCATCGTTTGCCTTTCCGGCCAATGTGGCGTTGCCCGGCCGCGGGACCCGCAATCCGAACTACCCGGATTGCGCACCGAATTCACTGGTGGATGTGAATTTTCCCAACCAGTGCCGGTTCGACAACTCGCCGTTCGACTCGCTCCAGCCCGAACAGAAAAAAGTCCACGTCAACTTCAACGGCAGTTTCGCCCTGTCGGATCACAACCGCCTCTACGGGGAGGGGAGCTTTTCGCAGGTCAAGACATTGACCACCGTCCAACCGGTACCGTTGTCGTATCAGAACCCGCTCCTGGCCGGCAACCCTTACAACGCCTATCTGGCCAATCTGCTCGCCACGCAGTATCCCAACTACAAAAATCCGGCTGTCGCTCCCGGCACGGGGGCGTTCCTGCTGCCTCCAACCAGTCCGTACTATCCAGCGGCGTTCGCGGCTGCGAACGGGGCCGCGGGGCAACCGCTCAATCTCATTTATCGCGACTTTGCGAACGGCCTGCGACATACCGAAGACACGGGCAACACCGTCCGCGTCGTCGGCGGCCTGAAGGGCAACTCGGGCGGTTGGGACTATGACACCTCCCTGTTGTATGGGGAGGTGCGGGTGAAGGAGAACCTGCAGTCCGGTTACCCGCTGTACTCGAAGATCATGCCGCTGCTGGATACCGGCACCATCAATCCTTTCGGCCCCACCACCGACCCGGCGGCCCTCGAGGCCGCGCGGGCAGCGGAGTTCGTCGGGCAGGATTTCTCCAGCAAGACCTCGATCGCGAGCTTGAGCGGTAGTGGCAGCCGTAAGCTGCTCACCCTGCCGGCCGGTCCGTTGAGTGCCGCCGTCGGCGCTGAGGTGCGTCGTGAGACGTTCGAATACAACCCGGCCGCAGCAGTTCAGTCGGGCGATATCGCGGGGCAGGGCGGCAATCAGCTACCTGAATCCGCCAGCCGCACCGTCGAGTCGGTGTTCCTCGAGTTGAACGCGCTGGCCTTGAAGAGCCTCGAGCTCGATGCCGCAGTCCGTTACGATCACTACCAGACCATAGGCAGCACGGTAAATCCCAAAGCATCCCTGCGCTGGCAGCCGCAACCGTGGGTCCTGCTCCGAGCCTCGATCGGGACAGGTTTTCGTGCGCCGTCGCTCACCGACCTGTATGCGTCACAGGCACGGAGCGTCACGGCGAACGGAACTCGCGATCCCATTCTGTGCCCGACCTTCACGGCCAGTAATCCGAGCTGCAGCTTTCAGTTCACCACCATCACCGGCGGCAATCCGAATCTGACACCGGAGAAGTCCCGTACCTACACGGTTGGGACCGTACTCGAGCCCGTCAGGAACCTGACCCTCGAGGCCGACTCCTTTTGGATTTTTCTCAGGAATCAGATCGTCGTCGGCGGGCTCAACTACGCCACGATCCTCCAGAACGCCACCACAGCCACGCAGTTCGCCAATCTGATCACTCGCGATGCGAACGGTCAGATCATTTCGATCAGCCAGACCAACGCCAACCTCTTCAAGTCGGCGGTCAGCGGCCTCGATGTCGATCTGAAATACAGCTTCCCTTTTGGCCAGCGATCGCACGTGTCCATGACCATCGACGGCACCTACTTCTATAAGTATGACAGTCAGAATCCGGACCATACCTATACGGGCCAACTCGATCGGGGCCTGACATCCGTCGGTGGCGTCATCGCGCGTTGGCGGCACGCGGCAGCGATCGAATACGGCGTGGATTCGCTGTTCAACGTTTCGATCAGCAACTACTTTCAGAAGGGGTATCGGGACGTTCCGTCGAGCATCACACTGGTGCCGCGGCGGGTCTCGCCCTACGACACGTTTGATGGCCAAGCCTCCTATATGGGGCTGAAGTCATTCCAGTTCACGGTTGGAACCCGGAACCTCTTCGACCGCAAGCCTCCTTACGCGAACTATGCGTCTTCCGCCAACAACTTCATTGGTGGTTACGATGTCAGTTATGGGGACCCGCGGGGGAGATTTGTGTACGCGAGGGTTGCGTATACCGTGCATTGAGCCGGGGAGGGTGAACCATCATTCTTGCGCCACCCAGGCGTTGATAGCTGTCGCGCCGGCTGAAGTGGCCGAGCTGCTCGATCCGGTCGTACCCGGCGAGCTCGGATCACCCTCCTGCCACGTGTAATCGCTCTGATTCCACACGTATCCCTGGTTCCAGGTGTAACCTTGATTCCAGGCGTAGCCTTGGTTCCAAGCGTATCCCTGATTCCAGGCATAGCCCTGATTCCAGGTATAGCCGCTCGAGTTGCTGAGGTAGAAGTCGCCGTTGGAATTCTGGCGAGCGGCACCTCCGTAGTGCTCGGTGCCGGCGAGATCCTTGGCAATGTTCAGCCCCTGGTTCGCGCAACCCTGTGTGTCGGCGAAACGCGCGGCGTAGGCGTCAATCAATCCCGCGCCTTGCTGGAATACGCTGTAGGCCAGGTGTCCCATTGGGTCGATCGCAGGGCGCGCGGAGGACAGCAACTTGCATTTGACCTGGTCGGGAGTCAGCAGGGGTTGCGCCTGCAACAGCAGAGCAACCACACCGCTTACGACGGCTGCGGATTGAGACGTACCGGACATGGTGAAGTAATTTCCGTCATTCTGATACGACGGATGTTCCTGGGCGATTCCAGCGTAGGTCGGCATCAGAGACCACAGATGGCCGCCGGGTGCGATGACATCGGGTTTGACGAAGCCTTCATACGTTGGACCCGCAGCCGAGAATGACGCGAGCCGGTCGTCGGATGGATTATTCGGCGTGTAGTTATCTGTCATCGCCCCGACGGTAATGATGTACGGCACGTTACCTGGTGCCGTAATCGTTTGCGGACCCGGTCCCGTATTTCCCGCCGACGCCACAACCACGATACCGGCCTGCCAGGCCTTCATGACCGCCTGATTCAGAGGATCTTCCCAATATCGCGCCTGCGGTGGTGCGCCAAATGACAGATTCAGGACGCGGATTCCGTATAGGACCTTATTCTGCACGACCCAGCCGATGCCCCGAATCACTGAAGAGTAAGTCCCTTGGCCGTTCGCATCGAAGGCTTGCACCGAGACCAGGTTGGCATCGGGGGCGATTCCAAAATAGTGTCCATCCGCGGACGTCTGCTTGTTGAGCATGATCCCGGTGATGTGCGCGCCGTGACCACTGTTGTCCGTGCTGGCGCTGCCGATGCCCAGCAGATGGGGACTGACGGTATTCGCAATCGAGTTGTATTGTACGAGGACTCGGCCAATTCCAAGGGAATTGGTATCCACGACGGCATTCTTCCAATAGCCCGTGTCCACCACCGCAATGGTAGTCAACGCGCCTGTCACTCCTTGCGCGTGCAGACGGTCGGCGGAGACGGTCTGGGGATAGGCCGTGCCTGAGACGTACACTGAGTCGTAAGTAATCGTCAGGTTATCGATGTAGGCCGCGGCCGGTGTCAGCAGACTTGCCACAATGTTTTGGCTCAAGTTGACGGCGAGCCGGATGGCGGTATCTGAGCTGATGAATGCTGTCAGATCGAAGCTGAAGGTCTGATAAGCGCTGTCGCTTCCCGCGCCTTGTAGCCTGCCGACCTCGACCCAGGTGGAGCCGCCATCCTTGCTCGCCTGGATCGAGACGTAGTCTCCTGGCCCCCACGATTGACGTTGAGCGTTGAAACCGAGGGTGGCGTGCAGCGCCCCCGGTGGAAGGGCCGCCCTACGGGTGAGAGTGCCACCCTGTCCCGTCATCGAAAGGCGTCCTGCGCCGATCAACCCATTGATCACAACGGGCTGAATGGCGATCTTGCCGGTTGCGGGTTGGCCGTCATCTCCCAATTCCACCCAAGGCGTTGCCCACATGTGGTCGCCGTCATTGTTATTCCAGCTCGCGGTAGTGAAGTTGTCCCGCACATTCGATGTCGGTGCACCCAGGCTGCCCGTAGCTGCAACCTTGACCGGGCCATCGGGCACGACATGCAAGCTGTTATGCCGCTCCATGAGCTGCATTCGCTGCGAGCTCGTCAACCGCGCGACGACGGCGTCAACAATTGGCAGGTTGCCCGTCACCTCGCCGCCGATGGCCAGAACGTCCTGGGCGGCTTCTGCACAGGATTCGCCCGCAACAATGTAGGGGCGGGTTTCGGCGGGTTGCGCTGCCGAAGTACTCCCTGCCACCATGAATGGCACTGTCATAACTGCGCTCAGGAGGACCGCCGGGCTGTTTCGCAGGACATTCATTCCACACTCCACTTCGTTCGATTCCAGGCGCATTTGACGTGCTGGGCCAAGCACGCGGAGTGTCCCGATGGGCCCGAAATCCCGGTTGGACCATGACGGACTTCAAATAAGTGCCCGGTCAAATTGCGGCAGGGCACCGATGGGCTTTGGCAGGCCGAACAGCGGGCCGGTCGCCTGCTCGCAGCCACACTCGTTCAGAAAATCCAACTGGGCCGCGCGCGAAACGCCGCTCGCGACACAGCTGAGCCCGAAGGCACGGGCGACTGACACCGCTGCACCGCAAACGGCTCGCGCCCGGGCTCCCGCATCCCCGTCGAGTTGATCGACACAGGATGCTGCAATCTTGCCGCCGTCCAGCGGCAGAGCCCCCAGCCGGGCGAGGGCAATGCCGTCCTCGGTAAAGTCATCGAGAAAGATCCGTACGCCCCGTTTGCGCAGCTCACAAAGTTGCTCGCGGACACGGCTTCCCGCTGCCAGAGTCTTGACATCGATGTCGATATCCACCCGCGACAGGTCGATCTGGCTGGCATTCGCCGCAGCAGTCAATTCCTCGATCAAACCAGTGGCGTTCATGGATTGCCGGGTCAATTTCACGACCAGGCTGAGCCGGTCGCCGCCAGGCCCGGGCAGCTGGGACAGATCGCGAAATCCGCGGCGGAAAGTCCATCGATCCAACAGATGACGCAGGTCGAGCTTGTCCAGCGCCGGCATGAACTGGCTGTGCGCAATCGGACCGCAGGTCGGATGAGTCCACTGCAATGACGCCGTGACGGCCACCGTTCGCCGGCCTCGCAACTCCACGATCGGGGTGTACTCGAGGCAGAACTGTTCCTGTTGAACCGCCCAACGCAATTCCTGCTCGAAATCCGCGCTCGACAGCGATTGAATCGCTTCCGGATCCGAACAGGTGGCCACAATGTTTTGTCGGCCGTTGCGGTGGGCTTCCAGGATGGCGCCCCGCGCGCGGTCCAACAGCGTCTCAGGCTCGTGCCCGTCCATGGGGAACAGGGCAAGCCCGATGAGAGGGTTCATTTTGAGACGGTGTCCGTCCAGCTCAAAGAAACCGGCCATTGCACGCCGGATCTGTTCCGCCGCGCGCGCAGCCTCGGCCAGTCCGGGTACATCCTCAATCAACACCGCCAACTGATCGCATTCGAGTTGCGCCGCCCGCAATGGCTTCGGACACTTGGAGGCGATGGACAGACTCAGAGCGTTCAATCGTTCGAGGGCGGCCACTACCAGCATCCGACCGAACGGTGCGCCCAGTGTGTTGACGATGCCAGGCAGATCATTGAAATGCACGACGGCCAGGGCAACCCGGGATTCGCGCAACCGCGCCTTCGCCAACGCGTCGCAGAATTTGCGCGCAAAGTCCGCGCAATCTGTCCGATCATGTGTGCCTACGGAGTCCTCGCGGGCCAAATTGCGGCGGGCGGATGCGGATTCCGCGATTGACCGCATCACCATCAGCACACGATCCACGCCCTGGGGTCGTACACGTACGTGGACCTGACATTGCTCCAGGTTGAAGCGGCCGTCGGATTGGCAGCGGCCCTTGAGCGACCGACGGATGAGATTCATCAGTTCGGCGGCTACTTCCACAGGCCACAGCTCATCCAACCGCTTGCCCGACAGGCAACCAGGGCGGGCGTCAATCCCCAACTCGCGCCCGCCCAGGTTGCTCATGATCAGAGCGTCGCGGCGCACGACCAGTGCGAGATCCGGCAACGCTCTGATAAACGTGTCGCTCAGGCTGTTCATTGCTTGCAGTCCGTTGTTTTTTGCGAGTTCGAGGGTGGCCGCCGCAGCAGCAACTCAACCGTTTCGGCGTCGGTCGCCCCAGAGCGCACCACGCGCACCAGGTGCTGCCGCTCGGCTGCTTGCAGGTCGCGCTCGGCCAGAGTTTCAAGATCAGTTACGTCGACGGTCCCGCAGCAGCCCACCCAGGCGTTGCGTGTTTCCTTCGCTCGGTACAGATTGGCGTCGGCAACATTCAGGACCTGTTCCCAACCCGGCCGCTGCGCCGCGTTGGCAACGAACGGGTAGAGCGCGAACCCGATTGAGCAGCTGGTTCTGCCGCAGGCGGTGCCACCCACCTGGAAACGCCGCCTGGACACCAGATACCGAATGCGTTCGGCGAGGGCGGCGGCGCCATCCAGATCGCTGACCGCGTGCACGACCACGAATTCATCGCCACCCCAGCGAACCACTTTGTCGTTGCCGCGCACACAGTGATTCAATATGGCCGCGACTTCGATCAGCAGCCGGTCACCCGCCTCGTGGCCATGTTGGTCGTTGATGGGTTTGAGACGGTCCAGATCAACCAGCAGGACGGCAAGCCGGGAGTCACTGGTGTCATTGCGGTTGGCGCGCCGCAGACCCGCAATCAACTCTGGCATCGCATGATCCAGGGAGCGGCGATTGCCGAGCCCCGTGAGCGCGTCCGTGAAGCTGACTTTCTCGAGTTTGGCGTTGGCTCGTTGCAAGGCGGCATTGCGCTGCGCCAACTCATGGGTCCTGTCAGCGACATCACGCTCGAGCTGGCGGCGGTACCCGGCGGCCCGCAGGAGCGCAGCCCGTTGCCGCCACCAGATTCCACAACCGAGCAGGGCTGCCAGTGCCGAGTAGGTGGTGTAAGCCCACCAGGTTTTCCAAGGTGGAGGATCGACTGCCACGGCTACGGCGAGACCTTGCATGTTCCACGCGCCGTCCGCGTTGGCAGCACGGACCTTGAGGGTATATTTTCCGCCTGGCAGGTGAGTGTAGGTCGCGCTACGCAGTCTTTCCGCCCGAATCCAACCGCGATCGAACCCTTCGAGTTTGTATTCGAAGGAATTGGCAGCGGGCGCGGCGAAGTCCAGCGCCGCGAATTCGAAAGTGATGACATCGTCGCGGTAGTCGAAATGGAAGCCGCGCAGGTGGTCATACAGGGACTGCGAAAGTAGCGGGCTGCCCATTTTCAGGACCGCCGTGAGCGCAACGGCGGGCGCGGTCCGGTTGAACTGCAATTGACCGGGATTGAAAATGTTGTAGCCGCTGGCGCCCCCGAACAGCAGTCGCCCGTCCCGGCTCCGGTAGTGCGCGCCAAAGTTGAATTCGTCCGCCTGCAGTCCATGGCCGCGATAGAAGCGGTTGATGCTGCCGGTCTGCGGGTCGAAGCAGGCCAGTCCATAGTTGGTGCTCAGCCACAACCGGCCGGCGGAATCGGGCACAATTCCATAAATCGTGTCATTCGGCAGTCCATTCAATTTGGACAAGTTGGCAAGCTGGATGGCGTTGGCCGTATCCCCACCGACCACCGCGCGATCCAGGCCGCCGCCGCGAGTCCCGATCCATACTGTGCCGCTTGGGTCCGTATACAGCGCGTATAGGGTGTCCGCGGCCAACGAGTGCGGATTCTTCAGGTCATGCCGCAGCCGAATCAGGCTGCCGTTGTCGGGGTTGAGTATGTTGAGGCCACCGCCGTCTGTGCCGGCCCAGATCCGACCCATGCGATCCTCGGCAAGTGCGGTTACACGGTCGCTGGAAAGCTTGCTCAGATCGTTGGGGTCGACCCCATAGTTGTAGAACGCCGCGGCGCCTCCATCGAGTCTCGACAATCCACCGCCGTAAGTTCCGACCCAAAGCCGCCCCTTGGAATCCTCCAACAACGCCATGACGCCGTTCGCCGCTAGGGTGGCCGGGTTGGCGGGGTCATGGCGATAGTGTGTGATGGTCAGTGTGTTATTGGCGATTCGAGCCAGCCCACCGCTCATGGTCCCAGCCCACACGTCGCCGTTGCGATCGGTCAGCAGCGCCATGACCCGGTCGTCGCCGAGGCCGCCGTGAAGATCATCCGCTCGTAGCGTCAGGCTGTGGGTGCCGTCGGGATCCAGGACCGTCAGTCCACCGCCAAAGGTTCCAACCCACAACCGGCTCTTGCGATCCTCGGTGAATGACATGATGTTGCGGCTGGCGAAATTCTCTTCCGCTCCCGCCTGCCGGTGACCGAAGGACCAGGAGCGGGGATTCCAGCGGGCGAGGCCGCCGAATTTCGTGCCCACCCACAACAAGCCGCCGCGGTCCTCGAACAGCGATACGACATGGTTGTCGGGAAGACTCTCGGTGTCGCCGGGATCGTTGCGATGAGTCTCGAACTGCCGGCTCTCGCGCACGAAGCGTACGAGTCCGCCCGTTGTTCCTATCCAGAGTCGATGCTCGTGGTCCTCATAGAGAGTCTCGATCGAGGCTTTCGGCAGGGAATGGGAGTCCTCACCGGTGGCTTGGAAGGCGGCGATGGCTTGGCTGTGCTCATTGAAGCTCAACAGGCCGGCGTCGGTTCCGATCCAGATTGTGCCCTGGAAGTCTTGCAGCAACGCCCGAACCCGCAGCCGACCCTGCCGCCGGCTGAAGCGCTCATCGAGCGGCAGATGGTGCAATCGGCCGGTGTCCGGATCCAGGATATCAACGCCTGCGTCCGTGCCGATCCACAAGTGACCGCTGCGATCTTCCAACAGCGCCAGAATCGAATTGTCGTTGAGCGACGCTGGGAGAGTGTCGGAGTGCCGATAGCCGTGCAATCGGGAGGTCGACGGATCGAACCTCACCACGCCACTGTCCCGGGTGCCGATCCATATTCGACCGCGTCGGTCGGTGCGCACTACACGAACTCGCCCCAATCCCGCCGCGGCAGCCTCCGCAGCACCCGCGCCTGAGGCGATGAACCGACCTTGCAACGGATCGAGCCACACGATCCCTCCACCGTCGGTAGCAACCCACTGGCGCCCTGAAGCATCGAACAGGATGTCCGCAATGAAGTTGTTTGGCAGGCTGCCCGGATCTGTCCGGCTGTGTGTGAAGTGTTGAAACCGGTACCCGTCGTAGCGGTCGAGGCCGTCCTCGGTGCCAAACCACAGGAATCCGGCCGGATCCTGGGCAATGACATTGACCGCCTGCTCCGACAGGCCGGCATCGACGCCGAGTCGCGTAAAGCGCATGGGGTTGGCCGCGCAGGCCGCCGCCGCGGCGAGCTGCAGCACGAGCCACAGAGTCAGCAGCCGTTTGCCTCGACGAAGCGGCTGACTTTGCGACGCGCGGTCCGGCCCGGCACGCAATCGGCCGTCTGTCTTGCGCTGGTGCATGGGATGATACGGCTGGCGCGGGATGCTCTAAAGGCCGTGATTGCGACGCCGGACAGGCCCCGGTCGGGCGATCTTTTCGCGGGCATTCATGGTCTACTCCTGTAGCTCGATGCCTGATGGGGAGGGCGTGCGGCGCCAGAGTAGGGGATGGCCGGGTGGTCAAGTTTGAATCGGGTCACGACGCACGGGCCGCCGATCGAGACGTGGTTGGCACGGAGGTCCTGGTGCGATGCAAGTCAGACATATGTCTGTTGCATGTTGGAAGTTAGTTAGGAGACCCGCGTTGCGCGACCGCAGGATCACAAATATCACTGCAGCGAAAACCACGAATCACTCACCGCCGTGCACATACGCCGCGGTGCCATTGCCGACAGGTTAGGACTCCTGATATCGGGCCGCGCTGGCGGACTTGGGCGATCCAATGACAAGTGTCAGCACGGCCGCAAACGACAGCAAGGCGGCTGCGGCCGCGATCGCGATCAGGCCATGCGTGATGAAAGGGGCGGCTGCGGCAGTGCCCAGCGCGGTGGTCAGCAATATCGCAATCACCACGACTGCAGCGCCGCGTGAGTCATCACCGTCCGTTGCAAGAAGGGCCGCATGAAATCCCGGGGGTCCGCGTAAACCCAGGCCCATGTTCAGTGGTACGAAGATCGCTATTACTGCAATGATGTTGCCGCCGCCGGCGGCGGCGTAGGCGAACATTGTTGCGCCACTGACGGCCGATAGAATTGTTCCGCTCATGATCATTGTCGCTGCGCCGAAACGACTTGATAATGTGCCGGCGAGGTTGGCGGCAATGATGAACACCGAAATGCCGGACATCTGCAGGAATATGAAATCCCGAAGCGTGCCGTGCAGCGCCGTCGTGATCACAGTGGGCGCTCCAAACACGAACACGAGCAACCCTCCAAGCGTGCACGCCTGACTGAGCGCTTGGCGTAAAAAGCGCCAGCGTACGAGTAGTTGACTGTAGCTGCCCGGTGCTCGTCGGCGTGCCGGAGCTGGCAGACGCGCTCGAGCGAACCAGATGATTGCGGCCAACACCAGGCCAAGTGCCGCCAGCACATTGAAGGATGCTGTCCAGCCAAACGACTGCAGGAGCTGTATGCCCGCCACGGGTGCCAGCGCCGGTGTCAGCGATTCGACACTGCCGAGCAATCCCATTGCACCGACTACACGCTCGTCACCGTACAGCGTACGTAACATTCCAGGCGCGAACACCGCCGCAGCCGATCCCGCGGCGCCTTGTGCAAATCGCAACCAGATCAGCGTATCGATGGACGGGCTGAAGGAGCACAGCGCTGAGATGAGGCCGTAGGACAGCAGCGAGCCGACGAGTAGAAGCCGCTGATCGAACCTCGCGCCTAGCTCGCCGAACAGCAGCAGCCCCAGCGCTGCTCCTGCCGTAAATGCCGCAAGAACGAATTGTGCTCGCTCCAGGGTGCCTCCTCCGAGCAATGCGGGCAGTGTCGGTATTGCCGGGAGTACGAGGTCGGTGCCGGCTATGCCGACTACCGTGCTCGTTACGATGAGCGCGAGAACGACGGGGTGACGTGCGGCGGTTTGCATTGGGGCAGAGTACAGGTCAGCGCTACTGGCATCCAACGCCGGGACGCTATGGAACCTTTGGCCCCCAAAGTGCGTCTTTCTGAATGGCCGCTCGCTGCTGCGGCACGCAAGTGGCCTACGTAATTGGCGGAGGAGGCGGGTATGACCCTTCAGGCGTGGATCAAAAAGGGCCGGGAGCTCGGTGCGAGCGACGTGCACCTCGAGGCCGGCACGGCGCCCGTTGTGCGCGTGAGGGGCGAATTGGTGGCAATCGCAGAGCCCCTCCCGGCGGCGCACGTGGAGCAAATCGCCCGTAGCCTGCTAGGTGCCGGAGCGTGGGAGCAATTTGCGGCGCGCGGCTCGGCCGACGTTTCGCTGGCGACCGGCGGGATCCGCTGCCGCGTCAATGTATTCCGAACCATCCGCGGAGTCGCCATCGCGACCCGCCTGTTGAGCCCGGCAGTCAGCGGACTGCGAGCCTGCAATCTGCACCCTCAGTTGGGCAAACTGGTTGAGGCCACCACCGGCCTCGTCGTGGTATCGGGACCGACCGGCTCGGGAAAGTCCACGACGCTCGCCGCATTGATCGAGGAAATCAACAGCGCGCGTGCCCGCCACATCATTACGCTCGAAAGTCCGCTCGAGTATGTCTTCACGAACCGCCGCTCCTTCATCCGGCAGCGGGAAATTCCGACCCATTCACCGAGCTTCGAGCAGGCGATTGTCGATGCCTTGCGCGAAAATCCGGATGTGCTGGTGATCGGGGAGATGCGCACTCCGGAGGTGATGCGGTTGACATTGAATGCCGCGGAAACCGGACACCTCGTGTTGGCGACCATGCATTCAGCCTCTTCGATCGAAGCCTTGGGCCGGATCTGCATGTCCTTCCCAGCGGAGCTGCAAGGTAGCATCCGCGCCCAACTCGCGGATTGCCTCGTCGGTGTGGTTTGTCAACGCCTGGACTTCCTCGAGGCACACCAACTGCGGGTGCCGCGTTGCGAGCTGCTGTTGGCCAGCATTGCCGCGAAGGGGACAATCCGCTCCGGGCAGCTCAGCCAGATCGCCAATGTGATCCAGGCGGGCGGAGAGGATGGCATGTGGACATTCGACCGCTATCAGCGTTGGATGGAGACGAAGAAAGATTGGATGCGGCCCGCATCCTCCGCCGCTCCCGCGGAGGACGGGAGCACGATTGCATTGGGTCTGCGACCGCCCGCCGCCGCCACCACCTCCCAGCGGAAGGCGCCAATTGAGATTTCCATTGAGGAGAATACCGACCTCGCGGAGCTTGCGAAGGAGATCGAACGGCGCTCGTCCTGAGCGCCCGCGTAGGGGGCCGCAGCGCGCACGGGCGCCAATCGGCCGAGGTTCCCTGGCTCACTGCTCAACCATCTCAACCCGCCGATTCTTCGCCTTGTCTGCGTCGTTGTGATTGTTGGCAACCGGTGAAAACGACGCCAGCCCCTTGGCCATCAATCGGTCCGCTGCAACGCCGAAGCGGGTTGTCAAGGCCTTGACCACGGACTGCGCTCGTTGCTGTGACAGGCCCAGGTTGTGCTCGAGCGAGCCGCTGTTGTCGGTGTGACCGACAATGTAAACCTTGAGTTTCGGCTGTTGGTGCAGCAGATCGCTCATCTGCTTCAAGGTGGCATCCGAATCGGGTCGCAAGCTGGCGCTGTCAGTGGCGAACTGCAGGCCGTACAACGCTATCTTCCCATCGGTCTGCAGGCCCTTGCTCATGGCGGCGCTGTTGACGGTCACCTGGTCCGCCGGCATCTGCCCACTTTCGACGACTTGCAACAACACCCCCGCTGGAGTGCCGTCGTTTTGTGACACCATCAGTCCCACTTCAACCTTGCGGGCGTCGCGCTCCAGCTCGGCAACCAGGTAGCGCACATCGTCACTGGCCGAGTAAAGCAAATCGATCATCGCATTCCTGTTGGCACTGTCATGCGAGAGAATCTCTTCGGCATAGCTGTGGGCGAAGTTGTACCCGCCGCAGGCCGTCCCGGCGGTACCCGCCGAGCAACTGTAGAGTAGCTTGAAACTGTTTCCCTGCAATGAGTCGCGAAAATTCGCGAAGACCTCGGCGGCAGTCTTCCCGGAGGGTGATGCGTAGACGATGCGCGTGACTTTGCCCTTGGTGGGCAGGGTCTTTACGAATTCGGAGTTGCGATAGGGCCCCAGGGGCAGCGCGACCTCATCGTAGTTGGCCTCCTGGTAACCGATGATAGTGGACCCCGCAAACCTTGACACCAGGGGAGAGTCCTTACTGTGCGGCACATCGGTATGTGGCAAATCAGCGGCCAAGGTGGGGCTCATGGCCGCGCCCGCCAGGAATGCCAATGTCATGCCCGCGGCAAACAGAACGCCGTCGCTGCGCTTCATGCAAAAACTCCGTATTTGTAGACAGTTGCTCAGCCGGTCGGGTGCTTGCCGCCCGTGGGCAATTCGAACAACTCGGCTGGCAGAGTTTCGAATGAGACAGTCGTGACGGTCCAGTCCAACGCGTGCCCCTGCATGTCCTCGGCGTGGTATCCCAGCAGCAGTCCGTACTGATCATCGATCCACATTGTACCGCTATCGCTACCGTCCGGGCCGCGGGTTCCTGCGTGGCGGAAGCGCCAGCCGCTCGCCTCCCGGCCAGCGATGGTCTTTTTGCCCTCGTGCTCGCAGGAAATGTCCAGGTCCTTGCAGGGCTCGCTCGCATTGAACTTGTATTGTCGCGCACCGGTCCGGTACTGCAGCGGCCACGCAAGTTTGGCTTTCTCGTTGATCAGCCAGACCCTGCTACCGTCGCGTAACAGGTAGCCTTGTTGATCGGTGCTGTGAAATTCCAGTCGCGTGCGATTGCCACGCAGGTAGATCGTTTGCGGCAGGACGCGCTTGCCATTGCCCTCGAAGCCGACCTTCAGCGCGGCACCGCTGGCAACACCAGACAGTGTTACATCAGGCATATCTGCCACCGGGGCCAGGGTTGCGGCCGCGACCTCGACCACGGTCGCGCCGGCCGCCGCCGCCAATATCCAGAAGGCTGCCCACCGACGCGAGGCGATCATGGCGGAGCCAGGTTGCCGCGGTTGGTGATCGGAGACTGCATGCGGACCATGGCGCTGGCAACGATCGGTATGCTGTAGACGGTATGGCCTTCGAGGGCGGTACGTTGGATATCGAGTGTGCCGACGACACGATCGATGATCGGCACAATGAGTGGGTATGTGAAGGTGACCTGGATTTTCAGGATGTTGGCATCCTGCACGCTCAACCCGCCGCGGCTACCGACGTTGGTGGGGCGAAAATTCAGCGTATCGTTTGGGAGTGCCATCTTACCGTCGTACTGCGCTTCCTTGAAGTCATCAAATGAGCCTGCGGAGGGACTGAGCACCTTGATGTTGCTGAATGCCAGTACGGCCGGAAAGGCTTTCAAATATGCCTCGCCCGTGCCGGCTATGGTTGGTGAGGCTGTAGCCGTCGCATAAAGCGGCGTCAGACCACGTGCGAGCCCTTTCTGCATCTGGCCTTTGTCAGCACCGTGCAGAGCGCCGGCACGCGCTGCCTCCAACGCGGCATAGTCCACTGTGGTCTTGGCCCTGTAGAACAAAATTGATTGCAGCAGAGCTAGCAACAGCAGTCCGAAGCCAAACATCGCCACCAGGAACTCCGTCAGTGACTGGCCGCGTTGTTGCTTCGGAGAGGGACGGGTCATGGCTTTGATCCACGAACGTGCTGTACGCGCGCTTGCGGATCGAGAAATTCCGCGACCGTGAAGGGCGAATTGCCGGAGACCTGCTCGTCAGGCTTGCCATTGCTGACCGCCTTCGAGCTGATCCGAGCCAGGTCATCTGCCAGCCGAGTGCTCATCTCATGCATCGGATCGTCCGGCTTCGCCGTGGTGGCACTCGATACAAACGCTGCTGAGGCCTGTCGCATGCGAACGATGCCGAGATTATGCCAGGCACGTGTGTGGTTTGGATTGCGCGCAATCGCCTGCTGATAGGCTTGCACGGCCTGGTCAGGTTGCTGCGTGCGTACATAGGTATTGCCCAACATGAACCAGTACTCGGCTTCCTGCGGAATCATTTTGGTCAGTTGCAGATAGGATGCCGAGGCGCGTGCCATGTCGCCCGAGTGATAGGCCGACTCAGCCTGCTGCTGCGTGGTCAGCACATAGTTCAGCCGCTCTGCCGAGTTTTTCGTCGGCGCAAGGCTGCTGCAACCGACCACCAGCGCGGTGAGCAGAAATCCAACCACAACCTTCAATGACTGCGCCATATCAACTCCTCGCCCTTGCAGGGCTCGAATACCGCGATGCCACCGGCCGCCAGTTCCAGAGTTTTACGGGCACCACGCGCCACACGGGTCGACCAGGGAGCGACATTCTTGTAGATGTCGAGCACGCGGTTGTTGCGGTCGAGAAAGATGAGGTCCAACGGATAGGTCATCCAGAAGGTATGCACACCGGCGCACGGTTCGATCAGTAGCCCTTGCGCCGCCGCCGGCTCGAGGGGCTTGCGACCTAGCAGGCCGCGCAAGCGTGTCCACGGGTTAGCGGCATACCACACCGTCGGCACGACGCATCGCTCGCCGCGATAGAGCGCGCCGGTCCTCACAGGATGCCCTCCTGTTTCATGCGCAGAAAAATGAAATAGCCGAGCACCAGGAAAACCAGCGGGAAGAAAAACATCACCAAGGGCAACATCATTTTCACCGGCGCTTCCAATGCGAGCTTCTCGGCCCGCAGAAAGCGTTCTTCGCGACGTTGCGAAGCCTGGGCGCGCAGGGTCGGGCCCAGGCTGGCACCGACTCGATCCGCCTGGATCAGGGTGCCGGTCAAACTGGAGATCTGCGACATATCCATGCGATCCGACATGCGCCGCAATGCCTCCGAGCGCGGCAGGCCGGAGCGCAAGTCGCGTAACAAGCGTGCGAACTCCTGCGCCAGCGGACCCGACGGACCTTTGTGCGTGGCCTGCTCAATCCCACCCGTGAGATTCATGCCAGCCTCGACCGTCATCACAATGAAGTCGAGAAACACCGGTAGATCCTTGATCACCAGCCGCTGGCGCTTTTTGCGCCGCTCGGTGAGCCACAGGTCCGGATAGAAATAGCCAATCATGCCGCCCATCAGGATGCACGTGAGGTAGAGCGTAAAGCCCCGCTTGTCCAGCATGAGAAGTATCAAGCAGGGGAACAGCGCCACCAGCACGATCGCCACGGCGCGCAGACCGTACAGTTGCTCGGGGCTGAGTACGAAATCCTGGCCCGCCGCCTGCAGTTTCCGATGCGCCGGCTCCAACTGCGTGGGCGCCAGGCGCGGCCCGATGATATGGGTCGCCAGGTTCACCAGCGGCCATATCAAGCGGATACCGAGTGGCAGGGGATCCTGGAAATGACGATCCTCCTGCGGCACCTCCTTCATGAAGCCGTAGATGCTCCAGAACACCAGCCCAACCGAGGCCGCCACGCACAGGGTCAGGGTCACCAGCATGAGGCTCATACATCGATGCTCATGATCTTGCGGCACATGCGGTAACCGAGAAATTCCATGATCCCCGCGACCACCATGACACACCAACCCACGACGGTGTGATACATCCCATCCATGGTTTCAGGATAGGCGAGACTCAGGAACGCGACGATGCCGACCGGCAGCATCGCCATGACAATGCCTTGCAGCCGGCCTTGTGCGGTCAGTGCGCGCACCTTGTCTTCCATGATCAGGCGGCGGCGCAGAGTTTCGGACAGGGATGCCATGGTTTCGGCAAGGTTGCCGCCGATGTCGCGGGAGATGTTGACTGCGGATACAAACAGCGTGACATCCTGGATCGGCACACGCACATTGAAATGCTCCAGCGCCTCATCAGCCTTCACTCCCAGGCGCTGTTCACGCAGGATCAGTGAAAACTCCTCCGATAGAGGCGGGTCGGTATCCTTGGCGAGGCTTTCCATGGCAGGAGTGAGGCCCAGGCCCGCCCGCATGCTGCCGGCGATCATCATCAGGCCGTCCGGCAGCTGCGATTGGATTTTCAGCACACGCCGCTCGCGCATCCACGCATAGATTCTGCGCGGCAGGATGAAGATGAGAATGAGGCTGGCGATGGCCAGTACGGGATTGCCAAAGATCGCCCACAGGAACAGCGGAATCAGGATGATGGCGCCGAGGTGGAAATAGAAGAGGGTGGTCGGATCGATGAACAGAAACATGTCCGACAAGTTGAAACGCGCCGTTTCGGTGAACGTAGTGCGGTAGCGCTGCATGAACGCCACTGAATTGCGCGCGATCAGAAAGCCAATCATGCCAATGGTGAGGAAAACCAGTGCGGCTACGGGCAACACGCTCATGGCTCATCTCGCCAGGGTACGGAAGATCGACAGATTTACATTGACCCCTCGTTCCGCCAATTCCTCGTAGAACTCGGGGACGGCGCCGGTGGCCGAGAACTCGCCACGCACCTTGCCGCCCGGGCCGCCTTGGTCCTTGGCTTTGAAGGTGAAGATATCCTGGGTTTGGATGGTGCCGCTCTCAATGCCCGTAATCTCGCTTATGTGGGTCACCTTACGAGAGCCGCATGGGAAGCGACGCTGATGAATGATCAGATCGAGCGCAGACGAGATCTGCTCGCGCACCACTATCATGGGCAGATCAACACTCGACATCAGCACCATGACTTCCAGGCGGGATAGAGCATCGCGGGGCGAGTTGGCATGCGCGGTGGTCATTGAGCCTTCGTGACCGGTATTCATGGCTTGCAACATGTCCAGTGCTTCGCCACCGCGGCATTCTCCGACCACGATGCGGTCCGGACGCATGCGCAACGCATTGCGTACCAGGTCGCGAATGACAATCATGCCTTTGCCTTCCAGGTTCGGCGGACGCGACTCCAGGCCCACCAGATTCGGCTGGTTGAGTTTCAACTCGGCCGCGTCTTCAATGGTGACAATGCGCTCGTGGTCAGGAATGAAGTTGGAAAGTACGTTGAGCAGCGTTGTCTTGCCGGAGCCGGTCCCGCCGGTGACCACGATATTGCGGCGCTCACGGACAGCCACCTCGAGGAATTCCAGCATGACCTGATTGAGGGAGCCGAAGTTGATCAGATCCTGGCCGACCAGCTTGCGCTTGGAGAATTTGCGGATACTGAGGCTCGGCCCACGCAACGCAACGGGTGGGATGATGGCGTTGACACGCGAACCGTCTTTGAGGCGCGCGTCTACCATCGGAGAGCTTTCATCGATGCGTCGCCCGAGCGGGGCTACGATACGTTCGATCACCGCCAAGACTGCGTGGTCGCTGGAAAATACCACCGGAGACTCTTCAATGCGGCCGGCGCGTTCAATGAAGATCTGGTCGGCACGGTTGACCATCACCTCGGTCACTGTGTCGTCGGCAAGCAGGTCTTCAAGCGGGCCGAGACCGATGGCCTCATCGAGCACTTCCTTCGCCAGCCGTTGACGATTGATGTTCCGCGGCAGTTCGGCAAATTCGCGCGCAATGATGTCTTCGATCAACGCCGATGTCCTGCTACGCAACTCGTCGTCCTTCATGCCGCGTACATCGACACGACGAAGATCCATGAGCCGCACCAGCGAGGCATGCACTTTCACGCGCCAGTCCAGCATGGCCGCCTCATGCACCCCGGGTCTGGGCAAGGCGGCAGGCCGGGCGGCGATCGACTCCGGCGTGCGAATTTGAACAGAATCGCTGTTGGCGGCCTGCTGCTTGCGCGGCGCGTTGCCAGGCGGTGCGGCCGAGGGCGACGGCGAGTCGGTCAAAACACGCAGACGATACGCGCCGATTGAAACTACGTCTTCTTTTCGTAGCGGACCATGAGCGTTCTGGTGTGCGATGCGCTTGCCATTGACGCTTACCGGCGCACGGCCGCCGAACACTTCCATGAACACGCCATCCGGTTGCACCCGGAATGCTGCATGATCGTCAGCGATATCCCATCCCTGCAGGACCACCAGATTGTTATCACTCTTGCCGACGCCGCAGTTGGCGTTCAGGCAGCGGACCTGGCGCGCTTCGCGGTTGGCGGTCTCGATCACGACTTCAAACATGGCACATCCTGTCAATTGACAATGTCGGCACCGGCGTTCTTGCGAAAATCATCCCGCAACTGGTCGCTATGCTTGATGAGGTCCTGGTTGCGCTTGGAGTTGGCGTCGATCACAAAGGGCGTCACGAAGACCACCAGGTCGGTGCGGTTGGCCTGGAATGCGCGCGACTTGAACAGCTCCCCCAACACGGGGATCTGCCCCAAGCCGGGCACCTTGTCGACAGTCTTGGCGGCGTTGGCATCGACCAGGCCTGAGATGACAATCGTGTCGCCCTCGTGCACGTTGAGCTCCGTGTTGGCCCGCCGTGTCAGAAAGCCTGGAAAGCCCTGGACAGTGATCGAGGGATCGATTTTGCTGATTTCAGTTTCGATTTTGGCCGAGATATCACCCTCGGCATTGACCAGCGGCTCCAGGTGCAGCTTGATGCCGTAATCCTTGTATTCCACCGTAGTCTGCCCAAACGCCGAGCTGGTAGGGATCGGCACCTGTCCACCCACCAGGAAATCCGCGGCGCCGCCACTGCGCGCGCTGAGCTGCGGTGTAGCGAGCTCCCAGGCATTGCCGGTTTGCATGGCCAGATTGATCCGCGAGGTAATGGAAGTGATCAGGCCGAAGTAGGAGGCCGTGCCCGGCAACGGAATAGGATTGATACCCGGCTGGGTGGTTGGCAGGGATGCCCCGATACCGGCGAGGCCACCCGGCGTCCCCGGAATCACCCGGTAGTAGGGGTTGGTTTGCCACTCGCGGGCGAGCCCGGCGGAGGGACCGTCAATGGCGTTGTCCCACTTGATACCGATGGAGTGCATGGCCTTCTTGTCGAATTCCATGATGCGCACCTGCATCAACACCATCGGCTGCATCTGCACAGGGTTGGTGCCGGCGAAGTTCAATACCTGCGGATAGATCTTGCGAATGGCTTCGATATTCGCTACGGCCGCGGCCGACAGGTTGGAGCCGGTGACAATCACGTTGCCACCGATAGGAGTGACCGTGATGTTCTTGTCATCGCCCAGCATTTGCCGTACGGCCTCGGTCACCTGCTCGCTGTTGCCTGCGGTGACGTGCACTGCGATGTCGCGCTGGCTGCCGTCCGCCATCCACAGGTGTATCGAAGTATCGCCGGGCTTCTCACCAATCATCACCAGTTCCTGCTGGCCGACGATTTTCACACCCAGGACCTTGCCATCGCCCACCGCGATGCGGCTGAGCGGCCCGGGCGCGTTCTGCACCTTGGCCTCACCCGCATACAACGTCACTTCGTTGCGGATGACCTTCGATTCGGCCAGCGCGAGGCTGCTGCCGCACGAGAGCAGGGCTATGCCCACCATCGAGATGAGCTTGACGGTTGTACACCAACTTTCGAATGAGGCGGTCATCAATCAGCCTCGGCCGCCAACAATGAATTCCACCCCGGCCGGTTTGCGAACCGGATTGCCGATTTTCAACAGATCGGACTTGCTCAAGGAACGCAGATTGAACGGCGTGTCGTTCCCCGCCTGCCGCAGCATCAAGCGCAATTCACCGCTTTTGGCCGCGATCGCCACCCGTTGTGCATCTGTCGGCGCCAGTTCCAGCGTCACATTTGAATAATTGTCAGCCGAGGTCGGCTCCGCATTCTGGACACCTTTGGCCCGATGCCCCGTGGCCAGCACCATGACATTGCTCTGCAAGGGCATGATCCTGACGCTGTTCTCCTCCGTAACCATCAGCAGGATGTCGACATGATCGCCGGGTACCATCAAACCCGAGACCGAGTTGGTATCGTCGACCTGGATTGTGTAAGCCACGTCGCCCTTGTTGATGACATTGGAGAAGTGATCGGCTACCAGGTCGACCGCGCTGGCGCTCAACGGTGCTCCCTGCGTAAGTGGTGCCCGCAGGACCTGACCAAGGAAATTCTCGTAGGTATCGGGTGTGACGGCGTCGGCGGGCACGAAGGCCGTTGGCACGTCGCGCGCTGAAATATCTTCTCGCTTGAGGATCTCGCCCTTCTGCATCGGGTGGACGGGTACGACAACCGAAACGGTTTCGGTGTGATCGACCGGCGTGCGCGCGGCCACTTGCTTGTTGATGTATTGCACTGACATGAAGCTGGCAAGGACACCCAGCCCCACTGCCACCAGCAGATAAATGAGATTCCGGTTTACAGTGACGCGGGCCATCTAGAACTTCCTTATTAGAGCCATGAGACGGACAGGGCGTATGCGAAGCTCGCGTAGGCGTTGCGGATGGCATCGGCAAGTTCCTTGATCACGTTCTCCTTGGCGATGAGGACGATGATCACGAACATTGCAACAATCACGTATTCAATGGTGGCGCTGCCGCGCTGCCTGCCCATCATGGTGTGACTCCTTCCCCCATGAGATTGATCACAATCTGCGAATCGGCGGCATTCCGGGTCATCGCCAGAGTCATCTTGCGATGGCCTTGCTCGTAGTTCATGACACACGAGGAGGCACCGGCGTTACAGGTGCGGTTGTCTGCAGGCTTCCAGCCACTTGCGGCCAGATGCTCGCGGTAGTAGCTGGCGTTCTGCTGCACTGACAAGTGGTTGACCATCGCCAGGGTCCGGGCAGGCGTCGCGTCGTCTGGATAAACGATGTCATTGAATACAGTGGTATTGGACGGGCGCGGTACTCCGACACCCAACTCCACCTGGGTTTTCTGGGCAGGAATTCTGACAATGCCGATATCACCGCGGCTGCCGCTGCCGTCCGGGCGAACCTGCACGGTGAAATAGAAGTCTCCCTCCCGATGACCTATGACCTGCCAGCCAGGAATCTCGTCGAGTACGGATTGTTTGCCCCAGAGCTGGCGATAGAACTTCACGATGTCAGCTGCATTTTGGGAGGAGGTGAATGCCTGGCCGCGCATGTCCGTGCCGTTGTAGATCATGTGCGACGACACTTCCGCTGCGCGCGTGCCATCCGGCAGCTTGAGGTCGGCCGGCCAGGAGGAAGCGCTCGACAGAGTGGGCAGTAACGCCGTCCCCAGCAGAGCCAACCATGGTCGGTAACAGTCAGGGACGTGTGGCGTCATACCGCACCAGTTTGTCGCTGGGTATCACGTCGGGGGCCGTCCTACCGAGCTCAAAATGGTCGAAGCCCGGGGTGATCAACTTGTTGACGAGCGGAATCTTGCCGAGAATATTCACGACACTGCTGATGCCTTTGTCCCAGCTGCCGCCAATCCAGTCGGCAGGCGTCAATGGCCTGATCGAAGTACGTACTGAGCGAAACACGTTGGTGCTGCTGCCACTGCCGTCTTCACCCGGGCCATTGGCATTCCAGGCATCGGCCAGCAGGACGGTGCGACCGTGGAAATCGAGGTCCAGTGTGTCCAGGGGATCCAGGAACGCGAGTGCGCTCCCTGAGCTGTCAGTCAGGTGTTCCGGCTTGGCGTGCACCTCGGAGGTAATCAGGCCATTGCTGTCAGGGGGAAACGCGCCCAATCCGGCTGACTTGGTCAGTTTGCTGATCGGGTCGAGAACCTTGGCTGATAGTGCCGGTGACTTGCCGTTGGTGTAAGTACCCAGGGTCACGTTGCGCGCGAGCACCAGATCACGCCCCGCGAAGGTAGTGAGCATCGGATCCTGGAGCTGAGCAGGTGCTGTCAGGTTGCGCAATGTTGCCTCGGGCTTGCCGAAGTGCAGCACGCGCATTCGATCCTGTTCGCCGCCCTGGGACGGCAGGCCGCCGACGTTGTTCACGATGTTCGGGCTGACTGCTGCATCCCATGCGGCGGTACGAGCTGCAGCCTGGGTTTGCTGACGTAAGTGAGTGTACTGACCCAGCAACATCACGCCGATGAACATCGGCACGAGCACTATGCAGGCAATGGCCATTTCCACCAGGCTCTGCCCGCGTTGGCTGTGCGGGCCGGGGCCTTGGCGTACCTTCCTTGAGTGCATCTTGTTCATATCGATCCTTGCTTGGCGAGGTCAGTGAGATGCACCGCGGGTGGCGTTATCGGGGATGGCAAATGCACGGCTGTCGAGGGCCTTGCCCACGGAGAATTCCCTGGTATCCAACTTCCAGGTCGCGCCCCGACCCGGGTGTGTCCACAACACGATCGCGTCACCGGGTGACACGCCATCTTTCAACGCAGTCATGCCGTCAGACGAATAGCCCCATTGGCGGCCACCGGTCCAGACACACAACTGGAAACCGGTCGAGTTCTGCCAGATTGCGCATTGCGCGCCATTGGCGTTGGCCACGCCTTGCTTGCTCCAGCCAGCCTGCCGATGACCGTCGGTCACCTCGCCGTCGCTGGCCGGCAGTGGCGTTACCGGGGCCGGCTCCCCCAGTTCCTGTACGTTCACCTCATGGGTAACACCATCGACTGCCGTCGATCGGCCTTTGGAGTCGACGATTTCGGTCTGATCAATATGGGTGAGCGCGAACTCACAGGACTTGGAGGAGTCCAGATGCCATTCCTCCTCGTGTCGGCTCTGCTTCTCCAGGCCAACCCACGCCTCGACATGCACGCGACCGAGCTTTCCGGCATCACTGGGCGTCAACGCCCGGGTGGGACTGCCGGCTTTGTGGCAGTTTTCCAGGAGCGTTTGATAGGACTGTTCTTCCTGTGGCTGCCCATCCACGGTCAGTACCGCTGTCTGGTCGTAGTGAATGGGGGGCCGCGGCGCTGCCGAACTGGCGGTTTCCGATTTGTCAGCTGAGCTATGCACGGCAGTAGCCGGCACATTGTCCGAACAGGCTATTAGAGACAGCAGGCTGAATGCCGGGAACATGCGCAGTACGGCCATCGTCGCTCCTCATAGGCCGACCGCGTCGGCACCGAATATTTCGAGCTTAACGCTTCTGGGCGTATCGATGAGCCTGGCCTGCCAATAGGGGCTGAACAGGTTGCCGAGCTCGCGGTGATCGTCCGCGCGAGGGAACACCGTCAGCTTCCGCGGCCGGTTGAAATAGACCTGCGCGGTGGCGAGCGCGGTCATCTTGTTGTTCTGTGTCTTGTCAGGAACCACCAGGTCCGGAGGGCCACCGAGTCCATTGACGTTCGATGTGGTTCTGACATCGGTCATCGCCTGTTCGACCAGCACGCTAAAAATAGGGCCCGCATCGGGATTGCCGCTCTCGGTGTAGGGAACGATCGCCTTGTTGGCGGCGATGTCTTCGTAGGATTGCAATCCCTGGTAGCCAGTCAGGATTGCATCGTTGTTGCTCGGAGTGGCCGGCTGCACGCGCGCCGCCTTGCCCGCATTGCCATTATCCTTCGAACCCCCGTAAGGGTCGTGGCGACCTCGATCATTGTCATAGGGCGACGTCCACCCCTGGTCGGCATCGCTCAGATTGGAAAACGCGGCTCCCGAGCTGTTCTTGACACCAGCGGCGCCGCCCCATGCCATGGGCACGTTGACATCCACGACGAAGGGGATTTTGAATTTGGCGTTCAGTGTATCCATCGCGACCCAGCGGTTGTAACTGACCAGGTCGGTGCCGCCGCGTTTGTGCAGGAACAACAAGTTGCCATTGCGACTGGCTGAAAACCCATCACGCGCTTCCATCACCACGTTGGCGTAGCGATCCGCGTCGGCGGTATGTCGGGGATTGCTGCTCGGTGAAGCCGACGCAGGCACTTTGTAGAGCTTTACGTAGCTCTCATTCGCGGCAATTGCCTGGGTGCCCAACAGAACGAGCGACTTCGCGCTCAAGCTGGCCGCCTTGTCCGTGGAGCCAGTGGGACCCGCCGTATTTTGCTGAATGATTGTCCGGACGACCACAGGTATATCGGCAAGCTCCGTTGCAGTCACTGCACGCGCAGCGTCGGCATAGACGACGTTGGCTGTGCTCAACCCGCGAATGGCCAAGCTGAAGACACTCTTCATACCATTGCGCAGCTCCTGCATCGTGCTCTTGAGCTCGTTCAGCTCGGTGGCAATTTCGTTCAGCGCCACACCGACTTCGGCAGCCACCACCGTGATGTCGAGTACAATGCCGATGGCCTGAACTGCATCCGCGAAGTGGTCAGTGCCGGAGATTGCAAAGTTCATCCAGGAGTGGATGCTCACCATCTGAGCGGTCGCTACTTCATTGGCAACCTGCGCGCGATTCAGGTAGGCGATCAGGTTGTACGCTCGCGCCTGTTGCACGGCGGCGCTGTAAGCGGCGGCATCGGCGGTGTTGTTGAGCTGGACCTTCTTGTTGACCACCTGTCCGGTGTTGAAAAGAACCAGCACGCCGACCACGAACACCAGCATGCAAATCACCGCGAGTACCAGCGCCTGACCTGTTTGCCGATGAAGCTGCATGTGCTTTTTCCCAGGCATTAGTCCTCTCCCGATGACTGACTGACCGATAGACCGCGGACGCTTGCCGGCAAAAGGGTGCAGCGAGTGACTGCTGCACCGTTTTGCTGACGGTTGCAATCCGCCTACTTGACTTCAGCCTGGCTGCCGTAGGTACCCAGGTCCTTCTTCTTCTCGCCGGCAGTTGCGGCCGCATTGCCCTGATTCTTGGCGCGATTGATGGTCGAGCTGGCGTCAGTACCACCCAATTCCTTACCCATGGCGCCTACCTGCGCGCGCACGGTGCTGCCGAAATAGGTGACCGCAGCTATGGCTGCGATGGCAATGAGTGCGGTGATGATGATGTATTCGGTCATGCCCTGGCCGCGCTGCCGAATACGAATTCCGTTGCGGATCGATTCCGTTTTCATGAGATAACTCCGTTGCTGGTCAAACCTATGCCTCTACCCTCTACGGACGTGCCGGCATGTTGGATGCAACGTCGCGCGCGACCCTGACAAACATATCAGCGCTGCGCGCGACAGCCGCAGACTGTGCCGCAACCGTTCCCCGACCCTAACGTGCGAAGGCATGTAAATCAACACACCATGGCTGCGGAAAATTTACCTGGTTGTTATGAAGCCCAGGTTCGTAAACAGTGTAGGCAAGTGGCGACGTGGGTGTGGCCCGGGCGAGCAGGGCAGTAATGTTTCGTTCACGCGAGCTTCACGCAGCAGCACGCGTTTCCTGCGAAAACAACATTTTGTCGCGCGCGTGTCGCGCCAGCAGGTTGTGCTGCAAAGCTGGGCGAGTCAGACCATGGTCCCGGTAATGCGGTGTGTCGGTCACGGCACATACAGCGCTCGCCGGCGCTGTGATGCACGTCAAAAAAATGTTCCTTGCCTGAGATATTTCGCGCGGGAGGTGGTCGCGCTGCCGCGACAAGGGACCTGAAGGCGTGGTGCGATATCTACGTGACAAAGGACAGTGAGTGACAAGCCACAGATAAGGGAGAAGGGCCATGAGCAAGGCGTCGGATCGCAGTTCTCAGAGCTCCTCATGCTGGGTTGTCTGTGCGTGGCTCGCGGCGGTCATTATGATGGCCCTTTCCGGCCAGCAGGCTCACGCCGCCGATTTTTCGGTCCACGATACCGGCGACCCGGTCGCCAATGGCGCAGCGCTGGTCGGGGCCATCAATGCCGCCATGCACACGGTTGAAGAGGACGATAGGGTGTTGCTGGATCCGGGCGTGCACTACGTGCTTGCGAATCCAGACGCATCCGATCCCGACACAGGTTTGCCGGTGATCAGAAGTGGGATCACGATACGAGGCGGCTACGGCTCGAACGGTGAACTCACTACGATCGAGCGGAAGGCGGGCTCACCTCCCTTCCGTATCCTGCGGATAGAGGCGACAATCAGGTGGGTACCCGTCGTGTATTGCACCGGTCCGGAGCCCACGGATATCCCACCCACGGTCCGGTTGGAATACCTGAGAATCCGCAATGGGAATACTGTTGACACCGCGCATTTCGGCGGCGGCATCCTCAATCTGGATGGACAGCTCATCCTGTACCGCAGCGAAGTGAGCGACAACAGCGCGGATTTCGGCGGCGGTCTGCGCAACGATGTCTATACCGTCGCGGACAAAAACTTCTGTTATGGGGCCCCGGTTACAGACTTGAAGTTCGTGAGCGGAAATGTATCGATCCAGGAGACCACTCTTCACAACAATCATGCGTTGGGCAGTGGCGGAGGAGTCTCCAACGCCACGACCATGAGGATCGATCACTCGACCATCAACGCGAATCAAGGCGACGAAGAGGGCGGGGGAATCGCCAACGGCGGAACCCTTGAGATTGCCAACAGTACGGTGAGTGGAAATTTCACCACCGGGCCATTTGCGGTGCGCCCTGGAGATGCGGCCGCCGGAATTCAGAATGCAGGCCGGCTGACGGTCAGCTTCAGCACCGTGGCATTCAATCAAGGCTCAGGTCTCGCCAATGCATCGCCCGGGCTCGTCACGCTCGCGAATACCATCCTGGCTGGAAATGTGGCGATCTATGAGGGTGCTGGCGCGGGCCCGCAGCCGTTCGATTGTTCCGGCGTGCTTCGATCGCTCGGCCGCAATCTGATCGGCGTCGTCGATCCGCACAGCGGTTGCACTATAACAAGGGGGCGCGACGACCAGATCGGTTTAGACCGCGCCGCACCTATCGACGCGAAGTTGCTACCGCTCGCCGCCAACGGCGGGTTCACGCAGACACATGCGTTGCTCGTTGGCAGTCCCGCGATCGATCGGGCTGATACCACTGCGCCGGCGTGTCCCATTGATGACCAGCGCGGGATCATGCGCCGTCGCGTCCCTGCGGATAGCTGCGATATCGGTGCCTTCGAGAAGGAATTCTTGGGCGATTGCCGGTTCGGGTGCAGTGTGTGGCGGGTCGTGGGCGTTTGCGTGAACAATCCGCTCGCATGCCAGAAGATCGTAATCCCCGAAATCGACAAGTTGCCTGACTTCCCGAAGTTTCCAGACTGTCTGGTGGACGGTCCCGGCTGCGGGCCCTTGGATTTCAAGTAGGTCGGGGCAGCCTTGCCCCCGTGCGCCAGAAGTATCAGATCAGATCGCGCAACCTGACATTGAGCTCGGCCACAGTCGCCCCGTCCTTGACGCGGAGTGCGACTATCGTCCCCGGCGGATTGTCGCGCAGTTGCTGGCGCACGGCGGTGAGCTGAAGTTTGCTGGCCGGAACCCCACCGACGGCCAGGATGGTATCCCCCACCTTCAGCCCGGCCTGTTCGGCAGGCGCGCCTTTGGTCACGTCCACGACAACGAAGCCCTGCGGTGATTCGTTGAGCCACATGCCGGACCGATCGAACGTCCCGGTATCGGCTACCGGGACGGGCCGAGGTTTCAAATAGATGATCTGCCGGTTGTAGTCGAACGTAACGACGAAGCGCTTCAGGAATCCACCGCCGATGCTGCCCGAGAGGCCGCCTCTGTTCTGGGTCGACATGTTGGTGACGACGTTGGCAACTTCGATATCGCCTAGTGTCATATTGGCAGCGCGCGTGACGTAGCCGCGCGTCGCTCCGCCGACGCCCCAGCCGAATACGGCATCGATTCCATTGGGATGCCTGCCGCGCAGATTTGCCTGCTCGACGAAGGATTTCGTAAGCGTCAGCTCGAATCGCGCGCCGGTATCGATGCTGTACTTCGCCGGCAATCCTTCGAATGTACCGGTGACCTCGGGGATGTGGTCGTGAAAGACGAAGCTGACCGGCGTGCCGGCCTCCTGCGGATTGAAATGGTCGGCATCGATCAGAGTAATGGCGCCCGCTCCGTAGTCGATGCGCGTAACGAATCGGCTGAACACCTCGTACCCGATGAGGCCCGGCATAGGTGCGCCTTCCATAGGCTCCAGTTTGTCGAATGCGGTGACGCCAAAGACCTGCTTGCGCAATACGGCGTCGCCAACCTGAAGCCGTTCGACACTTGTGAAACCGCTCTCCATTATGCCCGGCCCCGCCCCGAATTCAGGGGTGCTGCCGACGATCTTCAGACCCAGTGACCCGGCGAGCGTGGGTGTGATGCTGTTGGTTGCGCCGGTATCAAACAAGAATACGTAGGGCCCCCGACCGTTGACCCGCACCCTGCCGTAAATGTGATTGTTGACGAGATGGAAAGGGATCAGTGTTTGGTGCGCACCGCCCGCTATCGAGAAATCAGTGAGCGTCACCTTGGGCGGTCCGTAGCCGGAATCCGGCCATGAGCCGCGGAATTGTGCGCCAGTCAGGGTGATCGTTCGCAGATACTTGGCGCCGAGGCCCGTGTCGATCGTGATCCGAAAGGGCACCATGACACCCTCGACACGCCCATAGTCCGACATCGTGGTGGTTACCGTGAGCGGTTGCCGGTTTTCGACGGTCTTGACCAACAGGTTGGTCGTGGCGTCGAACCAGGCTTCGAATGGCTTCCCATTGCGGGGAGTAACGGCGAGCACCTCGCAGGTCGTGTTGCCGCATGCTTGCCGGCCGCTGGCCGAGATCTCGGCGCCGCCACGATCAGGGTGCCACCATTGTCCGCTGGCCCGATAGGCGTCGTTCACTGCCAGCAGGCGGCCATCGCCGCCCTGTTGCAAAGTGACCGTCCCCGACATCTCTCTGCGCCAGCGGTTGACTCCATCGAATCCCTCAGCCTCGCTGGTCGGACCCAATGTGTATTGCGTCCGAAAACGACCGTTCAGCAGGTCGCTCGTCATATCTCCGGTGCCCGTCAGGCCATAGCCGGTTGTGGTGAATTGCGTTTGCAGCGTGGTCTTACCGTCCCAAGCACTCCCGCCCGTTGCGACTTTGTAGGCGTCAAGAATCTCGTCGGGTGTTGCTGCCGCCACCGGCAACGCCACGAGACTCACGCTTACCGCGAGCAGCAATGCCATTACTCGGACCGGGTCAGTCATTTGATACATGATGTAGACCTTTCTGGCGACTCAGAATCGGGAATCGATGCCGAGCCTGAGAGTTCGCGGCTGAAGTGGCGTCATTTGGTTGCGCAGGGTGAGGCCGAACGGGTTCCCGAAAGCGAAAGTGTTCGCCCGTACATCGCCGACGTTATCAAGATTCAGCGACAGGGTGAACCTTCCGAAGTCGAGCCGTACGTCGGCATCCTCGACCCAATAGTTTCCCTGCGCAATGTCCAGCAGCGGCCCCACCCCCAGAGCCGATTTACCTACATAGCGGACCGAAGTCTCAGCGCTCAACTCACCGAGCGCCATCTGCCGATGCCATTGCGCGGCGAGACGTCCGCCGCTGCGTGCAACATTGGGAAGCGTCTGTCTTCCAAAGGTGGCGAAGGCCGGTTCCGGCGAAACCAGCTTGCTGTCGTTGAGAAAGGCGGAGGCGCTGAGGGTCAAGGCAGGCGAGGGGCGCCAGGTTACATCCGCATCGAGACCGTAGAGCCTGCCGCGACCAATGTTGGTCGTATAGGGGAGGCCGGACGTGTCGACGAGGTCGGCCTGCATATCCTTCCAGTCCGCGGCAAAGACAGCAGCGCGGACCAATAGCGGATCATATGCTTCATGACCCAAGCGGATGCCAATCTCGTTCATTGTGAGTCCGTCGGCCGCAAACTTGCGGCTTTCGAGGCCCGATCCCGATGGCGCGACTGCCAGCCCGCCCGCCCGTTCTCCCTGTTGGAAATGAAAGAAGGCCGAGAAGCGACCGCCCGGATGCCAGTCGAGTCCCAGGGTGTTTGAAAAGCGGACTGAATCGCGGGAGGATCGTGGGGACCCGTCCTGTAGCGAATCGATCAGCAGACCGGTGCTGTTTGCGAAGGTGAGTCGTTCCCCGATCGTCCCGGTCAGCGTTCGAGTGAGTGGATGGGATATCTGCCCGAACAATGCCCCTTCTGCCTGCACATTGACAACACCGGCAATCTGCACGGGCGCATCGAGCGGCCCCAGCGTGCGGGAAAGTAGACTGGCACTCAAGAGAGTGGTGACTCCTGCAACCCAGGGGGCTCCGGGACTTCCGCCCGCGATGCGCGTCTCATGGGTGATCAGCGTAATGTTGTTGTCTTCCTCGAAGCGCGCGGGCGTCATCGTGCCGTCGTGTCCGGTCGCATCGAATACCGTATTCAGACCGTGCCAAACGGACGAGGTGGTTGAAACGAGCTCGGCGTCACCCACAGGTCGTCGAATGCCGATATACGCAACTCGATAGTTGTTGCGGAAAGGCTGGGGGATGACGCTGCTGCGGGAGAGGGGCGGGCTGCCCTGCAGAGTGTATTGGGCATCGGCGTCGTTGATGTTTTGCAGTACGAAACCGAAATCCAACGTCCATTTCGAGAGGTTCACGCGCAACGCCGACCGCAGGCCGTAGCTCGCGACGGTGTTGATGTCGTGCAGGCCGCGCGCGACGTCATCAACGTAGCCCGCATCGCGAGCGCCATAAGTGACCATTCGGAACGCAACCTGGTCCTCGAGCAAAGGCAAGTTGAACATTGCGGCACCATCGCGGCTGAGAGTACCGAGCTCGGTGGAACTGAGGCCTGCTGACAGGGACGCGGAAGTTTCATCGGCTTCCGGATCATTGGGGACGAGTCGGATGACGCCGCCGAGTGTACCCGCACCGTAGAGCGTACCTTGTGGGCCCACCAACACCTCGACGCGCTTCATGTCGTAGAGATTGAGATCAGGGTCGGGTGCGTTGTAGGTCAGTCGAACGTCGCCCAGATATTGACCGGCGGTGGCCTGCGTCGGGCCGTTGAAGCTGCTGTCCGCCATGCCGCGGATGAACAGCTTGTCGCGGCCTGGACCGAGATTGGTGGAGCTGAGTATCGGGAGCAACTCAGTGATGGCACCCGTTCCGGCAGCCGCGTTATCGGCGGTCCAACCCCGCTGGAACGAGATGACCTTGACGGAGCCCGGGTAGGTATCGAGTAACATGTTTTGTTTGCTGGCTGTGACAACGATCTCCTCGGGCTGATCGACCGCGGTGGACGCTGGGGCCTTTACTGGTTTTGGCAACGCGGCCGGCGCGCGCTTCCGGACGATCCGGATGGTTGTCAGGTCATAAAACAAGGCCTCGGCACGCGTCCCGCGAAGCGCCCGGTCCAGCGCATCATTGAGCGAAAGATCACCCTTCACGCCCGGGGAGTATTCGTCCGCCACATCCGGCTCGGTGACAGTGATGGTGACGCCGGCCTGCAAGCCCAGCGCGGCAGCAACATCGCCGAGGCGGCCGGGGGAGATATTGAAGCTATCCGCTCGGGCTGTACCGGTCAGCCCCAGGGCGGCGACAGCGATGGCTGCCGCGGGCCATCTAACGATCACCATTATCGAGAGACTTCATCGTCCAACCCGTAGGTCCGGCTTCCAGGTCAACGTTCAAAGCCACCTTCAGGTGCTCGAGCTGCTTCGAGCCCACGCCATCCAGCACAATGGTGCCGGAAAATGGCCGATCGGCAATGATGGGAGATACGACGATATGAACGCCGAGCGATCGCTCGAGATCGGCTGCGACCTGTGACAGCCGTTCACCGGAATAGACGAGGCGACCGGCCTGCCAGGCACCCACCGATGCGATCGGCGCCGTGGTCACGCGCAGGGTTGCTGAGTCAGACCGCGCCAACAAGGATTGACCGGCATCGAGAGGAAGTGTCTGTGCCTGAGTGTTGTAGGTAACTTTGCCTTCCGCGACCGCGACGCGCACCTGGCTTGAATCGCGTACGACGTTGAAGACGGTTCCGACATCCACGATGCGGCTGTTTCCGATTTCGAGTGTGAAAGGCTTGGCGTTGTCATGATGTACACGGAACAGGGCCTCTCCAGAAGCCAGCGAGGCGAAGCGGGGATTCTTTCGATCGAAGGTGATCCGAGTTGCACCGTTGAGGAGCACTTGAGTGGTGCTATCGAGTGCAATCGTCTGACGTTGCCCCGGGGCTGTCGTGACCTCGTATCGGCTGGACGCCAACTGCGGGTAGAAAGCGACCACTGCGGCGATTGAGGCCGCCAGCGCGACGCTGGCTAGCCACCAGCGGGGCGATCGGGACACGGGGGTGGCCGTTGGGGGCAGAGATGCCGTCGTTGCCGGCACGGGCCTGGCCGCCGCCGCGTCGCCCACGGGTTGCCCATCGCGGGTGCTCTGCGCCTTGTGCGCGGACCGCGCGTCAGGCGCAATCTGTGCGGTCTGCAAGTCGCCCATGCGCGGCGCCACAGGCGCAAATTTCAATTGGGCCAGCAAGGGCTCGATCGCCAGATCGACCTGCTCAATCGCCGTATAGGCCTCCTGGTGGCGCGGGTCCTGCGCCAGCCAGTCCGCAAACGCATCCCACGTCGCATCGTCGCCATGGCGAAGCCGGACATGCCATTCAATGGCGCGCGCCTGCAGGTTGTTGTCCGTATCAGCACCCATGAGGGACCCTTTTTACTTGAGACACCACGGACCCCACTAATCCCCATCCATACGAAGCCTGGCTCCTGCAATCGCCTCGTAGGCGCGGGTCAGATGCTTTTCGATCGCGCTGACACTGATACCCAGGTCCGCGGCGATCTGCCGCTGCGGCTCGCCATCGAGGCGGAAGCGCCTGAAAATGATGCGGGTCCTCTCGGGGAGCCCATCGAGCACCTGCTGCAGAATTGCAAGCTGCTGGCGTGCGATCAGCCCCGCTTCAGCCGAGGGGCGTTCGTCAATTTCCGGCTGCTCGCCGTGGGCAACCAGCCAGTCGCCGTCGCGACGCGCGCGCCGGTCGGCCGTGCGGCGATGAAGCAAAAGGTGATTGTTCGTCATCTTATATAGGTAGGCGCGCGGCTGATCCACCAGGCCGATCTTCTCGGCCCATAGCTTCAAATGGACCTCCTGAAGGATGTCCTCTGCCTCGTCCGCCGTCGCACCACGCACCCTCAGGTAGCGCAGAAGCGCGGGACGACATTCGGTGAAGGCTCCGAGAAGCCCACTGTTCGACATGGTGTGCTGATCACTCTCTGCGGGCAAATGGGTGCCCTTCCGAACACAGGGCATCCCTATGCGACGAATCCGTCCAAAAAATATTTGATGGGGAAGTACCTGCCCGTCGGTGTCTTGGGGGAGACGAACATTGCACCCGCATTCGCAACAGAGAGACCCCCGTGCAGCCGCAGATTATGACCCAGACCCGCTCACAAATCATTGCAATCACAATTGCCGCATCACTCGCATTGTTGGAGACCACCGCACAAGCGCAAGAAGGAGCGCGTGTCGCGCAGACGGAAGAGCCGAAACAGGATCGCAATCACGTCATTGTCGGCCTCGGTGCAGCCTATGCGCCCGCTTACGAGGGCGCCGATAAATATCGCGCCCTGCCGATTCCAGCCATCGATGTGCAATGGGGCCCGTTCTTCGTGGATCTGCACAACGGCGTGGGTATCAACATTGTCGACACCGATTTTTTGACAGCGGGCACCAGCTTGATGTTCATGCCCGGCTATCGGCGCGGGGATGCACCGCAGGGGATCGGTAAGCTTTCGAACGGCGCTGGTGGCAGGGTATTCGTCAGCGTCAAAGGAGGAGGGTTCGTTGCCACGGTCGGTGGAACGAAGGGAGTCTCCGGTGGCACCAAAGGCACCGTCGCTGACGCGAGCTTGTCATATCCAATCTCTGTGACTTCGCGCCTGACGCTCATCCCAACCATCGGGACGACGTGGGCTGACGCAAAACATAACAACCGCTACTTCGGCGTGGACGCTGAACAGTCGTTTGCATCGGGACTGCCGCAATTCACGCCCGGCAGCGGAATCAAGGACGCGTCCGCAATGATCAGCGCGAGCTATCGCTTGACCGACCACTTCATTCTCGGGGCTTCTGCCGGGGCCACCACCTTGCTCAACAAGGTCAAAGACAGCCCCATCGTATCTCACAGGAATGCCCGGCCCATGGGGTTCGTGTCAGTTTCCTATCTGTTTTGATGACCGGAGAGTCGAATGAATAAATCCATCAAGCCCCGGCTACTGGCGGTCACTGTGTTGTGTGCAGCTGTAATGGGATGCGCAGGTGCTCCCAAACCCATCGCCTATTCCAATCTGCAATCGGCGTCGTACATGGCACGCAACGCAAAGGGAGACGCGAAGCACATGCCATATCGCTATTCAACCGACGTGGACTGGCTAGCCTATAACAAGTTGATCATTGATCCGGTGGTGATCTATCAGGGTCCGGATCAGCAATTCGGCTCAATGTCGGATGCGGATAAGGCTGTCCTGACGGATTACATGGCGGAGCAGTTTTCCGCCACGCTGCGCCAGCGGTTCACAATCGTAACCTCGGCAAGCCCAGGCACCTTGCGCTTGAAGTTGACGCTGACTGGCGCAACCAAAACCAAGCCGGTCGTCGGTACGTTCACGCGGCTCGACATCGGGGGGAATATCTACAACAGCGTGCAAAGCGTGAGAGGGGGAAGGGGGGCGTTCACGGGCGAAGCGATCTACGCCGTGGAATTGTACGATGCCCAAACGGATCGCCTGCTCGAGGCCTACGTTGCCCGGCAATATCCTCGGCCGTACAACGTCAAGGCGACCTTTGGGTCGCTGACCGCGGCTCAGGTTGGGATCAAGAAGGGCGCGGATGCGCTTCTCGAGCACCTTTGGGAGTCGCGCAAGGCGCAGTGAGGAAGGCAAATTGCGCTGCAGCGGTGCGATATCTGTGTGACAAGGGACAGTTAGTGACAAGCCACAGATCGGGGAGCAGGGGCCGTGAGCACATCGACTGACCGCAATTCTCATTGCTTCTCACGCTGGGTTATAGGTGCGTGGCTCGCAGCGGCCGGCGTGATGGCTCCTCTCGGCCAGCAGACCCGCGCCGCCGATTTTCCGGTCCACGATACCGGCGACCCGGTCGCCAATGGAGCAGCGCTCGTCGGGGCCATCAACGCGGCCATGCACACGGCTGAGGAAGATGATCGGGTGTTGCTGGATGCGGGCGTGCGCTATGTGCTCACAAATGCGGACGCCAGCACGCCCAACACCGGTCTGCCGGTGATCAATAGTGGAATATCGATACAAGGTGGCTTCAACTCGAAAGGCGATATCACTACGATCGAGCGGCAGGCCGGATCGGCACCGTTTCGTATCCTGCTGATACAGCCGAGAATCGAATGGGCCAAAATGCCCGGATGCTCCGGTCCGACACCGGTTGATATCAAGCCGACGGTCCGGCTGGAGTATCTCAAAATCACCAATGGGGACGCCTCCGGCGCCGGGCCTGTCGATAATATGGGCGGCGCCATTCAAAATGAGGACGGACAGCTTTTCCTGTTGCGCAGCGAGTTGAGTGGCAACACGGCGGGCTTGGGCGGCGGTATCGACAACTATCCCTATCTTCTCATATTCACAAACTATTGTTCCGCAACCCCTACCAAAGAGGGCAAGTCTTTTCTGGGTGATGTAACAATCCAGGAAACCCGCGTTCATGGCAACAGCGCCTCGGACTCCGGCGGCGGAATCAACAACGCGGGCGGCCTGATGAGGATCGATCACTCGACCGTTGATGTGAATCAAACCGGTGTCTACGGCGCGGCCCGCGTATGGAGCTGCCGGAATTGAGAATGCCGGTGGACGGCTGACGGTCAGTTTCAGCACGGTGACGCTCAACAAGGGAGCGGGGATTGACAATAATATTTTTCTCACCGGCGTCGCGACGATTCACGACACCATTGTGGCCGGGAATGTCGGGGCCTACGACGACAGCACGGCCCTTTTGCCATTCGATTGTTTTGGCGCGATCAGATCGCTGGGACACAATTTGATTGGGGTCATCCAGCCGCATAGCGATCCGTCCAACGGGTGTAGTTTGACGACGGCGCGCGGTGATCAGGTCGGTTCCGATCGGTCAGCTCCTATCGACGCAAAGCTGGGGCCACTTGCTGCCAACGGTGCCTTCACGCCGACACATGCGCTGCTCGATGGAAGTCCCGCCATCAATCACGCTGACTCGACTTCGGCAGTGTGTCCTGTTGATGACCAGCGTGGAATCGTCCGCCGCCGTATCCCTGGGGACGCGTGCGATGTTGGCGCATTTGAGAAAGTAGAACCGGGCTGCGGACTGGACTGCAACTTGTGGAGAATCGTGAGCGTTTGCGCGCGCAATCCGTTCGTATGCGAGAAACTCCTGGTCCCTAAAATCGAGAACCTGCCCCCGGTGCCGGACTGCTTGTTGGATGGTCCTGGTTGCCTGATACCGCCGCCAGTTGACTTTCAATAAGCGGGTTGGGAAGGACCGACTGTCCATGCCTGGCGAAGCCGGAAATTCAGCGAGCGCGGGGTCAGAAACGCTCACGGAGCTCGTTGCCCGGCACGTTCGCCTGGTCAACGGCCTGCGCGGGGTTGGCGACCAGCGAGCCATTATCGCCACGGCAAGTGCAGCGGCAGATGCGATCGAGGCCCGAGTTGATCCTGTTGCGCCTGTCCTGGCCGAAGCCGAGCGTGCGGCGCTCATGGCATCGCAACGGCTGACTTTCAACGCTGCCGCAGATTGCTGGCCCGGCTGGGAGATTGCGCCCGACAAATCCTCTGTCTCCAGGGTGGATCTGCAGGGCGGCCTGGATCTCGCGCGCCGGTCCTTTGTTTTGGTGCAACGGTTGCACTTGGGCGCCTTACGTGAAGGCACGGCACACTGGATGATCGGCGCATACCAGCTCGCGCTTGGCCAGATCGACGACGCGGTCTTGTCGCTTTCCTTGTCTGTGGATCGATATCAAGACGGGCGTGCACCGGGCCTCGCATGGCTTGCCCGAGGCTACATCGCAATCGCTTACGAGACCGCCAATCAACCTCGGCCCGATGGCATCGCGACCTTCGACGAGGTGTTGGTTGCCATTGAGATGGGGCGATTTGAAGATGCGGCCGACTGGCGCGAGCAGTTGAATGTCGCGCGGCGGGTGTTCACGAGGCATGCTGGTTGAAAGCAGCCGTCGAGTAAGAAAAACTAAACTGACACTCAAAGAATGTGTTTGGCCGCTTGCGTGGCCACGCGCATAGTTCCTGCGCACCCGTTGGGTGTCTGACCAACCACTTGCGAACGGCACTGTACTGGGAGCAGCCCGATACAGTGCGTGAGATTCGGTGGTGCGCGTACATCCCGTTCAACTATCTGCCGGACTACGCTGACTGCAGTAGATAGGTTTAGGAGGCGTTTCAATGGACATCTTGCTTGGAATGGCAATAGTCGGGGTGTGGATCGTGGTTTCGGTTGTGGGCTTGCGCAGGGCCTACAACTCACGCAGGCGCTACCCCGCACCGTAGGAGTGGCAGCGTAGGGGTGGCAGCGGCAGCCGCCCAGGCAGAGAGGCCCTCCCGACAGATTTACGACGCCCGCGCCGACGACTTGGCGGCTTTGGACACCGCTTTCGGTTACCCCTCCATGTGGGGATCTCGTACAAAACACATGGGGGCCTTATGAACTGTCCGAATTGCCATCAACCGACAGCCAACGATGCCGTTTTCTGCGGCGCGTGCGGCACACGGCTGGCCAGCGCAGCGCCATCCGCAGCACCCGACGGCACACTGGGACCCACGCCGGCTCTCGCCGGGGCCGGGGTGGGGGCCGGAGTGGGGGCCGGTAACACCCCGTTCCTCAACTCTCAGGCGACTGCCAGCTTTGTGGCCCGCGTCAAAGGCATTCTGCTGAGCCCCAATTCCGAATGGCCCATTATCGCCAGCGAAAACACTTCGGCGGTGGCGCTCTTTACCACCTACGTGATCCCGCTCGCGATCCTGGCCGCTTTGGCCAATTTCATCCGTATGTCCGTGATCGGGGTGAGCATGCCTTTCGGCGGCGCATTCCGCATCCCGATGCTGGCGGGCCTGAGCAACGCCGTGTTTACCTGTGTGATGGCTGCAGTGGGTGTAGCCATTGTTGCCCTGATCATCAATCTGCTGGCTCCCACCTTCGGAGGCACCAGTGACGGGCGCCGCGCGCTGCAAACGTCCGCCTATTCGCTGACCGCCGCGTATGTTGGGAGCCTCCTCGGCTTGCTGCCGCTGGGAACCTTGTTGAGTCTTCTCGCGGGTTGTTACGGCATCTACACGCTTCACCTGGGCTTGCCAGTGATGATGCGCTCGAAGCCGGACAAGGCCGTTGGATACACGGCGTTGGTGGTGGTCTGCACCATTGTGCTCGGGCTCATCCTGGGAGCCGTCAGCGCCTCGCTTGGTATCAGCCGCACCGCAGGACTGGGTGCCTTCAGCCGTTCTGCCGATCGGGAGGCAGCTCAGGAGGCTGCGCGGGAAGATGCGGCCGCAACTGTAGGCAATGCGATTGGCGGGCTCCTCGGCTCGGACGAGAAGGGTAAGCAAGGCATTGGCGCCGCGATCTCAAATCTCGCGAAAACCGGCGAGCAAATGGCGCAACAGGAGAAGGCGCAGCAGGAGAGGCAGAGCGTGGCAAGCTCTTCGAGTTCGACCTCATCCGGGGCTGCATCGTCGGATGCGCCAACAGCGGACTCGTCACAACCGAACCCCATGGCAGCAGCCGGCGGGTTGGTGGCTGCGTTGGGAGGCGCCCTCGGGGGCGCGCACCGCCACGCGCCCGTGGACTTCCACCAACTCCAGACCTTGCTGCCAGCGACCCTGCCCGGGATGCCTCAACAGCATGCGAGCGGGGAGGCGAGTCAGGCTCTCGGAATCAAAAAGACATCCGCCACGGCGACCTATCGGGGCTCAGGAGACGCTCGCGCGGAAGTCAATATAACTGATGCCACTGGAGTCGCTGGTCTCATGGACGCGGCGGCCTCATTCGACGTCAACAGCGCAACCGAGAGCGACTCAGGCTTCGAGAAGGATGTCTCAATCGGCGGTCGCAAGGTGCATGAAAAATACGACCGCAATTCCCACCACGGTCAGATATCGACACTCGTGGGCCGACGTTTCGCCGTTGAGATTACGGGCGATAATGTATCGATGGAAGACTTGGAGCGTTCATTGGCGGCGGTTGACCTCAAAGCCCTGGAGGGTATGAAGGACGCAGGTGCGACTTCAGAATGAACTGATGTAGTACGGCGCGAGTCAATTCGAGTCGAATATCGATTGCAGGTCAGGTGCATCGAAGGCGCGCTCGACCCACGCTTCAATGGATCCCACATCCGCGGCGAAAATGCGTTGCCGAACAGGGCCTGGCAAGGTGCCGAAACGTCTCTCCAGGAGGCGGGCCAATATTTTGGCTTCACCCTCTGCCTTGCCCTCCGCTTTGCCCTCTGCCTTGCCTTGGTCGTAATAGGGTTGAGTCAACCATCCCATGATCTGCTCCTTCCGTTCCGGCACGAGCCGCAGCAACGCCGGCTATATTTTAGAGCCTACAAGAAAGCCCGCAAGCGCACTTCAGTCGACAGAGCGAGGTCTCCCACTAGTACCAGGTCGACCAACGCATGACGCGTTCTTGGCTATGTGACATACCCCAGTCACGACGTCCGAATACAGCGTGGTCAACCACGCTGTTTAATCATTGGTAAACAACGTCGGTTATCTACGTGCGTTGGCTCCGTCAGTTTCTCCCGCGTGGCTTGTTAGTCGGCCCCGGAATTTCCCAGCAAACACGCAATCAAATTGCGTATCCTCTCGAGGAGGTCACCACTAGGATCGCTCGCAGTTGCATTGCGGACGAAACTCATGGCGCTACATGCGGCAACAGTTGGGTTACTCATTGAGAAAGCCAAGTTTGAACCCGAGGTGGCCATTGGGGTCGCCGAAGCGATTGAGTTCGCAATGACACAGGCCCAGTTCGTAACGGTGCCGATTCTCGATGCGCGCCTTCACGGGATAAGCGCTGAAATACGCGTGCTCGAAGGGAAACTCGATGCCAGTATCAAGGAGCAGAAGGCGGACATGCAGCGACTCGCTGCGGAGCTCAATGGGAAAATAGAAACGAAGCTCGCAGAGATGGAGGCGAGGCTGGTCCGGTGGGTCTTCCTCGTCATGTTGGGAAATGTGGCGTTGAGTCTGGCGGCCACCATGGTGTTGAATGCGTTCAGGACTCTGTAAGCACGGTGGACGCCGGCCGCCGGGGGGGCTCTTTCCATTCCAAGACGCGCTCGATTGATGCACCCGTTAGCGACGAAATGCGCGCGGATTGCGCCAGATCGATATGCCGGAGAGAGCTGTTTCGGGGTACAGTTGTTTCATGAGCGAAACGCGGAGCTGTTTTCCGGGAGCAGCACTCCGCTGGAACGATCGGAGCGACTTTCCCATAGACTGGAATGGCCCTGTCAACAGGCCGTTCGACTCGTTTGCGGATGAGTGCAAGGCGCAACCCATCGTCGAACTCCTGGAGCGGGTGGTCCGCCGCTTTCCGGAGCGGATCGCTCTCTGCGGCCCCGAAGTCTCAATCACCTACGCCGAGTTCTGGCGCGCTTTGACCGGCTGGGGCGAGCGGCTAGCCGCTGCGACCGCTCCTGGTGATCTGATCGGAATTCTGGTACCCGTTTCGGCGGAATTCCCCATTGCCATGTTCGCCTGTTTGGCTGCGGGACGTCCGTTCGTCGCCCTTGATCCAAGCTATCCGCCCGAGTGGATTACGCAGGTCTTGGACGACTCGCGGCCAGCCATGGTTTTGGTATCGACAGGGGACCACGGCGCCCCGAACGCCATCCCCGCTACAGTCCCCACTCTCGACCTCAAGAAAGCGACGCCAGAGGCCTCTTCGAGTTGGCGACCAGCGCGTCTGGGTCCCGACGAAGCCGCATGCGTCCTCTTCACATCGGGGAGCACCGGTCGACCGAAGGGCATCGTCAACTCGCAACGAAACCTGCTCCAGCGCGTGAGTCAGTCTATCAATGCGGCCCATATCAACTGCGATGATCGGTTCCTGACCCTCACGTCCCTGTGCACCATTGTGGGCGTACGTGACTTAATTACTTCCTTACTCGCGGGAGCGTCCTTCTATCTGTTCGATACCCAAAACTCGGGGGCGCGCGAGATTCATAGGGTCATTCGCGATGCCCAGATCTCCATTCTGTTCGCTTTGCCCACATTGCTGAGATCCATCGTTGACAGCAGTCGAGGCCGCGCTGGTGATTCATTAAGGTTGGTGAGGGTCGGGGGAGATACGACGCTGTGGCGCGACATTGCTGGGCTGAGAGCCTGGATGTCACACGCCACCTTCATCCAGCTCATCTACGCCGCCACGGAGGCGCCGATGATGCAGTGGTTTGTCAGTGAAGTTGTGTCGGAAAGCGAAGAGCGAGTTCCTATCGGTTATCCGCTGTCAGGCAATGAATTGGCGGTTGTCGACGAAGACGGAGAGCGGACACCGGAAGGTGAAGTCGGCGTGCTGCTTGTGCGGAGCCCTTATGTTGCCCTTGGGACTTGGTCGCAAGGACGATGTCAGGCTGCTGGAGACCCAATCGGCGCAGGCGCTGGGAGCGTGCGAGTATTCAGAACTGGGGACCTGGTTCGGCGGCGGCCTGATGGGCTCTATGACAGGCTTGGGCGCAAAGACCGGCAGGTAAAGATCCGCGGTGCCCGCGTTGAGCTGGATGGGGTGGAAACGGCCATTCGCGGCCATCCGTCCGTGCGCGATGTGGGTGTGGTCGTCAGGACTGACAGTGAGAGCGGCCTTGCCAAACTGGTTGCCTATGTCCAGCCGGATGAGGCAGCTTCGGACCAGTTCATTCATGAGTTGAGTCTCATGATGCGTCGGACCGCGCCTGCTCACATGCGGCCGTGGCGCTACTATCTGGTGTCGGTCATTCCTCGCCTGCCCAACTCAAAATTGGATACCCGCGGTCTGGCGGCACTGGACGTGGAGAAGAGCAGGGCGGAAGTCGATACCCGGCCTGCTGATGCCACCGCGAGTTGGATCGGCGCGGATGCCATTGAAACAACCGTGGCGCGCGTTTGGCGTGACACTTTGGGTCTGCCACTGTCTCGCCGCGAGGATGACTTCTTCGATCTGGGCGGCGACTCGCTGCGTGCGATTACCATGACTTTTGAGCTCGAAAAGGCCTTACACCGCGAGCTCCCGACGAACCTGATCAGTCAGGCGCCGACTTTCGCGGCCTTCTGCGCAAAACTGCGGGAGAATGCACCGGCTGCTTATTGTCCGCTCGTCGTCCTCAAAGCGGGACAGGGGACACCACTATTCTTTATCCACGGCGTAGGCGGAGGCGTCATGGAGTTGTTTGGTATCTGCCGGAGGATGAGTTGGCCTGGGCCCGTGATTGGCATTCAGGCGCGTGGGTTGGATGGATGCGACCTTCCACATAGCTCTATTGAGGAAATGGCAGACGAGTACATCACGGCCGTGAGGGGCCAACAGCCGGAAGGACCTTATTTCCTGTGCGGATATTCGTTCGGTGGTCTAGTGGCATTTGAGTTGGCGCAGCGCCTGAGTAGTAGCGCTGACAAGGTCGCCTTCGTCGGTCTGCTGGCTACCCTGCCGCCGGGCCATCATTTGTTGCGATTGCGGACGTGGACGGCGTATCTCTACCGCCAGTTGTTGCAAGCAGTCGTTCAATTCAAGGACCGCTCCTTGCACCGGTGGTTCAACCGTCCGAATGCGGCGGTCGATAGATCGCGTGCTCAAGCGGCGCCGGCGGCCTTACGGACAGTTGCACTAAGGGCACTGTGCGCGTCGGTTGCCTACCGTCCGGGCACTTACAACGGCCAATTGACGGTGTTTGAACCTGATCTCCGTGACCTGGGTGTTCCTTCGTCTGCGTCGCTCTGGAGTCGCCACGCATCCGCGCTACGACACGAGAGGCTACAAGCTCGCCACGATGACATGCTCCATGGAGCGAACGCTCCGGCAGTCGCTAATTTGCTGAGTCGGTGCCTGAAATCGGCCGCAGTTGCTGTACCGGCGGGCGCTTCAGCAAAGAGTAGCCACGTGTAATAAGGAGACGGTCCCCATAGCCGCCTATTAATCTAATTTAACATAATATACATTATGCGCAACTCGGTAATGCTAAGCCTGAGCATCGGCGCGGCCTCTATGGGCCCCTTTGTCGAGGGTTTTTGGCCTTAGGGTTGCGAATCCCGCGCATTGCCGACACATCCTCTGCACGGGTCGTGCACCACGAGCCCACCGATCAGCGAGCGACAAGCCGAACAGCTCATCAGCTCGCGCACGCCAATCGGCGGCCCATTGCCGGCAGATATCACTCAGTCGGCCTTGGCCGTTTTCGCCTTTTCCTTCACTGCGTCCAAATGGGCATTTGCCGCGTCTTTGCAGGCCTTTTGAGCATCGCCTTCCAGCGCCTCGCACTTCGCCAGAGCGACCTTTGTTTCGCCCTCGGCCTCGGTAACGGCAGTATCGACCAAGGCGCCGACACCCTTGTCGGTTGCTTTGATTTGAGCATCTGTCCGCTCTTTAGCGGCCTCCGCCTGGACGTCCTTCTGTTTTTCCTCGGCCTTGGCGTTCGCCTCGGCGGCATCGCTCTGCGCTTTGGCGACATCCGCTTGAACCTTGTCGGGAGATTCGGCCTTGTTGCAAGCAGACAGTCCCAGTAATGCGCTGGCGATCAACGCGCACCAAAATGCGGGTCTCATCATGAGAGTCCTCCGATTTCCGCTCGACGAGCGGAATTTTCACCGTCGAGTATAGGTCTGCGGTTAGCGCCGCAGCACCCCACAAAGCCGACTCCGTCTGTGGGACAAGTCCTACAAAACGCAAGAACATCGCGCGGCAACACGCGAATCTCTGTTTCATCTCGTGAATGACGGCCGTTCATCCGCCGGGGTCAGGAACTGTACCGGTCGATCAAGTTGGTTATGGCGCTCGACTGATACCCTTCCGCCAGAGTTCGCAGCTGTGCTGCGAACGCCGAGTACCGCAGGTCAAGCGCGCGCACGTGCTCAGCACGATCGCGAATTGAGCGCATGTTGCCGGCAATGGCGAGCTCCCGCAGCACCTTCATCTCATCGGGTGGTGGCGGCACGACTTCGTCCTCATTCGCCGCCGCATCGACCTGCGACGGCGCGATCTCATCGAAGGTCCACTCGAGGTGCAACAGATCGGCGATGGCACGCAGCAGTGCCGACTCCTGTATGGGTTTGCTGATGAACGTATTCGCACCGGCTGCGCGACTGTGGGCCTCTGTTTCCACTGATGCACTGGCGGACGTCACGACGATCGGTAGGTTCATGGTTTCAGGCAAGCTGCGTAGCCGGCGCGTCGCTTCAAATCCGTCCATCCGCGGCATCGTGAGATCCATGATCAGCAGGTCCGGCCTGAAGCTAGCTACTACGACCAGTGCGTCTGCGCCGTCGACGGCCTCGGCAACGTGGAAACCGAGCGAGGCCAACACTTCAACCAGCATAGCGCGATTCGGCAGAACGTCATCGACCACGAGAATTTTACGGCGCTCGCCCAAGTAACCAGTCGGTGCGTTGCCGACTCGGGAGACGTCCTGCGCGCTCTGCAGTGTCGGGACGTCGATCTCAAACGAAAACACACTACCTGTGCCCGGCACGCTGCGCACCTGGATGTCTCCACCCATGAGACGGATCACCTCCCGGCTGATGGCCAGTCCCAACCCTGTCCCGCCTTCGCGGCGTTTGGCCTCGCCCACCTGCTCGAAGTGCTGGAACAGGCGTGCCATCTGGTCCTGCCTCATGCCGATTCCTTCGTCTTCCACCTCGAAGCGCAGCCGCGCGCCAACGCGGAACAAACGCAATGTTATCCCGCCGGAATCGGTGAATTTGACTGCATTGGATAGAAGGTTGAGCAGGATCTGGCGCAGCCTCTTGCCGTCCACGCTGATCGTACCGGGCAGATCGGCTGCTGCGTGGTAGGTAAACATCAGGCCTTTGTCGTCCGCCTTCACACGGATCGTGTCACACACAATCTCCATGAAGGCAGCCAGGTTGAGCTCTTCGGGATACAACTCGAAGCGGGCAGCATCGATGCGGGCCAGATCGAGGAGGTCGTTGATGAGTGTCAGCAGGTGGTGGCTACTCTCGTCAATGATCCTGAGTGAGCGGTTCTGACGCTCACTCAAAGTCTTATCACGTTGCAGCAGCTGCGCGAACCCGGTGATGGCGTTGAGTGGCGTACGCAGCTCATGGCTCATCTGAGCAAGAAAGTCGCTCCGTTGCCGGGCCAGATGTTGGGCCTCGGACAGGGCCGCCTCGCGGGCAGCTTCTACGGCCTTGCGCTCGCTGATATCGCGTGCCGCGCCCACCGTACCGAGTACCGTTCCATCATCGTCGAGCACAGCGGCCTTATACGTCTCCATCCATACACCGCGATCCTTGTCTGGCACCCACTCCTCTGTGGTCTTGCGCTTGCGCGAAATCATCACGTCTTCATCGTCAGCTACCTGCTGTTTCCCGACATCCGGCGGCAACAGCTGCAGGTCGGACTTGCCGACCATGCTTTCAACCGAGTGGCCACGCGCCGCCGCGTGGGCCTGATTTACAGCCAGGTAACGACTTTGCGTGTCTTTGAACCACGTCCACATCGGCAGCATGTCGATCAGAGTCCGGAGGTAACGCGTCCGTTGTCGCAGCTCCTGCGTGCGTAATTGAACCCGCTTCTCCAGATCGGCGTTGAGGGCTCGGACGCGAAATACGAAAAATGCGGTGCCGATGAAGGCCAAGGCAACGGCAGCCAACAACGTCCATAGCCAACGCTGTTCCAACTCGCGCTTGAGCAATTGCTCAGTTTGCTGTTCGCTGCGGCGTCTCAGCGCCTCGATCTCACGTTGCTTACCTTGGGCCTCGAAGCGCTTGATCAATTCCACCACGCGCGGCCTGGCGTTCTCGCGCGCCGCCTTGGCGGTCAGCTCGCTTGCTTCTAAGGACAGATCGAAGGCTCGCTTATAATTTCCCTTCGCGGCCGCTACCTGCGCGCGACGGGTCGCACTGCCACTGAGGTATTGAGCGAGTCCGAGAGTTTTGGCCAGCTCGTAAGCTCGTTCGGCATCGGTCTGCGCCTGCGCAATCTCGCCCAGCGCCTCGTACTCCGCGCTGCGCGCATTGAGTGCATACCACGTACTGATGGGGTTTGGATAACGCCGATAGATGTCCAACGACTCATCGAGATACCGCAGGGCCTCCCGATGGCGACCCGCTTGCGCCAGCATATCTGCCAGACCAAACAGTGCGTAACTGGTCGCAAACGGCGCGCCGACCTCACGAAACACTGAAATTGAATACCCGAGCTGTTGCTCCGCACCCGACAGATCGCCCTCCCGCCGTCTGAATCCCGCCAACGATGAGAGCGCGAACCCTTCCAGCATTCGTGAATGCGCTGCGCGAGCCTGCTCGAGCATCTGCTGAGCGTGCTCGCCCGCCTCCGTGACGCGTCCGCTGAGATCGAATACGATCGTCAATGCGTTGTGGGCATATGCCAGCACCAGCGGATTGTTCGAGCGTTGGGCGACGTGCATTAATCGGACGGCCACAGCCACGGCGTCGTCGATTTGCTCGAACCGGCGATATCTGGCCGTCGCCCGTAGCATCGCCTCGCCCAGCAGATCGGGCCGGTCCAAGCCTTCGAGCATTGCCACGCTGTGTTGGGTGGCTACCAACGCCCCCTCGATGTCGCCGCGATTGACGGAATTCAGGACGACGTTGAGGTCGGATTCGGCTTGGCCCACCCGGTCGCCGTTGGCGGCTGCAATGTCGAACGCCTGTTTGGCATGCGCCGCCGCCGGCTGGGTCAACGCTAGGTAAGTCTCGATGCGGGACAACAGGTTGAGAGCGCGAGCCCGGTCGGCGGCCACGGCATTCGCGGGAAGGCCGGCCTCGAGCCGCTTTGCCGCCTCGTACGCGCCCGGAGCATCGTTCTCGGCCAGCAATCTTATCCGTGCCGCTTCAGAACGCCACGTATCAAGTTGCATTGCAACAGGAGTTTGCGCCGCTTGGCACAGGGCTGCGGCCCACAACGCCATCAAAGCGACGAATCGCACTATCACATAGCCAACCTTGTGGTGGCCCCCCCTGCTTTCCATGATAAAAGCGGCGCATGCTACGCAGCAAGCGGATGCGGCGTGCCAGGGGGGATTGGGATATGCACTTCGCCAAACGTTACATGCATGGCCTCACTGCTGCAGTGGGATGCGTGGCATCGGCACTGGCCGAGACTCCCGAGGACGCGGACGGCCTGCCGGAAGTGCTCGTGAGCGGATATCGCAAGAGTATCGAGGATGCGCAGGCGAATAAGCGTGCCGCCAGCCAGATTGTCGACTCCATCGTCGCAAAGGACATTGGCAAGCTTCACGACACCAACACAGCCGAAGCACTACAGCGCGTTCCTGGAGTACAGATCAACACGGATCTGGGCGAGGGATCTACAGTGGTGATCCGCGGCCTCGGCCAGGTCGAGACCCTGCTGAACGGGCGCGAGACCTTCACGGCCGCGGGCACACGCACACTGAACTTCGAATTCATCCCGGCCGAGTTGCTGGCCGGCGTCGACGTTTATAAGAGTCCGACCGCCACTCAGCCTGAAGGCGGCATAGGCGGAATCATCAATGTACGTACGCACCGCCCCTTTGACTTCGAAGGTCGTACGGCCGAAGCGGCGGCTCTGGCCAACTTAGGCGACTTGGGCAGAACGGCCCGGCCACAGCTGTCGCTACTGCTCAGCGATCGCATCGCGAGCGACTGGGGCGAATTCGGTGCCTTGGTGAGTGCGTCCTATCAAGAGCGGCAACTGCGCGAGGACTATATCTCCGCGGGCGCACCAACCTGTTACGGCGCAGTCACTGCGGGGATCTGCACCACCGGCATCGTGGGTCCCAATGGGTTCTACAACCCGCAGTTTACGGCTAAACGCAAACGCACGGGCTTCAGCGGAGTCCTGCAATGGCGCCCGCTCGACACCCTCGATCTCCATGCCGAGGGGAGCTACGCCAAGTTCGAGACACCCCAACTTACATTCGGAACATTTGCTCTGCCGAATGGTGCGCTCACGCGCTCGGCGACCACCTTGTATCCCGACTCAAACATTATCCAAGCGGCGACCTATCTCAATCAACCACTGCGTACCTTGGGCATCAGCCGCCTGCAGATCGACACCGATCGGCAGGTGGCCCTGGGTGGGAAGTGGGACACGGGACCGCTGACACTGCAAGCGGATGTGAGCTATCTGGATACCCGAGAGCAACTGTACTACCACGAGCTTGACCTGCAGACGACCTTGCCGACGTTCAGCATCGATACTTCCGGTTCGCCGCCCGCGGAAAGTTACAGCGGCGTCGACCTCAACGATATTGCGAACTACGGATTTGCAGGGCTGACCGACAGCGTGAACCTGTGGGTCGGCCGGGAAACGGCGGTGCAGCTCGACGCGAGCTACCGTATCTCCTCGCAGTTCAGTGTGGACTTTGGCGCCCGCTATGCCGAACTGGCGGACGGACTGACGCCAACACGATATTTCAATACCCTGGCGGCCGGCCCTGCCAACGCGCATTCCGACCTGGTCGTGCACTACCCTCTTGGCACAGCGTTCACCGGCGCAGGCGAATCGACGATCAACAGCTATCTGGTCGCCGATCCTTCGAAGTTAAGGGACATTGACGCTATCATTTCCGCCTTTGGGCTTGCGCAACGCCCGGCCATACAGACTCAGGGGATCTATACCATCAATGAGCACGACAGAGCCGCTTACTTGAAGGCCAACTTCACGTTAGCTGTGCCGTTCAGAATTGACGGTAATCTCGGTCTTCGGTTCATACACACAGCAGATTCGCTGCACGGTACGCAGACGATCGCGGGAACGACTCCCGTATACAGGCCGTTGAACGCGACTAACAGCTACAGCAACCTTCTGCCTAGCTTCAATCTGCGCGCGCGGATGACAGACACCCTGCTCGCCCGTCTTGCGGCCTATGCTTCGGTGACGCGCCCGGAGTTCTCGAACCTCAATCCTGGACTCACGCTCGTCCCAGCCAATCTGACAGGCAGCCAGGGTAATCCGCAGCTGGCTCCCTACACCGCCGTCAATTACGACGCAACGGTGGAGTGGTACTTTGACACCGCGGGCAGCCTTCATGGCAACGCGTTCTACAAGAAGGTGAGGGGCTTCCCCTTCACCACAGGCGCCAGCCAAGTCATCGAAGGAGTGACCTACATCGTCTCTCAGCCGCGCAATAGCGGGTCAGGGACCGTCAGCGGCTTCGAGGCTGGTTACCAACAATTCTACACTGCCCTCCCCGGCGCCCTCAGCGGCGTCGGGCTGCAATCCAACCTGACGTATGTGAACAGCTCTGTACCCACGGCTGTTTCCGGGTACCGCACGACGCTGCCCAACCTGTCGCGATGGAGCTACAACATCACCGGCTTGTATGAACGCGGTCGGTGGTCCGCGAGGGTCGCCTACTTCTGGCGCTCGCAATTCCTGCAGAGCATTGCCGTTGCATCCGGCGTGGGTGTAGTACCAGTCGAGAGCACGGACTTCGGTCAGCTCGCCGCGGCCCTGGACTGCAAGCTGGGTGCGCACCTCACCCTGGAGCTGGCGGGCACGAATCTGACACAGGCCAAACACCAGACGTTCATCGGTTCGCGCCGCTCACCCCTGGCGACTTACATCGATGATCGCCAGTACCTCGCCGGTGTCCGTTATCGGTTCTGATCGGCAGCCCGCAGACGGACTGTGAAGGTGCTCCCTCGACCAGGCGAGGATTCGATACCGACACTGCCCTCCATGGCATGCGCGGCTTTTGCGACGATCGCAAGCCCCAGACCGGTTCCAGGGTATTCGTCCCTGGTGTGCAGCCGTTGGAACACCTGGAAGATCTTCTCGTGATATTCGGGCTCGATACCGATCCCGTTGTCCACAACCCGGATCACGACCTCTTCGCCGACGTGTTGTGCGCCGATTTGGATTTCGGGAATTCCTTCACGGCAACGATATGTGAGCGCGTTGTCGACCAGGTTGTTGAGGATCTGAGCAATCAGGGTGCTGTCGCCAAGTGGAGTGGCCAGCGGCTCCACAATATCCAGCCGAGCCCCTGCGGAGGCGATCCGCTCACTGAATATCGTGGCGAGATGTTGCACTAGCGGCCCCAATGGTACTGCGCCAGGGGTCGACCCACCGCGTGAGGTTTGTGCAAAGAGCAACAGATCCTCAATCAGCGTCCCCATGCGCGCGCAGGTCGCGATGATCGTGTCCAAATACCGCTGCCCATCCTCATCGAGGTTGTCGCGGTAGTTCTTGCGCAGGATTTGCGCAAAGCCCGAGATGGCGCGCAGGGGGGCGCGCAGATCGTGGGAAACTGAGTAGCCGAAGGCTTCGAGCTCTCTGTTGGCGGCAGTGAGCTGCCTGTGCATCGCGCGCAGCGTGAGTTGGGCGTTGACGCGAGCCATCACCTCTTCCACCTGCAGGGGCTTAACCACATAATCCACGGCCCCGACAGCGAACGCGGTGAGCTTGTCCTGCGTATCTGCCAGCGATGTCATGAAAATGACCGGGATATCGCGCGTGGACTCCAGAGCCTTCAGGCGCCGGCACACCTCGAAGCCGCTGATCCCCGGCATTACGGCATCGAGGAGAATCAGATCGGGTTGCACGAGAGAGGCGCGCTGCAGGCCCTCCGTGCCGCCCTGGGCAACCAGCATGCGGAATTGGCGGGCCTCGAGATACTCGACGATCAGCGCCAGATTAGCCGGCGTGTCATCGACAATCAGGATGGTCGCCGTGTGTGTACCAGCACTCGCGGGCATGGCGACCAACCGAATGCCTCCAGGCAATCCCCCACTCCAACACACGTGTACTCTCTTGAAGGGTGCCGGGCAAGTGGTAGCGCTAGCGGCGTCGTTCCATGACTTGGTTCTCGGCATGGTGCCTGTATTACACAACACACTTCACGTAATGCCGTCATACGGCGGCCTATAGTCCCAACCGTGCCGCACCGCGCGTTCGCGCGGTCAGCCACTCCTCGGGCCCCGTCCCCGCCCGCATCCATCAGGCCGCTCCCCTTGTTGCATTGCACCGCAAGTTGTTGCGACTTGGTGGCACTGAGGCATGTCAACGTACCCGACACCATGAGGACGCTCATTTATGCCCATTCAACCGGCAGCGCAATCCGACACGAGCACCGCGGATCTGGGCTCGAGGCCCGCCACTGACCACAGCCGCGGGCTGGTACCCGTGTCGGAGCGCATGGTGATGCTTCTCGACATTGACCAACTGATCGGCACTGAAATCACCTCCCTCGGACAGTTAGAGGATCTCGTAGCATGAACGGGTTCAAGAATCTGAAAATGACGGCGAAGCTTGCGCTGTCCTTCGGCACGGTGTTGGCCATCATGGCCGTACTCGGCCTGGTGAGCATGTCCCGACTGGGCAAAGTGGCCGGGCATGCGCGCGAGCTGGCGCACAACTGGCTGCCGTGCGTCAAATATCTGGGTGAAATCAACACCGCCAAATCCGACCTGCGGATTGCGCAGTTGAGGTATGTGTTGACCGCTTCGGCCGAGGAGGCGGCGCCGTTCGAAACAACCATCCGGGATTCGATCGCGGCCGTTGACTCAGGCAAGCGCCTCTACAGCCCCTTGATCTCGGATGAGGTGGAACGGGGTCTGTGGAACGATTTCGACCGGCAGTGGCAGGAATATCTGGCGAGCTCCTCGAAAGTAACGGCCCTGTGGCGGCAGGGAAAGCATCAGGAAGCCGCGCAGGCGCTGTATGAGACCAAGGCGCTGTACCTGAGCCTCGGCGCAGCCTTGAACAAGGACATCGAGCGCAATGTCCAAGGCGCCGACACCGAGTCTCGAATGGCGGACGAGACAATCGTAGCCGCCCGGATAGCCGTCATTGCAGTGATTCTGATTGCCATTGCGGTTGGCACGATCGTCGCCTTGCTGTCGGGACGCGCGCTCAGCCGCCCTCTCAATGGGATCATCGACATCTTCCAGCACATCGCCGGCGGCAAGCTCGACAACACCATTGAGGTGGACAGAACGGACGAGATCGGCGCCGTGCTCACGGGGCTTGCTGAGATGCAACGGCAGATGCGCAAGCTGTTGGCCGAGATCCAGGGACAGCTCACCGCAATCAACCGCGCTCAGGCCGTCATTGAGTTCGACCTGAGCGGCATGATCACCACGGCCAACGACAACTTCCTCAACACCCTCGGTTACCGCCTCGAGGAGATCAAAGGACAGCACCACAGCATGTTCGTCGATCCCGCCTACCGTACGAGCGATGATTACCGGCGCTTCTGGGAGAAGCTCGGGCGCGGAGACTATGACTCTGGCCAGTACAAGCGCCTCGGCAAAGGTGGCAAGGAAGTATGGCTGCAGGCCAGCTACAACCCCATTCTCAACGCCGACGGCAAGCCGTACAAGGTCGTTGAGTATGCATCCGATGTGACGGGCCAGGTACATGCCACGCGGCAGATGGAGATAGCTGTCGCACAGACTCAGGAAGTCGTCCGGAGCGCGACCCAGGGCGATTTGGCGAGACGTCTGGAAACGCACGACAAGACGGGTGATCTGCAGAAGATGGCGGACGCAATCAACTCTCTGCTTCAGGGCGTCACCGAGATCGTCTCGAGCGTCAAAGGTACGGCAGAGGAAGTCATGCGCGGCGCGGAAGAGATCTCCCAGGGCAACGCCAACCTGTCGCAGCGCACGGAGGAACAATCCTCTTCGCTCGAGGAGACCGCCTCGTCCATGGAGGAGATGACCTCCACGGTCAAACAGAACGCGGACAACGCAGGACAGGCGAATCAGCTCGCAATCGCCGCGCGCGACCAGGCGGAAAAAGGCGGGTCGGTAGTCAGCAACGCGGTCAAAGCCATGGCCGAGATCAACACGGCCTCCAAGAAAATCTCGGACATCATCGGGGTGATCGACGAGATTGCCTTCCAGACCAACCTCCTGGCCCTCAACGCCGCAGTGGAAGCGGCGCGCGCCGGCGAGCAAGGCCGCGGCTTTGCCGTGGTCGCCACTGAGGTGCGCAGTCTGGCCGGCCGTTCAGCGACCGCCGCGAAGGAGATCAAGGGGCTGATCCAGGACTCGGTGAAGAAGGTGGAAGACGGCTCGGTGCTCGTCACCGAATCCGGCCAGACGCTCGAGCAGATCGTGATGTCGGTGAAGAAGGTCTCGGACATCGTGGCGGAAATCGCTGCCGCGTCGCGGGAACAGTCAGCAGGCATCGAACAGGTCAACACCGCAGTCATGCAGATGGATGAGATGACTCAACAGAATGCCGCTCTGGTGGAGCAGGCGACCGCTGCCTCCCAGTCCATGGCCGATCAGGCTCGCGAGCTCACCCGGATGATGGGACGCTATCGCGTTGATACCTCCGGCGCGGCAGGTGTTTCCTCGGGTCGCGGGGTCGAGGGTGTGTCTTCGCCGAAAACGGAGCGGCGGGGCCCGAGCAGGCCGTTTGCCCTCAAGTCGCGTGCCGGCGCGGGAGGCGGCCCAGCCGCACGAGCCCCATCGTCGAGGACGCAGTCCGCGGCGGCTGCAGGCACGCGCCCGGCATCGGGGGCGGTACATGCTCGGGCGGGCCAAGTCGCGGCAACGAGTACCGACTCCGACTGGACCGAGTTCTAATTGGCGCAAGCCGGGGCAGCATCGAGTTGTTTAGGGCTCACGGGCGCCTGCTATTCGTTGTAGCACGCGCCCCGCTTCCGTGCGGCGACGCTGTGACTTATCGCTTCGTGCACCCTCACGCTCGCATCGCTCCCCCGCAACAGTTCGGCTGCAACCTCCTCGAGCCGGATGCGATTTGAGCGCGCGTGGCGGCGCATACGCTCCAAGGCCTCCTCCCGGCCTATCCGAAATCTAGCCATCAGCAACCCCGTTGCCACGCTCACATTGCGCCCCGACTGCAGTGCTGTGTCGAGATGCTTCATCTGCACGCGCAGCGCGCCGACATCGCGCCCGCGCTGCATGGCGACCCGCACGGTGGCGAGCAACTGGCGCGCCTCCACCGGCTTGTTGAGGAATCCTAGGGCGCCGGCGGCGATTGCATTGCACACTACGGTCTCATCGCTGCTCACCGACATCAACACGATCGGCACGGAGGTGTGGATCGCGATCTGGTGCGCAATTTCGACTCCCGGCGGCTGCGACATCGCATAGTCGATCACGGCCAGGGCGGGGACCTGGGCCAGGCAGGTGTCAAATGCGCTGGGACTGTCAAAGGCCTCGAGCACTTCGAATCCCGCCTGGCGTAACTCCTCCCCCACTGTCGCCACGAGCAGAGGATCGCTGTCGGCGATGAGAACTTTGTTGGAAGGAATGGACTTGGCAGCCATGCGGCCTCGTTAAGATTCGGTGGTAAGTCCAGCAAGTTTGCTGTGGGTACGCGCGGCCTCGTCTTCCAGACGCTCGGATAGGGATTTCACCTCCGCACGGATCAATTCCTCGTACGCCAAAGCCGGCAGCGGCGGACTGAGGAAAAAGCCCTGGACCTGATCGCAGCCGTGGCTCCTGAGAAAGTGCATCTGCTCGGCCGTTTCCACGCCTTCGGCGATCACCTTGAGCCGCAGGCTGTGGGCCAGACAGATGATTCCCTGCACGATGGCCGCGGCCTCGGAGCTGGTGCTCAACGCGTGAATGAAGGAGCGGTCAATCTTCAACTTGTCGAGCGGGAAGCGGTGCAGGCAGCTCATGCTCGAGTAGCCGGTGCCGAAGTCGTCCACGGACACGATGACCCCCATGCGGCTCAACTGCTGCAGGATCGCGGCCGACTCCTCGGTGTTGCTCATGACCGCGCTCTCGGTGAGCTCGATTTCCAACTGGGAAGCCGCAATGCCGGCATCGTCCAGGGCACGGCGCACGATGTCGATCAGCTCGCGCTGTTGGAACTGCGTCGCCGATACGTTGACGGCGATGCGCGGCGCGGGCAGACCAGCAGTTTCCCACGCGCGGATTTGGCGGCAAGCCTCTCTGATGACCCACTCACCGATGGGAACGATGAGTCCGCTCTCCTCGGCCAGAGGTATGAAGGTGTCGGGCCCAACCAGACCGCGACGCGGATGTCGCCACCGCAGCAGCGCTTCGGCGCCGCGGAAATTTCCCGATGTGGCCTCGAACTTGGGTTGATAGTACAACTCGAACTGCTGGCCCTTCAGGGCTTCGTACAGATCGCTCTCGAGCCGCACACGCTCCTCTGTCAGAGTATCCATGTCGGGCGCGAAACATTGCACCGTCTTGCGCCCGCGCTGTTTGGCGACATACATGGCGGCGTGCGCACGGGCAAACAGTGTCTGCGCAGTTGCGCCATGCCAGGGGAAGAATGCGATGCCGATGCTCGCCGACGGGTGAACATCGATCTCCCCCATCCGTACCGGCAGTTGCAGTACGTCCAGGATCTTTTTCGATACACGCGTCGCCTCCTCGGGTACGCCGATCTCGCGGATGATCAGCACGAACTCGTCGCCTCCCACGCGGGCGACCGTGTCGACGTTGCGCACCGAGCCTGTCAGGCGGCGCGCGATCTCCCTGAGCAGTTCGTCTCCGGCCCGGTGACCGAACGAGTCGTTTATGAGTTTGAAGCGATCCAGATCGAGCACCGCCAGGGCAAAGCGCTCGTGGACGGAGCCGGCCTGCGAGATCGCCTGGTTGATCTTGTCATCAAGCAACATCCCGTTGGGCAGTGCCGTGAGTGCATCGTGCGTGGCCATGTACTGCAGCTGTCGATTGGCCGCCTCCAGACCCTGGGTGCTCGCGGTAACTACTCGCTCGAGGGAGTCGAGTTGCTTGCGCAGCGCCTGCTCGTTGCGCCATTTGCGGCTCAGCGCATGCGCAAGCTGCAATGCTTCGATGGGCTCGAACGGCTTCTTCAGCAGCAGCAGGCGGTGGGAGTGCCCGAGCCGCTCGGTGATTTGCTTCCAGTTGTAAGCCGAGTGGCCCGAGCAGATGACCACCTGCAGCCGCGGATCCGCAGCCCAAAGCCACTGCACCGTCTCGAGGCCGTCCCAGCCAGGCGGCATGCGCAGATCGACGAAGGCGAGACAATATGGAAATTGCTCCGCGGCAGCCTGCTCGACGAGGCGTAGTGCCTCCTGCCCGTCATACGCGGAGTCCACGCGGAACTCGAGCGCAGCCAATCGGGGCCGGCCGGCTTGCCCGTACAATCTACGCTTCAAAGCTGCCAGTGCGCTGCCGGAGACCCTTACCAGCGGCGCACGCGCGCCACACGCCAGGATTTTCCGGTAATCCTCGTGTATGGCCCGATCGTCGTCCACGATCAGGATGCGCGCCGGTTCAGGATCATCCATTCACAAGCCTTTTGAATGTCGCCTTACGGGTCGCCGGCGGCGAAGTTCACCCCGCCACGGTTACGGGCATGTAAACCCGTTTCCCCAGGCTGCGTAATCGGGGCTTCCTTTAGAGCCTGCGACGTGACAGATTTAGTGTTGTGACCCTGAACTTACGTCACACTGCTACGCGGCTCCTGATAGTCGACGACCACGGAAGCGTGCGCGCCGGGCTGCGTTTTCTCTTATCCGGCGAGACGGATTTCGAGATCGTGGGTGAGGCCGATTCGGTCCCAACCGCGCTGCGCGCGATCGAGGAGTTGGCACCGGATATCGTCATTCTGGATTTTGGGCTGGGCGCTGAGAATGGCGACCGCGTGCTCGATGCGCTCGCCGCGCGGCCGAACGCGCCCCGCGTCGTGATGCTGAGCATGGAGGACGAGCGCGTAGTCGGGCAGGAGCTGGCGCGCCGCGGGGCCGCCGCCTACGTCATGAAACACCGGCCAACATCCGAGATTCTTACTGCTCTGCAGCGCACCCGCGCCGCGCTGTTGGCGGAACGTACGAGTTTCGCGGTTCCCGAGCCGCCTCGCCCCCGGCAGGGCGTGCCCCCGGGACTTACCCGACGGGAACAGGAAGTACTCCAACTCGTGAAGACCGGCCTTCCGAGCAAATCGATCGCGCGCCGCCTAAACATCTCCGACAAGACAGTCGACGTTCACAAGCATCAGCTCCGGCGTAAGCTCGGACTGCGCAGTGACATCGAGTTGGCGCGGCACGCGGCCCTGTTTGTTACAGGAGAGTCTGGCAATAAGCCGGGCGGCCGAGGAATGTCGCGCGGGTCCGGTGGCCCCCGTCGCCGCTGACCTTGCGGCTCAAGCGGTCGCAGCCTGCAGTCTCGAGCCCTGCGGGGCTTCGCAGATGACAGCGGTTCCGCCTTCATGCCTCGCTACGATTGACAGGCGTGCACCTATGGCCGCTGCCCTATCCCGCATCGTTTGCAATCCCAATCCCAAGGATCTCCTCGAAGTATCGGGAGGGCCCACCCCGTCATCAAGGATGCGCATTTTGATCGACTCCATCTCAACGTCGAGTCGCACCTCCACGGTTGCAGCCCGCGAGTGTTTCATCGCGTTCGTCATGGCTTCCTGCGCAATCCGATAGAGATGCTCACTGGTCTCGCGCGATGTCGTGATGGGAGCATGCAGGTCCAGCGTCAGTGAAACACTCGGTCCGGGTGGACCTCCAACTCTATCTGTCAGGTCGCGCAGGGCCTCCGTAAGGCCGCTTCGCGGACCACCGAGGGGCGAGAGGCCGCGGGCAATGTCGCGGCAGGTCACAATGGCCTGCCTGGCCAGGGTGCCGAGGCGATCCAGCTCCAGCGGCACCGCAGAGCCCGAGCGCTGAATCTGCTTTACCAGGCCATCCGCGAGCATCGAGAAGCCCGTGAGATCCTGACCGAGTCCATCATGCAATTCTCTAGCGAGCCTGCGTCGCTCCTCCGCTGCTGCCTCGCGCAGGGCGATCTCCAGGCGCCTGCGCTCCTTCTCAGCAGCCTCGTGAGCGCGCCGGTCTGTTTCATCCTGCAGGGCACGCACCGCAGCAGGACCCAGTCTGGCCGGGCGATCCTTCAAGACGTAGTCACTAGCGCCGGCCAGCAGACACTCCACCGCCGCCTCATCTCCCAATGCGCCGGTCACCATGATGACTGGAATCCGCGAAATCCTGTTGCGAACCATCTCCAGGGCGTTGCGGCCGTCAAAACCCGGGAGTTTGGCATCAGCCAGGATCAGGTCGGGCGCAAACTCATCGAGAGCGTCCGCGAAATCCGCTCGGGTCTGCACCCGCTGCGCGACGAATGACAGGCCTGCTTTGCGCAACTCACGCTCCGCGACCTCGGCCTCCTCGGGCACATCTTCCAGAATCAGTATCTTCAGTTTGGCGGACATGGTGCACCCTCAACTCTCATTGGGCGGCTTGTTGATCAACATCCAGTACAGCCCCAGCTGCGTGACCACGCTGGCAAAGTCCTCGAATTGCACCGGCTTGCTGACATAACTGTTCACGCCCAGGTCGTACGTCCGCAGGATGTCCTTGTCCTGCGTGGAGGAGCTCAGCACCACCACCGGGACTTTGCGGGTGCGCGCGTCGGCTTTGAGCTGCCGTAGCACCTCCAGCCCATCGACTTTGGGCAGACTCAAGTCGAGCAGCACCAAGCGCGGTGTATCCATCTGGTTCCGGTCCGCGTAGGCGCCGCGGCAAAACAGGAAATCCAGGCCCACCGCGCCGTTCTTGAGCCACACGAGTTTGTTGGCGAGATTCTGTGCCCGCAACGCCCGCATCGTGAGTTCGGCATCCTCCGGGCTGTCTTCGATGAGCAGAATCTGCACCTCTAGTTCCGCCGAGCTCATGATGAACCTCATCTGTCGCCCGTTGGCAGGGAGAAATAGAAGGTTGCACCCATACCGGGTGAGCCTTCCGCCCACACGCGACCTCCGTGCTTGTCGATGCAGCGCTTGACGATCCCTAAGCCGATGCCGGTACCTTCGAATTCTGCGGAGTCGTGCAGTCGCTGGAAAAGGCCGAATAGCTTGTGGCCATACTCGGGCTCGAAGCCAACTCCATTGTCCTGCACGGAACAGATGATTTCGTTGCCGCCGAGGCGGGCGTCGATTTGGATCTGCGCCGGTACGCGCGGCCGGGTGAACTTGATGGCGTTCGTCAGCAGGTGCAGCAGCACCTTGCGGATCACGGCCGTATCCGCGGTTATGTGTGGCAGCATACCGATCTGAATGTCAACTTGTCGGCCCGCGAACGTAGGTGCCAGCTCATCCAGGACGTCGCGAACGAGAGCTTCCAGGGCGATGTCTGCGAATATGAGATCGCGGTCCCCCGCGTGGGCAAACGCGAGAATCCCCTTGATGAGCGTGCCCATTCTCGCCGCGTTCCTGCGCACGATCGCGATGAGTCTGTGCCCCTCCGCATCGAGCTTGTCCGCGTATTGCTCATCGAGGATGCTGGAAAAGTTGTCGATGGCGCGCAACGGCGCCCGCAGATCGTGTGAGACCGAGTAGCTGAAATTCTCCAAGTCCTTTGCCATGGCCTGGAGTTGCCGGGTAAGTTCGGCCACCCGCTTCTCGAGTTGCAGGTTGCGTCCGCGAAGGTCCTCCGTGGCATTCGCAGTCATTTGCACCTGATCGCACTGCACAACCAGCGCTCCTGCAAACACCACGCTGTTGGGATTCTAGGCGCGCAATGCTATTGCGCGCTGCGGGTAACGTACTCCGCTGCAAGAGGCCCGGCAAGATCGCAGATGCGAACGCCAGACCCGGTTTCCTTTCAGAGCAGCCGCCCACGCGAGGCCGCCTGGCCGGGGTCCAGCCGGCCATCGTATTTTAAATGTTGTGTTGAATTGCTGCTTCGAGAGACTTCGCTCCACGCTGCTCCTTGCCCGCACGGATCGTCCAGCGGGCACCCTGTTTGGCCACCAACGCTCACGAACGGCTGCGGGCGGCCGCTCTGATCGGCGTCACAGGTATCGCCGCGTTACTCGTTTCGGCGGGCCGTGCCGAGCCGCTCACTGGGAACGGGATTCTTGAGTTATTCTATAATTACTTCAATTAGTTATATGTGATTCCGCGCCGCGGACCGCAATGCATGGTTTCGACATGATTGCCCAATTGCGGGTCCAGATCGCGTAGACCGATTCAAGCGCGGTGCAGCACGGCCGATACCGATTGATCGGCCAAGGAGACCCAACCTGCATCTCAAGGTGATCGCCGAAGGGGTCGAGACACCGGACCAGCTGACCTTTCTGCGGAATCTCGATTGCGACCAGACCAGGGTTATCATTACAGCGCCCCCGCCCCAAACAACGTGTTTGTCGCGATGTTGCACGAACACCCCGGCCGGGTGTCCGCTTAGACCAGCCACTGAGGCTGTACCGTGGAATACAGGTACTGCCACTCAACACGCGCCGGGAAACGGCGTACACTGACTCCTGTCGTTGCGCCGAGGTGCGGAGCACACAGGCGCGCGGCCGTTAACTTGTGGATATGTTGTCGCTGCACCGCGGCATGAAGGGACTAGGCGCAACCGACGGCTGGTCCGACAGCCCCACGAGACGCGGCTCACGCGCAAAAAGAATGTGGCACATCCACTGCGGACGCAGTGGAGCACCGAGGTAGCCCGTTTTGCGCCAGCCCTCGCCTCTCATCCTGATTGTCGACGACATTCCGGCCAACCTCGGTGTCATGGTCGACCTGTTGGAGTCAGAAGGCCACCGGGTCACGGTAGCGCGCAGCGGAACGGAAGGATTCCAGAAGGCCGAGCAGGAGCAACCTGATCTCGTCCTGCTCGACGTCATGATGCCGGGGGAGGATGGTTTTTCGGTCTGCCGGCGGCTTAAGGCTGCGCCGCAGACGCGGCACATTCCGGTCATTTTCATGACCTCGCTGGATGACCTGCAAGACAAGTTGGCCGGATTCGACGCCGGCGGTGTGGACTACCTGTCCAAGCCGCTACAGCTCGCCGAGGCCGTCAGTCGCGTGCGAACCCACTTGGAGCTGAGCGCGCTACGCCGGCAGCTTGCCGAGCAGAATCAGCAATTACGCCAAGCCCGCGACGAGTTGGAGGAGCGGGTGCAGACGCGTACCGCAGCGTTGCAGGACGAGATCGAGGAACGCCGCAGAGCCGAGATCGAGCTCCAGCGCTCCTCGGAACAGATCCACGATCTATACAACAACGCGCCTTGCGGATACCACTCCCTGGATGCCGACGGAATCTTCGTGCGAGTCAACGACACGCAGGTCAACTGGCTCGGTTATCCCCGCAGCGAGATCATTGGCAGGCGCCTGAAGGAGTTTTTACCTTGCAAATCGGTGAGTTTGTTCCGCAAGGCGTTCGTGCTGATCAAACAGCGCGGCTGGATCCGCGATGTGGAGCTGCAGCTCTTGCGTCGCGATGGCACTTGCATGCCGGTCCTGCTGAGCGCCACCGCAGTGCGAGACGTCGACGGCAAGTTTGTGATGACCCGCACCACGCTGTATGACCTCTCGGAGCGGAAAAAGGCCGAGGAGTTCATCAGACACATGGCGCACCACGACCCGCTCACTGGACTTTCCAACCGTACACTGTTTCAGCAGCGGCTCGGGCAGTTGATCGCCAATGCCCGACGCCGCAATGAGTCCGTCGCCACGATCTTTCTGGACCTCGACCAGTTCAATCAGATCAACGACTCATTCGGCCATGCCGTCGGGGACATCGTGCTCCGCGAGATCTCTAAGCGGTTGAGCCGATGTCTGAGCGGCTCGGACGCCCTCGCGCGCTGGGGTGGGGATGAGTTCGTGGTGGCTCTGTCGTCCGCCGACGTGCGCAAGTCCGCAACGCAGATTGCAGACACCATGCTAAAGGAGCTGACCGAGCCCGTATTTGCTGAGGAGCACGAGCTTCACTTGAGCGGCAGTATCGGTATCAGCCTTTATCCGACTGACGGACTCGACGCGCAAACCCTCCTCCGTGCTGCCGATACAGCGATGTATCACGCCAAGGACCGAGCGCGGGGCTCCTTCAAGTTCTTCACGCCCGAGCTCACCGCAAACGTTCAACACCGCACCAAGCTGGCGGCCCTTCTGCATGGGGCTCAGCAGCGCAACGAAATGTATCTGCAATACCAGCCGCAGGTGGACATCGCCACGGGCCGGATCCTCGGGGCGGAGGCGCTGATGCGCTGGCAACGGCCAGACCTGGGCATGATTTCCCCAACCGAGTTCATTCCGATCGCCGAGGATACCGGGTTGATCCAGCCCCTGGGTGAATGGGCGCTGCGATGCGCGTGCGAGCAGACACGCCGATGGCACGATGCGGGCCATACCGACCTGACGTTGGCCGTGAATCTTTCGGTCCGACAACTTACCGATTCCAACATGGCCGAACGCGTGATCACAGTGCTCCGCCAGACGGGGTTGCCCCCGCATTCGCTGGAGCTGGAGATCACCGAGAACCTGTTGCTCCAGCCCACGGACGACATTCTGCGTGTATTGAACGAACTCAACGATCGTGGGGTGCGCCTGACGGTCGATGACTTCGGGATCGGGTATTCGAGCCTGTCGTACTTGCAGCGCTTTCCCATCAAAGCGCTCAAGATCGATCGAGCATTCGTGAGTCGGATCGGCGTCGCCCTGCACGACGACACGATTGTCGGAGCCATAATCGCCCTGGCGCAGAGCCTGCACCTGCGGGTGCTCGCCGAGGGCGTGGAGAACGAGACACAGGTCGAGTTCCTGCGCGCGCGCGGCTGCCAGGTAGCGCAGGGTTTTCTCTATAGCAGACCGTTGGATGCTGATCGCTTCACGGACCTGCTGGAGCAGCAAACAGAGTCAGCGACACCGGAGAAAGAGGTCGGCTAGGCTCAGGTGCGGCCAACCGGGAGAAATGTTGCGCCGCTATCGCGTGCAGAGCAGGGAAACGGGACGGCTCGCGTCATTCTAGCGTGAATGAGAGCGGCGGGAGGTCGTCATGTGCCGGTACATGCGGGTACTGTTACTCGTGTCGTCGTACTGCGGTACCTCGGCAGCCGAGATCGTCGCAACTTCCGAACGCACGGGTGATCCAACCGAACATTCGGGCAACATCCCTACCGTGGAGGTCACCGGCACCCGGCTCAAGCGATGGGATAACCATATCTCCTCGCCTTTGCAAGTAATCTCCCGCGACGACATCGAATCCAGCGGAAAACGCACGCTATCGGATGTAGTGCGTTCGATCACTGCTGACAACAACGGCTCGATCAGTCTCGGGAACGTCAGTGGCTTCGCGCAGGGTTCCAGTGGCATAGCCTTGCGAGGACTTGGCGTGAACGCCACGCTGGTACTCCTCAACGGGCGCCGGATGACAAGTTATGGACTCGCCGACGATGGTCAGCGGACCTTCGTCAATCTCAGCGCTCTACCACTGGATATTGTGGATCGCGTGGAAGTCCTGAAGGATGGCGGCTCAGCCATCTACGGATCGGACGCGATCGCCGGGGTTGTCAACATCATTCTGCGCGAGCGTTTCGAAGGCCTGTCGGCAAACGCGAGCTATGCGCTTACCGAATACGGCGACGGTAAAACGCCCCGGATCAGCCTCACCGGCGGACTCGGAAATCCTACTGCGGATGGCTACAACCTGCTCTTCAATATCGAAGCCTCGCGCCAGGGCGCCGTGTACGCCAGTGCCCGTTCCGACCGCAAGTGGATCGGCTCCGGTGACTTGCGGCCCTACGGATACGGTTTCACGGCCGGAGGTATCGGGCCGAACATCGGGGGATGGTTCGACAACAATGCCGGCGTCTCCAATCCGAATCGATTCGGCGCCGTGAGTCCTGCCGCACCCGGCACGCAGCCGCTCTGGCAGCAACTCCCCGGATGTGGTTCCAACATCAGCCTCCCGCCGATGTACGGCGGGTGCCCTTATGATCGGGTCAGCCAGACAGGCGCGATCGAACCGAGCGAGCGCAAGCTCGATGTCCATCTACGCGGAACATTTCGCATCTCGGCAGGGTTCAACCCCTATCTCGAGCTGAGCCGCTTCGAGTCCGACGTCAAGTCTGCGTGGGTGTTCGGCCCAACCAGCGCCAACGAGTCCTGGGTCGACCCCTCGACCGACACGGTTGTCAACAACGCCCTGCTCTACCTGCCGGCATCGCATCCCGACAACCCGCTGGGCGAAACCGCGTTGCTGAGCTACCTGGTATCCGAGGTAGGGTCGCGCACGTTCGAGCACGATAGTGTTGTGTATCGCGTACTGGTCGGCACCAAGGGCACGATACAACACTGGGACTATGACGCTGGCTTCTTGTACGCGCACGATGGAACTCAGCGCACCGCCACCGGCTTGATCCGCAATAGCGTGTTCGAGGGCGGCCTGAGCGGCAGTGGGCCCTACGGTTACTACCGGCTCGGGATGCATTCCAACTTGAACTCTGCAGCGTTCGTTGGAGCGCTCTCACCCACGTTGTCGAGCGACAACACTTCCTCGTTGACGCTGCTCGATTTCAAGGCCACGCGGGCGCTGCTACCACTGCCAGGTGGGCAGCTCGGGTTGTCGGTCGGGGTGGAGTATCGGCGCGAAACCCTGGATGCGCCGCCTCTACCGTACACCTACAACGGCGATATCATCGGGTGGTCCTACTACGCGTACCGAGGCGAGGAGAAAGTCGCTTCCGTATTCGCCGAAATGAACGCGCCGCTTTCCAGGGGGCTCGAGCTGGATACTGCCGTAAGGGTCGACAAGGTCTGGGATTCCGGAACCTCCACGACGCCGAAGTTGGGATTCAGGTGGCAACCGCTCGAGCAGCTCGCGATCCGCGGTACCTACGCACGAGGCTTCCGCGCGCCCAGCCCCGCGGAGAGAGGTTCAGGGAACCAGTTCTCCGGCGCGCTCGACCTGACCGGAAACGGCTTCCTCGGCGTTTTCAGAAACCTGTCCAATTCCGATCTGCGGCCCGAGCGCTCCAGAATGATCACGCTCGGGGGGATCCTCGAGCCCTGGGCTGGAGCCAGTCTCGATGTGACTTTCTGGTGGCTCGAGCGCACCAACGAAATCAACAGCGTGGACCCCTTCGCCATCCTGGCCGGGGCTTCCGGCTGGCCGCGTGCTCAGGTGGTCCGAGACGCCTCCGGCAACGTGCTGGAGGTGAGCTCTCCCTTCGAAAACAACTCGCGCTCGCGCTTGAGGGGCATCGACTTCGCCGTGAACCAGCGTCTGATGTTGGGCGGCGCGGGCACGCTTGCGGCCGGGCTCACCTGGTCTCACCTCGCCTCCTACAAGAAGGCCTTCGCCGGTGGCGTCACCTACGAGTATGCAGGCACACACGGACCCATGGTCGTGAGCGGCAACACGGGCACCCCCCGGAACAAGGCCAACCTGTCTCTGAGCTGGGAGCGCGGCCCGGTAGCCGCCTCGACATTCGTGAATTTCGTGGATAGCTTCTCGAACACGGACCACCTCGGGACCGCCTGCGCGGGCAGCTTCGCGAACGGCAGCCCCGCCCCTGCCGGTTGTCGCATCGCGTCGCTCACGACGCTCGATCTGCGGGGCAGCTACAGGCCGGCACGAGGTGTGCAGCTGTACGCATCAATCAGCAACTTGTTCAACCGCATCGCGCCGCTCGATCCGAGCGCCTACATCAACCTGGATTTCGATCCCGCTCTGCATCTGGACGGCGCGCTCGGTCGGACCTTCGCGCTCGGGCTGAAATGTGATCTCTAATCGCACGAGCCTGCTCGCGCTGCTGTTGGTCCTGATACCCGCCGGCGCACACGGCATGGAGGTGTTCCAGCGCTATAACGTCAGCAACGGCCTCGCCAACAACGTCGATTTCGACGTTGCCGAGGACAAATATGGCTTCGTTTGGATCACCACGCGCAACGGCATTTCGCGATTCGACGGGTCCGAATTCGTCACCTACCGGCCGGTGCCACCCGGAGTCTCCGGGCAGGTGGCCCAGTTCTATCAGACCATCTACCCGGCCAAGGACGGCGCCCTGTGGTTCTGCTCGTGGGGCAACGGCTTGTTGAAGCTCGATCCGGACACGGAGCAGTTCACCTTCTTTCGGCACGATCCCCGTGACCCGCACAGCATCGCCGGCAATGAAGTGTGGTTCGCGTTCCAGGATCGGGAAAGTATGATGTGGGTGTCCAGCCTGGGCGGATTGAGCCGCCTGGATCCCCACAGCGGTAAGGCGGAGGTCTACCGCCACGACCCCGGCGATCCCGACAGCCTCAGTCACGACACACCCACGCAGGTGGTGCAGGATGCGACTGGGACCTTGTGGATCGGCACCTACGGAGGCGGTCTCGATCGTCTCGATCCGCACAGCTCCCGATTCCGACATTACAAACACAGCGAGGGGGATCCCAACTCCCTGAGCAACAATCTGGTCGAGGGCTTGTTCCTGGACCGCGACGCCACGCTGTGGATCGCCACCGACGGCGGTCTGGATCATTTCAACCCGCGGCGCGGTACGTTCAAACACTACATACATGACCCAGACGATCCGGCCAGCCTCAGCAACGGTGCGGTGCTACAAGTCCTGCGCGATAGTCGCGGCAGACTGTGGACCGCGAACTGGGGCGGCGGCATACATCGACTCGATGAAGCCACGGACAAATTCACCCACTATTACTATGAACCCGGCAACCCGCTCGGACCCAGCACGAATCTGACGGAATATTTTCGCGAATCGCGCGATGGCGCCATCTGGTTCGCCAGCTTCAACGGCTTGAATCGCTACGATGCGCAGGGCGGTCGCTTCCAGCTGCTGCTCCAAGGGCGTGGTCTGCCCGGAGTGCGCGGCGACTTCGCGGTCTCCGGGACCGTTCAGGACTTTCAAGGACGACTCTGGATCAGCAGCGACGATGTGGGGCTCGTGCGCTTCGATCCGGTCAGCAAGGAGTACGTCCGGTACTCAGTGCAGGTGGGCAACCTTCACAGCATCTCGAACGACAGTGGAACCTCGGTCGCTCTTGGAACCGACGGGTCGGTATGGGTGGGCACACGCGGAGGCTTCAATCGCTACGATCCCAAAACGGGCGGGTTTGAGCGATTTACCGTTGCGCGATATGGCGCACAGGGCATGGCCTCAGACAACATTTCTGATATCGCGGTGGGTCCGGACGGCATTCTCTGGTTAACCATGTATGGCGTCGGGCTGCAGCGCTTCGATTCGCGCCGGAATACCTTCGTCTTGTTTCATCATGACAATGATGATTCGACCAGTCTTGCCAATGACCAGACCAATGCCGTCCGCGTGGGCACCGACGGCGCAGTGTGGGTCGGAAGCGATGCCGGGTTGAGCCGGCTCGATCCGGCTTCGGGAAAATTCACCAACTTCTTCGCCGGCAAGCAAGGCCTGACCAGCATCATCGTCAACGCAATTGCCGCAGGCCCGGCGGGCCTGATGCTCTTCGGCACCGACGTCGGAGTCAATGTCTACGACGCACGAACGGCGCGCTTCCGGGCCTACACGGTGCGGGAAGGCATGCCAAGCAACTACGTGATGGCGTTGGATGCCGACGAGGCGGGCAACATATGGGCCGGCACGGATCGGGGGCTGGCGCGTATCGATCTTGCGACCGGCAAGATCAGGGTATTCGATGTCAATGACGGACTGCCCAGCAATCAGTTCTGGAACCACGCGACCTACCGCGGCCGGGATGGAACCCTGTATTTCGGCAGCACCAACGGACTCACTGCGTTGCAGCCCGGGAATCTGCACGACAATCTGACCCCGCCGCCGGTCTACATCACGGAGCTGTCGCTGTTCAATCAAAAGCTGCTGCCCGGTCCACGCTCACCGCTCAAGTCGAGTATCCGCATCGCGAAGGACATTACTCTGAGCTACCGGCAATCCAGCCTCGGCTTCAAGTTTGCCGCGCTCAATTATCGCTGGCCTGGAAAGAACCGTTATGCGTACCAGCTGGAGGGATTCGATGGCGACTGGATCCAGGTGGACAGCTCGCGCCGCGAGGCCACGTATACCAACATTCCGCCTGGGCACTACCGCTTTCGCGTCAAGGCGTCCAACAACGATGGGATATGGAATGAAACAGGCGCGTCCCTTCGCATCACCATACTGCCTCCGTGGTGGCAGACATGGGAATTGCGCACACTCCTGGCGCTCGCGCTGCTCGGTGTGGGCTATTCCGTCTACCGGTTGAGGGTGCGCGGTCTGGAAAGCCGGGCGCGCACGCTCCAGCAGTTGGTTGAGGAGCGTACCGTTGACCTGGTTCGAGCCAAGGAGGCGGCGGAGGTCGCCAACAAAGCCAAGACAGTGTTCCTGGCTAGCATGAGTCACGAGCTTCGTACGCCTTTGAACGGCATCCTGGGGTACGCCCAGATCCTGCAACGCAACCGCAATGCGGATGCGCGCCAGCTCGCCGGCTTGAATGTCATACAACAAAGCGGCGAGCACCTGCTGAAGCTCATCAACGACATCCTGGACTCGGCCAAGATCGAAGCGGGCAAGCAGGAGCTCCATCCGGCCGAGGTGGCTCTGGAGGCGTTTCTGCAATCGATCTGCGAAGTCGTCCGGCCGAAGGCGGCAGCCAAAGATCTCGAGTTCACCTGCCACCTCGCACCGGATCTTCCGGAAATCATCTGCGCCGACGAGAGGCGTCTACGCCAAGTGCTCCTTAACCTGCTGGCGAATGCCGTCAAATTCACCGACCACGGCGGCGTCTCATTGGACGTACGATGCAGGCCGCCGTCCGGCCTGACCTTTGAGGTACGCGACACCGGTATTGGCATCGCGCCCCAGGACCTGGAGTCCGTCTTCCGCCCCTTCGAGCAGGTCGGCGACGTACGCCGCCGCCTCGGCGGAACGGGATTGGGACTGATGATCAGTCGACAGTTCGTCCGACTGATGGGAGGCGATATCGAGGTGGAGACTCGGCTCGGACAGGGCAGCGCGTTCCGGTTTTCCATCGATGTAGCATCAACGACCACGCTGCAACCGCGGCCTTTGACGCCGCGGATCACCACCTATGCGGGCCCCCGCAGGAAAGTGCTCGTAGTGGACGACATCGCCGCAAATCGCGCAGTGCTGCGCGACATGCTCGAGGCTGTGGATTTCCAGGTGAGCGAGGCGGCAAACGGCAAAGAGGCGCTGGCAAGCGCCGAGTCACAGCAGCTCGATCTGATCCTGATGGATGTCTATATGCCCGAGATGGACGGGCTGGAGGCCATTCGTCGCTTGCGCAGCGAGCCGCGCTTGTCCCGATCACCCATCATCGCAGTATCCGCCAGCGCGTCGAAGAGCGACGCGGCGACGTGCCTGGCTGCCGGCGCGAACGCATTTCTCCCCAAGCCCCTCGTCGAACGTGACCTGCTCGATGCAATCGGCAACCTGCTGCAGTTGGAATGGGTCACCGGCCCACCGGCTTGATTTACCTTATTGCCCGATCGCATAGGCCTCCTAAAGTGCGGCGCAGCACGGCCGATACCGCTTGATCGGCCAGGGAGGCCCCTTCAACGGATCCTGCTCTCATGGTCGGTGTGTACAACCCGTGGCTGGTTCTCCTGTCAATCGCAGTCGCCGTCTTCGTTTCGCACACGGCGTTGAATCTGTCTTCGCGGGTCGCGAGAAGCGCGTACAAACCCACTGCGCGGCTCTGGCTGGTGGGCGGCGCCGTCTCGATGGGTTGCGGCATCTGGTCCATGCACTTCGTCGGCATGTTGGCCCTCTCCTTGCCGATCGCCCTTTCTTACAACATCAGCACCACCCTCGCCTCGCTCGCAATCGCGATCCTGCTCTCCGGTTTCGCACTCACCATAGCGAGTCGGCCGCAGATCAGCATGAAGCGCCTCGCAGTCGGTGCCGTCGTGATGGGCCTCGGAATCTGCAGCATGCACTACTCAGGCATGAGCGCGATCGAGATCCTGCCAGTCATCACGTACGAGCCCAGTCTGCTGCTCGCCTCTGGCCTCATCGCCATCGCCGCATCGTTCGCTGCTCTCTGGCTGTTCTTCCGGCTGCGCAAAGGCCAGTCCACGCAGATGAGGCTCGCCCGTCTCGCTGCTGCGGTCGTCATGGGCCTCGCCATCAGCGGCATGCACTACACGGGCATGGCAGCATCCCGCTTTGCAGCCGGCTCCTACTGCACGACTGGAGCTTCCGCGAACAACAACTGGCTCGCGATCACGATTGCGGTGATCGCACTCGCGATCCTGACCATCACGACAATCCTGCTGCTCTATGATGCCCATCTCGATTCAAAGACCCGCAAACACAACGAGCAGCTGCGCGAAGCGAACATACAGCTGCAGCACGTCGCGACACACGACGCGCTGACCGGGCTACCCAACCGGTTGCTGTTGGCCGACCGGATGGAGCAAGCCATCGCACAGGCAGAACGTCACCGCACGCGTTTCGCCGTCATGGTCGTGGATCTGGACCGCTTCAAGTCGATCAACGACTCCCTCGGTCACCTGGCAGGGGATGCGATGCTTAAGGAAGTGGCGCGCCGCCTTGCCGTCGTGCTGCGGAAAGCCGACACGTTGGCGCGGCTTGGGGGCGACGAGTTCGTGCTGATTCTCAACGAGATCCCGCGCGCTCAGGACGTGGAATCGACTGCGACCAGGGTACTGGCGGACATAGGAACTCCAGTCAAATTGGACGACCTGGAGCTGCACACTTCCACAAGTATCGGCATCAGCATTTATCCGGATGATGGCGCGGATGCGGAAACCCTCCTGCAACATGCCGATGCGGCCATGTATCACGCGAAAAAGAGCGGCCGCAATACATATCAGTTCTTTGCCCCTGCCATGAATGCCTTCGCCCGCGAGCGGCTGCAGCTCGAAAACGGGCTGCGCCGAGCCCTCTCCCGCCGGGAGTTCGTTGTGCACTACCAGCCTAAAGTGGACGTGCGCAGCGGCGGAATCGACAGCGCCGAGGCACTGGTTCGCTGGCGACACCCGACGCGCGGATTGACGATGCCAATGGACTTCATCCCGCTTGCCGAAGAGACCGGACTCATCATCCCGATCGGTGAGTGGGTGCTGCGTGAGGCGTGCCGCCAGGCCTTTGCATGGCAGGCGGCGGGGCTGCGGCCGCTGCGCGTGGCCGTGAACCTGTCCGCTCAACAATTCAAGCAGAAGAATCTGGTGGATGTCGTTTGCGCCGCACTGACGGGCGCGCGGCTCGAGCCGCACTACCTGGAGCTCGAACTGACCGAAAGCGCGGTGATGGACGATCCCGAGCGGTCGATTGACATCCTGCGCCGGCTAAGTGAATTGGGGGTGCGAATTTCGGTGGATGACTTCGGCACCGGCTACTCGAGCCTGAGCTACCTGCGCCGACTGCCGCTCGACAAGCTGAAGATCGACAGCGCATTCATCCGCGAAGTGGCTACGAGCCGCGACGACGCGGCAATCGTCCGCGCCATCGTCTCGCTCGCTCACAACTTGCATCTCAAGGTGATCGCCGAAGGGGTCGAGACACCGGACCAGCTGACCTTTCTGCGGGATCTCGGTTGCGACCAGTACCAGGGTTATCATTACAGCGCCCCCGTCCCAAACAACGTGTTTGTCGCGATGTTGCACGAACACCAGGCTGAGCCGGTCAAGCCTCGCCCGGTTGGTTTGGAAGATACGTGGGTCAACCGGGCCCTGCGTAAGGTGTGATCTTCCGGCCGTGTGTCACTTCTGCGGGGCCCGAGGCCTTCGCGGCAATAACCTCGCACTGTCTCGAAATGGCGACGTGAATACTCCGATACGGGCCGCCTCCCCTATGTGAGTCGGTTGACGTGCGCTAAGACAATGTAGCGGGTAGCATCCGCTCGCGGCGGCATCAGAGCGCGTACAGCCCAGCTTACGGTTGGTGCCCGGCTGTCGCATCCACAAAGGAGCTCGCAAGTCAGATGCACAACGGAGGGTCCCCGCTCCCAACCCCGGTTCCGCCGCAACCCCGCATCCTGTTGGTCGAAGACGAAATCGTGCTGCGAGGCCATCTGGCACGGGTACTCTCCGATGAATACATCGTGGACACGGCTGGCAACGGCAAAGAGGCACTCGAGTGCGTGATGCGCTCACCGCCTGCACTCGTCGTCACGGATATCGTGATGCCCACTGTCGACGGTATAGAGTTGCTCAAGGCCCTGCGCAGCAGCGAGCACACGCTGATGATTCCGGTGTTGCTCATTTCCGGGCTAGCGATCCACGAGCAGCGCATCGAGGGTTACAAAGAAGGCGCGGACGGTTATCTGGCCAAACCGTACACGGAACAGGAGCTGCGAGCCTGTATCGGTTCGATGTTGCAGTCCGCCAAGCGCCGCGAGGAGGCAGCGCGGCGCGAGGCCATCGAGCAAACCGAGCAACGCGCACTGGCAGAGCGAGCCGCGCTCCTCGAGAGCATCACCGATGCATTCTATGCCCTGGATGAGGAGTTTCGCTTTACCTACCTGAACCAGCGCGCGCTCCATCACTTCGACGCCACCCCGGAGGTCTTGCTGGGACAGATCATCTGGCATGTTTTTCCGCAGACGAGCGGGTCTGTGTTTCAGCAAGAGTACGAGCGGGCCTTGAGGCAACAGTGCTCTGTTTCGTTCGAAACAATCTCGCTCATCAGCAATCGCTGGGTGGAGGTGCGCGCTTATCCTGCGCGCCAAGGGCTGGCGGTCTATTTCCGAGACGTCACGGACCGCAAGCTGGCCGAAGAGCAATTGCGGGAAGCGGACCGCAGGAAGAGCGAATTCCTGGCCATCCTGGCGCACGAGTTGCGCAACCCCCTCGCCCCGCTGCGCAATGGTTTGCAGATCCTCAAGCTGCGCTCCGATGTGGATCCAACCGTCTCGGACACAGTCAGCATGATGGATCGCCAGATGACGCACCTGGTGCGATTGGTGGATGATCTGCTGGATGTGGGCCGCATTACACGCGGCAGACTCGAATTGCGCCAGCGCAAGGTGCTCCTCACGGAGATACTCGCCAATGCAGTAGAGTCAACACGCGCCGCTATCGATTCGAGCCGCCACGAGCTGACCCTCGATGTGCGCACCCCAGTCCTCTGCGTCGATGGCGACCCCGATCGCCTCGCCCAGGTGTTCTCCAACCTGTTGTTGAACGCCGCCAAATATACGGAGGCCGGTGGACACATCACACTCAGTCTCGATCGTGACAACGACGAGGCGGTTGTCACCGTTCAGGACAACGGCATCGGTATTCCGCCGCACGCGCTCGAACAGGTATTCGACATGTTCGCCCAAGTACGCTCGCACGAGGTGCGCGGCGCGGAGGGTCTCGGGATCGGTCTTTCCCTGGTGCGCACGCTTGTGCAGATGCACAACGGGAGAGTCAGTGCGTTCAGCGAAGGGCCGGGATTGGGAGCGCGGATCACTGTGCACCTGCCACTTGCTGCGGGTGCTGTCATGCCGGATGTCGCACCTTCGACTTCCGTGGGGCAGAATCGAGGTCAACGTGTTCTGGTAGTCGATGACAACATGGATGCCGCTGCATCGCTGGCACTACTGCTGAAGATGGACGATCACGAGGTATGCACCGCTGCCGACGGTGAGGAGGCCATCGAGCGCGCTCGCACCTTTGGGCCGCAGATCATCTTCATGGACTTGGCTATGCCGCGGCTGGATGGTTTGGAAGCAGCACGACGCATCCGCACTCTGCCCAACGGCAAGCAATTGCGCATTGTCGCCCTCACCGGTTGGGGACAAGAAGCAGACCGACGCCGGACGCGCGATGCCGGTATGGATGATCACTTGACCAAGCCGGTCAGTTTCGATGCTCTGCAGCGCGTCTTGAAAGGATCGCGTTGACATGCTGGCCCATTTCTTCGGGGTACCCCCTCTCGGGCTGACCCGTTCGTCATTGAGAGCGTGATGCAAAGCAGCTACTCCATCCAGCTCGTTCTCCTTTCCTACCTTGTTGCCTTGCTGGCTTCGCACGTCACGCTGAGTCTCGCTCAGCGACTGCGCCCCACGTCCGGTACCCGCCTGGGGTACAAACAACTCTTTTGGCCCTGGATCCTGGGCGGTGCTTTCTCGATGGGGACGGGCATCTGGTCGATGCACTTCATCGGCATGCTCGCATTCCATCTGCCCGTGCAAATAGCTTACGACCTGTCACTGACTGCCACGTCATGGGTGATCGCGGTCGCCGTGTCAGGTTTTGCTTTGCACCGCTTCCGCCGCAACGATACAACAGTGAGCGGCATTGCGTTGCCCGGAGTGTTCATCGGCATCGGCATCTCGGCTATGCACTACACCGGGATGGCGGCGATGCAGATGTTTCCGGGCATCGACTACGACCCGCTGCTATTTGCGACGTCGGTGCTCGTCGCGATTGCGGCCGCGATAGCCGCACTGTGGATTGCCTTTAGTTTGCCCTACGGCGGCAAGGGCAGGCGTTGGCACAAGATCGCCGCCGCCTCCGTGATGGGTGCGGCGATCGTCGGCATGCACTATACGGGGATGGCAGCGGCTCATTTCGCGCCGAACGCGGTGTGCATCTCCAGTGGGCCGCGCCTGGACGCGAACTGGCTCGCCCTCACGATCGCGATGTTTACGTTTCTCATCCTGGGATCCACCCTCCTTCTCTCGGTCATCGATGCCCAATTGCAATCGACCATCGCACGTTCGGCGGAGGCGCTTCGCCTCGCCAACGAGGAGTTGGAACAGCGGGTATCCGATCGCACCGTACAGCTGCAGTCAGTCAATGAAACCCTGCATGCGGAGGTTGCCGCACGGCGGGAGAGTCAACAACTGCTGCAGGCCATTATCGACAACTCGCAGACGGTTGTGTATGTCAAGGACCTGGACGGTCGGTTCCTGCTCGTGAACCGCCAATTCGAAGAGATCTTCCGCCTCCCACGAGATGCGATTCTCGGTCGAACCGACCATCAACTCTTTGAACAGGACACCGCGGACGCGTTCCGCAATCTGGATATCCGTGTGGCCAAAGCGGATCACGCAATAATCGAGGAGGAGACGGTACCGCAAGCGGATGGTCTACATACTTATATCTCCGTCAAGGCGCCGTTGAGGGATGAGGCCGGCGAGGCCAACGCCATATTCGGGATCTCCACCGACATCACTGCGCGCAAACGCGACGAAGAGCAATTACGCTCACAACTCGCGCGTCTGAGTCTTCTCGATGAGACCACGAGAGCCATCGGCGAGCGCCAGGATCTGCGCAGGCTCTTTCAGGTGGTCCTATCCAATCTGGAAGAGCATCTGCCGGTCGATTTCGGTTGCGCCTGTCTCTATGAGTCCGCACAGCAGACCTTGTCCGTTGCCGGTGTCGGCCTGAAGACTCAGCTGCTCGCTCCGGACTTGGCCGTACCGGGGCAGGCTCGCATCGATGTCGATGCGAGTGGCCTGGGCCGATGCTGCGCGCTCGGCCAATTGATCTACGAACCGGACATCAGCGGATCGCCCTATGTTTTCATCCAGCGGCTCGGTCGCCTCGGGTTGCGTTCAGTCGTGTTTGCTCCGTTGATCGTGGAAAGCAAGGTATTCGGCGTGATGATCGCGGCGCGCCGCGCCGTGGGCGGGTTTACGAGCGGGGACTGTGAGTTCCTGCGGCAACTGAGTGGCCACGTCGCACTCGCCGCCCACCAGAGCCACCTGTATGAGGCCTTGCAGCGCGCGTATGAGGATCTTCGGCAGACGCAGCAGACAGTAATGAAACAGGAGCGCTTGCGCGCTCTGGGTCAAATGGCTAGTGGTATTGCGCACGATGTGAATAACGCGCTCACCCCTGCAGCGCTCTTCCTGCAATCGCTTCTCGATCGTGATCCCACCTTGGGAGCGGAAGCGCGCAATTATCTCAGGATCACCTTGCGCGCCATCGAGGATGTCGCGAACACGATCGGTCGCATGCGCGAGTTTTACCGTCCACGCGAATCACAGATTGCACTCCTTCCCGTAGATCTCAACAAGGTCCTGCAGCAAGTCATGGAGCTCACGCGTGCCAGCTGGAGTGATACGCCTCAGGAACGCGGCATCCTCATTCGCGTGAACCCCGAATTTGCGCAACCGCTTCCGCGGGTTCTCGGTGCAGAGAGTGAAATTCGGGACGCACTGACCAATCTCGTCTTGAACGCTGTGGATGCGATGCCCAAGGGGGGCACCCTCACTCTTCGTTCAAAGTCACTCGGTGCGACATCAGCGCCGGTCACGAGTGGGTTGCCGGCCCGCGTGTTGATCGAAGTGTGCGATTCCGGAATCGGCATGACTGAAGCTGTGCGCAATAGCTGCCTGGAGCCCTTCTTCACCACCAAGGGTGAGCGTGGCACCGGTCTCGGGCTCGCCATGGTGTACGGAATGACCCAGCGCCACGGCGCGGAGCTCGAAATCCACAGTGAGCCGGGTGTTGGTACTACGATGAGGCTCGTCTTCCCCGTCGCAGCGACAAGCGCCGCTGAGGCAGGTACTCCGGACGTGCGTCCGGTGGGTCAGCTGCGCATCCTGCTAGTGGATGATGATCCGCTGATTCTGCAAGCCCTGCAGGACGCGCTCGAGGCAGATGGACACCTCGTTGGCGTTGCGGATGGGGGACAGACTGGCATCGATAAGTTCCATGTTGCGCAGCAATCCGCGGCCCCTTTTGATTTGGTGATTACCGACCTTGGAATGCCGTACGTGGATGGTCGGACGGTCGCAACCGCCATCAAATCTCGAGTCCCCACCGTGCCGGTGGTATTGCTCACGGGTTGGGGTTATCGCCTCCAGGCAGAAAACGATATACCGCAACACGTCGACTATGTTCTCAGCAAGCCCCCAAAACTGCCCGAGTTGCGCGCCGTGCTGGCCAAGCTCGCCGGCGCCGCCCGATCAACCGTGGCATACCACTGAGCATCAGAGGGCCTGTGCCGCATACAGCGGCGCCTTGATCTGGGCCAGAGGACCCCACGGTCCAGGTCTTGCTGGCAATATCGGCAGCACACTCGATTTGAGTGGAGCCCATCGAGGGAGGGGACGTGACACGGCGTCCGATGCCTATGCACCAGCATAATTTCTCCACAGCGGCGGTACTTGCGTGCGGCCTCGTCTATACCGCGCTGATGATCGCGTCCGCCCCGACCAGAGGTCAAACCGCTAATGCCGGGCCCGAGGCGTTTAACAACAATTGCCGAACCTGTCATTCGGCGAAGGAAGGCGACAATCGACTCGGGCCCTCGCTCAACAAAGTCATCGGCAGGAAGGCGGGAGCCGCACCCGGCTACTCGAATTATTCCCAGGGCCTCAAGAGCTCCGGAATCACCTGGGACGAGGCGACGCTCGACAAGTTCATCACCAATCCCGACGCCGTTGTCCCTAACAACAACATGAAGCCGTTCAAGGGCGTTACCGATGAATCGGTGCGTGCAAAAATTATTGCATTCCTGAAATCGGGCTCCTAGCCTGCTCTTCCGGATAAGCCGCACGCCCTCTGGCGATCACTCAGTCCCACTCACACGCCAAACCGTATTCCCCACATCATCCGCCACCAACAAATCCCCCCGCTTGTCGATGGCCACCCCGACGGGCCGCCCGCGAGCCTTCTCGTTTTTATCAACGAAGCCGGTCAGGACATCCACAGGCAGCCCGACAGGCCTACCCGCCTCGAATGGTACAAAGATAACTTTGTAGCCGCTGAACGGCTTGCGATTCCACGAGCCATGTTGGCCGACAAACATCCCATGCTGGAACTGAGCCGGCAAATGGACTCCCTCTGACGCACACAACCCAAGTGAGGCCGTATGGGGGCCCAGTGCGTAGTCAGGCACAACGGCACGTGCCACCAGATCGGGGCGCTGCGGTTTCACCCGATCATCAACATGTTGTCCGAAGTAACTATAGGGCCAGCCGTAGAACGCACCCTCCTTGACCGACGTGAGATAGTCCGGCGGAACATCGCTGCCGAGCGCGTCGCGCTCGTTGACCGAAACCCACAGAGCCCGCGTCTGCGGCTCCCACGCCAGACCCACCGGGTTGCGCAGGCCCGAGGCAAAGACGCGATGCTGACCGGTCGCGGTGTCGATCTCCCAAACGGCAGCTCTACCCTCCTCGGCCTCCATGCCATTTTCCGCAGCGTTACTATTGGATCCGACACCGACATATAACTTGCTGCCGTCCGGGCTTGCGACGAGGCTCTTGGTCCAATGATGATTGCGTGTGCCGCCCGGCAGATCAGTGATCTTGGTGCCGCCGGCGGTAATCTGAGCCGCCCCCGGTGAATACGGAAACCGCAACACGGCGTCGGTATCCGCGACATACAGACTGTCACCAACAAGGGCCATTCCAAGCGGCGAGTTCAAGCCTCCAACGAACACCGTCCGCTGGTCCGCGACGCCATCGCCGTTAGTGTCCCGCAGAAGGGTGATCCGATTGGCACTGGGGTTCTTGCCGGAACCTGCGCGCTTCTGCACCGACTTGTAAAATTTTCCTTTGATTCCCTTGTAGTCATCCGGTTTCGGCGGCGTGTCGGTTTCGGCTACCAGTACGTCGCCGTTCGGCAGTACGTACAGCCATCGAGGATGACTCAACTCCTTGGCAAGGGCGTTGACCCGCATTCCTGCAACCGCCGCGGTGGGCATTTGGTCACCCTGCCAACCTTTGGCCGATGCAATATGGATTGTTGGGAGTTTTTGCTCGCGCGGCGGCGGTAGCTGGGGTTGGGAGCCTTGAGTCTGGGTGAGCGGGAGTTGCGCGATATCGGCGCAGGCTGCAGCCGCGAGCGCGGCCGACAGGGTGGTTGAGATCAAAACAGCGAGCCGACGCGTATCCATGGCCGTTTCCTTGCAACAGTGGCCAATACTCAACGACGCCTGACATACGACAGTTCCTCCATGGAACGCATGAAACGTACAGCCGGTGCGCCACCCGCCCCGGGCCTCGCGCCTCGGGCCGCGAGCGGGACTGATTCATGCTGAACATCATTGAGGCGGACTTCGCCTGAAACCACATGGGTGCACCATGGCTCGATACGGCAAGCAGGCGGCGAAGAAAGTGCAGCGCGCCATGCACGAAAGCAACAAAAAGTAGGAGCGCAAACCCGTCCGCGTGGGCTTCTTTTCTCGCGCCCTTGGGCCTGGCCTCATCACCGGTGCATCCGACGATGATCCCAGTGGTATCGCAACGTATTCACAGGTTGGGGCGCAGCTCGGATTCGGTCTCTCCTGGACCCTGGTACTGACTTTCCCCTTGATGGCGGCGATCCAGGAGATCAGCGGCCGCCTAGGCCGCATCACGGGCAAAGGCATCGCCGGCAACATCCGCAGAACCTACCCGGCCTGGCTACTCCACTCAATCGTATGCCTGGTGGTAGTGGCCAACACAATCAACATAGGCGCCGACCTGGGAGCGATGGGCGATGCAGTCGCCCTCCTCGCCGGTGGACCGCGTCTGCTTTACGTGGCCGCTTTTGGGATCGTGTGTGGAACGCTGCCGGTCTTCATGCGATACGCACAGTACGCGGCGGTCCTTCGATGGCTTTCCCTTACCCTGCTGGCGTATCTGGCAACCTTGGTCGTGATACACGTGCCCTGGGGTCAGGTTGCAGGTGGGCTGATTCCGCATTTGCATGCGGGCGCGGCATTCTGGTCGGCCGTGGTCGCGATTTTCGGCACCACCATCAGTCCCTACCTGTTCTTCTGGCAAGCCTCACAGGAGGTGGAGGACATCAAGGACATTGCGGAACGCCAACCGCTCATTCGCAAGCCATCGCAAGCACCGGACGCACTCAAACGTATCCGGGTGGACACTGTGATTGGTATGGCGTTCTCGAATGTCATTGCGTTGGCAATCCTGATCACCGCTGCTTCCGAGCTGCACCGCTCCGGCATTCAGTCCATAGAGACGTCCGCGCAGGCTGCATTGGCGCTCAGGCCCATCGCCGGCCCTTGGGCCTCTGCCCTGTTCAGTCTGGGGATCATTGGCACCGGACTGCTGGCGGTTCCGGTCCTGGCGGGCTCCGCCGCGTACGCGCTCGGTGAGGCGCGGGGGTGGCGCATCGGTCTGAGCCGCCTACCGAAGGAGGCGCAACGGTTCTACTTCACCATCGCAATCGCGACTCTCGTGGGTGTCACCATCAACCTGGTGCCGATTGCACCGTTAAAGGCTTTGTACTGGGCGGCGGTGATCAATGGCGTGGTGGCGGTTCCTGTCATGTTCATTCTCATGCGCCTGAGCGCCAACACCGATCTGATGGGGAAGTTCGTCGTCGCCGGCGCGCTGCGCCGGTTGGGATGGATCGCCACCCTGATCATGGCTCTTGCGGCTGCAATCATGCTGGGGACGGCGGCTCAATCCGCGTTTCGCTAGCGCGGGCCGCCAGCGCATACCCTCAGCGCGAGTCATGGACCTCAACATCACGGAACCAAAGTTCCTTCCACCGCGCCACCTTCTGATCGGCTGACAGGACCTGAGGTGACACAGTCTGCTCGGCACCAAAGCGGGCTGTCCCCTCCACAGCCCTCACATTCACCGTGGCATGGATTCGCCCTTCGCTCTGAAAGAGCGCACCGATCAGTACGCCGCAACGGGTACACAGGAGCATTTCGGCAAGCTCATTTCCCTGGCGGTATTGGCCGCAGCCATCGGGCTCGCTGATCCGGATCCGCAACGATCCCTGTGCGTCCGAGATATAGGCCGCACCGTGCTTGCGGCAAAAACTGCAATCGCACGCCCTGGGGTGGTAGTTCGCCGGCGCGCGGGCCAGACTGAGGTCTACCCGAATGTTGCCGCAGTGGCAGCCGCCGCTGATTGAGTGCATGTATGGGTCTCGCGCCGCAGCCGTGGAATCGCCCGCCATCCAGCCCATTATCGAACCCCCACTCCTTTTGGGAAAGCCATGATTGACAGCCATCCCCGCCTGCTCACCCACTACCCCGTTCTCGCATCAATCCCCAAAGCCGAACTCGACACGGCGCTGCGTACGGCGCAAGTGGTTCAGTTCAAAGCCGGACGGGTTCTTTTCGAGGAGTTGCAACGCTGTGAGGCGTTTCCGTTCGTGCTGAGCGGCGACTTGCGAGTCGTCAAACGTTCGGGGAACGGCCGGGAGATTACGCTGTACCACGTAACCACAGGTGACGCCTGCGTGGTCACGACAGCGTGCCTGCTAGGGCAAAAGCCATACAACGCCGTGGGCTTGGTGCAGGCCGACTGTGAGCTCGTCATGATGCCGGCGGAGGAATTTGACCGGCTGTTGGCCTTGCGGCCTTTCAGGGACTTCATGTTTTCGCTATTTTCGCAACGTGTTCTGGATCTGATGACGCTCATTGATGAGGTGACGTTTCGAAAGTTGGATCAGCGGCTGGCGTCGCTCCTGATCGGCCGCGGCCCTGACATCAATGCCTCGCACCAGGGGTTGGCCGACGAGCTGGGCACGGTGCGGGAAATTATCTCGCGTACGCTTAGCTCATTCGCGGACCGCCAGCTCGTGCGCCTGACTCGCGGGCGGATCGAGGTGCTGGATGCGCCGGGCCTGGAGCGCATGACCGCGACGTAAGGCGGCGCCGGCCCCCCTCTGTAACCTTAGTCACCGACACCGCCCCCCAAACCTGCAACGCTTCGCAGCGTGACCTGCGTAATCCGCCCAGCCCGACCCGAAGAATTCGCCTACCTGGGCGAGATGACCGTGCAGGTCTATTCCCGTCTCGACGGAATGCCCACTCTGGAGGAGCAACCCGACTACTACAACCGCCTGCGTGACGTGCAGGCGCGCGCCTCCAACCCCGCCATCCAGGTCTTCGCCGCCGTCAACGCGCAACATGAGCAGCGGCGGGAGCAACCGCGACAACACGACCTGTACGGCTGCGTCGATTTCATAACCGACATGCAACACTACGCATCGGGAGGAACGGCCCCGACCTTGCCTGACTCAGCAGGCATCAGGCTGCTGGCCGTACAGCCTGAGTTCCGGAAGAAGGGAATCGGCCGCGCGCTCACTGAATTCTGCATTCAGCAGGCGCGTGACCTCGGCAGATCGCAGGTCATTCTGCACACCACGCGGGCGATGGGTGCTGCCTGGCGGATGTACGAGACGATGGGTTTCGTGCGCTTCCCGCCGATCGATTTCCAACAGGGGCGTCTCGAGGTGTTCGGGTTCAGCTTGCGATTGTGAGCGCCCGAAGGGCGCATCCGCTAAAATGCGCAAGCCGTGAGCTCACCCATCGAACACGTCTCCGACACCGCCTTCTGGATCGCGCATCTGCGCAGGCTGGAGTCCGAACGCAGCGACGCCCTGTTCCGTGACCGATTTGCCGCGAAGCTTGCCGGTGACCGTGGCCGGAAGATTGCGGACGCCATGCCGACCTCGCGCATCGTCGGGTGGAGCGTCGCGCTGCGCACGAAAATCATTGACGAGTTTCTGCAATCGGCGATCAGCGCGGGCGTCGATACGATACTCAATCTGGGCGCGGGTCTCGACGCCCGACCCTACCGGATGCAACTACCTGCAGCGCTTCACTGGATCGAGGCGGACTACCCGGCGATGCTCGAGTACAAGGCGGCTCAGCTCAAAGGCGAGACACCTACTTGCCGGGTAGAGAGCGTCAAAATGGATCTTGCCGACCGCGATGCACGCCGGGAGCTCTTCAAGCGCGTAGATGCGCAGTCAACTGCAATCCTCGTGCTAACCGAAGGCGTAGTGCCTTACTTAGAAAATGCGGCCGTCGCTGAGCTCGCGGATGACCTGCACGCCATGGAGCATGTTCGATTCTGGGTGCAGGAGTACTTCTCCCCGGAAGCGTCGAAGCTTCGGCAACGCGGGTCTATTGGACGCTCAATGGGTAACGCGCCTTTCAAGTTTGTGCCAGAGGATTGGTTCGAGTTTTTCAAGCAACACGGTTGGCGCACGCAGCAGATGCGCTATCTCACCGACGAATCTGACAAGGTGGGGCGCCCATTCCCGTTGCCCCTGCGATATCGAGTGCTGGCGGCGCTCGCTCGGCCCTGGATGTCACCAGAGCGGCTGGCTGCCATGCGCAAGTTTACTGGGTACGCGCTGCTTGAGCCCAATCGGCTGGCGACCGCCGACAGCCTCCACCCGCAGCGCCCGTCCAAGCCCGCCCCCTGACGACGCGGCCGGTGGCAGCGCCCGTGGGCTTACCGTCCCGAATGGCCAACTTCCCGTTCACAACGACCTGGCTCACTCCGGTGCTGAGTTGGTGCGGCTTGTCGTAGGTGGCGTGATCCTGGATGGTGTTGGGATCGAACACGACCACATCGGCGAAATAGCCCGCCTCCAGGCGACCCCGATCCTTCAATGACAGATTCTCCGCCGGCAACGCGGCCAGCTTGCGAACCGCCTCCTCGACGGTGATCACGTGATCCTTGCGAACATACTGAGCAAAGACTCGCGCAAAGTTACCGTACGCCCGCGGATGCGCTGCCGAGAGCAGAAAGACCCCCGCCGGTGCATCCCCCTGCTCGTCCGACCCGAAGCTCACCCACGGCAGTCCGACCTGTCGGCGAACATTGTCCTCGCTCATCAGGAAGTAACCCACGCCGACCCGGCTGCCGTCTTCAATCACCAGGTCGATGGCGGCATCCTCGGGCGAGACGCCACGCGCTTTGGCGACCTCGGCCAGGGTTTTGCCTGTCAGGGGTTTGAGCTTGGGATTCTTGAATGACAGCAGCAGCACACCCTGCGCGCCGGCAGCTCCATAGAGATTCTCCCAGGTTGCCGGGTGGGCGATACGCATCTCAGCAATGACCTTGGCCCGGATTGCCGGATCTCGCAGTCGCTGGATCCACGCTTCGAGCCCGCCGTCCTGGACCCACAGGGGCATGGCGGCATTCAGGCCGGTGGCACCCGCGGTATAGGTATACATGTTGGCTGAAATCCGCACACCCGAGGCGCGAGCAGTCTCGATCATGCTCACCACGCGGTCGAGCTTGCCCCAGTTGTCCTTGCCGGCCAACTTCAAGTGGTAGATCTCGGCCGGCGCGCCGCTGGCCTTGGCAATCTCAATGGTCTCCTGAATCGCCGCTTCGATACGGTCACCTTCGCTGCGCATATGTGCAGTGTAGATACCTCCACACCGCGCGGATTCCTGCGCGAGCGCAATCAACTCCGGAGTCTTGGCGTAGTTGGCCGGTGCGTAGATGAGCATCGTCGTCACACCAAGCGCACCCTCCTCCATGGCCTGATGAACCAAGGTCTGCATCTGCTTCAACTGGGAGGGAGTTGGTGCCACATCGCGTTCGCCCAGCACCAACGTCCGCACTGTAGGCGCACCTACAAACGATGCAACGTTGGGAGCGATGCCCCGGTGCTCCAGCGAATCCAGGTACTCACCCAGGGTCGTCCAGGTCACCGGGAATCGAATGTCCGACTCGCGCTCGACGAGCAGGCGTTTCATCGCATCGTTCAGCGGTCCCATCGAGAATTCACCCATCACTTCGAGCGTCACGCCCTGTGACAGGTCGCTCAGGGCCCGCCCATCGGCGAACAGCGATTCTTCGGGGTGAGCCAGCATGTTGATGAAGCCGGGGGCGATTGCCTGTCCCTGGGCATCGATCTCGGTCCGGCCCTTCAGCTCGCGATGGGGTCCGACATAGGTAATACGATCGGCATCGACGGCCACGTCCCCGACATAGGGCTTGTGCCCGGAACCGTCGTAGACAGTCCCGTTACGGATGACCAGGTCGTGGATTGAGCTCTGGGCCGGCCCGGCAGCCGTGGCCGCCCCAACCGCGCCCACCCCACAGGCCCACCCAATCACTACAAAACGGGTGATCCCCGCAACAAAACCAGCCTTCATGATGGCGGGTACCTTGCCACCAACCCCGCGCCAATGCTAGGTTCGCAACATGTCCTGCAGCGCGAAATCCATCCTTGCCCCGTTCGGCGCCCTGCCGCGGCTGGCGCTCGCGCTTCTGCTTCTGCGCCCCCAGGCGCAATAAACACACGCGCCAACGGTCGGCGCCAACAAGACCGGACTCAACCAGAACCCCAACGCCAGCGGCCCGCTTTGAGCTGACGTTCGCCCCGGCCTGACTTCGAACTCGAGTACCGACCATGTTACGCACACCCGCAGCCAAGTACCGCCCCTTCGCCCCGATCGACATCACTGACCGCACCTGGCCCTCGCGCACCCTCGTCGCGCCCCCAACGTGGTGCAGCGTCGACCTGCGCGACGGCAACCAGGCACTGATCGAGCCCATGGACCCGGCCCGCAAGCTGCGGATGTTCCAACACCTGGTGCGCATCGGCTTCAAGGAAATCGAGATCGGCTTTCCCTCGGCATCCCAGACCGAGTTCAATTTCGTGCGTCAGCTCATTGAGCAGGAACTGATCCCTGACGATGTCACCGTCCAGGTGCTGACTCAGGCCCGCTCGGAGCTAATTGCCCGCACCTTCGAGAGCCTCCGGGGCGCGCGCCGCGCCATAGTGCACCTGTACAACTCGACCTCCACGACCCAGCGCCGCGTCGTATTCAAGCTCGATCGGGCCGGAATCGTGGACATTGCCGTCAAGGGGGCGGCCCTCATCAGGGAGCTGGCCGCGCAGCAGCCCGAGACGCAATGGCAGTTTCAATACAGTCCGGAAAGCTTCACCGGCACCGAGTTGGATTTTGCCGTTGAGATCTGTGACGCCGTAACCGCAATCTGGCAGCCCACTGCGCAGAACAAGGTCATCCTGAACCTGCCGGCCACGGTCGAAATGGCAACGCCGAACATATATGCCGACCAGATCGAGTGGTTCGGTCGGCATGTCGCCCGCCGAAACAGTGTCATCATCAGCGTCCATCCGCACAACGACCGAGGAACTGGTGTAGCCGCAGCTGAGCTGGCCATGATGGCGGGCGCCGAACGGGTCGAGGGTACCCTCTTCGGCAATGGCGAGCGCACCGGCAACGTGGACATAGTGACGCTGGCGCTGAACTTGTACACGCAGGGGGTCCACCCCAACCTGGATTTCTCTGATATCAACTCGGTGGCGCGGACTGCTGAGTTCTGCAATCAGTTGCCGATCCATCCGCGGCATCCGTATGTGGGGGATCTCGTGTTCACCGCGTTCTCCGGCTCGCATCAGGATGCGATCAAGAAAGGTCTGGCTGCTCTCGAGCCCGCTGGAGCCTGGGACGTGCCGTACCTGCCGATCGACCCGTCCGATGTCGGGCGCTCCTATGAGTCGATCATCCGCGTCAACAGTCAGTCCGGCAAAGGCGGCGTTGCTTATCTTCTCGAGCGCGACTACCAGCTCGTGTTGCCCCGCCGGCTGCAGATCGAATTCAGCCGCGTAGTGCAGGCCGCCGCCGACACTTCCGGTAAGGAGCTGACCTCACAGGAGCTGTGGAATTTGTTCGAAGCGGAATACCTCGCCGCCACCGGACCGGTCCACTACCGTTCACACCAACTGTCTACTTCAGGAGATGGCGCTGATCGTGAGCGCATCACGCTCCACGTCCAGGACGACGGTGCAGCCCTCATCCTTCACGGCAACGGCACTGGCCCCATCGATGCGGCAGTGCGTGCGCTCGATCTGCCGATAGATGTGGTTGGATATGCCGAGCACGCGTGTGGCTCAGGAAGCGACGCAGTTGCCATCGCGTACGTCGAGATCTCAACAGGTCCCGGTACGGTCATGTTCGGAGTGGGCCGTCACTCCAACATCATAACGGCCTCTTTGCTGGCACTGCTCTGCGGAGTTAACCGGGCGTTGCGCTCCGGGGCACTCCCGAGACTTCAACGCGCCGAAGGCGCGTAAAACAGGTAGTCGGCGGAGTAGCTGCTGCTGGATTCCGTGCCAGCGGCAGCGGCCGAGCACGGCTCCGAGGGTGGTTTGCCGCCCTGGGTGTTGATGCGCTGGACACTCGATACCTTGGCGAACGTCCCCTCACCTGTATGTCCGGTCACTGCCACCAGCAACCAGGGAATTGAGCTCGGATCAGGTGAGTCCACATGTGCGCTCGCCTTGCCGGTGATCTCACTGCCGTCCTTGTATTTCCAGGTGGGGCCGGCATAGTGACGGCCGATCACCGCGCCCTTCTTGTCTAGCAATTGGGCGTCCGGCGCCTTCAGTGTCCATTGATATGTGCCATCAGCTGGTGCGGCTTTGCACGTATAAATCTGCGAGCCAGTGGCGTGCGCTTTCAACACCAGCTTCTCACCCGCCGGAGCCTTGATCTCAGCGGGAATTGTATCCGCGCCTGCTGCAACCGCTCCGACGGAACAGACCAGCATCACTGTGCTCTGCAACATGCGCAGTCCATTTAACACTTGCTTCATACTATTGCGCTCCGACTGTTCCATTTGTGACGGCGCGACATTCTACCGCAGTGCAACTCGCGAATGTCGTTTACCAAACGTCCGCAACTGGTGTACAAATTCCCTGTCAGTTTTGCTGTCAGGCTTGGCGAGAGGGTGATGTGGGAACGGAATCGATCGCGGACATTGTAAGCAACTACGAGCTGACTATCGCGTGCGAAAAATGCGGCGCACAAACCCCGCGGACGATTGGCTGGATCAGGCAGCATCGTGACATGAAGTGTCCGGAATGCGACGCGATCATCGTACTCAACACGTCGCGAATCACAGGCACCATCCGCAGCGTCGAACGCCGTCTCGGTGACCTGCGAACTCAACTCACTGAGCGCATTCGCAAGTTGTGAAGCGCCGGCGTTGCGGGCTCCGCCGGAGGAGCTCCCGACGATTGCGCGGCGATGATCATGTGCGCACGCAGCCCCGGTTCGTTGTCGGTGAGTTCCAGTACGCCCCCATGTACTTTTGCGACTGACGCAACGAGTGTCAAGCCCAGGCCGACTCCCGGCGTTCCCCGACTCGCGTCGCCACGATAGAACCGCGTGGATACCTTGGGCTTTTCCGCATCGGGAATTCCAGGGCCATCGTCCGCCACCGTGATCCGGACCTTGGCATCCGCAAGTGTCTGCACTTCAACACTGATGGCACCGCCGCTGCTCGTGTACTTGAGCGCGTTGTCAATCAGATTGCCGATCGCCTGCGCCAACAACACCGGGTCACCGGAGATTCGCGCGAGCCCCGTTCCCTGATAAGACAGTCCCACTGACTTCACCTCGGCCGCCGGCAGGTAGAAATCCACAGCCTGGCGCGCAACGTCGGCGGCATTTACCGACACGAAGCCGGAACGCCGCATGCCGGTATCAATCTCCGCAAGCCGCAGCAGCGCATTGAAGATGCCGATTACGCGGTCGACATCTACCACCGCTGCATCGATCTCAGCGAACGTCTCCTCCGTGTCCGGACGCGTCAGCGACAGCTCTTCGAGTCTCGAGCGCAACTCGGCCAACGGAGTGCGCAAGTCGTGAGCAATCGAGTTGGAGACATCCCGCACCCCATGCACGAGCTGCTCAATCTGATCGAGCATCCCGTTGATGGTGCGCGACAGAGTATCCAGCTCATCACTGCTGGGCTTCGTCGGCAACCGATGGCCCCAGTCACCCTGCACGATGGCGGTCACTGTCTGGCGAATCCCGTCGACGCGCAGTAACACGGCGCGGCGGATCATCAATCCGCCGACAACACCGGCGATCACGAGCACCGCGACGGCAGCGCTGAGACCGTACCAGAACCGCGTGAACAGCGGCGCGAACAAGGCCTGGTCTCGCCCCACGAGCAGGTTGTACCCGCCTGGCAGAACTGTATGTACGAACATGGCACGTGTTTGCCGGCCGGCGAGGTTGACCGGCAGTATGTAGGTACCGGGTGTGGGCGGAATCACAGTAGGCCACTGCGGCAGATTGCCGGCGACCCGCTTCAGACCCGGATCCGTCAACAACAGGATGCGTTCCCCGGGAATCTGCAGACCGACCCGATTGTCAATGAAAGCGGCCAGGCCCGCTGCGCCTTCGCGGCGAAACACCTCCGCCAGCCGCTGCGTATCCGCGCGAAGAACCTCAGTGCGACTGTCCTGGATGGTTCCCTGCCATGCATACCACAGGGGCGCCGCAAACAGGACGAGCGCGGCAATACCGAAGGCGACGTAACTGAACGCCAGGGTGAACGCGGATGAACGCAATAATTTATTCATCGGCTGTCAGCATGTAACCGGCATTGCGCACCGTGCGCAACAGTGGCCGCTCCGAGTCAGGCTCGATCTTCTGCCGCAGCTTGCTGATGTGGACATCGACCACGTTGGTTTGCGGATCAAAATGATAGTCCCAGACATTTTCGAGCAGCATGGTCCGGGTCACCACCTGGCCGGCATGGCGCATCAGGTATTCGAGCAGCTTGAATTCCTGGGGCTGCAGCGCAATGGCGCGTGTGCCACGGGATGCCTTGCGGGACAACAGATCGATATGCAGATCCCCAACCCGCAGGCTGGTCTGAGTCCCACTGCCCTGCGCCCGTCGACCGAGCGCATCCAGGCGGGCCAGCAGCTCGCCGAACGCAAACGGCTTGGTGAGATAGTCGTCGCCACCGGCCTTGAGCCCGCGGATGCGCTCATCGACATCCGACAAGGCGCTCAGAATCAGTATCGGAGTTCGGTTGCCCGCCTTGCGTAAGGCCTCGATGATGGCCAGCCCATCGATCTGGCCCGGCAACATGCGGTCCATGATGATGACATCGTAGGGTTCACTGGCCGCCAGAAACATCCCATCTCGCCCGTTGTCGGCGTGGTCGGCCACGTGGCCCGCCTCCTGCAGCCCCTTGACGACGAAGCGCGTGACCCGCTCATTGTCTTCAACCAGCAGTACTTTCACGGCACCTCTTGTAAAGTGAAATGCACTGGCTCACACCGTCGCAGGCTCGCGGTGAGCCGGCGCGTCCGGGCCTTCGTCCGCCGCCGCCACCTTCCGATGACCACTGACCCGCTCGTTCAACCGATCGAGGTACAGATACACCACCGGCGTCGTGAACAGGGTCAGTGCCTGGCTGAGTATCAATCCACCCACCATGGTGTAACCGAGGGGCTGGCGCAGCTCGGAGCCCGTGCCATGGCCCAACATCAAGGGTAATGCCGCCAACAGTGCGGCCATGGTGGTCATCATGATGGGCCGGAACCGCAACAGGCAGGCCTGCCGGATGGAAGCCTCGGGGGACATTCCCTGCTCGCGCTCGGCCTGGATCGCGAAGTCCACCATCATGATGCCGTTCTTCTTCACAATGCCAATCAGCAGAATGATGCCGATCAGGGCAATCACCGACAGGTCGAAGTGGAACGCCATCAACATCAACAATGCGCCCACGCCGGCGGACGGCAGCGTGGACAAAATGGTCAATGGATGGATGTAGCTCTCGTAGAGCATGCCCAGAATGATGTACACCACCACCAGCGCCGCCAGGATCAGGTAGGGCTCGGACTTCAGCGACGACTCGAAAGCCTGTGCAGTCCCCTGGAACGTACCGTTCATGGAAGCTGGCATGCGGATGTCAGCCGTGACATCGCGGATGGCGTCGACCGCATCGCCGAGCGCAGCCCCGGGCGCCAGGTTGAATGACAGGGTGACCGCCGGAAACTGCCCTTGGTGATTGATGGACAGGTAGCTGACGTGTTGCGTGTCGAAGTGCGCGAACGTGGACAGCGGCACCTGCTGGTTGGTGATCGGTGACTTCACATACAGCTTGTTGAGGGTGTTGGGATCCGCCTGCAGGGACGGCGTGATTTCCAGGATGACGTGGTAGGAGTTGAGCTGCGTAAAGAACTGCGCCGCCTGCCGCTGGCCGAAGGCGTCATACAACGTGTTGTCAATCACCGATGGCTGGATGCCGAACCGGGCGGCCTCGTCCCGATCGATCGTCAAAGACAGCATCGAACCGTTGGTTTGCTGGTCGGTAGCCACATCCCGCAACATGGGGAGCTTCTGCATCGCGCTCAGCAGCCGCGGCGCCCACTCATTCAGCTCGTTCAGATCAGGGTCCTGCAACGTGTACTGATATTGGGTGCGAGTGGGCCGGCCGCCCACGTTGAGGTCCTGGGCCGCCTGCAGGAAGAGCGCCGCACCCTTTACCTGTGCCAGCTTCGGCCGCAACCGGGCTATGACCTCGTCTGCGGTGGACTTGCGTTGCTCGCGCGGTTTCAGGCCGATGACCACGAACCCGTTGTTGATCGGCCGCGAGCCGCCCAGGCCGCTGGCCCAACTGGCGACATCCGGATCCTGGCTGACCACCGCCATCAACTCGCGCTGGAGGCGCAGCATTTCCGCAAATGAGACATCCTGGGAGGCATCCGAAACACCTGCAATGATGCCGGTGTCCTGCTGTGGGAAGAATCCCTTCGGCGCGTAGATGTACAGAATGCCGGAGAGCGCCACCGTGATCAGAAAGACAATGAGCGTGGGCTTCTGGTGCCGCAGTACGAAGTCGAGCCCGCGCGTGTACTGCTGCAGGAGCTTGTTGAAACCCCGTTCCACAAATTGGTATGCCTTGCCGTGCTTGGCCTTGCGCTCGTCCCTGAGAAACAGCGAGCACATCATCGGTGAGAGTGTCAGGGCCACGAACGCAGACACCAGGATAGTCATGGTGACTGTGATCGCGAACTCACGGAACAGCCGTCCGATGATGCCGCCCATCAACAGGAGCGGAATGAAAACCGCCACCAGCGACAGGCTGATGGACAGGATGGTGAAGCCGATTTCCCGCGAGCCCTTGAGGGCCGCCTCTTTGGGAGTCAGTCCCTCTTCGATGTGCCGGTAGATGTTCTCCAGCATGACAATCGCGTCATCCACCACAAACCCGACCGCGATGGTCAAACCCATCAGCGACAGGTTATCGAGCGTGTAGCCCATCGCGTACATCAGGGCGGCCGTGCCGAACAGGGCCAGGGGCACGGTCACACCCGGAATGACCGTCGCCCAGAAATTGCGTAGAAACAGGAAGATCACCAGGACGACCAACGCGATTGTCAGGACGAGCGTGAACTCGACGTCATGGACGGATGCCTGGATGGTTGTCGTACGGTCGAGGACGGTGTCCACCTTGATGGCCGGAGGCACCGAAGCCAGTGCGTGCGGCATCAAGGTATTCACGCTTTTAACGGTTTCAATGACATTCGCGCCGGCCTGTTTGAAGACCTGCAGCATGATGCCGTCCTTGCCGTTCTGGAACGCCAGGGACTGTGAATTCTCAGGTCCGTCGACAGCCACTCCGATATCCCGGATACGCACCGGCGCACCGTTCTTGTAGGCGACGATAATGTCGTTCCACGGCGCCGCCTTCAGTAATTGGTCGTTGGTGTAGATGGCGAAACTGTGCCGCACTCCATTGATCGAACCCTTCGGCGCGTCAACCGTCGCGGCATTGATCACAGTGGCGATGTCTTCCAGCTGGATCCCGAGCGCTGCGATCTTCGCCGGATCCACCTGCACCCGTACGGCGGGTTTCTGCTGACCGCCCAACGCAACCTGGGCGACACCGGGGATGCGCGAGACCTGCTGGGCAATGACATTCTCCGCGTAGTCATCGACCTCGGTCAGCGGCAGAACGTCCGAGTGAACCGACATGATCAGGATGGGCGAGTCCGCCGGATTGACCTTCTTATAGGACGGCGGTGAGGGAAGGTTCTTGGGCAACTGGCCGCCGGCCGCGTCAATGGCAGACTGGATGTCCTGGGCAGCGCCATCGATGTTGCGATCGAGATCGAACTGTACGGTGATCTGGGTCGTTCCGAGCACGCTGGATGAAGTGAGCTGCGTTACACCCGGAATTGCCGCGAACTGGTACTCCAGGGGCGTAGCCACGGCCGATGCCATGGTCTCGGGGCTGGCACCGGGCAACTTGGCGGATACCTGGATGGTCGGGAAATCAACCTGCGGCAGCGGAGCCACGGGCAGCAGCGGAAACGCCACGATGCCCAACAACAGGATGCCCGCCATCAGCAAGGAGGTGGCAATCGGCCGACGAATGAACGGTTCGGAGATATTCATTTGACGTGGGCTCCGGGCTGCAGCCGGTACTGATTGCTCGTCACCACCCGCTCACCATCCGCAATCCCGTCCTGTACTACGTACACGGAGCCGGCTTCCTCGCCAACTTTCAACGGCCGCGCTTCCACCGTCGAATCCGACTTCACGACGTAAGCGAACATCCCATTTGGCCCCCGCTGCACGGCTGCAGCGGGGATGGTGAGAGCGCTGCGATCCGTCCGCACCAGCACCTTCGCATCCACGTACTGTCCCGGCCAGAGTTTGTTCTGCGTATTAGGGAAGACGGCCTTGATGCGAATGGTCCCGGTCGTCTGATCGATCTGGTTGTCGACCAAGGTGACGGTGCCGCGGTCCAGCTCCGTTCTGCCGTCACGGGACAAGGCCGCCACCGACACTGGTCCGGCGCTGAGCGCGCCGCCGATGGTCCCGATCGCATCTTCGGGGAGAGTGAAGATCAGCGAAATGGGTTGTAACTGAGTGACGACGACAATCCCGGTGGTGTCGCTGGCCCGCACGTTGTTTCCAACATCGACCCGCCGGATGCCCGTCCGCCCCTGGATCGGTGAGGTTATCGAGGTGTACTGCAGTTGGGTCGAGGCGTTGTCAATGCTCGCCTGGTCGCCTTTGATCTGGGCTTCGAGTCCGGCAACAGTGGCACGCTGCGCGTCCAACGTCTGTTTGCTGGCGAGATTTTCGGGGGCCAGTGTCAGATAGCGTTCCAGGTCTGCCTTGGCGCTTTGCAGCTGCGCTTCGTCCTTGGCCTTTGCGGCCTGCGCCTGGGCCAGTGCTGCCTGGTACGGACGTGGATCGATCTGTGCCAGCAGATCTCCCTTGTTGACCGTCTGGCCTTCCTGGAAGGCAATCTTCTGCAACTCACCATCCACCCGCGCCGTCACCGTTACCGTGTTGAACGCCTGGACTGTCCCGAGGCCTTCGAGGTATACGGGAACATCTGCGCGCTTTACGTCGGACGTATCAACGGCAATGGCCTGATTGTCGTGCGGCAGGGCCGCATCACTGCGCCGATCCGGCAGGCACAGCCAAATCACCAGGATGAGGATGGCCAACGCACCCAGCAATGTGGCGCGCGAGCGGCGACTGCGGAAAAACTCTCTAAACATGTCCATAGAATTCTCTTCTCAACTCTGACCGGCAGTGCTCTGCCAGCCGCCCCCCAGGGCGTTGAATAGCTGTACCAGCGCCTGCAGGTGCGCGAACCTGACCTGAACCAACGCATCCTCGGCGCTGAAAAGCGCACTTTGCGTATTCAACACCGTCAGTACATTGACCGTTCCGGCGTGCAATTGGATTTCCGTGATCTCGTACGCCCGGCGTGCCTTGGCGACCGCATCCTGCTGACGCTGATATTGCTCTGCCGTCTGCTGAGTAGCCACGAGAGCGTCCTCGACATTGCTGAAGGCCGAAATCACGGACTTGTGGTAGTCGGACAGCAATTCCGTGTAGCGGGCCTTGTTGAGACGATACCCCCCGACCAACGCCCCGCCCTGGAACAGCTCCTGGGTGAGACCGCCGGTGAGGGCAAAGACCCGATTCGCGGGCGAGATCAGTCCCGACAGCGCGGTGCTCACAAATCCGCCGTCGGCAGTCAGATCGATGCTCGGAAAGAACGCGGCGCGGGCGGCCTGGATGTTGGCGTTCGCGGCCATCAACTGCGCTTCCGCCGCGGCGACGTCCGGTCGGCGGGCCAGCAGCTCCGAGGGCAATCCAGGACCGACCACCGGCTCCGAAAGTGCACGGAGAGTCCCGGTAGGCGTCTGCAGGTCCTGGGGCATCTTCCCGACCAGAATGGCCAGGGCATCCACGGCCTGGCGAAGCTGCTGCCTCAGAGGGGGTATGGACGCATTGATCACCGCTACGGTTGTTGCCTGCTGCGCAACATCCAGGGCGTTCGCCGTTCCAACCGTTTCCTCGAATGTCAGGTCTCTCAGGATGGTTTGCGCAGTGGACAGATCCTGCTCTGCCACATTGAGGCGATCCTGCAACTCAATCGCTTGGAAATACGTTGTCGCTACACTTGTCATCACGGTCAGCTCGACCGTAGCCCGGTCATACCGTGTTGCGGTAGCGGAGAATCGCGCGGCATTGGCCAGCGCCCGATTTTTTCCCCAGAAATCGAGCTGGTAGCTCGCCGAGGCCTGTGCGCTGAACTGGTTGAATGTGACCGGGGCAGACGATGCAGAGGCACCTGAGGGTTTTTGCCGTTGCCTGGAGCCGTTCGCGCCCACACTCAGGCTGGGAAGTAAGGGTGCACCTGCAATCTGTGCCTGTGCGTCCGCTTGCTGAACGCGGGCAATGGCCGCTGCGAGATCGTCATTGGCTCGCTGCGCCTGCGCGATTAAGTCATCCAGCTCCGGGGAACCAAACCCACGCCACCAGTCGGCCGAAGGCCATGCAGCCGGCGTGTTCGCCAGGGTTGCAGGGGGTGCGGGCGGTAAAGGCGCGGATGGCTTTGCAGGAGGTCCTGCTCGCGTAGTGGCTATAGCGTCCGTTGCTGCGGCTGCTGCTGCTGACTCACCCGGCGTTTGGGTTGCATCGACAGTCCATCCTGCCGGCGCGGGAATGTCAGGCTGTTTGTAACGCGGACCCAGTACATTACAGGCGGAAAGCAACAGGGCCGCCGACGCGAGGGCGGAAGGAACAATCTTATCCGTGAGTTTCACAGCGCTGAGGAATGAAGGTGCTGATCGTTGCACAACCTTACGTCCGAGCTACTTACCACCAGATTGGCGAAATATTAATTTCCGTTAACCGCGCGGTCCGAGGCCTCGTCAGGGTGCTGTGCACAATGAAAATACTTCTGTTAATCATACAGATACGGGTTATTCTTCATGATAGTTAATAGTACAAAGCGACCCTGGGGCCATTACAGCCCAGACCATTGAGTTTCATCGACTGTGAGTTATATTCCGGACGCAGGCGCTTGAGTGGGAACGGCAAATGAACACGACCCTCGACCTGTTTGAGGCGGCCACTGTGTCGCTGACACGTCCGGAATCGATCAAGGATCGACTCGCGAACGCGTACAGGAATTACCTCTCGTATGTAGACGAGGAGGACCTCCCCATAGATGTTTGTGAGGAGTTCAGAGCGTTGACTGACACGCTTACCCGCGTGTCACCGGAGTTGCGGGGTGACGATGCCCTGCGTGCCACGGTGCGGAAGATGTCCATCAGTGATGCGACTGCCGCTGCATTCGCCGTGGTTCGGATGTTCGGTGCCCTGTGCCGCGCGAGCACCAGCGTGCCGCAGGAGAGCTCGGCAGCTTCAACAACCCAGAAAAACACTACGAATGTGGTGCCGCTCCACGTGGCGGCCGGCTGAACTGGAGCCCGACAGGCTCAATCCATCTTGAATTCGATCGTGTCCCAGCGCGTCGTATCCTCGTGACGCGCCTGGCGCTTGATTGCGTCCACCAGCGCCCGCTCGTCCCAATCCACGACCTCGTCCGAGAGATCCGCGAGAACCTTGGGAACCGGGGCCTGGGACCCGAAGGGCTTCATGAGCACCACCGGCTTTTGACTCGCCTGGGCGTACAGGAGCTGGAACGTCAGCATGTCCTGCGAAGTTTCATAGAGGCTGGACAGGGCGACGACCACTTCGACGGGCGTGATCTGCATGCGCAGCCCTTCTTTCTGGGCCTCCTTGTCTCCCGACGGGGGCCGCGACTCGGGCTTGCTGAAATTGCGGTAGAAGAAGTTCCGGGCGCTTTCGAGATACTCGAAAACGCGCAGATAGTCATCGCTGTCTTCCCAGAGGTGGGTGACAAATAGCCTGACGGGATTGGCCTGCGACATGAGGAAATTACGCTGCGGCTTGGCTGCCTACGGTCACGTGAGTTTCGCACAAGCGCGGCAACGGCGAAACTCGGGCGGCCGATGCCGTCCGGCGACAGGTTTGCACTCCCGTACACTGGCATAGGCCTATAGAATGCGAAGTTTGAGATAAGGAACCGATACGTGCGTCTGCTCGTCTATAACATTCGCTACGCCACAGGTACCGGTCCCTCCTTCCACTTACCCTTGCCAGGCGCGGGATATCTGCGCAGCAATCGGAAGGTTTTGGCCGGAATCACCGATTTCATCCGTGCGGAGCACCCCGACGTGGTCGGCCTCATCGAGGTCGATACGGGCTCGATCAGGACGGGCATGGTCAACCAGGCCGAGCACATAGCCGGCTCCATTGGTCATTACTCGACGTTCCAGTGCAAATACGGCACAAGCTCCATCAACAATCTCGTGCCCATCGTGCGCAAGCAGGCGAATGCCTTCCTCTCGGCGCCGCACGTCCACGGCGAGCGGTTTCACTACTTCGATACGGGCATCAAGCGCCTCATCATCGAGCTGGAGCTCGATGATGTCTGTGTATTCCTCGTTCACCTGTCCCTGAAGTTCCGCCACCGCCAATACCAGCTTCGCTCACTGCACGACCTGATCGTGCAATCTCCCAAGCCCGTCATTGTCGCCGGTGATTTCAATACTTTCTGGGGCACTCACGAGATCTACCTGTTCATGCGGGCGGCTGGGCTGCGCAGCGCGAATTCCGCTGGCCTGCCGTCATTTCCCGCCAAGGTTCCCCGCGTTGAGCTCGACTTCATCCTCGTCAGCGAAGGAATCGAAGTGACGGACTTCCGGGTGCCGGATGTGCGCTTCTCGGACCATCGGCCACTCGTCTGTGATTTCCACGTCCGTTCGGATGCCCTCGTCCGACAATCTGCCGCCTGAGGGCCTCCCCAAATGACCGACGCTAGTGCCTGGAAGGTCGAACGCGACGCCGAGTCCGTCGTCTGGCTGACACTCGACAAGCCCGGGACGTCGGCCAACGTCCTCTCGAGCAGCGTCCTGATTGAGCTCGATGCGGTGCTGGCCCCTCTGGCCAAAGACGCGCCGCGCGCCGTGATCATCATCTCCGGCAAGAAGAGCGGCTTCATTGCCGGTGCCGATATCAAGGAGTTCACCGGAATCACCAACGTCGAGGAAGGCTTCCGCCTCATCCACGCGGGTCAGAAAGTACTCAACCGCCTGGAAGCTCTGCCCTGCCCGACCGTCGCAGCCATCCAGGGTTTTGCGCTGGGAGGGGGGCTCGAGCTGGCCCTCGCCTGCCGCTATCGCGTTGCAGCAGACGACGAGCGACTGTCCCTGGGCCTGCCGGAAGTCCAACTCGGAATCCATCCGGGATTCGGTGGAACCGTGCGCTCCGTTCGGCTGGTGGGCGTGCGCCCGGCGATGGAAATGATGCTCACGGGCAAGCCGGTCAGGGGCGACAAGGCGCTGCGTATTGGCCTCATCGACAAGCTCGTCCCACCGCAGGATCTGCGTAAGGCCGCCAAGGAGATGGCGCTGCAGGCACCGGCGCCTACGCGGGCGCCGTTCAGTGAGCGGGTGTTGAGTTGGCCGATTGTGCGCGGGTTCGTGAAGGGCGCTTTGATTGCGCAGGTGGCTTCCAAGGCTCGGCGCGACCACTATCCGGCGCCCTACGCCATGATTGACCTGTGGGCGCGCGGGGGCTCCTCTTACGAAGCGGAGGCTCGCTCTATCGCGCAACTTTTCCTCTCCCAGACCTCGCGCAGCCTCGTACGAGTGTTCCTCTTGCAGGACCGCCTCAAGGCTCTCGGGGGCAAGGGTGGTCCGGAGATCAAGCACGTGCACGTCGTTGGTGCCGGCGTCATGGGAGGCGACATTGCCGCATGGTCGGCGCTGCGAGGCTTCACCGTAACGCTTCAGGACCGCGGGCTCGAATTCATCGAGCCGGCACTCAAGCGTGCGCACGAGTTGTTCGACAAGCGCCTCCGCGATCCAGCCAAGAACGCGGCCGCTCGCGAACGATTGCGCGCGGACGTCGATGCCGAAGGTGTTTTGGATGCCGACGTGGTGGTCGAGGCAATCTTCGAGAGCCTGGACGCGAAGCGCGAGTTGTACGCTCGACTCGAACCGCGCATGAAGTCCACCGCCATCCTCGCAACCAACACCTCCAGCCTCATGCTCGAGCCGCTCATCGAGAAACTGACGCGACCCGAGCGGTTGGTCGGACTGCACTTCTTCAACCCCGTTGCACAGATGCCTCTGATTGAGATCGTTCAATCAGTGCGGACTGATTCCGCGGTCATGCAAGGCGCGACCGCCTTTGCCCGCAAGCTCGACAAACTGCCTGTGCCCTGTCGGAGCGCACCGGGGTTCATTGTCAACCGGGTGTTGATGCCATACCTGCATGAAGCGATGTTTGCCGCGCAGGAAGGAGTGCCGCTCAGTGTCATCGACAAGGTGGCCGTGGACTTCGGCATGCCCATGGGGCCCATCGAGTTGGCCGACGTCGTCGGGCTGGACGTTGCAACTCATGTGGGCGAGATCATCGCCGCAGAGCTGGGGCGGCCTGCCCCCGACCTGACACGGTTGAAGGACCTGGTTGCGGCCAAGAAGCTCGGTCGCAAGAGTGGCGAGGGTTTCTACCTCTGGCGGGACGGCAAGCCCGTCAAACCGCCCACCGACGGGGCGACGGCCCCTGCCGACCTGAACGATCGTTTGATTCTGATCCTCGTGAACGAGTGCGTGGCCTGCTTGCGCGAGCATGTTGTCGAGGAGCCGGACCTGGTGGATGCGGCCGTGATTTTTGGAACGGGATTCGCACCCTTCCGCGGGGGCCCGCTGTACTACGCGCAAACCCGCGGAGTGAACGAAGTCGTGGCTCGCTTAGGAGAACTGGCAACCCGCCATGGCGCGCGTTTCACGCCCGACCCCGGATGGCCGCAAGTCGGGCATGCGGGGGGAAAAGCGTGAACGCCGTACAGGTGGGACGAAGGTCCTGTGCTACCATCGGGCCGATTCGGCGCACCAACTTTGGTCTTATGGCGCCAGGCCCAGTGAAATGCAGGAAGAACGCGAAGCCAGCGTTCAATTACTCAAAACGTTCGCACCTCTGGACGGACTGAAGCGTGACAATCTCGCCGCGCTTGCCAAGAAGGTCAGTGTGCGGACGATGTCGGCCGGCAGGATGTTGTTCAAGGAAGGCGACACCGACAAGCGCACCATCTGGATCGTCGGCGGAATGGTCGAAATCCGCGAGGGCGACAAGACAGTTGCCATGATCCGGGGCGGTACACCCGAAGCCCGCACTCCGCTCTACCCGAAGACTCCTCGACAAGTGACCGCACGCGCGGTCGACGAAATCAGCTACCTGTCCATCGACAGCGATCTGCTGGACGTCATGATCACTTGGGATCAGACAGGGACCTACGAGGTCTCCGAGCTGCAGGCTCAGCTCGACGGTTCCGGCAACGATGATTGGATGACAACGCTGCTCCAGACTAAGGCGTTCCATCGCATACCGCCGGCCAACATCCAGGCAATCTTCTTACGCTTGCAGCGTGTGCCCTTTCGCGCTGGCGAGGTCGTCATCAAACAAGGTGACGAAGGTGACTACTTCTACATAATCGTCAACGGCAAGTGCGTCGTCACGCGCGAGACGCCCCTGAACCGGGACGGCATCAAACTAGCCGAGCTGAGCGTAGGCGATACGTTTGGCGAGGAAGCGTTGATTGCAGAAGCCAAGCGCAACGCTACGGTGACGATGCTTACCGAAGGCGTGCTGATGCGCCTGAACAAGCAGGACTTCCGCGAGCTGATGAATGAGCCGCTGTTGCAGTGGGTCACGTACGACAAGGCGCGCGAGATCATTGATCAAGGGGGGCGTTGGCTGGATGTCCGACTGCCCAGCGAGCATCAGAACCTGGCGATCGAAAACTCGCTCAACATTCCGCTGTACTTCATCCGGCTCAAGCTCTCTGCGCTCGACCGGAAAGTCCCTTACGTTGTGTATTGCGATACCGGACGCCGAAGCTCGGCTGCGGCCTACATCCTCGTCGAGCGGGGCTTCGATGCCTACGTGCTGACGGGTGGGTTGACGAACAGCGCTGTCGCGCTGCGACGAACTGGTTAGGCGCTGCGCGCCTTACATCGTATGCGTAGCTTTGTCGCCGGATAGAGCACCGGCCAAGTACGTCTCAATCTTCTTCTGCGTCTGCCCGCGATCCTGATCGCTGAACTGCACGCCTATACCCGCCGTACGCTTGTTCTGAGCGCCCTTGGGCGTAACCCAGATCACGCGACCGGCCACCGGCAGTTTCTCGTCCTCGCCCATGAGGTTGAGCAGCATGAACACTTCGTCCCCGAGCCGGTAGTTGCTGTTGGTGGGGATGAACAGGCCGCCGTTGCGCACGAACGGCATGTAGGCAAGATACAGGGCGCTCTTGTCCTTGATTGTCAGGGTCAGAAGACCCGGTTTGTTGCCACCCGCGCGCAATGTCTTACCTCGTCAAAGCTAAAGCCGGGGACTTCCCGCGGCTGGCCAGGCGCCGCAGTAAACCCTCGAATGCCAGACCCCGATTGATCGGCGTCTCGAGCATGGACTTGAGTTCGCGAACCCCGTCCAGCAGCTCGAAAAGCTCCCGTATATTCAAAACCGTCTCGGGGCGTTGCAAGTAGGTTACAGCGCCCACTTCTGTCAAAAAGCCCGCCCGGGCGAATGGCTCCCGGATCCGTTCCGTGAGCCAGTTCTCAAAGCACCGCAGCCGCAGTGCCGGCTCCGCACGAGCCCAACGCTCGGCCGTAGCAATTGGATCCATCGCTCCGGCGACGGCTTCCTCCAGGCTCCGACGTACCTCGGTGCCGATCTGCGCCACCGCACTCGCGTCCGACTCCGCGGCGAGCATGGGAGCCTCACCCAGGATATCGAGCACGGTTTTCCAGTCGCCCGGACCACGCGCAGATTCGAGCCAGGAGATGGCCTCCTCCCGGGTGGGCGCCGAGATCCGGACCCGCTGACAGCGGCTCAGGATGGTCGCAGGGAGTTTTGAGGGCTGTGTGATGACGAGGATCAGCACGGTGCGCTGCGGTGGCTCCTCCAGCGTCTTCAGCAGTGCGTTTGCAGCAAAACGGTTGAGTGCGTCCGCCGGCGACACGACCCCCACCTTGTACCCGCCCTGATGGCTGGTCAGTGCCAGCTCCTGCGCCAGCTCACGCACCTGCTCGATCCGGATCTGTCGGGAGTCATCGATCGGTCGCACGCTCAGCCAGTCCGGATGCTGGTCCCGTTCCGTGCGCAGCAATAGCCGGGCAATCCAATTCGCAAGCCAGTCGCCCCCCGATCCCGGGGCTTCGTGAATCAACAGAGCGTGCGGCATCCGGTCCGCCTCGTAGGCGGCACGAAGCGAGGCCATCTCTTTGGCCAGCCAGGGGACACTCATAGACCTTCGAGCACTCTCGTGACCTGTGCCGTGACATCCGGCAATGCTTGGGTGGCGTCGATTATGCGCACTCGCCGTGGCTCGTCGCGTGCAATCTGCAGGTAGCCGTTGCGCACCCGCTCGAAGAATTCCTCGACTTCGGCCTCGAAGCGGTCGGCCGCCTGGCCCGAGCGCCCACGCGCACGCCGCAATCCAACTTCAACGGGCAGATCCAGCAGCAAGGTACAGTCCGGTTGCAGATCGCCCTGGACGGCGGTGGCGAGTTGCTCTATCCAGGCGAGGTCCATACCGCGCCCATGGCCCTGGTACGCGCGTGATGCATCGGTGAAGCGGTCGCAGATCACCCACTCGCCGGCGGCCAACGCGGGTCGGATCAGATTTTCGACGTGAATACTCCGGGCGGCAAACATCAGCAGCGTCTCCGCCTGCGGCGAAACCGCCTCCGTGCCGCGCTCCAGGACGATTTTCCGGACACGTTCGGCCAGGGGAGTACCGCCCGGCTCGCGAGTTACACGCGCCGCGATTCCGCGGCTCGCCAGCCAGTCGATGACGAGCTTCGCCACGGTCGACTTGCCGGCGCCTTCAATGCCCTCGAGTGTAATGAACCGACCCCGGCTCATTGAGTGCCTTCGGGCGCAGCACCATGCGCTCCAGTCTGGGTCGTGCCTTTGCCTTTGGTCGCGGCCGTCGGACCTGGTGTCCCGCGTGCCACGACACCGCCACGCTGTGCACGCAGGTGATCGAGATAGCTCTTCACCGCCGCATTGTGCTCCTCGAGCGTCTTGGAAAAGTGATGTCCGCCATCACCAGTGCCTGTCGCGACGAAGTAGATCTCGCCATTTTCCTGCGGATGTACTGCGGCAAGTATGGACTCACGACCCGGAAGCGCAATCGGTGTCGGCGGCAAGCCGGCCCGGGTATACGTGTTGTAAGGTGTATCGGTCGCCAGATCGCGAGTATGTATGTCGCCGTCGTAGCTGGCGCCGAGTCCATAGATCACGGTGGGATCTGTTTGCAGGCGCATGCCTTTGCGCAACCGGGTCACGAACACTCCGGCGATTCGCGGCCGCTCGGACGGCAGGCCCGTCTCCTTCTCCACGATCGACGCCAGGGTCAGAGCCTCGTATGCAGTCTGGAATGGCAGATCGGTGTTGCGTTGCTGCCATGCTTCATCCAGCACTTTGTGCAGGGCGTTGTAAGCGATGCCGAGAATTTCAACATCCGGGGTCTTCGCGGCAAATCGGTAGGTGTCCGGGAAAAACCGGCCCTCCGGAAATTCTCCCGCGTGACCCAGGGCGGTCATGACCTCTTCATCGCTTTTGCCGTGCAACGTGTGGGTCACGGCGGCGTGACTGTCCAGCAGGTGCCTGACATCCACGAATCGCGAGCCCTCGATGATGGTGAGCTGCTCGAGCACCACGCGGCCCTGGTCGAACAACTCGAGAATTTGCGCGGGGCTCGCGCCGGCCGGGATTTCGTACATTCCGACCTGGATACGCGGTTGATGCCCGGAGATATGGCGGGCAATTCGCAGATACAACTCGACGGCACGCGGCTGCCGCAATGCGCCCTGCTTGGCGAGCTCCATCAACACAGTGCGCGCACTGGCGCCCTGCTCCACCTGGATGCGCACGATGTCGGTCGACGGGCCCGGCGCGAAGTACGCGGTCTTCAGCCAGTAATAGCCGCCACCCGCCGCAGCAGCCAGCAGCACCGCCAGTATCAGCAGTGTGACGACGACGCGCCCGCGATTCGGGTCACGCATCGGTCGGCTCATCGAGCAAGGGGGCCATGACCGACTGCAGGTGGCGAGTCACCGGTCCAGGTGTCAGAGCCCGTCCATCCAGCCAGCGCACCGGCCAGATGCCAATCCGCGCGTTCGTGAGGAAGACCTCGTCGGCCGTCTGCAGATCCTGCGCGCGCAATTCACACTCCCTTGTCGGAATTCCAACCTGGCGCGCTTCCCGAAGGATCACACGCCGCATGACGCCGGCCACTCCACACAGATCGATTCGTGGGGTCAACAAACCGGACTCGCGCACGAGGAACACGTTGCTGGCGGTTGCACAGGTCAGGTTCCCCGAGCTGCTGAACATCAGGCCTTCCGCCAGGCTGGTGTCGGTTGAGAGCTCCGCGCGGGCCAGGATCTGCTCCAGCCGGTTGCAGTGTTTCAATCCGGCCAACCGCGGGTTCTCGCCCAGTCGCGCCGTCAATGTTCGAACCATCACGCCATCGTGCAACCGCACGGGATCTTCGTGCGGCCAGGGATACCGAAGTGTGATGCGCGTCGCCCTCTCGTGGCCGGAACGGGCATAACCCCGGGCGATGGCCTCGCCGCCGGTCACAATGATTTTGACTATTCCCCGCTCGGCGGTGGCCCGGGCCATGTCGCGGACCTCGGCGTAGAGCTCATCCGGATCGGGCGGCGTGATCTGCAGGCGCTCACACCCATACGCCAGCCGTTCCAGGTGCAGAGCCAGGAATCGCGGCCGGCCTTTCAGACAAGCCAGGGTTTCGAACAGGCCATCACCGAAATGCAGTCCGCGATCGCGCGCCGATATGCTCGCATCGCGAACGCCATTCACCAACACGTCGGCGGCATCATCGCTCACGCAATGGCTCCTTCGGTTCTAGGAGCATCGAACGCGGCAAGCATCCCACGCGCCTTGGCCCGGGTCTCCTCCAACTCCCGCTGCGGGTCGGAGTCGGCAACGATTCCGCCGCCGGCTCGCAGCTCGACCCGTCGGCCGATGACACTCAAGGTGCGGATCAGGATGTTCATGTCCATGCTGCCATCGCGACCCAGGAATCCCAACGATCCGGTATAGGCGCCCCGGCCGATTCCCTCCAGCTCCGCAATGATCTGCATGCAGCGGAATTTCGGTACACCGGTAATGGTCCCGCCCGGAAATACCGCGCGCAAAGCGCCAATCGGTGTGACATCCGAGCGAAGTCGTCCGCTGACATTCGACACGATGTGGTGGACGTGCGCGTAAGACTCGATTGTCATGAGCTCGTCGACGCGCACGGTGCCCGGCTCGCTCACGCGACCGAGATCGTTGCGCTCCAGGTCGATCAACATGATGTGCTCCGCCCGCTCCTTCGGATGCGCTGCCAGTTCAGTCATTTCCGCAAGGTCATCACCCGGGCGCCGGCTGCGTGGGCGGGTACCTGCTATTGGGCGCGTGTCGATGTGTCCGTCGTGGATACGGACCAGGCGCTCGGGAGAAGAGCTCAATATGGTGGTGCCGCGCCACTGGGCCAGGGCCGCGAATGGGGCGGGATTCGATCTGCACAGCCGGTTGTAGAGTGCGCCGATGTCAGGCTCGCGTGCCAGCTCGATGCTCCACGGGCGCGACAGGTTGGCCTGGTAGATGTCGCCGGCGCGAACATACTCTTTGGCGCGCATGACCCGACCCAGATAGGCGGACGGATCCTCCTCGGTCACCGCCACGACGCTGATGGAGTCTGCTGTGGGCTCAGCGCTATCAGCTACCGCATGCGCATCGGCCTCGATGCGCTCCAGCGAATCGAGTGCCGCGGGTTCAGCGATCGCAAACACCTTGCCACTCTCCCTGTCATGCACCAGGGCGCAGGGTGTGCGCAGCGCAAAGGCGCGCCAGGGCAGAGTTGAGTTGGGCAGCCGCAGGTGGGGCTCGACTTCCTGCGCGGCCTCGTAGCTGAGGAACACGGCCCAGCCACCCGAAAAGACCGGGTGCTGCGGGGTGGGCGGCAATCGCTCGGACAGCCACCAGTTTTCCAGCGCACTCAGGAAATCGCCGCCGCGTGGCGTGAAGCCTTCCGCACCGACCCGTCCGCTGGAGTCGAGCCACAGGGATGCCCTGGGCTCTGCCACCAGGATGCTGGTTTTGCTCAGCGGGCCGTCGGCAGCGCTGTCGAACAGAACCGGATAGCGGGCAGGAAAGCGCGCCGCCAGGCGCCGCAATACGGCGGGTGGGACGTCGAGCTCGAGAATGGACGCCCGCGTGGAAGTATCAGCCGGTGAAGCGCCGGAAGATGACCGAGCCATTGGTGCCGCCGAAGCCGAAGGAGTTCGACAGCGCGACATCGACCTTCATTTTGCGAGCCGTGTTCGGCACGTAGTCGAGATCGCAGTCAGGATCCGGCTTGTGAAGGTTGATGGTGGGCGGCACGATGCCGTCGCGAATGGCGAGCAGCGAGAAGATCGCCTCGACCACGCCAGCCGCGCCGAGCAGGTGGCCGGTCATTGATTTGGTGGAGCTGACGGCGATCTTCTTGATGTGATCGCCAAACGCACGCTTCATTGCGAACGTCTCAGCTCGATCGCCCAGCGGCGTCGAGGTGGCGTGCGCGTTGATGTACTGCACTTCGCTCGGATTCATCGAGGCGTCTTTCAATGCGTTGCTCATTGCAAGCCGCGCACCCTCGCCGTCCTCCGGCGGAGCGGTGATGTGGTGAGCATCGCCGCTCATTCCAAAACCAACCAGCTCGGCGTAAATGTTGGCACCGCGAAGGCGTGCATGCTCCAGCTCTTCGAGAATGACGGCACCGCCGCCATCACTCAGAACGAAGCCATCGCGATCCGCGTCCCACGGCCGGCTGGCCTCTGCGGGCGATTCGTTGCGAGTGGACAGGGCCTTCGCCTGGCCAAAGCCGCCCAGGCCGCAGGGCGTGGTGGCCATTTCGCCGCCGCCGGCGATGATCAGATCAGCATCGCCGTACTGAATCGTACGCATGCCGAGTCCGATAGCGTGAGTCGACGTCGTACACGCCGTCACGACACCCAGATTCGGTCCCTTCAGGCCGTACTTGATCGACAGGTGGCCGCCGATCATGTTGACAATCGACGCCGGGATGAAGAAGGGCGAGATCTTTCGCGGACCGCCCTTCAGAAAGGCGTCGTACTCCTGCTCGATGGTCCCCAGGCCGCCGATGCCGGCACCGCAGACAGCGCCGCAGCGCTCCCCATCGAGCTTGGTGAAATCGATACCCGCGTCGACGACTGACTGGATGCCAGCGGCGACGCCGTAGTGCATGAACTCATCCATGCGGCGCGCGTCTTTCGGAGTGATGTACTGGGATACATCGAAGTCGCGCACCGAGCCGCCGAAGCGGACCGGGAAAGCAGACACATCGAATTTGGTGATGGGGCCGATACCGCTGCGGCCGCTGACAACAGCGTCCCATGCGGATTTGACGGTGCTCCCAACGGGCGAAATGATGCCGAGGCCAGTGACGACGACGCGACGCTTGCTCACACGCTACCTGTATGAAGAGTCGGGGAATGAAAGGGGCGCGGGGCTAGACTTCCGGCCGCGGTCGAAACCGGGCCGGGCGCCCCATGACGCGTACGGTCAGGCTTTGGTACGACGATCGTTGATGTACTCAATGGCCTGCTGGACCGTGGTGATTTTCTCGGCGTCCTCATCGGGAATCTCGATCTCGAATTCTTCTTCCAGAGCCATGACGAGCTCGACGGTGTCGAGCGAATCAGCTCCCAGATCGTCCACAAACGAAGCATCGTTCGTGACTTGTTCCTGCTTGACGCCCAGCTGCTCGGCAACGATGGCTTTGACCTGCTGCTCAACTGTGCTCATTAGCGCATTGTCCTTTTGTAGTCGTTAACTCGTAGTCGCCTGCGGCCAGCCGGTAACGGCCGGCGGCGCGGGCGCGGTATTGTAGGGGAACACCCCCAGGGCTGCCACTCGAACGGATTTGCGAGTGGTTGTTTTTTCTGGCGAAACTCTTGACTTGCGTTCCTGTGCACAAAGTGCCGGCTACGCTCCTGCTGTGGCGTGTATCCAACGCACCCGCCCCCGCACGTGCAGCGCGCGTCACGGCATGTACATTCCGCCGTTCACGTGCAGCGTTTCGCCGGTGATGTAGCCCGCCGGGGCGGAGCACAGGAAGAGTACTGTTGCGGCAATGTCTGCCGCCGAGCCCAAGCGACCCATCGGAATCTGTCCGAGCAGCGCACTCCTCTGCTCCTCACTCAACGCGCGCGTCATGTCGGTATCAATGAAACCGGGAGCCACCGCGTTGACCGTGATGCCGCGCGAGGCAACTTCCTTGGCCAGCGACTTGGTGAACCCCAGAACGCCCGCTTTGGCCGCGGCATAATTGGCCTGCCCCGGATTGCCGGTCACGCCGACTATGGATGTCAGGTTGACGATGCGGCCATGACGCTCCTTCATCATTCGCCGCAAACACGCCTTGGAGAGGCGGAACACCGAAGTCAGGTTGGTGGCGATCACCACGTCCCAGTCATCCGGTTTCATTCTCAACAGCAAGGTGTCGCGGGTGATGGCCGCGTTGTTGATGAGGATTGTCGGCATCTGGCCGGCCGCCTCGAGCTCCTGCATCAGGGCATCGATGGATGCTGCATTGCCGACGTCCAGGACCGCACCGCGGCCGTTGTATCCATGCGACGCCAGGGCCATCGAGAAGGCGGAAGCGCCCTCGGCGGTCGTAGAGGTGCCGACCACGGTGGCACCCGCGCCCCCCAGGGCCATGGCAATGGCTTGGCCGATTCCACGCGAGGCCCCGGTCACCAGGGCCACTTGATTCTCAAGCATGTGCGACTCCTGCGCGGGTGGCCTGCGTGGCCGCCAGTGCGGCTTCTACCGTGGCAGGATCCTCGAGGGGCATGAATTCCAGGCCGGGCCGTTTCTCGATGCGGCGATTGAGCGCGGTCAGCACCTTGCCGGGCCCGCACTCGATCATCTGCCAGATGTGCCCTTTGCCGATGGCCCGAACGGTGGCCCACCACTGGACGGGGCGCGAGAGCTGCTGGCTCAGGTGAGCCCGGATTTCCGCTGGTTGCTCATGTTTGGTGACATCCACCGGGCTCAGGCACTGGATCCGGGGCTCGCGAATCTCGACGCCGGCCAACTTTTCACCCAGACGCACTCCCGCGCCGCGCATCAAGCTGCTGTGCGACGGGACGCTGACCGGCAATGCGATCGCCTTCTTCGCGCCGAGAGCTTTGGCAGCTTCGATCGCACGCTGCACCGCCGCGGTTTGACCGGCAATCACCACCTGACCTGGCGAATTGAAATTGACGGCTTCGACCACCTCGCCGGCTGCCGCTTGCTCGCAGGCCTTTACGACGTCCGCGTCTTCCAGTCCAAGGATCGCGGCCATGGCGCCGGTGCCCAGCGGCACCGCCTCCTGCATCACCTGGCCGCGAAAGCGCACCAGGTCAATGGCAGCCGCAAAATCGATCGCGCCGGCGCAAACGAAGGCAGTGAACTCGCCCAGGCTGTGACCCGACACAATGGTCGGCTCGAGGCCGCCGCGGTTGTGCCACAGTCTCCAGGTCGCGACTCCGGCGGCCAGCATGGCCGGCTGGGTGCATTCGGTGGAGTCGAGCTTTTCCTTGGGTCCCTCCTGGATGAGCTGCCACAGGTCGTAGCCCAACACGGTGGAGGCTTCGTCGAACGTGGTCCGCACGATCGGATCGGTTTGCGCAAGGGCTGCGAGCATTCCGATCGACTGGGACCCCTGGCCGGGGAACACGAATGCAAAGGACATCTAGACTCCTTGCCTGGCCGACTGTCGGGCGGCAAATCGCCGGATTATAGCGAGTCCAGCCGGGGTCTGAGGCAAGCTGCGATCCCTACCCCGCCGATCGTGCCAAACAGGTGAGCGTCCACCACGACGCCCGCATGGCTGTCGGTGAACGGAAGCGCGCCTGCGCTCTGCTCATACGCGAGCTTCAATACAATGAACGCGGCCAGGATCCAGCCATCCAGGTCGCGGCGGCGCAGGTGGGCGAGCGTCCCGGCCGCCATTACGCCATGCAGCGCGCCTGAGGAACCCACATACCAGGCGATTGTCGAATCGCGAAGCCAGAGGCCCGCATCGATCGCCGCCACGGAACCAAGGACGATGGCCAGCCACTGACCGGGACGATAGTCACGCGCGAACAGCGCCCACATGAGCACCAGCCCGAGGCTGTTGAGTGCAGCATGATCGAAGTCCAGATGAACGATATGGGCGCTCAGGAGCCGCCACCATTGCCCCGCGGCCAGCCCTGTGCGGTCGTAGCGCAGCGCCTCGCGGCCGGCATCGCCGGCGAGTACCGGCAGGAGCAGCACCGCGCACACCGCGAGCAGTGCGAATCCCCGTTTGCCGTCGCAATTGAGAGACTTCAGCAGACGTTGCACGCCGCGTCTAAACCCGTTCACAGGTCACGTCGAAACCATTTGTTATCATCCGCCGCCCACTACGGCCAGATTCCGGCCGACACCTGGACCCAACCGCATGAATCATTATCGGGACTATCGAAAGGTTAACAGACACTCCGCAGCCGGCAGCCGCAGCGGCCAGCGGGGTTTCACACTCATTGAGATCATGGTGGTCGTCATCATCATCGGCCTGCTGGCCGCGGTGATCGTCCCCTCGGTCATCAACAAGGTGGACGATGCGCGCATCTCCAAGGCCAAGAGCGACATCGCGGGCCTGGAGACCGCCCTCACGATGTACCGGCTCGACAACTCCAAGTATCCCACCACGGACCAAGGTCTGCAGGCACTGGTGGTACAACCCACCGATCCCTCCATCCGCCATTGGCGCATTGGCGGGTATCTGCAGCGCATCAGCAAGGATCCCTGGGGCGCTGACTATCAGTACGTGTTTCCGGGCGGTCACGGCAAGGAGTACGACCTCTTCACCCTCGGCGCTGATGGACAGCCCGGTGGCGATGGCGTGAATGCCGACATCGGCAACTGGAACATCGGCGACTAGTGATGCAGCCGATGCGCACCCTCTCCCGGTCCCGATCTCGCGGTTTCACGCTGATCGAGATCCTGGTTGTGGTCGTGATCATCGGGGTCGTTTCCGCGGGCGTGTTGTTGTCGGTCAACCTGACGGGCCGGGATCAGGACCTGGAGAAGGAAAGCGAGCGTCTGTTGACACTAGTCAACTACGCACGCGAGCAGGCGGAGCTGCAGACTCGCGAGCTCGGCGTGATTTTTCACGATGACGGCTACCAGTTCGTGGCGTATGACGCCCGCCGCGGACTGTGGCGCGAGGTCTACGAGGACGAGATCCTGCGCCTGCGCAAGCTGCCAGATGGACTGGGTGTCAAGCTGATCGTCGATGCGCGCCCGGTCGTGTTGGTTCCCACGAGCGAGGTGAAGCCGCTCGATCCGTCCAAGGAAAAGAAAACGCAGACCAGGAACCTGAAAGACGTCAACAGCCTGAAGGATGCCGCGACCGAAGGCCACCGGTTGGGCGACAGCTCCAAATCCTCCTCCACCCTGGAGGCGGCGAAGAAAGTGGCACCGCAGGTCACTATTTTCTCGAATGGCGATTTGAGCTCATTCGAGGTGACCCTCGAACGCGAAGGTGGCGTGCGCAGTGTCACCATCAAGTTGGACGACAAGGGCGTGGTCATCGCCAAACCCATGGTGGAGGCCCGGTTGTGATTCGCGGGTCGCGCCACCTGCTCCCGTCGTCCCGCGGCTTCACGCTCATAGAAGTGCTGGTGGCGCTCGTCATTGTTGCCGTGGGCATGTCGGCTTTGATGGGGGCGCTGAACTCCTCCGCGAAGACAGTCGTCTACATGCAGGATAAGACCTTCTCGGAGTGGGTCGCTCTCAATCAGATCGCAACGGTACGCCTGCAGTTGGTTCAGGGTCAGGTGCCCCCTGCTGGCAATACCAACGGCGATATCGACATGGCCAATCGCACCTGGCACTGGCGCCAGGAAGTGGTCGCCAGCCAGGTGCCTGGAATCATGCGGGTCGACGTGAAGGTGCGTCCGAAAGACGCGAAGTTGAACGATAGCGATGATACGGGTTGGTACGTCACGATGAGTGGGCTCGTGGGTAACGCGCTGGCCCAACCTGGGTCGGCCACCATTCAGTGGGATCCCATAACGGGGACCAATGGGAATCCCAACATCCCTCCGACCACCCCCCCTTCTAACCCACCCACGACGAAATGACGGCCCGCCCGCCTCAACCTGCGATACGTCACATGCGGGGCTTCACTCTGTTGGAGCTGCTCGTGGCGATGTTCATTGCGGCGATCATTTTTGCAATGGGTTATGGGGCAATCAACCAGGGCGTGAAGAACCGGGTCGAGTTGCAGGAGCAGCAGGGCAAACTGCTCGAGCTGCAAACAGCGATGCGTGTCATCGAGCAGGACTTCGTTCAGCTCGCGCCTCGCCCGATACGTCAACCCATCACCGGTGGCGGGCCTCCACAGCCGGCGCTGGAATCCAGCACGACGACTCAACCATTCATCGCGCTTACTCGGGCCGGTTGGACGAATCCGGCCGGAGTGCAGCGCCCACAGCTACAGCGCGTCGCCTACTTTTTCGACAATGGGACACTGCGCCGTGAGTACTGGACGGTGTTGGATCCAACACAGGCCAGCGTGCCGGTGAAGCGTGACCTGTTGACGCACCTGAAGTCTGTATCGTTGCGCTTCATGGATATCAACAAGACGTGGCAGCCACAGTGGCCTGCGGTGACGCGCGCGGTTGGTGCTACGGATCCGCGTGGCCGCCCCGCCGCGGTCGAGATCACTATCGAGACCGAGGATTGGGGGAAGGTAGTGCGAATCATCGAGATTGCCGGATGAGCGGCGGTAGGCGATTCGGCGGTGGCTTGCCATCACGGCAGCGCGGCATAGCCATGCTGGTCGCGATATTGCTGGTAGCGCTGGGCACCATCATCGCGGCCTCCGTCGCTTATGAGAGCGCCATGAGCGCGCGGCGTGGTTCGGCGACATTCGATTTCGACGAGGCCCTGCTCGTCGGCCAGGGGGCCGAGGCGCTTGCCGCGTACGGCCTGCGTACGGTGATGCAATCCCAGCCGCCTAGCGGAACAACCGCCGGCGATGTGTTTCCGCAGCAACCCTGGGCTCAACCCGTCGGGCCCCTGGAAGTCGTCCCCGGCGTGACTCTGGAGGCCTCGCTCGAGGATCTGCAGGGCCGGTTCAATCTCAACTGGCTGGTCATCTCCACAGGGCCCCAGGCGGGCCACCCTGACACCAATGCGATCGCTGCATTCCAGCATCTGTGCGAGCTGGTCGGCGTTGAGCCGAAATGGGCGGAGCTGCTGGTGGACTGGATCGACCAGGACACCAACGCGCAGCCCGGTGGGGCCGAGGACAGTACCTACCTGGGCCAGAACCCGCCGTATCAGACGGCGAATATGTTCATTACGAGCACCAGCGAGCTGCTGGCGCTGCCCGGCTTCGGACATGACCGCTATGCGAAGCTCGCCCCCTACATTGTGGCGTTGCCGCCGGCCACCCCCCTCAACATCTGCTCGGCCTCCGGCGTTGTGCTCGATGCGTTCATTCCGGGACAGCAGGAGTGGAGCAACAACAACGGTGAAGCGCTGGCAAAGAACCGGGAGAACGCCCCTGGCTGCTTTCCCGGCACGCAGCAATACTCGGCCACCTTCAGCAATCCGGCGGACTACACGAAATACTCGACCGTTGCGGGCAGCTCCGCAGGGCGCTTTGGCCGTGCCTCCAACTACTTCCGCCTCTCCAGCCTCGTTACTATTGGCAGTACGGAATTCAACTTGTACAGTCTTCTTTATATGAACCAGAACGGCTACATGATCAGCCCCATTCAGCGCAGCTTCTCGCCCGATTGACATCATGAGGGTGCCCGCACATGGCTGATTGGTTACTCATAAGGATGCCCCGGTCGCCGGAGCTGCCGGCGACCTGGCTGGTAGTCGACTCTCGCGGCAACCCTTCAGGCCCGCCGCAGAGCGGTCCCTTGTCGCTTGCGGCGCCGCGGGCGGTCAATCGCCGCATCTGTGTCCTGGTGCCCGGCACCGATGTCCTGCTGACTGAGCCTGACGTGCCCATGAAAGCAGGCACGAAGCTTCAGCAGGTCGTGCCCTACGCGCTCGAGGAGCAACTCGCCGATGACATCGACGACCTGCACTTCGCGATCGGCAAGCGGGCAACCGATTCCGCCAAGACGCCTGTCGCCGTCATCCGACGCGCGCTCATGGACGAATGGCTGACGTCGCTGAAAAGCAGCGGCCTCGATCCCGAGTCGATGTATGCCGACAGCGACCTCTTACCGCAGAACCCCGGACAGGCCGTTGCCCTGTTGGAGGAGGACGTGGTTGTCGTGCGTCCGCCGTTGGGTGCGCCGGTAACACTGCCCGTGGAGGCCCTCGGGGAGGCCCTGGAGATTGCCCAACAGCAAGCATCGCCTGAGCTGGCGGCAACCGGTGTGCGCGGGCTCGTGCTGTACACGGGTGCGGCTGAATGGCACCAGCAGTCGGCCAAGATTGAATCTCTGCGCGAGCGCTTCGACGGAATCAAGATACAACTGCTGAGCGCAGGTCCCCTGGCCCTGTTTGGTCAGCAGTTGCCCGTGGCGGCACCGATCAACCTGTTGCAGGGCCCGTACGCGCCGACTACCGCGCGCACGGTCGGTTGGAAGTCGTGGAAAGTCGCGGCCATTCTGCTCGCATCGCTGATCGGGTTGCATGTTGCCGGCAAGGCTGCCGAGCTCACGACGCTGAAGAAGAGCGAACACACGTTGGATCTCTCCATCGGTGATACCTTCCGCAACGCCATGCCGGGCCAGCAGAACTCCATTGATGCGCGTCGCCGGATGGAGCAACGCCTGGCGGCCATTCAAAGCGGCGGCGGATCGGGAGGATTTCTTCCGGCGCTGCAGGCCGTGGTGCAGGCGCGTACCGTTGCGCCGGGTACGACGTTGCAGGCACTCAGTTTTCGGCAAGGGACTGTCGAGATGAAGATGGCGGCCAAGGATGCCTCCACTCTCGACCGCATGTGCCAGTCCCTGCGGTCCAACGGCTGGCAGGCCGACCTGACCTCGGGCAGCGCGACCGGCTCCGGGTACGAGGGGCGGATTCAACTCCGCGCCAAATAAGGAGCCGGGACCCACATGAAATTCTCATTCGATACGATGTCGGAACGCGAGCAAAAGCTGGTGAAGATCGGCGGCATTGGCGCGGTCCTGATCCTGATCTTTGGCGTCCTGCTCCCATTGGACAGCAGCGTCGCCAAGGCACGCGCGCGAATCACTCAGAAGCAGGCGGACCTCGTCTGGATGCGCGGTGTCGCTCCAGTCATTGCGGCCAGTGGACCGGCCCATCAAGGCGGCTCGGGCGAGTCGCTGATAGTGGTTGTCGAGCGGTCGGCGCAGGAGTCCGGGTTGGAGAAATCCTTGGCGGGCAGCGACCCCAGTGGCCCCGGCGGAATCCAGGTGCGTATGGAGAAGGCTTCCTTCGACGCCATGATCGGTTGGCTGTCGCGGCTATCCCAACAGAACGGCATTGGCGTGGACGGCGCCAGTATCGATACCACCGGCTCGCCGGGTATCGTCAACGCGGCTGTTGTGCTCAAGCAGCAGTGAAACGAACAATCTGGCTCATCGTCTTCGGCGTGCTGGTGTTTGCCGGCATTGTGGTTGCACGGTTGCCCGCGAGTTGGGTGATGCCCGGTCCGCAGTCCGGCGTGGCTTGCGCCGACATCGATGGATCGATCTGGAACGGCACCTGCACGGGGCTCGTCTTCCAACAGCAACCTGTCGGGGATCTGTCCTGGGAGTTGCACGCGGGTAAGCTTCTCTCCGGGCGGGTGAATGCCGACGTTGTGTTGACTCGGCCTACCGGCTCCGCGCAGGGCAATGTCGAAACCGGCTTCGACAAGAAAATTACCGCTCGGGCCATCAAGGCCGATCTGCCCATCGATCGTGAGCTGGTGGTTGCCCTCCCGCCGAACTTTCGGGGTCTGCGCGGGAAATTGCATGCCGACCTGGCTTTGCTGCGGTTTGATGGGCAGGCAATCCGGACGCTCGAAGGCGTCGTCGAGGCGCGCGATCTGACGGATGGCGAAGGTGCCGGTGCGCAGCGGTGGGGCAGCTATTCGTTGACCTTCCCCGCCTCCACGGGTGGCGATCCGCTGGGCCAGATACGAGACCTTGGGGGCGGGCCGTTGGCCGTGGAAGGCACGCTCAAACTCACGCGGGAGCCGGGCTTTGACATCGAGGGCCTGGTGGCCGCTCGCCCGACCGCTTCGCCCGAGTTGGCAAAGGATATCCAGTTCCTGGGGTCGGCGGATGCGCAGGGACGGCGGCCGTTTTCGTTGGCAGGGACGTTTTAGACGGCACATGCGCGGCCGCGCGCGCCGGCTACACGCTCGCGACGCGGCTCGGCCGCGGGCTCATTTCAGCTCGCGAAACACATCCAACAACGGGAAGTACAGGGCTGCCCTTACGGGTGCCGGGCTGATACCCCGTGCCAATGCCACGTAAGTTTCGAGTTGGGCCCGGTATCGCGCCATCTCCTGGTCGAGAAACCCTTCGAGTCCACCGCCCTCGTGCCGGCTCGTCTTGAAATCAATCACCCATCGCGTCCCCTGCTGGTCGACGAAGGATCGATCGATAATCACGTTGGTGAGCCGGCCTCCGGCAATGCCGGTGAGCGCCCATTCGCTGCGCGACTCCCGATGCTCGGGCGCAAATATCCAACGGCCGCGATTGTTGCTTACCGTTCGCGTCAACGCTTCCGTGACTATCGCTGCGGCGCGTGACAGGTCCGGTTCCGGTACGCCGTGTCGGCGTAGCTGATACACGAAGAAGTCGCGCTGGGTTTCAATCGCCTGTGCGCTGGGAAGCGTGGGAAGGTTGGCGTAGCTCTCCAGCGTGGCGTGCACGACCGTCCCGATGTGTCGGGCAGTCTCGCCTACCCAACTGAACTCGGGGGGCTCGAGTGACTGGCGGGAGATTGGCAGGTGCGGGAGGTCGCCTGCCGCTGCGAGTTTGGGGAGTGACCAGGTGGGGGTTAGGCGGCGGAGGAGTTGTTTGGGGGCGGCGTCGGGCGCGGTGGCGGGCGGCGATGCCGGGCCGGGCCCCGACGCCGCGGCGATCGCGGACGGGGACGCTGCGCCGGCCGCCGCCACCGCAGGCGTCACATCCAACGCTCGCGCGCCCTCTTGCGCCACCATCGGCGCCACCGCCGGCCACAGGCTCGCGAGCAACGTCCCGCTTCGCGCTACTACCGAGCCGTCTGCTCTTGCCTTGGGGGCTGCCGACAGCTGCAGTGTTTGTTTGGCCCGCGTCGCTGCGACATATAGCAGCCGTGTCTGCTCATTCGACAATCGCCTCGAGGTGAGTCGTTTGAGATACCGGGTGACCTCCCCTCCCTCGTCGTCGCCTATCGCCGGCACCGGCGCCATGATCAGGTCACTATCGCCTGCCGCGCGCGGCAAATCGAGCCAGCGGAGCAGAGGTTCCCGTCCCCGGTTGAGATCGCGGTCCAGGCTCGGCACGAACACGTGGTCGAATTCCAAACCCTTGGCACGGTGGATTGTCATGAGCTGGACGGGGTTTGCTGCGGAAGTTTGCGGCTGAGCGTACAGGTCGCCCAACAGCGAACCGATATCCTGCGGCCCTGACCACTCGCCGGCAGCAACGCGTTCACTCAGCGCGGCGATGAACGCGCGCGCGTGCCGTAACTCCTGACGTGGATAAGCATCCGCAGCCCCCAGCCTCAACCACGTCAACTCGAGCCAGTCTGCCAGAGGCACGCTGTTGCGCGACTCCATCGACGTCTCGAGCACACCTCGCACGCGCTGCAGCCGTACTAAATCGTCAGGTGGGCACTTGGCCAGACGCGCTTCGTCTGCGATCGACTCCCATATCAGCAACGTATCGCGTCGCCGTGACAGAACAGTCAGCGTCTCGAGCGATAGCCCGCACCACGGCGCACGCAACACTGCCAGCCAAGCGGTGCGATCACCTAGATGGCTGGTCGCTTGCAGCAACGCCACCAGATCACGAACAATCGGAAGCTCTCGAAGCGGCACGAGGTCCACGCCCACGGCATCGACTTTGAGGGCCTCAAGGCTTGTGATAACCGGCGCCGCGTGAGATCGCGCTGCCACCAACACAGCAATCGTGGCGTTTGGCTCGCTCGCACGTAGCTCCGCTATCCGCTGCGTGACCGCAGCCGTCTCGGTCTCTCTATGCTCGCCGCCGAACAGGCGGACGAGAACGGCAGCCTTCTTGTCATCTGCCGATGCAGAACCAGCGGAGCCACCCTTCGCAGCAACGCTTCGCATAAAGGATACAGCGCTGTCGCGCAGGTCATCCTGTGTGGGAAACAGAGTTGAAAACGCGTCATTGATCCACTCGACGACGCCAGGTACCGAGCGGAAATTGCGGGTCAGCCGCAGTGCTTCCAATCGGATGCCGCCAATTCCGCTGTCGCGTGCGCGCAGAAACAATCCCACTTCCGCTTCCCGGAACTGATAGATCGACTGCATAGGATCGCCTACGACAAACAGAGTGCGCCCGTCACCCTGCTCCCAGCCAATCGTGAGCATCTCGATGAGATCGAATTGCGCGAGCGAGGTGTCCTGGAACTCGTCGACCAAAATGTGTCGCAGCGTCATGCCCGCGCGCAAAGCTAAATCGGTCGGCAACCCATCATCCGTTAAGGCTTCACGCGCTGCGCCGCCAACGTACGTGTGATCCACACGGCCATCTGCAGCGAACTCCGCCTGCAGGTGTGCTGCGGCAGATCGCAAGACGCGAGACAACGCTTCGATGGCCGCGGCATCTGCGCCGCTCAGTTCGGCTGCGGGAAGAGCCGCCAAATCAACCAAGGCTTCCCGAAATGCGGGCACGAAGCTCAGCCGTTCAATCGCGGCTCGCAATGCATCTTTCGCCGCAGGGCTTTCGTATTCCGGACCGAGTGCCTTGTTGATTCCCTTGGGCTTGCGCCATTCACATTTGGCGGTCAGCGTCAGCGCAGCGAGGCGCTTCCAGGCAGCTAGCGAGTGCAAATCACTGCCGAGCGCGCCAACATGCGGCAAGGCGCCGGCTTCGTTTCGAAGCGCGTCGGGCAGCAGCGCACAGACGGCTCGCAGATGATCGCGTGCGATTTGCCCGAGACTTCCGCTCACTCTTTCACATAGCGCTCCGGGCTCGTGACCCAACACGTACCGCAGCCAGTGCCCTCGCTGACGCAGCATGTCGGCAAACAGGCGCTGAACATTGCCCCAGTTGTTGTCGAGACGCTCAAACAGCAGCTCCACATCCGCAGCGAGCTGCTCATCGTCCTCGGCACTTGCCAGCGTCTGGCGCGCGGCACGGCTGTAGAGTTCCTGCGGCCGCTCGGTTATCACCAGCGCACCGCCCGCCTTAGCGGTGACCGTGAGCTGGGTAGCCAGACGGAAATTCAAAGAGTCGATGGTCTGTATACGCAAACGGCCTGGGTCCTGCGCCAGGTCCCATCCACGAGCCGAAGCGCGCGCGAGAGCCGCGTCCGCGAATGCGCGCATCCGCAGCCCTTGGGCAGTCGAGGTATCGATTTCGCCGTGCAGCGCCTTCAGAACGCGGGCTCGCATTTCGGCGGCCGCTTTGCGTGTGAAGGTGATGGCGAGAATCTCTTCCGGTTGGTCTACCTCGGATAGCAAACGCAATAGACGTTCCGTCAGGACGGTCGTTTTTCCCGAGCCGGCGGGCGCTTGAAGGAGCACTGACCGTTTTGGATCTGACGCGCGGTCGCGGGCCAGCACATCGGCATTCGCGACACCGTCGGATCCCAGGTGCGCATCGTCAGACACTATCTGTGCCCTCGAATTCCACGGGCAGCAACTCTGCGGTGACGTCAATTCCGCGGTCTGAAACGCGACACACACTAACTGCGTGGCAGTAGTCGCAGGCACCCGGCTTCGGATCCACGGTTGCTCGCCCAGCTATGAATTCGCTGGCGAGTCGCTCTACACATGCTAACCATTCACTCCGACGCAACTGCCAGACGTCGCCGGAGAAATCGGCACTTGGCCCTTCGACCCCTCTCACCTTGGGGAGCAAATGCGATGAATTGGCAATTCCGTCGAATCGCACTTCGCGGGCAGTGACGTTGACCGTTGCCATTGCCACCACGTCTTCGCCGAGAGCGGCGAGATACGCGAGAAGTTGAGGATGCGACGGGCGCTCGCCATACCAATCTGCTGTGGTACGACGGCCGCTCTTGTAGTCGAGGATTGCTTGGCCACCTGCCTGGAGTTTGTCCAGGCGATCTATGCGTACTCGCATTTGCGCGCCGGACAAGGTCAACGTTTTCTCAAACTCGGTGTCCTGGACACGAAATGGTTCACGGCTGCGTTCGAGAGAACAGAGCGTCTTGATGAGACGCATTGTCCGCCGGCACTCGCGCGCGAACAGCGGCGTGCGCTCGCCGCCCTCGGACATACGGCCTAAAATGACATCGGCGGCTTGCTCGACACTTCGCTCGATGAGTGAATCAAGCGTTGCCTCGTCGTGCGCTGCGAGCGTGTCTGAGTCACGAAGCTGCTGCCACAGGACTTGAAGCGCGGCATGCAGTAGTTGGCCGCGTACATCGGGTGCGACGCCAGGTTCGGGCACACCGAGCTCGGAACTGCCAAGGCGCAATTCGGAGTACGCGCGAAAGCCGCAAAGGTTTTGTAACTCAAGGCTACGCGTGCCCGAAGGTAGCGTTTGCTCAACGGACCATGGGACGCCCACCCAGTCCTCGAGGGATTCGAGCATGTTCGGGCGGTGGATGAGTTGCGGAAGCCACGCGCAATCGCCGACGGCGGCATGACCTCCTGCCTCCGCCAACAACGGACTCGGCAACAGCTCCAAATCCTCCGCGCGGGCTGGCGCGCTCAATACGAGCTCGCCTGTGGCGGCACGCCACGCCATGAGAAGCGCACGCGCCTCTGCCAGTCGACCACTGGCGCTGGCCGCCGGTACTCCGGCGGAAATCTGCGCCGGCAGCGGCAGAAACGGATCCGGTTGAACCGGCTGCGGAAACGCTTCAGCGTGCAGGCCAGCGACCCAGATGCCGTCGTAGAGGACAACCGGGTCGGCAAGCACGGACGAAATCGTTACCACCGCGTCGTCATCTGCAGGACGGAACGCCGTCCGGGCGGCAAGCTCGGTGAACCAGTGGATGGCCTCGTCGCGCGACATCGCCCGTGCGGATGATGCCAACTGTCCGAATTCGTCGAGCAACTCGTGGAGACGAACAACCGTCTGTTGTTGACTGCTATCCCGGACACGCTCCCCCGGCCAATGAACGGCCTCGAGCGCGGCCCTGAATCGTTCCGACCATTCGCGTGGAGAGACGACACCGCTGCCCAATGCTTTGGCTGCAGCCTCAAGCTGTCTCGAGAGCTCCTGCGCCCCTTCCGCGATCGGGGCCGGCGCACTCCGCAAGATCGCGCCCCATTCGTGACCGTTCACGCGCATGTGGCCGCACTCACGAAGCCACAGGTCAATTCGCGCACGCTGGCCGGCGCTTGGGGCGTCCCAATAAGGCGCGCGCAGCCATTCACTGACTTCTTCGAATTCGCCGCTCGATCCCCCAATCCATCGCAATGTCGCCAGCGCGTGACCAACAACCGGGACGTCCGAGAGTGGCGCGCCGCCCTCGATCACGACGAGGCTTTCCGTGGAGGCCGCGGCCCCCGCCCCAGCGGCCGCACCGGCAGCGAGACCGAAATGCGAGAGCCAGCCGTCAGGATCCACAGCTTGGCGAATCAACGTGGCCAGTCGCTCGCGGGCACCCGCGCTGCCTGGAACGATCACCAGCAGCCGCACTTTCGTGTTTGCTGCAATCAGTCGCTGGCACCACGCGGCGATGCTTTCCAGCTCGTGCAGTTCGTCTGCGGCAATGATTGTGTTGGGATGCGCTAACACCGGCTCGCAGCGTTGCAGCGCCGCGCCCAACGCCTGCAGACGTGGAGACAATTGGAGGAAGCCGGCGCAAGTGATTTCAGCAGCAGCGCCCAACGCGCCGGCCGGGCTGTCGTGCGCTGCGTGCGTGGTGGCGCCGAAGAGGTCAAGGGTAGTGCCGGGCTCTGCCGCGCCATGCCGCACGATGTTGTCGGCTGTGATGCCGTCGGCCAACGCCGCCACCCGCGCGTCGACAACGCGGGGAATCAGCGACTGAACGCTGACCGCGCCCAGCGCCCGGCACCGATCATCAACCGCTTGTTGCGTCTTACTGAGCAGCTCCGCTTCAGCACCCGCGAACCCTGAGATGCTGGACAAGTCGATTCCAAACTCGCCGGCCAGCGCGCTGGCCCGACGCAATGACTCCGCAAGTGCGCCGCGGTTCAAAAGATCGAGATCGCGGGTCGCTTCACTGGTGCACTGGCGCCAGATCAGCCACTCCTCCGCCGGCGACAGTACTCGCGGCAGAAGACCGTCCGGCCCCGAGGCAAGCTCCTCCACTTCGCGAAGCAGCCATGCGTCTACAGTGAGAACGTCGGGTGTTGCCCAGACCCGCGCGCCGCTTTCCAATTGCGCCGCAGCGTAGGCCAAGCGCGCTGCATACGCCCGCTGCCGTGACGGAACCACGACAGTTCCGCCATTCAGGAAGGTCTGTAAAAGATGGCTAGGAAGCTTAATCAAAACAGATAATTAGCTTCTCTTTTGAAGCTATTACTTGAAGCGTGCGCCCGCTTCGACCACATTGCTCTTGCCCTGCCCCGCGGGTGCATTGGCGTAAGAGCTCAGCAGCTCATCGATCCGTCCGAACACATCTCGAAGCATGGCCGAGTCCGGCAGGTTCGTCACTCTGAAGTGGGTCCGGTATGGCACGTTGAAGCTCACGCCGGGAGCGATCAGCACGTGCTTTTGCTCCAGCAGATCCAGTGCGAATTGTTGGTCGTCGAAGTCGGGCAGATCGCTCGTATCAACGCCGATGAATCCGTACATCGCGCCTGCGGGCGGCAACAGCTTCAAAAAGCGGCTGGCCTGCACTGCATTCAGAATGGTCTTACGCGACTCGTACAGCCGACCGCCAGGTGATACGAGCTCACGGACGCTTTGATGGCCACCCAACGCTGTTTGGACGGCCCACTGTGCTGGAACGTTGCTGCATAGGCGAAGTGAGCTGAGCAGCTCCAGGGCGCTCAGATATTCGGACGCTGCATGTACCCGCCCGGAGAACACAGCCCATCCGACACGATAGCCGCAAGCACGATAGATCTTCGAAAGTCCCGACAACGTGGCGCACAGCGTATCGCGCACAATCGTTGCCATAGGCACGAACTCAGCGCCGTCATAAAGCACCTGGTCGTAAATCTCATCGGCGAATACGACAAGACCCGCGCGCTCTGCAACGCGCGCCAGAGACTCCAGCACCGAGCGCGAATAAACGGCACCCGTGGGATTGTTCGGGTTGATGATGACAATGGCACGCGTCCGCGGCGTGATGAGCGCTTCGACTTCCTGCGGGTCTGGAATGAAGCCGTTCTCAGGCCGGCAGGGATAGTGCACAGCGCGGCCACCGTTCAAGGTGACTGCCGCCGTCCACAGCGGGTAGTCAGGACTCGGTACCAACACCTCATCGCCATCATTGATGAGTGCCCGCAACACGAGGTCAATCAGCTCGCTGACACCATTGCCAATGAACACCTCTTCAGCGGTCACACCGCTCACGCCACGCCCCTGTTGCTGCATGACCACGGCTTCGCGGGCAGGGAAAATGCCCTTCTGGTGGCAATAGCCTTCGGAGTCGGACAGATTCTCGATCATGGCCAGCCGCATGGTTTCCGGGGTGCGGAAGCCGAAGGCGCCGGGGTTGCCGATGTTCAGGGAAACGATCTCATAGCCCATCCGCTGCATTTCATGGGCGCGTCGGGCCAGCTTCCCGCGAATCTCATAGCGGACATGGCGCAGGCTTTCGCTGGGGCGGACGGTGATTTCGGTTTTCATGCCGCAAGGATACCGCACCCGCCTCTTTCCGACCTCATGCGCCGGTCTCACTGTCGGCTGCCAGTTCCCGCCAACGGTGGCACGCGACGCGGTGCCTGTGATCGGTCGTCGCCTCCCAGGTGGGCACACGCTCGCGACAAACGTCGATCACGTGCGGACAACGAGTGCGGTATACGCATCCACTCGGCGGCGAGAGGGGCGACGGGGGTTCCCCGAGAAGTACCCGATTGAGCCTGGCTGGCTGCACAGCGGGGTCGGGGATCGGCGCGGACTGGAGCAATTCCCGCGTATACGGATGAAGCGGCTGCGAATAGAGGGCTGCCGTGCTCGACAGCTCCATCATGCGGCCCAGATACAACACCAGGACGCGCTCGCACAATCTGCGGACCACCGCCAGATTGTGGCTGATGAACAGAATCGCGAGTCCCGACTCGCGTTTCAGATCCGCGAGCAAGCTAACGATCTGCTCCTGCACCGTGACATCCAGCGCACTGACGGGCTCATCACAAATCAACAGACGGGGTTGCAGCACCATGGCTCGCGCGATGCCAACTCGTTGGCATTGGCCGCCACTGAGCTCATGGGGATAGCGAGTTGCCAGGCTGTTGTCCAGGTGTGCACGTGTCAGCGCCTGAAGCACCGCGGCATTTCTGGCGGCACGATCCAGCTCCGGCCGATGCACCAGCAGTGGTTCGGCAACGATTTCACCAACCCTCATGCGGGGTTCGAGGCTCGCCAACGGATCCTGGAATATGACCTGCATATCGCGGCGTAGCGGCCTGAGCTCGGCCTGTGACAGGCCGTCCACGGAGCGGCCGAGCCAGACGACGCGCCCGCTGCCAGGTCGAATGAGTCGAAGCGCGGCGCGCGCCAGAGTCGATTTGCCAGACCCTGATTCACCGACCACGCCAAGCGCCTCGCCAGCGGCCAGCTCAAAACTAACGCCATCCACGGCGCGCAGTACCTTCGATGCGCCAAACCAGCCAGTGCGGATGTTGAATTGCACGCGCAAGTCGTCCAACGCCAACGCTGGCGCGCCAGCCGCATCGATGGCTCCATGTGCGCGGTCGCTCAGCTCAGCGCCACGCGGCTCGCGCCCCGAAGCCGCGCCCCCGGGCGCGTTGCCGGCCGGCTGCCGACTCGCACCCGCATCGCGGGCCGCCCCCAACAATGCCCGCGTATACTCATGCCGCGGTGCCTTGAACACCGCACCAACACTACCAACCTCAACGAGCTCGCCGCCCTGCATGACTGCAACACGGTCGGCCACCCCAGCGACCGCCCCCATGTCATGCGTGATGAGCACCATCGACATGCCGCGCGAGCGTTTCAATTCTGCGAGCAGCGATAGTATTTGCGCCTGGATGGTTACATCCAACGCGGTCGTAGGCTCATCGGCAATCAATAGAACAGGATCACAGGCGAGTGCGATCGCAATCATGACCCGTTGACGCATTCCGCCCGACAACTCGTGGGGATACTGCCGCATCCGCCGTTCGGCATCCGTCACATGAACCTGATTCAGCAGTGTCAACGCACGACCGAGAGCCTCTCGAGACGAGACGCGCGTATGGCGTACGATAGGCTCTGCAATCTGCTCGCCAATTCGAATGTGCGGCGTAAGAGAAGTCATGGGGTCCTGAAACACCATGCCGATACGCGCACCGCGAATGCGATCCAGCTCAGCCTGTCGCAGGCCCAGCAGATCCACCGAACCCAGGCGCGCCTGGCCTGATGCGCGGCCGTTGGCTGCCATGAGCCCCAGCGCAGCGAGAAACGCCTGGCTCTTCCCCGCACCGGACTCTCCCACAACACCCAGGCATTCGCCCGCGGAAACTGTCAGCGACAGATTGCGGACGGCGTGGACGCGACCCTCGGGAACCGAGAAGGTGACACTTAGGTTATCAAGTTGGAGCGTCGCATCGCTCATCTGCCGTTGCTCAACGGTCACGGGGATCCAACGCGTCGCGCAAAGCATCTCCCACGAGATTGAAGCACACGAGGAGCACAACCAGGAAACACCCCGGTACCAACAACATCCACGGTGCCGACTGCATCTCCTGAGCGCCATCATTGATGAGGCTGCCGAGACTGGCGAGCGGCTCCTGTACACCCAACCCCAGGAAGCTGAGGAAACTCTCAAACAGAATCATCTGCGGCACGGTGAGAGTCGCATAAACGACTATCGCGCCGAGCAGGTTCGGCAGGATGTGGCGTGCGAGAATCGCAGGTGTACCGAGGCCGGTAGCTCGCGCGGCCTCAATGAATTCACGCCGCTTGAGCGCGAGCGTCTGGCCCCGCACGATTCGTGCGGTAGTCAGCCATCCCACTGCCCCGATCGCGCAGAACAACACCGGCAGGCTGCCGCGCTGAAACACAGTCGTCAGGATGATGACAATGAACAGGTAAGGCAGCGAGTAGAGTACATCGACAAAGCGCATCATCAACTCATCGACGCGTCCGCCGACATAGCCGGCTATGGCTCCCCAGGTGACACCAATCACCAGGCTGATCGCAGTTGACACGAGACTGATCAGCAGCGAGATGCGTACGCCGTAGAGAGTTCGAACGAATAGATCCCGGCCGAGTCGATCGGTGCCCAGCCAATGCGCAGTGTCCCCAAAGGGAGCAACAGCCAGGTGCTGCCAATCCAGGGTGTCATATCCGTATCGACTGAAGACAGGACCTGACAGCGCTAGCATGGTTATGAGCAACAGCAGGATGGCCGCTGTCACGGCTACGCGGCTCCGTGGGATTCGCGCGGCGACGTCAATCATGTCGCACGCGCGGATCGAGCCAGCCATACACGAGGTCAGCCAACAGATTAAGAAGGAGTACTAAGGTGCCGTAGACAATCACCATTCCCATGACCAGTGTGTAGTCACGATTGAGCGCACCCTGCACGAGATAACGTCCTGTGCCCGGCAAACCGAACACGGTCTCGACCACGAGCGAGCCCGTAACGACGAACGCAGCGGCGGGTCCGAGGTAGCTGACAACTGGCAGCAGCGCCGGCCGCAACGCGTGATTCGCAAGAATTCTCAAGGGGCCGAGGCCGCGTGCGCGTGCCGTTCGAATGAAATTCGCTTGAAATACATCGAGCAGGCTGGCGCGGGTCAGTCGTGCAACGTAAGCGATGACGGGCAGTGCGAGCGTCACGGCGGGTAGCACGAAGTAGCGAGGCGCACCCTCTTCCCAACCTGCAACCGGCAGCCAGTGCAGATACACGCCGAAGATGATCGCGAGCAACGGGCCTGTCACAAAGCCTGGTAGCGCTATCCCCAACACCACGAGGCTGGTGATGCCGTAATCGAGCAGTGTCTGACGGCGCAGCGCGGCCATGACTCCCAGCGCAATGCCGAGTGGAATTGCCAACAAAAGAGCGGCAATTCCCAGCGAAATGCTCACGGGCAGTCCCTGCCGGATCAGCTCGGTGACAGTGAAGTCGCGCTGCTTGAAGGAGGGTCCAAAGTCGCCGTGCGCGAGATTCGCGAGGTAGTGCCAATACTGAACGGTAACCGGTTGATCGAGACCGTAGGCTCGGTCTAAGTTGGCGCGCACCTGGGGCGGCAACGTCTGCTCCTGGTCAAACGGGCCGCCGGGCGCCAGGCGAACAATGAAAAACGACACCGTAATGATGATGAGCAGTGTCGGCAAGAGTCCCGCAATACGCATAAGCGCGTATCGAATCATTCAGGAATGCCTTTTATGCATACCAAAGCATATGTAATTCTTGACCGAGCCGTTGCGCTGCGGCATGAACAGTTTCTAAACTTGCGCGCCTTGTCAGATTTCATATCCCACTACAACGACTACAAGACTCATCCATGGAATCGACCCGACCAATCAGAGCACTCGTACGCGGCCTCGATGCGTTGACCACACTCAATCAGCGTAACGGCGCCACCGTTTCCGAAATTGCACAACAGATCAGGCTGCCGCGGACCACGACGTACCGCATCCTGGAGACACTCACCCACGCGGGCTATGTATACCGCGATCCGGCCGACGACCGGTATCGCCTAACAATCATGGTCCATCGTCTCGCCGACGGATTCGACGACGACGCCTGGGTCACGCAGATTGCGCGACCCTGCATTGACGAGCTCGGCAAGGAAGTCATGTGGCCAGTCGCGTTCGCTTCACTATCGGGCACTCAGATGCTGGTGCGTGAAACAACCGATCATCGCAGTCCTCTGGCCATTGAGCGATTCTCCCCCGGATTGCGCCTGCCATTGCTCACGACGGCCGCGGGTCGAGTCCACCTCGCATTCTGCTCAGCCGAACAACGTGAGTCTCTGCTGGAGATTCTGCGCCGCTCGACGCACGAAGTGGACAAGTTGGCGCATAACCGCGCCGAGCTCGACAAGATCCTCGAGGACACGCGCGAGAAGGGCTACGCCAGCGCAGTCCACACCAAGAGAGTGTCGGACGAGATCACCATCGCCGTCCCGATCGTGGTGGAGGACCAGGTGCTTGCGGCAGTCGTAGTCCGATTCGCGGAGACGGCCGTGCCCCTTAAGGTCGCGGGGGAGCGCTTCGTCCCCAAGCTGCGAGAGGCGGCGCAACGGATCAAGCAGACCTTCGTAGAGCAACAGCTCGACCCACCGTACAGGCACTCTCTCCCGGCGCCTATGCGCTAGCTGCCCGTCCGGTGCACAAGCAGGGGGCCCCCGAAGCTGCAACGCAGGTATTCGGGGGTCCTTCCAGGCCCTTCCAGGCCCTTTCCGCCTGCGCCGCCGCTATACTGGCGGGCGGCGCCCCGAACCCTAAATCCTGCGGGGACGCTCACAGCAGCACGTTTCGGAGAGGTCTGAATGAAGCGAATTCTGGTCGGTATCAAGCGCGTTGTGGACTACAACGTGCGCATCCGCGTGAAGCCGGACGGCACCGGTGTCGTCACGGACGGGGTCAAGATGAGCATCAACCCCTTTGACGAGATTGCGCTCGAAGAAGCGCTGCGGATCAAAGAGCGTGGGGGTGCAGAGGAAGTCGTCATTGCGACGATTGGCCCAGCGGACTGCCAGCAGCAGCTTCGTACTGCCCTGGCCATGGGCGCGGACCGTGCTCTGCACGTCCAGGCGGACGGCGTCATTGAGCCACTGGTCGCTGCTCGCGCCTTGCTGAAGCTGATCGAAAAAGAGCAGCCCTTCCTGGTCATTGTCGGCAAGCAGGCCATTGACGATGACAACAGCCAGACGGGTCCCATGCTCGCTGCGTTGTGGAATCGCCCCCAGGTAACGTTTGCTTCCAAGGTGGAGCTGTCCGATGGCAAGGCCCGCGTGACGCGCGAGGTGGATGCCGGACTCGAGACGCTGGAAGTCGACTTGCCTGCGCTGGTGACGACGGACTTGCGCCTGAACGAGCCTCGATATGTGAAGTTGCCGGACATCATGAAGGCGAAGAAGAAGCCTTTGGAGACGCTTCCGTTGAACACGCTGGGCGTGGAGGCGAAGCAGCAGTTGAAACTGGTGAAATTCGAGCCCCCGGCACAGCGTCAGAAAGGCGTGCGCGTCAAGGACGCTGGCGAGTTGGTCGAGGCACTGAAGAAGAAGGGGCTGCTCTGATGTCCGCAAAAATTCTCATCGTTGCCGAGCATGACGGCGCGAAACTGAACCCCAGCACCGCGAAGTCCGTCACCTGTGCTCGCGGCATCCAGGGCGCCGAAATCGTAGTCGCCGTGTTGGCCGCGAAGCCCGATGCGGTGGCAGCACAGGCCGCGCAACTCACTGGCGTCACGCGCGTCCTCACAGTGGAAAATCCGGCCAATGAGCACGCTCTGGCAGCCGTGTTGGCACCCCAGATTGTCGCGCTGGCGAAGGATTTCACTCACGTGTTCGCGGCGTCGACGACGTTTGGCAAGGACTTGATACCGCGTGTTGCCGCACTACTCGGCACTGCGCAGATCAGTGACATCATGGCCGTTGAAAGTGCCAACCGCTTCCGGCGGCCCATTTACGCCGGTAACGCGATTGTGACTGTCGAAACGGACGCCTCCGCCAAGATCGCCGGCACAGTACGCAGCGCTTCGTTCGAAGCAGCGCCGACTGGCGGCTCGGCCCCGATTGAAAAGGCCAGCGTGACTGCAGAGCTTCCAACCCATACACGTTTCGTATCGGTTTCTGCGGCCAAGAATGATCGTCCTGATCTGCAGACCGCGTCCCGCGTCGTATCTGGCGGTCGCGCGCTCGGAAGCGCCGACGGGTTCAAGATCCTCTACTCCCTCGCGGACAAGATCGGTGCTGCAGTAGGCGCCTCACGCGCCGCGGTGGATGCCGGCTACGCCCCGAATGAGTTGCAGGTGGGTCAGACCGGCAAGATCATTGCGCCGGAGTTGTATATGGCGATTGGAATCTCGGGCGCCATCCAGCACCTCACCGGCATCAAGGACGCGCGCACAATCGTTGCCATCAACAAAGACGGCGAAGCGCCCATCTTCGAAGTCGCTGACATCGGACTAGTGGGCGATCTGTTCCAGATAGTCCCGGAGCTAGAGCGCCTCATCACCAAGTAGGGGCTACAGGTGCTCGGGAGCCACTCTCACGAGCACCTGTCCGAAGCTCTCTCCCTTCATCATCCGGCAAAAAGCCTCGGGCGCACTCGCCAGTCCGTTCGTGATCTCTTCCTTGTAACGAAACGTACCTGCGCGGATCCAACTGCCCACAACCCGCTCGAGCTCCGGCAGGCGGTGCAAGTGATCCTGAACGAGGATGCCACGCAATATCGCACGGGCGTTCAGTATGGGGGCTAGGGAGGGGCCCGGCTGGCTCGTTCCCCCGTTATAAGCCTCGCTGATGCCGCTGAGGATGACCCTGGCATGGGGGGCCAGGAAGTTGAGCACCGTGGCGAGTACGTCGCCGCCGGTGTTGTCGAAATATACGTCCACTCCGTCAGGACACGCGGCTCGAATCTGTGCCGCCAGATCTCCGGAGCGATAGTTGATACAGGCGGCATACCCCAGCTCCTGCACCGCGTAGTCACACTTTTCACGCGAGCCCGCCACACCAACAGCGCGCGCGCCAACGATTCGTGCTGTCTGGCCCGCCGTACAACCCGCAGGACCCGTCGCGCCGGAGACCAGCACGGTCTGCCCAGGCCGTGGCTCACCCATGTAGATGAGCCCCGTATAGCCAGCCAGTCCCGGTAAACCCAGCACACCGAGCGCGGCTGAAATGGGGGCTCGATCAGGATCCAATCGCCGCACACCCTGCCCGCTCGACAGCGCAAATTGCTGCCAGCCGTTGCGGACCACGACGTATTCACCGGGGCGATATTCGGGGTGGCGTGACTCGAGTACCTGCGCCACGGTCTCACCGTTCACTACATCGCCGGGGTTTAGCCGTACGGCTGCATCAGCGTTGCCCCGGAGGGCTCGCCCATTGCGCGGATCGAGCGAAAGATAAAGCGTCCGGGACAGAAATTGACCCGGACCGGGTGTGGGCACCGCAGTCGTGTCCGCACCGAAACTCTCCGGCACGGGCATCGCGTCCGGCCGGAGAGCAAACAGAATGCGGTGGTTGCGGTCGCCGGCTTCGTGCATGACGGATTACGCCGCAGCCTGGTTCTACAGCTTGCTGAGAACGTGCTCCGCCGCAGACACCTTGAACTGTCCCTTCTCCTCCACTTCGACGTCCTTGGCGACGCCATCCTGAACGACGATGGCGAAGCGCTGGCCGCGTGTACCCATGCCGAAGCCCGTGGCATCCAGCTCGAGTCCCAGGGCCTTGGCGTATTCCCCATTGCCGTCGGCCAGCATCAGGATCTTGTCACCGACACTGGCGGACTTGCCCCAGGCGTTCATCACGAACACATCGTTGACTGCCATGCAGGCGATCGTATCCACGCCCTTGGCACGAATCTGATCGGCGAGCTGCACAAAGCCCGGCAGGTGCTTGGCATCGCAGGTAGGCGTGAAGGCACCGGGCACGGAGAACAGCACGACTTTCTTGCCCTTGAACAAGTCGTCCGTGGTCAGATCCTTGGGTCCGTCTTTGGTCATCGTCTTGAGCTTACCCGCGGGCATGCGGTCGCCGGCCTTGATCGCCATGTTCTGTCTCCTTCCAAAAGATCAGGTGAAAACAAGAGGCCGGAAGATTGCTCTCCCGGCCTCGTATGCGTGAATTGACGAAGCCGCTGCAGGCCTTCGCCGGAAGCTTACGCCTGCTTGGCGTGCAAGCTCCACAACTCCGCGAGACGTTCCAGGTTCGGATCGCCCTTGACGGCCTTGAAGGATTTGACCGCATCGTCCTTCTTGCCGGTCTTGAGCTGCGCGATACCGAGCAACAGGCGTGCTTCGGCCTCGTTACGCACTTTGCCCTTCGTCAGTCCCTTGTTGAACTGATCGGCGGCCTTGTCGTACTGCTGGTATCCCAGGTACGCGAGCCCCACGCCGACGTTCTTGTCGCCCGTCGCGCTCGCCTCGGCATCCTTCTCGACCCTGGGCAGCGAAGCCAGGTCGGTTTGAGCAGCCTTCTTGGCGGACTCCAACAACCGGGTGTTCTTGTCCTTCGCGCGTGCTTCCGTAAACACGTTCTTCTGGAAGCCCTTCTCCAGGATGTGCTGCGCCTCGCCGGGATTACCCTGCTCGATCGCCAACTGCGCCATCTCGGTGTAGTCGGTTGCTTCCTTGAGCACATCGACTTCGGACATCAGGCGGTAGAGCTGCAGAGTGTTGCGGTCACTCGTGTTCGCGCCACGCAGGTTGTACAGGAGCTGCTGCCAGTATTCGGTCTTCGGGTGGTATTCCACCAGCCGCTCGAGCTCGCGGGTCGTACAATCGGAGTCATTGAGCTTCACGCAAGAACTCAACGCCAGCTGCATCGCCTCATCCTTCGGCGTGCCGCCCCCCTTGATCTGGCCGTCGATGACGGCGTCGTAGTACTTCAGGGTGCCCTTGTAGTCGCCCTTGAGGTAATAGGATTGACCGACGAGGGTCTTCATCTCCTCGTCCGCGAAACCGCCCTTGATGGCGCGATTGCCGTACTCGATCGCCTTGTCCCAGTTCTTCAACTGGTAGTTGATCTGCGCGACAATCTTGATGCGCTGCTGCAACTCCTTCTCATCGAGGAAGCCGTCACCGATCTCCGCCTCGAACACCTTGGAGGCTTCGGGGTAGTTGTTGGTCTTGGCGTAGGCGTTGCCCTCCAGCTCATAGATGATGTGCTGGTCGTAGGGGGTCTTCTTCGGGTTTGAATCGGCCTCTTTCAGCTTGGCGAGCGACTCCGAATACTTCTTCGCCTGCAACAGGTCCTGGGCTTCCTTGAGGGGCTTAGCCAGGTCCTTGCTGACCTTGTTTTTGTTTTTGTCATCGGCGGCAAAGGCCGGGCTGCCGGACATCAACGCCGCGGCGCCGACAATGGCAGCGCCCGTGACCGCAAGTCCGACAATGGCACGGACCGTCTTGCTGTTCGCATTCATGATGGGGTTTCGCATCGTTTGATATTAGTCCCGGAACTCCGCGGTGTTCACGAAGCCGATCTTTTTCATTCGGTTGCGCTGGGCCGCGGCCAGCACCTTCGCCACATAGTCGTATTTCGCACGCCGGTCGGGGTGCAGGTGGATCTCCGGCTGCGGGTCCTTCTTGGACTCTTCACCGAAGTAACCTTCCAACTGGCCCACGCTCTGCACCACCGTGCCGTTCCAGACCACCGTGCCGTCGAAGTCGATCTCAAGGTCAATGACCTCGGGACGCTGATCCGGTGGCGGGGGTGGATTGTTGGAGTTGGGCATGTCGAGCTTCACCGCATGCGTCATGATCGGCAGCGAAATGATCAGTGTGACGAGCAGCACCAGCATCACGTCGATCAACGGCGTGGTGTTGATGTCGCACATGGGGCCGGTCGAGGTTCCAACGCTCATTGCCATATCAGTTCTCTCCTGTGGTCCGTGCCGCTGTCAGCGGACGCCACGTACGCCATGATCGGGTTCGGTCAGGAACCCCACCTTGACGACGCCACCACGTTGAATCGCGTACAGCACGCGGCCGATTGCCTCGAATTTGGCGTCGCGGTCCGCGCGGATGTGAATCTCAGGTTGCGGCTTGCGTACCGCCGCTTCCTTGATGTGGGACAGCAGCTCGTCCTTGTTCGGCATCCTGGCATCGTTCCAGTAGATGTTGCCTTCCTTGTCCACCGCCACCGTGATGTTTTCCGGCTTGGTCTGGGTCGGGATATTGACCGCCTTGGGCAGTTCGACCTTGACCGTCTTGTTGATGACCGGAATCGTGATGAGAAAGATGATCAGCAATACCAACATGACGTCCACGAGCGGCGTCGTGTTGATGTTCGCCATGACCGATTGCTCTTCCCCGGAGCCACCGACATTCATTGCCATTTCTTAAAGTCCTCTGGCCAGCATCCGGTGGCCCCGTCGAAGGCGCACCGGATACCCGCGCTATGCGTTGTCGCGATGCGGACCGCGGTTACTTGCGGATCGCAGCCGCAGGAGCTGCCGCCGGCCGGGCGCCGCCCGACTCACTGGCTCCGACGCGGGCGCCGCTTACCAGGTAGGCATGCAGATCGGCGGCGAAGTTCCGCAAGGCGTCCTGGATCAGCTTGTTGCGGCCCAGCAGCCAGTTGTAGCCCATGACGGCAGGAACGGCGACGAACAGACCGATGGCGGTCATGATCAGCGCCTCACCGACCGGGCCGGCCACCTTGTCGATGCTCGCCTGGCCGGAGATACCGATACCCACCAGCGCCTTCAAGATGCCCCAGACGGTGCCGAACAGACCGACGAACGGAGCGGTCGAGCCGACCGTCGCCAGCAGGCCCAGACCTGAGTTCAGCTTGCTGTTCACCTGGTCGACCGCACGCTGCAGCGACATGGTGATCCACTCGTGCAGGTCGATGCGGTCCGTCAGGCGGCCGTCATGGTGCGACGCGGCACGCAGGCCGTCCTCGGCAACCAGGCGGAAGTCATCGCCCTTCTTCAGGCGCTCGACGCCGTCCTTGATCGAAGGAGCGGTCCAGAACTGCTTCTCGGCAACCCGTGCGGACTGCTTGAGTTTGCGCTGATCCCAGAGCTTGGTAAGGATCACATACCAAGAGGCCAGGGACATGACGGCCAACAGGATCAGAACTGCGCGGGCGACGATGTCGCCGGATGCCCAGAGCGCCTGGAGGCCATACGGATTGTCGACGGTTGTGGTGGCTGTATTTTCCATAGTTTCCTCGAATCACAAAAAGCCGGGCTATGCCCGGCATCTAATAGTCGTTCTAGTTTCTGAGCTGGAACTTGATGCGAAACCCAAAGCAAGCTGGAATCGGCACGCCATCTTCGGTCGCGGGCTTGTAACGCCCGCTGGCGGCCTTGGCCAGCTTCAATGCGCCTTCATCGAGCCGTGGCGTGCCGGAAGTCTCGGCAACGGTCGGGTCCTCTGTCAGCTTGCCCTTCGCATCGGTGCAGACATGCACCGTTGCCGTGCCCGATTCGCCGAGGCGCGCCGAAGCCGACGGGTAGTAATCGTCGGTCGATGGGAAGTTCTTGCCCGGTCCACCGGCGACGCGTACGGCCGTGTGCGTCGGCTGCGGCGGCGGCGGCTTCGCTACGGGTTCGTTGGTCGTGTCGCGGATGGCGGTTGAAGTCGGCTCCACCGGGATTTCGATAGAGACATCCGGGGGGGGTACTTCAACGGGGGGGCGTTCGAGTTGGGGTGGTGGCGGTGGCGGCGGCTCGTCGTGCTTGACGGCTTCTTCCACTACGGTTGTCTGCAGTGGCGGCGCGACGAGCTCGATGGCCCGGCGTGCAAGCCCGGTGGCCAAAGCCCAGGCAATGAATATGTGCAGACCGACGATGGCGAACAGAACAACTGTTCGGCGTGTGAAAAAATTAGAATCGTGTACGTATGCTGCCATGAGTTGATGCGGCGTCGCTGTTGCTTTCTAAATTAAATCGGATCCAATCAGGAGCAGCGCAAAGTAGCTGGCTTTGTCGCGGCCTGCAAGGTGTCGGACCCGCCCGTGAGTGTGCCGGCGGCTTGGCCGACATGCTCATTCATACATGCTAAACGTGCGAACGCGGCCGTTGGGGCTGACGCGCGCTTTGCTTTCTTATCCCCCAGAGTAATTCGATCGGTACGACGTGCGCTTGCAGAACAACGACACGGCACACCGTGCGCGGCTGTGAATGCTGGCTGAACTCTAACCTCTGCCCCGTGCACTGACAACTCCGCCTAAGCTCAAGAATTCCCACGAGGTGCGGTCACCGCACCCGCCGACGCGCTTCCCACGAGAAACGCGTATTTTGCTAGAACACCGCCCGTCGCGTACGGCTTCCGTGGCTTCCACGCCGCACGCCGACGACGCAATTCGGCCGCAGACAGATCGACGCCGATTGTCCGCTTCACAGCGTCGATCGTCACGACGTCGCCGTTGCGTAGCAGCCCAATCGCCCCCCCGACCGCCGCTTCAGGCGAGATATGTCCAACCACGAACCCGTGACTGCCACCTGAAAACCGGCCATCGGTGATGAGCGCCACCTTATCCCCCAGTCCGCGGCCCATGATCGCTCCCGTCGGACTGAGCATCTCGCGCATGCCAGGGCCACCCTTGGGCCCTTCCTGCCTGATAACCACGACATCCCCGGCTCGTACGGTGCCGTCCAGAATCGCCTGCGTGGCACGCTCTTCACCTTCGAACACGCGCGCCCGCCCGCTGAACGTCAGCCCTTCCTTGCCGGTGATTTTCGCGACCGCACCCTCTGGCGCCACGTTCCCGTACAGTACGACGAGATGGCTGTCCTTCTTCAATGGATCGGAGAGGGGCCGCACAATATCCTGCCCAGCAAGATACATACCCGTATTTGCTAGATTTTCTGCCAATGTCCGCCCCGTGACCGTCAGGCAATCGCCGTGCAGAAGACCGCCGTCGAGCAGCATCTTCATGAGCGGTTGAATACCGCCGATCGCGATCAACTCCGACATCAGGTACCGCCCGCTCGGACGGACATCCGCAAGCACCGGCACGCGCTTGCCGATCCGTGTGAAATCATCTAACGCCAGTTTTACCCGCGCCTCGTGAGCGATCGCGAGCAGATGCAGAACCGCGTTGGTCGAGCCACCGAGCGCTATTACAACGCTGATGGCATTCTCGAATGCCTTGCGAGTCAGAATGTCGTGCGGTCGGATCCCGTCCTTCACCAACCGCACCACCGCTTCGCCGGCACGACGGCAGTCAGCGCGTTTGTCTTCGCTGACCGCTTCCTGCGCCGAGCTGCCTGGCAGCGACAGGCCAAGTGCCTCGAGCGCCGAGGCCATGGTGTTCGCCGTGTACATGCCGCCGCAACTGCCGGGGCCGGGAATCGCTGTGCGCTCCACTTCAGTGAGCTGCTCATCCGTTATCTTGCCGGCGGCGCGCGCACCAACCGCTTCGAACACGGAAACGATGTCGCGCCGTTGGGCGCCGGGACGGATAGTCCCGCCATAGACGAACACTGCCGGACGATCGAGGCGCGCAATGGCCATCGCACAACCGGGCATGTTCTTGTCGCAGCCACCTATGGCCACAAAACCATCAAAGCCTTCCGCCCCGACTACAGTCTCGATGGAGTCCGCGATGACTTCGCGCGAGACCAGTGAGTAGCGCATGCCGGGCGAGCCCATCGAGATGCCATCGGACACGGTGATAGTGTTGAACAGCACGGCCTTGCCACCCGCAGCGTCGGCACCTGCGGCGGACTCACGCGCGAGCTCCGCGATGTGCATGTTGCAAGGAGTAACATTTGCCCACGTCGAGGCGATACCGATCTGCGGCTTGGCGAAATCCGCATCCTGAAATCCCACGGCGCGCAACATCGCACGCGACGGCGCTTGCTTGATGCCATCGACCACGAGTCGCGAATTTGCACGCGGATCGACCTGATTCTTTTTCGATGCCATCCGTCGAGGGCCCTTCCCAGTCCTTAAAGCTTAAAGTATTTCAGTACCGGCTGACTAGACCGGCTGCTTGGGCAAGAGTACTACGGATGAGGGCCGCATTTAGATTCCCTGCGCGCATCCGCATTATGACCGTGAGTCAGATGGCGCGGACAGTGAGCGAACGACGTATTGATCACTCAACGCGCGAGCGGATCAGCCTGTAGAGCGCCCGTATACATTGGGCCTCGGCACCGACCGGCCGCCCGGGGCGGTCTTTCGCATTCCAGGCATACAGGTCCAGATGCAGCCAGGCGGGAGTTGCTGTGACAAACCGCTTCAGGAACAGCGCGCCAATGATCGAGCCGGCAAACGGCGCCGCTGAAACATTGCCCAGATCCGCAATCTTGCTCGTGAGCTCGTCGTCGTAACCGGCCCACAACGGCAACGGCCAGATGGGATCGGCCTCCTCGTCACCGCGGATACGCAACGCGGCCAGCACACTTTCATCCGTTGAGAACGCCGCGGGCAGCTCGGGACCGAGTGCCACGCGCGCCGCTCCCGTCAGGGTTGCCATGTCGATCAGCAGATCGGGACGCTCAACATCTGCTTCGGCCAGCGCATCGGCGAGCACCAACCGCCCTTCCGCATCGGTGTTGCCGATTTCCACGCTCAGACCCTTGCGTGAGCGCAACACATCGCTCGGTCGATAGGACTTGCCGTCGACGCTGTTCTCGACAGCGGGAATCAGCACACGCAGTTGAACAGGGGCGTCAAGCTGCATGAGCATCTGCGCCAGGCCCAATGTGCAAGCGGCCCCGCCCATGTCTTTTTTCATCAGCAGCATGCCGGCAGAGGGCTTCAAATCCAGGCCGCCGGTGTCAAAACAGACGCCCTTGCCCACCAACGTGATCTTCTTGGCGTCCGGCTTGCCCCAGCGCATATCAATCAGCCGAGGTGCGCGGGGACTACCGGCACCGACACCGTGAATCAGGTGAAAGTCACGCGCCGTCAACTCGTCTCCGACCAGCACGCTGCACTGCGCTCCGCAACGTGCCGCAAGATCAGCCGCAGCTCGAGCCAGCTCCTCCGGTCCCATCTCGTTGGGGGGCGTGTTGATCAAATCGCGAGCGAACGAATTCGCGGAAGCAGCTACTTCGGCGTATTTGAGGTCGGCGCCTGGAGGCACCACCAATACTGCGCGCGCTGTAGTCGGCACCGACGACCGGTATCGCATCATGCGATACGACCCCATCAACCAACCCAGCACGAAGTGTGTTGCGGCGTCGTGTCGCAGCTTGTTCGCAACGTGATAGGTGTGAGCAGGCAGACGGTCCGACAATCCTGCCGCGTGCCACACCTTCAGCTCATCAACGGAGCGCAGCGAGCCGAGTCCAACGACGGCCCCCGCAATGCCGCCATCGGTTCCCGGATACGCGAGCGCACGGTGTTTTTCAGCCTGGAAGGCATGGCCTCGAACCCAGGCGGCCACCTGCGGGGTTTGCTCCGTCAACCACCGCGGGAGTTCCGATTCGGTCAGCAACCACAACGGACGGCTGTCAGCCGCCTGTGCTGTCAACAGAATTTCTGCCATGCGGCAGCTTAACCAATGTTCGGTGCGCGGGAGCAGCGCTCCGCAGGAGCGTGGGTCAAAATTTTTGGCGCCGTTGACAACCGCTCGCCGGTTGTGATCACATCGAGCGATCTATTTCTTGGCTTTCGCACCCGCACAAGTCGCTTCCATGGCTCTCCGGACAACCAGCACTCTGCTCGTACTTGTCGGACTTGCGCTCCTTAGGAGCGGAAGGTGCGGGGCACTCGCGCACGCCTGATACAAGAACCAGGCACAAGCGAGCACAGACACCAAAGACCCCGCACCGGCCCAAAGCCGCTGCGGGGTTTTTTTACGTTTGGCAATTCGGCCGCGGGCCGTTGGAGAGGGATGATGAGGCTTTATTCGCAGAAAGACGTCGACAAGAAGGCACTCAAAGGTGCGCGCATCGCAGTGCTGGGCTATGGAAGTCAGGGTCGTGCCCACGCCCTGAATCTGAGCGACAGCGGCTTCGACGTCGTGGTCGGTGTCCGCAAAAAAGGCGCCAGCTGGAAGAAGGCGAAGAAAGACGGCCTCGCAGTTGCGGAGCCCACGGATGCCGCCGCAGGCGCGGATCTCGTCGCCATGCTGGTGCCGGACCTGGCTCAGAAGGACTTGTATGACAGCGTGGAGTCCAGCCTGAAGAAAGGCGCGACGCTGTTGTTTGCCCACGGCTTCAATATCCACTTCAAGCAGATCAAACCCCGCAAGGACCTCGATGTTGTGCTGATCGCGCCCAAGGGTCCCGGTGACCTGGTGCGTCGCCAGTATCAGCAGGGGCGCGGCGTGCCCTGCCTGATCGCGGTCGCGCAGGATTCGACGGGCAAGGCGCATGCGAAGGCGCTCTCCTACGCTCACGGAATTGGCGGAACGCGCGGTGGCGTGCTCGATACGACATTCGCGGAAGAGACCGAGACGGACCTGTTTGGCGAACAAGCCGTGTTGTGCGGCGGCGCCACCGAGCTCGTGGTCAAGGGTTTCGAAACCCTGGTCGAAGCCGGCTATCAGCCCGAGGTCGCCTACTACGAGTGCCTGCACGAGCTGAAGCTCATTGTCGACCTGCTGCACGAGGGCGGTTTGACCAAGATGCACAAGTACATCAGTGACACCGCCAAGTACGGCGACCTGACGCGCGGCCCGCGAGTGGTGAATGACCGCGTCAAGGGTGAGATGAAGAAGATCCTCAAGGAGGTCCAGAACGGCAAGTTTGCCAAGCAGTGGATCGAGGAAAGCGCCAGCGGCGGCAAGACCTACTCGAAGCTGCTCAAGCAGGACACGGATCGTCAGATCGAGAAAGTCGGCGCCGAGCTGCGTGCCCGGATGCCGTGGTTGAACGAGCGGGGCGCATAAGCGCACGGACGCGTTACAAAGGGTGCAACGCATGCGTTGCACGGGTGGCCCGCGAGGGTCACCCTGGACCGACGGTGAGCAGGCAACGCCTGCGCAAAAGGAGGGGCCATGGCTCCCAATCCAGACCGAGTGCTGATATTCGACACCACACTGCGCGACGGCGAGCAATCGCCGGGCTGCAGCATGACCCAACCCGAGAAGCTGCGAGTTGCGCGCTCGCTTGCGGACCTGGGAGTCGACGTCATCGAGGCGGGATTTCCCGCCGCTTCGCGGGGTGATTGGGAGTCGGTCAACGCGGTAGCTCGCGAGGTGCACGGGTCCACGATCTGTGGGCTCGCGCGCTGCAACCGCGAGGACATCGAGCTTGCGGCGAAAGCGCTGCGCGACGCGCCCAAGCATCGCATCCACGTTTTCCTGGCGACGAGCGCGATTCACCGCCAGTACAAGCTCAATATGGCGCAGGAAGAGATCCTGCGCACTGCGATCGACGGCGTGAAGATGGCACGCGCACTGTGCGAGGACGTCGAATTCTCACCCGAGGATGCGTCCCGCACGGAGTTGGAGTTTCTGGCCCAGGTCGTCGAGGCTGCGATCGAGGCTGGCGCCACTACGGTCAACATCCCGGATACGGTCGGTTACACCGTTCCCGATGAATTCGCGGAGCTATTCCGCTACCTGCGCAAAAACGTGCGCGGAATCGAAACAATCCGACTTTCCGTACACTGTCACGATGACCTCGGCATGGCTGTGGCGAACAGCCTGACGGCGGTCGTCGCGGGCGCACGCCAGGTCGAGTGCACCATCAATGGCATTGGCGAGCGCGCCGGCAACTGTTCCCTCGAAGAGGTGGTGATGGCGCTGAAGACCCGTGAGGCGTTCTTCAATGTCCGCACGAACATCCAGACCACCCGCCTCTACCCGACATCCCGGCTCGTTTCGAGCATCACGGGCATGACCATTCCGCGTAACAAGGCGGTGGTGGGCGAAAACGCCTTCGCGCACGAATCGGGAATCCATCAGCACGGCATGCTGAAGCATCACTCGACCTACGAGATTCTGCGCCCCGAGGATGTCGGCCTGTCGCGCAGCCACCTGGTGCTCGGCAAGCACAGCGGCCGCCATGCCTTCCGTGACCGCGTGAAGGAGCTGGGCTTCGAGCTCGATGAGCTCGAATTCAACCGGGTGTTCGAGGAATTCAAGGCGCTGGCGGACAAGAAGAAGGAGCTGTTCGACGGTGATATCGAGGCGCTGGTGCTGCGGGCCGAAGGCTCCGCTACCGGACCCTGGAATCTGTTGGGTCTGAAGACCGTGGCCGACTCCAACTCACCGGCCGAAGCGACCGTCCGGCTGCAGCACGTAGATGGCCGTACTGTCGAACGCAAGGCCGACGGTGACGGCCCGGTAGATGCGGCGTTCAAGGCGATTGAAGCCGCGACCGGCGTCAACGTGATGTTGCGCAAATTTGAGGTGCGCGGCGTGTCGGAAGGTGAGGATGCGCAGGGCGAAGCGATCGTGTACGTGGAGTACAACCAGCGTACCTACCGCGGCTCGAGCGTCAGCACCAACATTGTCGAATCGGGCTCCAAGGCTTTCCTCGAGGTCATCAATCGCATCGAGCTCTCACAGGCCGGCACCCGGCTGCGTGAGGAGCGAACCGGCGCTGCGCGGGTCGCGCAGGCTGCAGTGTAGTCGCTCCAAGGTAGACAAAAGATAATGGCAACGGCTCCCCAAACGATGTTCGAGAAAGTCTGGAGACTTCATGAAGTCTCCGGCGAGACCGCAGACACGCCCGCGGTGTTGTACATCGACCTGCATCTCATCCATGAGGTCACCTCGCCGCAGGCCTTTTCGGTGCTACGTGAGCGCGGCCTTCCAGTCCGCCGGACCGACCTGACGCTTGCGACCATGGATCACTCGACGCCCACGCGAACCGAGCAGGTCTTCGGCGGCGCGCCGATTACCATCGATTCGGCCGCCAGGCAGGTTCGCGAGCTGGAAATCAATTGCGCGCAGTTCGGAGTCGAGTTGCTCGGCCTGCGCAACTCCCAGCGCGGCATCGTCCACATCATCGGTCCCGAGCTGGGAATCACTCAGCCCGGAAAAACAGTCGTGTGCGGCGACAGTCACACGAGCACACACGGTGCGCTCGGCGCCCTCGCCTTCGGAATCGGTACGACCGAGGTCGGTCACGTTCTGGCCACGCAGTGTCTTCTGCAACGCAAGCCGCGGACCTTCGCGCTGAACGTGTCAGGTCGTTTGCGGCCGGGAGTGACGGCGAAGGATTTGATTCTGGCGATCATTGGCAAGATCGGCGTGGGTGGCGGGACAGGCCACGTGGTCGAGTATCGTGGTGAGACCATCCGTGGATTCGACATGGACGAGCGCATGACCGTGTGCAACATGTCCATCGAAGCGGGTGCGCGGGCCGGCATGATTGCTCCCGACGAGACTACTTATAAGTACCTGGCGGGCCGTCCCCGTGCGCCTCAAGGTGCTGCCTGGGAACGGGCTGTTGAAGAGTGGCGAAAGCTGCCAACGGACGAAGGTGCTCGCTTCGACAAGGAGGTCGACATTGATGCGTCCGTGATCGAGCCGATGATTACGTACGGTACAAACCCGGGCATGGTCATCCCCATCAGTTCTTCCATACCGACTCGTGCCAACGACGCGGTCTTTGCGAAGTCGCTGGCCTACATGGGACTGGAAGCCGGGGCCCCTATCAAGGATCAACCGGTCAATGTGGTGTTCCTCGGAAGCTGCACGAATGGACGTATCTCGGATCTGCGTAGCGCGGCCGACGTGCTTCGGGGTCGCAAGGTGGCCAAGGGCGTGCAGATGCTCGTCATCCCCGGCTCTCAACAGGTGAAGAGAGAAGCTGAGGCAGAGGGGCTGGACCGTGTGTTCATTGACGCGGGCGCCGAGTGGCGCGAATCGGGCTGCTCGATGTGCCTGGGTATGAATGGTGATCTCGTACCGAAGGGGCAGTACTCGGTGAGCACGAGCAATCGGAACTTCGAGGGCCGCCAAGGCATCGGTGCACGCACCCTGCTCGCCAGTCCTTTGACTGCGGCCGCGAGCGCTGTGCGCGGGCGCGTTACCGATCCTCGGGAGCTGCTGGCATGAAGGCGCTGCAGATGTTGCGTTCGAAGACGGTGGTATTGCCGGCCAGCAATATCGATACCGATCAGATTATTCCGGCCCGCTTCCTGACGACGACGACGCGGGAGGGCTTGGGACGTTCGCTGTTTGCCGATTGGCGCTACGACTCTCAAGGCGCCGCGCGTCCCGACTTCGTCCTCAATCGCCCCGAAGCCCAGGGCTGCCGGATCCTGGTTGCCGGGCACAACTTCGGGTGTGGCTCGTCGCGTGAGCATGCGCCGTGGGCGCTGTTGGATTACGGGATCCAGGCCGTGATCAGCACCGAGATCGCGGATATCTTTCGGAACAACTCGCTGAAGAACGGCTTTCTGCCCATTGTCGTCGATGAGACGACCAGCCAATGGCTGATCGCAAATCCGGGCGTCGAGGTCACCATCGACGTTGCCTCGACCGTGCTGACTCTGCCTACCGGCGTCAGCGTCAAGTTCCCGCTCGAAGCCTTCTCGCGCTATTGCTTGCTGAATGGCGTCGATGAGCTGGGGTTCCTGCTCGAGCGTCACGGCCAGATCGAAGCGTACGAGAAGCAGCGCCACCTATGAGAGCCCACATTGCGGTCCTCGGCGGCGATGGAATCGGCCCCGAGGTGGTGGCTGAAGGCTTGCGGTGCCTCGAAGCCATTGGAAGTGCTTTCGGCCACGAGTTCGTGCTGACGCAGCTTCCGTTTGGGGGAGTGGCGATTGATGCATATGGCGATCCCCTGCCCTCCAGCACTTTGCAGCCCTGTCTGGAAGCGGACGCGGTGTTGCTTGGGGCGATCGGCGGTCCGAAATGGTCGGCACCGGATGCGAAGGTGCGGCCCGAGCAGGGACTGTTACGTCTGCGCAAGGAGCTCGGGGTCTACGCCAATCTGCGGCCGGTGAAGCTTCACTCGTGTCTGATAGGCGCCTCGACCATCAAGCCTGAAGTGCTCGAGGGCGTGGACCTGGTTTTCGTTCGTGAGCTCACGGGCGGCATCTACTTTGGCGAGAAGAGGCGCGATGCGACGAGCGCCGTGGACGTTTGCACGTACACGGTTGCCGAGGTTGAGCGCATCACTCGAGTGGCGGCGCGATTGGCCCGGGAGCGGCGGCGGAAGCTCACCTCCATCGACAAGTCGAATGTTCTGGAGACTTCGCGGTTGTGGCGTGAGGTGACCAGTCGCGTCATGAAGGCTGAATTTCCTGACGTTGCACTGGACCATGTACTGGTGGACGCGGCGGCCATGCATCTGATCAGGCGGCCTCGCGACTTCGATGTACTCGTTACGGAAAATATGTTTGGCGACATCCTGACGGACGAGGCGTCCATGCTGGCGGGCTCGTTGGGGCTACTCCCTTCGGCATCACTCGGTGATGGCAAGCGGGGCTTGTACGAGCCTATTCACGGGTCTGCGCCCGACATCGCAGGAAAGGGTATTGCGAACCCGGTAGGTACGATTTTGAGTGTCGCGATGTTGCTGCGTCACTCGCTTGGATTGATTCGCGAGGCGGACGCCTTGGAGGCGGCTGTCAGCCGTGCGCTGGAAGGTGGGGTTCGCACGCCTGATATCGCGACCCCCGGCGCGCGCGTGTTCAGTACGCGCGAGGCGGGGGATGCGGTGTTGGGGGTGTTGAGGGCTTAGGCCGTTGCCGCCTGCTTCGGCGCTATCTCCAACGTCCTTGCCGCCCGCTCCAAACCTGCCGCCAAATCCCTCTGCAGGTCTTCCAGGCCTTCGATACCTATCGACAGCCGTATGAGACCATCGACCAACCCGGCCTTCTGTCTCGCCGCCGGGTCCATGGCCGCATGCGTCATCGTGGCCGGATGCGCCACCAGGCTCTCCACGCCGCCCAGCGACTCAGCTAACGAGAAACACTGCAGATCACAGACAAACTCGCGAACAGCGTTGTGTCCGCCTTCCAGCTCAATGCTCACGATGGCGCCGAAGCCGCGCTGCTGACGTTTGGCAATGTCATGCCCCGGATGACTCGGTAGCCCGGGGTAGTAGACCTTCTTGACGTTGGGTTGCTCTTGCAGCCACTGCGCCAACGCTCCGGCGTTGCGTCCGTGGTGATCCAATCTTGCGTGCAGCGTCCGCAGTCCGCGCAGCGTCATGAAGCTGTCGAACGGAGCACCGGTCACGCCTAGGCAATTGGCCCACCAGACAAGCTGCTCGTGCAGTGCTTTGTCGCGCGCGACCACCGCACCGCCGACGACGTCGCTGTGGCCATTCAGGTACTTCGTCGTCGAATGCAACACGAGGTCGGCACCCAACGTGAGCGGCTGCTGCCAGGCCGGCGACAAGAAAGTGTTGTCCACCACGACGAGTGCACCACTCGCACGACCCAGCGCGGCGAACTTCTCGATGTCCGTGATCCGCAGCAGCGGGTTGCTCGGCGTCTCGATCCACAGCAGGTCAGCCGGCTTGGACAGAGCGGCCCGTACGGCTGCATCGTCACCGAAGTTGATGAACTCGACCTTTCGCTCACCGCGACGGTGCCACGCATCGAACAGCCGATACGTTCCACCATAGCAATCATGCGGAGCGATGATTCGCCCCCCTGCGGGGATGAGATAGCCGACCAGGGTGATGGCGGCCATACCGGTGGCGGTAATCACGCCTCCGACACCCAGCTCCAACTCCGCGATGGCGGATCCAAGCAGGTCACGCGTCGGATTTCCCGAGCGCGTGTAGTCGTAGCTGCGCTTCTCGCCGAAGCAGCGGAAGGCAAAGGTTGAAGTCAGATGAATCGGCGGCACGACGGCGCCGGTGGAATCATCGCATTCGAGACCGGCACGGACGGTCTGCGTAATCTGGCTGGGGCGATCGCTCACAACGCGCTCTCCAAGGCCACGGCAAATATTCGGCGCAACTGTTCAGTCTCCTTGAGGAATGCATCGTGGCCGTAGATCGAGGACAACTCGTGCAGGCGTGCAACCGGCAGACGCGCAGTCATGGCGCGTATATCGGCCAGCGGAACGAGCTGATCCTCGCGGACCGCGACGGCCGTCGTCGGTACGAAGATTCGACTGGCGTCCACCCGATGCAGATCGATGGACTCGGACAAACACAAGAAAGATTCGGGACGGTAACGCGAGGCGTAATCCGAGCCGCGCGCAAACAGGTAGCTCTCGACGGGGAACACGAATCGTTCGCCGTCCAACACGGGCACACCGTTGAAACGTGCAGAGAACTCTTCCGGGCTACGGTACGTGGACATTGCAAGTGCACGCGCCAGTTGCAGCCCCTCCTTCGAGCGGCCGCAATCGACAGCAAAACGCACGATCTGCCGCTGCACGCTGCGCCACGACGTCGCCATGGGATGCGCGCGATCGGACGCGCCGATGATCAACAGGTGGCCGACGCGCTCCGGATGACGCTCCCCGAAGGCCAACGCGACCATTCCCCCGTAGGAGCCGCCTGCGATGGCATGCAGCGCCTTGATGCCGAGGTGGTCGAGAACGCGGAGCAGCATCTCTGCCTGGTCATAGCTCGAGATGCTGGGGAAAGCTGTTCCCGGCTCAGGCGCGGTGGTGTCGCCACTGCCCCCGAGGTAGTCGAAGCTGAGAATTCGAAACTGGTTGACGTCCAGTGGCCGATCCGGACCTGCGATCTGTGACCACCACTCCTGACGAGGATCTTCTGTCAGGCAAACCCGTCGGTTGGCGGAAATCCCGCCCAACGCGCATACAACGGGTGCCGTCGTCGGACCGGCAATCCGCCACGCAACGCGGACGCCCGACAGCTTGCCCCCGTGATACAGCGACACTTCGCCAGGAACGTCGAGGATGCCTTCGCGGATGGTGATGTCGGTTGCAAGCGCGACCAGCGTACTTGCGGCGGGCACGACAGCGGACGAAGCGCTGTGTCGCTGCGCTACAGGCAAGGTTTCCAGTGAGGCGTTCATCAAAAGCTCCGCAGACCATGACACGGTCTCACCGTTATCCTGCGGAGCGCCCACCTGTACGGCGGGTTCGTCGCGTCCTTCTCCAGCTCCACGTCGCTCCAAAGGAGCGCCAGAGCCGAAGCTACGCAAACCGCTCATCTGTCGACCCTTTCCGTCGGCTTGCGCCAGCGGTGGAATCGCAGGAGTTGGCACCTTTCCAGAGTGGTTAAGTCTGGCGGTTGCCCCGGCGTCTAAGGGCCTTATCCCTCAGCCGGTCTCGATGAGTGGGGGGAAGTGTATGGCGCGGCTGGAGGATGCGTCAAGGCAGGGGTTGCGGAGCGAGACGGGCGCCTCACCCTCCCCCCTGGTTCGCCACCCGGCGAAACGTCTGTGGCGGATGCCCGAACTTACGGATAAACGCCCGCCGCATGCGCTCGGGATCAGCGAAGCCGGTCTCACGCGCGACGGCATCAATGGCGTGCCTGCTCTCCTCCACCAGCGATTTCGCCGCCTCGACACGCAGGCTCTCAATGGCCTTCGCGGGCGACTGCCCGGTCTCCGCCCGGAACGCCCTGCTGAATTGTCTCGAGCTGAGATTAGCCACTCCCGCCAGCTCACCGACCGAGAGTGTTTTGCGCAGGTTGCGCTTCGCGTAGTCGAGCGCGTTTTGTATCCGGTCCGATTTCGACTCCAACTCCAGCATCGCGGAAAATTGCGACTGGCCACCCGTGCGGCGGTGATACACCACCATTTTCTGTGCAACCGACTTGGATAGCTCGAATCCAAGGTCCGCCTCGACCAGCGCGAGCGCAAGATCAATACAGGCGCTCATCCCAGCCGAAGTCCAGACATTGCCATCGACTATGAAAATCCGGTCTTCCTCGACCTTGATGGCTGGATAACGTCGCTTCAACTCGCGCGCACTCGCCCAATGCGTAGTCGCGCGACGTCCGTTCAACACCCCTGCCGCAGCTAACACAAACGCTCCCGTACAAATGCTGGCGATGCGGCGCGAAGCGACCGAAGCTTCCTGCACGAATCGGATCATTCCTTCCGAAGCCGGCACGATCTCCAGATCGCCGGCCAGAATCAAAGTATCGAATGCCGCGTCAAACGCCGGTTCGGCGAACGCCCTGGTGGTCTCAACTGCTATGCCCGACGACGAGGTCACTGATCCCCCGTGCTCGGACAGCAACATCACGTCATAGGTTTTGCGCTCCGCGAACAGGTTGGCGAGCTCGAATACACAAGCGGCTGCCAGATCGAGAATTTGAAATCCCGGGGCCACCACAATGCCCAGCCGCCTCATATGTTAACTCCCGGGGTGTCCTGAAACGCGGTAAATAAGTCTTTCGAGACATACCTTAGGCTTCCAGACGCGCCCCAGTCAAGTTTCCCGCCGCCTGTTCCAATGTGCTAATGTGATAGCGCGCTATTACATTGGGACGCCATGAAAAGCCATCGCAACGTCACTCCCCGGCAGGAAGCGCTCGCTGAGCGCAATTTGTATACGGCCCTGGCTGCCTTGCAGTCCGCCGAGGAATGCCGCGCGTTCTTGCGCGATCTGTGCACACCCGCCGAAATCCAGGCGATGGCGGACCGTTGGAGTGTCGTCGAGTTCTTGCAGCGGGGGCTGCCATACCGGGAGATACACCGGCTCACTGGCGTGAGCGTCACGACCATCGGCCGAGTCGCGCGGTTCCTGGCGAGCGGCAATGGCGGCTACGTCGTGGCGGCCAAGCGGATCGGTGGCGGTGGCACCCCGCGCCAAGCCACCGGCGCCGCCGCACCCCAAGGCCCCGCGGGCAACCCTCGCGGCGCCGCCGCCCCGCGCCAAACCCCCAACGCGACCCCACGTCGCCCCACCAAAGAGGACTCGCGACATGGATGAACTACGCCTCAAGCTCGCGGTCCAGAAATCCGGTCGCCTCACCGACCCGTCGCTCGACATGCTCGTCCGTTGCGGCTTGAAGCTGTCGCGCGGCAAAGATCAGCTCATGGGTTATGGCGAGAACATGCCCCTCGATGTGCTGTTCGTACGCGATGACGACATTCCCGACCTGGTCCAGGAAGACGTGTGCGATCTCGGTCTCGTGGGCCTGAATGTCCTAGAAGAGAAACGCCTGGAATTGCGCGAGCGCGGCCACGCCGCCCGCTTTCAACAGATCCGCACACTCGACTTTGGACGCTGCCGGTTGTCTCTCGCCGTGCCGGAAGGGGTTACCTTCGAAGGACCCAACTCCATTCGCGGGAAAAGAATTGCCACCACCTACCCCTACCTGCTGCAGAAGTATCTGCGCGAGCGTGACTTGTCGGCAGACATTGTCACGCTGTCGGGTGCCGTGGAAATTGCGCCGCGACTGGGTCGCGCCGACCTGATCTGCGACCTCGTCTCGACAGGCTCCACGCTGCAGGCGAATCACCTGCGTGAAGTTGAGACCGTCATGGAAAGTCACGCGGTCATCATTCGCACGCCGCTCGCTCTTCCGGCCGAAAAGGATGAGTGGGTGGAACGGTTGATGATGCGCATCGACGGCGTTCAACAGGTGAAGGAAAGCAAGTACATCATGTTGCACGCGCCGCGCTCCGCACTGCCGGAGATCCGCCGGCTGCTGCCCGGGAGCGAGTCGCCAACCATCATTCCGTTGGAGGGTTTCCCGGACAAGGTGGCCATTCACGCCGTGTGTCGCGAGAACGTCTTCTGGGAAACGCTCGAGAGCCTGAAGAAGGCCGGTGCCAGCGCCCTCCTCGTGCTGCCGGTGGAGAAGATGCTGGCATGATCCGGATCTTCGATTGGAGCACTCTCACTGCAGCGGAGCGGCGCGCGGTTCTCTCGCGACCGGCGCCTGAGTCACGCGCTGACATTGCCGCTGTTGCACTGGATGTTGTGACTGCTGTCAGGAACCAGGGTGATGAGGCGCTGCGTGCCTACACGGAGCGCTTCGACAAGGTTCGCCTGGATGAGCTGGCCGTGTCGGAAGAGGAATTTTCCGACGCCTTGCTCGCCTTGACGCCGAAGCAGCGCGCCGCCATTGAGCGTGCGATCGACAACGTCCACCGGTTTCACTTCGCCCAACTCCCGCAGCCGTTGTCATTGGAGACGTCCCCGGGCGTCCGCTGCGAGCGTCTCATTCGCCCTATTTCCACTGTTGGGCTGTACGTGCCAGCGGGGTCGGCTCCGTTGCCGTCCGCGGTCGTCATGCTTGCGGTTCCGGCGCGCATCGCCGGGTGCCCGAATCGGATCCTCTGTACACCTCCGACACGAGATGGACGCGCGAATGCCGCGGTACTCGTCGCGGCGCAATTATGCGGAATCGACACGGTCTTCAAGGTTGGAGGCGCGCAAGCAATTGCGGCTCTCGCCTACGGAACGCAGAGCATTCCCAAAGCCGACAAGATATTTGGACCGGGTAACGCATGGGTCACCGCGGCAAAACAGCTTGTTGCAGCCGATCCGGCGGGCGCGGCCTGCGATCTGCCGGCCGGCCCCTCCGAAGTCATGGTGGTGGCGGATGACACTGCCCGCCCCGACTTCGTCGCTGCCGACCTGTTGGCGCAAGCCGAGCACGACGTGCAAGCCCAGGCCATTCTCGTAACGAACTCCCGCGCACTTGCCACCGCAGTGAGCGTCGAAGTTGAACAGCAGACGCAGCAACTGTCGCGCCGTTCCATCCTCGAGGAGTCGCTGGCCTCCAGTCGATGTATTGTCGTGCCGGATATTGAAACGGCGATCGATGTTGCGAATCTCTATGCCGCCGAGCATCTCATTCTCGAAGTGCAGCAGCCAAGGCAATGGCTGGCGCGAATCCAGAATGCCGGATCTGTCTTCCTGGGCGCGTGGTCACCAGAGCCCATGGGCGATTATTGCTCCGGTACCAACCATGTATTGCCGACCTACGGCTACGCGCGCGCCTACAGCGGCCTGTCCGTGTTGGATTTCGTCAAGGGCATGACTGTGCAGGAGTTGTCACCGGCGGGTTTACGAGCATTGGGACCCGTGGCGGTCGAGCTCGCCAGGCTGGAGGGCCTGGACGCGCACGCCAGCGCCGTGACCCGACGCCTGGAGGTGCTGGACCGCGGCGATGCGCCTGAGCGCGCGGATACCTCTGGGCGCGGCGACGTGTCGCAACGCGGCGCTCGGATGCAGCGGGGAAGCCCATCATGAGCTGGGTAACTCAACTAGCTCGGCCCGACATCGTTGCACTGAAGGCCTACGAGCATGCGGTGTGGGACCCTGCCCTCGAACGCCTGCATGCCAACGAGCTCCCCTGGCGCTCCCTGGCTGACGCTTCGCTGGCGGGTCTCAACCGATACCCCGAGCCGCAGCCGCGCGCACTCGTGCAACGGCTGGCGTCTCTGTATGACGTGCCCTCGGAATCAGTTCTCGTGGGCCGCGGCAGTGACGAGGCGATCGATTTGCTGGTGCGAGGATTCTGTCGCGCGGGCCAGGACAGCGTCGTCATCTGTCCGCCGACGTTCGGAATGTATTCGGTGGCCGCGCGCATTCAAGGCGCGGACGTGGTTCAAGTGCCTTTACTTGCGGGTGAAGGTTTCGCACTCGACACCCAAGCGGTACTCGACCGCTGCACCAGCGACGTCAAGCTCGTCTTCCTGTGCTCTCCCAACAATCCCACGGGGAACCTGTTGAGCGACGACTCCATTCTGAGCCTGGCGCGAACCCTGGAAGGAAAGGCCATTGTCGTCGTCGATGAGGCGTACATCGAATTCTCCAGTGCTCAGAGCCTCGCGCGGCGGATTCGCGAGCTGCCGCATTTGGCCATCCTGCGAACTCTGTCGAAGGCCTATGCGCTGGCCGGCGCCCGCTGCGGCACCTTGATAGCGGATCCCGAGGTGGTTTCGCTGCTGCGGAAAGTCATTCCGCCCTATGCGATACCACAGCTTTCCATGGAAGCCGTGTTGAAAGCGCTCGAGCCGGCACAAATCGCCGTATCAAAAGCACGCCTGGACTCCATTCGCGCCGAACGCGAGCGGCTGCTGGCGGCCTTGCCGGCATTCCCCAATGTCACGCGAGTCTGGCCGAGCGCGGCCAATTTTGTGCTCGTACAGTTCGCGGACGCGACATTGGCACTCGCACGGTCCCGCGGCGCACGCCTGTTGATTCGGGATGTGCGTGGCTATCCGGGCCTCACGGACTGCCTGCGGATCTCCATAGGCTCGCCCGAGCAGAACACTCGCCTGTTGGAAGCTCTCAAATGAGCTCCGCCATTCTGTTCGTCGATCGCGATGGAACCTTGATCGAGGAGCCGGCCGATCACCAGGTCGACTCGCTCGAGAAGATCCGGTTCATGCCGGGCGTCTTTGCGGCGCTGACCGAGCTCAAGCGGCGGGGCTTCCAGCTTGCCATGGTGACCAACCAGGATGGCCTGGGGACCGCCTCGTTTCCGCGCCACCATTTCGAATTGCCCCAGCAGTTCATGCTGGAAACATTCAAATCACAGGGGATCGAGTTCGATGCCGTGTTCGTGTGTCCGCACCTGCACTCTGACGGCTGTGAATGCCGCAAGCCACGCATTGGACTGGTGAAGGACTATCTGCGGGAAGCGAATGTCGACCTGGCAGCGAGCGCGATGATCGGAGATCGCGACACCGACCTGGAGTTCGCTCGCAATCTCGGCGTACGGGGATTTCGTCTGCAGCGGCAGGGTCAGGAAGCAGAAACCTGGCCTGGCATTGTGCACGCACTCACTGCAAGGCATGCCCAGGGAGAGCGCCGCACCAAGGAAACCCACATCAGCGTGCGAGTGGACCTCGATGCAACCACTCCAATCCAGGTATCGACCGGAATCGGATTTTTCGATCACATGCTCGAGCAATTGGCCAAGCACGGCGGTTTTGCACTCGAGCTGACCTGCAAGGGTGACCTGCAGATCGACGAGCATCACACGGTCGAAGACTGCGGTCTCGCGCTTGGAGAGGTGTTGCGGCGGGCGCTCGGCAACAAGGTAGGCATCGCCCGATACGGGTTCCTGCTGCCCATGGACGAGGCGCAAGCCCGTGTGGCCATCGACCTGTCGGGTCGAGCGTTTGCCCGGTTCGAAGGCCGCTTCGGTCGCGAGCACGTGGGTGGGCTGCCAACGGAGCTGGTACCGCACTTCTTCCATTCGCTTGCAGAGTCGCTGGGAGCCGCCGTGCACGTCAGTGTGTCCGGGGAAAACTCTCACCACATGATCGAAGCCTGCTTCAAGGGCGTCGGACGCGCGTTGCGACAAGCCTTCCGACGTGAGAGCGATGAGTTGCCCACTACGAAGGGAGTGCTGTAGTGGAGACCGTCATCATTGACAGCGGAGGTGCCAACCTTGCCTCCCTGCAGTTTGCCTTCGAGCGTCTGGGAGCCAGGACGCGCGTCAGCACCGATCGAGCGGAAATCCAAGCGGCGCCGCGCGTGATCCTGCCGGGAGTGGGCTCCGCAGGCGATGCCATGAAGCGACTTCGCAAGACCGGTGTGGCCGATCTGCTGCCGACCCTGACACAGCCTGTGCTGGGGATCTGCCTGGGCATGCAACTGCTGTTCGAGCGATCAGAGGAAGGCGAGACCGATTGTCTCGGCATACTTCCCGACACCGTCAGGCGGCTGTTGCCTGCAGAGGGCAAACCGGTGCCGCACATGGGCTGGAACCAACTCTCGCCGGTTCGCGAGGACCCGATTCTGGACGGCGTCGCAGCGGACGACTACGTCTATTTTGTTCACAGTTTTGCGGTGCCGGTATCCAACGTCACGGTGGCGAGTGCGGACTACGGGGTCGACCTGTCGGCCATTGTCCGCCGCGGCAATTTCTGGGGCACCCAATTTCATCCGGAGCGTTCGGCCGAAGTGGGCGCGCGCATTCTCGCAAACTTCCTGAAGTTGAGCTGATGTTACTCATTCCGGCAATCGATCTGCGCAATGGACGCTGCGTCCGCCTGTTTCAAGGAGACTTCGCGGCGGAGACGCGCTATCAACACGCACCAGCCGAGTTGCTGCGCCGTTACCGAAGTTTCGGTGCATCCTGGCTCCATATCGTCGATCTTGACGGAGCCAAGGACGGTGTACTCGCCAACCGCAACATCATCGTTGCGTTGGCTTCGGAAGGCGATATAAGGCTTCAAGTGGGTGGCGGCGTACGCTCCACCGACACGATTGACGACCTGCTAAAACAGGGTGTCGCTCGCGTTGTAGTTGGAAGTACGGCGGTCGAACGCCCTGATGAGGTCAGCGATTGGTTGGTCCGCTATGGTCCGGAGCGGATCTGTCTCGCATTCGATGTTCGACTCGATGAGAGCGGCGTTCCGCGGGTGCGCACTCGTGGCTGGACCGAAAGCACGGCCCTCAGTTTGTGGGACGCCATCGCCCGTTTCCCGCCTGATCGCCTCAAACACGTCCTGTGCACGGACATCGAACGCGACGGCGCGTTGACCGGACCCAACATCGACCTGTACACCCAGGCTCAGTCCCGTTTCCCGCGGCTCGCCTGGCAGGCCTCCGGCGGAATCAGCAATGCCTCTGACCTGGCGGCGCTTGCGCGTATCGGGGTGGCCGGCGCGGTCAGTGGCAAGGCCTTGCTCGAAGATCGAATCACTTCCGAGGAGTTGCGACCATTCTTGCACGACGCATCATCCCCTGCCTCGATGTCCGCGACGGCCAGGTTGTAAAGGGTGTCCGGTTCCGCGACCTGAAGGTCGTGGGAGACATCATGGACCTTGCCGCGCGCTATCGCGACGAGGGCGCCGACGAGCTCGTGTTCTATGACATCACGGCAAGCCCGCAGGGCCGCTCTGTCGACCGTGAATGGGTCAGTCGTGTTGCCCGTGTGCTCGACATTCCTTTCTGTGTGGCTGGCGGAATCAGGTCGGTCAAAGACGCCGAGGAGATCCTCAACGCCGGCGCCGAGAAGGTATCGATCAACTCTCCCGCGCTGGCCAACCCGTGTCTCATCGATGCACTGAGCGCACGGTTCGGTGCGCAGTGCGTGGTAATTGGTATCGACAGTCAACTGACCTCGCAAGGCTACCGGGCCTATCAGTTCAGCGGTGATCCGCAACGCACGCAGGAGTCCGGCCGCGACGTGTTGGCATGGGTGCGTGAGGTGCAGGAACGGGGCGCCGGCGAAATCGTGCTCAACTGCATGGGGAGCGATGGTGTGCGCAGCGGCTATGATATCGATCAGTTACGCAAAGTCCGCGAAGCCTGTCGGGTGCCGCTGGTCGCATCCGGTGGCGCAGGCGCAGTTGAGCATTTTCGCGACGTCTTCTCCCAGGCTCACGTAGACGCAGCCCTGGCCGCCAGCGTCTTTCACAGTGGAAACATTGTCATCAGCGATCTCAAACTCAACTTACGCGCCGCGGGGATCGCCGTGCGGCCACCAGCCGCCGGAATACAGTCATGAGCTCAAAAGATCCGCTGCGCCTGGCCGACATCGAAACCCTGGATTTCGCGAAGGTCGACGGCCTGCTGCCGGCAGTCGTACAGCACGCCGATACCGGCGCCGTCCTGATGGTCGGCTACATGAATCGCGAAGCGCTCCGTGAAACGCTCTCGCGCCGCCATGTTGTTTTCTTCAGCCGCACCAAGCAGCGCCTGTGGGAGAAAGGCGAAACCTCAGGCCACTTCCTGGAGCTCGACCAGATCCGACCCGACTGCGACCGCGACGCTTTGTTGGTTACCGCGCGCCCCCTCGGCCCCGTCTGTCACGAAGGCACTGCCACCTGCTTCGGTGACGAACCCCTCACCAAAGGCGAGCGACTGGCCTTCCTGGGTTCCCTCGAGAAGGTCATAGAACGCCGGATCGCAGAAAACCCCCACGGCAGCTACACGGCCCGCCTCTATGCCGAAGGTCCCAAGCGAATCGCGCAGAAGGTGGGCGAAGAAGGGCTGGAAGTCGCCTTGGCTGCCGCCGCTGACACCGACGACAAAGTAGTCGCGGAATCCGCGGATCTCGTTTTCCACTTGTTGATTTTACTACGCAGCCGCGGCCTGTCGTTTCAGAGCGTCGTGGCGGAATTGCAATCGCGGCACGCGGCCAAGCCTTAGGGCCTCAGGGCCGCACTACTTGGGCGACAAGGCATTCGCGCGCTTATCCGCCTCGGCCGCTTCTTCATTGCGCCTGCGCGAGCGCAGTGAGTCCGCGATGAGCCGCCAGGCAGACGCCTGGGCCTGCGGATCTCCCGTAGCCAGTGCCAACGCCTTGTGTCCAATCCCATCAGCCTGGCTGTAATCGCCAGCCGTATACCTGACCCGGCCCAACTCGATCCACAGCAGCGGATTGTCCGACTCAATTCGCATGGCCCGTTCGATCGTGGCAGCGGCGAGCCCGAAGTCACCACCGTTCAGTTGCTTGTGCGCCTGAGCGACGAGCGACGCTGAGGCAGGCCCCAGTCGATACTGCTTGGGTACCGGCCGCGATGGAGCTCCAGGTGGTGGCTGGCCAGGAGCCGTGGGCGTACCGGGTGCCGGTTGCGCCGTGCCTGGACCCGGCGCGGGTGAAGGAGCTTCAGGAAATGTTGGTGCAGAGGAGCGCAACGAAGGACACGCCGTCAAAAGCATGACCCCGGCGATCGCCGCCAATGTAATTCGAATCAGAGTCGCGCCCCTTGTACGCCGCGGCCAGCAAGCCGCTGTCAGTGCATGATATCGCGTAGCCACTCGCCCGCGCGCTTGACGATCTCACCCAGCCCGTTGCCCTGCTGCCCGCACCCCGCTTTGAGCGGAATCTGCGTGCCCACCGGCACCGCAATCGGCGTCGAATCCGTGTTGGCACAGCTCGCATCGACCATCATCCCGCTGGGATAGTCGATCCACGCTTCAGCGAGCGACTCCGGCATCGGGACAGTCCATGAGGTCGTGCCAAGACCCGCCATGAGCCGTGCCCACACGGGCAATGCGCCCGAGGAGCCCGTAAACCCGGTGGGGAGATTGTCGTCATAGCCGACCCACACCACCGCCATATGCGATCCGGAAAATCCTGCAAACCAGTTGTCCCGCAGATCCGATGACGTGCCCGACTTCCCTGCCACGACGAGATTGGCTGGCAGCGTGGAGCGAGCCGGTTTGCCAGTCCCCCGCACCATGACCTGCTCCATCATCCGATCGAGCTGATAAATGTTCTCAGGCGTTGCGACAGGTGTGACCTGAAGTGGGAAGGCTCGAATCGTCTTGCCGTCTTCGCTGATGACGGCGCGCACGGCTCGAAGCGGAGTTCGGAAGCCACCGTTGGCCAGCCCGTTATACATCTGCGCGGCTTCCATCGGAGTGACGTCCACGGCGCCTAGCAACATGGACGGCACTTCAGCCGGCGCACGCGGCAATCCAAACCGCTGCAGCGTTTGCGAAATCTTCGGCAGACCGATGTCCATCCCAACACCGACCGTGGCGAGGTTCAAGGATTCAGCCAGCGCACGCACCACCGGCACCGGTCCGTAGACCTGCCGCGTGAAATTCTCAGGCTGCCACACCTTGCCGTTGACCAGCTTGATACTGACCGGTTCGTCTTGAACGATCGTTGCAGCGTTGTAGCGCCCACTCTCCAGGGCCGTCAGGTAGATGAACGGCTTGACCAGCGACCCGAAAGGCCGCCGCGCATCCAACGCCCGGTTGAATCCGTCGTAGCCAACATTACGGCTGCCAACGATGGCAATGACATCTCCGCTCTGTGATGACGTAACGACGGCCGCGCCCTCGAGCTTGGCGTCCGGATATTTGTGCGCATGATCGAGCCGCTCGAGCTCGCGCTCCAATGCTCGCTCTGCTTGGTCCTGCGCACGCGGCTCCAGGCTTGTGTAGATCCTCAGGCCTTCCTGCGTCAGGTCCTCATTCCGGTAATCGCGTCGCAGGGTCCGCCGCACAAAATCCAGGTAGGCGGGATAGTAATTTCCCGCTGCCTTGGTAGTCACACCCAAAGGTTTCCGGGACGCAGCCTGGGCATCGGCCGCCTTGATGATGTTTCGATCCGCCATCAGCTTCAGGACCAGGTCACGCCGGATTCTCGCCCGGTCGGCGTGCCGGCGCGGGTCGTAATACGATGGCCCGCGCACGATCGACACCAACAGCGCGATTTCCGACAGGTCCAACTCCGAGAGCGGCTTGCCGAAGTAGAACCGGCTGGCCAGTCCGAACCCATGGATGGCGCGGTCGCCGTCCTGACCCAGAAAGATCTCATTGATGTAGGCATTCATGAGATCGGCCTTGCTGAAATGGGCTTCCAGCGCCAAGGCCATGGCGGCTTCACGCAATTTGCGCCCTGCCGTGCGGCGCGAATCGAGGAAGTAACTTTTCACGAGCTGCTGGGTCAGCGTGCTCCCGCCCTGCTCTATCTGGCCCGCGCGCACATTGACCCACACGGCGCGCGCGATTCCGGCTGGATCGACGCCATGATGGGAATCGAAGTTGCGATCTTCCACAGCCTTCAGAGCGGCCGGCAGCAGCGGCGGGACTTCCTGCGGCGTGACAATGATCCGATCTTCACCGTGAATCGGGAAGATGCTGCCGATCAGCAGCGGCTCCAGGCGCACGATGGCGACGTCCTTCCCGGAACTGTCGTGCAAGCTTTCGATGCCGCTGACGTCGACATTGATCGACAGGATCGAGGCGGGACGGGTTTCGTCGGCGAAGCGCGCAGGACGCAACGCCACATCGACCCGAGCTCCTTGCAGTCGATAGGTGCCCGGGCGTTCCAGGCGTTCGACGCGCCGATATTGCAGTCGCTCCAACTCGTGCTCGAGATCCGCCTGGGCCAGCGGCAGCCCGGCATACAGCTCGAGCGGAGCGGCAAAGATCTGGGCAGGCAAAGTCCAGCGCCGCCCCTCGAACTGGTGCGTCACCTCATGATCGAGGTAGACGCCATACACAACCGCAGCCAACACCACCATGGCGACCGCCCCGAGCACGGTACGCCACAAGACTTTGCGAAACTTGCCACGCTTCAGAGGTACAGCTCCACCGCCGGATCCCGAAGATTGTAGTGCGAGCCCATGGCATGACCATATGCGCCGGCATTGGCAATGAGAAGCACGTCGCCCTCGCGGGTCGGGGGCAGGAGGCGGTCATGGCCGAGTACGTCCGCACTCTCGCAGATGGGTCCCACGATGTTCACCAACTCAATCGGCGCCTCATCCGCGCGCGTCAGATTGACGATCTCATGATAAGAACCATAGAGCGCCGGACGGATCAAAGAGTTCATTCCCGTGGTCACGCCCACATAGCGGACCTCGCCCTTGGATTTCAGTTGCGTGACACGGGCAAGCAGCACTCCGCCGGCCGACACCAGGTAACGTCCCGGTTCCATCCAGAATTCCAGCTTCGGATACTCCGCGCGTACGGCAGTCAACAGAGTGTCGAGCTTCTGCAGGTCGACACCAGGCTGATCGCTGCGCTCCGGCACACCGAGCCCGCCACCGATATCGATCACTTTCACATCTGTAAAGTGTTGCGCGAGGTCCGCGAGTTGGCGTGCAGTGTGCTCCCAGTTGGTGACATCGAAGATGCCGCTGCCGACGTGCGCCTGCAGGCCGACGATGCGAACGCCGAGCTCCTGCGAATGCCTGGAGAACTGTTTGAGCTCGGCAACCGGCACACCGAACTTCGAGTGCGCACCCGCTGTCCGCACATGATGATGGTGGCCGCGACCAACCCCCGTATCGATCCGGGCAAAGATTTCCCGCCCGCGGAACAGGTCCGGCCACGCGGTCAGCATGTACAGGTTGTCCACGGTAACGCGGATGCCGCGCTCAAAGGCCCACGCATATTCATCGCGAGGCGCGAAGTTGGGGGTATACAGAATTCGTTGGGGGTCCAGGTCCGGAAACAACTTCAGGGCCCGCTCGACTTCGCCGCGTGACACGCACTCGAAGTCCACTCCTTCCGCACGGACAGTCTGAAGTATCCGTGGGCTCGAATTGGCCTTCATGGAGTAATGCACTCGCCCCAACGACTTCATGCTCCGCAGTGCGCGCGCGGCGGTGCGGATGGAGTCGAGGTCGTACACGAATGCCGAACCGTGATCGCCCAATGTCGCCAACAGTTGGGGGCGCTTCTGGCGCCACCATGGAACCGAGCGAACGCTCTCGCTCTGCGGCTTGAGGAAGATCTGTTCCCAGGTCGGTCCCAGTACCGGGTCGCCCGGCACGGGCCGGATCAGCAGTTCGTGCAATTGCTCCACCAGGCGGTCGCCCTGGTTCTCGTCCACGACGAAGGTGAAGTTCAGATCATTGGCCGCCTGGCTGACCAGGTAGATCTTCTGCTCTTCGAAGAATTCGAACGCGTCGCCAAGCTGATGCAGGATGGCGCGGATGTTGCGCCCCACGAGACTGACCGAGGCGCACGGGCCGATCACCTGCACGCGGCACAATCGCGACAAATCGGTTACCAACGCACTCAGCAGACTGTTATCCAACGTGTTGGCGGCCGGGTCGAGCGACACGGTGACGTTGGTTTCGGAAGTCGACACGAGGTCGACCGACATCCCATGCGCCTTGAAGATCTGGAAGGCATCCGCCAGAAAGCCGACCTGATGCCACATGCCCGGACTCTCGAGCGATACCAGGGTGATGCCTTTCTTCGTGCAGACGGCCTTGACCTGGGCGCCGCCCTCGCCGCCTTCGGCGCTCAGAATGGTCCCTTCCAGCTCAGGCGCCTGTGTTGCATACACGTGCAACGGAATTCGATATTGGCGTGCCGGCAGGATGCAACGCGGATGCAGCACTTTTGCGCCGCTGGTGGCGATTTCCTGGGCTTCGTCGTAATGCAGATTCCGCAGCAACCGCGCCGTGGGCGTAGAGCGCGGATTGGCGCTGAACATGCCTGGCACGTCCGTCCAGATCTCCAGACGTTGCGCGCGGATCTTGGCTGCGAAATAGGCTCCCGAGGTATCGGAGCCGCCGCGACCCAACAACACGGTGTTGCCGTCATCGTCGCTGGCAATGAACCCTTGTGTGATCACGACCGGTGCCATGCCTTCCAGGCGTGACTCGAGATCCCCATCCGGCCCGAACGCACAAGTTGCCGACAAGATGCTGGACCGCGCGTTTGCCCCGCGACGCTCTTCAGCCTTCAACATGGTCCGTGCGTCGGCCCAATCCACGGCCAGGCCCTGACTGCGCAAATACCGGGCGCCGATCTCGGTTGCAATCAGCTCGCCCGTCGACATCACGCGTGCACGAGTGCGGTCGCTGACCTCACCGATGAGTGCGACTCCGGCAGCGATGTGACGCAGCTCGGCGAGATAGCGCTCGACTTCAGGGCCCAACTGGATGCCCAGCTCGGCGGCGAGTGCGGAATGACGCTCCTCGATCGCCTGCAGATCCGTCTCGTGTTTTTGGGCGAGAGCGGCATCGAGCAGCTTTTCGAGTCGGTCGGTGATGCCAGTGACGGCTGAGTGCACGATCAACACGCGTGCGCCACCGTCGAGACGGTCGCGGGTTACTTTCGCGATGTTGCGCCAATTGGCGAGCGATGAAACGCTCGTGCCACCGAACTTGAGAACAATCCACGCAGAGGGCGTGCGCGTCACGGACTATTTACCTCGCGGCGCACGCACCACGGCGGCAGCCGCCGAAGCTGTCGCCTCGTATGTTGACTGGAGTTGGGCGCGGACCTCGAGCTGATCAGGGCTCTTCGTCGAAGTCCAGCAGGTCTTTTTCGAGCTTCTTGTCCGCCAGTACTTCCTCGAGGCGGCTCCAAGCGGCTTTACCCCGCTTGCCTTGATTACGGACCCGCTTGTCGACCCGATCGAGCAGCCGGTCGTAGTCGGTGCCGTCTTCCGTGGGCCCGCTCAGGAATTCGTCGTCAATATCGAAGCTCTCGTTGTCTCGTTCCGACATTGCTTGGGGAGTAAATTCGTATTAAAATCAGTGACTAATGCGCTAGTAACGCGCACTACAAGGCTGCGAACTATAACGGATTCGCGCCGCGGATCAACTCCAATTGCGGCTAATTGCGGCGCGTACCCTCGCGCACCACTATTGGGGCACCCCGACTCAAGCCCAAGCCCTCGGCAGCGCTCTGCTCCGCGCGGGCTATTTCCAGTACCCCGAACGAGTTCACCAAGGCCAGGTAGTCTCCGGGCTGGGCATCGCCATAGGTGCGTAACAGCGGGAAGGTGTGGTTGCCCGCCTGCACCAGCGGCTGGCGGAAGCGGCCCACCAGGGAACCTTCGATGTTGCTGATCAGATTGCCGAAATGGTCGATGGTCATCACCACGCCAGCAACCCCGGCTGAGTCCACCGTGGGCTCGTCCACCCAGGCGGGCACCAGCTGCCCTGCCGGGGGGCCGAGGTCGGCCGGTACGCAACGGCCAGCGGCCAGTTCCGCCGCAATGGGCGCAAAGATGTCCCGGCCATGAAAGGTGGCGCTGGGACGGTGCAGGCCGAAGCGGGTCAGGTGGAGGGCGTCGAAGCGGATGACTTCGGCGGTCGGATGCCTCGCGACTATCGGGGCCAACAGGCCGTTGTCGGGCGCGAGGAATACGTGACCTGCGGCCGACACGGCCACAATGTCCCGGGAAGTGCCGACACCCGGATCGACGACCGCGATATGGACGGTCCCGGGCGGAAAATATTCGAACGCGCGGGCCAGCCAGAAGCCCGCCTCCGCCGGCCAGTGAACGACAATCTCATGGGTGAGATCGATGATTTTCGCATCCGGGAAGCGCGTGAGAATGACTCCCTTCATGACCCCGACAAACGGGCCCTGATGCCCGAAGTCGGTGGTGATGGTAATCACACCTGAAGGATTGGCCATGCTGGTGCTACCGGTCTGTTTTCTGTTGAGTGGCTTTGCCGGCATCGTCTACCAGATCGCGTGGGCACGCCAGTTCGCACTCATCTTCGGGACGACCGAGACTGCCGTGACCCTGGTCCTTGCCGCCTCCATGGCCGGCCTCGGCCTGGGCGCGTGGCTCATTCAGCGCTATCTGCCTTTCATCAACCGGCCTGCCCTGGCCTACGCGGTACTCGAGCTCATCGTGGGAGCCGGCGCGGTGTTGCTCGTGCCGCTGCTGCTGGCGGGTAACGACTGGCTGCTGTGGAGTCTGGCCGGACATCTGACCGAGCCGCCGGGCGCCCACCAACTCACCTGGGTTTCCCTCCTGTACGCGGGCGGCGCCTTCGTTGCGGTGGCGGTCCCGACCTTCTGCATGGGCGCTACCCTGCCCCTGTTGACCCGACAGGTAATCGAGTCCGACCGTCAGACCGGGCCTCGAGTGGGCCTTCTGTTCACTTTCAATACCGTTGGGGCAGTGGCCGGCGCCCTGGTGGCTGTGTATTGGCTGCTGCCCAACCTGGGATTGACCCGCACGGTATGGTGCGGCGGCGCCGTCAACATTCTCGCGGCCCTGTTGGCGCTGACCGTCGCGCGGCGGCCGATACGCCGCCGTTCGGGTTTTTCTGCTGCGTGGTCGGCAGCGAGCCGAGCTTCCTTCGCACGTCCGCCGTCTCCCGTCTGGATTTTGCCTTTCATGCTGATCTCGGGAGCCGTCGCGTTATTTCACGAGGTTTTGTGGACCCGGATGTTGAGCCAGGTGTTGGGCAGCAGCCTGAGCGCTTTTGGACTCATGCTCGCGAGCTTCCTGGGCGGACTTGCCTTGGGGGGCGCGGTCGGCTCGGCGCTCGCGCGCAACCGGCGTTTTGCGGTCAGCGCGTTCGCCGCAAGCCAGATCGCCGGCGCCCTGGCGGCGGTCTGCGCTTATGTCCTCGTAGAGCTCGTGCTTCCCGGCAGATCGGTCAGCACCCCGTTACTGGCCATTGCCATCCTCGTGCCGGTCGCATTTTTCAGCGGCATCAGCTTTCCGCTCGCGGTCAGAATCCTGGCCCGGCGAGCCGAGGATGCGGCGCCGGCCGCCGCGCGGGTCTACGCCTGGAACACCTTAGGCGCGGTTTTGGGCGCGCTCGCCGCGGGCTTTGTGGTGATTCCCTCGCTGCGATTCGAAGGATCGATTCAACTGGCCGTTGTGATCAGTGCGACCTTGGCACTCGCCGCCTCTTTGATGCTCGAGCGTCCGTCACGCGGGCTATCCATCACGGTCGGACTCGTCGCGCTTGCGATCATCGCGTTGTTCTGGCCGGCACCTCCACTGGTCTTGTTGAGAACGTCGCCACTGCATATCAATACCGCAGGCCGCATGCTGTATTACGGCGTGGGTCGGAGTGCTGCTGTAGTTGTTTTGGAGCAGGACGGTGCATTGGCATTCCGGACCAATGGCCTTCCCGAGGCCTTGGTGGACATGCAGGGCACTGCACCTCACGTCAGCGGCGAGAAGTGGCTCGTTCCACTCGCTATGTTGGCGCGGCCAAACAGCGCCAACGTGCTCATGGTTGGTTATGGAGGCGGTGTAGTCCTCGATGATGTCCCCGACCATGTCAAACACATCGACGTCATCGAGATAGAACCGCGCGTTATTGATGCCAACATCGCGACCCGGTCGCTGCGAAAGCAGGATCCTCTGACCGATCAGCGGGTCCACCTCATCATCAACGACGCGCGCGCGGCCCTGAACCTGACGACCCGCCGGTACGACGCAATTGTTTCTCAGCCGTCGCACCCGTGGACGGCGGCCGCTTCCCATTTGTACACCCGCGAATTCCTGCGCCAGGCGCGGGCTCACCTGGTCGACCAGGGTGTGTTCGTGCAGTGGATGAACTTGAGCTTTGTTGACGAGGCGTTGCTGAGGTCTTTCGCTGCGACAGTGCTCGATGTGTTCGGCAATGCGCGGGTTTATCGCCCTGACCCTTTCACGCTCGTTTTTGTGGCCGGCGCCGGGGCTGGGGCCGCGGCCGGCGCGGGGTCGGACGCGGACGCGGGATTCGAAGCATTTCCGCACTTCGGCATCAATACCCCGGAAGACGTCTTTGTTGTGATGGCTGCTGACGCGCAAGCTCTGCGGCAGATCTCCCGCGGCGCTTCGCTAATTACGGATGATCGCAATCGAATGGCTACCGCCACTGCTTACGCAACGGGTCAGTCAATGACACCGGCGGCGGCCGACCGCCTGTTTGCGCCCTATGATCCTTTGCGAGCCGCGGGGAGAACGGGATTCCCATTTCAACTGGGCACGCTGGCGCGGCGGCTGGGTGTGCGCGCGGCCACTGACCCTGGCGCGCGCAATCGGCTGGATACTTTGGCAGGCGCGCTGGATCCGGCGTCCGAGAGTGGCTACGAAGTGAGCATCACGCGTCTGGCTGTTGAGGACGACCGGGATGCTGCGCAGGATCTGGCCCGGCAGGGGCTGGCCCGCTACCCGGATAGCGAGTCGCTGCGCTTCGAATACATCAAGCCCTGGTTGACCCGACTGGCACGGGGAACGGCCACGAAGGAAGTCACCGCGCAGGCTTCGAAGCTGACACGATCGGGCGATGCCGTCGTACGCGGTACCGTCCTGGCCTCGCAGCACCGTTGGAACGAGCTACACGCAATCGATGCCGAGTTGGCCGAGGCGAAATGGAGCGATCCGTGGAAACTCGAAGCATTGCTTCTGCAGGTCCAGTGGCGATGTCAGGAAGAAGGGTCGGCGGATGTTCGGCGTCAACAGGGTGCGGAAGCCCTGAGCATGATAGATGATGCAATAGCCTCTGAGCCGGCCATCGTGCTCTACGCGATGCGCGTCCAAAGCGCGCTTGCCGCCCATCGTCCTGAGGCGGTTGTGGAGTCGATCTGGGAGTATGGTCATGGGTTGTTTGCGGATAGCCTCACGCCAAGTGATGATTCCTCTGGAGATGATCCGTCGGGAGATGACCCGCCGGATCGTACTCAGACACGCGACGCCATCACGGGGTTGCTGGCGTTGTTGAACAAGCAGGCCGGTGCCGATCGTGCGCGGGTCGCGGAGGTTCGCGACCGTCTGTTGAGTGATGTGCGTGAGCTCTCCAAATGAGGGACCCTCGGTGACTTCAGCCTATGATCGTCTGCCGCTGAACGCTCTTCGCGTCTTCGAAGCAGTAGCGACGCGCCTGAATTTCGGTGAGGCCGCGGAGGCACTGCACGTCACTCCCGCCGCCGTCAGCCAGCAGATCAAGTCATTGGAAGATTATCTGCAGACTCCGCTCTTTCGTCGCGACGGCCGCAAAGTCCAACTCACCCAGGAAGGCACGCGGCTTTTGCCGGGGATACGCCACGGTCTCGACGAGTTGGAGGCAACACTGCAGCGCCTGCGCCAGGAGCGGGAGACGGGGACGATCAATGTCAGTACGTTGGCCTCGTTTCTGCAGCGCTGGTTGATGCCGCGTATGGGGGATCTGCGGGCGCGGCATCCGGAGATTGAGTTGCGCCTGCACACTTCGTCTGCGGCGATTGACTTTGCTCGCACCGACTTTCATGCCGCCGTGCGCTTCGGACTCGGTCGTTACGGCGAGTTGCGCACGGAGAAGATTCTGAATGACTGGCTCGTCGCAGTCGCGGCTCCGGGCCTCGTTGCAAAACACGGGATGCTTCCCGACACCGGGGATCTCGCGCAGTATCCCCTGCTCCACGGCGATGAGCTCGATTGGGCCGACTGGTCGACCGGCGACACTCGCTCCATGAGTGCGCTACGGGGTGCCTTCATCGACGACACGGTCAGTCTCCTTACCGCTGTCATTGAGGGGCTGGGTTTCGGGCTGTTGCGGTGGACGATCGCGGCGAGCGAAGTGAAGGCGGGCCGCATCGTGCTCGCGAGCGAGCACGTGGTGCCGCACCGATTCAGTTACTACTTCGTGTGTCCGAAGGACTACGCGGAGTTTCCGAAGGTCGCCGCGCTTCGCGAATGGTTGCTGCAACAGGGGCGGGAGTTTGCGCCACCGCCGTTGCGCGGGGTGACGGCGTCGGTGGACGCGCCGGCCCTCGCGAAGCGCAAGCGTTGATCAGTGAGGCACCGGCGCGTCTTCGCGCCGCTACGCTTTGCCGGTTGCCCTCCGGCAACCGGCTGGAAAGTTGGCGCGAAGCGCCTAAGAATCTAGCCGCGCTTTTCCTCCAACCATCCCTGCAACTTGTCGAATGGCTCGACGAACTTGCGCACGGCTTCCTTCTCCAGCTCCTGCGCAACCTCCTCCAGGTCGATTCCCAGCTTGTTGAGCCCATCGCGGATGCGGCTCGAATCGGCCAGATGTCGCTTGAGACTCAACTCCGGGTGGCCGCTCTGCCGGTAGGCGTTGATGGTTTCCAACGGAGTCGTGTTGACGGTGTCCGGGGCAATCAACTCTTCGACGTACTTGATCGGGCTGAAGGTCTTGTCCTTCGCGGACGTCGAGGCCCAAAGCAATCGCTGGGGACGTGCGCCCGCCTGCGCGAGCGCCTGCCAGCGCGGTGAGGCAATCAGCTCTTCGTAGATCTGGTACGCATGGGCTGCATTGGCAATGGCGGCCTGGCCACGCAGGGCCTTGGCGGCCGTCTGCCCGCCGGCGGTGAGCTTGTCCAACTTCGGATCGACATTCGTGTCGATGCGGCTGAGAAAGAAGCTCGCAACGGATGCGACTCGATCGATGGGCTTCTTCGCCGCGAGGCGTGCTTCCAGTCCATCGCAATACGCATGCGCAACCGCGCGATAGCGCTCGGGAGAAAACAACAACGTCACGTTGACATTGATGCCATCGGTGATGAGTTGGCGAATCGCCGCAATTCCAGGCTCGGTGCCCGGGATCTTGATGAACGCATTCACGCGGTCGAGCCGCGCCCAGAGGCGGCGTCCCTCTTCGATGCTCCCGGCCGAGTCAAAGGCCAGGTGCGGGGACACTTCGAGGCTGACGAAGCCATCGCGTCCCTGCACGGAGTCGTACAGCGGCCGGAACAGGTCCGCCGCGCCGCGCAGGTCATCGATTGCCAGCGCTTCGTACAAAGCCATGCTGCCCGAGACTTTGGGCAGCAGGTCCTTGATGGCCTGCGCGTACAGCGGGTCGCTGGTGATGGAGTGCGCGAGAATCGCTGGATTGGAGGTCACACCGGCGATGGCATCGTCCTTGATGAGTCGCGCCAGGCTGCCATCGGCCAGCATCCCGCGACCGATATCATCGAGCCATATGCTCTGCCCCAGCTTGTGCAGCTCTACGAGCGGATTGGTTGCCATGGCTCACCTGCCTGAGTTTGCATAATTAGAGATGACCTAGTTTGCCCCAGTCTCGGATAATGGTTCCATGGGTAGCGGAAAACTTTCTGGCGATGCATGCATCGTCACCGTCAACAGCGGCAGCACGTCAGTCAAGCTGGCGGCGTTCACCGCGCGCTCCCCTGGAGATTTCAGCCAGATTTCACACGAGCATCTCGAGAGTGACAACCGCGCACCCCGTGAGATTCTCGCCGCGTTCGTCGCCAAGCTTCCAAAGTCAGTGGATGCGATCGCCCACCGCGTAGTTCACGGTGGCAGACGCTTTACCACCCCGGTTCGAATCGACCCGGGCGTGTGCAAGTCCATCCAGGAGCTGTCCGAGCTCGCCCCGCTGCACAACCCCAAGGCCCTCGAATGGATCGAAGCGGCTCGCAGTGTGGCTGACCCTGATGTCGTGCAGATTGCAGTTTTCGACACCGCCTTCTTCTCCAACCTACCGCGCGTGGCAGCGGAATATGCGCTGGCGAGTCGCTATGGGGTCGATCAAGGCGTTCGCCGTTACGGGTTTCACGGGCTGGCGCACGAAGCGCTGTGGCGGCGATGGACCGAGTTGCACCCCGATCTCCCGCTCGGGGGAAAGGTCATCACTCTGCAATTGGGCGGTGGCGCCTCCGCGGCCGCAATCGACCAAGGCAAGCCCGTTGACACCTCGATGGGATTCTCGCCGCTCGAAGGCCTGGTCATGGCGACCAGAGCAGGCGATGTGGATCCGGCGGTGGTGCCCTACCTGGAAAAGCGGTTGGGTAGGCGGGCCGAGGACATCATCGCCCTGCTGAATCGCGAGTCAGGGGTGTCCGGACTGTCTGGCGGCACTACCAATTTAGGTAAGCTCGCGGCCGATCCCGCGCTGCAATCGCAGTTTGCCGTGGACTTGTATTGCTACCGTGCGCGCAAATATATCGGTGCCTACCTGGCGGTCCTGGGCGGGTGCGATGGCATTGTTTTCGGTGGCGGCGTTGGTGAGCACGTTCCCGCCGTCCGCCAGCGTATCCTGGCGAACCTGAGCTGGGCGGGGATTGAGATTGATGCGACTGCCAACGAGTCAGCCCTGGGGAAAGAGACCCGTATTGATACGAGGCAGCGAGGCGCCCGCGTATACGTGATTCCCGTAGAGGAAGAAGGAGTTCTCGTAAGAGCGGCCCTGGCCTTGCGCAACGCATAATTCGCCTCGTGCGGGAACGTTGCTTGCCTCCAGGACTTACTGACGTACCGTTACTAGGAGTTTCGAAATGTCCGAGCTTAATGTTGGCAAACTGGCCGATGACCTGCAGACCCTCGTCAGCGACGCGGAGGAGCTGTTGCGCGCCACGGCAGGCGTTGCAGGCGAAAAGGCCTCCGAAGCACGCGACCGCGCCGAGGAGTCCCTGCGCGCAGTACGCAGCCGTTTGAAGTCCGTGGAACGTGATCTCACCGGGCGCGCCCGCGTGGTTGGCGAATATGTCGAAGACAACCCGTGGAAGGCTATCGCCGTCGCCGGGGGAATCGCGCTGGTCATTGGGCTGCTCATGGGACGCAAATGACCGAGGAGTCCGCCACCGATCACACGGAACAAGGATCTCACGCTACTGGCCACGAGGGCCCCGTCGGAGTCATCCGAGGACTCATGCACGGTGTGGTGGAGGCGGCTCGAACTCGCTTGGATCTCGCAGCCGTGGAGGCCGAGATCTTTGTTCTGCGGACAATCCAGCTACTGCTGTGGGCGCTCGCAGCAGTGGCGTGCGGGTTGCTCGCATTGGCTTTCGCGGTGGTCGCTGTGGTCGCCGCGCTGTGGGATACCCATCGAATGCTGGGTGTGCTGTGCGGCGCGGGACTGTTTGTCATTCTGGCCGTGCTGTTCGGATATATCGCGAGCCGTACTTTCAGGGCTCGGCCCCATATGCTCGCGGGAACGCTTGCGCAGCTAGAGACTGACCAACATCGCGTGAGTGGGCGGTCATGAGTAGTGTGAGTGTCGATCATGAGTAGCCGCATTGACGCGCTGGAAGCGCGCCGCCAAGCACTACTCAACAAGTGTGAGGAACAGCGCCTGGAGCTGGCCTTCCGCGTAGCCCAGATCAATCCGTCCGCGCAGTTAACCGCTTGGACGCGGCGCTCAGCGCGCGGGGCCGGCAAGAACCCCGCCGTATGGATCGCGGCGTTGGGTGGCTTGTTGATGATGATGCGCCGGCGCCGAGTGCTATCCAGTGTGGGTTGGGTTACCGGGCTGCTGGCGCTCGCCACACGCGCATCAACGGTGCTGCGCGTGATTGCGCAGCTGCGAGCGGTTTATTTGAGTTTCAAGGCGGCGCGGCCACCGCGGCGGCGCGACGACGGCTAATGGCCGTTGGGCGCCGCTGGGGTTGAGGCCACGGGCGTGGCAGCGGGCGGCACGGACGCCGGCGTGGAAGCACCGACCGTCGGGTTCCCACTCTGCTGCCCCTCGGGAGGCGGCGGCGCACCAGCCGGCGCAGCACCCGGATCCAACTCCGCCTGCAAACCGACCACCGCTGGCATGCCATTGGCAGTCTGCAAAGTCGCGCGCGCCAGATCCCAGTGAATAGCCGCCGTATCGCTTCCCAGCGCCTTATCCAGCAACTGCGACAGCAACTCCAGGTTCGGCTCCGTGGTCTGTCCCTCTGCATCCACGGGCGGATGGGCTTCGAGCAACAGCTCGCCCCCGATATAGGCCACTTTGACTGGATCGTTGATCAGCCAGACCTTCGTGCCCACGGGAACCAGCGGAAACAGTGCGGCCACATCCTCCGGATACATGCGGATGCAACCGTGAGTGATAGCCATCCCAACCGCCATCGGATTGTTGGTCCCGTGCAGCATGTAGCTGCCACCACCGACCGCCAGCCGCATGGCGAAATCCCCAAGTGGATTGTCCGGTCCGGCCGGCACCACTTTGGGCAGAGGATCGCCGTTCGCCAGATGCTCCTTGCGGACTGACTCGGGCGGATACCATGAGGGATGCTTCTGCTTGGAGATCACCCGCGTCTCACCCAGCGGCGTGCTCCAATCCATTTTACCGATGCTGACCGGATAGGTGATGACGACCGGCTTCTCACCCTTCTTCGTCTTGGGAAAGTAGTACAACCGGTGCTCGGGCAGATTCACCACCACGCCTTCGTGCACACCTGGCGGCAAAATCCGCCTGCCGGGTAGCAGAATGTCGGTGCCTTCACCGGGCAGCCACATGTCGACGCCGGGATTGGCGCGAATGATTTCCTCGTAGCCCAAACTGTAGCGTCGCGCGATGTCGAGCAAAGTGTCCTTGTATGTCGACTTGATCCGCTCGTCGGTACCGAAGACGGCCGACCCGTCTTCGGGCAACTCGTACACGGTCGCGCCCGCGGTCCCGCACAGCCAGATGAGGAGACCGGCTGTGACCAGCCACCGCTTCATGTTGTTTATATTAAAAATATGTAACACTTTGATATTTAATAGGATACGCAGCTAATCTACCGCTTTCGTACCTACATTTTACATGGCCAAAAAACTTCCACGCTCATTCTACGCCCGCGAGGACACATTATTGGTCGCGCGCGAACTCATCGGCATGCATCTCGTGCACGAAGACGCGAAGGGAAAAAAGGTCGGCAGAATCGTCGAGACCGAAGCCTACATGGGCCCTGAAGACCTCGCGGCTCATTCCGCACGCGGGCGCACGCAACGCACCGAAGTCATGTTCGGCCCACCCGGCCACGCGTACGTTTATTTCATCTATGGATTTTGGAATTGTATGAATGTCGTGACGGCACGCGAAGGCGTACCGCACGCAGTGCTGCTGCGCGCGCTCGAGCCCGTCGACGGACTCACCGACAAAACTTGGGGGCCAGGCCTACTGTGCCGCGCGATGAAGATCGACCGCACACTAAATGGTGCAGACCTGTGCGGCGATCGCCTCTGGCTGGAACGTCCGTCCGGTCGCAGTGTGCCCGCGCGAATTGGTACCAGTCCGCGCATCGGCGTTGACTACGCAGGACCTTGGGCTAAGCGACCGTGGCGCTTCTTCGATCGCGCTTCGTCGTATGTTTCCACCGCCTCGGCGCGATTACGCCGCGGACGCCATGATCCTGCGCCGCGCAATGAGCGCTGATCAGTGATAATGGGGATTGGTGCATCTTCAGGGAATGCTCATGCGAAGAATAATGTCCTTGGCTGCGGCTGCAATTCTCACGGCGTGCGCAGCCACGCCGGAAAAGCCCGGAGATTCCGGCAAGACGGTGTCGCCCGCCGCTACACCTTCTACAAGCTCTGCTGAGTTCTACCCGTCCACCTATCAAGTTCCTGGTAGCCCGCCGACTCTCATTCGTCACGCGACGGTACTGACCGGTACGGGCACACGGCTCGACGATGCAGACGTGCTGATCGTCGATGGCAAGGTCCAGTCTGTCGGGTCCAACCTGCAGGCGCCGGCGCAAGCTCGCATTGTCGACGGCACCGGACGATGGGTTACACCAGGCTTGATTGATGTGCATTCACACTTGGGCGTCTACCCAAGTCCGGGAGTGGAAGCCAACTCGGATGGTAACGAGGCCACCTCCCCCACAACGCCCAACGTGTGGGCCGAGCATTCGGTCTGGCCACAGGATCCGGGTTTTCGCACGGCACTGGCCGGCGGCATTACTTCGATGCAGATTCTGCCGGGCTCCGCGAACCTGATCGGCGGCCGCTCGGTGATTCTGAAGAACGTGCCCAGTGTGACCTACCAGGGCATGAAATTTCCCGGCGCGCCCCAGGGACTGAAAATGGCCTGCGGCGAGAATCCGAAGCGGGTCTACGGTGAAAAAAACACCTTCCCCTCGACGCGCATGGGCAATGTGGCCGGCTACCGGGCGCAGTGGGTCGAGGCACGTGAGTATCTGCGCGACCAACAGGAATACGAGAAGAAACATGCCGCCGGCGAAAAGGACGCCAAGCCGCCGAAGCGGGATGTGAAACTCGATACGCTCGCGAGTGTGTTGAAGGGCGAGATCATCGTGCACATGCACTGCTATCGCGCCGATGAGATGGCCACGATTATCGACATGTCCAAGGAGTTCGGCTATCACGTCGCCGCATTCCATCACGCCGTGGAGGCGTACAAGGTCGCTGACCTGCTGGCCGAGAACGGTGTTTGCGCCGCGATGTGGGCTGACTGGTGGGGTTTCAAAATGGAGGCCTACGACGGCATCCCGGAAAACATCGCATTCATCGATGCGGCTCCCAACGGATGCGCCATCGTTCACTCTGATTCGGACGAAGGCATCCAGCGGCTCAACCAGGAAGCGGCTAAAGCCATCGCCTACGGTGGCCGCGTGGGCCTGCAGATACCGCCCGAGCGTGCGATCAAATGGCTGACCGCAAATCCAGCCAAGTCGATTGGAGTGTTGGCGCGCACAGGCACGCTGGAGCAGGGAAAGATGGGTGATGTCGTCGTGTGGAACGGAAATCCGTTCAGTGTGTATGCGCAGGCCGACCTCGTGTTCATTGACGGTGTGCTGCGATTCGACCGTTCGAATCCGGCGCTGACACCACAGTCGGACTTCACGTTGGGCCAGCCGGCTGCCGCGGGGGTGTACCCATGAACGCACGAAAACTCATTGCCGCCGCAATTGCGAGCATCCTGCTGCCCGCAGCCGCGGGCGCCGCGGCCGACACAGCGGCCGCCCCAGCCGGCTCCGTGTTGATCCGCAACGCCACGGTCCACACAGCGACCTCCGCCGGCGTGCTCGAACACACCGACGTGTTGATCACCGACGGCAAAATTGCTGAACTGGGCCGCGACCTCAAAACCCCCGCCGGCACGGAAGTCATTGACGCCGCCGGCAAGCAAGTGACCCCCGGACTTTTCGGCGGATTCAGTCACCTGGGCGTTGAGGAAATCGGCCTCGAGGCCACCGTCGACGACTACTCCTTGAAGCTCGGCTCCATGCGGCCGGAGTTCGATGTCACCCAGGCCTTCAACCCCGAGTCGATTGTGATGGGCGTGGGTCGTCTGGGTGGTATTACCTTCGCGATGGTCCTACCCACCGCAGAAGCCGGTGGCAAGGGACCGGGCGGAACCATCATCGCCGGCCAAGGCGCGATGGCCCAACTCGATGGCACCCTCGATCCCAAGACGCGCGCGTTGTTCGTGGACTTGGGCGGCGACGCGAACGCCCTGTCTGGCGGCAGCCGCGCCGGTGAGTTCATGTTGCTCGATCAGGCCGTCAGCGAGGTCCGTTCACCCAAAGCACTGTTGCCGGGCGACCTGCGCCTGCTCACTCCCGCAGGGAGGCAGACGCTACAGGGTTACCTCAGCGGCACAGGTCAGGTCGTGTTTGATGTGGATCGCGCGTCGGACATCCGGCAGGTGATCACCTTCGCCCAGCGAGAAAAATTGCACGCCGTCATCAAGGGCGGACAGGAAGCTTGGCGGGTTGGCCCGGAGCTCGCGGCCGCGCACATCCCCGTTGTGCTGAACCCCTTGGACAATCTGCCCGCGAGCTTCGATGTTGTCGGCGCAACCCTCGAGAATGCGGCGCGCTTGAATCACGCTGGCGTCAAGATTGCCTTCAGCCTGGACGATCCTCAGCCGCACAACATCCGCAAAGTCAGACAGGCCGCAGGCATCGCGGTTGCCCATGGACTACCGCCCGAAGCGGCAATCGCCGCCATGACCAGCAACCCCGCCGACATCTTCGGCATCAGCAATCGTAATGGCTCGATTGCGCGTGGCCGCCCGGCCGACCTGGTACTTTGGAGCGGCGATCCACTCGAAGTGACGACGCTGGCTGAGCGAGTCTTCATCGAAGGCAGGTCGCAGCCGATGCAATCGCGGCAGACGCTGTTGCGCGATCGTTATCTGGAGAAGTTACGGGCGCACGCGGCCAGATGAAGACCTACAAGTACTACGACCTGATACTGGGCGCGTACGTCTGCGTACTGCTATGCGCGAACCTCATCGGCCCCGCAAAGGTGTCCACCGTAAACGTCCCCGTGTTTGGGGACGTCACGTTCGTCGCCGGGGTGTTGTTCTTTCCGTTCTCGTATTTCTTCGGAGACGTACTGACGGAAGTCTACGGCTACGCCCGTGACCGCCGGGTAGTCTGGAGCGGATTCGGGGCGCTCGTGTTTGCCTCCCTGATGGCAACCGTCATTGTGCATTTGCCGCCGGCGGAGTTCTGGAAGGACAAGCAGCCTGCGGTCGATGCCATCTTCGGCAGCACTCCCCGCATCATCGCCGGTTCCATCATTGCCTTCTGGAGCGGCTCGTTCGTAAACAGCTTCGTGCTGGCGAAGATGAAGATCCTGACGAAGGGCCGCTGGTTATGGACCCGCACGATCGGCTCCACGCTGTGCGGCGAGTTGGTGGATTCAGTCCTTTTCTACACCATCGCATTCTACGGCGTCTGGACACCGCAGCAACTCATCGGTGTCACGATTACCCAGTATGTTCTGAAATCGGCGTGGGAAGTTGTCATGACACCCGCAACCTACAAGATCGTTGGCTTCCTGAAGCGCGCGGAGCAGGAGGACTATTACGATCGCGGGACTGACTTCACACCGTTCTCGCTGAAGGCTTGAGCATGAGTCAGTTGCGCATTGGGGTGTTGGGCGCGGCTAATATTGCTCGCGCTTTCATTGGTGGCGTGAAACCCTCCTCGCAGGTGGAAGTCGTGGCCGTGGCCAGCCGCAGCCCCGAGAAGGCGGCAGCGTTTGCGCGCGAAACAGGAGTTCCGCGGTATCACGGCACCTACGAAGCTTTGCTCGCGGATCCGCAAGTAGACGCCATCTACAACCCCCTGCCCAACAGCATGCATGCCGAATGGTCGATACGCGCGTGCGAGGCGGGTAAACATGTCTTGTGCGAAAAGCCTTTGTGCATCACCGGTGCGCAAGCCCGGCAGATGTTTGAAGCCGCGCGCCGCAACCGCGTGCACCTGGTGGAAGGCTATCCTTATCGCGCGCAACCGCAGACACTGAAGCTCCTGGAGCTCATTGAGTCAGGAGTTATCGGACCGCTGCAACTCATCCAGGCGAGCTTCGGATTCATGTTGGCCAGCGGCCCCAACATCCGCACCGAGCCCGCACTCGGTGGTGGGTCTCTCATGGATGCCGGCACCTATCCAGTCAGCCTGGTCAGAATGGTTGCCAAGGAGCGGCCCGTACGCGTTCATGCGGTCGCTCGTTGGGCGGGCGGAATCGATCAAGCGTTGGCTGCGACCATCGAATTTTCCAGCGGCTTGCTCGCACAGATTTCGTGCAGCTTTGCCACGAGCGTGCATCGTCATGCACTCATCGCCGGCACGCAGGGCGCGATTCAGACTCCCTTCCTGAATCATCCGCCATTGGATCGGCCGGCGGAGTTGCTGGTGAAGCGCGGCACTGGCTGGGACAAGGATTTCGAGCGGGTCGAGACGACTCCACTGAATGGCTTCCTGGCTGAAGCCGAGTCCTTCGCGGCGGTCGTGCAGTCGAGCACCGCCGTATGGGCGGGACCCTCACCAGAAGAATCAATTGATATCGCCCTGACGCTCGAGGCGATTCTGCACAGCGCGCGTTCGGGAAAACCTGCAGCCCTACCTTAGGTGAGGCTGCAGGCGGTCCCTCCTGCAAGCACGCAGCGCTTCTGCTATCCCTGCTGACTCGCTTGCGGCGTCGGCACCTGTCGGATCAACGGCCCCGAGTCCTGCAATGCCGTCAGGTTGAACAGCTCCGGACGTAAAGTCCGATACCGCTCGACCGCGACAAACAGCGTTGAAGGATCTCTCTGCAGCCGCCGCGCGACCTCCGCGAGCGTAGCCACGCCTCGCTCAGTCGCGTACCACGTGATCAACGCTCGCGCCAATGCAAGCCGGCGCTGGCGGGAGCGCGAAAGAACTTCACTCCTCTCCAGTCCCAACGTGCAAGTGACGGTATCGATGACTTGATCGAGCGAATATGTGCTGCGATAGACGCGCATGTTGCGCGGAATCGCCGCCATGAACTCCCGGTCACCCAATACGCGTGGATCATCGGTTCCGCCGTGCTCGAAGCTGACGCCCTCCGCGGCCGTCGGCGCCTCGAACATCAGCCGCCGGTAGGCAAAGCGCGCCTGCTCCGGTCGCTGGGCGAGCATCCGCAGTGCAACATTCGTGGTGAGCCACGGAGTGTTGGTCGTTCCCGCGTACGCGAGATGACTGCTCAGCGGATAATCGCCGGGATCCGTCACCTTGCCGGCTCGTACCGGCAACATGTGAACGTGACGGATGAGTCTCAACAAGTAGACGTCTGGATCAATCAGCAGTGCGTGATAGCGCTGTTGAAACAGATGCCCGAGCTCGCCTGCTCGCCGGTGGACCCGGCGGGCGTATTGGCTGCTGAGCCTTTGCATGAGCCGGCCAACCGGCATATCCGAGATCTGCAGGACCAGATGGATCGCATCCGATTCCCAGCAGTAGGCGTGCGCGCGCACGCGACATCTGACCAGCATCGTCGAGAGCAGTCTCTCGAAGGTTGCGTAGTCGGCTTCCTCGGTAAAAATAGGCTGACGTGCATTGCTGCGCTGGACGACGTAATAAACACCGCCCGGCACGTGAAGTCTGGATCGGCGTGACATCCTTGCCTCCCCACTCCCATGTGCGAATCGTATCGCTTCGGATCGCTGGCCGAACGTATGAGCTCCCTGCTCCACATCCGACCCCCCTTTCGCTTCCCGCGAAACCTCTGCCGCTACCCCGGCAAGATTGACCTCTCCTTCATGTTAGTGCTGCCCGGCATCCCCGAGTTGGTGGCTGCATTCCCTGACATGTTTGTCACCCCGTCCTGGTTGGTACTCAACATTCGCTTGCTCAATCTTTGAGCAAGGCACTACGGACCGATCCTGCAACATCACGACATCGCAGGCAAGCTCCGACGTGAGCGCACGCACACTTTTTTTTGCAACGATCAACCAGTGCGCGCATATTCCATTGCCTGTCACGAAAGAGGCAGTTACTGTCGCCCACCAAGGGCTCCTGGAAGAAAGTCCCGTTTCAATCCAGGCGCCGGGAGACGCTAGGTCCCTATCGTACGGACGAGCGGTCTGCACGTATTCCTTCGACACCATCCGATCGACAACGCTCACGCGGGAGACAGTAACTGCCACCCTATATCTGCTGCACTCCAGCGAAATATCTCATCGCGGCGCAATTATTTTTCTTATGGAGTCCGCAGTATAGGTGTTCCCTGCTGGGACTCAAGGCGCTGGACTGGCCGGCGCGCTGCCCGCCGGAGCGAGTTCCAACAGCGTACTGCCCTCGGGTACACGATCTCCGCGGGCGAAGTGAACCGCTTGCACGACTCCTGCGTAAGGCGCCGCGATCGTGTGCTCCATCTTCATGGCCTCGATCACCATGAGGACATCTCCGGCGGCCACTGCTTGGCCAGCCGCGACCGCTACAGCCGCGACCACTCCGGGCAGGGGCGTTGTCAGATCGCCCTGCGAGGCGGACGCCGTAAACTCTCTCGAGCGTGGATCTTCATATACAAGATCAAAATGCCGGCTGTTCAGCCAGACGTGCACATGACCGTCGTATACGAAAACACGCGCCCGCAAGCGCATTCCATCCAGTGACGCTACGACGAATCCACTGGATCTCGCAACATGCTCCACTGCAACCGACTGCGAATCGACTGTAATGGTTGCCGCGCCCCGCGGTCCAGATGCGACTTCAACGAGGCGCGTATGAGCCCGCCATTGCAGAGAAAATTGAACAGTTGCCGGCAGGTTCGGCATGAAGCCGTCGCCGGCGCTCCACGGATTCACAGGCGATTGTTCGCCGCGCATGGCAAGAGCCGCCAGTACGATCGCCTGGCGGTCGGCGTTGGTCGCATCGGTGTCGCTGGTTTTCAGCTCAGCGCCGTGAGCCTCCAGATACGCGATGCTATGGCGCACCTCCAGGAACTCACGCGTCGCCAGGATCCGCGCCAGCCAATGCTCATTGGTGTGGACACCCGCGGAATGCGTTCGTTCGAGAGCCCCACGTAGTGCGCGCGCGGCTTCTGTTCGCGTCGGCGCCCACGCAATCACTTTGCCCAGCAGGGAGTCATAACTCTCGGGGACGCGATCGCCCGTTCCGAACCCGGCATCCACACGCACGTGCTCGCCCGTCGGCCATTCCAGGAGCCGCAGTTCCCCGGCACTCGGCAGAAAATCGCGCTCCGGGTCTTCGGCGCAGACACGTGCTTCGATTGCATGACCGTTCAATGTGATCTGCGACTGCTGCAGAGGCAGGTGCTCGCCTGCTGCGACTCGCAGTTGCCACTCCACCAGGTCGAGTCCCGTCACGAGCTCCGTGACCGTGTGCTCCACCTGCAGGCGCGTGTTCATTTCCATGAAATAGAACTCGCGACCATCGAAGAGGAACTCGACGGTCCCGGCGCTGACGTAGCCAATGGAGCGCCCGACCACTAAAGCCGCTGCCCGCAAGCGCTCACGGACTTCATCGGGTAACGCGGGAGCCGGTGCTTCCTCGATCAGCTTCTGATGCCGGCGCTGGATGGAACAGTCGCGATCGCCCAGATGGACGAAATTACCGTGTGAGTCAGCGAAGATCTGCACCTCGATATGGCGGGGTGCAGGCAGGAATCGTTCCAGGAGCAATGAGCCGTCACCGAAGCCGCTCTCCGCCAGGCGCCGGGCGGCCGCCAGTGCCTCTGGGATCTGCGCGGCGTCTTTGATGATCCGCATCCCTTTACCACCGCCCCCTGCGGCTGGCTTGATGATCAACGGCATTCCCAGACGCCGTGCCTCGGTATGCAAATGCTCGAGGTCTTGATCCGTCCCTTCGTAGCCTGGGAGAACGGGTACCCCGGCCGCGCGCATCCGCGCCTTGGCCACAATCTTTGACCCCATGGCACCGATGGCGGACGGAGGCGGTCCCACGAAAATCAGGCCGGCGTCCACACACGCTTGCGCGAACTCCGCATTTTCGGACAGGAACCCATATCCCGGATGGATAGCCTGAGCGCCCGTCGCCCGTGCGGCCTCCAAAATGCGCGCGACGTTCAGATAGCTTTCACGTGGTGCGGCCGGTCCGATTCGGATCGCCTCGTCGGCCACTCGAACATGCTGCGCCAAGGCATCAGCGTCGGAGAACACTGCAATGGTGCGAATTCCGAGACGCTTCGCCGTGCGGAATATCCGGCAGGCAATTTCGCCTCGATTCGCAACTAGAAGACTTTCAATCACTGGGCACCCGTGCAGTAGGTCACATGCGGAACACGCCGAAGCGCGTCTCGTCTCCAGGCGCATGCCTGGCTGCTGCTAGACAGAGCGAAAGCACGCGGCGCGTTTCGGCAGGATCAATGACGCCGTCGTCCCACAGTCGAGCCGAGGCATAGTACGGGTGGCCCTGTGTCTCGTATTGCTGCCGGATGGGCTGCTTGAAGGCCTCCTGCTCGGTCGCGGTCCACTCCCCGCCGGAGATCTTCATCTGATCCTGTTTTACAGTTGCCAACACGCTGGCGGCCTGTTCGCCGCCCATCACTGAAATGCGCGCGTTCGGCCACTGGAACAGGAACCGCGGCGAGTAGGCACGGCCGCACATGGCGTAGTTGCCGGCGCCATAGCTGCCCCCGATGATGACGCTGAATTTCGGGACGTTGGCGCAAGCCACCGCCGTCACTAATTTCGCGCCATCCTTGGCGATGCCGCCCGCCTCTGCCTTGCGACCCACCATGAAACCGGTGATGTTCTGCAGAAACAGCAGCGGAATGCGGGCTCGCGCGCACAGCTCGATGAAATGCGCACCTTTGAGGGCGCTCTCGGAAAACAATATGCCGTTGTTCGCGAGTATGCCGACCGGATACCCGTTGATGTGCGCGAAGCCGCAGACGAGAGTTGTTCCATAGAGCTGTTTGAATTCGTCGAGCTCGGAACCGTCTACCAGTCGGGCAATCACTTCACGAACGTCGTACGGCTTACGCAAGCTGACAGGAACGACGCCATATAACTCGGCGGGATCGTACTTGGGTTCGCGAGGCGCTTGAGGAGGACTGATATCCGCGCTCGGCGCCAGTCTCGACACGATTCGTCGCGCGATCGCCAAAGCGTGCGTGTCATTCTCCGCGTAGTGATCGCAGACGCCTGATTCACGGCAGTGCACGTCCGCGCCGCCGAGTGACTCGGCGTCGATATCCTCGCCAGTTGCTGCCTTGACCAGCGGCGGACCACCGAGAAATACGCGTCCCTGATTCTTAACGATGACGTTCTCGTCTGACATCGCGGGCACGTAGGCTCCGCCCGCGGTACACGAGCCGTGAACCACTGCAATCTGCGCAATACCAGCACCAGACAACGTTGCCTGGTTGTAGAAGATGCGACCGAAATGATCGCGGTCCGGAAAGACCTCGTCCTGCGCTGGGAGGAATGCACCTCCGCTCTCTACGAGGTACACGCAGGGCAAGCGGTTCTCGCGCGCAATCTCCTGCGCGCGCAAATGCTTCTTAACCGTTATCGGGTAGTACGTGCCCCCCTTCACTGTGGGGTCGTTCGCCACAATCACGCACTCGCGTCCGCTGACGCGGCCGATGCCCGTGACGATTCCCGCGCACGCGATATCTCCTCCATAGAGGCCATGCGCGGCGAGCTGCGACAGCTCCAGAAACGGACTCCCGGTATCCAGCAGCACGCGGATGCGTTCCCGGGCGGTGAGCTTGCCAGCGGCCTTGTGCTTCTTGACGGCGGCGGCTGAGCCTCCCAGGGCCACGCGCGCGGCCTGGCGGCGCACATCCGCTGCCAGCTCGCTCATGGCTTGCTCGTTCTCGCGGAATTCCTGCGAGTGCACATTCAGGCGGGAAGAAATTGCAGCCATTACTTGCCAGGGTTGCCGGTTTGTCCGACAATCATACGATCGTACAGAAGGGGAAGGCAAGCACATGGCTGCCACAGATTGCGATTTCGGGCTCGATGAGAGCCTCGAGGAGATCCGCTCCCAGGTGCGGCGCTTCGCCACTGACCGCATTGCACCGCGTGCGGCGGACATCGACCGTGACAACGAGTTTCCGCGTGACCTCTGGCCTGCCCTGGGTGAGCAGGGACTGCTGGGCGTCACGGTTCCGGAGCGCTGGGGTGGTGCCGGGCTCGGCTACCTGGCGCACACGATTGCCATGGAGGAAATCTCGCGTGCCTCCGGTTCCGTGGGTCTTTCCTACGGCGCTCATTCCAACTTGTGTGTGAACCAGATCCGCTTGAACGGCACGGATGCACAGCGTGATCAGTACCTGCCCAAGCTCGTGAGCGGTGAGCATGTTGGTGCACTGGCGATGTCGGAGCCCGGTTCAGGATCAGACGTCGTGTCGATGCAGTTGCGCGCCGAATTGCGCGGCGACAAGTACATACTCAATGGCCGTAAGATGTGGATCACGAACGGGCCCGATGCCGACGTGTTCGTCGTCTACGCCAAAACTGACATGTCGGCCGGGCCACGTGGCATCAGTGCTTTCATTGTCGAACGGGGCGCTGCTGGATTCACCACGGCCCAAAAGCTCGACAAGCTCGGAATGCGCGGCTCGGGAACCTGCGAGCTCGTATTCCAGGACTGCGCCGTGCCCGCCGTAAACCTGCTCGGTCAGGTGAACCGTGGCGCGGCGGTATTGATGAGCGGCCTCGACTACGAACGCGTGGTGTTGGCTGGCGGCCCGCTGGGCTTGATGGCCGCGGCCCTGGACCTGGTGTTGCCTTACGTGCGCGAGCGAAAGCAGTTCGGGCAGCCGATCGGGACCTTTGAGCTCATGCAGGCGAAAGTTGCTGACATGTACGCCGCGCTCAATGCGTCTCGCGCCTATGTCTACTCCGTCGCACGCGCTTGTGATTCGGGCACAGTCAAACGCCGCGATGCCGCGAGCTGTATCCTGTTTGCAGCCGAGCACGCGACGCGCGCCGCGCTCGAAGCAATTCAGGCGCTGGGCGGCAACGGCTACACGAACGACTACGCCGCAGGTCGGCTGCTGCGTGACGCGAAGCTGTACGAGATTGGCGCGGGAACCCAGGAAATCCGCCGTATGCTGATTGGGCGCGAGTTGTTCGAATCTGCTGCATGAGTATGCAGTTCAATCAGATCCAGATGGAGCCCGCCTACCGCAAGGTGGCCGCTGCCATTGGCGGGCGCATCCTGGATCGTTCGCTGCGTGAAGGCGATCGTCTGCCGCCGGAGACCGAGCTCGCCCGCCAGTTCGGGGTGAACAGGTCTACCGTTCGCGAGGCCTTGCGTGAGCTCGAGAGCAACGGCCTGGTGACACGCCGTCCTGGCTCGAAGCTCATGTCAGTAAGTCGTCCACAGCATCTCGCCATTGCGGAAGGCGTCATCCGTGCACTGGTTCTTCACGATGTGACCTTCATGGAGGTCTGGGAGGCGCTGACACTTCTTGAGCCTCCGATCGCTGAGGCCGCGGCTCGCTCACGCAATGCCGAGGACCTCGCGCAGGTTGCTGCGGTCACTGAGCTGTTTGCAGAAGACAACGCAGCGACTGAGCAAGCTGTTCACCACGCAGCGGAGTTCTTCCGCAGTGTCGGACGTGCAACTCACAATCAAGTACTGCTGCTTGCGCAAGAACCGCTAATACAGCTACTCGAACCCTCGCTGCGAGTGATGATCGACAAGGTGCCGCAGGCACGAGCTCGCATCACGACGGCACAACACAAGATCGCCTGGGCGTTACAGGAGCGTGATGCCGACGGCGCGCGTACCTGGATGGCGCGCCACATCCGCGACTTCCGCAAAGGTTTTGAAATCGCAGGAATCGATTTGGCGCAGGGTGTGACCACCGGCTGATTGAAAAATGTTGGCGGCGCACCATTGAATTTACATAACGCGCCCGCTATGTTCTCGCCCCCAACAACATCACTAAGAACCGGGGATGAGAGCGCTCGCATTGTTGCTTTTCGGCTGGCTGTGCGGCCTGCTGCCGGCCGGCGCCCAGGGCGCGTGCCTGGAGCCTCGCGAAGTCGGGCAGTGGACCAACGTGACCGCCGGCACACGCGGACTCGTCAAAATCGATCTGCGCTTCATCTGTCAGGATCACACTCTCAACGGCGCGCCCTACCCGCCCGGTCCCGCCTACTTCGTGCATGCCGTCGGGCGTTGCGAGCCGGTCGACTGTGACTGGCGTGAAGTTGGTGCGCAAAGACTTGCAACAGCGCACATCCTCGCGGTGTACGAGCAAGGCACGGCCCGCCGCTATGTCTATCTGCGGATCTCGCAATCACGACCGGACCTGTTGTGGGCGTGGACCTATACCGACTTCAAGGATCCAACACGAACCAACTACGGCATGTACGATTGGTTCAAGCGGGTCGAGCGTTGAAACGCGGCCCGCGCGTGCTCGCGCTGTTGATTACCCTGGTCGGTTGCTCGGGCCGGGCTGAGCCGGCCGTGGACATGATGGCGGCGGATGGTGATCACCGTCCGGGCTCGGCAACCGCCTCCGAGCGCAACCAACCGGCGCCGCTTCCGGAGGAGCCAGAGGCGCCCGATCTACCATGATGGACAGTGGCCGTGAGGGACACTTGATAGAAAAAACGTGCGAGGTGTCAGCCACCTCGCACGCTCTAACGCCGCGACGACGAATGAGGGGGTCAATCATCGCTGCGAACGTGGCCCCACATGAGCACTAAAGCCGGAGTCGTCATGCTCGGCGTGAGGCGCACCGCCGAGATAGATAAAGCAAAACGCATGCCAATCACTCCAACCGCGCAATCGAGGCTTTACGACCCTCGGGAACGGCTGGCGGATGCAGTTACTGCACCAGCGGGGTGCAAACGTTCAGAGTCAGGGCATCGACGGGGCGCAGCGCTGGCGTTCAAGCTCCTCCCGCAGCCGCCAGCTCGAGGTCGGCCCGCAGTGTCCGAGCACCTCTGAAATAGTGAACGGCGGCCCACAGATTGACCAATCCCACAGTCACCAGGCCATAGGCCAGTGAGTGCGTTCCCATCGTCGGCTTCAGGTGGTCACTGATCACGCCGACCAGGAACGGCCCGAGGCCCAGTCCAATCAAGGTTTGCGCGAACAACACCAGCGACGTGGACACCGCTCGCATCCGCAGCGTGGCCAGCCCCTGCGACATGGCGAATGACGGTCCAAAGAACATGGAGCCGAGAATCAACATAATGGAAAACGATGGAATCGCCACCCACAGACTCGAGCCCAGGTAGGCGGAGAATTGGAACGGCACCATGGCCAGTGTCGCGTACCCGGGCACCCACATGTACCAGCGACGGTCACCGCGGGCGACGCTCAGCGAATCGGCCAGGTAGCCGCCCAGGAGTGTGCCGATTCCGCCGATTCCCAGGAGCAACGCAACCCAACTGCCCGCCTCCCCCGTGCTCATGTGATGAACGCGGACGAAGAAGGAGTTGTTGAAGCTGCTGCCGGCGTACCACGCGACCGAATGCAATGCCGCGGCGAGACTCATGTGCCGGAACGAAGGCCGCCGCAACAGGTAACCGAGTGCCGCGCGGATAGCCGGCGCGTCTGCCTTTGCAACAGTCGCGCCGATGTTGTCGGCCTGTCCGCGCTGGGGCTCTGCGACTGTGAAGCGAACCAACAGCGCGACCGCCACGCCCGGCAAGCCGGTCAACACGAAAGCGTAACGCCAACCGTACAGATCGTTGCCCCAGCCACCCAGGAAGTTGCCGAGCATGCCGCCGATCGGCACACCGAGCGCGAAGATGGACAGTGCGGTGGCGCGGTGGCTCAGCGGAAAATAATCCGAGATCAGCGCGTGCGACGGCGGCGTCCCGCCGGCCTCGCCGATTGCCGTGCCGATTCGTGCCGCCAGCAAGGTCGTAAAGCTGCCGGCTGCGCCACATAGCGCGGTCATGATGCTCCACAGCGCTGCGCAAACGGCGACCACGTTGCGCCGGCTCGTGCGGTCGGCCAGGGCCGCAATTGGCACTCCGAGCGTGGCGTAGAACAGTGCGAACGCCAGACCGCCCAACAGTCCCAACTGGGTGTCGCTCGCATTGAACTCGTGCTTGATCGGCTCCAACAGTGCGCCGAGCACGGAGCGATCCATCACGTTGACTACATATGCCAGGCACAGAACGCCCAGGACGTAGCGGCGGTAAATAGGCTGTGTCAGCGGTAGACCCTAGAAATTACGCCGCAGCGAAACGCCCCACATGCGCGGCACACCGGGATTGCCTTCCTCGAACCCCAGCACGGCCAGGGTGAGCTTGCCATTGTAGTAGAACTTGTTGCCCAGATTGGTGCCAAAAGCCGCCAGCGACCAGTCTCTGCCCGGCGAGTCCCAGGTGACACGAGCGTTGTACAAAGAGTAGCCGCCCTGCCCCGGCACCGCTGTGTAAGTCAGATCGGTGAAATACACAGCCGATTGATAGGTCGTGTCGAGTCGAGCGGTGAGCTGGGCGCCCGTGGCACCGATCGGGAAACTGTATTGCACGCTGCCGCTGGCGGTGTACTTCGGGGTGCGTGGAGGAACGCAATTGCTGCCATCGGAGTGCACGATACAGACTCCGAACGAGGATTGCCCGGTGACCGGATCGATCGGGCCACCGGCATCGATCACCTTGTAGTTGTCGTAACCGAACGAGCCCTGCAACTGCAGGCCGTGCACCGGCTCGGCCAGCAACTCGGCCTCGAATCCATAGATCCTGGATGCGCCCACGTTCACGGTGCTGAACCAGGGAACGCCGAACGGATCCGAGGTGTTGAATCCCTCCTGCAGGTTCGAGTAGCGGCTGTAGAAGATGGCCGAGTTCCAGCGCAACTTGTGCTCGAACCACTCGCTCTTGATGCCGATTTCGGTGGTCTTCAGATCCTCGGCCTTGAACGATCGGACCTGGTAGGCATCGTTGGGCCGCGGGCCGAAGCCGCCGCCGCGAAAGCCCGTCGAGTACGCGATATAGCCCATCACGTCCGGCGTGAATTGATAGTCGAGGCCCACCTTCGGGGAAACCTTGGTGGCATCGACGTCCACCGGCGCATGGGGAATGGTCTGCAACCCGGCAAAGTCCTGGCGAAAGATGACCGCGTGCTTCTTGTCAGAGGTGTAGCGCACTCCCACCGTGCCGCTGAGCTGATCAGTGATGTGATACACGGCATGCACGAAGCCCGCATAATTCTTCGTGGTCTGGGTATCGAAGTCGTTGAAGTTCGCGGTTTCGAGTCCCGGAAGATCGGGGAACAGCGAGGAGAATCCCTGGTTCGAATCCGTGGCGTTGTAATAGAACGCGCCCAGGGTCCAATCGAGCTTCTGCCACGCGGTGCCGGTCAAAGTGATTTCTTCACTGAACTGCTTGTGGTTGCTCGTATCCCACGTGTAGTTGATGGGCAGAGGCGACCCGGAGGAATTGCGGCCGAAGGAGTTGCTGAAGCGCCGGTAGGCAGTGATGGCCTTCAGGGTGATCTGGGGCGCCAGGGTCCAATTGATGATGTTGGCGACGCCGTATTCATGCATGTCATTTACGTTCGGAAAGACATGTCCAGTGAGCGGATCGGTATAGCCGTCATAGTTGGTGTAGTTGCGCTTGGGGAGGAAGCGCTGATCCCAGGGGATACCAAACACGGGAACCGACACGACCGCATTCCAGCCGGCAACCGGCGGCGCGTTGGGATCTATTACCATGTATTGATCCGGCGGCCCTTGCTGATTCTGCAAGGTGTAATCACCGATGAGATTGATCTCCAGGTCCTGCATCGGCAGATAGCGCAACGCGATGCGCGCCGACTGGACATTCTCGCTGCCCTGATGGTCAACGACGCAACCACGCGAATCCGTGGGTCCCACGGCGCTGCCGAGTTTCACTCCTGGTTGGCCCAGCGAGGGAATGCCCGGACCGCCCGCTCCCAGGCTGCCGACGCCGTTGACACACTCGTAGTCCAGTACGTCGACATAGCCATCGCGGCGCTTGCTCGAGAAAGCAACTCTGGCAAACAACTGGTCAGGGACCACCGAGACATCGTACGAGCCGCGAAAATAGCGGCGATTGAAGTCACCGAACTCGGCATCCAGGTACCCATGACCGTCACCCGTGGGTTTCCTGGAAATCAGGCTGACCGTTCCACCGACCGCATTCTTGCCGAACAGCGTGCCCTGGGGGCCGCGCAACACTTCGACGCGATCCAGGTCGAGCAGGTCGAGGATCGCGCCCTGCGGCCGGCCGAGGTAGACACCGTCCACGTAGATCGGTACACCGGGCTCGAATGACAGGGAGTTGTCCGAAAGGCCCACGCCGCGGATGCTTGCGGCGATGGTCGCTCCCCAGCCCGCGCCCAGCGGGTTGATGACCGCGTTGGGTACGAATGCGGCAAGATTGGTGACGTCAGTCTGACCTCGCGCGGCCAGTGTGTCACCGCTGACCGCCGTAATAGCCAACGGCGTTTCCTGCAGCTTTTCTTCTTTGAAGCGCGCCGTTACGGTGATTTCCTGCAGGCCCTCAGGCGGCTCCGCAGCCGCCACTGCTGTTTCGGACAGAAGTAGCCCTGCCATGAACGCAACGGTCAACCCGTACGCTCGCGCTGACGAGTGAGATATCATCGCAACCACCCCCCTAATTACGTGGTCCGAATCCAAAAAACGTTAACACCAGCCGATGCGCAGCAGAACGGAACAAAAGGCGCGATCAGCTTTCTGACTATGCGAATGAAAGTCGCGGACTGAAACGCCATCAACACTCTGCAGAACATCAACGCCTTTCTAGTCGTCGCGCGCGTCGGCAGCTTCTCGGCCGCAGCTCGTGAGCTGGGCGTCGCTCCGTCCGTCGTGACGAAGCGCATCACTCAACTGGAAGAGCGCATGCGCACGAAGCTCATCGTCCGCTCGACCCGCGGTTTGGCGCTTACAACCGCCGGCGAGCGGTTATTGCCGCGCTTCCTGCGCCTGGTGGGTGAGCTGGAGGAGTTGTTCGTTGAGCGAACGGATGCCGGGGGAATTGAAGGCCATCTGCGGATCAAGGGGCCGACCACCATCACCTCGCTGTACCTGGGCGCGTTGTTCAGCGAGTTCCAGGCGGACAATCCCCGCGTGACCGTGGAGGTGGTGCTGATGGACCGGTCGGTCAACCCTCTGGAGGAAGGCTTCGACTTCGTGGTGGCGGCACGTCCCGCCTCCTATCCGAATGTTGTCGATGTCCCGCTGTGCGCATACCCACAGGCGCTGTGTTGTTCACCGGAATATCTGCGCTCGCACGAGCAACCTCGACATCCGGGTGAGTTGGTCGATCATGACTGTCTGACGACCGTGCTGTTCGGAACCACCTGGCCCTTCGAGAGCCCCCGCGGCGCCTTGAGCGTCGAAGTTCGTTCCAGGCTGCATGCCAACGACGGGCGGGTAGTCCTGGAAGCCGCGCGCCGCGGGTTGGGTTTCGCTGCGTTGCCTGCTTATCTCGTGGCGAGCGATCTTGCCGAGGGACGGCTGGTGCAAGTGCTGGAGGCTTTTCCCATGGCCGCGCCCTGGCTGAAGGCCCTCGTGCCCCGCATGAAAATGGACAAGCCCGCGGTGCGTGAGCTGATCACCTTCATGAAGGCGCGCATGCAACCCGTAGCGCCGTGGGATGCGCCTGAAGTGGCGGCCGCCGGCTGATCAGGGTTTGACCGGATGTGAATAGTGGAACGGCACGATGCGCGTCTCCGGCCAGGTCTGCGGTGTTTCGGGTAATAACTCGTCCGGTCCGTTGGGATCCTCCGGGTAGGTTCGGGTCAGCGGAGCCAGGTGAACCCCACTGTGCGCCCAGCCTTCCTTGTAGTTCGCCTGCCACAACATGTTGTAGTTCAACAGCTTGATCTTCCAGACCCCTGCGTCCTTGACGTACACGTTTTCGTAGATGCCCGCCTCCCAGAATTGCTGGGGGAAATTCGGGACAGGGTCGCGCATGGTTTGATGACAGCCTCCCTGCAACACACAGCGGAAGCGCCCTTTGGCCGACAACCCATCGGGAGCGACGTCCACGACGTCCTGCAACATCAGGTGGTCGAGCAGGAAGCCGCGCAGCGGGCCGTTGAAGCCGTTGGTGAAATACATTCCGAACCAATCGACGTAGAGCCGTTTGGCGCCGCTCTTGCCTTTGTAGACGCCATTCAGGAACCGCACTTCCGCGCTGTCGCAGAACAGGTCTACGGTCTCGCGGTAGAGACATTTGTCGATGTAATAGCCGTACTTGTGGTGGAGTGACCGCACGGCGTTCGCATCTTCGAGCAGACCGATGCGCCGGGTGAGCTGCGCAACCTGCTCGGTCAGGGCCTGCAGTGCATCAGGATGGGTCATAGTGGCCGGATGCTACGTCGGCTGGACACCGCAGTTCTCGTACAGGAGTGCAATCCGGCTCGAACGCAGCCAGTCGACCCTTCGCAAAATGCGAAGACTGCTCGCGCGCGAGAACGTGTTCTGCCGGATATCGGCAGCGGCTACCATCCTCTGCCTCTGCCGCGTCGGTGGCTGTCGGAAGGCTTAGATGAAAAAGACTCTGCGGAGCAATTTTGAGCCGGGCTCGCCGCGTGAAGCGGCGCGACGGGCGCAATGGAAGGCGCTGGGTCTGTCCGATGAGGATATGCTGAAACCCAAGATTGCCGTGGTCAATACGTCCTCGGAGCTGGCCATCTGCTTCAGCCATCTCGACGGTATCGCCAAGCTGGTCAAAGAGGCCGTTCGTGAGGCGGGTGGTCTGCCGTTTGAGATCCGCACCGCCGCGCCCAGCGACTTCATCATTGGCGCGGGCTCTGCTGGTGGCTATATCCTCGCCTCCCGCGACCTCATTGTGAATGACATGGAAATTGCCGTTGAGGGAGCGCAGCTGGACGGCATGGTGTGCCTGTCGTCCTGTGACAAGACACCCCCTGCCCACCTCATGGCCGCCGGCCGCTTCAACATACCGACCATCCTGGTGATCGGAGGCTATCAGCGCAGCGGCGAATACCAGGGCAAGCATGTTGACATCGAGGACGTGTTCCTCGGCTCCGTGCAGGCCTCCTACGGCAAGCTGACCCGCGAAACGCTGATAGGGATGAGCAACAATGCCATCCGCAGCCCCGGAGTGTGCGCGGGAATGGCCACCGCAAATTCAATGCACGTGGTATGTGAGGCATTGGGCATGTCGCTGCCTGGCAGCGCGCCGGTGTTGGCCAACAGCCCCGTGATGATCGAGAACGCCCGGCGTTCCGGCCGACGTATTGTCGAGATGGTTCTCGAAGACCTGAAGCCCCGTGACATCCTGACTCCCGGCGCATTCCGCAATGCTGTTGCGGCGGTGCTGAGCGTGGCCGGCTCGATCAACTGCATCAAACATCTGCAGGCTACTGCGAACGAGGCTGGCGTCGCCGTGGATGTGTTTCAGATGTTCAATGAGCTTGGCGAGCATGTGCCGGTGTTGAGCGCTGTGCGGCCCAACGGACCGGACTCCATCGAGGATTTTGAAGCTGCGGGTGGCGCGCGTGCCCTGTTGAAACAACTCGCGCCCTTGTTGGACCTGACGGCCCTGACGGTGACCGGCCGGACACTGGGGGACAATATCGCCACTGCCACGGTGGCGAACGAAGAGGTCATCCGGCCGATCGGGCGCGCTTTCTCGGACAAGGCATCCATCACCGTCCTGCGCGGCTCACTCGCTCCCGAAAGCGCCATTGTGAAACTCGGCTTGCGAGGTCCGGGCCGTGTTGCGCAATTCAGTGGCCCGGCCGTGGTGTACGACAACGGTGGCGAAGCAATGCAAGCGATCGCGCGCGGTGATGTGAAGCGTGGCCAGGTGTTGGTCGTGCGCGGCATGGGACCCAAGGGCGGTCCCGGAATGGCCGGGCCGGCCTCCTCGGTGGTATTCGCGTTGGATGCCGCGGGATTGCAGAGCGACGTGGCATTTGTCAGTGACGGGCAGCTTTCCGGTTTGTGCAACAAGGGCCTGACGGTTGCCGAAGTCTCCCCGGAGTCCGCTGTCGGCGGCCCCTTGTCACTGGTCGAAAATGGCGATCGAATCACCATTGACGTCGACCGGTACAGTATCGAGCTGGAGGTTGCCGCCGCCGAGCTCAGTGCCCGTCGGGCCAAGCGAGGCGAGCCGGTGCTGCCCAAGTCCACCGGGTATCTGTCGATCTACCAGCGCAGCGTCCAGCCGATGTCCACCGGGGCGGTGCTGGTCAAGAACGAGCCCAACTAGAGAGCGTCATGTCAGAAACGATTGCCACCAGAACCATTCGTCGCCCGGCCGCCCGCACGGTCAAAACCATCAAGACGGACATCTGCGTGCTGGGTGCGGGTATCTCGGGGGTCACGGCCGCCCTGGAAGCCGCCAAGCTGGGCCGCCAGGTCGTGCTGGTCGATGGCGCACCGGCGCTGGGCGGCCAGGCCATCGGCTCGATCATCGGCACCATCATCGGCTTGTACACTCATGGGCCCCAGGCCTACCAGCTCACGCACGGCGTTGCCGACGAGTTGATTGCAGACCTGACCGCGGAGGGCTCCCTGTTACGGCTGCATCACTCGACGGTCGTTTTTCAATACGACGAAGTACGGTTGGCGCGTTGGATGGAGCGCAAGGTCCAGGAGGCGGGAATCAATGCCGTGGTGGGTGCCGTGCTCACCGACGTGGTGTTCAAAGACAGACGGATCCAGTACGTGGAGTTTGCGACCCGCTTCGGCGCACTGCGTGTCGAAGCCAACGGTTATGTCGATTCATCGGGCGATGCGACTTTGAGCTACGAAGCCGGTTTGCCGGTGCGCGAGCCCACCGAGCCGGTTTACGGCACGTTGAATTTTCTGATCGAGGGCTACGATCCCGAAGCCGTCAAGTCGATGGTGATCGAGAACGTCCGGGAGCGTCTGAAGACTCACGGCAAGCAATACGGCCTGGTGCGTCATGACGGCTTCCTGATGCACTTCCCCGGCAAGAATTTCATGCTGGCCAACATCAGTCACTTCGAGACGCCGGTCCATCCGATGGCCACGGCCAACATGGTGTTCGAGGGCCGTCGCCAGGCCGACAATGTAATCCGCTTTTTGCGTGCTGAGTTCCCGGCGATCTTCGCCAACGCGCGCGTTCGGGTATACGGCAACCCGGGACTGCGTCAGACCCGCTGGATCGAAGGCCGCAAGCAATTGACTCTCGATGAGATCCGCAAGGCCGAGCGCCCCGCGGATGCCGCCGCGCGCTGTGCCTGGTACGTGGAGCTGCACAACTCCAAGGAGTTGGTCCACTGGGAGCGCTTCCCGGACAATCATGTCTACTACATCCCGCTGGGATGCATGGTACCCAAGGATGCGGACAACATCGTTGTCGCAGGTCGATGCGTGGATGCCGACTCGCATGCCCTGTCGGCAATCCGGGTCATGGGTCCCTGCATCGCCATGGGCTCAGCCGCCGCGCACGCGCTTGATCTTGCAGGAACCGGATCCGTGCATGACATCAACCTTGCCAAGCTGCAGGAGCGTTTGCAAGACAACCTGGAGCGCAAAGATTAGACCATCGATCATCTGCATCGCCCTGGTAGCCGGCCTGACCACCCTCCCCGGGTGGAGCCGGCCTGTTGCCGATGTGGATGGGGCCCGGATCATCGCCGCCGATCGCGAGCCGCAGAACTGGATGACCAACGGCCGCACCTACACCGAGCAGCACTTCAGCCCCCTCACCCAGATCAACGACCGCAACGTCGGGAAGCTCGGACTGGCCTGGTCGCTGGACCTGCAGAGTCATATCGGCACAGAAGCAACACCGCTGGTCGTAGACGGCGTCATGTACACAACCGGCGTCTGGAACGTAGCCCACGCAATCGATGCACGGACCGGCAAAGAGTTGTGGCACTACGATCCGCGCATCGACAAAACCGCCATTCGGCGCATGTGTTGTGGACCTGCGAATAAGGGAGTCGCCGTCTGGAAGGGCAAGGTGTACTACGGAACCATTGACGGCCGGTTGTTGGCGCTCGATGCGGCGAGCGGTCGGTTGGTTTGGTCGGTTCAGACTACCGATCCGTCGAAACCCTACGACGTCATTGGCGCACCACGGGTAGTGCGTGACAAAGTAATCATCGGCGTGGGTGGCGGCGAGATGGGCGTTCGCGGGTATGTATCCGCGTACGATGCGGCTACCGGCAAACAGGTCTGGCGTTTTTATACGGTGCCCGGCAATCCCGCCGAGGGTTTCGAGTCACCCACCATGGCCATGGCCGCCAAGACCTGGACCGGCGAATGGTGGAAGTCCGGCGGCGGTGGCACCACGTGGGACGGCTTGTCCTACGATCCGCAGCTCAATCTGCTGTATGTCGGAACCGGTAACGGCTCGCCATGGCCGCGTGAGTTGCGCAGCCCCGGCGGCGGCGACAACCTGTTTCTGTGCTCCATTCTCGCGCTCGATGCGGATTCCGGCGCGTATCGCTGGCACTACCAGGCGGTGCCGGCGGAGAGTTGGGATTTCGATTGCGTGCAACAGATGACCCTGGCCGAGCTGTCCATTGGCGGCCAACCGCGCAAGGTGCTCATGCAGGCCGGCAAGAACGGCTTCTTCTACGTGCTCGACCGGACCGACGGCAAATTGATCTCCGCCAACAACTTTGTGCCGGTGACCTGGGCGAGCGGCATTGATCCGCACACCGGCCGGCCCATCGAAACCGCAGCGGAACCTTACGGAGTCGAGGAGACGCGGTTGGTGGCCCCCGGCATCTTCGGCGGTCACGCCTGGCATGCCATGTCCTACAGCCCGCTGACCGGTCTGGTCTATATCCCTGCTGAAGAGGACTGGTTCCGCTACGCGCGCGTACCTCACTACGAGCACCACGACATGAACTGGAATCTGGGACTCAACTTCGCGGCGCGCGACCCGGCCGGCTCCCAGGATCCGCCGCGCAAGGGTTATCTCCTCGCCTGGAACCCGATCACCAACTCCGAAGCCTGGCGCATCGATTTGCAGGGTCCTTGGAATGGCAGTGTGCTGACGACTGCCGGCAACCTGTTGATACAGGGATCGGCCGACGGACGCTTTGTTGCCTACAGCGCCGACAAGGGCAAAAAGCTGTGGGAAATGCCGATTTACACCGGTGCTGTCGCAGCCCCGATCAGTTACTCGGTGGCCGGCGAGCAGTACATCGCCGTGGCCGCGGGTTGGGCCGGCTCGCTTCCCATAGTCGGTGGCGGCCAGTCTGCCATCCATAACGCGCCGACACGCATCCTGGCGTTCAAATTGGGCGGCACCGCGCAGCTGCCGGCTCCGCAACCGCGTGCCGCTCCCGCCCTTCCCGCCTCCACTGCTACACCCGAGACGCTCGCCAAGGGGCGCGGGTTGTATAATGCCAACTGCCGTCTCTGCCACGGGGCGAGTGTGATCTCCAGTGGCATGATTCCCGACCTGCGTTATATGTCGGCGCAAACCCATGCCGACTTCAAGAAAATCGTGTTGTACGGCGCGCGGGCCGCGGCGGGCATGGCCCCCTTTGCCGACGTGTTGAGCGAACCGGACGCCGACTCCATTCACGCCTTCATTATCAACCAGGCGCAGCCGCTTGCCGCCCGTGGGACACCGAATCATGCAACTCACTGACAGTGAACGCGCCATGCTGGATGGCCGTGACGGCAAGGCCAGGCAGAAGGCCATGGAGCTCCTGGTGCGCTATGCGCAAGCGCTCGGCGCGGAGCGGTTTGTCGATACCAACAACGTGGCGGGCGTCCCGGGGTCCTACAGCCCATTGCTGTTGAAGTATTACAACGCAACGGCACAGAACGCCTATGACATCGTGTATTCACGATTCGATCTCGACAGTGATGAGGTCGTTGAAGTGCCGCGAGTAGCCGTGAACTCCTGTCATCTGCAGGGCGGCGTGGACCCGGAGAACTGGCAGACACTCGGCGCCAGGCCGGAAGGCCTGCAGATGAGCCAGGACAGCGAGACGGCCGCGGCCGGTCATGGCATTCGCATCCTGAAGACCTGTACGCCGTATCTGGCGGGAAATGTGCCCACGAAGGGCGAGCATTGCGCCTGGATGGAGTCTTCGGCCGTCGTCTATTGCAACTCGGTGCTCGGCGCACGGACCAACACCGAAGGCCGGGAGAGCACGAGCGCCGCCATGCTGACCGGCAAGATTCCCGACTGGGGATTTCATCGCGACGCGAACCGCTTCGCCTCCCATCACATCCAGGTCGACGTGCCGGTCGAGAGCCTGATGGACTGGGGCATGCTGGGGTACTTCGTAGGCGCCACTGTCCAGGAGCGAATTCCGGTGCTCACGGGGCGCTTCAGCCCTCCGCAGCTGATCCATCACAAGCACTTTGGTGCCGCTGCGGCCTCTTCCGGCGGCGTTGAGATGTATCACCTCGTCGGCGTCACACCGGAAGCGGACACGTTTGAAATGGCAGTGGGTCCCGGCCCACGACCGGAAATCATTACCTACGGCAAGACTGAGCAGCGGCGTACGTACGAGGAGCTCAACTCGAAGGCAAGCGACCGGAACGTCGACTACGTCATGCTTGGCTGCCCGCACGCGGCGCTCGAGCAGATCCAGGAGATCTGCCGGCTTTTGCAGGGCAAGCGCATCAGCACCCACTGCAATTTGTGGGTATTCACCTCACGGGCGGTGCGCGCCGTGGCAGATGCCCAGGGCTATACGCAGATCATCCGGGATGCCGGCGGATCGCTCATCACCGATACCTGCTCCGCTATCGCTCAGGCCGTGCCGCCGGGCACCCGGGTGGTGGCGTTGGATTCAGCGAAACAGACTCACTACCTCCCGGCCATCATGGGCATCCAGGCCTGGTTCGGCTCGACCCGGGATTGCATCGAGGCCGCCCTCAGCGGGCGTTGGAATGGAGTGCTTCCATGAGTAAGACAGTCACCTTGCACGGCCGCAGCGTGGTCGGCGGTTGTACCGAAGGAGAGGCCCTGGTCACCCGGGACACCATCTCCGGTTGGGGCGGAGTCAACCCGATGACCGGGACCATCATTGAGACCCGGCACGAGCTGCGCGGTCAGAGCTTCAAGGACAAGGTGCTGGTGTTTCCCGGCGCCAAGGGATCCTCGGGCTGGTCGGGCGTTTTCCACATGACCCGGCTCACAGGAACTGCGCCTAAGGCCCTGCTTTTCAACGAAATGACCACCAAGGTTGCCCTGGGGGCGGTGGTGATGCGGGTACCGTCGGTAACCGACTTCGACGTGGATCCGCTCACGGTCATTGAGACCGGCGACTGGGTGAAGGTGGACGCCGACCGCGGGATCGTCGAGGTCACCAAAACTGCAGTGACCCGCTCGGCTACGGCGACACGGTAATGTAATCCAGCGCCCGCGCCGCCTGTCGGCCCAGAATCCGACTGAACAGGGGTTGCAGCTTGTCGAGCTGGTCGGGCGGCATGTCCTTCGGATTCGCGGGTGCGACGTAGTCCGGCCACTCGTCCGCATAGCCGCCGCCCCACTCACGCGCGTTGAGCTGCGCGGTGCCGCCCGCGACACCGATCAACAACACCTGGCTCATGTTGAACAGCGAAGGTTTGGAGTTGGCGTCATCGGTAACGAAGCCCCAGCCGCGCAGATAGTCCGGCAAACCGCGCCGGACGGCCCCTGAAGCCTGGGACGAGTTGTTGAGACCGGGGGCGAGCACCACCAACGCGTCGAGGTGCTCGGAAGCGGCGAGTTGTGCGAACTCCCTCGCAATATCGCGCGATAACCCCTTGGCTACCGAGTTGTTCACGAAATACTCATCGCGATTGCGTAGCAGGGAATCGCTGGCTCCCAGTGGCACGGCGACCAGCTCCAGCTGTGCCAGGCGGGCGGTGACCGCATCGTTCAGCATGGATTCCACCTGCCAGCTCACGAGTTGCGTCTTCAGGAAACTCTGGGCCAGGACTTTGGCGGTGTGGAAGTGGGTGACCTCGGAGTCCATCATGTTGACGATGCCGACGCGCGCACCCTTGTGAAGCAGCAACTGCGTTGGATCTTTGGCTGCAGCCGCGCCCCCCGCCAAGGAAAAGGCCACCAGCAGACAGGTAGCGAATACCACCTTGGTCATGCGTCCCCCCTCTTTTTAGCCGAGCTCAAAGTCTACGTCGGTCGGCAGCCTGTAGATAGCCCTGATTCGCACTGAAACAGGGCGCCGGCGCGTTATTTCCCGGTACTTAAGTTTCCTACCCGGGGGTCGTTATCTTGCCTGATGTCCAGACTCACGAAATACATGCCCGCGGTGGTGGGCTACAGGGAAAGACTCGCCACGCTGCAAGGGGCCTGGGACAGCCTCGCCCTGCTCTCTCACCTGAGCGATGACGGTACCAACCTGAGCAACACGCGCGAAGCGTTCGAGTCGCTCGCGGCGGATCTGGTCACCCACCTGGAGACCGAGACCCAGAAGAAGGCACTCCTGGCTGCCCGCGCTCGTGCCCAGGTTGTGATCGACATCCTGGTTCGCAATCTGTTCGAACGAACCGCCGATGTCGGGTTTCTGGCCGCGGACGAGGCGATCAGGAAGTACCTCGCCTCTGACGACCGCTCCGACACGCGGGCGATGCAACGGCGTCTGGCGGAATACGTAGCGAAGTACTCCGTCTATCAGAACGTCATGCTGTTGTCGCCCACCGGCGAGGTTCTGCTCCAGCTCGACGGCGGCCAGGCACCGACTGTCAGTCATGACCCACTCATTGCCGCCACTCTCGCGACGGACGGTTACGTGGAAACCTTCCGGCGCAGCGACCTGGTGCCGGACGGCCGGCGTGCGTTGATCTACTCCCACCGGATCACTTCGGACCGGCAGACACTCGGCGTGTTGTGCCTGTCCTTCAAGCTCGAAGACGAATGCGCAAGCATCTTCGCGCGTCTGCAAAGCGAAGGCGACTGGACCGTGCTATCCCTTCTGGATGCGGGCGGCGAAGTCATCTTCAGCAGCGACGGATACCAACTGCCCGTGGGCGCCAGGTTGGCAGGCGCTCATGAGGGCAACTCGAACATCGTGCGCTTCGCCGGCCGTGAATTCCTGGCCGAGACCTGCAAGGCGCAGCCGTATCAGGGTTACGCCGGCCCCGCGTGGCGCGGTCATGTCATGATTCCGTTGGAGCGCGCCTTCGAAGCTCACGCCAGCGGCGAGCAGCTCACCTGCGGCGCGGAAGTCCTGGCGGAGCTGCGCGCGACGGCCTCGAAGTTTTCGGCTGCCTTGCGTGAAATTCCCAAGAAGGCCGATGCAGTCCAGCGCGACCTGAATCGCTCCGTCTGGAACGGCAGCGTGCGTCTGTCGCTGGGCAACGGCGAAAACGGTACGTTCGCGAAGGCACTGCTGCGCGAGATCAGCAACATGGGCCGCAAGACCAAGGAAGTGTTCGAGCGCTCGATCGAGGAATTGCACGAGACCGTGGTGTCCTCGGTTCTGCACGACAGCCGCTTCCTGGCCTCCCTCGCCATCGAGCTGTTGGCGCGCAACTTCTATGAACGAGCCAACGACTGCCGCTGGTGGGCCCTCAATCCAACACTGAGCGGCCGCCTGGCGGGCGCCGAGGACTGCACGGACGAGGCTGCGACGCAGGTTCTGCGTCACATCAACTCACTGTACACGGTCTATCACGGCATCGTGCTGTTCGACTCGCAGCGACAGATCGTGGCAACGTCGCGACCCGACCACGAAGAGATGCTGGGCACAGTCCTCGAAGAGCCGTGGGCCGCGAATGCGCTCATGCTTTCCGGCTCGGAAGCTTTTACCGTCTCGCAATTTGAACCCAGCCCGTTGTACGACGGCCGGCCGACGTTCATTTTCGCAGCCGCGGTCCGTTCGGCTGAAGGCCGTCCAGCAGGCGGTATTGCCATCGTCTTTGACACCGCGCCACAGCTCGCTGCGATGTTGCAGGATGCGATTCCGAAGGACGAGCGCGGCAAGGCGCAAGCGGGATGCATCGCGTTGTTTCTGGATCGTGAGCTGCGGATGTTGTCTTGCACGGATCCGGCGATCGATGCGGCCATGTTGAAACTCACCTGGCTCAGGGAGACAGGTACCACAGGTGATGCGCGGGTCGTGCGCATTGGGGACGAATATCACTCAGTGGGTGCGAAGCGTGACACTGGCTATCGAGAGTTCTTGGGCCTCGACGGCTACGCCGTGGTCCTCATGCCCATCGGCAAGGTTTCGCCAAAAACCGCCTTGCGCTCGCCCCTGACCCAACGACCAGCCACCCGCCAGGAAAATGTAAAACAGGACACCGTCGAGTTCGCAACGTTCGCAGTTGGTGAAAACTGGTATGCGCTGCCGACCGGCGATGTGATCGAAGCCGTGGATGCTCGCTCGCTGCAGTCGCTGCCGAAGACGGAGCCCTGGTGCGCGGGGTATCTCATGTTCAGGGACGAGCCTATCGTCGTTGCGGACATGGGGCGGTTGCTCGGAACGACCAACATTGAGATCCCTCGCATGGTGGTCGCGATTCGCGCCCCCGGTCAGCAGCGGCCTTTCGGCCTGCTGGTGGAGTCACTTGGCGACATTACCGAGGTGGGGCGTGACCGTTTGTTGCCGATCGACGGCCTGGGCCACGTGCCGGACCTGCGGGAGCAGTCCACGTCGCTCCTGGTTGAACACGCGATTGAAGTGGCCGACCCGCGCGATCCCATGGTCATGGTGCTGAATACCACGCGCCTGGTGGCCATGATGCGCGGTGAGTCCCTGGAAGGGGTGATCTCGGCCGCTGCGTGAGCGCTCCGACGTTGTTACGCGTTTGTCGGTGCGACGCAGCAAAGATTCGCCTGTAGCGAACGCCGCCGTCGGTTTATTCTTCGTCGCACATGCGCGGCGAGATGGCAGCTCGATTCAGGGACTTCGACTGGGGCTCCACGCCCCTGGGTCCCGTGGAGCGGTGGCCGGAGAGCTGGCGTCACGCGGTCAACATCATCCTGGACTCGAGCTTTCCAACCGCGCTCGCGCTCGGTCCCGAGCTGATTTATTTCTATAACGATGCGTTCATTCCGCTGGCCGGCTCGTCCCGCCACCCGCATGCGTTGGGGTTGCCCGTGCCCTACGCCTGGCGGGAAATCTGGGCGCAGATTCTCGAGCCGAGATTCAACTACACCCTGACCACCGGCATGCCTACCGGTGAGGCGGACCTGCTGATGCCGCTCGAGCGCAGCGGCTATCTGGAGGAAACCTTCATTACCTTCTCGTTCGCCGTGCTGCGCGATGCGCAGCAGCACCCGAATGGGATTTTCTGCACAGCCATCGAGAACACGGCGCGCGTGATCGCTGACCGACAGCTCGTGTGTTTGCGTGCCCTCGCCGCGCAAGGTTCGTTGGCGGAGACTCCGGAAGCCGCGTGCCAGATGGCGGTAACCACCCTGGAAGCGAATCCGCGTGATCTGCCGTTCGCACTGCTCTACCTGGTGGACCGTGAGGCACGGCGCGCGAGATTGGCTGGAACGGTTGGATTGACCTCGGTTCCGGATACGGTGCCCACATTAGTTGACTTGACCACTGAGCCGGACCCTTGGCGACTGTCGGTAGTGGCGCAGACGCGTGCCGCCGCTTCCATTGACAACGTGCAGGTGCTGATCGATGGCAGCCTGCGAGCGACGGATATGATTCCGGTAAGCGCAGTTGCGTTACCGATTGCCAACCGCGGAGATTCGAATCTCGCTGCGATTCTGGTTGCGGGAGCAAATCCCATGCGACCGATGGATGAGTCGCGCACTTTTCATACTCTCATTGCGGGTCATCTCGAGACGGCGATTTCCAATGCGCGCGCCAAACAGTTTGAGCGCGAGCGCGTGGCAGCGCTCGCTGCAATAGACCGTTCCAAGACGATCTTCTTCAGCAACATCAGTCATGAGTTGCGCACCCCTCTGACGCTGCTGCTTGCTCCGTTGGACGAAACGTTATCTCGCGCCAAACTCGATGACTTCGACCGCCAGTCACTCGAAATGGCGCGCCGTGGCGGCGGCCGTTTGCTGAAGCTCGTCAACTCTCTCCTGGAGTTCTCCCGGATCGAGGCTGGTCGTATTGAAGCTGCGTATGAGCCCACTGATCTTGCGGAGTTGACGTCTGATCTTGCGAGTATGTTCCGCTCCGCTTTCGAGCGTGCGGGGGTCATCCTGACCATCGACTGCGAGCCGATCCCGGAGCCGGTGTACGTTGACTGCGACAAGTGGGAAAAGATCGTTCTCAATCTCTTGTCGAACGCTCTCAAGTTCACGTTCTCCGGCGAGGTGAAGGTCATCCAACGCATCCGCGGCGACTACATCCAGTTGGATGTCAGCGACACGGGCTGTGGAATCGCCGCCGAGGATCGTGACCGGGTGTTCGAGCGATTTTTCCGTGGCCGTGCCGCCCAGACGCGCACGCATGAGGGCTCGGGTATAGGCTTGTCCTTGGTGCAGGAGCTCGTGAAATTGCACGGGGGGACCATCGAGGTCAGCAGTGTGCTTGGCGCTGGAACCGCTATGACGGTGCGGATTCCACGAGGCTCGGCGCACTTGGATTCCGATCGCATCGTCGCGCGACGCAGCACTGCTACTCCTGGGCGACGAGTCGGGTTGCACGCGTTTGTGGAGGAAGCCTTGGGCTGGATTTCGGAGCCGACGGCTGCGGAATCTGCGGCAGCGGAATCGCCTGAGGCGCAGTCCGCGGTGGCGAATCACGAGGGCACCCTCCTCGAACCAGCCGCCAACATCCTGGTAGTGGATGACAACGCGGATATGCGTGGTTACCTGTGCCGCCTGCTCGAACAGAGGTGGCGTACAGAATGGGCTAGCGATGGCGTATCCGCTCTGCAGAGTATTCAGCGACAGGCCCCGGATCTCGTCATCGCGGATGTAATGATGCCGCGGCTGGATGGTTTCGGACTGCTGCGTGCGCTGCGCGACGATCCGGACACTGCGCAGATCCCGATCATGTTGTTGTCGGCTCGTGCCGGTGAAGAAGCCTCAGCCGAAGGATTGCGTGCAGGGGCCGACGACTATGTCACCAAGCCGTTTTCGGCTCGCGAGTTGATTGCTCGGGTCGAAACGCGCCTGACGCATGCGAGGTTGCGGGCAGCCGAACGGCACGGGCGCAACGCGGCGGAAAAGGCCAATCAGGCGCGCGATGAGTTTTTCGCGATGCTCTCACACGAGCTGCGCACGCCGCTGATGGCAGTGTTGGGTTGGACCGCGCTCCTCAGGGGTAATCGGCTTGGGCCGGAAGATACCCACTATGCCGTGGATATCATTGAGCGCAACGCGCGAACCCAACGGCGAATGGTCGATGATCTGCTCGATGTTTCCCGGATCGTCACCGGCCGCTTGCGCATCGACTCGCGGCCCATTGCATCGCTCGCTCCGGTCATTGCCCTGGTTGTCGAGTCATTCCGCCCCGTTGCCGAGTCCAAAGGGCTCACGATTGTAACGAACCTGGCCGGCGATGCCGGACCGATTCGAGTGGATCCGGAGCGACTCCAACAAGTCGCCTGGAATCTGCTGTCGAACGCCATTCACTTTACGTCACCGGGCGGCAGGATAGATGTCAGTTGCGGCCGCCAGGGCTCCCACGTGATGTTGAGCGTGCGGGATACGGGGCGCGGCATCAGCTCCGAAGCACTGCCCTACCTGTTCGAGCGCTATTGGCAAGCCGGCAGTGGCGGTCCGAGGCGTCAGGGTCTGGGGCTCGGACTCGCGATCGCCCATAAGATCGTGGAGTTGCACTCGGGGCGCATCGAGGCCGCGAGTGACGGCGAAGGACGGGGCGCGGTGTTTACAGTCAGTTTGCCTGTCACCGAAGCGCTGGATGCTCACGAGAGCGGTGCTGCCGGTGCGGTGGCCGACTTTGAGCAGCCTGCGGCGGCCAGCGCGCGCATTCTGGATGCTGCGACTGCTACCGCCGAGCGTGACCCTCACGCCTCGATTGGCGGGTCCGCGGCGCTACGCGTGATTGGGGTGGAAACTCCGCTCACCGGCGCGAACAGCGAGTTCTCCGAAGTGTCGTTGCGAATTCTACTGGTCGAGGATCATGACGGCATCGCGCGGGCCTGCCAGCGTCTGCTCGTCAGCCACGGTCATTTTGTAGTCCGCGCCGCGGGCGCTGCCGGCGCCCTGGCGGCCGTCGAACGCGAGAAATTTGATTTGTTGATCTGTGATCTGAGCCTGCCGGATGGCAATGGCCTCGAGCTGTTGTCAGGCATCCGGGCTCGCTCGCAACGCCTGGTGCCGGGTCGGGAATTGCCGGCAATTGCGATCAGCGGAAGTGTTTACGACGATGACATTGCGCGGTGTCTGGCCGCGGGATTCAGCGCGCACGTTGCCAAGCCGTTCGATGAAGATGGCTTGCTGGCGGTGATTGCACAGGTGTTTGAGCCGGATGCCGGGCAGAGAAGCCGCAAGGTTGGGAACGGGGGCATCCCTTCCCCCGTTCCAGCCCGTCTACGGTGACCCAAGGAAGCGCCACCGCCGCCGCAGGCCACCTACGGATTGCGCATCCACTGCGCCAGCTCACGGATCGATCGACGAGCTCACCTCGAACTACACACGAAGTTGCGGGGCCCGGGAGCCAGGGCTGACAGGCTCCTGATGCAACGCCGGGCCATCATGCGGGAATATCCCAGCCGTACAATTGGCCTATGGTCCAATAAGCCAAACACCGCCGGGTCAGTGTCGGCTGTGTTCCGGCTCAGGCTCAGCCTGAATGTTGGGATCGTGGTCGGGGAGTGCCTCGGAACCGCTGGCGGGCCAACTATCAACACCCACTAGTGAGGCAAGATGTACCAGCTCGACAATCGAGCCAGCGTGCATTTTGCGCATCACGCGCGCCCGGTGAACCTTGATCGTCTTCTCGACTATTCCCAGGTCGGCGGCAATCTGCTTGTTCAACTTGCCGGCCAGGACGTGCTCAAACACCTCGCGCTCGCGCCGGGTCAGAGTGTTCAGTCGCTCGGATACGGAGTGACGAGTGTTGTGCGCGGCCCGATCGGCCGCATCGACCCGAAGTGCTTCTTCCACGGCTGCCAGCAACTCGCGGTCATCGACGGGCTTCGTCAGGAAATTGACCGCACCTGCCTTCATGGCGCGGACACTTTTGGAAATGTCGCCATTACCCGTCAGAAAGATGATGGGTCGATGGCAGTCGTACGCGGACAGGCACTGTTGCAACTCCAGACCGTTCAAGCCCGGCATCGCCAGATCGAGAATGATGCAGCCGGCGGACATGCGCGCCTCGCCGCTGACCAGGAACTCGCTTGCCGACCCGAAGGAGCGAGTCGTGTACCCCGCGGCGCGCAGGAGTCGCGATAACGCGCGACGCACCTCCGGATCGTCATCGACGATGTACAGAATGGTTGGAATCGCATTCACTGCTCACGCTCCTTGCGAATGGCAGAACTCTCACTTCGACCTGCGTGCCCCAGCCCCCAGGCCGCAGTCTCCTGCAGTATGCCGCCAATGCTACGGACGATCCCGGCAGCCCGCTTGTCGTCGGTAACGATGTCTTCGAGAATTTCGCGCAATTCCTGCAAATCGAGCCGGTCCGAGGCCAGAAATCGTTGCGCGGCCTGCGCGTTGCTCAGGATTGCCGTCAAGGGCTGATTCAGCTCGTGAACGAACGCCCCGGTGCGTTGGTCGGTTCCCGCGCGCTGCTGCATAAACCGGTGCAGGCTGCGCCGTCCCCGTCGCCACTGCGCGATGAGCGCGGCGATCAACACCAACTGAATCACCACTACCGTGGCGAGCAATGAGGGCGAGTTCAGCACTGAACCACTCTCTATCAGGCGGAAAGTCTATCCCCGCTGCGCATCAGCGTCGATTGTGCAGCCGGGGTGACTACCGCTCAAGGGGTCGGTCACAGAAAGAAATCCGGCAGCAGATCTTCCTCGCGCACGCCTTCGTGTCGGTAGCGTGACAGGTCGGTTTGCCCCGCGCCGCGCAATACCTGCTCATCGACGCAGAACCGGCCCGTGAATTCGCGACTGTTGGCAGTCAGAATGATGTAGGCCGCGTCCGCCATGATCTGGGGCTTGCGAACGCGGCGGCGCTCGCTGTTGTCATATTTCGCCATGGCGATCTGCAGGGCCGCCGTGTCGATAACGGTACGCGGCCAGAGCGCGTTGACGGCCGTTCCCTGCGCCCGCAGCTCTCCGGCCAGGCCCAGCACGCACAGGCTCATTCCGTATTTGGCGATCGAATAGGCCACGTGGGGCGCAAACCAGCGCTCTTCCATGTTGAGAGGTGGCGAGATCATCAGGATGTGGCCATTGGAGGATCGGGCCAGGTGAGGCAAACACAACTTCGAGCACAGGAACGTGCCGCGCGTGTTGATCTGGTGCATCAGATCAAAGCGCTTCATGTCGGTGTCTGGCGTCAGTGTGGGACTGATTGCGCTGGCATTGTTCACCAGGATATCGATACCGCCGAAGGTTTCGACCGTCCTGGCAACCGCCTGCTCCACCTGCGCGTCATCCCGGATATCCACCGCCAGAGGCAGGGCACGGCCGCCCGCGGCCTCGATTTCGGCGGCGGCGGTGTAGATGGTGCCCGGCAATTTTGGGTGCGGTTGCGTGGTCTTGGCGGCAATGGCGACATTGGCCCCATCAGCGGCCGCTCGAAGCGCGATCGCAAGCCCGATTCCTCGACTGGCGCCCGTGATGAACAGCGTCCGACCCGCCAGCGGGCCCGCTCCAGATTGGCTCATTTCGGCTATCCCCCAGGAGCCTGGCTGACCAATGATCGCCGTAGCGAGGCCGTCCCACAGCGAGCAGATTTTTGCGATCGTTTCGCGCGCATAGTGCGCACTATGTAAGCGAAAGGATCGCAAAAATATGCCGCTGTGGGGCGGCCGCAGTAGGCGCATCATTGGTCAGACAGGCTCCTACAGGCCGAGCGCGCTCAGGCCCGGATGATCATCCGGCCGGCGCCCGAGCGGCCAGTGATACTTACGGTCGGCGGCCGCGATCGGCAGATCGTTGATGCTCGCTACGCGTACCCGCATCAGGCCCTGCTCATCGAACTCCCAATTCTCATTGCCGTAGGAGCGGAAGTGTTGGCCGCTGTCGTCGCGCCATTCGTAGGCGAAGCGCACCGCGATGCGGTTACCGGCGAAGGCCCAGACTTCCTTGATCAGTCGGTAGTCCAGCTCGCGCGCCCACTTGCGTGTCAGGAACGCGACAATCTCGCGGCGCCCTTGCAGGAATTCCGCACGGTTGCGCCAGCGACTGTCTTCCGTATATGCGAGAGAAACGGCTTCCGGGTCGCGTGAGTTCCAGGCGTCCTCGGCCTTACGGGCTTTGATGGCAGCGGTTTCTGCGGTAAAGGGTGGCAGTGGGGGGCGCGACATGGCTTTCTCCTGACAAACCACGGAAACCTTAGCGCTTTTTTCACGGCTTCTGTTATGCATTTTGGGGGAGCCATCTGCATCTGCCACCCCTTTGCCAACCGACCTAAACTGCGCCCATGAAAATCGCAAAACCCCTGCTTCTGGTCAGCACACCGCTGGGCATTGTCACGGGATTGATTGAGGCCTACCGGATGGTGGGCGGCCTGGCGATCGTAATGTTCGCAATGATGGGAGTGCTCGGCGTTGCCGCGGCAAGCGTGGTGCTCACCATCAGGAGAGAGAAGAAATGGACGGAATCAAAGTCCTGATCGTGCTCGTGCTTGCCGGAATCGTGGTGAGCCTCGGCAAGGCGCTATTCCACATGTCATCGGGTGGGTCGGACGACGTCGCCCACTCCGCGATGATGGCCCGGGCGCTCACCGTCAGAATCGGGCTCTCTATCGCGCTGTTCCTACTTCTGATGATTGCCTGGTACTTTGGAGCCATCTCGCCCCACGGCCTGAGCTGAACCGGTCAGGTATCATGCGGCGGCAGGTACACCTTGCCGCCCATGAAGCTCTATCAGCAGCTCGCCGACGACCTCACCGTCCTCATTCGCCAAGGGGCTCTGAAGCCCGGAGACCGTGTCCCGTCGGTGCGGGAGACGTCCCGCGAGCGCGGCATGAGCCCAGCCACGGTTATCCACGCGTATGAGCTGCTGGAGGGCCAGGGCTTCATAGAAACGCGCCCGCGCTCCGGATACTACGTCGGCAGCCAATGGCACGCGCCGACGCAGCAGCCCCGAATATCGCGACCTTCCCCACGCTCCACCCTCCTGGATGTCAGCGAGCTGGTGTTCGAGGTGTTGGAGTCCTTGCGCAATCGCAACGTTGTGCCCATGGGATCGGCATTCCCGAGCCCGACCTTGTTTCCCCTTGCGAAGCTGGCATCCGCTCTAAGTACGAGCGCGCGGCAAATGGACCCCTGGAGCACCGTCGAGGACCTTCCTGGCGGCAGCGCAGAGCTTCGGCGCCAGATATCACGTCGCTACCTTCGTTCAGGCGCCGCAGTCTCGCCTGATGAAATCATTGTCACGAGTGGTGCCCTCGAGGCATTGAATCTGTCGCTGCAATCTTTGACCCGCCCAGGAGATCTGGTTGCCATTGAGTCACCGGCCTTCTATGGGTGTCTGCAGGCAGTCGAAGCACACGGCCTAAAGGCCATCGAGATACCGACGCACCCGACACGCGGTGTTGATCTTGCCTATCTGGGTCGCGTTCTGGACAAGCACACGGTGCGTGCGTGTTGGTTCATGACCAGTTTCCAGAATCCACTGGGTGCTCGGGTGCCGGATGAAGCCCGCAATGAGCTCGTCCAGATGCTGGCCGCACGCGATATCCCCCTGATCGAAGACGACGTCTACGCCGAGCTGTATTTTGGCGCCCAGCGCCCCAAGTCGACCAAGGCGTTCGACCGCAAAGGCCTGGTCTTGAACTGCGGCTCGTTCTCCAAGAGCCTTGCTCCCGGTTACCGTATCGGTTGGGTGGCCGCAGGCCGATTCGCCCGGGCAGTTGGGCATCGCAAGATCATGAGCTCGTTGTCCACGAACATCCCGGCACAAGAGGCGATTGCGCTGTACCTGCGGCAGGGAGGGTACGATCGTCATCTGGGCGTATTGAGGCGGACGTTCGCGTCTCAGCAGAAATCGGCTCTCCAAGCCTTACGTGCTCACCTACCGCCGGGTTTCACGGTGACGCAGCCTGACGGTGGCTACTTCCTATGGCTCGAATTCCCCGACCACGTCGATGCCATCGAGGTGCACAGAAAGGCCCTGGAGCAGGGTTTCAGCATTGCGCCCGGACCCATTTTCTCCGCCAGACGAGAATTTGCGCACTGCCTGCGGCTCAATTACGGCCACGAATGGACCACAGCCAGCGATCGCGCCATCAAGGCTCTCGGCGCCATCGTGCGATCATAGCGTTGACGGAGGAGCACGCTTACGCTTGAGCTTCACGGGATGAAAACGTTCGCCACTCAACGCGTTGCTATTCGAATCCTCTGGGTCTTCGCCCTTGGCGTGCTTGGATTCGTGGTCTACGCGTGGCGTTCGACCCTTCCGCCAGTGGATCCTCCGTCAGCCGGCAGCTTTACAGTGGAGACGATTCAGCGCGGAGCACAATTGGCCGCCCTGGGGGATTGCGCAACCTGCCACACCACCCCCGGGGGAGACACCTTTGCGGGGGGACGCCCCCTGCTTACGCCATTTGGGACGATCTATTCGACCAACATCACTCCTGACATCAGCAGCGGAATTGGCCATTGGTCGCAAGCCGCCTTCCAGCGCGCGTTGCGTGAAGGCGTGAATCGCGAGGGTGAGCACCTCTATCCCGCCTTCCCGTATGACCATTTTACGCTGCTCACCGATGCGGACTGCGCAGCGCTCTATGCCTTCATAATGACCCGGCAACCCATCCAGGCGAAGGTCCCTGAAAACGACCTCCCGTTTCCGTTGAATATGCGACTCATTCTGGCCGGATGGAAACTTCTCTTCCTGCATGAAGGTCCGTACGAGCCTGACCCGAAGCATGACGAGCAATGGAACCGCGGCGCCTACCTGGCAAACGGCATCGGTCATTGCGGTGCATGCCATACCCCCCGCAACAGCTTCGGCGCGCAGATCCGCACCCAACACTTCGGTGGTGGCGAGGCCGAGGGCTGGCATGCCTACGCGATCAACTCCGGCTCGCAGTCACACGAAGCATGGACCGCCGCAGCCATGCATGCATTCCTGCGCACCGGCTGGCACGAACAACATGGTGATGCGCATGGCCCGATGGCGCCCGTCACTCAGAACCTCGCGCTGGTTGCTGACAGCGATGTACTGGCGATCGCCGCCTATGTAGCCGCGGTCATCGGCAAACCGGGCCAGCAGCAACCCAACAAGGCGGTCAGTGCTGAAAAAGACAAACCCAACAACGACACGGGCGCCCAGATCTATGCGTATGCCTGCGCAAGCTGCCACGACGGCACGCGACCTCTGCCGTTTGGCGGCGTGAAACTCACGCTCAGTACGGCAGTCTCGGGCGAAACGGCAACCAACCTGATCAATGTCATTCTGCAAGGCATACAGCCACCCGAGGGGACCGCAGGCGCAATCATGCCCGGATTTTCCAGTGCGCTGACCGACGGACAGGTGGAATCGTTGCTCGCCTACATCCGCTCCAATTTCAGCACCCGGCCACCCTGGACCAATTTGGAGAGCAGCGTCCGCGAGGCGCGGAGCCGCAACAGTGATTGAGCTGAAGGTCAATGGTCGCTCGCACAGCGTAAGCGCGGATCCCGACACGCCGCTGCTCTATGTCCTGCGCAACGACTTGCAGCTCAACGCCGCCAAGTTTGGCTGCGGACTCGGGCAATGTGGCTCCTGTACCGTGCTCGTCGACGGTGCTCCAACATTATCGTGCGTCGTTCCCATCATGATGCTCGAAGGACGGCAGATTACAACAGTCGAGGGGCTCGGAAGCGTGGAGGATCCGGGACCGTTGCAACGCGCATTCATTGAAGAACAGGCTGCGCAGTGCGGGTATTGCATCCCAGGGATGATGATGCGCGCGCAAGCACTCTTGCAACGAAACCCCCACGCCTCTGACGCTGAAATCCGTGCGTACCTGGAACCAAATCTGTGTCGCTGTGGCACGCATATGCGAATCCTGCGGGCGGTGCGCAGAGCCGCCACGTTGATGGGCGGTCCCACCACGCCATCAACAACTCCACACACGCAGTCGGCTGCCGGACCGCAGATCGAAACGCAGGATAGCGACACTGAATCGCAAGGGGATGAACGACACCGACCCGGCCGCTCCGAAAAACGAGAGCGTCCAGAGCGGTGAACAAGGTTCCGCCTCAAAGAATCTCGCGACGGGCAGTTCTGCAAGGCACCGGCGCGCTGATTTTCAGTTTCTCGCTCTCACCGCTCGCGTGGTCACAAAACCGCGATGCTGCGGCATCCGCAGGACCAGGCAAGCAACCGCTGCCCGGAAGCCTCAACAAAAACCCATTACTGGACGCGTGGATCCAGATTGATGCCGACGGTCGCATCACCGCGTTCACCGGCAAGGTGGAGTTGGGCCAGGGCATCAAGACAGCGTTGCTGCAGGTGGTGGCCGAAGAGCTCGAGGTTCCGTTTGAGCAGGTGAGCCTCGTCACTGCCGACACGGGCAGAACGGTGGATGAAGGCTACACCGCAGGCAGCCACTCGGTTCAGGACAGTGGCACGGCACTCCGCAATGCCGCTGCGCAGGTTCGTGAGATTCTGATCCTGGAGGCGTCGCATCGGCTGAAAGTCCCCGGCGACCAACTGCGCGCCACGGCCGGGGCCGTGATCGGGCCCAACGAAGCACGCATCACCTACGCCGAGTTGGTTTCCGCCAACCTGTTGCATGTGGAGGCGCAACCTGCTTCCAAATTGAAGGACCCGAGTCTCTTCAAGGTCATGGATCGGCCGGTCCAACGGGTCGACATCCCCGGCAAGGTGACCGGGGGAGCGGCCTATGTCCAGGATCTGCGGTTGCCCGGGATGCTGCACGCACGTGTCGTCCGGCCTCCTGGTTACGGGGCCAAGCTGGTCAGCACCGATTTCGCGGACATCGAGAAAATGACCGGCGTGGTCAAGGTATTGCGTGACGGCAACTTCCTCGCCGTCATTGCCTACCGCGAGTTTCAGGCGGTCAAGGCCATGCGCGCTTTGAGCTTGTCAGCGCGTTGGGAGGAGCGCGCCGCTCTGCCCAACCAACATCAGCTTCAGGCGGTACTCCTGGGCCTGCCCTCTCAAGACCAGGTGATATTCGAGAAGCACACCACCGCAGGCTTACCGGCCAACAGTGTTGAAGCGACCTACACGCGACCTTACCTGTCGCATGGATCGGTGGGCCCATCCTGCGCGGTCGCCCATCTGACCGATGGCCTCATGACAGTCTGGACACATACACAGGGCGTGTACCCCGACAGGCAGGCCATTGCCGAGATGTTGCATATGCCGCCGGAAAAGGTTCGCTGCATTCACCTGGAAGGATCGGGTTGTTATGGCCACAATGGCGCTGACGATGCCGCCGCCGATGCGGCACTCATTGCCAACTCGCTGCCAGACCGCCCGGTGCGACTGCAATGGATGCGCGAGCAGGAGCACGGTTGGGAGCCTTTTGGGCCGGCAATGGTTGCCAAGGCCCGTGCGGCACTCGACCCAGCCGGCCGGATCGTCGACTGGAGTTACGGTGTCTGGAGTAACACACACGCCACACGGCCGGGCCCGGCCGGCTCGCTTCTGGCCGCCCGACACCAGGAACAGGCATTTCCAGCTCCCGAGCCCAAACCGCTACCGCAACCCGAAGGGGGCGGCGATCGCAACGCGATCCCTCTGTACGTCCTGCCGAATGTAACCGTCACACATCATTTCCTGCGCGACATGCCGGTGCGGGTTTCGGCCTTACGATCGCTCGGCGCACAGATGAACGTATTTGCTATCGAGAGCTTCATGGACGAGCTGGCCGTTGCGGCCGGCTCTGATCCGGTCGCCTTCCGCCTCGCCCATATGGAGGAACCGCGCGCGCGCGATGTCATTACCGCGTGCGCTGATGAGTTTCATTGGGCCGCGCGGCCGACGCCTATCAATGGCCACGGATATGGCTTCGCATTCGCGCGGTACAAGAATCTGGCGGCCTATTGCGCCGTTGCCATGCAGGTTCGCGTCGATCACGAGACCGGTCGCACGCGGGTTCTGCGGGTCGCCGCAGCCGTTGATACCGGGCAGGTTGTCAACCCTGATGGCGTCCGCAACCAGATCGAAGGATCTATCATGCAGGCACTGAGTTGGTGTTTGTTTGAGCGCGTCAGCTTCGACTCGAGCCGCATAACCTCGGTCGACTGGGCGACTTATCCCATCCTGCGCTTCGGATCAGTCCCGGACAGTCTCACGGTGAGAATCATTGACCGGCCCGGGAGTGCCTTTCTCGGCTGCGGCGAGGCGGGGCAAGGGCCCGCATCGGCGGCATTGGCGAACGCCGTGGCCAATGCCACCGGCAAGCGCATACGGGATTTGCCGTTGAATGCAGTGCGGGTGAAGGCGGCGATTGGGGTGTAGGCTGGGTGACGCGGGCCCAGGCGCCCGCGGGACGGGCCCTCGCCGGGGCGCCTCGACCCGCGCCTCGCCTAATCGAAAAATACCAACGTCCGCAGCTCAATACTCTCCCTCGGCGGCGCCCCAGCCGGCGTCGTGGGATCCTTGAACGCCGAATGCGGCACAAACCGCGCGCGACCGTCGTGAGCGGAGTCATAACACTTGATCAATATGACCTCATCGCTACGCATCGCCGGCGCATAAAACCACTTGTGCTCTGGGTTGTACCCCGCGTAGTAAATCTCGCCCGTACGGTCGGGATAAACCAGGTCCGTTGCGATGAGATCTGCCTCGCGCACGCTGCGCGCGTCGGCCACCGCGAGCGGAAATTCCCGGACCGGTCCGCGGATGGGCCGCCACACGTTGATCACAGCAAAGCGCTTCTTCAGTAACGCCTCGGCCTCATCACCGAGCAGATCACGAACCCGCTGCGGGCCTGACTTCTCGGTATAGTCATTATGAACCCGCGGCACAGGTTGCCGCGGAACACCCACACCACGATCAGGCGCCCCGTCGACTCGACGGCGAATCGTGTGATCAAACACAACCACGCGCGCAGCACCGGTCACACCCTTGAGCAACGATATCGTTTCCGCGTAATAGCGCTCGCGGATCGCGTCCTCGTCCTCGAAATCCTGCACGCTGGTAGGCACAGACAGAAGTTGGAAACCTTCCCGCTCCAGCGATAATCCCGCTGCGACCGGCCGCATATCCCGGATCACTACCGGATGCTCCCGATAAACCGCAGTCGTTCGCGGCACGCCTGCCGGCGGATCGAACTCATACGAGCGCGGCTTCTCGGCCGCGGGCTCGAGATAGTTCAGTCCCGCCACGACGCCGGGCACGAGCCCCACCCGATCATCAATGGATATGGTGTCCTCGATAGAGCCGACGTTTTCAATAGCTACTGCATTCATGAGCGCTTCCTCCGACCCGACAGTGACAACGACACCGGCGACCAGTCAGCATCGGGAACCTGGGCCGGCTTGGCCGGCCGCGAAGTCCCCGCCTGCTTGGGGTCGAACCAATAGGACCCGTCAATCGGCACTGCTCCGAAGCTGAGTCGCGCCAAAACGGCCTGGAAAAGGGTCTGTCTGTGAGTATTCATGGGTGTCTCCCGTCCAGGTCTTCTGGATGGGAAACACAGTGCGCCTGGGCAGGCGGGGCAACAAACGGAAGTTGTTTAGCCCGCTTTAGTTTTTCTTATGCTGGCCCGGAGGGGTACCGGGCCTTGGCGGGCGAGCGCTGCCCCCGGGCGGGCCTCGGCCCGCGCGCGCGTCGCCCCGGGCGCGGGCGGTCAATCGATAAAGATGGTTGCGGGGTGCTCGATCCGCTCCTTCATCGCCTGGATCATCGCCGCCGCGTCGTGACCGTCGACGAAGCGATGATCGAAGGACGATGACAGGTTCATCATCCGCCGGATTGTGATGGCCCCCTCATACACCATCGGACGCTCGACAGCGCGATTGACGCCAATGATCGAGACCTCGGGAGCGTTGATGATGGGTGTCGATGCAATGCCGCCCAACTTACCCAGGCTGGTGACCGTGATCGTCGAGCCGGAAAGCTCATCGCGAGTTGCCTTGTTGGTGCGGGCCGCCTCGGTCACGCGGCGAATCTGCGCCGCCAGGTCCCACAGTGACAGGTTCTGTGCATCGCGAACGACTGGAACCTTCAGGCCGTCGGGTGTCTGAGTCGCAACACCAACGTGCACAGCGCGGTGACGAATGATGACGCCCCGCTCAGCATCATACTGCGCGTTGCATTGAGGGAAGTCGTGCAGTACACGAATCAGTGCGCTGACGATGAAGGGCAGATACGTCAGTGATGACGCGCCCGAAGGCAGCTTGCTGTTGAGATGACGACGCAGCGACTCGAGCTCGGTGACATCGAATTCTTCGACGTACGCAAAGTGCGGAATGTTGCGCTTCGCATCACTCATGCGCTGGGCAATCAAGCGCCGCAGGCCAATCACCTTGATCTCTTCCGTTGCCGGTTCAAGGGCGGCGGGCGCCTGCTGGCCGGCCGGCCGCGAGCGAACGAGCTTTGGCCCGGAACGGCTGGAAACGAATGCTTCGAAATCCTCGCGAAGGATGCGGCCGTTGGGACCGGAGCCGGCGAGTTGCTTTAAGTCGACGCCCGCTTCGTGCGCGCGGCGACGAATCGCCGGCGACGTTGCGATACGACCCGAACGTTCGACATGCGCGTGGCCGTTTCCGTTGGACGCGCCGTTTGCGCGGGCGGATGAACCGCCGCCGCCAATCGCCGGCCCAGCGGACGCCGCACCACCAGCCGCGGCAGCCCCTGTGCCCGCACGCGCGGACCCCACGCTACCGCCAGTCGAAGGCCCAGCGGACGCTGAACCGCCGGCCCCCGACGGACCCCCTGCCGCAGCCACCCCGCGGGCGCCGGACGCTGCCGTCGGTCCCGAAGCCCCGCGTCCCGCAGACGTCGCTGGCCCCGCCACCACGGGCGCCGTAGCGCCCTCAGCAGTACCCTCCGTCTCAAACACAATCAACTCCGACCCCACCGGCACCATATCCCCCGGCGTGCCGGTGGTAGACAGCACCCGCCCCCCGACCGGCGCTGGCAACTCAACAGCCGCCTTCTCCGTCATCACCTCAACAATGACATCGTCCTCAGCGACAACGTCACCCGGCTTGACCCGCCACCCAACGATTTCGGCGGCGACCGTGCCCTCACCGAGGTCGGGCAATTTGAATACGTAACGACTCACGCTGCCTCCATCACGCTCTTGAGCGCTCGCGCGATACGCGCAGGACCCGGGAAGTAATCCCACTCGAAGGCATGGGGATACGGCGTATCCCATCCCGTCACTCGTTGAATGGGTGCCTCCAGATTCCAGAAGCACCCCTCCTGAATCGTCGCAACCAACTCAGCGCCGAACCCACCAAATCGCGTAGCCTCATGGACAACGACGCAACGTCCAGTCTTGCAAACAGAACTGCACAGGGTATCCGTATCCAAAGGAACCAACGTCCGCACATCGATGATCTCGGCGTCGACTTCCGCCAGTCTGACGGCAGCCTCAACCACGTGAACCATCGTGCCGTAAGTCAACACCGTGAGATCCTTCCCAGGTCGCACGATCTCGGCACGGCTGATGGGCACGGTGTAGTACCCCTCCGGCACCTCGCCCCGAGCATGCGAGCTCCAGGGAACAGCCGGCTTGTGCGGATCCCCGTCGAACGGCCCGTTATAAATTCGCTTGGGCTCGAAAAACACGACCGGATCATCGTCTTCAATCGAGCTGATCAACAACCCCTTCGCATCGTAGGGGTTGGACGGCATCACCACCTTGATGCCACTGACGTGCGTGAAGATTCCCTCGGGGCTCTGAGAGTGGGTCTGCCCGCCCCGAATACCGCCCCCGCAAGGCGTGCGAATCGTCACCGGCGCCGAGAACTCCCCGGCAGTCCGGTATCGCAACCGAGCAAGCTCGCTCACCACCTGATCGAACCCGGGATAGATGTAATCCGCGAACTGAATTTCCGCTACGGGCTTCAACCCGTTCACACCCATCCCGATCGCCGCGCCGATAATTCCGCCTTCGGAAATCGGCGTATCGAGCACACGGTGCTCACCATACTTCCGCTGCAACCCATCCGTTACGCGGAACACGCCACCAAAGTAGCCAACATCCTCGCCCAGGATCACGACCCGAGGGTCGCGCTGCAGCATGATGTCCATCGCCGAGTTGAGGGCCTGGACCATGTTCATGTAAGCCATGGATCAGCCCTCCTTCGCCACAGGCGCTGTTTGCTCTATCGCCGTCGCAGCCTCTGCCCCCGCCGGCCGAGCCTCCATAGCCCGCAACGCCCTCAACTCCTCGCGCTGACGCGCCAAGTGAGGCGGCATCTGCTTATAGACGTCCTCGAACATGGTGGACGGATCAAGGGAGGGACCCTCATTCAAAGTGCCGTACTTCACCGCCTCCTTCCAACATGCAGTGACGTGCGCTTCGAGCTCCTTCTCCAACACCACGTGACGCTCGTCGGACCATTCCCCAAGCGCAATCAAATGTTTCTTCAAGCGAGTGATCGGATCGCCCAGAGGCCATGCCTGCCACTCGTCCTTCGGACGGTAGCGGGATGGGTCATCGCTGGTTGAATGCGCAGCAGCACGGTAAGTGACATGCTCGATGAGGGTTGGACCACCACTCATGCGCGCGCGATCCGCCGCCCACTGAGTAGCTGCGTAAACAGCAAGGAAGTCATTTCCATCAACGCGGATGCCGGGAATACCGTACCCGGGGCCGCGTGCCGCAAACGTCCCACGCTCGCCACCGGCAAACCCCTGGAACGTCGAAATCGCCCACTGATTGTTGACCACATTCAGAATAACCGGCGCGCGGTACACCGACGCAAACGTCATCGCGTAGTGAAAGTCCGCCTCGGCCGTCGAGCCCTCACCGATCCAGGTCGCCGCGATGTGGTCCTCGCCCTTGATGGCAGCGGCCATCGCCCATCCGGCGGCCTGCGGAAACTGCGTTGCGAGATTGCCGGAGATGGAGAAGATGTTGCCCTTCGCCCAGTGATACATCACGGGCATCTGGCGGCCTTTGCACATGTCGTTCGTGTTTGAAAGACACTGACACATCAGGTCCGTGAGGCTGCGTCCGCGTACGACAAACAATCCCTGTTGGCGGTAGGCCGGAAAGAGCATGTCACCGGGACGGAGCGCCATGCCCTGGGCGACTGGAATCGCCTCCTCACCAGTGGACTTCATATAGAACGAGGTGCGTCCCTGCCGCTGCATGCGCTGCATACGGTCATCGAACACGCGGGTCAGCATCATGTGCCGCAATCCCACCTGCAGATCGGAGGGCTCGAGGTGGGGATTCCAGGGGCCGACGGCGTTGTGATCGTCGTCCAACACGCGAACGAGCGACTTCGCGAGGTCCTCGATGTCCGCCACGGCGGCGGTCACGTCGGGCCTGGACACCGCCCCCGCGGGCGAAAGCTTTACGTAACTGAAATCCGGCTTGTCCCCAGGACGGGCCGGGGCATTGGGAACGTGTAGACGCGACCGCTGGGTCATGGGATCACTCGTTTTTGGAATTCGGCGCGCATGGGATAGTACTTGCGTGCGCCGCAAGAAGCGTTCCAATTTGCACCGCCATCCGACAATTGATGCAACAAATCGGTCACTACCCCCCTGATTACTGGTATGAAGACATCGAGTAAGGCCGCGAATGCGCATCAATAGCCCATAATCGGTTCGGCTGGGCCTGCATTTCGAAGCGCAATTCCCCGCCCTGCAGGATCTCCTCGTGGCGAATGAAGGCCCTGGACAGAGGGCGACCGTTGAGCCGGACCGAGCCGACATAGCCGTTCGTATCCGAGAGATGGTCGGCCACAATGGAGAAAGTCTTACCGTTGGGCAGATGCAGCACGGCGCGATCGACGAATGGCCGGCCGATCACGTACTCACCCGACCCCGGGGTGACGGGATAGAAGCCCAGCGAAGTGAAAATCAGCCACGCCGACATCTGCCCCAGGTCATCGTTGCCCGACAGCCCGCCGGGCACGGGTTGATACTGGCTGGTGACAATCTGCTTCAGCCGCTCCTGGGTTCTCCACGGCTGTCCGGCATACACGTACAGGTAACCGATGTGGTGACTGGGCTCGTTGCCGTGTGCGTAATAGCCGATCAGTCCCGAAATGTCCTCGACATGGGCGAAGCTCTTCGGATCGACCTTTGAATCAAACAAGGTGTCGAGCTTGCCGACGAAGCGTTTGTTTCCGCCCATGACACGAATCAATCCCGCGGTGTCCTGAGGCACATACCAAGTGTACTGCCAGGCATTGCCTTCGGTGTAATCGCCGTAGTAGCCGGCCGAGGCGGGATCGAAGGGATCGCGGAACCGGCCATCGACGTTGCGGGCGCGGATGAAACCGGTCCTGGAATCGAACACATTGCGCCAATTGCCCGCCCGGGCATCGAATTGCTTCGCAATGTCCGCCCGACCCATGGCGCTGGCAGCGCGCGCGATCGTCCAGTCATCGAAGGCATACTCGAGCGTCTTGGAAGCTCCCTCGCGCTCCTTGTCGGCTGCTACCCACCCGAGCTTCATGTACTGGTCGAGCCCGGCGTACCGCGGGTTCGTGGCACTGCTCACCATCGCTTCCAGGGCAGTTTGCGGTGCAACGCCCTGGTTCCCCTTGAGCCAGTTGTCCGCAATCACGGGAACCGCGTGATACCCGATCATGGTCCAGGTCTCCTGCCCCTGGAACTGCCACACCGGCAACACACCATCGGGTCCTTGCTGCCACGACGCCACCAGTGACCGCACGAAATCAACGTTGTCGGCTTCAGGCCGCAGCAGAGTCAACAGGGGATGCAGTGCCCGATAAGTATCCCAGAGCGAGAAAGTGGAGCGAAACGTGAATCCGTCAGCGTGATGGATCTCGTGATCCGGCCCGCGGTACGAGCCGTCAACATCCATGAATACGCTCGGAGCCATGAGCGTGTGATACAGCGACGTATACAACATCTTCCTGACAGGCTCCGCAGCCTCTATTTCCAAAGCGCCCAGGGCTGTACGCCACGCCGCCGCCGCCGCGGCCCGCTTGGTGTCGAAGTCCCAACCGGGCGCCTCGGCCTCCAGGTTGGCGATCGCGTTGGCTTCACTCACCGCGGAAATCGCCACCTTGACTGCGAGCTGTGAGGCCGGCAATGCACCGAAATCAAACACGGCCACGAGTCCGCGTCCCTCGCGGAAAATGACATCGTCCCGCTGCGCCCAGGGTGAGAACGCAGGGGCGTACTCCGGCTTGGGCTCGCGGTTGTAGATCTCGCTGCTGACCGGCTTACTCGAAAAGCGCATCGCGAAGTACAGTTGCCGCCCCGGTGCCCAACCGCGCGTCTCGCGATAGCCCGTCACTGTTCCATCCGGTCGCACGCGGACCCGCGACCACAACACTTTGCCGGGATAGTCGTAAATGACAGAGCGCATATCCACGAGCACATGCGCCGGCTTGCCCGCGGGAAACGTGTAGCGGTGCAGCCCAACTCGCGCGGTCGCAGTCAGCTCCGCACGCACCCCATAGTCCGCGAGAGTCACGGCGTAGAAGCCGGGTTCCGCCTGTTCAGTGTCATGACTGAATCGCGATCGGTAACCCGACAGCGGTTGGTCGGCTTCGCCCGGATCGAGGCGCACATCTCCTGCTATCGGCACGGTCAGCACATCTCCCAGATCAGAGTGGCCGGCACCCGAGAAGTGGGTGTGTGAAAAACCAAGAATGGTCGGATCGTTGTATTGATAACCGGCGGCCCAGGGATAGCTCTCCTTGAAGTAGCGTGTCTGGGTATCAGGACTGAGTTGCACCATCCCGAAGGGATAGACCGCGCCCGGAAAGACGTGCCCATCACCCTGTGTGCCAATGAACGGATCCACAGGCGAAGTCAGGGCGCCGATGGCCAATACGAAAGTCGCAATACTCATGGATACAGGTTCCTCCAGTAGCGCGCGACTGTACCCGGAGCGTGTCAGCAGCGCAGCAGTCGAATGCGGCGTTGTCCTACGCAGGCGACCGGAACCCCGCTTCCAGGCGAACGTTCCTGTTGCGTCACGATCACCGTGGAGAAGGACTTATGAAAATCAAATCAGGTTGGGCCAAGTCAGGCTGGACAATTGCCGCCGTATCATCCCTGCTCGCCGTGAGCGCAGCCAATGCTGGGGAGACCACGCGGCACGAAGCGCAGGGACTGGAAAATGCCAAGATCTCGCTCACCGAGGCGATTCACATCGCCGAGCGCAAAGGCAACGGCCAGGCAACGAGCGCCGAGTACGAGTACAAGAGCGGCAAACCGTCGTACTACGAGGTCAAGGTACTGCGCAATGACGGGCAGAAGCTGACCAAGTACGAGCTCAGCACCAGCACAGGCGATGTGAAGGAAGTGAGCGACGAGAAGTTCGAGAAGCTGTTCACGCGCATCAAACCGACGGCCATCCAGAATGCGCCGACGTCACTGACCCGCGCCATCAGCACGGCCGAAGCACGCGCCGGTGGCAAGGCGACGGACGCCGAAGTCAACCGTGACGGCGATCAGGTCGAGTACAAGATCGAGGTAGCCAAGGCAGACGGCACTTCGGAGACTTTGAAGATCAACGGCTCGGACGGCAAGGTAGCCTCAGCCAAGTAAGGCTCACAGCCGCGGCGGGTACGACCCGGCCAGCTAGCGATCGCAGGCGTCACTCAGTGGCGCCTGCGGTCCAACTGCTGCACAAACTCCGCCCCCAGCCCATCGAACAACACATCGTGACAACTGAACAGAATGATCTGCAGGTTGTCAGCGGCCCGGGAGAGTAACCGCTGAATGAGACGGATGCGTTCCGGATCAGTGTTGATCAACGCATCATCCAGGATCAGCGGCAACGTCCCCTCGTCCCCGGCGAGCACTTCCGCGAGTCCGATTCGCGTGAGCAGCGAGATCTGCTCCTGCGCACCTCCCGACAGATCCGCGAACGGCTCGTTGAGCTGGTCTGACTGCAACCCGAGCACATCGAGTCCCTCCCCGGCACTGAGCTCGGATCCGGGGAAAAGCGCCTGCAGGTAAGGTCTCACCCGCAAAGTTACAGGTGCGGTCAACTTCTCGATCACCCGCTGTCGCTCGCTACTGAGCGCCTCCCACAAACGCCGCGCTGCCGCCGCCTGCCGCTCGAGGCGAGCAAGATCGGCACGTGCCTGCTCGACTTTCGCACCCGCCTCCTCTGCCGACTCGTAGTGACCGGCAAGCATCAAGGTGCGCAGCTCTCCTTGCAATTGATCGCCGCTGCTGCGGACATCCCGCACCCGACTCGCGAGGCCCTCGGCGGCGGTTGCCAATCGCCGTGCCTCAGCCTGGATCTCCGAGCCGCCCAGATCCACGAACTCGCGCTTCGCATCCGCAAGCGATTGGGTTGCCAGCTCCCGTTCGGCAACCGACTTGTCCAGCAACTCCTCGAGCTGCGCGGCTGTCGGCCGCCCGGCATGCAACTCCTGCAACCGCTGACTCTCCCCGCGCAATGTCTCGATTCTCGTGCGCAGGGCAGTCATTTCATCACGGAACTCGGCCAACGCCGCGGCCGCATCATTGCGCTCGCTCGTCACCTGTACGAGCGCCGCTTCGGCAGTCCCCAAGGTTGCGCGCAACACCGTTTCATCGAGCGCAATCGCCGGCGCCGGACCCAATCGCTGCAACTCCGCCGAATAGGCGGCCAGCTCCTCGCGAAGTTGTCCGACAGGTTTGGCGGACGTCGCCGTAATCTGTTTGCCCAGCGCCGCGATCTGTTGCTCACACGCCAGCCGCTCGGCATGAATCTGCATGGCACGCACCAGATTGGCAGCACCAGCGGCCCCGAGCGTCGTTTGCAACTCGGCATCAGCGGCTGCCGCGGCTGCGCGCAGTCGCTCGAGCTCACCGCCACCTGGACGTATCTCCACGTCCGCCAACTCACCAAGCGCAATCCGCCGATTCTCAATGACATGGAGTTGAATCGTTGCGCCGGCCGGGTGCAGGACTCCATCTACAACCGCATCTTGCCGCAGGTGAACGACGACGCTCACCGCGGCGCCTTGCAGCCTGGCAGATGCCGCACGAGCGCTCTGATCGAGCAACTTCAGCCGATCGAGGGCTGCAGCATCGACAAGTGGCATACGGGCATGCAGCGAGCGTGCGGCGGCGATTGACTTTTCCAACTCCTCCAACCCCGCGACCCGCACACGCAGGTCCTGCGACAAGTTGGTCAAATCGTCCCGCCGTTGCTGGCGCCGCAGGTTCTCAGCGGCGGCACGGGCCTCTTTTTCCCGTTTCAACGCTTCCGCCAGCCGACGCTCCGCCGCATGTACGGAGCGCTCCAACTCGTTCTGCAGGCTTGCGCGTTGGCTACGTTCCAGCTCGAATCGGGCCAGATCGCTCGCCAGTCGCTCGAGGGTCGCATCGGCTTGTTGCCGGGAAGACAACGCCTCCCGGGCGCTGGCTACTTTCTGAACGTTGGTATTGAGAGCACCCTGCGCAGTTGCGACGAGCCGGCCGGCGGCTTGCGCAGCCTCCGCGCGATCGCGCGCGGCATCCGATTCGTGCTTCGCGCGCACGCGGCGCGCTTCCAACTCGGTGAGCTCCAACCTGTTACTCGCAAGCGCCTGAGCGGTCTGCTCCTGACGTTGCAACGCGGCTGTCGAGGCCGCCAATCTGTCTTCGGCCGCGCGCAGCTCAACACGGGCATCGCGCAAGATCCGACCTTCCTGGCCGCTCGCCGTGAAATACCGCCCATACTCCTCTTCGGCCCGCGACATCACCCGCTGACCGGTCACCGAGATGGCCGCGACGCCGATTTCCTGGGACAACCGCTCATGCAGGCGGCCACGCCCGTCTTCGTTCAAGTGATCCGGTACCGGCCGCCGGGAGTCTCCCTGCGAGACCATCAGCAGGGGCCAGATCCCCAGATCGTCCACTTCCGCACCCCGACTGCCGGCCGGCCGTGCCCCCAATATCTGTCGCAAAGACTCCTCGGCGTCCTCCCCACGCAGCATCTGGCCGCCCCCGCTGAGCTGCGCCGCGGCCGACTTCAAGAACTGCTTCTGCAGCTCATACTCAACTCCGTCGACACGAAAGGCGACGCGCACGAACGGCGCCTCCGGCGAGGTCCAGCTCTGCAGTGCCTGTTTGCGCTGGGCCGCCCCCTTGTGGGACTCGAACAGCCCGAAGTGCAGCGCCTGGAAGATCCGGCTCTTGCCCGACTCGTTCGGGCCCAGGATCAGGTTCAAGCGCGGCGAGAGCACCGCCAGGGTCTGATTCAAGCCGCGCCAGGCGCGCAGCTCGATTTCAAGCAGCCTCATCCGCCACCTCCCGGCTCAGGCGATACAGGAGGCGAATCGCATCCAGCGCCGCTGCATCGTCCGCTGCGCGCAAGCTCTCGAGCGCCTCGGCCATGAACCCTTCGGTGCGCAGGCCCGCCAGGTCCGCTGCGCTCACTTCGGTGCGCAATTGCCGGGTCTCCTGCCGCAGGTACACCAACCGCTGCGCGTAGTCGGCCAACAATGCATCGAGCGCAGCCCGCGCGCCCAGGGAAATCGAGCCACGCAGGTTGAGATTCACAAGTGTCTGCGAACGCTCCGCGAGCGCATCCAGTCTGCGGCGCAGATCCTCCACCTGCGCATCCTCGACCAACTCCAGGTCGAGCGTCAGCCAGTGGGTCTGCGCCACCGGGATCCGCTCGACGCGCGGCTCGGTACCGGCAGCATCGATTTCGACCAACAACACGGCGCCCGGATCCGACTCCTTGAAGCGCGTTGCCTCGTGGGCGCCGCAATACCACGCGCGCGGATCAAATTTGAAAGTGCTGTGCCAGTCCCCGAGCGCCAGGTAGTCGAAGCCCTTGGCGATGACCCGCCGTGCATCGATCAGGTTGGGAGTCTCACTGCCGCCCGGGGTGGCAAAATCAATGACCCCCCCGTGCGCCACCGCGATCCGTATGCCCTCTCCCGGCTCGCGGGAAGGCAACCAACGTGTTGGGTCGTCCATTTCGTGCCGACGCAGCAGCGGGCATGGATAGACCGTTGCAGCGGCGAAGGGCACGGGCTCGCGCTTCGACAAGACCTGCACGGTCGACGGCAGCTCGAGGCGCAGGAGAGCCGAATCGACCGTCGCGGCATCATGATTCCCCGGCAGCAGACCCACCGGCAAGGTGCCGAAGCTGCGCAGGGCATCGGTGGTTTGTTGCAAATTGTCACGACCCAGACCGTTGTCATCGAGCACATCACCGGCGACGAGTACAAAATCGCACTGCCGCGCCCGGGCGAGTGCCGCGATGGCCCGCACTGTCTGAAAACGGATCAGCCGCAATTGTGCCGCCCGCTCGGGTTGCAGGTAGCGCAGCTTCAACCCGAGCTGCCAGTCAGCCGTATGAATGAACCGGACCAAAGAGTTCCCCGCACACCAGCACGAAGCAATCGCGCAGTTTAACTCAGGCATGCAAAATGCGTCCCCGCGCAGCACACTACGCCTGCAGCCCTAAGTCAGTACTCCTAGTTGAATTGGCCCCGTCCGGACACATATTCAGATGAAAGCGAAGCACACTTATCGCGGCGTGGTGATGCGCACGGATCCATCGCGAGCACGTGCCGTGAACCCACCTTTGAAACCCGCGGGCCCGGCCTCGGCTGCGCGCGTGCGCGTCGGTCGCGAGGTGGCCGGCCGGGGCGGCAAGGGGGTGACGGTGATCACCGGACTACCGCTGGCCGGGGATGCTTTGGAAGACCTGGCGACCCGGCTGAAGAAGCTGTGTGGCGCCGGTGGAGCGGTCAAAGATGGAACGGTCGAAATCCAGGGCGACCATCGCGACCGGCTCGTAGCCGAGCTGCAAAAGCTCGGATATGAAGCCAAACGTTCCGGCGGCTAGTTGACGGGTGCCACGAACCTGAGCAGGCTTGCCGGATGGTATCCGGGAAAAAATATTGCTAACGTCGCGTAGGGCGACTGGCGTCCCGGAACTTACGAAGCCAATGGGAGTTTCGAATGGGCAGCAGTCACGCGGAACAAACCGTGTCCAAGAATGAACCACAAGCCGGCGGTGCACCCAGGGGCGATGCCCTGCTGTTCTTCCGCAATTTTTTTCGTCACCCACGGATGCTCGGCTCGATCATTCCGAGCTCGCGTTTCCTGATCAAGCAGCTGCTGGAGCCCATCGACTGGGACAAGGCCCACGTGATCGTGGAATACGGTCCGGGAGTCGGCGGCATCACCGCGGAGATCCTCCGGCGCATGCGTCCGGATGCGCGCCTGATTGCCATCGAGATGAACCCCGAGTTCGTGAGCTTCCTGCGCAGGAACCTGGTCGATGAGCGTTTCCAGGTGGTGGAAGGGTCCGCGGCCGACGTCAAAGAGATCATGCAGCGGTTCGGTCACACCAAGGCCGACTACATAATCTCGGGCATTCCGCTGGGCTCCATGCCGGTGTCCGTGCGCGAGCCGATTCTGCGCCATACCTGCGAGGCATTGGCGGCCGGCGGCTCGTTCCTGGTGTTTCAATTCACGACACGCGTATTGCCCGATCTGAATCGCGTGTTCCGTTACGTCAAACGCAAATTCGAGCCACTCAACATCCTGCCCGCCCACCTGTTCTTCTGTCAGCCCGGCACGGCATAGGGGCTCCCGCAGCGGGAGAGTTCCGTGCCCGACACGCCTGGTGAGCCTGGAGCCACCCCGGCGACCGACCCGCGGGCCGAGCGGGGCACGCGGCTGCTCGCTGCCACCATCGATGAGTTGATTCTGTTGGCCATCGCCGTGCCGATGATCATCCGCGTGATCTACGCACTGGTGCCGGTGGCGACGTCCCTGCTGGCCGGCGATTCGACCGTCGAGCTGCCGACCTACAGCGACCTTCTGGGCTCCCTGCTCGTGGGACCCGGATTCGCCATCACCTTGTGCGCGCTGCTCGCCTGGTCTGTCATAACGGCCTGGCTCGTGGCTACCAACGGTCAGTCCATCGGCAAGCGGATGGTTGGTATCAAGGTCGTGCGCACCAACGGCTTACCGGCGTCCTTCGCCCGCATCTGCCTCCTCAGGAACGTGGTGAACGGCCTGCCGACCCTGTTTTTCCCCTACCTGGGGCTGCTGTACCAACTCATCGATCCGTTGTTCATTTACCAGGAGTCGCGCCAGTGTCTGCACGACAAGCTGGCCGACACCATTGTCATCCAATGCCCACGGAGTTCACGCCGCGGATTGATGCAACCCTGAAACGTGGTCTGCACAGTGTTGGCGTTTGCCGACGTGTTCCCCCGATCAGCGGTTACTTTCCGCAGGCCCGTGCGTAGAATGAGGCCAACCGGGCAACCGCGGATACTCCAGATCATGGCCGAGACAACCGAATGGGCCTTCCCTGAGCGGCTGCAGCCGCGGCAGGAGAATCTGCGCTTCGACCTGGATGCTGCGCTCCAGTCCGTGGTGCAGGTGCACTCCGAAGTCCCCGATGAAGCCTTCACGGCCTCGGTATTGGGCACGCAGCGCATGGGCCACGGCGTGGTCATCGGCGCCGATGGACTGGTACTGACAATCGGTTACCTCATCACGGAAGCCGAATCCATTTGGCTGACGACAAATCACGGCGCCGTCGTCCCCGGACATGCCCTCGCCTACGATCAGGTGACAGGCTTTGGTCTGGTGTTGCCCCTGGGTCGACTCGACGTTCCGGCCATGCAGCGCGGCTCCGCATCATCAGCCGCTGTAGGTAACAGCGTTACCGTAATCGGCCATGGCGGCCTGGAGCACGCGCTCGACGCCAAGATCATTGCGCGCCGGGAGTTTGCCGGCTACTGGGAATACCTGTTGGATGAAGCCCTGTTTACCGCGCCGGCGCATCCACAATGGGGCGGTACAGCGCTGGTGGGCGAGGACGGCAAGTTGCTGGGTGTAGGGTCGCTGCTGGTGCAGGAAGCCGCCGGACCCGAAACGGTCGATGCCAACATGTTCGTGCCCATCGACCTGCTCGAGCCGATCCTGGACGACATGCGCAAGTTCGGCCGGCCCGCGCGCGCCGCGCGACCCTGGCTGGGCCTGTATGCAACTCCATTGCAGGGCATGTTGGTTGTCCGCGGACTCACACAGGGTGGGCCCGCGCAACGCGCCGGTGTCAAGTTGGGCGACGTCCTGCTGGAGGTCGGCGGCGAACCGGTCAGTGAGCTGGCGGAGCTATTCCGCAAGGTCTGGCAAGTGGGACCGGCGGGCTCGGAAATCGCGATGACCCTGGCCCGGGGTCGCAATACCTCGCAGATCAGCGTCACCTCCGCCGACCGCGAGGACTTCCTGCGCAAGCCTAGAAGGCATTGACCAGCTCGGCCGCGAAGTAGTTGGCCGGGATCGTGCCCTGCTTCATGAATTCCAGGTGGAAGTGCTGCGCGGAGAACTGCTCACCCAACTTCGCCTGCACGCGCTGGCGGAGCGCGAGAATCTGATCCTTGCCCAACCTGTAGGTAATCGCCTGGGTCGGCCAACGTGAATAACGCGTGACCGCCCGCCGGGCCGCATCGCAACTCGCCCGCTTGTCCGGATTCTTCACGGCCTTCGGATCCTCACAGGAGCCGGGCAGGAAATCGACCATTTGCGAGAACAGGGTGACGGCGTCCTCGAACTCCAGCCGCCCCGTGTGAATGCCGGTGTCGATGCGCACACGCAGGTCCCGGTAAAGCTTGCCGCGAAGTTGGTACAGGTGTTCCTCGGGAGTGTAGAAACCTTGGGGAGCCGCCGGCTGCGGCTCGCTCAGCAACGCTTCGGAATACAACGCCCAACCTTCCGCGGCCATCGAGTCCTGCCACATGGATGAGGAATCCTCCACCGCGCCGGGAGTAAGCCAACGTACGGGCGAAATCTCATCCTTGTACTGGGTGAGTACCTTGTAGTGCCAATCGTGCCCCGGGAAGCCCTCGTGCGCGGCCAGATCAGGCATGGCCGCGAGATTGTGATCGTGGCGCAGCGCCACCAGGTCGTTGCCGGTAGGTGTTACATAAAATCGACCCACGCCGGTTTTCTTGAATGGCGGCGCCGGATAGTACGCCGCGCCATCAAACCCCATGCGCAGCGGCGGCGGCGTCACGGTCACATCGAGTTTGTATTCGCTCGGCACATCGAACAGCCCGGTGGTGCGCGCATACGCCACCAACCGCTCCCCGGTTTTGCGATACCCCTCGACCATCTCAACATCGTTCCGCGGCGCCGCGTGACTGAGTTGTTCGAACACTGTGCGAACGACGCCCTCGCCGTCGGCCGGCGTCTTCCACTTGTGACTCTTGGCCAACTCGCGCGCCAGCGAAATCATCTGCTCGCGGGACTGCTCGATGATGGGCTGAGCCTGGTTGAACAGCTCCTCCGCCGTCGTGTCCAGACGCAGGTTGTTGTGTAAGGCCCAATCATACTCAACCTGTCCGAGCGCATAACGGTCGGCGCGAAAGGGCGCCTTCAAGGCGGATGGTTCCTTGCCGCTAGGGTCCTCGTAGAAAGTCTCGACTACGAATGCGCGCAGACGTTGGTATGCGGCACCCGCATCGTCACCAGCCTTCTGCAGGTCCGCAAGCAGCGCATCTTTGTGAGCGGATGCGATGTCGGCACCCGCAATCTGCGGCAGTGTCCTGGAAAAATACTCGGCGTCGGCCAACGGCGCGTTCAAGCCGTGATCGCGCAACATGCGCCAATCGGGCGTGTTCCTGGCCGCAACACCGGCGGCAAGCTGTTTTTCCGCGGCTTCGAGGTAGGCCGGTATGGCCCGCGTGCGCACGATGACGGCCTGCCATTCGGCTTCCGTTCCGTAGGTCGACGCGCCGGTCGGGGTCATCCCCTGGATCTGCCAGTCGACACCGCGGAACGGCTCATCGACATAACTATCCAACGACCGCTCCTGGTGACGCAGCACTCCGTGCTGATGCAGAAGAAACTCGATCTCCGCCAACGCAACATTGCGGTCGATGCGCCGCCGGGCACTCAGCGAGTTGGGCTCCAGCGCCGCAAACTGCTCCCGGAACTCACCCAGGCGGGCGTCCTCATCCTTGATCGCCTCGGCCGAATAGTCGCGCAGCCTGCCGTCGTTGTCCGCCAGCGACGGATCAAACTCCGAGCCACCCAGATAGGTCGCGACCACCGGAAAGCGGCTCAGGACGAAAATGACGTACCGGCGCTCCAGGGAGCCAAACTGTTGTTCAGCGCTGGGCGGGGGAGCGGGCGGCGGCGGCGCGGTCTTCGGACCACAGGCGGTCAGCAAAATCGCAAGACCAAGCAAGAGGCTGCTGTGAACGCGCACAGGATGTCCTTGGCTGGAACACGAGCCCGCCAGTTTATACGATCAGGCTATACGATCGGGCGGATCAGGCTGGCATCGTCGTATTCCAGGAAGTTCACATGCGGCCCGACCGCGTGCGTGACCATTCGCTCGGGTGGGTAGGAATTCAGGAGACTCTTGGCCTCTGCCGGCCGGCCGTTCAGCCAGGTCTCATAGCTGTCCCGGTGCAGGATCACGGGCATCTGACTGCCGGTGTTGTCGATCTGCGCCAGCAGGCTGTTGGAAGGAACCGTAACCAGGGCGCAGCCCTCGATCACATCGTCATCGTCGGTCACGAACCGGTCCCAGAGTGCCGCCACTCCAAACACCGCACGATTGACCAGGCGAACGTAGAACGGCTGCCGGTAGCCCGCGTCGGTTCGCTGCCAGACGTAGAAGCCCGCCAGGGGCACGATGCACCGCTGGCCGTAGAGCCAGACGGTTCGATACTCCTCCGAAGACTCGATGGCCGCTGAACGAACGCTCGGGCTGCCCTGCCCGAACTCAGGCCCCTTGGTCGTTGAGGGAACGAGGCCCCAACGCATCATGACGCCCTCGGACTCTTTGTCATGCATGCGGGCCGCCGGCACGCTATGCGTCGCCGCAACATTGAACCGGGTCGAGAAGCTCCACCACGGGTTGTTGACGCTGAGCTCCTGCTCAACCTCTTCACGATCTGGAATGACAATTCGCTCGCACATACGCCGAAGCGTACGACTGAAAGTGTTTCTTCGGAACTGTCATCACCATGCGACAGACCGATACAGTACTGTGGTTACCGCGAGCTTACGCGCTGCCGCAGCGCGTTCCCATGGTGCACAATGGCGCCATGCCCTCAGTGCGCAAATCAAGCCGCGGCACCCGTCGAGGCACCACTATTCACGACGTCGCGCGCAAAGCGGGCGTATCTCCAATGACCGTCTCGCGCGTCGTCAACGGCGAGCGCAACGTGCGGGAAACGACCCGAGAAGCCGTGCTCGCGGCCGTCAAAGACCTCAGATACGCCCCCAACCCAGCTGCGCGGAGTCTGGCAGGGGCTCAAAACGCCAGGATCGGCCTCCTCTACAGCAATCCAAGCGCCGCCTACCTCAGCGAATTCCTCCTGGGAGCCTTGGACGAAAGCAGCCGGAAAAGCGCCCAGTTGATGTTGGAGAAGTGCGAAGTGAGCTCGCCCGCGGGCGAGCGCGCGGCGGTTCGGCGTTTGATCGAAGGCGGCGTGGCTGGCGTCATCCTGCCCCCTCCAGTGTGCGAGTCTCACGTAATCCTCACGGAACTGAAGAAAAGTGGAGTGCCCACCGTAGCCGTGGCCACCGGTCGATTTCGCACGGACGCGTCCTGCGTCCGTATCGACGACTTCAAGGCCGCCTATGAGATGACCCGCTACTTGCTCACTCTGGGTCATCGCCGCCTCGCGTTCATCAAGGGGCACCCCAACCAGACGGCGAGCGGCGAGCGTTGGCTAGGCTTTGAAACGGCGTTGCGAGAGTCCGAATTTCCCGTCGAGCCACCCACCGTGGAGCAAGGGTTCTTCAGCTATCGCTCAGGACTCGACGCCGCCGAGAAGCTCCTGGCCGGCGGTCCGCGGCCAACCGCGATTTTCGCGAGTAATGACGACATGGCCGCCGCAGTGGTCTCAGTCGCACATCGACGCGGCCTCGATGTGCCGCGAGACCTTTCGGTCGTCGGCTTCGACGACACTGCAACCGCCACTACGGTATGGCCCGAGTTGACCACCATCCGGCAGCCTATTTCCGAGATGGCAGAAGCTGCACTGGAGCTGCTCATCCGAAAGATCCGACGACGGCGGGACGGGGAGCTGAATGCTTCAGTCGACCGGCTCGTTCAGCACGAGTTGGTGGTCAGGCAATCGACAGCGGCTCCGGCGTCTACTTAGGAGCTTGCAGAAGCTGCGCGAGGTCGTCGCGCGTCGTCTCGATATGAATGTGAGTAAGCCGGACCGCGTCGTCGACGTTGCCGCTAACCCACGCTTGGAACAGATCCGTGTGCTCTTGGGTAGCACGCTTAACCCGGCCCGGCGGAAGAAGGTGCATTCTTACGTAGCGCTGCGAAAGCGTGTGCAAACGGCTCAATATCTCGGCGGCAATAGGTTGCAGCCGCGGAACAATCAGCGCGATATGAAACGCCCGATTCAGGTCGCCGGACTCATATAATTCACCGGCAGCCAATGCATCGTTCAAATTACTGAAGGCCAGCCGCGCGGCTTCGTGATCTTCCGGCTGAGCAAGGCGCGCCCCCTCGGCTACAGACGACGGCTCAATCTGCGAGCGCAATCGGAAGACTTCATCAACCTCGCGTGATGACAGTGGACGGACCTGGAAGCCCCGGTGCGCGAACACATCGACGAGGCCTTCAGCGCGAAGCTGGACGAGTGCTTCCCTCACTGGAATCTTGCTGACGCCGAACTCCGCGGCGATCACATCCTGCAAGAGTGCGGATCCCGGCGGGTACACACCCGTCAGAATCTTCTCCCTGATGCGGGCTGTAATCTGCCCGCTCATGGTGCGAATCAGGTTTTCCGACATACTTCGCAGGCAGTGCCTGCTCATTTCCTTATGTCATATGACTTGGAACCCCGAAGGAAACGGTTCGGCCGGGTCGATCCACAATGTGTTGAAACCCGTCGCGAACGCAGAACCCTCGATCAGGGGAATAATAGCCTGCGTACCGCTAAGGTCTACTGTCTGTTGAACACGACCGATAAATTGGCTACCAATGATGCTCTCATGGACAAACTGGTCGCCCACCTTCAGCCGCCCACGATCTGCCAGATGCGCCAACCGGGCGGATGTACCCGTCCCGCACGGCGACCTGTCGATTGCACGGTCACCGTAAAACACAGCATTACGACCGTCAGCGCCCGTCCCTTTCGGCTTGTCGGCCCACATTACATGACTGACGCCCCGTATCGTTGAATCGAGCGGGTGCACAGGCTCCACGGCCTTGCGCATCAAAGTCCGGACGACGGGGCTGAGGGACAGGATACGTGCCGCACCGAGCTGGTCGATGCCCTCGTAGGCACCCTGCGGCTCGATGATTGCGTAGAAATTGCCGCCGTAAGCGACGTCCACCACGAGTGGCCCAAGGCCGGGGACATCGATTCGCACGCCCTTGGCCGCCACATAGGACGGCACGTTGCGAATTGTCACGCTAGTGACCTTGTCACCCCGCGTGGCGTACTCGATTCCAATAACACCCGCCGGCACCTCGATGCTCAGGCGTCCCGGGGTGCGTGGGCGTATCAGCCCGTGCTCGATAGCAAAAGTGACCATGCCAATAGTGCCGTGCCCACACATGGGCAGGCAGCCACTGGTTTCGATGAAGAGAATCGCAGCGTCATTGGCAGGATCGATTGCGGGGAACACAAAACCGCCCGACATCATGTCGTGCCCCCGGGGCTCGAACATCAGGCCGAGTCGAATCCAGTCAAAACGGGTCAGGAAGTCCTGGCGGCGTTCGCTCATGTTTGCGCCGTTGAGGAACGGCGCGCCACCCGCCACGAGGCGCACGGGGTTGCCGGCCGTGTGTCCGTCTATGCAGAAAAATACTGATTTCATATCTATGTGGGACGCGCCGCAGCCGCCTTCTTAACCATTGCTGTGACCGATGCCCGTCGGTCCCCAGTCAACGCAAGCCGCGGAGATCTCACTCGTTCCGAGCCACGACCCATGATCTGCTCCGCCAGCTTGATGGTCTGCACCAGGTCATGTTCGGCGTCCAGATGCAGCAGCGGCATGAACCATCGATAGATCCTGCGCGCCTTGTCCAAGTCTCCCTGCTTCAACGCCTCGAACAACTGCAACGACTCCTTCGGAAAGGCATTGGTCAGTCCCGAAACCCAACCTTTGGCACCCAGACAGATGCCTTCGAATGCCACATCGTCCAGACCGGCAAACAGCACGAACCGGTCGGCGAATGCATTGAATATATCGGTGAAGCGGCGCGAATCCGGCGCGGACTCCTTCACGGCCACAATGTTGGGCTCCTCCGCCAGCCGGCCGAGCGTATCCAGGTCGATGTTGACGCGGTATGCGGGCGGATTGTTATACAACATGATCGGCAGAGACGTCGCTCGCGCCACTGTGCGGAAGTGATGTTCCAGCTCTGCTGCGCTCGGCACGTACACCATCGCCGGCAATACCATCAGGCCATTCGCACCGATTTTCTCGGCATCGCGTGCGTACGCGACCGCATTTGGCGTCGTAAATTCAGAAACGCCCGTAATCACCGGCACCTTGCCACCCGCTGTCGCAACCGCCGCCTTCAATACGGCGCGCTTTTCGTCAGCAGTCAGTGAGTTGTTCTCGCCAACGGTTCCCAGAACCACCAGCCCATGGACCCCGTCGCGAATCAGCGCCGCCTGAACAGCCTGGGTCGCGGGAAGGTCGACATTGAAAGACTCGTCGAACTGAGTTGTTGCCGCCGGGAAGACACCCGACCAGTTGCAAGTGACAGGAATTGCCATTTAGATAAGGGCCCAAGTTGAGTGGATAACGTAGATCGTATACGTTACGCCCTCGTACCGAAAAGACAAGAACCCGAATGGGCGAATCGAACGCGGACCCTGACGAGGTCGCCATCGTCGGCGCCGGCGTTGTCGGCTGCGCCGTTTCCTGGGCGCTTACAAAAGCTGGACGTCGTGTGGTGCTGATAGACCGCGCGGAACCCGCATTCGCCGGGGCGTCGTTCGGCAATGTTGGACATATTGCTACAGAGCAATTGCAGCCTCTGCCATCGCCACAACTGCTGCTGAATTTCTGGCGCGAGCTGGTCGCGTTCGGCGGCGCGCTCGATCTTCCGTTGCATCGCATCGTGACGATGACTCCTTGGATCACTCGTTTCGTTTGCGCCGCGTTCAAACTGCGACAAAACACTGCTCAGCTGGCACCACTGGTTCGATGCGCAGCGGATACGTTGGAGTCACAACTGAGCGAAGTTGGACGACGCGACCTTGTGCGCCGGAACGGGCATTACGTTATGTGGTTGGGCCCTCGTGCGCCCGCACGTGCCGCTGCTGACCGTGCGCGAGCAGCAGCGCTGGGGATAGCGACCAGTGATGCGCCGCGGGATGTTGTTCGCGCGGTGGCCGCTCGCGTCGCGAGTGCCGGCGTCGCGGGTGGCACCGCCGCGGATGGCCGGGCCGGCGCCTCAGGCACGCACGCCGCGAGTGCCGGCGCCACTGGCAGCAACACCGTAGCCACCGACGCCGCGGGCGTCTGGTACCCCGACACGGCCCACGTGTTGGACCCCATGCTGGTCGCCCGCTCATTCGCCACAGCCTCAACACAAGCCGGCGCCACTCTGTTACACACATCGGTACGACACCTACGTCCTGCGGGCAACCGCATCGAAGTCGTCACCGACTCCGGCACACTAACTTTCCGCACCGTTGTAGTGTGCGCGGGAGCGTGGTCCGCCCCTCTACTAGCCCCCTTCGGTGTACGCGCCCCACTCGAAGCCGAACGCGGCTACCACATCGAACTGCCGAACCATGCCCCTGTCGTTGATGCGCCGATCCTGTACGCCGATCACAGCGTATTCGTTACACCAATGGAGGGCCGCATACGCGCATCGAGTTATCTGGAGTTCGCGGGGCTCAACTCACCTCCAGACCCCCGCAAACCCGCACGGCTTCGTACATACATGCGGCGACTGGGTTACCAATGTGACAATGAGGGACCGAGCTGGATGGGACCGCGTCCTACCCTTCCCGACTACCTACCCGGCATTGGCAGAGCACGCGGCGAGCATGCGTTGTTCTACGCCGTCGGCCATCAGCACCTGGGGCTCACGCTATCAGCGGTGACGGCCGATCTGATTGCAGACCTGGTAGCCGGCCGGAAACCCCGGTTTGACGTCACGGCGTTTGATCTGAGTCGCTTCGGAACGGCCTGAAGGCAGGCGTTCCCCAGCCTCGCTCAAGCTGCTGCGGGACGTGCGCAATCGCGCTAGATCAGCCTTGCACCCTCGTCTATGCTCAGGGTTCATGAGCGTTTCCAAACGGCTGCAGGCGTGGCTGCTATCCCTTTTTGTGTCGGGCGCTTTTGCCCTTCCTGCGGATAGCCTGCATCACCGTGTCAAGTTGGAAGGCAAAGGCACGCGTACTGTCATTCTGGAGTCCGGCCTCGGTGACACCCTGGAAGTTTGGAACGCGGTCCAGCCCCTCATTGCCGCACGATGTGCGCGAACTTTGGCCTACAACCGCGCCGGCTATTTAGGAAGCGACAATTCAAACGCTCCGCGCGATTCTGCAACGATCGTCGCTGAGCTACGCGCAGAGCTGAAGCGCCAGAACGTCAAACCGCCGTATGTTCTTGTAGGCCACTCCCTAGGCGGCCTGTACATGCAATATTTCGCGCGCAACTACCCGCAGGAAGTAGCAGGCCTAGTGCTCGTAGACTCGACTCACTGGGAACAAAGCCTTCAAATGGGCAACATTGCCGGTACGCCGGCCGGTACGCTGGCCAATTCGCCGTACAACTCACGCTCGGCCGTCACCCTGTTCATGCCTTGGATTATGCGTCGCGAGATCAGTGACAGCGTCAGTGCCGGCAAACAGGTGCATGCCAGCCCAACGGCGTTTGGTGTTCCAACCATCGTGCTGTCGAGCACGCGTGGACCTACAGGTGAAACACCATCTGCCAGAGCGTTAGCCGCTCGCCTCCAAGACGAAATAGCAGCCGACTTCCCAGACGCCAACCACGTCCGTGTCAACGACAGCGGCCACTACATCCAGCGAGATCACCCCGAAGTAGTCGTCGAAGCGGCGCGCAAGCTCGCAGGATGCAAGCCGTAGCGATCAGCCCTTCTGGTCGATGAACTCTCGCATCCCCGTCATCAGCTCACCCCACCACATCCCCATCATGCGGCTGAATGCGGGTCCTTCGAGCCCGTGTAGCGCCGGATGATCGCCGCGAAGAGCACCCCAACCCCGATGTTGCACGGTGACCAAGGTACCGGTCTCCGTCGGCACAAACACCACCTCCACTTCAGTGCTTTCGTCGTCAGCGAAATTGACATTGCGCCAGGTGAACACGAGGCGCGACGGAGGCTCCCAAACGGTCACGCGACCAACCTCGCGCACGTGGGTTCCGGACTCGGATGGAAACGACTCGAACAACCGTCCTCCCAAGGACGACTCAAAACTCAGCACGCCCGGCCGGCGCCCAAACCTGAATCGCGGCCCGCGGCGCCACCAAAGGTCAGTCTCGCGCGTGAATACCTCGAATGCTGTCGCCTGAGTAACCGCGACGCTCACAGATACTGTTGCGCGATCGCCGGATGTCACCGCCGTCCCTTCCCGCGTTCAGCGTGGGATTTGAACGCAGCAAGCTCCATGGCCCAAAACTCCTCAACATCGTCGAGCCAGCCGCGCATCACCGAGAACGGCTCCTGTCGAAGTCGATAAAGCCGAACGCGGGCATCGCCTTCAACATCGTCGTCCTCTATGAGCCCGCTTTTGCGCAGCACACGCAAGTGCTGGCTCATTCGCGCAGCGCTGATCGAGAGAGCGCTAGCCAACTCTCCAGCACGACGCGGCTTCTTCCGAAGCAGATCGACGACGCCACGCCGTGCAGGATCGGCAAGCGCTGCGAACATCTCGTCCAGATGGCTGTCAGTCGTCACGCCGGCGACATACGCTGCATGAAGTACCAGCGATGTCCCTCTGGGTCTTCCGCTTCGTACGACCGATCTGCCCAGTACTCTGCCCCGTAATCCGTGGTAACAGGCTCCCGCGTGATCTTCGCTCCAGCGGAGCGAGCACGCGCACAGTGAGCATCCACGTCGTCGAGATGTATGCACATCTGCTGAGTATTCGCTCCGCCAAGAGATTTGGGAGCCGCACGAGCTGCGCCGTTTTTCAGAGTCGCCTTCTCCGCGTCACCGACCATGATCAAACCACCGTGAAAGGTCAGCTCGGAGTGTTCTATCCGGCCGTCTTCCCCTTCGATCTTGAGGCGCACCTCAAAGCCAAAAGCACTCACCAGCCAGTTGATGGCTCGCGCCGGATCCTCGTAATAAATCGCCGTCGAAATACGGGGCCATCCCGGGGGAGGGTTTTTCATAGTGTCACTCCTTCGTCGGATCATATTGCGGTTCTGCTTAATAATTTACTAATTCTTTAAATATTGCAACAGCCGTCGAGAATTGCGCACGTCTCACCGTATTTCAGGAACTTACGGGCACACACCCCCATACCCCGGGTGCTAGCATCCGCGGCCTCGCGCTTACGCGCCCCGTGCATCAAGACGGAGACACATGATAATTCGAGTCAAAGGAATCGCATTCGCAGCGTCGGCTTGGGCCGCAGCCTCGACGCTGACGGCAGCGGAGCCCGCATGGATTGTAGAGAGCAACAAGCAAGCAGCAGCCCTGCTGGAAGAAACCGCAAAATACAACCCTGAACAGGCGTCTGCCTTCGGAGTTGAAGGACACGACGCGGACGTGTTTGACGCTAAACCTCATACCGTACAGCGACAAGAGGCGGACCTCGAAGCTGTGGCAGCGGGCTACGAGCGCGCGCTGTCTTCTGCAACGGACCCGCGTGTGAAGCAGGACATTGAGATCCTGCTGAAGAGTGCCCGCGATCAGCGTGTCACCCTGCAGCTCAACGATCGCCTCATGCTGCCCTACTTTGATTTACCTCAAGCTCTGTTCGGCAGCTTCCACGGATTGCTGGATCCACGTGTTGCCAAGTCACGGCAGACAGCCGCATTGACTCGTTTGAAGCGATACGCAGGTACCGAACGCGGATACGAGCCCATAACAACCCTCGTCCGCGCTCGTGTTGAGGAGCGGCTTGGTGACACATCGCTCACAGGACCGTGGACCATCGAAGTCGAGCAGCACCTGCAAAATCAAGCGCAGTACATCAAGGGAATCCGGGACCTGTTCGAGAAGGCCGGGTTGAAGGGATGGCAGGCCGACCTCAAAACCCTGTCGAAACAACTGGACGACTACGCAAAGTGGGTCCGTGCCACTGTCGTACCGCGGGCGCGCCAGACCAATCGCCTCCCTCCCGAGATCTACGCTGACAATCTGAAGAATTATGGCGTCAGCATGGATCCGAGGGAGCTGATGGATCGTGCGCTGTTTGTGTATGCGGCGACACGTGACGAGATGCAGTCGATCGCGACTCAGATTGCGCAACAGCGCGGATTGAAGTCGTCCGATTACCGCGACGTACTGCGGGAGCTCAAGAAGGCGAAAATTCCCAACGACAAGTTGCTGTCGGTCTACTACGAACGTCTCAGTAATGTTGAAGCCATCGTGCAGAAAGAGCACCTCATTACGCTCCCTCAACGGAAAGCGGGCATTCGTCTGGCCACCGACGCTGAATCAGCTGCGTCGCCAGCCCCACACCTGGACATCCCTCGTTTGATTGGCAACACCGGAGAGCCCAGCGAGTTTGTTCTGCCGACGTCGAATCCGAACGCGGAATCAAAGAGCGAGATGGATGACTTCAACTACGACGCTATTACATGGCCACTCACCGCACACGAAGCGCGCCCCGGACATGAACTGCAATTTTCCGCGACGTTGGAGCATGGTGTCTCAAGTGCTCGAGCCGTCTTTGCATTCAATAGCGCAAACGTAGAGGGCTGGGCGCTGTATTCGGAAGCCTACGTGAAGCCATACATGCCGCTAGATGGACAGCTCGCAACCTTGCAGATGCGACTCATGCGTGCGGCACGGGCGTTTCTCGACCCGATGCTGAACCTCGGGATGATCGAACCGGCCGCTGCCAAACGACTGCTCATGGAAGAGGTGGTCGCGTCGGAGCCAATGGCCAAGCAGGAAGTGGACCGATACACGTTCAACTCGCCCGGACAGGCGACGGCGTACTTCTACGGGTACTCGAAGCTCGAGACCCTGAGGGCGAAAACAGAGCTGGCCGTGGGCAAGGATCTGAACATCCAGGCCTATCACGACTTCATCATCAACCAGGGCCTGCTCCCACCAGAGCTGCTGGAGAAGGCGGTGATGGAGGAGTTCGTACCTCAGCAGAAGGGCACGCGCTAGCGCGCCCACGCAGCTAACGCCGCACGCACCGAGCGCGTCCTGGCCCGTCCCGTGGACCGTAGTCGCGGGACGGGCTAAGTTCTCTCTACTGGGAGGCTCCGTGCGGGGCCTGTGCTGCATTACACTCCGCGGCGGTTGTCGACCTGAAGGATGCACGTCCATTGCGTCATGGGATCATGCCGCTCCTGCTTTTGGCCCTGGCGGCGACCCACGCGGCGACATGCGCTTCAGCCGCCCCGCCCGCGTCCGCCACCGCGACCCCACGGGCGGCGCCCCCCGCCACCCTGCCCCCCAAACTAACCGCACCCACGGCGTTTCTCCCCATCAGCGCGGCCACCTCACTTCTGGTCGTCTCACCGCACCCTGACGACGAGTCGCTCTGCTGCGCCGGCGTCATACAAAGAGTGATCCGATCCGGTGGCCGGGTAAGCATCGTCTGGCTTACCAGCGGCGACGGCTCAGAGCTCGACCTGCTGGTCGTCGAGAAGAGCTTGTTCATCCGCCCCGGCAAGTTGCGCGATCTGGCGATGCGCCGGATGGACGAGTCCCGCGCCGCCGCCGCCGCACTGGGAGTTTCCAAGGATCGCCTGTTTTTCCTGGGCTATCCTGACCGCGGAATACTCCCGATCATCACCGACAACTACATAACACCCTACCGCTCGAAATTCACCGACGCGCAGGCCGTCCCTTATGATCAGGCACTGTCCCCCGGCCATGCGTACACCGGATTGAACCTCGAACGCGATTTCGAGTCAGTTCTGGATCGGGTGCGCCCCACACTCGTTCTGGCGCCGAGTCCGCGTGACTCTCACCCGGATCACCGGGCCACAGGCATAGTGGCCATTCGCGCCATGGCCCGGCGCAACGAGCTCGCAAAGATGCGATATTGGATAGTGCACGGGGGTGAGTTCTGGCCCATGCCTCGCGGCTACGAGCCGGACCTGGAGATGAACCCGCCCCCATTGGGGCACGGTCTGTCACAAACGCCATTTAAGCTCGAGCCGGCGGAAGAACAGGGTAAGCGGCAGGCCATCAGCGCGTACCGCACACAGATGGAGGTTATGTCATCATTTCTTCTTTCCTTCGTGCGTACGAGCGAGCTGTACTCGCTGAACCCACTGCCGCAGTGACTCCATGAACCCACCAACGTCCCATGAGCCATTGATACTCGCGCCCGGCGAAAGCCGTGCGTTGGGACGCGCCACGAGCGACCACGCAGGCATTGAGTTTGCCGCACTCGAGGAGCGGGAATACGAAGGAGGCGAGTTCAAGCTGCGACCCCTGCAGTCAGTTCGCGATCGAACCGTATTTGTCGTGCAGTCGCTCGCTGAAACTGCCGAAGCTCCCATCGCACTGCGGTTGGTCAGGTTGTTGTTCCTGTTGCAGGGGTTGCGGGACGCAGGCGCCGCTCGAACAGTTGCGGTGATTCCGTATCTCGCATACGCGCGCAAAGACCGCCGCACCAAACCTCGCGACCCCGTATACACCCGCTACGTGGCGCAACTCATCGAGGCAGCCGGCGCCGACCGCGTCGTCATGCTCGATGTCCACAACGCATCCTCCATTGATAACGCATTCCGGATCCCCGTAGACCATCTGTCGGCCTTGCCGATGATGACGACGCATTTCACCCAGCAGCTTCCGCAAGGCAAGCTGGCCGTGGCCTCCCCCGATATCGGCGGAATCAAACGCGCCCAGTTGTTTCGCGAGATGTTGGAGCGCAAAACCGGCAAGGACGTTGAGTTGGCTTTCGTAGAGAAGCGCCGCGACAGCGGCGTCGTCACCGGCGGCGCGATAGTCGGTGACGTGAGCGGTCGCGCAGTGATTGTTCTCGACGACCTGTGCGCGAGCGGAGGAACTCTGACGCGCGCGGCATCAGCACTGCGCTCCGCAGGCGCAACATCGGTATATGCCGCTGTCACTCACATACCCATTGAGGCCGGTGTCGCCGCACTCGCCGCGTCGGATCACATCGCGCAAATTGTCACCACCGACAGCGTCGGCTATTCCCCCAAGTTTGCCAACGGTGGTGCTGGCCCTGGCGGCAGCGCCAAACTCAAAATCCTCTCAGCCAGCGAGTTGCTCGGCTGTGCACTGTCGCGAATGGTCACTGGGAAGCCCCTGGCGCCGTTGTCGGAGCACTGGCCGCCACCGTAAGCCCCCGACCGAGCTACCCCGCGAGGGACCCACTTCCTTCGGCGCAAACCAATGGACTTTCTACGCCCTGCCAGCACGGCCGCGAGCGTGAACTTCAAGACGGCGCTTTCAGAGCACGAATTGCTACGCGCCCGTCTAACGGGAAAAGTCCCACGCGATCGGCATCCTCACTTTCGCACGCTGCTAGAAGAGCCGCCGCGCACACCGATGAAGGGGCTGATTCAACAAGTGCGCCGCCGGATAGATCCCGGCAAACTGGAACGGAATCTCGCTAAAATCGGGGCTGTAGTTGGCTGAATCAAACTCTAAGCAGCCTCGTCCCGCACCTTGCTGAGCAGCTTGTCCGCATAGCGCGCCCGGCCACGCTCGGACTCCTGATGTAAGCTATCGAGGATATATTCTCTATCCTCACTTGACAGATGTTGGGTCGCTTTCTCGAGCTCGCCAATCGCTTTCTTCAGTGTCTCCGAATTTATCTCCGTTGAATCAAAGCGCTGCTCCGGAGCATCGACAAGATTTCGGCGCAAGAAGCGTATATATCTATGCTCTGCCAGCACCTTTCTAAAAAGGGAGAGAAAACTTATTGTAAGTGCTGCCGCACTGAGAAAAAAACCCAAAACGGGTAGCGCGCTCTTTGCAATTATTTCCATTAGTCAGCCTCCGTGCCGTCTACAACCGTCTTGTCTTCGCGACCACCCCTGGCAGGCCGATTTCTCTGTTCTGGAAATGGAGTTCGATCCACGATGTGACGCTGAAAGCGTTCTACCGCATGCAGTAGGAAGAATATCGCTACTGACGCATACGCAAACTCTGTTCCGTGATCGATTTTCGGACCCGGGCGCACACTTACTCCGTAAGCCGCCGCGAACATAAACCCAATCCAGATTGCCAGATTCCTCTGCAATTTGTCGTATGAGGTTACAGCGATCGTCGTGGGATAGATAGCCGCGAATAGATACACCGATTTAGGATCAATTTGCCTCGTAAGCATCAACTCGACTATGAGGGGCAGAAAAGGCAGTCCCATGTGCATCAGCAGACACGACAGATAATCTTGGACGTGATTCGGTAACCCGTAGTTCCTTTCTGGCATTCCACCGACCCCTGGTATTGTTATTCTCGATTTTGCGTCTTTCGCGCAATCGGAAAATTCTACTCCATTCTGACTCGGAGCTAGAAAGCAGCAACTCAACGAGACTGACAACGACGCACCGGCATCTATCCGCCACGCAGTTGTGGTTGAGCCAAACGCTCCCATAAAACGCGGAATACATAGCGTGTTAAACCGCAGGCGACGTCCGAATAATGATGGGCCACATAGGTCCACATGGTGGTGGCTAACGCAGCGATTTTCAACATGTTTATATCTAATGGGGGCAGGCGCCCATGCGCTGCGTTCGTGACATGTTGCTCCGTTGACACTTCTTCGTATCGTTTTGATCGATTTGCCATGCTTTGCGGGAGCTGCACCGCGTTCGAGCACCTCAGCACGGCAACGCCTCAATACCGCAGTGCGGTATTGGGGTCACTCTCTGGTATAAGCTGCCACCAATATGCCCGGAACAGATCAGGGACTGTTTGTTGACGCCGGCTGAGGGATTCGAACCCCCGATCCCCTGAGCGTTACGCAAATTGCGAGATCGGACACATCGGCGCCACTTAGGCGACTAAGTGCGGTAGAGAACCGACAAGGCAGCTTTGGACGCGCAGCTTCGATCCTCCAGAGTGGCGATTTGCCAATCGACCGACCTCGGACTGTGTGCGCCAGCTGACAGGCGCCAGCCGCCCGCCGACGCCGACCGTGCATACCACACCGCTCGCCAAACCAACTGAGTACTCAATATGAACTCTCAGAACTCTCGCAAGATCATCGTTGCCAGCGCCATGGCCGTTGTCGTCGTCATCGGCGTTGTGACATTCGCGCTGCGCTCCCACCCCGTTGCCTCGGTCGCTCAGGTCCCCGACGCACCAAAGTCGGTTACTCAGACCCCCGCCGCCGACCTGCGGGCAGCTGAGATTCCCGCTGCCCCGCCTCCAGCCGCTCAGATTCCTGACGCCCCCGCCCCAGTCGCTCAGGTCCCGGAAGCCCCGGCCGCAGTCGCCCACCATGACAGCGTGGGCACCAACAGCACCGACACTGCTACTCCGCCTGTCGTCGACCGCAAGCTCCCTCGTAAGCAGCATCTGGCCAAGGCTACAGACACCAGCGCTGTTGCCACCGACGGCACCGTCGCGCGCACTGAGTTGCCGCCGCCGCCGGCCATCAACTCGCTCACCGATGACCAGAAAGCTGGAACGAGCACGGAGTTCCCCGCTTCAGACAGCCAAACCCCACCGCAGTAATCCGACTGTTCCGGCTCACTTGAGTTTCGCCAGGAGCAGTTTGAATCTCGGGTCGTCGCGCAAGCAGTCATAGTCCGGATCCTGGTCCACCCAGTCCCGCTTGCCCCATCCGCGGCTGAAGACACGCTCGAGGATCTCCAGTGCCTCCTCCTTCGAGCCCGCCTTGACCCGCAAGCAGGCGGCATTGACGAGCGCGCTCATGTCATCGGGATAGAGCTCCAGCGAACGGCGCGACCATTCCATCGCGCGCTCCCTCTCACCCTCGTCGTATAGCGCGAGCGAACCCATCGCGAGCGCGCGTCCATCCAGGGGATTCAAAGCCAGAATTCGCTCGGCCCGCACGATGCCCTCTCGATTGGCCGCGCGCGCCTCATTGTTCCGCCCGAGCATGCGCAGGGACTGTGCCAGCAGCACGGCGCTCTGAAAATCCTCCTGCCGAACTTCGGAGGCTTTGCGAAATAGATCTGCGGAACGCTCTACTTCACCGTGCGCGAAAGCCGCGCGGCCATAGTAGTAGTACGCGTCGAACAGGTGGGGATTGATGTGCGCCGCCGCTTCGAAGTGCGTCTGAGCCTCGTCGTAACGCCGACGCAGCGACAACGCGAAGCCCCGCGCAACGTGCGCGTCGGCCAGATCCGGTGCCAACTCCATGGCCTTATGACTCGCCCGATCGGCTAGTTGCAGATCTTCGTCGCGAGCGCCCCACCACTCGAATAACACGGCATGCACTGTCGCGAGGCCAGCCCACGCAGGCGCATAGTCCGCGTCCAGTGCGATGGCCCGTTCGAACATCTGCTGGCTCTGGTCCATATCGGGCTGCTGCATCCGGTGCAGGCGCTGGCGGCCACGCAGGAAGTATTCGTAGGGTTCGGCGGCCGTCTGCGGGCGCCGGACGGCGTGTCTTTCTCGCTGGGAGAGCGCGCCGCCTCGCAAAGTCGTCGCGACGGTTTCAGCGATCTCGTCCTGAATCGCGAACACGTCACCTATGTTGCGTTCGAAGAGTTGCGACCACTTGTGGTAACCCATGGCGACGTCGATGAGTTGCACCGTGATGCGCAGCCGATCTCCCGCCTTGCGCACGCTTCCCTCCAGCAGGGCGCCGACCCCGAGACGTCGCCCCACTTCGCGCGCATCCATGCCCACGCCGCGGAACTGGAACGAGGAGCTTCTGGCGGCGACGCGAAGGCCATCCACGTGCGTAAGGGCGTCGATCAGTTCCTCCGCCAGACCTTCGCAGAAATAGTCCTGGTCGCGGTCGGGACTCATGTCCATGAAGGGGAGGACGGCGATTGCAGTGGCATCCTGCGCGGGTACCGCAAGCTCGTCGGGTCGCGCCTGCGTTCCTTGTGAGACTTTGGCGACAAATAGGTACCCGCTCCGGTGCCGCGTCTCGATGTAGCGCGGCTGCTTCGCATCGTCCCCGAGCGCCTTGCGCAACTCTTGAATACATGTCACGAGCGCGTCGTCGCTCACAATCGTGTTGCTCCACACGGATGCGAACAGCTCCTGCTTGGTCACCGGCTGCCCTACGCGATCGACAAGCAGGCCGAGTACGGCGGCAGCCTTGCGGGTGAGCTTGATCTCGCGATTGTCTTGCCATAGCCGAGCGGTCAGTGTCTCGAAGCGAAAGCGACCGAAGCTAACGTGATGGCTCATAGCAGCAATTGCCGATTGGCCGCCCCAAAGTAATCCCGGAGAAATCCCGGCGTTCGCCCGGGACTTGCGAGCGCCGCCGCTCGTACTCTTTTGTCACAACGCTGGCGTCCGGACAAGTCGCTCGACTACGTCCGATCCATACGCAGGCTCGCAAATTCGAAATTCACCGAGACTACCCCGCCATGAAACGTCTGTTGATCTTCATCTACGGCATCGTCTGCTACGCAGTGTTCCTCGCGACGTTCCTGTACGCCATCGGCTTCATCGGCAACCTTTGGGTCCCGAAGTCGATCGACTCGGCCCGAGAGGTGCCGCTCATGACCGCGCTGCTGACCAACCTGGCGTTGCTGGCGCTATTCGCGGTCCAGCACAGTGCGATGGCCCGCCCGGCGTTCAAGCGCTGGTGGACCCGAATCGTGCCAGAGTCTGCCGAGCGCAGCACATACACGCTGCTCTCCAGCCTGGCGCTGATCGTCCTCTTCGCATTTTGGCAGCCGATGGGCGGAGTGGTCTGGACGGTCACCTCGCCGATCGGGCAGGCAGCGCTCTACGGCGCCTTCGCCTTCGGCTGGGGATTGCTCCTGCTCTCGACGTTTCTGATCAATCATTTCGACCTGTTCGGTCTGCGCCAGGTTTGGCTACAGCTGTTCAATAAGCCGTACCAGTCCGTGCCCTTCCGGATGCCAGCGCTGTATCGCTACGTGCGTCACCCGCTGTACGTCGGCTGGCTTTTCACATTCTGGGCTACGCCGACCATGACGGTTGCGCACCTGTTGTTCGCGCTCGCTACGAGCGCCTACATCCTCATTGCGATCCAGTTCGAGGAACGCGACCTGATTGCCGCGCATCCGGAATATGAAGGCTATCGTCGTCGTGTGCCAATGCTGGTGCCGCTTCTGAGGCGGCCTTCTTCAGGAATTCGGGCATGACCAAACGCATCGATCTTTTCGACAGCACTTACGGCAACTTCAATGAGCAGGTTTTGGGAGCGATCCGCAAGGAAACTTTCATCCAGGACATCGGCCAGAACAGTTGGCTCACTGTCGACGAATATGACTGCTTCCTCGCCTGGCTTGGTCTTGCACCGGAGCTTCACGTCCTCGAAGTGGCCAGCGGCTCGGGCGGACCTGCTGTCTATCTGGCCAATCACGCGCATTGCCGGGTCACCGGCATCGACGCCAATGCGAGCGCAATTGCAACCGCTGCGCAGAGTGCAGCCCAATCAAATCAAACCGAGCGCGTGAAATTTCGGCTGGCAGACGCGAATGCGCCTCTGCCGTTCGATGATGACTCCTTTGACGCCATCCTCTGCATCGATTCGATGAACCATTTTCCCGACCGACTGCAGACGTTTCGAGAGTGGCACCGTGTCCTGCGTCCCGGCCGCCGCGCTGTCTTCACCGATCCGGTTGTCGTCACTGGGCCGGTGACCAACGACGAGTTGGCGCTGCGTAGCTCGATCGGTCTCTTTTTATTCGTGCCACCCGGCGTCAACGAACGCCTCATTTCAAGCGCAGGTCTCCGACTGGTGAAGCAGGAGGATGTCACCGCAAACGCCGCCCTGGTCTCAGGCCGCTGGTATGAAGCCCGGCAACACTATAAGGATATGTTGCTCCAGATCGAGGGTGAAGAGCGATTTACAGGACTGCAGAAGTTCTTTGCGACGGTACATCGCTTGAGCGGCGAAAGACGGCTGTCAAGAATCGTCTATCTCGTGGAAAAAACGCTATAAGTGCGGCCGTCGCCACCGATCCAACCACCGGTCCAACCACCCCGCCAACCGCTCCTGCATCCGGTCCATCCACGCGCGCTGCGGCCAGCGCTTGCGATCCAACTCCAGCGCCAACCCGCAATCCTTCCCAAACACCGCCGCGGCTTTATCGGCAAACGCAGCATTGTCGATCTCCTGGTTGCCCTCTAGGTTCCACTTGAAGCTCCACCGGTCGAGGTTGCTCGAGCCCACCGACACCCACTCGTCGCAAATGGTCATCTTTGCGTGCAGCACGCGCGGTTGGTATTCATAAATGCGCACACCGTTGCGCAGCAGCTTCCCATAGAAGCGCCGCGCCGCGTGCCGCACCCATGGATGGTCGGTCAGCGGTCCTGGCACGACGAGCCTGACATCCACTCCCCGCCGTGCGGCGCGACGCAACGCCTTACGAAAACGTCGCGATGGAACAAAATACGCGCTCATGATCCATGCCCGGGTGGTCGCCGCTCCTATACGCCGAGCGACCGCATTCGCGAGCTCCGATCGATACCACGCTTCACTCAACACAACCCGCGCCCGCGCGCATTCACCGGGAAGTGGATCAAGCGACGGAGGCGGCAGTGTGAGCTCACCTCCACTGCGCTGCCACGTTTGTGCGAAAGCCTGCTGCCAATCTGACACGACAGGACCGTGTATCTCCACCACCAGGTCACGCCAGGGCCACCCGGGCGGCCCTGCGACGCCGAACTCGTCGGTCAATCCAACTCCGCCCACAAATGCAACTTCGCCGTCAACGAGCAACAGCTTCCGATGATCGCGCAGAAAATTGCGCAGGCGCTTTCGCAGGTGAACGACGTTGTACGTACGTAAGTCCACGCCGGCGTCAATCAGGCGGCGTCGATCCGCTTGTGAGAGCCCAAGCGAGCCGAATCCGTCCAGTACGACCCGCACTGCGACTCCACGGTGTGCGGCACCGACAAACGCTTCGACGAACCGGCCGGCCACAATCCCCGTCTGGACCAGGTACATCTCCATCAGAATGTAGGTTTGTGCGGTGTCGACCGCCTGGATCATGCGGTCGAAATACTGTTCGCTCGCATCCAGCAGCTGAAACTGATTCCCCTCGCGCCAGGGCCAGTTGGCAGTGGCAGAATTCGAGGTGACTTCACGCGAGCGTGGCATGCGGTAACCATGACTGGGCGGCATGCCCGCGTCTATAGAGGATTGTAATTTGCGCAGGCTCATTTTGCTTTTCCGATCCCTTGCCGGCCTATCACTCGTGCCCCTGTCCTTCGCGGCCCTGCCGCTCATCGCCCAGGCCGATGTCGTCTCAGCAATCAACCAGGCCCGGCTCCACGACTGCCGCCTGAGTCCCGGCCCTGGACCCACATCCAAGCTGCGCGAGAGCTCCCGGCTCAATGAGGCTGCCCGCCGCCTTGCGAACGGCGAGAATCTACAAAATGCCGCGCAGAAGGCGGGTTACCGTTCCGTGACCTCGGCGTCCGTTCAGATAACCAACGTTCCGGAGGACCGCGACATCGAGCGAATCGTGGCCCGTCAGTTTTGCGACCAGATCACCAGTCGCGATTTTCGGGACATCGGAACGTATCGCCGCGGGCCGGATATATGGGTGCTCGTTGCAGCACCTTTCGTGCCTCCAACGCCCAGCCCGTCGATTGGCCGTCGCGTCCTCGAATTGACGAACGAGGCACGCGCGCATGCCCGCCGCTGCGGAGCCGAGTCTTTTCCCGCCGCGCCGCCCCTAACCATGGGACCGTCGGCCCTCGAACGGGCCGCCCTCGAGCACTCCAAGGAGATGGCCCGCTACAGCTACCTGGACCATACCGGTCGCGATGGTAGTACTCCTGCGGATCGCATCACCCGCACAGGCTACAAGTGGAAGACGGTAGGGGAAAACCTCGCCAGCGGTGTGATGACAGCTGATGACGTCGTCAACGGATGGGTGGGGAGCCCGCACCACTGCGCGAACCTGATGACTGCGCGCTTCACGGAAATGGCCGTGGCGTTTGCCGTGAATTCCTCGAGCCAGGGTGGAATTTATTGGACGCAGGTCTTCGGCACGCCTCGGTAGCCGACGCGATCGCTAACCCAACCCCGATCCCACCGCAAACAACCCCATCTGCGACAAACTCGACGGCGCCGCCGGCGGCGCCCAGCTCGACAGGTCCGAAATCTTATCGCCCACCGCCAACATGCAGGAGCAGCCCGCCTTGGCTTTCGCGGCGCGCTTGGTCTCGCGAAGTGCGTCAGCCACCGCCTCCGCAGTAACATCGCGCCGACCATTGATCTCGACAGCGGCAATCGACGCACTCAACAGCGGAAATCGCCGCTGTGTACCGTCTCGTTCGAGCCCATCAAGCCCGCCGGCCTGGCGGTGCTCAATGGAATGAAAGTTGATCAGCGACGCCTCGAGCTCCTCAACAATAGCCGTGAGTCGCAACGACCAGTCCTGGCTCCGCATGAGGAATACAAAATCGTCGCCGCCCACATGACCCACGAAATCAACACGCGGCCGGGCGGCATGAGTTACGACCTGCGCTACGTGCAGTAACACCTGATCGCCGCGGGCGTATCCATAAGCGTCGTTGAACGCTTTGAAGTGATCGAGATCCAGGTGACAAGCAACAAACGCGCGGCGGCACGCGAGCCACTGCGCAATATGTGTTTGAATCTCCCGATTGCCAGGCAGCCCGGTCAGCGGGTTTGAATGTTTCGCCGCCTGAATCTGCTGTGCGGTGATATGCCGAAGCAGATCGATCGTGCGTCCCATGCCCAGGTAGCGCCCATTGCGGGTCACGATGAAATCGTCACGCGGGCGGCCCGCGGTGCGCGCAGTCACGAGCCGGCTAACCTGATCAAGGCGCGCCCGCGCATCGATCTGCACCGCCGCACGATTCATCACGCTCGAGACGGGCTTGCGGTTGTACACCTCAGGATGGAGCGGGCGGCTCAGGAAAATCAGCAGGTCGTCCCGGTGCACCATCCCGACGGGTCGATCGTCCTCGATAACGGCGAGGGCCGTCCACGAGGGCTCCTTCCTGAATATTTCGACGACTTCAGAAACTTGTCGGGATGCATCGACGCCGGGAATCTGGACCACGAGATGGCCGGCGCAATCGGCATTCACTCCAGGCTTGGCCAGCTCGAGCGAACCCAAAAGGATGCTGTCCAATTTAGGCGAACTCTGCGGATGGCCCAGCAGGTAACCCTGCAGGTAATCCACCCCAAGCTCGAGCGCGAGCGCAAACTGCTCGCGATTCTCAACGCCCTCGGCAATGATCCGGCAGCCTGTCACCCTGCCCATGTCGACGACGGACCGAAGAATCTCGCTGCGTACAGCGTCCTTTTCCACGCCGGCGACGAAGTATCGATCGACCTTCACGTAGTCCGGCCGAATGGCCGACCAGGTCTTCAACCCTGACGAACCGGCCCCGAGGTCATCAATGGCGATGTCGCACCCGAGGGCCCGCAGAGGCGTCACCGCTGCTGCCAGCATCGTCTCGTCTTCGCTGAGTCCGTGCTCGGTCAGCTCAATGACGACGTCGTGAGGATCGATGCGCGCGGCTGCGAGCTGGTCGGCTAGCCAATCGGCAAAGTCGTGCCAGTCGAGCAGCGTCTGCGGCAGGACGTTCACGAACAACCGGCCCGTCAACCGTAGCTGCCGGTAACTTCCAAGTGCCGAGAGGATGCATGCGCGTTCGAGCTCCATGCTCATTCCGCATCGCGCGGCAGCCGCAATGAGGGCGATAGGGGAATTCAGCTCGTGATCGTCCGGACCGCGCGTCAGCGCTTCGTACCCGATCGGCTCACGGGTGGCGCCATCGAGAATAGGCTGGAAGAGAGTGTGCAATCCCCCGCCCGCCAGCAGCGTTCTTATTGCGTCTGCCATTTGGACTAAAGGTACCTCCGTCGTCTTTACCCATATGTGACCTACTCACCACACCCGCATCCGGATGCATGAAAATTTCATGACAAACGCCCCCGCCCCATTACGCTTTTGGTTGGGTTCCTTTCCCTGTCCAACGAGCACCTGTGCTCCACCCTCGATACAGTGCCGTGAGCGTTCAACAGAATGGGGGCGACAGCGATGGACAACGTCGGCGGCAAGGTCGCGTTCATCACCGGCGGCGCAAGCGGGATCGGCCTTGGGTTAGCCAAGGTGCTGGTCAGCGAGGGCGCGAATGTGGTCATGGCCGATGTGCGCCAGGACCATCTCGACGATGCACTGGATTGGTTCACGAAGAGTGGCAAAAAAGACAGTGTTCTGGGCATCAAGTTGGACGTGATGGATCGCGCCGCCTATGCAGACGCGGCCGAACAATCCATCCGGGCCTTCGGGAAAATGCACATCCTGGTGAACAACGCCGGAATGGGCATCAGTGGCTCCGTCAAGGAAGCGAAGTTCGACGACTGGGATTGGGGGCTCGGTGTGATGCTCGGGGGCGTGATCAACGGCATTACGACCTTTCTTCCCCACATCCTCGCCCACGGCGAAGGCGGCCACATAGTCAACACGTCATCGATGGCCGCTGTGATTCCCGTTAAGAACTTCTCGATTTATGGCACCGCGAAAATGGCGATGATCGGCCTGGCGGAGTGCCTGCGTTCGGACCTGGCGGAGGACAACATCGGTGCCTCGGCTTTCTGCCCAGGTCCCGTTCAATCGAACATCCGCGAAAGTGCCAAGACCCGGCCGGAGAAATTCCGACACAACAGCGGTTTTGCAAAGCAGGAGCGCGACCTGCAGGCGCGGCCCAACAATCCGTTGTGGATGGACCCGGTGGAGTGTGGTCAGCGGATTCTGAGAGGAATCCTACGCAATGACCTGTACATATTTACGCACCGGGAATTCAAAGAAGGGGTCGCGGAGCATTTCGAGGCGATGCTGGCCGCTTTCCCCGACGAGCCCATCAACACGGAGCGCGCCGACGCGATCCGTTTCCTGCTCAGCAACCCTATCTTCAAACAGGAGCTGAGCAAGAAGGGCCGCTAACCAGCGGCCCCGCAGCGGAGCCGGTCACCCGCACCGCCCGACGCGGCGCACCTCTCGCCCCTCACCCCCACCGCGACGGCTCCGCCCCCGGCACAAACGCCTCTTCCGGCCGCCCGGTGCGGCTGCGCGCAAGCGCACGCTGCACCGCCTTCCGCTCGTGCATCCGCCCCAGAAAGTCAGCAATGCGCGGTGTAACCCGCTCATTCAAAAGCTCAGGCGCCAGCGACGCAATTGGCCGCAACAGCGCAAAAGCATCGATATCCGCAATCGAGTACTCCGCCCCCGCCAACCACGGAGAACCACCCAACGTGCTCTCCACTCGGCTCAGCGGAAACTGCAGACGCTCCCGGGCGCGGACCGCGATCTTGTCGTCGTACGTACCATCGATCAGCGCGGACCACGCGTTGCGGCGCTCCACCGGCTCGATAGCGGCCAGTTGCGCCTTGAGCGCCGAAGGGTCCTGGCTCTTCAACACGGGCGTCAGATACTTCATGCATCCGAGCACACTGAGATCGGCACCGAGCGCTCCCAGGAACTGGGCCGACGCGCGCGCCCGGTAATGTTCGAACGAGCCGCCGGGACTCAGGTTCACTCCCGGAAACGCCTCAGCAATATATTCCAACATGAAGAACGAGCTGCTGATGACCGTGTCGCCATGCACGAGCAAAGGTCCCTCGCGCTCCAGGTGCAAGCTACTTTCAACGTTCCGGGGAAACCCGGGCGCGAACTGCTCGAAGCGTGTCGGATCGAACCAGTGGCTGACGAACGGCGCGGCTTTCTCTTCGAGCGCAATCAGCGGTTTCAGGAAATAAGTGTTCGGCTCCCAATGATACAACTCGAGTCGGGTGCTCATGTGCGCTCCAACATCTTGATGCGGGAGGCCATCTGGGTACGCCCCTTCGCCCAGGTCTGTTTGGCCGCGGGCCGCTCGTAGATGCGCCGCAACCATTCCATGATGCGCGGCGTGCGCGCATCGTTGCAGCGATCGGGCTGCGACAACGGCAGTGCATAACCGAGATTGAAGCCGTTGATATCGCCCAATGAATAGGTTTCACCGGCGATCCAGGTGTGCTTGGCCAGGTGGCTTTCGAGGATGTCCACCGCATATACAACACGGCGGCGCGACTCGGTCAGCTCAGCTTCGGTGAACTCGTTGAAGAGCGCTTTGCGCCACGCGATGCGGCGCGACTCGAGTGGAATCCGGTCGATCGCCGCGCGCAGCTCCGCCGGGTCACGCTGCCTGGCGGCGGGACCTACAAACACGGACCAGCCGATCATGCTCAGCGACGGCGCGAAGTAGGAATCGAAGAAACGCATCCACCAGCGCATGCGCCAGCGCTCGAGCGGATCCTTCGGCCTCAGCGGAGGTCCGTCGAACTCCTCGTCGACGTATTCCATCATCGGCGTGGATTCTGTAAGGACGCGGTTACCGTGCACCAACGCCGGGATGGTGCCGTCAGGATTGACCTTCAGGTACTCGGGCTGGTGCTGGTCGAACTTGAGCAGATCCAGGTAATGGCTCTGATAATCGACGCCCTTCTCGGCAAGCGTCAGCATCGGCTTGCCGGAATTGGCGTTCGGCTCCCAGTGATACAGCGTCAACATGACTCTCTCCTGGCACACATTGTCACCACCTGCGAACAGCGGCGTGCATTCAGAGAGCTTGCCCTGCAAGAGCGCTCGTAACTCGACGGACCGCGAAATGTAACGCGACGCCCAAGGAACGTCTGCAGGACTTTGATCGGTTTCCGAGGTAAGTTGGCGTCCGCTAAACTGTGACACTTTGCTGCGGGGCGCAAACCGCGTTGCTGCAGTCACCCAGGGAGTTCCGGTCAATTATGTCCACAACGGATGTCTTACCTGCGCCGGGCTTCCTGGCTCGCGAGCGCACGATTGCCACCCCAGGATTCAGCCGGTGGCTGGTACCCCCTGCCGCGCTGGCCATTCACCTGTGCATTGGCATGGCATACGGGTTCTCAGTGTTCTGGTTGCCGCTGTCCAAGGCGATCGGCATCACCGAGTCAGTCGAATGCCCCAAGGACATCAGCTTCATTGAGCGGCTGTTCTCCGCAACGTGCGACTGGAAGTTGTACATGCTGGGTTGGACCTACACGCTCTTCTTCGTGTTCCTCGGTTCGGCCGCAGCCATCTGGGGCGGCTGGCTCGAGCGGGCGGGCCCGCGAAAAGCGGGTGTCGTAGCAGCGCTCTGCTGGTGTGGCGGACTCGTGATCTCCGCGGGCGGCATCATCCTGCACCAGCTCTGGATGTTGTGGTTGGGCTCCGGCGTCATCGGGGGCATCGGCCTCGGATTGGGTTACATCTCGCCGGTATCCACGTTGATCAAGTGGTTTCCCGACCGCCGAGGCATGGCCACGGGCATGGCCATAATGGGATTCGGCGGCGGCGCCATGATTGGCGCGCCGCTCGCGGATCGGCTGATGAAGTTCTACGCCACGCCCGCATCCGTCGGCGTGTGGGAAACCTTCCTGACAATGGCTGCCATCTACTTCGTATTCATGATGGCAGGCGCACTGAGCTACAGAGTTCCGCCCGACGGTTGGAAGCCAAGCAACTGGGATCCGGCCAAGGCCACCAGCAAGAAGCTCGTGACCGATCGGCACGTACACCTGCACGTTGCCTGGCGAACCCCGCAATTCTGGTTGTTGTGGGGCGTGTTGTGCCTCAACGTCAGCGCAGGCATCGGCATCCTGGGCATGGCCTCGCCATTGTTGCAGGAGGTATTCGGCGGCCGTCTCATTGGAGTCTCAGCGACCATAGATGAGTTGACGGCGGGTCAGAAGACCCAGATAGCCGCGATTGCCGCCGGCTTCACCGGACTGCTGTCGTTGTTCAACATTGCGGGGCGGATTTTCTGGGCCTCGCTGTCCGACCGCCTCGGCCGTAAAGCAACCTACACCGTGTTTTTCCTGTTGGGAATCGGCCTCTACAGCTCGATCCCCTGGACCGCCGCCACCGTCAATCTGGCGTTGTTCGTAGCATTCTTCTGCGTGGCGTTGTCGATGTACGGCGGTGGCTTCGCGACCGTACCGGCGTACCTGGCCGATCTGTTCGGCACCCGGATGGTGGGCGCAATCCATGGCCGGTTACTGACGGCCTGGTCGACCGCGGGCGTGCTGGGCCCGGTCCTCGTGAACTACATCCGCGACTACCAGATCGATCACGGCGTTCCACGGGCGCAGGCTTACAGTCTCACCATGTTCATTCTGGCCGGCCTGCTCGGCGTGGGATTCATCTGTAACCTGCTCATCAAACCGGTGAACCCGAAAAACTATATGACTGCGCTACAGATCGCCGCGGCGGACAAGGCTGAGGGTGTGAGGGACAGGGAGATCCTGCAGGGACCCGCCACGGCGGCCGCCGCAGGCGAAGCCCGTCCCACCTGGCTGATTCCGGTGGCATGGGCGGCCGTGTGGATACCCCTGGCTTGGGGAATCTGGGTGACTCTGCAGAAGGCCGTTGTGCTGTTCAAGTAGAATCCGCGGCGCTGAAACCAAAGGGCGCGCGACACCAGGCGCGCTGCTGAATTCCACGCGTTGCGGAGGCTGCGATGGCAGAGGTCGAGATTCATACCGGGCATCACGATCACTCGGGAGACACTTTTGGGCAGGGAGTCGGCGTGGCCGTCGGCATCATTGGCATCATTCTGGCCGTTGTCACCATAGGCTCCCACCGCGCCCACACCCAGGCGGTCATCAATCGCACGGAAGAGAACGACCAGTGGTCGTTCTACCAGGCGAAGAAGATCCGGCAGCAGGTACTCGACGTGGGCGCCGATCTCGCGCACTCATTGAGCACCGATGAAAGCAAAGTGCAGGCCATTGTCGACAAGTACACCAAGCAGAGCGAGCACTACGCGGAAGAGACCAAGGACATTGAAAAGGAAGCTCGTGCCAAGCACGAGGAAACGGAGCGGCAGGAAGGACGCGCGGTACGGCTGGATCTGGGCGAAGGCTTCCTGGAGTTGGGCCTGGTGCTGTCGTCCCTCTACTTCCTGTCGAAGCGGAAGTTTTTCCCGGTCATTGGGGTGACCGCAGCCGTAATTGGCACGGTGCTCGGCGTCCTCGGGTTTCTGGCCTGACGGAACCGCGGCCCTAGCGAGCCGGCTCAGGCTCCAGCCGCCGGCTGACCAGGGCAACGAGCCCGGCAGCCAGGTACAGCACCGCAAACCACCCAATCGTCCGCGTCAGCAACAGATAGCCCAAGCGGTAGTAGCTGCCTGTATGCCACGCCAGGAACGCCCGCGAGATGCCTATGAGCAATGACGCGAATACGATCATTGCCAGCACGAGCCATCGGGCACGCTGCTGCGCCTGATCCGCAATGCGCGCTTCCGGAACACGTCGAACAAGGGTCCAAAACCATACCGCTAGTACGACGAGCCCGAATACGGAGCTCACATACTGCAGCAGGTGACTGGTCTCGGTATCCCACCCAAAAATCGAGACCGGCGCGCTCAGCGCGGCAACACGCGCCGCCGTCCAACCTGTTTGATGCGTGATGGAATCCCAGGCGATGTGCGTCCAGGAACCGATCAAAATCGAAAACACCGCTATCGGCCAGCGCAGCGGCCGCGCATTGAACCGCTCTATGGACCGCAGACAGACCCACCGCGCGCGCGCGCCAAGCAGAACCGTCAACGGTTCCTTCAAAATCAGGGTGAGCACGAGCAAGGCCATGCCCAATGGCACGCAGATCGAGAATGATCCGTACAGGGTGTGGGTGTCAGGCAGTGCGCGCCCGATACGCGATGGGAAAAAATACGGCACGTCCGGCACCAGACTGCCGATGATCAGCGGAACCGTTTGCAGGAATCTGGAGCGGCGCAGCGGCAGAATGGCTGCCGGGTGCGCGAACGTGAATGGCATAACGGGCGAAGCGTCGCAGATATCGCCCGCCGGAGGCAAGTTTTTGGCCCCCGCGATGTGAGCCACCCCCGGAAATGGGCGCAGGGGGCACCGGCCCCCTGCGCCACGCTTGACGCTACCCTTTTACTTCACCCGGGCGTTGTGCTTCTTGCGATAGACCCGCGCGCTCTGCCGATTTTCAGACCGCTGGATGCTGTGCTGTTCGACGGCGCCGACGCGACCGTTGGCCGCCGCGTTGGCTTCCTTGCGATCGACATGAGCCTGCCCGCGCTCCAGTGAGCCAACTTCGCGATTCGTCAGGGCGCCGCTGTTGACGCCATTCGCGATCCGCTGCTGCTGGTTGACGTTACGCTGCACGTCCGCCTGCATGCGCTCCGAGGACGCGGAGCCGGGATTTCCACTGACACCGTTGTGTTTATCGACCGCGATGTCATGACTTGCCTTGTTCTGCGCGGCGTTGAGTCGCGCCTGCTCGGCCGGACTGATGGATCCGTTGCGCAGATCGCGCGCCTCCATCTTGTCGACGTGCTGCTGTTCACGCTCGAGGTGGCCGGCTTCGCGGGTCGACAGCTCGCCCGACTTCAAACCCTGCTCGATGCGTTGCTGTTGGTTGACGTCACGCTGTTGGTCCTGCTGAACAGTCTGCGCGAGCGCGGCCGTGCTCAGTAATCCAGCTACCACACTCGCAAGATACACGGCGGTCGTTTTCATACGGTTCTCCAGGATGCCGAAGATTTCGTAGCACACGCTACTGACCGGTTACAACGCGCAACACGTGCCCTGGTTTACCGTCCGTCCCGATTGAACTTATTGCGGAATCCGCAGCGGATGATCTGTGCACTGCCACAAGCGCAGTCCACCCTTGAAGGCGTTGGCGTTATCACCCAACCGAGCGTTGTCCGGCAGGCGTTTGAGACGCTTGGAGTTACCACCCCCGACAGTGACATAGTCGGCTTCGAGAACCCTGGACAGTTGATCCAGAACTTCGCCCACGACTTTGCGCCACTTCCGCGTACCCATGCGCAAACGTCCACGCTCCCCAACATAGTCTTCGTAAGTGCGTCCCTTTCTGTACGGCATATGTCCGAGCTCCATCGGTTCTACAACACCGTCGAAGACGAGAGTTGCGCCGAGTCCGGTGCCGAGCCCCAGGAACAACATGCGGCCGCCGCTGTAGCTGCCAATGGCCTGCATGGTTGCATCGTTGATGATGCGCACCGGTTTGCCGAAAGCTTTGCTGAAATCGAACTCCACCCAACCGCTGCCCAGGTTGTGGGGCTCCGCCACAATGCGTCCGTGAATGACCACCCCCGGATAACCGATCGAGACGGCGTCGTACTCCGACTCGGGCACCCTGGAGGTAACCGCTGCCGCCATCTGCTTCGCCGTCAGGGCGGGGCCGGAATCGAATTTGCCGACTTTGCCGCGCGCGCCAATGCGGAACTTCACATGCGACCCGCCGACATCGACCACCAGAACGCGGCTCGGGACGAGCTGAGAGCTTTTTGCTTGCATTAACCCAGTATAATCAATGCCGGACAAGGAGTCGGAGTGCAGCGATGAACAAAGCAGCGTCAGTCATCATTTTGTGCCTCGCGGCCGCAACAGGCGCCGCCCGGGCCGACGATGACGAGCACTCCAAAGTCATGGGCTCCGTGCACATCGAGGCAGGTCAACACACGGGCGATGCGACCAGTGTGAACGGTTCAGTCGACATCGGCGCCAACGCGGTCGTCAAAGAGGCCACAACCGTAAACGGCAGCATCACCATGCACGAGCACTCCTCGGCCGCGTCAGTGACAACAGTGAACGGCTCCATACGACTGGAACAGGGAGTGCGCGTCGCCGGCGAGGTGACGCTGGTCAACGGCCATATTTCGCTCGACAAGGACGTTGATGTGGGCGGCAAGGCAACCAACGTCAACGGCGCAATTCAACTCACCGGTGCGCATGTGGGTGGTGGCATAGAGACGACCTCGGGCGACATCGACATCGGAGCCGACTCACACGTCGAGGGCGGCATCCTCGTGAACCCTGACCGGAGCTGGTTCAGCTGGGGCTCGCCGAGGATACCGCGGGTAGTGATAGGACCCGGTGCCGTAGTCAAAGGAACGCTGACATTCAAGCGGGAGGTCAAACTCTTTGTCAGCGACCGCGCGACCATTGGCGCCGTGAGCGGCGCCACCGTCACCAAATTCGCCGGGGCGCAGCCCTAGGCGCGGGGGGCCGCGGCCCCCCCTTCCTAGAACAACCCCACAATCCTCCCATTCTCATCCACATCAATGGCATTGGCCGCCGGTACCTCCGGCAGCCCCGGCATGGTCATGATCTCCCCGCAGATCACCACAATGAACTCCGCGCCGGCGGCCAACCGTACCTCGCGAATGTGCACGATGTGTTGTGACGGAGCGCCCCGCACCTTCGGGTCCGTTGTGAACGAATACTGAGTCTTCGCGATGCACACCGGGTAGTGGCCATACCCGGATGACTGCAGGCGCGCAATCTGCGCGCGCACCTTGGCATCCGCATCGATATCCGCCGCGTGATAGATACGTGTGGCGACCGTCTTGATCTTGTCCCACAGCGTCGTATTGTCGTCGTAAACAAACTTGAAGCCGCTCGGTTGCTCGCACAACCGGACCACTTCCTTGGCGACTTCAACCGCGCCCTTGCCGCCTTCCGCGAAGTGCCGCGCCAACACCACTTTGACTCCCTTGGGTGACACCAGATCGATCAGCCTCTGGAGCTCTTTGGGCGTGTCTTCCACGCGTTGGTTGATGGATACGACACACGACAGACCGTACTGCTCGCGCACGTTGTCGATATGACGATGCAGATTGGCAATTCCGTCCTCGAGCGCCGTCAGATTCTCATGACCCAGATCCGCGACCTCGACACCGCCGTGATACTTCAGGGCGCGGACCGTTGCCACGATGACCGCGGCCGCGGGCTTCAGGTGCGCCTTGCGACACTTGATATCCACGAATTTCTCGGCGCCCAGGTCTGCCCCGAATCCCGCTTCAGTGACCACATAGTCGGCCAGCTTCAACGCGGTGCGCGTCGCCATCACCGAGTTGCAACCGTGCGCGATGTTGGCGAACGGTCCGCCGTGGATGAAAGCCGGGTTGTTCTCCAGGGTCTGCACCAGGTTGGGAGCCAGGGCGTCTTTCAGAATGACCGTCATCGCGCCGTGCGCCTTCAGTTCCCGGGCGAGGATCGGCTTCTGGGTGGCCGTGTAGCCGACCACCATCATGCCTAAGCGTTCGCGCAGATCCGCCAGACTGGTCGCGAGACAAAAGATCGCCATCACCTCCGAGGCCACCACGATGTCGAACCCATCCTGGCGCGCATAGCCGTTGCCCGGACCGCCCAGGCCCACGACCGTCTCGCGCAGCGCCCGGTCGTTGACATCGAGCACCCGGCGAACGGTGATCCGGCGCAAGTCGAATCCCAGCTTGTTGCCGTGGTGAATGTGATTGTCCACCAGCGCCGCCAGCAGGTTGTTGGCCATGGCGATGGCGGCAAAATCACCGGTGAAATGCAGGTTGATATCCTCCATGGGAACCACTTGCGCGTAGCCCCCACCGGCCGCCCCACCCTTCATGCCGAACACCGGCCCGAGCGCGGGCTCGCGCAAGCAGATCAGCGCCTTGCGGCCGATATGATTCAGCGCATCCCCGAGACCCACTGTCGTAGTGGTCTTGCCCTCGCCGGCCGGCGTCGGTGAGATCGCGGTGACCAGCACGAGCTTGCCGTCAGGGCGGTCGTCGAGCTGGCGGACATAATCGAGCGATACCTTCGCCTTGAATCGCCCATAGGGCTCGAGACTATCGGCGGGGATTCCGAGTCGGTCCCGGGCGAGCTCCAGAATCGGTCGCATCCGGGCCTGTTGTGCAATGTCGATGTTCCGTAGTGCCATCGCCTCGCCCCCTCACCGATTGCGCAAAAGCGGCTACCTTATCGCGCCGGACGGGGCTGCCACAATTCATCCACAATCCGGCCCGCGCCGGCCCACATTCCCGCGGCGACAATGCCTGCATCCGCCTGCTACCGGCTCAAGAAGCTCCTGGGATACATCGAATGTCCGCTCAACTGCCCGCACGTCTGCGTCAGCTCCTGCGCACCCTCGTTGGTGAAGTCGACTGGCAAGCACCGCCCTGGCTGGGATGGCTGCGCCGGAACCTGAGGCGCGTCGCCCTCGTAGCCGGCGTGGTGGCACTCACCACCCTGGCAGCGTTTGCAGGCTGGCGTTGGTACCAGAGCCTGCCCAAGCCGCTGGCAACCCAGTTCAGTGTCGAGGCACCGGCGCTCACCTGTTACTCGTGCACGCCGCCGGGCAAACCCAATCCTCTGCTGGTGCGGTTCTCGCAATCGGCTGCCCCGCTATCCCTGACCGGCAAGGACCTGGATCCAGCAAAGGAGCTCGTGCAGCTCAAACCCGACATCAAGGGAGTCTGGCATTGGGACGATGACCGGACCCTGCGATTCCAACCCGCGCAGGATTGGCCGGTAGGTGCGCAGCTGCGCGTGAGTTTCGCACGCCATGATTTCGTGCCCGGGCACGTGCGCCTCGAAGAATATGGATTTCAGTTTCAAAGCCCCGCGTTCCTCGCCCGCGTAACCGACACACAATTCCACCAGGACCCGGTCGTCGCCAACGACAAGAAGGTGGTCGTCACCGTCACCTTCTCTCATCCAGTGGATCCCGAACAGTTCGAGAAGCGCGTCAATCTGCGGCTGTTCGAGAAGGTCACCGACAAAAGCGAGGAGGATCGCGGCCCGACCCAATTCACTGTCGTGTACGACAAGCTGCGGTTGAATGCCTACATTCACTCGGCACTGCTGGCCGTTCAAAACAAGCCAAGCCGCCTGCGAGTCCGCGTCGAACCCGGCGTGCGCGCTGTGCGCGGCGGCAATGAAATCGACACTCGCCTGGAATCGAGCGTCGATGTGCCGGGCCTGTACAGCCTGCAGGCCAGCGACATGCAGATGTCGGTTGCCACGAACGAGCGGGATGAGCCGAACCAGGTCCTGATCATCACTCTGAATCACTCGGTGCTCGAGCGTGACATGCCCCAGAGCGTGCACGCCTGGCGCCTGCCCGCCACCCACCCTGATCCGAAGATCCAGGCGGAGTTCAAACAGCACGGCCGTGGCCCCTTCCGTTGGTCGGAGCAGACCGTGACCCAGGACATCCTGGCGACGGCGGCCGCCCTGCCCCTGACACAGATCCCGGGGGAGCTGGAACATTACGAAACCCACAGCTTTCGGCACGAGGCCGAGCCAGGCGAGTACATCTACGTCAAGGTCGACAAGGGACTCAAGTCATTCGGCGGCTATGTGTTGGGTCAGAGCGTGGAGCGCATCTTCCGCGTCCCGAACTACCCGCGCGAGGTCCGGATCGCCCAGCAGGGATCCCTGCTGTCGCTATCGGGCAGCAAGAGCCTGACCGTCATGACACGCGGTGTGGCGGTTCTATGCGTCGACATTGGCAGACTGCTGCCTCAGCAGATTCAACACCTGGTCTCGCAAACAAACGGCGCCTTCACCGCTCCCGGCTTCGATGCGTGGACCTTCGACATCAACAACATCACGGAGCACTTCTCGACGGTCTACAAGCTGCCGACACTGAAGCCGGGCACCGCGCACTACCAGAGCGTGCAGTTGGATTCCTATCTGGCCAGCGACACCGGTGACCGCCGCGGCCTCTTCTTCTTCACCGCCCGGCAGTGCGATCTGGATGCGAAGGGCAAGCCCACGTACAACCGGCCGGACCGTTGGAACGAAAACCGCGACCACTCGCAGGCCGACGGGCGCCTGGTGGTGCTCACCGATCTGGGCCTGCTCGCCAAGCGCTCCCTGGACGGCTCACAGGACGTGTTTGTCCAATCGATTCACTCGGGACAACCACTGGCCGAAGTGCGCGTCGAGATCCTCGGCCGCAACGGCCAGACCGTGTTGAGCGCCACGAGTGATGCCGACGGCCATGTGCACTTCCCCGACCTGCGCAGCTTCAAACACGAACAGCAGCCCGTCCTGTACCTGGCACGACGGGGCGGCGACTCCTCGTTCCTGCCCATCGAGGACCGCGACCGCCGCCTGGATCTGTCGCGCTTCGATGTGGGCGGCGTGGACAATCGCGTCGACCCGGCGGCACTGTCGGCCTACCTGTTCAGCGACCGCGGGCTCTATCGTCCCGGCGAGGAGATTCGGCTCGGGGCCATTATCCGCAGCCAGGATTGGCAGCGCTCGATGCAAGGCATCCCGCTGCACCTGGATGTTGTCGATCCTCGTGGGATCCAGATTCGCAGCGAGCCGTTCGCGCCGGGACCCGCCGGATTCTCGGAGATCCGCCAGAGCACCCGCACGAGCTCCCCCGCCGGCAACTACACAGTATCCATCTCACTGGTCAAACCTCAGGGCGGCCGCGATCTGATCGGTTCCACAGTCGTACAGGTACGTGACTTCCTCCCTGACCGCCTGCGGATGACCACTCACCTGTCGACTGAGTCGGCCGACGGTTGGGTGTCGCCTGATGGTTTGAACGCGTTGATCAACCTCCAGAATCTGTTTGGGACGCCAGCGGCGAAACGACGCGTCACGGCGCACATGACCCTCTCGCCCGGCTTCCCATCGTTCAAGGCGTTTCCGGACTATCACTTCTATGATCCCCAGGCGACTCGTCAAAGCTTCGACGAGACCCTGTCACCCACGGCAACCAGCGATGAAGGTCTTGCCACATTCGATCTCAACCTGCAGCGTTTCGCCCGCGCCACCTATCACTTGCAGATTGCGACGGAAGGATTCGAGGCCGACGGCGGTCGCGGTGTCAGCTCGGAAGTGCGGCAACTCGTCTCCAACATGCCCTATCTCATCGGCTGGAAGGCTGATGGCGATCTGGGATACGTGTCTCGCGATGGCCAGCGGGCGGTGCAACTCATTGCCATCGATCCGAGTGCGCACAAGAAGGACGTGGCCAACCTCCGGATCGCAAGGCTCGAGGTCCGATACGTCTCGACGCTGATACGGCAAAACAACGGCACCTACCAATACGAATCCCGTCGCAAAGAAGTGCCGCTGGACGAACGCGACGGCAACTTGCCCGCTGCCGGATTCACCTTGGCCCTGGACACAACGACTCCCGGCGCATTTGCATACGTGGTCAAAGACCACGACGGACTGCAGCTCGCCCGAGTCGACTATCGGGTTGCCGGCAATGCAAACCTGACCCGTACTCTGGAGAAAGATGCACAACTGCAGATCACCCTGGCACGCACCGACTACAAAGCCGGCGACGAGATTGAAATGCAGATCCAGGCTCCCTACGTGGGCTCCGGCTTGATCACCATCGAGCGCGACAAGGTCTATGCATGGCGGTGGTTCCATACCACCACGACCAGCTCGACCCAGAAAATCAAGTTGCCTCCCGGAATTGAGGGCAACGCGTACGTACACGTCGCCTTCGTCCGCGATCCCAGCTCGGATGAGATTTACGCAAGCCCGCTGTCCTACGGCGTCCAGCCCTTCTCCGTGAACCTCGATGGCCGGCGCAATGCCATCCACCTGGAGACTCCGGATCTGGTCAAACCCGGCAATACGCTGGAGCTGAAGTATTCGACTCAACACCCCGCACGAATCGCCGTGTTTGCCGTGGATGAAGGCGTGCTGCAGGTGGCCCGGTATCGAGCGCCCGATCCACTGGGACATTTCTTTGAGAAACGCTCCCTTGCGGTCACCACGACCCAGATACTCGATCTGATCCTGCCCGAGTTCCGCCGTGGCAGCCTCGATACGGCTGCCGGAGGCGATCAGGGCAGCACAATGGGTCGGCACCTGAACCCGTTCGCCCGCAAGGGTGACAAGCCCGTCGCGTACTGGTCCGGCATTGTCGATTCTGACACTGAGGCGCGGTCCCTGAAGTACCTGGTACCGGACTATTTCAACGGGACGCTCAGGATCTTCGCTGTCGCTGTCTCGGATGATGCGATCGGCGTGCTCGACACCCGCACCCTGGTCCGCGGCGACTTCGTGCTGTCACCCAATGCACCCACGACGGTAACTCCGGGTGACGAATTCGAAGTCAGCGTGGGAGTTGCCAACAACCTCGTTGGATCCGGCAACAACGCGCAATTGACCGTGCGGTTGGAGCCCGGCAAGTCGTTGGCGCCAGTCGGCGCGGCCAGTCAGACATTGACCGTGGCCGAGAACCACGAATCCTCGGTTCGCTTCCGCCTGAAGGCGCTCGACAAGCTCGGACCCGTCGACTTGTTGTTCACTGCCGGCAGTGGCACCGCCAGCGCGCAACGGCGAATTGACGTAAGCGTGCGGCCCGCGACACCGTTCATGACTTCGCTCAAAGCCGGATCTTTCAAGCGAGACACGCGCGACGTGCCTGTCGACCGCGCCATGTACCCGGAATTCCGTCAATTGGATGCCTCCATCTCGCTGGTGCCGCTCAGCCTGGCGCATGGACTCGTGACGTACCTCGGCCACTACCCATACTCCTGCACGGAGCAGTTGGTCAGTCAGGCAATGCCTGCGCTGCTGCTGGCCGAGCGACCGGAGTTTGGTTACGTGCGCACGCAACCCGGCGCGGACATTCAGGGCCTGATCAACGAATTGCGCGTGCGTCAGAACGACGAAGGTGCCTATCGCCTGTGGCTGGGCGGAAACAACGTCCAGGAGTTCGTGTCGCTGTATGCGCAGCACTTCCTGCTCGAATCCACTGCCCATGGCGAACGCGTGCCCCCTGGAATAGTGGATAGCGGCAATGCCTACTTGAAGGCAGTCGCCAGCAGGGATGGAAACAACCTCACGGAGGAACGTGACAGCGCGTACGCCATTTACTTGCTGACACGGCAGGGACAAGTGATGTCTGCCCAAGCTGCCGCGCTGCGAAAACGACTCGACGAGCGTTACAAGAAAGAATGGCACCAGGACCTCGCGGCGGCGTGGCTCGCAGCGGCGTTCAAACTGATGCATCAGGATCGTGACGCCGACAACACCATTGCAAACCTACGCTTTGGTGGCGACGATGCCGATCCGGAAACTTACGGTTACTACGACGGAATGACCCGCGACGCCTTCCTCCTGTATGTGCTGTCCCGGCACTTCCCCGAGCGCCTGCCGCGACTGCCCGCCACGGTACTGGAAACTATCGCCGCGAGAATTACGGCACAGCGGTATCACTCACTGTCGGCCGGTACGACGTTATTGGGTCTCGACGCGTTCGTGCAGGCAACACATGCCGACACTGCTCCACAACTCTCGGTCGCCGAAGTGCTCAAGGACAAGACTGCGCGTGCCATCGAGCTGCCGAGGGTGTTGATGCCCCAGGTCTCCTTCGCGGAGACGGCGCGGGCCGTGCGCTTTGGCAACGACAATGAATTGCCCGCGTTCTATCTCATTGACCAGTCCGGATTCGATCGCAATCCTCCCAAAGAGGCCATAGCCAAAGGCTTCGAGATCCTCCGCGACTACACCGACGACACCGGGCACTCGATTACCCGGGTCGAGATCGGCGCCCAAGTCACCGTGCACTTGAAATTCCGGTCGCTGGACAAACGGGCGTTCCACGAGGTCGCCCTGGTGGACCTGCTGCCCGGGGGATTCGATCTGGTCGTCCCGCCGCGGGATTCCAACCTGCAAGGCGGCGGCAACGATTACAGCGGGGGCTGTCAGTTCTGCGTAGGTCAGTCCACTACATCCTTGTCGTTCGTGGATCCGCGCGAAGATCGGGTTGTGTTCTACGGAACTGTCAATCCTGACGTCCAGGAGGTCCAGTACCGCATCAAGGCCACCAATGTTGGATCGTATGTAATACCACCCGCCTACGGTGAGGCGATGTACGACCGCGCTGTCATTGCTCGCTCGGTTGCTGGTCGTGTAGAGGTCGTCCGTCCGTGAAAGTCCGCCGGCTCGTTGCAATCACCGCGCTTACGTTGGCCTTAATGGCCACGGTGGTGGCGGGCATTCGCATCTGGCCCCGACAACCGTTGGCCGCCCGCATTCCGTCATCAGTCGCAATCCTCGATGACAAAGGGCGCCTGCTGCGACTGACAGTCGCATCCGATCAGCAATACCGACTGTGGACGCGGCTGGAAGACGTCTCCCCGGAGTTTATGGAAGCACTGATGCTCCATGAGGATCGCTATTTCTACTGGCATCCGGGTGTCAATCCTTCAGCCCTGACGCGCGCGGCCGTCGCCACCTACACGGGCGGCATGCGGCAAGGAGGATCCACGCTGACCATGCAATTGGCCCGGTTGCTGTACGGCCTCAATACCCGCACCCCCACTGGAAAGCTGAGGCAGATGGCGCTCGCACTCGGGCTCGAGATGCGTTACTCCAAACGCGAGATCCTGGAAGCCCATCTCAATCTCATCCCCTTCGGCTCCAACATCCAGGGCGTGGGCGCCGCGAGCCTGATCTACTTCGGCAAGCAACCCCGCCAACTCGCGCTCAACGAAGCCCTGACATTGGTCCTGGTCCCGCAGGCCCCCACGAGCCGCAACCCACGAGGCGCGGTGGAACCGCCCAATCTGACCGAAGCGCGCCTGCGCCTCTTCACCGCGTGGCTGGCGCGCCACCCGGATGCAAGGGAACAGACTGAGTCCATGCATGTTGCCTTGCATTACAACGGCCCACGCAACCTTCCGTTCGAGGGGCCGCACTTCACCACGGCGATACTCGCGCAGAACACGCGCGCGACCCTGATTCGGACAACATTGGACCTGCGTCAACAACAAACCGTCGAGCGCGTATTGCAATCCTATGTCCGCGAGCAGGAGCGGATCGGCATTCACAACGCCGCGGCAATTCTCGTCGACACCCGCACGCTGGCAACGCGCGCCGTTGTTGGTTCGGCGCGATTCAACGACGAGTCGATCTTCGGGCAGGTCAATGGCACACTGGCGAAGAGGTCACCCGGTTCAGCGCTGAAGCCCTTCGTGTATGCGCTCGCGCTGGACCAGGGGCTGATTCATCCACTGACCGTGTTGAAAGATGCTCCCACGGCATTTGGAACCTTCAGCCCCGAGAACTTCGACGGCCAGTTTGTCGGACCCATCAACGCCACCGAGGCGCTGATCCGCTCGCGCAATGTACCGGCAGTGGCTTTGTCCGCGCGCCTCTCGCAGCCAAGCCTCTATGAATTTCTCCGCAGCGCCGGCATCTCACAAATGGCCTCCGAGCGTCACTACGGGCTGGCGCTCGCACTGGGCGGCGGTGAAGTCACCCTGGAGGAAACCGCAACGCTGTACGCAATGATCGCCAACCACGGAATGCTTCGTCCGCTGCGTCACCTCGCCGCTGAGCCTGTGAATGCCGGAACACGCCTGCTCTCCGAAGAAGCCAGCTTCATGACCCTGGACATGCTCGAGCAAAATCCCCGTCCGGAGGATTCAGACATCCAACTCGCCGGGCGCCTGCCCGTCGCCTGGAAGACCGGCACTTCCTGGGGATTCCGGGATGCCTGGAGCGCCGGCGCGTTCGGTCACTACGTACTGGTTGTCTGGGTCGGAAATTTTGATGGCAGCAGCAACCCGGCATTTGTCGGCGCACAAGCCGCGGCACCCCTGTTCTTCCGAATTGTCGATGCGCTACACGCAGCCGAGCCTGACATTGGGGAACTGTCATTGCGGCCGCCCTCGGGAGTAGCACGCGTCCAGGTGTGCGCAGCATCCGGCGATTTGCCGAATGCCGATTGTCCGCAGACAGCGACCACGTGGTACATACCCGGCAGATCACCGATCCGCGTCAGCGATATTCATCGGCGCATCTGGTTCGATACACGCACAGGTCAACAAGCGTGTCCGCCGTATGACAGCCGCTTCGTGCGCTCGGAAGTCTTTGAATTCTGGTCGTCGGATATGTTGCGGCTGTTCGCGCAAGCCGGAATGCCCAGAAGACAGGCGCCGCCCCCCGGCGATTGCCGCAGAGAGACACCTGGTGGCCACGCGCCTGCGATCAATTCACCACTTCGAAATGCGACGTACACATTGCGTGCTGCGCGGGTCGGAACCGAAGCCATCCCCCTGGCTGCCACGGCGGATGGTGGTGTGCGCACACTGCATTGGTTTGTCGATGATGCGTACGTCGGCACTACTCGGCCCGACACCACTGTCGCGTGGACACCGGGACGATCGGGCGCATTTTTGGTGCGCGCAATCGACGATCAGGGTCGGGCGGACAGCCGGGAATTGCGGGTCGCCGTGATACCATAGCAGTCCATGCTGTGGCTCAAAGCCTTTCACATCGCCTTTGTCGTGACCTGGTTCGCGGGCCTCTTCTACCTTCCACGCCTGTTTGTCTATCACGCGACGACCACTGACACGGTGAGTCTCGAGCGCTTCGTGATAATGGAGCGCCGGCTATTTGCGATCATGACTCTGGGAGCTACTCTCGCGGCCGTGTTTGGCGTGTCCATGATCGTGGCCGCGCCGGGCTACCTGCAATTCGGATGGTTGCACGTGAAGCTGACGCTGGTCGCTGCTCTGATCGGCTACCACATCTGGTGTCGCGTGCTGATGACGGCCCTGCGCGAAGGTCGCAATACACACTCGCAGCGGTGGTATCGCATGTTCAACGAAGTCCCCGCGCTGCTGCTGCTTGCGATTGTGATCCTGGCCGTCGTGAAGCCTTTCTGAGGGTCTGAGGAGTTGTCGCTGCTGCCCCAGTCCTGGCGCGATTCACCCACCCTGGCCCCCTTTCATTCGCGCATCTTCCGTTGGATCTGGACGGCGAGCCTGGTCTCGAGCTTCGGCAGCCTCATCCAGGCCGTGGGCGCCTCCTGGTTGATGACCTCGATCGCGCCGACACCGGACATGGTCGCTCTCGTCCAGGCCTCGACCACTCTGCCCATCATGCTGCTGTCCCTCCCTTCCGGCGCCACCGCCGATATCTGGGACCGACGGCACGTAATGCTCATCGCCCAGAGCATGATGTTGGTCATTGCGGTGGTACTGACTGTCATTGCGTTCAAGGGCCTGATCACGCCGTGGACGTTGCTGACCCTGACATTCCTCCTGGGTTGCGGCACGGCGCTTTACGGACCCGCGTGGCAATCCTCGGTGGGCGAACAGGTTCCCCGATCCGATCTACCCTCGGCGGTCGCGCTCAACAGCATGGCTTTCAACATCGCACGCACCGCGGGGCCTGCGATCGGCGGAATCATTGTCGCGAACGCGGGGCCTCCAGCGGCATTCCTGGTCAATGCGACGTCCTACGTCGCGCTGCTCATTGTCCTGTCTTTGTGGCGGCGACCGAAACCGGCTCCGTTCCTCCCGCCGGAAAACATGCTCATGGCGATGGGGGCCGGCATTCGCTATGCACGCCTCTCCCCTGACATTCGAACCGTGCTCACTCGCGGCGCCACGTTCGGCATTCTTGGCAGCAGCGTGTGGGCCCTGATGCCCTTGATCGCTCGTGACCTGATCGGAGGCAACGCAGTCACCTACGGCGTGCTGCTTGGCGCCTTCGGCATAGGAGCCGTGATAGGCGCGCTCAGCAGCGCATCATTACGCAAGCGCTACACCAACGAGATCATTGTCCGGGCTTCCACCGCGGGATTCGGGATCGGAACCATGGTGACGGCGATCAGCTCCTGGCACGCGCTGAGCATGGTGGCGCTGATGCTCGGCGGCGCGAGTTGGGTGCTGGCCCTGTCAACATTCAATGTCACCGTGCAGATCTCTTCACCGCGGTGGGTTGTCGGCCGAACCGTGTCCATCTACCAGATGGTGACCTTCGGCGGACTCGCCATTGGCAGTTGGATCACCGGTCTCGTTGCCAAGCATTTCGGCCTGGTCCCGTGCCTGGTGGGCTCCGGCGCCCTGATGGTCGTGTCGGTGTTGCTCGGTCGCAGGCTGCCGCTACGTCAGTTCGAGGGGCTGAACCTCGACCCCTCGCGGACGTGGTCGAGTGAGAGCCGGGCGCAACTCGACCGGCTGATCGACACCGGACCGGTGGTCGTCACAGTCGAATACCGGATCACGCCCGAGGATGCCGAACCCTTCAGGCTGGCCATGCGCGAGTTGAGACGGATACGACGACGTGACGGCGCGAAGCGCTGGTCGCTGATGCAGGACATGGCCGCCCCGGAAATCTGGATCGAGCGCTACCACAGTCCCAACTGGGTGGAGCACTTGAGACGGCATCACCGCTTCACGGTGTCCGATCGCGAGATTGAGCGGAAGGTGCTGGATTTCCACCGGGGCGATGCGGCACCCCATACACGGCACCTGATTGAGCGACGCACGGACGATTCGATGGGCGATCGCAGCGCTACCACCGATCCGCATCTGCCCTCCGGACCGGTCTCCCTGGCTACCTCGGACCCTGCAGAACCCGTGTAAGGCCCATAAGGCCCGCACCCGGCCCGGAGACCTTGCCTGCACCCGCTCCGCCCGCGGACCGCGGCCAGCGGCCCAGCGGGCTGACCGCGCGGCGGACGGACGCGGCCAGCTCAAGCGCACCAGTCGGGTGCAAGTGGCTGTTTTCGCCATATTCTGTGACGGGCCGCTGTTCCCCGCATCCGCACCGTTGCTACGGTGCAGCACTCCCGAACTCTCGATGGTCATGACTACAGCGCGCTCAGTGATACCGCTCCCTGCGGTGTCCGGGAACGACAGTCCCCAGGACAACGCAAGGATGCTGAAGACCTTGCTTGCCACCGTGGACGGCATGGTTTACCGCCGTCGGCTCGACGCTGACTGGACCATGGAGTTCGTCAGCAGCGGCTGCCTGCGTGTAACGGGGCTTCACCCTGGCGACCTTCTCTTCAACAACCGGATCGCCTACGGCGAATTGGTCATTCCCGAGGACCGCTTGTGGGTACGCGAAGCCATCACCTGCGCGGTGGAAGAGGCTCGGTCCTTCGATCTGGAGTACCGGATCGTACATGCTGACGGCAGCACCCGCTGGGTGTGGGAGCGTGGCATCGGGGTAACCGATGAGAACGGCCAACCCATCGCGCTCGAAGGTCTGGTCCAGGACATCACGAAGCGCAAGGGCGCAGAGCAGGCCCTGCGCGAGGCGGAGCGCCGCTATCACGGGTTATTCGACAACGCGATCGAGGGCATTTTCCGCACCACGGTCGAAGGCCATTACCTGGACGCGAATCCCGCACTGGCGCACATCTACGGCTTCGACTCGCCCGAAGAATTGATGCGATCGTTGCGCGACATCGGCACCCAGTTGTATGTCGAGAAGCAGCGCCGCGAAGAGTTCACACACATCATGAAGGCGCGCGGCTCGGTCACGGGCTTCGAGTCGCAGGTGTACCGCAAGAACGGCGACGTCATCTGGATCTCGGAAAACGCGCGAGCGATTTTCGCCGAGGACGGCAGCCCCATTGGCTACGAAGGCACGGTCGAAGACATCACGGAGCGACGTCTCTACCAGGTCAGAATCGAGCACCAGGCCAACTACGACACTCTGACAGGCCTTGCCAACCGCTCCCTGCTGCAGGATCGGCTGCAACAAGCGCTGCTCACGGCAGCCAGCTCGGGCCGCCGGATCGCCGTGGCCTTCGTCGATCTCGACCGCTTCAAATTCATCAACGACAGCCTGGGACACCATGTTGGTGACGAATTGTTGAAGTCCGTCGCCGCCCGGCTCAAGTCCTGCGTACGTGACTGCGACACCGTCGCCCGCCTGGGCGGTGACGAGTTTGTGTTACTCATCAACGGACATACAGGCCCCGACTATGTCCGCCAACTCATGGACAAGATGCTGGCGGCAGTGGCGCAACCGTGGGTCATCGAGCAGGGCGAGTTCCTCGTGAGCTGCAGCATCGGTGTCGCGCTTCATCCGGATGATGGCGAAGAGGCGCTCACGCTGTTGAAACACGCCGACTCAGCCATGTATCGCGCCAAGGACAGCGGCCGGAACAACTTCCAGTTCTTCACGCATGAGCTCAACGCCCTGATGACGGAGCAGCTCGAGTTGGAGACGCACCTGCGCCGCGCGCTCGAGCGCAACCAGTTCGTGCTCCGCTACCAGCCGCGTGTGAACCTGGCTACCGGCCAGATCGTCGGCGCCGAAGCGCTGTTGCGCTGGCGGATACCACAACGGGGCACCGTGGCACCCATGCGATTCATCTGCCTGGCCGAGGAAACCGGGCTCATTGTCCCGATCGGCAAATGGGTGATGCAGACGGCGTGCGCCCAGAACAAGGCCTGGCAGGATGCCGGCTTGCCGCCGATCGTAGTGTCGGTGAATGTGTCACCCCGGCAATTCAGGCACGAAAACCTGGTGCAAACCGTCGCCGAAGTGTTGAATTCAACCGGCCTCGAGCCCCGCTACCTGGAATTGGAGCTGACCGAGAGCATGGTCATGCATGATGCCCCTCAGCTCGTCGCCATGTTGGATCAGCTCAAGGAGCTGGGCGTGAAAATCGCCGTGGACGACTTCGGCACCGGCTATTCGAGCCTGTCGTACCTGAAGCGCTTCCCGGTCGACCGCCTGAAAGTGGATCGCTCGTTTGTTGAGCACATGACGACGGAGGCGGACGATGCAACGATTGTCCGCGCCATCATTGCCCTCGGCCACAACCTTGGACTCAAAGTCGTCGCCGAGGGTGTTGAAACCGCTCAACAGTCGCGCGCGTTGCGCGCCTATCAATGTGACGAGGCGCAGGGCTTCCTGTTTGCCCGAGCCGTCTCCGCGCGCGCGCTGCCGCGCCTGCTCACCAGATCGCGACCCGATCCTCGGGCTTGATATACATCTTGTCGGAGGGCTGCACATTGAACGCGGCATACCAGGCGTCAATGTTGGGTAACGGCCCGTTGACCCGGAAGTAGGACGGGCTGTGCACGTCGGACATGACCAGCTCGCGCAGCGCTCCCTCACGATACTTCGCCCGCCACACCTGCGCCCATGAGAGGAAAAAGCGCTGATCCCCCGTCAAGCCGTCAACAACCGGCGCGGGCTTGCCCTGCAAAGACAGCTGGTAGGCGTGGTAGGCCATGTTGAGGCCGCCCAGGTCACCGATATTTTCCCCGATCGTGTTGGCGCCGTTGACCTTCAGTCCCGGCAAGGCCTCGAACCCGGAGAATTGATTCACGAGCCGCGTGACGCGCCCCTTGAATACATCCGCATCCTTCTGCGTCCACCAATCCTTCAAACTGCCGTCGGGCCCGAACTTGCGGCCCTGGTCATCGAAGCCGTGACCGATCTCGTGGCCGATCACAGCCCCGATCGCTCCGTAGTTCACGGCTGAATCCGCGTTGGGATCAAAAAACGGCGGTTGCAATATGGCCGCTGGAAAGACGATCTCATTGTTCAGCGGGTTGTAGTAGGCATTGATCTCCTGGGGAGTCATCTGCCATTCCTCGCGATCGACGGGCTTGTCCAACCTTGCGACCTGGTAACGCCAGTGCCACAAGGCAGCCCGCCGTGCGTTGCCGACCGGATCGTCGCGCCGCACTTCCAGACCCGAATAATCCTTCCAGCGATCCGGATAGCCGATCTTTGGCGTGAATGTCGCGAGCTTCTCGTGAGCGCGCGACTTCGTCTCCGGCGTCATCCAATCCAACTGGTCGATGCGCTCGCTCAGAGCGGCGCGCAGATTGCCGACCAGCTCCTGCATCTTTGCCTTGGATTCGGCCGGAAAATACTTCGCCACATACACCTGGCCAACCTGCTCACCGAGCGAGTCGTTGACCTCATCGACCGCACGCTTCCACCGGTCGCGCTGCTGCGGCTGACCGCGCATGGTGTGTCCGTAGAATTCGAATCGGGCCGCATCGAAGCGCTTGGGTAGATACGGCGCGTGATCGCTCAGGTAATGGAATGTCAGGTAGGCCTTGAGCGTCGGCAGCGGCGTACGATTGAACAGCGCTGACAGGTCGCGGATGGCCGTCAGCTCGCTCAGGACCAGGTCCTGCCGCGAGCCGATCTCGGCGGCGTCGAAGAACGATTGCCACGCAAAGCCCGGCGCATAGGCAACGAGTTGGGTTTTGGTTCGCGGGTTGTAGGTGGCATCGACATCGCGACGTTGCTCGATGGCCCACTGCAACTTCGCCGCCTCGGTCTCGAACGCCATGATGCCCCGCGCCTTGGCGCCCGGATCCGGCATTCCACCGAGGGAGAGCAGCTGCACGATGTACTCGGTGTATTTGGCCCGAAGCTCCTTGAGCTTCGGATCATCCTTCAGGTAGTAGTCGCGGTCGGGCAGGCCCAGGTGCGACTGGCTGATATACACCGTGTACTGGTCGGGGTTCTTCAGGTCCGGTGGCAGGTCGATGTCGAACAGGGAAGCGAAGCCGGCCGAGCCGAACAGGGTCGCAATGTCTTTGCGCGAGTTGGCGGCGGCAATGCGCTTCAAGTCCTCCTGCACCGGATCGAGTCCCCGTGCCTCGATCCCGGCCTCGTCCATGAAGGCGGCGTAGTAATCCCCGATCTTCTGCGCGGGGCTACCGGGCGCCGGCTGCGAGGTTGCGGCCGACTCGATGATGTCGCGCACCCGGTTCTTCGACAGCTCATCGAGCTGGCTGAACACGGTGTAGCTGGAGCGGTCGGACGGAATCTCGAAATGCTCGTACCAGTTCCCGTTGGCGTACGTGAAGAAGTCGTCTCCCGCCTTGACCTGCGGTTGGCCGGCGGTCAGGTCCAGTCCGAACCCGCCAATGGCAGCAGGAGGCCCCGACGGCGGAGCAGGCATGGGGGGCGTGGGATTGGGGGCGGTAACGGCGGCCAACGGCTTCTCCTGAGCTGGCTTGGAGGTGCAGGCGGCCAATGACAGCACCGCAGCAATTCCGATCAAAGTCCTCGAGCTGACCCACATGGTAGAAAAACCCCTTCCCGTTGTCCTGGCGTAAGGTGAATTAGACGTTGGTCCGGCTGGGCACCGGGTTCGTTCCATCGCGGAGGCGGTTCGTCTTACCGAGTCGCGGGCCAGTACTGCACGAAGCTGCGCCAATCCGGCCTGGCCGGTGCCGCCCCCCCGTCCTGTTCCGTTCCCATGTAAAGAAAGCCGACAATGGCGTCCTTCGACTCGAGGCCCAAGGTCCGCTTGACCTGCTCGTCGTAGGCCGGTCCGCCGGTTTTCCAGACGGCGTTGAAACCGAGTGCGAGAGTGGCATGCAACATGTTTTGTGCCGCGGCTCCCGCGGACAGAATCTGCTCGATCGCCGGGATCTTGCCATCGGGTGTGACAATCGCGGCGACGACCACAATGAGCGGTGCGCGAAACGCTTTGCGTCGTTCACGCTCCAGAGCTTCATCGGAAACCGCAGTCTTTGTCCGACGCAAATGGTCCGCCAGCAAATCGCCGAACTGCGTGCGATCGTCGCTCCTGATCACAATGAATCGCCAGGGCCGCAACAAGCCGTGATCGGCCGCGTGGATGGCAGTCTCGAAAATGAGTCCCAACGCGGCCTCATCCGGCGCAGGCTCTTTCAATGCTCGCGCGGAATAGCGCCGCAACAGGGCTTCGATCGCTTGCATAAACCTGGGTACCTTGATTTGAGAATGGGAAGGCCGAGTATTGTCGCGCAGAATCACCGCGGAAGCAGTTCAGCCATGCAGTTCTCAGTGTCCGACGCAGCCGAGCGCAACAAAGGGCCGATCCTCGAAATTCTCTCCAGGGAGTTTGCGCAGGCCCGGCGAGTCCTGGAAATCGGCAGCGGCACGGGTCAACACGCCCTGCACTTCGCCGCTCACCTGCCGCACCTCGAGTGGCAACCGACTGACATGGGGGAATATCTGCCCGCGCTGCGGGAGCGCCTCGCGCTCGAGGGCCACTCCCGTAATGGGCCATCCAATCTTCGTCCGGTGATCGAACTGGACGTGCGCTCCAAGCCCTGGCCCGTCGACCCCGTTGACGGGATTTTCACCGCCAACACGCTGCACATCATGAGTTGGAGCGCTGTGCAGGAGTTCTTCCGCGGCGTGGGAGAAGTGCTCACCACACCGGGAGTGCTGTGCATCTACGGCCCCTTCCGCTACAACGGCCGCTACACGAGCGACAGTAACGCGGTATTCGATGACTATCTGCGAAAGCGCGACCCCGCGAGCGGGATCCGCGATTTCGAAGCGCTGGACGAGCTGGCGCGCCGGCAAGGGCTGCTTATCGCCGCGGACCACGCAATGCCAGCCAATAATCAGCTGCTGACGTGGAAAAAGGACGTTTAAGGGGACAGCCCAGGTGAAGCCGAGGTAGAGTGCCGCAGTGGACGCAGGCACATTGCGGGAAATCAAAGAGTCGATTCGCACGATTCCGGACTATCCAAAGCCGGGCGTGCAGTTTCGCGACATAACGACCTTGCTGGGCAACGCACGTGCCTTCCGTCGCGTGGTCGACGAGCTAGTCGAGCCATGGACTGCGGCCAAGGTGAATTGCGTTGCAGGCATTGAAGCACGCGGCTTCATTCTAGGCGGTGCCGTGGCGCACCAGCTCGCTGCCGGCTTCGTTCCGATCCGCAAGAAAGGCAAGCTCCCCCACACCACCGTGCGGGTGGTCTACTCACTCGAATACGGACTCGACGAGATGGAGATGCACGAGGACGCGGTTTCCCGCGGCGAGCGCCTCATTCTCGTCGACGATCTCATCGCGACCGGCGGCACGGCAGAGGCGGCCGTGAAGTTGCTGCGCAAACTGGGCGCCGAAATCCTCGGTGCCTGCTTCGTGATCGACCTGCCCGAGCTCGGCGGATCACGCCGACTGGAAGCTCTCGGGGTTCCGGTGCGAACTCTCGTGACCTTCGATGGTCACTAGCAATTCCGTCATAATGCGCGCGCTTTTTTTCGCACTCACCTCTTTCGGAGAACTTCGATGTTCAAGCAAGTTGTTGCCGTTCTTAGTTTGATCCTGCTCGCAGGTCCGGTGCTCGCCGCCGACACTGCGCCCGCCGCGGACCAGTCGGCCGCGGCCCCCGCTGCCAAGAGCGGTAAGAAGCACCACTCGCATCACGGCAAGAAGCATCACAAGGCGACCACGGACACCGCGGCGCCCAAGTAATCAATCGAATCGGAGGCCCGCAACCGCGGGCCTCCCGTGTCGGCGTGCTCCTACAGCACTTGCCGATTCCCCCGCAATACATGCAGGGGTTTCAACTGACAGCTCAAATGTTTCTGCTAGGTTAGCCTGCGTATTCAATTTATTTGTTTCCTTCCCTCGGAGTTGACCATGAAGATGATTGCGGCTTCCATTCCCCTTGCTCTGGTTACCTTGGGCGTGCTGGGCTGTTCCCAGCAGGCGAGCACTTCACCGACAGTGGAACGTCCTGCGGCCCCGGCGGCCAGCAGCAACACGAACACCTTTGGCGAAAGCAGGGAAGAAGCCACCGGTAGCGCGGCCAGCGCACGCGATGCGCAATACGGCGCGGAACCGGCACCGGGCACAGACTCTGCCCCGACTGCCGAGCCGGCCCCGGCGGCGCCGAAGTAGGCGTGTAGGAGGAATCCGACGCGCTTTTCAGTAATCTGGCTCCAAACCGGCAGCGCCGCGGCAGTAGCCGCCGTGGCGCTGCCGGTTCATCATAAGGTATGAGTATTCGCGACCTCACCTCCCTGCTGGCGCTCGTAGTAGGCATGCTACTGGTCCTGGCGGCCTGAACACGGAGACGGACCATGCTAGAGCGCACAGCCGCGCAGAGTGCGGCGCTGGCCGAAGAACTGCGCAATGTCGTGCGCCAGGCGGAAAAGCTCGTAACCGCGCTCAGTGAGGATCGCGCCGAAGCCATGGTCGAGCTGCGGGAGCGGGTCAGCGCTGCCTTGGGCGAGGCCAAAAAGAAGCTGGCGGATTTCGAAGTACAGGCCCGTGAGCTCAAAGACACGGCCGGCGCTGCTGTTGATGATTATGTCCAGGAAAATCCATGGACAGCGGTTGGTTTCAGCGCCGCAATCGGGCTGCTGCTGGGATCGTGGCTGGCATCCGATGGCGGCCGTGAGTAGCAGTGCTGAAGATCGGATGCGGGAACTGTCCGCCCTGTCCAATCACCTGCAGACCCTTTCGGAACAGGAAAAATCGCAGCTCGCGCGCACCTTGCACGACGAGCTCGGCGGCCTGCTGACCGCGGCCAAGATGGACCTGTCCTGGCTGCAATCGCGGCTCGAGGGCGTGGCCATCCAGGAGCGCCTGGCCCAGTTGGGCGGTGTGCTCGATGAAGCCATGGATCTCAAGCGCCGCGTGGTCGAAGAGCTGCGCCCCTCGTTGCTCGATCATTTCGGCCTGCCCACGGCATTGCGTGCATACGTCGAATCGACCACCGCGAAGGCGGGGCTGACTTCACAGATAACCGTCGAGCACACCTGCGAATCGATGTCCAAGGAAGCGGCCATCTCGCTATTTCGCGTTGTGCAGGAAGGCCTGTCCAACATCGTGCGGCATGCACGTGCGCAGACCGTCAAGTTGGAGTTGACAGGCGACGAGCGTCATTGTGTCGTGTCACTGACCGACGACGGTCAGGGATTCGACGCGGGCAACCCACAATTTCGCTGGTCGCACGGCTTGATGGGAATGCGTCAGCGCGTGGAGTCGTTGGGCGGGCAGCTCGATGTTGATTCGCAAGTTGGCGCCGGCACCCGGGTGCGCGTCACGGTTCCAGTTTCGCGCCAGTAGCTCAGTGACTCGCCTGGGGCGGCGTCCACTTGGAATGTCCGTCCACCACTACCGCCTTCAGCAACGCGATGTCACGCATCTTATCCAGGAAGTAATCCGCACCGGCCGCGAAGCAATGGTCGCGGACGAAATCCGACGCGTAGTTGGTCAGCACCACAATGAGCGGTTGCGCATCAGGTGGATAGAGCTGACGTGCGTAGCGGATAACAGCAACACCGTTGCCTTCAGCAAGCTCGATATCGACGACGAGCACATCAAACGCGCCGGCCTGCAGACGCGACACAGCTTCCGCCTGCGTCGTAGCTTGCGCGGCTACTTCAATTCGTCCGGGTTCCGATAACAGATCAATCAGGCGCCGCGTCAGGACCACAGAATCCTCGATGAGGAGAATTCGGCGTTCGGCGGATTGGCTGCTGCTCTCATCCGGGGACTGTACTCCCGCAATGCCCATGGCGCCTACTGCAGCAGGTTGTTCTTGATGGCGTAGTACGTGATGTCAGCGTTGGTCTTCATACTCATCTTCTCCAGGATCCGGGTGCGGTAAGTGCTGACAGTCTTCACGCTCAGAAACAACTTGGCTGCGATTTCCGACACACTCTTACCTTCGGCGAGCTTGCAGAAGATCTGAAACTCCCGTTCGGACAGCACACTGTGCCGGGGCTCACCCGGCGCACCCTGCATGCCGCTCACGAGCATTTCCGCAAGCTCCGGACTGACGTAGCGCCCACCCCGCACCGCGGCACGGATCGCCCGGCACAGCTCGGAATCGTCGGCAGTCTTGCTGACGAAGCCGCTCGCTCCGGCACGCAGCACATTCAGGCCGTACTGATTTTCCGGGTAGGAGCTGAGCACCAGGGTGGCCACGGTCTCGTGGTGCGTCTTGATCTGCCGCAACACATCCAGCCCCGACATATCGGGCAGCGACAGGTCGAGCAGTAGGACGTCGCACTGTGCAGCGCGCAACAGGGCAAGGGCCTCACGACCCGACTTGGCCTCACCGGCCCAGGCGAAATCCGACTGACCCTCAATGATCTGCTTCAGCCCGATGCGAACGAGCTGGTGATCGTCTACTACTGCAACTCGTGTAGCGGGCATGGCACCCTTTGTGCGCTTCTCGTCATACCTAAGGTACGCGCTCCGGCCCAGCTATCGATGTGGGAGCTGGAGAGACCCCCAAGTAAAGCTGGCCCGATGTCCTGTAGGAATCGTCCTACAAGATATTAGCGCGCAGAGTCCTGAGCGCCCACTGCCTCGTCCTTGGCAGCCTCTGCGTCGGTCGTTTCCTTCCCTGTATAGGTCTCGAGGCGGTTATACAGCGTCTTGAGGCTAACCCCCAGAATCTCTGCTGCCTTGCGCTTCACGTGTCCGCAATAGGCAAGCGTGGCCATGGTCACTCGCCGCTCGACTTCTTCCAACGGCGTACCGACCCGGATAGTGATCGTCGTCCCGTCATCAGGCTTGGGAGCTGTGTCGCTGACAGCAACATCGAACTCGATGACGTCGTCCGCCATGATGAACGTCCGCTGCACATAGTTCTTCAACTCCCGCACATTGCCCGGCCACGGGTGTTGGTACAGGCGGACCAGCGCATCGCGCGAGAAGGTCTTGTTGGTGCCTTCGGTGCGATTCAGGTCGTCCAGGAAGAACTGCGCCAGTTGCTCGATGTCCGTGCCGCGATCGCGCAGGGGCGGCAGCCGGATCGGAAACACGTTGAGCCGGTGATACAGGTCCTCGCGCAACTTGCCATCGGCAACCGCTTTTTCGGGCTCGCGATTGGTCGCGCAGATGACCCGCACCTCACTGGCGATCGTCTGCGTTCCGCCGACGCGCATGACGGTGCCGGTCTCCAGCACGCGCAGGAGTTTGACCTGCAGCTCCATCGGCATCTCGGTGATCTCATCGAGGAAGATGGTGCCGCCGTTGGCCCGCTCGAAGAATCCTTTGTGCTGCCGGTCCGCGCCGGTGAAGCTGCCGCGCTCGTGACCGAACAGCTCGCTCTCTATGAGCTGCGGCGCCACGGCTCCGCAATTGAGCGGCAGGAACGCCGCGTCACGGCGCCGGGACAGCTCGTGAACAGTAGCGGCGGCCAGCTCTTTGCCCGTACCGCTCTCGCCGATCAACATAACGGTGGCCGAGGTTGGCGCCACGCGGCTGAGCTGGTCATACAACACCTGCATCCGCGGTGAGCTGCCCAGGATCCGGCCGAAACGGCCAAGCTTACGCAGCTCTTCGCGCAGCTCCCCAATCTCGTGCTGCAAAGCTGAAGCCTTCTTCGCATGTCGCAGGACGGCCTGGACGCGATCGAGATCGGCGGGCTTCACCAGGTAATCGCTGGCACCCGCTCGCAGTGCAGCAACGGCACTGTCTACGGTAGCGTGCCCTGTCACGACAATGACTTCCGTCGCCTCGGGCTTGTCGAGCTCCCGGACGATCTCTATTCCCTCGCCATCCGGCAGGCGCAGGTCGGTCAGCAGCACATCAGGGCGCTGGCGACCCAGCTCAATCCGCGCGTCCCGGACACTGTGGGCCCGGGCTACGGTGAAGCCCTCCATGCGCGCAACTTCCTGCAACCAGTCCACGACATCCGGGTCATCGTCGACAATCAGAGCATGTGCCATTTAGTCCTCATGAGCGGGAACGATAGATGCGTCACTCCACTAACGTAAAGCTGCCGGGAGGGTTGCGAAGATGGGCTGGATTATCAGCTTTCTGGCTATCGGCGTCGTGGCCCTGGGTGCCGGGCACGATCGGAGGCGACGACGGGAGCGTTTAAGGGTAGCACGCCCCGAGATCGCACGCTGGGAAGAGGAAGGCGGCGCCGTTCCGGGCGAGCCTGACCGACCGGCCACCAAGACAACGCAGTCAACAACGCACTGACGCCGCTATAGATCCACAGTGCCCGGTGATGGCCGACTCAACGGCAGCCCGGAGATGGTGCTCGCCAAAATTGAAGTCACCATGACAACCAGCGTGACGCCCGCCAGTTGACGAGCGTAGGGCGCGCTGAGCCCGTGATTTAGAGAGAAGGCGAGGCAGTACAGCGAGGCGACCCCCCGCCCGGCAAACAAGGCCACGCCGCGCCACTGGGTCTCGGGCATCACCGTGCCACCCAGCCCCAGGCGAACCGCCAACGGCCGGATGATGAGTATCAACACGGCGGCGAATACGAGCATCCACCATTTGTAATCGATGCTCGCAACCAAAGAGCCCAGCAGGACCACAATGACGAGCCAGCAGTAGCGCTCGATGCGGCCGGCGATTTTCAAAACCCGGGGCATCAGCGGCCGGTTGCGCAACGGCCGTCGCAAGCGACCACCGTGCGACAGCGCAACTCCGGCAACGAACACGGCGAGGAAACCGTCTGTATGAATCGCCTGCGCGGCTCCATAGACCAGCGCCGCGGTGGCAAACACCATGGCCTCTTCGAGAAAGTCGGCCTGGCGCTCCGGATCGAGCAGCTTGATCCAGCGAGCCATGACCGTGCCGATCACCGAGCCTACGGCCAACCCACCCGTGGCCGCCCATAGAGCCGCGAGTGAGACGGAGCTCAAGCTCCCGGATTCGGAGTCGTTCAGTCCCATCAAGCCCAGGACGAGCAACACCAGCGCCGCAGCCAGGCCATTGTTGATACCGCTTTCCGCAGCCAGGATGAACGCGGGGGAATCCTGCTCGGTATCCGGTTGGGATGAGCTGTCGGAGGCCAGCACCGAATCGGTTGGCGCAATGACGGCACCCAGCAGCAGGGACTCGGCCAGAGTCATATCGAAAATCAGGTGGGCCGCGGCGGCAGCCAGAGCAACAGTCGCCAGCGTGGTGAGCGTCGAGAGCCGTAGAGGTATGCGCCAATTGCGCCATTCGAGCGGCATGCGCAACCGCAGTCCCAGGCAGAACAGACAGGTCAGCAGTGCGACTTCGCTGAGGGTCTCAATCAGCGTGCCATCTTCGGTCAGCGCCGGGCGAATCAGCCGCAAACCCAGCGGGCCCAGCAGAAATCCAACCGCGAGTGCGGCCACACCGGCGTGGGTCGGACGCCGGGTCACAGACAGATCGATTCTATGGCCGGGCGTCGCCACCGGTGCTCACGGCCATCGGGCCGCCCTGAAGCGAATCGCCACGAAGCACACTCATTTGATCGTGATCGCTCATCAAGTCCTCGAACTGGCGTAGGACCACCTGCCGCACGAACTCCGGCAGAGGATCATCCAATGCATTCCGGTATACCTCAAGAGCGTGATCCTCGCCATGCTCACACTCATCAACCAGCGCGACGTCGTTGTTTTGCGTCAGGGCGACGTGGAGATTTGCCCAGCCACGCCGCGGTCCCCCGGGCAACTTGCCGCACTCACGCGGATCGCCACCGAGCTGTGCAATCAACTCACGCAGCTCTTCGGCCGCGACCGAATGGCGGCTCGACCGGCTGGCAAACATCTTCTTCAGCACATCGGCCTGCGCGCGCTCCGCGCAGGCCATGAAGCCGTGTTCACTGTTCCTTGTAACCGCCATCAGCTCGCTGAGGGTCACTATGGTGTAACGGTGGTTCATGTCTTAACACCTCGACATCGGCGCGTGTGTAGTGTGAGCGGATTTGCCCCAGATGGGGGCAATTTTTTTGAGTTGGAAGGGCTTGAGCATTCACCGTGCCCGAGATCGCAAAATAGTTGCGGACGACAGTGCACGAGTGAGCGGAATTTTTTTCACGCCGCGTCCGCGCGCACGTACGAATTACATGTCGATTCGTGCGAAAAAGAGGTGTTTTTCAGGCTTCCGGTTGCCGCGAGGGAGTCATCGCGGCCGCCCCGGAACTGGCATACCCGTTGCATGTCCGCGGGGACGCGGGTTGCGATACGCCCTGCGTTGATGAGTTTCGTGCCATCGCTTTTTTACAAGGGCGGTGGCGCTTGCCGAAGACCCCCCGTTTGGCGGGCTGTGGTGCGACCAGCCCGCTCCTTTTTTTGAGCTGTGACTTTTTTAGCTTCGACCGTGGTGGGCGAGACGCCGGACCATTGGCACGAACGTGTTGAAGTCAACAGGCTTGGGAACGTGCAGATCGAAGCCGGCGTCCATCGCCGCCTCCACATCGCTGCTCGATGCATACCCCGTCACCGCAATAGCCAACATCTGGCGACCTGATTGCAGCCGGCGCAGCCGGCGCATGAGCGAATAGCCGTCCTCATCCGGCATTCCGATGTCGGTCACAATGATGTCGAAGTGCGCGCCGGTCTCTTGAAGCTTTTCGAAGGCCGCGATCGCCGAGTCCGATACCGTGACGCGCGCGCCCTCCAGCTTCAATGTCTCTGCAACAACACTGCGGGCGTCGGGCTCATCATCCACCACCAGGATGGACAGTCCACCCAGGCTCGCCCGCCCGAACGCAGACTCCGGATCGCCCGCGCCCTGCGCCTCCGGCGTCCGCCAAGGCTGGCGAGCAGGGAAACGGGCCACGAATCTCGCGCCTCTGCCCACACCGGCACTCTCAGCCGAGACCGTGCCACCATGCAAGGTCACGATCTCGCGCACGAGCGCCAATCCCAAGCCCAGTCCACCGGAGTGTCGGGTACTGGAGCTGTCGCCCTGCCTGAACCTATCAAACACATGGGGCAGCAGCTCGGGCGCGATGCCCTGCCCGGTATCTTCGACACTGAGTTGCGCAAAGCCCTCGACGTTGCACAGGCGGAGGTAGATCTGCCCGCCGGCGCTGGTGAATTTCACGGCATTCGACAACAGGTTGGTCACAACTTGTTGCAGGCGGTCCGGATCGCCGCGCAACTGGCCCGCACCCTGCTCGAAATCAGCGTGCAGGGTGAGACCCCTGGCGGCCGCGGACGGGCGGGCCAGGTCGAGAGCTGCGGCAACGACCTTCGCCAGTTGCATGGGACGGGCTTCGACCCGCAACTTGCCCGCCTCAATCCGACCCAGGTCCAGCAAATCATTGACCATTTTCAGTTGCGCGCGCGCACTGTGCTCGATGCGGGGCGTGATGGCGGCGACCTCCGGATCATCGGGCCGCTTGAGCGCGAGAATGCGGTTCCAACCCAGGATGGCATTCAAGGGCGAGCGCAACTCGTGCGAGAACACCGACAGGAACAGATCCTTTCCCCGGTTCGCGGCTTCCGCTTCCGAGCGCAGGCGGCGCTCGTTCTCCAGGGCGGCGGCGCGCTCGGCGGCTTGATTGGCCTGGGCCTTGCGCTCCTCGCTGATGTTGCGCGAAGTAAGGATGAGCGAACGGCGATTACCACCGTCGTTGCGGGACCGGCCATGCAACGCAATCCACTGCGTGTTGCCGTCGGGCCAGACCGCCTGCAACACCAGCTCGAAATCGGCGCCACCTGCCAACGCTGAACGGACGGCATCGGCAAGAGCCGCGCGCTGGCCGGGCACGATCCGTTGCTCCAATCCCTGCAAATCAAACTGGGCATCGGGTGCCCAGCCGAATTCCGCCTTGAATTGTGAATTTGCGCGGCCTTGCGCGGTCTGACTCTCGAGCACGCAAAAACCCAGCCGCGCGGCAGCGACAATCAGTTCCAGCTCATCCAGGCGGCGGGCGGTGAGCGTGGCGGAACCCGCTCCCGGCTCGGGAGTTGATGTCATACCGTTTGCACTGGATGTCGCAACAGCAGCAGTACGGTGGTTATTACACACCGTTGCAAGTTCTCCGCCGGAGAATGAGCCTGAAGGCACAAGATGGCACGGTCGTCCCCCTGATGGGCGTACGCCGCGCCCGGTAACTTTGGCATGGCTGTTGCTGCGTCTGGTCGATCGCTTTGTCGAGGATTCTCGGAATGTCCAATGCCGTAATGGGACTGCGCCTGAAGCAGCAGCTCACCCTCACACCGCGACTGCAGCAGTCGGTCAAACTCCTGCAGTTGTCGGCCCTGGAGTGTGTGCAAGAACTGCACCAGGCGATCGCACAGAACCCATTCCTCGAGGAAACCGCGGAAAGTGGCTCGGAGGGCGCGGAAACGCGTACTGAAGGCGAGGAAGGCTCGTCTTCCGACGAGAGCTCACGCAGCGAGCTGGATTTCTCGGGACAGGGTTCGGGCGGCCAGGGAGGTGGTGAAGACACACCGGACTGGACCGAATGGACGGCCTCGCCGGCCACCTTGCACGATTCTCTGCATGAACAGCTGCTGCTCCTCGGCCTGACCGAGCGCGACTACCTGCTGGCCAACCTGGTCGTGGACGCGCTCGATGAAGACGGTTTCCTACGCCAGCCGCTGGAAGAGATCCGCCAATTCGCCCCGGGGGCGGAAACTGCTGAGATCGAGACTGCGCTACGCATCGTTCAAACGCTCGAGCCGAGTGGCATCGGAGCCCGTGATCTGGGCGAGTGCCTGGCGTTGCAACTCCACGTTCTCGATCAGGACACTCCGGGTCGTTCGCTGGCGCTCGACATCGTACAGACCCACCTCAGTCTGCTGGCCGCGCGCGACAACACGCGCCTGCTCGAAGCGCTGAATTGTTCGGAGGATGACCTCAGGGTCGCCATGGATCTGATCCGCAGCCTGGATCCACGCCCAGGCTCCAAGGTGGGCACATTCGAGCCGCGCGCCATTGTTCCGGACGTGGTCGTCCGGAAAGACAAGAAGCGCTGGGCGGTGAGCATCAACGCCGCCATCTATCCCCGCATCCGGGTAAACCAACAGTACGCGGATTATTTCAGGCAGGCGCGCGATGGCGAGACGGCATCGCTTGCCCAACATCTGCAGGAAGCGCGCTGGCTGGTTCGCAATCTCGAGCAGCGGTTCCTGACGATTCAACGTGTCGCGGAGGCGGTTGTCGCACGACAACGCAACTTCTTCGAATACGGCGATCTGGCCATGCGCCCGCTGACCCTGAGAGAAATTGCCGATGAGCTGGGGCTCCACGAGTCCACTGTCTCGCGCGCAACCAGCCACAAGTACATGGCCACCCCGCGAGGTGTAGTCGCCTTCAAGCGATTCTTCTCACGACAGTTGGCTACCACCAGCGGTGGCTCCTGCTCCGCGACGGCGATCCGCGCGCTGTTGCGCGAATTCATTGCCGCCGAAGATCGGCGCAATCCCCTGTCCGACGTGCAGTTGACTGAGTTGCTGGCGGTTCGGGGAGTGAAGGTAGCGCGCCGGACCGTAACCAAGTACCGCCGCTCGATGTTGCTACCGGCGGTGGATTTCCGCCGCGCCTGAAAGCGCGGCGGACCCCCACCTCAACGCTGTAGCGGCCGCGCTCCCTGCGCGAACCGACCCGACGCATCACTGAATACAATCTCGACACGACGGTTCTGCTGACGTCCCTCGGCAGTGTCGTTGCTGGCAACCGGGTACGCCTTGCCGCGACCCAATGTCTGCAATTGATCAGCCGAAATGCCGCGCGACTGCAATTCAGTCGCGACAGCGCGAGCCCGCCGCTCCGACAAACCCTCGTTGTATTCGTCAGAGCCCCGGCTGTCCGTGTGCCCTTCGATGAGGATCTTGGTCTGCGGGCTGGAGCTCAGGAAGGTCGCCAGCCGGTTCATTGCAAGAGTGGCACCCGGCTTCAAGGTAGCTTGCCCGGTATCGAACAGCACATCTCCCAGCGTTACCACCACGCCCCGGTCGGTCTGCTTGGCTTGCAGATCGGCCAGCTGCTGTTGGGCATTGGCGAGTTGGGCCTGAGCGGCGGCTGTCTGGTCACGGGCGTTTGCCGCCTGCGCCTGTGCGTTGTTGGCCTCGCGCGCACGCGAGTCCATGAGGATCTTGTTGCGCTCTCCTTCAGCCTGCGCCACTTCCTGGCGCGAGTGCGCCTCTGACACGCGCGCCTCGCCGGCCTCCGCGTGACGCTTTGCAAGATACGCATAATGATCAACCACGGCGGGGGGTTGCTTTTGCTGCAGCGCGGTTTCCGCCTGCTGCATCGACTTGCGGGCGGCTTCCAGGTCCCTGCCAGCCGCTTGTTGCGCCAGCGGGTCCTGGGTCAGCTTTTGCACCTCGGCACGCGCCTGTTCGAGCTGCTCACTGCGCTGCGGAGCACTCGCGCAAGCGGCGATAGTCGCGGCCACCGCCGCGGCCACTAGTAACTTTTTCATATCCAACTCCTTATTAATTCGGGTTGGCCGGGACGGAGCCCCGAGCCGATTCCTGACGCAGCGTCTCGTTGCCCTGAGCCACCTCATGAGCAGAACGCTGTGCCTCGCCCGCCGCGGCGCGCGCACTCGCAACATCGGCATCCGCAGCAGCGGCTTCCGCGTAGCGACGTGCTTCGTCGTATTTCTTCTCGGCGTTGGCTTTGTCCGCGTTGCTCAATTCATCGTGAGCACGCTGTAGATCGGCTGCCGCATAGCGCTGCGCCCCCGATCTGTCAGCCTGCTCGATGAGCGTACGCGCCCGAGTCATCTCGTCCGTCGGCTGTGGGCCTTGTGTGGCGCAGCCCCCGGCGATACCGCACAAGAGCGCGGCTACCGGTATTAAAGTTAGTCGTAATGACATGATTCTCCCCTTGAGGGTTTCCTACAAACTCGTGGGAGATCATGGCGAGAGTACGGTCAGGGCACTGTCAGCCGGGAACGGCTTCTCGGTACGGATAGGCTTGTTGGCGCGTAGGAGTTCTCCGACCGGCCGAGCGGCAACTGCCAACTCGAGCGGGTGCGCGCCAGGCTCATTGCATAAGCCAGCGCAGCATGTCTGTCGGTGAAACTGGCCACCGGCTCCGACGCAGAGCCTCGCAGGACGTCCCAACGGTCGTCATTGACGGCGCACACCCGATATACCGCGCCCCCTTCGGCTCCCCTGGCAGTTTCGGTCTGTCTCATGCTGCACCTGTATGGATACATCCCTAACGGGACAATGTCTTGGATGGACAAGGTCTTGGACCCGGTCTGTCCTGCAAGGAACGCTCCTGGAGGGCCTAAGGTCCATAAGGGACGGTCTTGTAGGACAACTCTTACAACAGCTCGGGAGTCTTCCGGCCCCCTCCGTCGTCCCCTTCCGACTTTGCCGCGAAGCCGCAGCAAGTACCTTGCCGTTACACAGTGGCTCACAGGTGGCAAGCAAATGGTGACTGACGACATGGTGGCCCTCGTGCCCCAACTGCATACCTTCGCGCGATCCCTGACCCGAGACGGCGTGCGCGCCGAGGACCTCGTGCAGGAAGCTTTGATGCGCGCCATTCACAACATCCATCGCTTCCGGCCGGGCACCAACCTCAAAGCCTGGCTGTTCACGATTGTGCGCAATGAGCACTATTCACAACTGCGACGCCGGAAGTTCGAGGCCCATGGGGTCGACACGGACCTGTTGCCCGAGCCCAGCGTGCCGCCGGATCACGATGGCAAGCTGGAGCTGCGGGATTTGAACCGGGCCCTCGCCTCGCTGTCCGCCGGGCAGCGAACCGCTCTGATCCTGGTCAGTGCGAGCGGCTTCTCTTATGAAGAAGCGGCAGCGATTTGCGGATGCGCGGTAGGGACTATCAAGAGCCGCGTCGCGCGGGCTCGCGAAACGCTCTTACAAATGCTCGACGGCACATTGCCGATTCCAGAGACCGAGGTTGAAGAGGAGTTCACGGTCAATACACGTATGCCGCGTCCGCGCGTCAACATGCAGACTTCGCTCGGAGCCGCAGCGGCTTGACCCTTGTTAGCTGCGCGCAGCTAGCCGACGCGCTCGGCTAGCTGGCGCAGCGCCGGTCCAGTGACCCGGAAGGTCGTCCATTCATCCATCGGAACCGCACCCAGGTTGCGATAGAAACGGATGGACGGCTCATTCCAATCCAGTACCGCCCATTCCAACCGACCGCACCCCCGGCTGACCGCGGTGCCCGCCAGCCAACTCAGCAGACGGCGGCCCACGCCATGGCCGCGCGCTTCGGGGCGCACGTATAGATCCTCGAGATAAATTCCGGGCTGGCCCAGGAAGGTCGAAAAGTTGTGGAAGAACAGCGCGAACCCCACCGGCTCGCCCTGCAAACACGCCAACACGACCTCGGCGTAACGACGGGCGCCAAACAGCCCTTCGCGCAGTTTCGCCTCCGTAGCGACCACCTCGTGTTCCAGACGCTCGTATTTCGCGAGGTCGCGAATGAACTGCAGGATGGCGGGCACATCGCTTTCGTCCGCGGGGCGCACGGTGATCGGATCGCTCATTTGAATTTTCAACCTGTGCTCTGCAAGCCTTGGGCAATACCGCTGATACTGGCAAGGAGTGCCTCGAAGAGATCCCGGTCCCGGCGATCGGCGGCACGCCAGCGCTGCAACAGGTCGACCTGCATCAGATTCATGGGATCGACGTAGGGATTTCGCAGGCGGATGGACCGTTGCAACGTCGGCTCCGAATCCAACAGCGTCTTGGACCCCTTTATGGCCAGAACGTGCTCGCACGCCGCGTTGTACTCGCTACGTATCCGTGGAAAAAATCGGCGCAGGGCGCTGGGTGCCAGGATGTCGTAGGCCAGCGCAATCTCCAGATCCGTCCGGGCCAGCAGCGTCTCGATGTCATCAATCAGATTGCGCAGAAAGAACCAGTTTGCGTACGCATCGCGAAGCTGCCCGAGGCCGCATTCGGCAATGGCCGCTTGCAGACCCGTGCCTGCCCCGTACCAACCTGGAATCATGTGGCGGGTCTGTGTCCAGGCAAATACCCAGGGCACGGGCAGCAGGCCTCGCAAACCCTCAGTCTCCGTACGATGCACAGGACGCGAGCCGATCTGCATGCGCTCGATGACATCGATTGGGGTTACTGCCCGGAAGTAGTCGTAAAAATCGCTCTCCGCATAGACCAACTCGCGATAGGCATCGCGACTGGCATGCGCAATGGTTGTCGCACACTTGAGATGGGTTGGAGCATCAGCGGCAAGCATTCCGCGCTGGGCGGCGGACGTTGCCAGCGCAAGCGCGCTGAACGCCCTCTCCAGAGTCCGCATCGCAATTGGGCGTAACCCATAGCTCTGTTGCACGGCCTCGCCCTGATCGGTCAGGCGCAGCACCCCGTTGACAGCTCCTGCCGGCGCCGCTCTGACCAAGGCGTCGATGCGGCCTCCGCCACGCGCAAGACTTCCGCCCCGTGCGTGGAATACAACGTGGCGCTCATCTGCGGCAGCGAGGGCTTGCGCAAGTGCGCGTTGCGCCTGATGGGTCGCAAACCGTGACGCGCACAGGCCCCCTTCCTTGTTCCCGTCCGAATATCCGATCAACACACATTGCGTGCGTCCGTGTGCTTCGAGATGCCGGCGGTACAAGGGATCGGCCAGAAGCTCCTGCATCGTTTCGCCACATCGCTCCAGGGCATCGAGCGACTCGAATTGAGGAGCGATATCGAGTGCAACCTCGCCGGTATGCTTGTCGTAGGCCTCCGCCCAACGAGCCAACAGCAACGCTGCCAGGATATCGTCGGCGCCCGTGGCACCACTGACGATGAAGTAACCTACCGCGGCCGGCCCATAGCGATGCCTACCCTGCATGATCGCGTCAAACACGGCCAGCGTCCGCTTACCTAGTGCGTCCAGCTCAACACTGGGGCCCCGGTCCTTGCCCAACGCATCGACCAGCAACTTGCGCCGTTCTGCGCTCGACCGTCGCAGCCAGTCGGGATCATCCAGGCCGCGAGACACCACATCGTGCAGCACCGAGGCATGTTGGCGAACATCCAGTGTCGCCAGGTGAAAGCCGAAAGTATCTATGCGACGCAGCAGGCGCTGCACATAGAACAACCCAGCATGAGCTCCTTTGTTGGCCTGAAGGCTCGTGGCCACGAGCCGCACGTCCGCACGGAATTGGCGAATATTCTGGTAGCCATTGGGCCGACCGTCGTACGTGTGACGTAAACGCTCACCGATTTGCGCAAAGAACACTCGATACGGCATCCGGTCATGGCGCGCCGGCGTAATTGCCCGGGCACCCGGCAGGAGCACCATGTACTCCTCGATCCGCTTGGAAAGCTCAGGCGAAACCTTTGTCCGGCTGGCGCTTTGCGACAAACGCTGCGCCAGAGTCTGGCAATCCTTGAAGTAGGCGTTGACAATGACCCGTTGTTGCCGGGCCAGCGTTTCGCGAATGGTTTTCGCATGGACGTCGGGATTTCCGTCCATGTCGCCGCCGACCCAGGACCCGAAATGCAGCAGAGCGGGAAACTCGATCGAATCCGCCGGCGCCCCGTAAACCTTCTCCAGCGCCTGCGCAATTTCCTCGTAAAACGCCGGCACCACCCGATACAGAATCTCGATGAGGTAGAAAAGGACGTTCTCGCGCTCGTCCGCCACCGTCAGCTTTTCCCGCGGATGGTCCTCGGTCTGCCAACCCGCCGTCAGCTCGATGCGAATGCTGCTCCAGAGTCGCCGCGCTTCATTCGGAGTTAGTGTCGGATCCAGCCTGTCCAGCAGGTGTTGGGCGACACGCTGCTGTTTGGTCAGGATCGTCTGCCGCGTCGACTCGGTCGGATGCGCCATGAACACCGGTTCGATGCGCAGCGCCGCGAGCAGATCCAGTACTTCCTTGAGAGTCACGCCGCGGGACTTGAGCGCCGCGATGGCGTCTTCCACACCGCCAGGCTGCGGCCGCTGGGCATCCTTCACGAAATACTGACGCCGCCGACGGATGCGGTGCACCTTCTCCGCCAGGTTCACGACCTGAAACCAGGTCAGGAACGCGCGCACGAGATCCCGTGCCAACGCAGGCGGACGACCGCGCACGCGCGCTGCCAACTCGAGCGCCGACTTCTCTTCGCCGTCCCGACGTTGAATGGCGGCTACGCGATCGTGTTCGACCAGGTCGAATAGTTGCTGGCCGCCCTGCTCCATGAGGATATCGCCCACGAGCGCGCCGAGCGCATGAACGTCGTCGCGCAACGCTTCATGCTTGGGCGGAAAATGGATGTCACTTCGGCTCATGTCATGCGCTTCGCGCAGGACTTACGGGCTTCGCGAAGACGCGAAGCCCGTCCGAATGGCCGGCGCTGCGCGCCGGACGGAATGCTCACTCTGGCCATGTGCGCGCATTCGCGTCGAAATCACTCCGCTGCACACGGACCACACAAAATCGCTGTCCCGTGGGCGCTTCCATCACCCACCACGTGCGCACCTGAGCGACGCGCTTCGCTCCCAGCTTTTCCAGTCGCTTCACTTCAGCTTCAATGTCGTCTGCTTCAATGTCGAGGTGTACGCGACTGGGATGTTCGACTTTCTGCACTTCGATGTGCAGGTCGTCGGAGGGCGTGTCCAGCAGCCTGTAGCCGGTGTCTTCCGCGCTCGACGACTGTTTCAGCGGGTACCCCAGCGCCTGGCTCCAGAAGCGCGCGGCCTGATCCATGTCGTCCGTGCGACAGTCGATGATGAACCCGGCAAGTCGGCTTTTGTGCATGGAATTCTCCTTCGACGAGTCGAGCAGTCTATCAGCCCGCCAGCAGCACCGATTCCGCCCGCGCCAGATCCTCGGGCTGACCATAAATCACCACGATGTCCCCGTCGCGCAATACCGTGTCCCCGGCCGGCTCACGCCCCAGGATTCCCTGCCGCCGCACGCCCGTAAACGTAACCTCCATGCCTCGGCTACGCACATCGTGCAACGTGCGACCAACCGCCCACGCTCCGGGCGGAATTACGATCGACTTCAGTTCCTCTCGCTGGTCGAGAGACTCGTCGAATACCGGCGTATCGCCCCTGGGGACAATGGTGCGCAGAACCGCATAACGGTTCTTGCGAACATCCTCAATAGCACGCATGACGCGCGGACCCGGAACATGCAGGAGCATCAACACGTGGGATACCAGCATCAGGCTGGCCTCAAACGTCTCGGGCACAACATCCGTCGCGCCCGCCGCCTGCAGATCCTTCAGCCGCGCATCGTCCTGAGTGCGGACCAGGACAGGCACCTGCGGACGAAGCCTACGGATGCTGTGCAGAATTCCTATCGACGTATGAGGATCGGCAAAGCTGATGACAACCGCACTCGCGTGGTCGAGGCCGGCCTTCGAGAGCATCTCCTCGTCGGACGAATCTCCATACATCACCGCATCGCCCGCTTGGCGAGCCGCCCGAATCCGGCCGGGGTCAAGATCGAGTGCGATGTACTCGAATCCCTGTGACTCGAGAACGCGCCCGATGTTCTGACCTACACGCCCAAAGCCACACAGAATGACGTGCTCGCGTTGTGCGATCTCACTCGTGGCCAGGTCCTCACGCTGGATCGCGGTACCCGGAGGCCCCTGCTCCCGCAACAGGAAGCGCGCGATCCGCTTGTTGTTGTTGAGCACGAACGGACTCAACACCATCGACAGCACCAGGGCCACGAGCAACGGCTCGCCGAGCTGCCCCGGAATCAGCCCGGACTGCAGGCCGATGGTGCACAGTGCGACCCCGAATTCCCCGCCGATTGAAATCACGATTCCGGTGCGTATCGCCTTGAATCGCGTCTCCGTGAAGGGCCGCGCCACCAGTGCGGCCACCGTCGCCTTGATCACATACATGCCCACGAGGATGGTCGATACCAACCCCAGGCCTGCGACCAACAAGTGCACATCCAGCAACATGCCCACCGAGATGAAGAACATGCCGAGGAGGATGTCGCGAAACGGGCGGATGGCCGACTCGATCTGATGGCGGTATTCGGTTTCCGCCAGCATCATTCCCGAGAGAAAGGCGCCGAGGGCCAGCGACAAGCCCGACATGTTCGATATCCAGGCCGAGGCCAGCACGACGAGCAGCACTGTCAACGTAAACAACTCGCGCAACCGGCTGTGCGCGATCTCGTGGAACAGCGGACGCATCAACCAGCGGCCAGCCGCAAGCACAACGACGACCGAGAACACGCCTCCGATGACCGCCAAAGCAGTGCCACGCAGGTCGAAATGTTCGTGCCCCGAAGCCAGTGCCGATGCCAGTGCGAGCAACGGCACGAAGGCCAAGTCCTGGAAGAGCAGCATGCTGAAGGCCAGGCGGCCGTGCGTGCGATTCAGCTCGGCCCGCTCGGTCAACTGTTGGAGGAGGATGGCGGTCGAGCTCATTGCGATCGCACCGCCCACCACAATGGCCGTCAGCCACTGCAGCCCGAGCGACCATGCAATGACGGCAAAGACCGCGGTCGTAGCGGCGACCTGCGCGGCTCCCAGTCCAAAGACCTCGCGCCGCATGGCGACCATGCGCGGCAGCGAGAATTCCAGTCCCAGCGTGAACAGCAGGAAGGCGACACCCAGCTCGCCCAGCAGATTCGTGGTTTCGGACTCCGACACGACCCCCAACGCGCGTGGGCCGAGTACGAGTCCGACGGCTAGGTAGGCCAACGTCGCGGGCAGCCCGAGGCGACGCACAACCGACACCGCGAACACCGCGGCGGCGAGCAATATCAGTACCTGTGAAAGCGGCTGAGTCATCGAGGGGTGGAGCTCCTGCTACCACCCCACGAAGCCGAGGTGGGCCCGGTCAGTCTATATCGGACCGCAGACCTTGGCGCCGGTAGGTTGCCACCGCAGGCGGTACGGGCGTACCAAACTCGAGTCGCGGATCGTCGATGGGAAGGCCCGCTTGCAATTGCATGGGAAGAACACCCGCCCAGCATTTGAGCGCGTAGTCCTCTTCGGCATCGACCGGCGGTCCACTTCGAACTTTCGCGGACGCCTCGGTGATCGGAATGCACAGCACAGTGGTCGCCCTCAGCTCCTGTGCATCTGCGGCACGAACATCGGCAGTGCGTCCGGGCACGACGTGATTCACCAGCGCATGGAACGCGGTCCGCTTCTCTTGTTCGTCGGTAATCTCGCGGGCGAGACCGAGAATGACGGCGGAGCGATAGTTCATCGAATGGTGGAAAGCCGACCGCGCCAGCACCAGGCCATCAATCAGAGTGATGGTGATGCACACGGGAATGCCGGCCTTCATGTTCTTCAACATGCGGCTGGAATTGGAGCCGTGTACATACAAAACATCCCCGAGGCGGGCATGCGTTGTGGGCACCACGTAGGGCTGGCCATCCACGCTGAACCCGACGTGGCAGATCAGAGCTTCATCAATGATGGCGTTGATGGTTTCGCGGTCATACCGGCCGCGCTCGCCGAGCCGGCGAACGGTGGTGCGGGGAGTCTGGGTGCTGGTGGTGGAATCCAAGATGAGCCTCCAAGGGTCAGCTGCCGAGGATGGAGGGCCCGTGGCCCCCGAGGATAGGGCCAGTTTGGCAGATTTCTGGTAGCCGCTCGGGCTCAGCCGCCCATCAGGACGGTGGTGTCGTAGCTCTCGAAACCGTGGATCGCGCGTCCATAGGCGTTATAGACGAGGCGCTCCGCGATCTTGTCCGCCCGGGGAGAAAGCAGCATTCGCAGCACGACGTCGTCCGCTGGCCGGGTTGCGTCCTCCGCCAACAGCTGCTCGATGACGCGCGTCAGGCGATGCGTCAACTCATTCACAAACCGCAAGTGAGCCGTATCGTGTACTTCTTCAACAGTGGGTCCGTAGGTGCCGCGAGCCTCCTCGGCAAGCTCGTGCAGAAACAGATTCAGCAGCCGCGCCTTGTCGAGCAGCCGCATCTCCGTGAAATACTC